>ERZ791753.19-NODE-19-length-248709-cov-6.708491_pt1 | contig 248709 bp, 222 predicted proteins | sample MGYA00509951_ERZ791753 | MGnify/ENA primary metagenome ERZ791753 (study PRJEB30046, sample SAMN00792026) | human gut metagenome | study: EMG produced TPA metagenomics assembly of the A metagenome-wide association study of gut microbiota in type 2... | reverse complement strand
CAGGACTAGGCAATCAAAGGGTTAACGCATAACCCCAGGGCACAATAAGGTCCCACCTGCTTTGTCAGCGGGAGATTTGGATCGCGGCATATACGTCTATGTACTATGCCACAATCCAAATCTCCCGCTTTTGCGCATCTGGGTCTTTCTTGCGCCCTGGGAAGAAATCCATGGAATATGCACCCATCCGCTTTGTCAGGGGAAGAAGAAAGACGTCAGCTTGTTAGGCGGAAGCAGGGCAACTGCATCTGCACCGAACAAAGCTGACGTCTGACTTCTGAGAGGACCGCAAGGGCCGGTTCTGGCTTCTTCTATTCCCAGGGGCTGAATGGAGGCTTGGATCGAGCGGTTCACTCCTCCGCCAGCTCCAGGAACAGGGAAACCGGGGTCCGGAGGATCCGGTCGTTGAAGTCAAATTCCGGGCGATGGGGGGCGGGCCAGTCTTTTCCGTTGCCCACGTAAAACATGGCACCGGGGCAGACTTTCAGGTACCAGCCGAAATCTTCCGAAGGCCGCCAGGGCTGTTCCATGGGAGCCAATTCCAGGCCTAGGCTGCGGGCAGCCCTGCGGACCCGTTCCGCACATCGAGGTGTATTGACCGTGGCCGGAAAGGGGTCGGATTCGGCAAAAGAAAGAGTGAGGCCGGATTGCTTCCCCAGACGGAGGGCTTCCTCCCGGAGACGGTTTTCCACTTCTGCCAGGTCTTCTTCCCGGTCCGCCCGCAGGGTGAGGGAAATCTCTCCATCTCCCGGGGAAATGCCGAAATTGCGGCCTCCCAGATTGATCCCTACGATGGTGAGCAAGGTAAAGAAGGGGGCTTTACGGGCTTCCTTTTCCAGCTGGCCGGCAAATAGCGTCATCTGGGCCAGGGCCGGAGCTGGGTTCCTGCCGTTTTCCGGGGCACCGGCATGGGTCTCTTTTCCCAGGAAGCGGATGATCAGCCCCTTGGAAGCGCACTGGGTGAGGCCATCCCGGACCATCACCGCGTTTTCCGGATAGCCGCTGAGATTGTGGAAAGCATAGACTTCGTCCAGTCCTGCCTGTTGGATGAAATCTGCACAGGGTTTTCCTCCTTTGCCGATTTCTTCTGCTGATTGGAAAATGAGATACACCGGCCGCCGGATCTTGCGATCCTTTTCCAGGAGCAGAGAAAGAGCAGCCAGAGCAGCAGAATGGCCGTCGTGGCCGCATTTATGGGCAACTTTCTCTTTTTTCGAACCATAGGGGAGGGAAAGGGTCTCCGGCAGGGGCAGGGCATCCATATCTGCCCGGAAGCCGATGGGGGACTTTCCCTTCTCCACAGCCGGTTCATACAGTGCATAGAACCAGTCCCCCTGGTCCACGACTTTCAGATTTGTATGCAGCCTGATGAAATCCATCAGGCGTTTTTTTGTCTCTCTTTCTTGTCCAGACAATTCCGGATGGGCATGGAGGGTATGGCGCAGCGCAATGATCTGTGCCCAGTCCTGTTGAGATATAAGTTCCTGATCCATGGTTGTCTTTTCCTTTCTGAGGGCTGTTGCAGCGCCCTTTTGTCTCATTTCCTAATGGTACTACAAATCCAGCAGAAAAAAAATAATGAATGATGTAATAAAACTATTGACAACAAAACCAAGATGGTGTACTATACATCATGTAAGAAGTAATAAAAAATATTACAACAATAAAACAAACTGGTTTGAAGGGTCACACCCTTCTGGAAGGAGAACTTCAAATGAAAAAATCGCTGTTGTCGCTGCCAATGGACGTGTTGCCAAAAAGGTGATTGCGGAAGCCCTGGACCGGGGAAATGAAGTGGTGGCTTTTGGACGCCATGCCGAAAATGATACGGCTGCCAAAACCTATATCCGGAAAGACATCCTGGATCTGACCCGGGAAGATTTGAGTGGGTTCGATGCGGTGGTGGATGCCTTCGGAGCCTGGGCTCCGGAAGCCCTGCCTGGTCATTCTACCACCCTGAAACACTTGTGTGACGTGCTTTCCGGAACAGATGTACGGTTGGTGATCGTAGGCGGAGCCGGCTCCCTGTACCTGGACAAGGAACACAAGACCCAGCTGGTGGAGAACCCGGACTTCCCGGAAGCCTTCAAACCTCTGGCTACGGCTATGGGCAAGGCTTTGGCGGAACTGCGCCAAAGAAAAGATGTGAAATGGACCTATATCAGCCCGGCTGCTGACTTCCAGGCCGATGGGGACCGGACCGGGAAATACATCCTGGCCGGGGAAGAACTGACGGTGAACCCCAAAGGAGAATCCATCATCTCCTACGCCGATTACGCCATCGCCCTGGTGGACGAAATCGAAAAGGGGAATCACATCCAGCAGCGGATCTCCGTGGTGCGGAAGTAACCTGGAAATATAGGAATTGTCTGAAAGGAGGGATGGAAATGACGGGAAATATCACGGACGGAAGCATCGCCTTGCTGGGGGAGAAAATGGCCCAGGCGGAAGCTATCCTCATTGGCGCCGGGGCTGGGATGTCTACAGCGGCCGGGTTCACCTATTCCGGCAAACGGTTCCATCAGTGGTTCTTCGATTTTGAACAGGCTTATGGCATCCGGGATATGTATTCCGGCGGCTTCTATCCCTTCCCCAGCCGGGAAATCTACTGGGCCTGGTGGAGCCGGCAGATTTACTTGAACCGGTATGTGGATGCGCCTCTGCCGGTGTATCCCCAGCTGCTGGACCTGGTCCATGGAAAGGAATACTTTGTCCTCACCACCAATGTGGACCACCAGTTCCAGCGGGCCGGGTTCGACAAAAAACGCCTGTTCTACACTCAGGGGGATTATGGTCTCTTCCAGAAAGAGCGGCCTGGACGGAAAAAGGAAACCTGGGACAACGAAGGACTGGTGTACCGGATGCTGGAAGCCCAGGGGTTCGTGAAAGACCGGGACGGCCGGTATCAGGTTCCGGCTGACGGGCACATCCGGAAAGCCATCCCCGCCAGTCTGGTGCCCAAGGCTCCTGACGACGGATCACCTCTGGTGATGAACCTGCGCTGTGACGATACTTTTGTGGAAGATGTCGGGTGGCACCGGGCGGCTGGGCAGTATCAGGAATTTCTCAGGAAATTTCAGGATAAAAAAATCCTGTATCTGGAACTGGGTGTGGGCATGAATACCCCGGGAATCATCAAGTATTCCTTCTGGCAGCGGACGGCGGACAATTCCCACAGCTTCTATGTATCCATCAACAAGGGAATGGCCTTCTGTCCGGAGAAAATCCGCAGCCGGAGCCTGTGTCTGGATGGAGATATTGCGCTGGTATTGGAAAAGCTGGCACAAAGAAAGAAGGCATGACCGTGGAAAAGAAAGAGAGAAGAATCTGGCTGATCCGCCAGCTCCAAAAGGAAATGCCTGAATATGCCGGGTATCAGATCCCGGAAGATAAACAGGAGCAGCGCCATTTACTGAAGGGACTGTTTAATGTACGCCCTGTACAGCCGGCATCAGATGAGTTCACCAGAATTCAGAATGAATATCTTCAGGAAAGAGCAAAAGAGAAGGGAATCACGAATAGTGCAGAGCTCTTGCCGGCAACTTCAGATAAGCGTTTGATTCTCTGGCAGGGTGATATTACAACGCTGAACTGCGATGCAATTGTAAACGCCAGCAATAATTCGCTTACAGGCTGTTGGAATCCTGACCATTTTTGCGTGGATAATTTAATTCAGACCTTTTCAGGTTATCAGACACGCCGGGATGGGACTGATTATATTGAGAAAATGCGAAAGATCCATGGCCAGGATTATGTCCAGCCGACGGCAGTTCCGATAATCACTTCCGCCTATAACTTGCCGTCAAAGTATATCATCCACGTAGTTGGTCCGATTGTCTCTCCGTATCTGATGCAGGAGCATAAGAATCAGCTGGCTGCGTGCTACCGGAATTGTCTGGACCTTGCGGCAGAGCATGACTGTGAAAACATTGCCTTCTGCTGCATCTCGACCGGCGTATTCATGTTCCCGCAGGACAAAGCAGCGGAGATTGCTGTCAAGACGGTGAAGGAATGGCTGGATGTGCATACGGACAGCTGTCTGAAGAAAGTAATTTTTAATGTGTTTAAGGACAGTGATCTGAGAGTCTATCAGAAACTTCTTGGGGCATCGGACAGTCGCGGGTTTAAAAAGATTATGGGCAGGTGATCGTGCATCCGATCTTGGCGGAGTAGTTTGTAGCCGGATGCCGATGACAATTGGACATTGATTACAGGCGAGGGCTTCCGCGAAGTCTCCGTTGAAGCGAAGCTTCTTTCTGTTCCTTTAGAATCTGGCCCAGTATTTTAGAGCCTGCTGATGTTTGATGCGTTGAATTTCTCCCAAAACGAAACCACCTCCAGAGATGAGCAACACGAATGGCTCGAAAAAACGACAGGCTGCGCGCCGTAGAGAAATTCGTTTTTTTCGTGCGATGTTTTTAATATTCGTATTATCTCAAACTGAAGGTGGTGATTCCATACACCGGATTTTTAAGCGTTTACAGTTATCCGTCCCATGACGCTGTTTCCTTGCCGAGCTTCTTCAAACACGGCACGACCAGCGCCACAGAGATCACAAATGCGATCCAGTCCGCAAAAGGGGTTGCCCATGCGATGCCGGAAACCCCCATGCTCCCGTTCAGAGGCAGCATAAACACGATGTCAAGGCTTCCCTTGCGAAGAAGGGACAAAAACAACGGCTGCACTTTTCTGCCGATGGCCTGAAAGACTGTGATGCACATGAAATTAAAGGAGGTGGTGGGACAGGCCAAACAGATGATTTTCAGAAAATGTTGTCCGTAGTGGACGGTTTCCTCGTCGGAAATGAAGCTGCCCGCAATGGGTGCGGCGAAAAAGTACAGTAGCACTGTTCCGCAGGCGGCTACAAGCAGACTGTAAGCAAATGCCGTTTTGGTGGCATCCTTCATGCGATCAAGATTGCCGGAGCTGTAATTGTAGCCAATCAGCGGGAGTGTTCCCTGCGTCATGCCCTGTGCGATGGCGTAGGCCACGAGGTCGATTTTCTTGGCAATGCCCATTCCGGCAATAGCGGTGTTGGAATAGCCTGCCACCATGTGATTGAGCGCCGTGTTGGAGATGGTGGACATCATGGTCATCACGAAACCGGGCAGACCGATGGCGATGATCTCCGATGGAATTTTGTATCGAACAGAGTACAGCTTCGGATTGAACGCAATCACCGACTTTTTGCGGATATGAATGATAAAGCCGATGAAGTAGAGCATGGCAATGACATTAGACAGCATCGTCGCAATGGCCGCCCCGGCGATATTCATCCGGAATACGAAGATGAACAGCGGATCCAAGGCAATATTCAGGATGCCACCCAGTGCCACACCGAAACCCGCTTGCATGGAATACCCTTCGGAACGGATCAGGTGCGAGAACTCTGCGTTCATCACAGTGGGAACGGCGCCAATGCCAATCGTCCAGAAAACATACTGTCGGAGATAGTCCCAAGTCTCGGCCTTTGCGCCGAGGACAGGGAACAGCACCGGCTCTAACAGCAAAACAGCGATGCCATAGAGAAATGCAACGGCGATCCCCGTCCAGATGCAGAAGGCGGCGGTATGGCGAGCTTTTTCCTGGTCATCCAAGCCGAGGCAGCGGGAAATCAGGCTGGAACCGCCCAGCCCAAAGAGATTTGCAAACGCCGTCAGGAACATGAAGCAGGGCATGGCGAGGGTTGCCGCAGCCACCTGCAAGGGGTCATTGAGCTGCCCGATGAAAAAGGTATCCGCCATGTTGTAAACCACAGTGATGAGCTGGCTGATGACCGTGGGAATGGCAAGGGTCAGGACGGCTTTCCGGACCAGAACATCAGAGAACAGCGAGGATTTATCACCGGCCATTGGATTCGCTTCCTTCCCTGTGCAGCCCTTCAATCATGCAGCGGACGGCGATTTCATAGCTCTCCTCCACGGAAAGCGGGTAGTGGGAGAAGTACCCGGCCTGCGCTTCGGAGACAAAGCCGTGCATCAGCCCTCGCAAAACCCGTTGCCAGTGCATTCTTTGCTCTTCGGAAAGTTCGTAATCCGCAAGGACCCGCATGAATGGCTCGGCGGTCATGGCGGCGGCCTCCTTCAAAATGGCGTCATCGCCGGAGGGCATCTGCATGATGATTTTGTAAAGTTCTGCGTGCTCTGCCGCAAAATGGCGGTAGCCGTCTGCCAGCGCCGTGACGGCAGCATCACCATGCTGCTCACCAACGGCATTCAGCAGGCAGTTACGCTGCTCCCGCAGCGCTGCAAGACCGATTTCGGTAAACAGCGCCTCCATGCTCTCGATGTGTGCATAGAGCGACGCCGTCTTGACATTCAGTTTTTCTGCCAACTTTCTCATAGAGAACGCGGGGAAGCCATCCTGCTCAATCAGGTCTATGGCTGTGTTAATAATAATTTCTTTATTGAGTCCCTTGTGAAACATCCAATCACCCCAATCCTAATGCCATTAGCTTTAATATATCCTAATGACATTAGGATGTCAACAGGGCGACGCTGGGAACATAAAAAGCAGCCGCCGAAGTTTTGGCTTCCCCGGCGGCCGTGGTCGTCATTCATTCCTGGAGCAATTTCCGGAATGCTTCATCATGATCCACCGAAAGAAGGGCTAGTATTTCTTCCTAATCAGGCCATGACCGGAGTCCAACTGCGCTATGCCTGCTGGGAACTGATGGAGGAACAGGGATATCCGGAACCCACCGGCCGGGCCAAAATCACCTGGGGATGCAATCTCCCGGTCTGGTATGTGCTCCATACGGTGGGGCCCATATGAAAAATGTCTGGGGCTTCCTTCCATTTGCCATCCTCATCCCCGGCTTGCTATAATAGGGACAGACCCATAGGAAAGGAACGGACCCATATGCAGGTATCGACCAAATTCACCATTGCCATCCATATCCCGGCAGCGGCGTCCTATTTTGGAAAGGATTACAAAATTACCAGCGATTTCCTGGCAGGCAGCATTGGCTGCAATCCGGTGATTGTCCGGAATCTTATGAAGCAGCTGAAGAAAGCCGGGCTGATCTCTGTCCGTCGGGGGCCCGGGGGTGTGGAGGTGACCCGTCCTCTGGACCAGATCACCTTCTGGGATGTGTATGACGCGGTGGAAACCAGCAAAGACCAGCTGTTCAATTTTCACGACAGTCATCCCAATCCCCGTTGCCCAGTGGGACGGAACATCTACAAAGCCCTGGATGGGAAACCCCAGGACATCAAGAAACAGTTTGAACAGGACCTCCGCCGGCACAATCTGGCGGAAGTGGTAGGAGATTTGAAAACCGCCATCGGTCAGGAATGACCGGACAGTCAGAAATCCATTGACAGGCAGAGGGGCCATCTGTTAAAATACAGGACAGAATTCCATCAGACGGGCTATAGTTGGAGCTGGCTGGAAAAACAGCGAAAATCGACGCAGTGCGGGAGCATTGCGTCTTTTTCTTTTTTGGTGGAAATCAGTATGAGAAAGAAGGAATCGCATCCATGAACTGTCTGCAGAAATCCCTGATCCTGGCCCTGAGTGCTGCCAGTCCTTTTGTGTTCCAGACTCCGGCAGCGGCCCGGTCCTATGCAGCCCCCAGTTTTCATCAGGAAGGCCGGTGGCACAGTGTGGCCCTCAAACTGCTCCTGGATGCGGGCATCCAGGCCTATCAGCAGGGTGACTATACCCAGGCTCTGTCCCTGTTCCGGCAGGCTGCGGCCAGGGGACACGGCAAAGCTCCCCGGTACATTGGACTTTGTTACGAAAAAGGGCTGGGGGTGGCCCAGGATCTCCAGGAAGCGGTGGAATGGTATCGGAAAGCCGCTGCTAAGGGGGACATCACCGGGGCTTATCTATTGGCCCGATGCTATGAAAAAGGAAACGGCGTTCCTCAGGATCTGGCTCTGGCCCACAAGTACTACCAGCAGTCGGCCCAGCGGGGAGACATCATCGCAGCCCCGGCCATGACCGCTCTGGGCCGATTGGCGGAACAGGGGGTGGGGGAGCCCAAAGACCCGGCAAAAGCCAAAACCTGGTATGCCAAAGCCGATGCTGCTGGGTATGCTCCGGCCCATGAGGCCCTGACCAAGCTCCTGGGCCATGAACCGAAAGTCCATACGCCCCGGGTCCTGACGGAACGGGTGTCTGCCGGCAGCAGCCGGGATCTGGTGGACGGGGTCACCCGCCTGGACGTGACCCATATCTGGAAGCCGGTCCGGACTATCGACTTTTCCTCCAAACACAATGTGCTGATCCAGAATCCGGATGGTACCACTGTGCCCATGAATCAGCCCTGGTTCGCTTCCGCCCAAATAGCCCCCGGCACCTGGCAGATCCGCAGCGACGGGGACTATTGCTACCTGCTGGAAGGAGACAGCCTGGCGGTGATGATCGACTGCGGCTACGGAGCCGGGAACATCCGCCAGTACGCCCAGACCCTCACTGCCAAACCGGTGCAGTACGTAATCAATACCCACTACCATTTCGACCATACGGCCAATGATGCCTACTTCGATGCCGCCTTCATGACTCCAGAAAGCGTGGAGTACGCTACCATCCCGTATGCCAGCTTCCAGGGCATCATTTTCCCCCGGGACTATCCGGTGATCACCGTCCAAAACGGATACAAACTGGATCTAGGGAACCGGGAACTGGATATCCTGATCTTGCCCCATGCCAACCACACCTTGGGGGGGCTGATGGTCCTGGATCCATCTCGGAAGATCCTCTTTACCGGAGATGAGTTCCTGAGCAATGACAAAATCGATCTGCACATCTCTCTGGAGGATTTTGCTGCCAACATGGAACGAATCGGCGCTGTCCGCAGCCAATTCGACGTCATGTACGGAGGTCCTGGGAAGAAGGACGCCAGTGTGTTCGATGCCTGTGCAGCTGCCGCCCGGGCAGGTTTGGATCCCGACTTGAAAACAGGACCTTCTTCCAGCACTGGATTCAAGCCCCAGCCTGCCGCTCCCGCCCAGGGCACGATGGTCTACAGACGGGGCAGCGTCCGGCCGGGAGACGGCACTTTCAATGCCCCGGAACCCGTGATCCAGGGTATCCGCCGGTCCTTTACCGTGAACGGATTCCAGGTGAATTTCACGGAACCTGAAAAAAAATAAAAAAGACCTTGCATCTTTTGGGACACTCTGCTATAATAACATTTGTTCGGTAAACACGCCCGTAGCTCAGTGGATAGAGCAACGGCCTCCGGAGCCGTGTGCGGTGGTTCGATTCCACTCGGGCGTACCATTTAAAACTTGCCTCATAGTTCGCGTCAGCGGGATATGAGGTTTTTTGTTGCCCTGGTGTTTTTTTCAGTTAACTGGACCAGGGAAAAAGTGGTATAATAAATAAGTTGTCAATCCATGGAGAAATGATTTTCCATGAGGGAGAAAAGAGGTTATGCCGTGGTTAGTATCACAGATCGTGTGCGCTTTTCAGAAACTGATTTGATGGCCGTGGTCCATCATACCAATTATCTGCGCTGGTTCGAAATGGGGCGTGTGGCCTATTTCCGGCAGGCAGGCATCGACCTGAATCAGCTGCGGGAAGCTGGCTATATGGTCCCGATTGTCGAAGTCCAATGCAAATACCGCCAGTCCGCCCGGTTCGATGATGTGTATGAGATCCAGACCACACTGACGGCCTGCAGCCGGGCCATGATCCGGTTCAGCTACCGGGTCCTCCGGAAGGCGGATGGAGCCCTGCTGGCCGAAGGCAGTTCCAAGAATGCCTTTGTGAACCTGGAGGGGAAAGTGGAACGGCTGACATCCGAGTATTATGAAAAACTGCAGCAGCTGGCTGCACAAGAAAGGGAGATCCAAGCATGATCAATGTGATTTTACTGATTCTGGGGCTGTGCGTCCTGGGCCTTTTGGTGATGATCGTCTACGCCGCCCTGAAGCCCACCGATGCAACCCGCGTGGTGGTGGAAGAAAAGACCCCGCTGAAACTGGAGTATCTGGACCATGACAAGGCTGTGATGTCTTTTGAGGTGCCTCTCCGGAATAAGAGCCCGGAAAGTGCTGCAGTGACCGATTGCTTCGTCCGTCCCTATCTGCCCCAGGAACAGTTCCCCGATGCCTGGTGCACCGGCAATGTGGAAAAAAGCGACCGGCGCCGGAATGACCATTATTTCGAAGCCCTGGTGCTGAAGGAATGGTCCGAATGGACGCTGATCGTCACCTTGACCCTCCGGGCCCGGAACGGCAAGGACATGCGGGAAATCCTGAACCGGATGGTGGATATGGATGCGGCCATCTTCGTCTGTGGGGTGGGCAGGAAAGCCCATTATGTGCGGAAATATTTCTTCACCGTCTTTGCGGATGAACTGAAAAAATTGGTAGGGGGTGCCTACAATGGCTGAGAAATATGAAATCATTCCCATTCCGACCCGGATCCTCACCGTCCATGACAATATCGTAGATGCGGTACGGGAATTCGGCGGCGACAAGATCGGTCCCCGGGACGTGGTCTGTGTAGCAGAAAGTGTGGTGGCCATCACCCAGAACCGGGCTATCCGTCCGGAAACCCTGAAGATTTCCTTTGCGGCCAAGGTCCTGAGCCAGCTCTTCCCTGGGGTGGGGAGTATCGGGAACTGGTCCGCCATGCAGAGCCTCCTCAACGAATCCGGCACCTTGAAAGTGCTCTTTGCGGTGGTGGTGGGCTTCTTTGCCAAATGCTTGGGCAAGAATGGGGTGTTCTACCAGCTGGGCGGAGAACAGGCCCGGCTCATCGATGACATCACCGGCACCATGCCTCCCTATGATAAGCACATCGTCCTGGGCCCCAAGAATCCGGTGCGGGTGTCTGAAAGCATCAAGGAAGGGTTGGGCTGTTTCGGCGCCGCCGTGGCGGACGTGAACGACCTGAAACGGTCCTGCTGCCTGGGCTGCACCAAAGGGGTGGATCCCCGCCTGGTGGAAAAGATCCTCATCGACAACCCCTTCGGCAATGACAGCCAGAAGACGCCGATTTGTGTGATCAAGAATTACATCGATTAAGCAGCATTGCTGCTTAATCGATGTAGTCAGGAGTCAGGAGTCGGAAGTCTGGAGCCCAATGATAAATTTGCGGGCAAATTTTTAAATGTGTAAACCGGAACCGTAGGGGCTGCACGCCGGGCAGCCCGCTGAATTATCGATAGTCCGTGTATAGAGCGGGCCGCCGGGCCTGCGGCCCCTACGGTTTTATACAATTAAAAGAAACTGGCCTTCAAGCCAGGTTCTGTCCTGAGGCTTCCGACTTCAGACTCCTGACTCCCGACTTAAAAAGCTGTTGCGCAGGCAACAGCTTTTTTTATCAAATGGAACTTTTCCCTCTGGATTTATCCCCTCACAACAGTTACAATAACAGTTGTAGAAAAGGTAGGTGAAATTGATGTTGGAAGTTGTAATCGCAACCCACAATCTGGGCAAAGTAGAGGAATTCAAGTCGCTGATGGATGAACTCGGCATCACCTTTACCTGCCTCAGCGATTATCCGCCTTTGCCGGAACCGGAAGAGACGGGACGGACCTTTGCGGCCAATGCCCGGCTGAAAGCCCGGTATTATGCCAAGGCCCTGGGAAAGATCTGCCTGGCCGACGATTCCGGGCTGGAGGTGCTGAGCCTGAAGGGAGCCCCTGGTGTCCGGTCCGCCCGCTATGCGGGAGAAAAGGCGACAGATGAAGAGAACAATGATCTGCTCCTGGCCAATATGAAGATGCAGGTCCGGAGGAACTGCCGGTTCTTCTGCGCCTTGGCCATGGCCAATCCGGAAGGGCGGATCCTGGCAGAAAGTGCCGGGATCTGTGACGGGATCCTGCTCCATGAGCCCCATGGGACCAATGGATTCGGGTATGATCCCCTTTTCTGGTCCACGGAACTCCACAAACCCCTGGGCGAGGCCACCTTGGAAGAAAAGAATGGCATCAGCCACCGGGCCAAAGCCATCCGGAAGCTGGTGAACCAATGGAAAAGGATGAACAAATGAAAATCGGCGTGGTCAGCGATACCCATGGGGACCTCCATGCCCTGGAAGCTGTCCTGGATCAGGCCGGGGAAGTGGACCTGTGGCTCCACGCCGGAGATTACAGCCAGGATGCCCCGTACATCGAAGAAGCCACGGGGATCCCAGTCTATGCGGTCTGCGGCAACTGCGACAGCTATGCGGACCGGGCACCGGCAGAACTGGTGACGAAACAGCTGGGCTTCACCTTGGCCATGACCCACGGCCACCGATATGTCCGGTACAATGACTGGAGCCGGCTGCTGTATTGGGGAGAAGAAAAGAAGGCGGATGTGGTAATCTTCGGTCACATCCATGTGCCGGTGAACCGGGAAGAAGACGGGATCCTCTTGATCAATCCAGGAAGTCCCAGCCGGCCCCGGAACGGGGTGCCCAGTTTCGGCATCCTGACCCTGGAGGCAGGGAAAAAACCGGTATTTGAAGTGCAGGCAGTGAGAGGATGAAAAGAGTTTGCTGGACACTGCAAGTTGAAAGGAGCCGAGAGAAATGGCAAATACGGAAGAACTGGACAAAGAGGCACTGGAACTCCATGCCAAGAACCACGGAAAGCTGGAGGTGCGCTGCAAGGTACCTTTGGAAAACGGCCATGACCTGTCCTTGGCCTATACCCCCGGGGTGGCTGAACCCTGCCGGAAGATCAAGGAGAATCCGGATCTTTCCTTCGAATACACTTGGCGAGGCAATATGGTGGCCGTAATCAGCGACGGCACCCGGGTCCTGGGCCTGGGGGACATCGGTCCGGAAGCCGCCATGCCCGTCATGGAAGGGAAGGCTGTGCTGTATAAGAAATTCGGTGACGTGGATTCTGTGCCCATCTGTATCGATGCCAAAGATCCGGAAGAATTCGTCAACATCGTGGAAAAACTCCAGCCCTCTTTCGGAGGCATCAACCTGGAAGACATCTCTTCCCCCAAATGCTATGCGGTGGAAGCGGAATTGATCAAACGGTGCAAGATCCCTGTCTTCCACGACGACCAGCACGGCACCGCCATCATCGCCTGCGCAGCCATCCTGGGGGCCCTCCGGTATGTGAAGAAGGACATCAGCAAGGTGAAAGTGGTGGTGAACGGCTGCGGGGCTGCCGGTTCCGCCATCGGAAAGCTGCTGGTGCGCCTGGGGGTCAAAGACCTGACCATGATCGATGTCCATGGGGCTGTCTATGAAGGCCGTCCGGGTGAAATGGACATGGCCACCGCATACTTGGCCAGCGTCACCAACCAGCGCCATTACCAGGGCGATCTGAAAGGGGCCGTGAAAGGGGCCGATGTGCTCCTGGGGGTTTCTGCTCCCCGGCTATTCACTAAGGAAGTCATCCAAAGCATGAATCAGGATGCCATCGTATTCGCCCTGGCCAACCCGGTGCCGGAGACCACCTATGAAGAAGCCAAGGCTGCTGGAGCGGCCGTAGCCGGGACGGGCCGGAGCGATGCCCCCAACCAGGTGAACAATGTGTGTGTGTTCCCGGGGGTGTTCCGGGGTGCCCTGGATGTCCGGGCTTCTGCCATCACGGAAGAGATGAAAGTGGCTGCGGTGAAAGCCATCACCGGTCTGATCCCGGACGATGAACTGCGGGAAGACTATGTGGTGCCCGGTGCCTTTGACCGGCGGATCGTCCCCGCCATTGCTGCTGCCGTAGCCAAAGTGGCTATGGAACAGGGCATCGCCCGGATCAAGCGGGACCCGGAAGAAATCCGGAAAGAAGCTGCAGAACGGGTGGAACGGAATTGGAATGCGTGATTTTTCCGCTGGGCGGAAAGATCGGTTGACAGCTGATAAAGCAGAAAGGGAGGAAAAAATAATGAAAAAATTGGCACTGGTCCTGGCGGGGCTCCTGGCCTTGGCCGGCATCGCCGGGGGCTGCGGAAGCTCCACGGGCAGCAAGCCTGCAGGGGGAGACAAGAAAGTGGTCCTGAAGGTGGGGGCATCTCCGGTTCCCCATGCCGAGATCCTGGAAAAAGTGAAACCGATCCTGGCCAAGGACGGGGTGGATCTCCAGGTGGTGGAATTCACCGATTATGTGAAACCCAACCTGAGCCTCAGCGACAAAGAAATCGACGCCAACTTCTTCCAGCATCTGCCGTATCTGGAAAAGTTCTGCAAGGATCGGAACCTGTCCCTGGTTTCCATGGGCAAGGTACACATCGAACCCATGGGAGTGTATTCCCGGAAAATCAAAGACATCAAAGCCGTGCCTGAGGGTGCGAAAGTGGCCATCCCCAACGATCCCACCAATGGCGGCCGTGCCCTGGCCATCCTGGAAAAGGCCGGTCTCCTGAAGCTGAAAGAAGGAGTGGGGGTGCTGGCCACCGCCAACGACATCGTGGAGAACCCCAAGAACCTCCAGATCACCGAAGCAGAAGCTGCCATGCTGCCCCGGACCTTGGATGATGTGGATCTAGCCGTGATCAACTCCAACTTCGCCATGGAAGCCAAGCTGAATCCCACCAAAGATGCTCTGTTCATCGAAGCCAAAGATTCTCCTTACGCCAACATTGTCGCCGTCCGCAAAGGGGACGAAAACCGTCCGGAAATCCAGAAACTGATGAAAGCCCTGAACAGCCCAGAAGTGAAGAAATTCATCGAAGAGAAATACAAGGGCGCCATCGTTCCGGCATTCTGAGGTCCGTGTCATGCCCAACACCATCGTTTATGAAGACGGAACGGCTTTCCATCCAGGTTCCTATCTGGAAGACCTGCTTACCGAATGGGAGATGACGCCGGCCCAGTTTGCCCATAAGCTGGGGAAGCCGGTGGAAACGGTCCAAGAGCTGCTGGAAGGGGCCATCCCGGTGGATCTGGAACTGGCCAGCAAACTGGAGGAAGCTACGGAAATCAGTGCAGCAGCCTGGCTGAACCTGCAGTTCATGTTCGATGAGAAAGTGGAAGCCCACAAGAAATAACAGTTCAATAGTTCGTCCAGAACAGACGGGCGGTCTCGTGGAGAGGCCGCCCTTTTTTGCGCACCAGGCAGACCTGGCTGGCCAGAGCAGCTTCTTCCACCGGCACAGCTGTGAGCCCATGGCTCAGAGAGACCACCGATTCCGGCACCAGGGCGATTCCCAGCCCCGCCTGGGCCCACTGGAGACAGCTCCGGGCATCGTCTGCCAGGCAGCGGAAATACAGGGAGAAATCCCGTTTCCGGCAGGTTTCCTGGATGATCCGCTCCCAGCGGCGGTAGCCCAAAAGGGCCAGACTTTGGAGGGCTTCTAAGGTAAGGGCGTCCGGCAGGGAGGAGGGGAACAGTTCCCGGACTCCCACGGCGCAGAAACTTTCCTGGCAGAGGACTTTCCGGTCCACTCGGGAATGGGAGAAGGGCGTCCGGATCACTGCCAGATCGATGGTCTCCTTTTCCAAGGCATCCAGCAGCTGGTAGGTGTTCCCCTCGTAGAGCTGGAAGGAAATCTCAGGATACCGCTGGATGAAATACCGGACGCCCCGGAAAAAATGCTCTCCGGTCCCGGAAGAAATCATCCCCAGGTGGAGGCTGCCCTTCTTCCCCAACTGGAAATTCTTCATGTCCTCCTGGGCGGCCAGGGTCAGGCTCTGGATCCGTTTGGCCGTGTCATAGAGGCTCTGGCCGGCCTCGGTGAGCCGGATCTTCCGGCTGCCCCGTTCCAGGAGACGGACCCCGCACTGGGCTTCCAGCCGCTGGAGCTGGAGGGAGACCGGGGGCTGGGTCAGGTTCAGGCGCCGGGCCCCGGCGGAGATGGAGCCTTCTTCCACCACGGCAATGAGACAGTTCAGCTGTTCCAGATTCATATTCCATCCTCCTATATAGAAAATATATGATTCTCAATATATTCAATATCTATTATATAGCAATCCTGGTGATAAGATAAAGGCAGTCCAAAAAATGAGGTGCGTATCATGAAAAAATTCCTTCCCTATTTTCGGGGATATGGCTGGGACTGCTTCCTGGCCCCTGTGTTCAAACTGCTGGAAGCCCTGATGGACCTGGCCGTGCCTTTGGTGATCGCCGCCATGATCAACCAGGGACTGGCCAGCAGCGACAAAGGCTTCCTGTTCCGCTGCTTCCTGATGCTCATGGGGCTCATGGTCTTGGGCATGGGTTTTTCCTTCACTGCCCAGTATTTTGCTGCCCGGGGCAGCGTGGGGGTGGTGACCCGGCTCCGGCAGGCCCTGTTCGACCACATCCAGGGGCTGTCCTACAGGGAACTGGATACCCTGGGCACCGATACCCTGATCACCCGGCTCACCAGTGACGTGACGCAGGTCCAGACGGGCCTGAACCTGGCCCTGCGGCTGCTGCTCCGGAGTCCCTTCATCGTGTTCGGGTCCATGGTCATGGCTTTCTTCATCGATGTGCCCAGCGCCCTGGTGTTCGCCATTTCTATTCCTCTGCTCCTTGTTGTGGTGCTGGGGGTCATGGGCCGGAGCATCCCCTTGTTCAAACGGGTCCAGGAAGCCCTGGATCGGCTGCTCCAGACCACTCGGGAAAACCTCACCGGGGTCCGGGTGATCCGGGCTTTTTGTCAGGAAAAAACAGAAGTGGAAGAATTCGACAGCCGGAACGCAGACCTGACCCGGAAAAATCTCCATGTGGGCCGCTGGTCCGCCTTGATGACCCCGGGCACCTACCTATTGGTGAACCTGTCCACAGTGATCCTGATCCGCCAGGGAGCCCTCCGGGTGGAAATGGGTGCCATGGCACAGGGGGATGTGGTGGCCCTCTACAACTATATGGCCCAGATGATCATCGAACTGGTGAAGCTGGGCAGTATGGTGATCACGCTGAATAAATCGGCAGCCTGTGCAAGCCGTATCCAGGGTATCCTGGAGGTGAAAAGCTCCCTGACCAGTCCTGCTGCTTACGGACCCCTTCAACCGGTGAGCGGGGGACCGGCCGTGGCTTTCCATCATGTTTCCTTTGGCTATGCCGGAGGTGCCGAAGCCGTAACTGATCTGGATTTTGCCATCCCCAAAGGCAGTACCGTGGGGATCATCGGGGGCACCGGCAGCGGCAAGACCACCCTGGTGGACCTGATCCCTCGTTTCTATGATGTGACCCGGGGCCAGGTGGAAGTGGACGGCCGGGATGTGCGGGAGTACCCTGCCGGCCGTCTCCTGGAAAAGATTGCCCTGGTGCCCCAGAAGGCCGTGCTCTTTGAAGGCACCATCCGGGACAACCTGCGCTGGGGCAAGGCCGATGCCACCGATGAAGAACTCTGGCAGGCCCTGGAAACCGCCCAGGCCAAAGATGTGGTGCTGGGGAAGGAAGGCCAGCTGGACGCCCTGGTGGAACAGGGGGGACGGAACTTGTCCGGAGGTCAGAAACAGCGGCTGACCATTGCCCGTGCCCTGGTGAAGAAACCGGAGATCTTGATCCTGGATGATTCCGCCAGCGCCCTGGATTTTGCCACCGACCTCCGTCTCCGCCAGGCCATCAAGGCCCTGGAAGGGGAAATGACTGTATTTATCGTATCCCAGCGGACCAGCAGCGTCCGGCAGGCAGATTTGATCCTGGTGCTGGACGATGGGAAACTGGTAGGTCAGGGAACCCACCTCCAGCTGCTGGAGACCTGCCCGGTATACCAGGAAATCTTCGATTCCCAGTATCCCGGCCGGCGGGTGGAAGAACTCCGCCAAGGAAAGGAGGAAGCCTGAATGAAGCAGAACAAATCCAGCTGGGTCACTCTGAAAAAAGTCTGGAAGATCATCGATGCCTATCGTCTGCTCCTGGCAGGGAGCCTGGTGCTGGCTGGGGCTTCCGTAGCCCTCCAGCTCTATGTGCCCATCCTGTTCGGCCGGGCCATCGACGGGATCGCAGGGCCGGGACAGGTGGATTTCGCCCTGGTGGGCCATTATGCCTCCCAGATTATTTTCCTGGTGATCCTGTCCAGCCTGGCCACTTGGGCCATGAATCTCATCAACAACAAGCTGGCCTTCAATACTGTCCGGGATATCCGGAGCCGGGCCATCCGCCGGATCCAGCAGCTGCCCCTGTCCTTTTTGGACAGCCACAGCACCGGAGACCTGGTCCAGCGGGTGATCGCCGATGTGGACCAGATCTCTGACGGGCTGCTCCTGGGATTCACCCAGCTGTTTTCCGGCCTGGTGACCATTTTGCTCACCCTGTATTTCATGTTTTCCACCCACCGGACCATTTCCCTGATGGTCATCGTCCTGACTCCGCTCAGCTTCCTGGTGGCCAAATTCATCGCCAGCCGGTCTTACAAGCTGTTCCAGGACCAGACCGCCATCCGGGGAAAGCAGACGGCTCTCATCAACGAAACCATCGGCAACGAAAAAGTGGTGAAGGCCTTCTGCCATGAAGAACGCTCTTCGGACCAGTTCCGGTCCCTCAACGGAGACCTGCAGCAGGCCACCCAGGGAGCCCTGTTCTACAGCTCCCTCACCAATCCTTCTACCCGGGCGGTGAACAACGCCATCTATGCTTTGGTGGCTCTGGTGGGGTGCTGGGAGATCCTGGCCGGAGGCCTTACCGTAGGAGGGCTCACCGTGCTGCTGTACTACGCCAACCAGTATATGAAGCCTTTTACGGATATCAGCTCCGTGGTCACCGAGCTCCAGAATGCCATGGCCTGTGCTGCCCGGGTGTTCGCCTTGATCGAAGAAACGCCCCAGAGCCCGGATCCGGACCGGAAGCTGGTGTTCCAGGAAGGCCGGATGGATATCCGCCATGTGTATTTTTCCTATGACAAAAAGAGATCCCTCATCGAAGACTTCAACTTCCAGGTGGAACCGGGCCAGACCACGGCCATCGTAGGACCCACTGGCTGCGGCAAGAGCACCTTCATCAACCTGCTCATGCGGTTCTACGATGTGGACCGGGGGACCATTGCCATCGACGGCCAGGATACTGGAAAAGTGGACCGGCACTCCCTCCGTCAGACCTATGGGATGGTGCTCCAAGAAACATGGCTGAAACAGGGGACCATCCGGGAGAACATCGCCTTCGGGAAGCCGGAAGCCACCGAAGAAGAAATCATCCGGGCTGCCCAGGAAGCCCACAGCTGGGAATTCATCCGCCGGCTGCCCCAGGGACTGGATACGGTGGTGGACGACGACAGCCTGAGCCAGGGCCAGAAGCAGCTCCTGTGCATCACCCGGGTAATGCTGGCCCTGCCGCCCATGTTGATCCTGGACGAAGCCACTTCCAGCATCGATACCCGGACCGAGATCCAGATCCAGATCCAGAATGCCTTTGCCAAGCTCATGGAAGGACGGACCAGTTTCATCGTGGCACACCGGCTTTCCACCATCCGCAATGCAGACCGGATCTTGGTGATGAAAGACGGCAGGATCATCGAACAGGGGACACACGAAAGCCTCATGGCCCAGGGTGGGTTCTACAAGGAACTGTACAACAGCCAGTTTGCGGGGTGAGAGAGGGCTGCTGCAAGTGGTTTCCGCACCTGCAGCAGCCCTCTTGTCTTCCTTCCCCCAGCGTGCTACAATGGGGAAAATCTTGAAGGAGGGTCCGGTATGACTCGATTCCAGAAAATCGTCGTTGCCCTGCTGACCGTCAATATGCTGGCTACCGTGGGCCTGTATCTGCGCCTGGACAGCCAGGAGCTGCTGCTGGAAAAGGAAGTCCGCAGCATGAAACGGGATATCTTGGGGACCCGGTATGATGACACCAATCTGAAGAACAGCCTGGCCAGCCTGGAAAAACAGGTAGGGAAGCTGGGCGAAGATACCCGGAAAGCCATGGAAAAACCGGAAGCCCCGGCACCTAAGCCGGAACAGCCGGCTCCTAAGACCAAAGCCACCGGCATCCAGGGATTTTTGGATCAACTGTTTGGGAAGTGAAAAGGGGCTGTTGCTCATGCAGCAGCTCCTTCTTTACGTCCTTTTTACAGAACTATCACAAAAAACTGACAGAATTCTCCTATAATAAAACGATTTTATGATGATTGGGAGAAATCGATTTGTTTCCTCAGGTCCCGGTCTCTATGGTATAATGACACTATTCAAAGGAAAAGAGGTGGCATTTTGGGCTGGTGTAAAGGTGTTGGACTATCTGTGGCGCTGCTGGTGGGGCTCTGTGCGCCTGCGGCAGCGGAAAAGCTGCTCTTCATTCCCCTGGACAGCCGGCCGGTCTCCCTGGCCTATACGGTGGACAGTTTCCGGAAGGCAGGGGTGCAGGTGATGACCCCGCCTGGGGAATATCTGGCCAATGACCGGCAGACGGGGGACCCGGTGAAGCTCTCCCAGTGGCTGGAACAGGAAGCCCGGGGAGCGGACGGGGCGGTGGTTTCTCTGGATTCCCTGATCTACGGGGGCTTGGTCCCCTCCCGGACCCATGAGCTGGATCCCCAAGTGCTGGCCGAACGGGCAGAAGGACTGCTGGCTTTCAAAGAGAGGCATCCCGGAGTCCCGGTCTATGGCTTTGCCACCGTCATGCGGTCGCCCAAATGGAGCAGTGCCCCGGCGGAACCGGCCTATTATGCCCAATACGGGCCCCAGATCTTCCGGTGGGGCGCCCTCCGGGACCGGCAGGAACAGGGGCTGCTGGTCCGGAAGGAGAAAAAGGAGCTGGCCGGGCTGGAAAAAGACCTGCCCTTGGAGATCCGCCGGGATGTGCTGGAGCGGCGGAAAAAGAACCTGTTCGTGCTGAAGGGCCTGGTCCGGGGCCTGGAAAAAGGGAAGCTGGATTATCTCCTGATCGGCCGGGATGATTCCGCCCCCTATTCCGAAGCCCATCGGGATGCTCGGGAACTGGAAAAATTCAGCGATCCGGCATTCCGGTACAAGTTCCGGAGCTTTTCCGGGGCAGATGAACTGGGGATGGTGCTGCTGAACCGGGCCCTGAATAAAGCCCGGGGAGAGACGCCCCTGGTATATGCTTACTATAATGAAGGAAAGGGACCGGCCACCGTAGCCAGCTATGAAGACAGTCCCATCCGGACCAGCTATCGGCAGCATGTGCTGGCTTCCGGCGGCTATCCCGCCCAGTGGGACAAACGGGCGGATCTGGTGCTGGGGATCTATACTCCGGCAGATGGGGTGACCTTGGGGGCGGATGATCCCCGGAATGGGGAAGCCTTGGACGAAAGGGGACAGCGGTTCCTGGAAAAGACCTGGGACTATGTACAGCGGGGGGCCAATGTAGGGATCGCGGATGTGGCTTTTGGGAACGGAGGCAGCCGGGGGCTGGTCCGCGCTCTGTTGGAAGAAAAGGACGGCCAGGAACCCCTGGGGTATCAGCTGGGGTCCTATGCCGGGTGGAATACCGCCAGCAACAGCCTGGGGTACGCTTTGGGCCAGGGGATGCTCCGGCCCTATCTGGATCCCCAGGACCGTCAGGCACTCCTGACCGTGCGCTACCTGGATGACTGGCTGTACCAGAGCCGGGTCCGCCAGGAAGTGCGGAAGGAACTGATCTGGCCCAGCCAGTGGCCGGACGGGAAACTCACGGACAGCCAGACGGAACAGGCGGAAAGAATGGTGACGGAGAAGATGGTGCAGGAAGGCGCACCTCTTCTAGGCGGACGGCCGGAACGATACCGGTACCGGCTGCCCTGGCATCGGACATTCGAAGTAGAAGTGGCCCTGCGGGCCAGTTCTTAGTAAACGTCTCACGCTTAATGTCTCACGTCTCACGCAAAAAGAGACCATCTGGTGAAGCCAGATGGTTTTGGATGCAGAAAAACCAAAAGCTGGGAAGGACGGAGTTGTGAAATGTTTCTGCGGCTTTGGTGGCGGGTATTTTAGAAGCAGATGCGTCAGTATCTGGTATCCTTTGGCGTGGGACGTGAAGCGTGAGACGTGAAGCGTGAGACGTTGGGCGGCAGATGTATCAGCATCTGCTTTTTATGGACTGCGGACCAATGAAGGCTCATAAAATACATGCAGGGAGGATAAAGGTATGATCTATTACGAAGAAGCCATGGAGATGAAGGACGAGATGATCCGGCAACGGCGGGATTTCCATGCCCATCCGGAAACTGCCTGGACGGAATTCCGGACCACTTCCCTCATTGCAGAGGAACTCCAAAAGCTGGGGTATGAAGTCCTCATGGGCAGCGATATCCTGGATGAAGGAGCCCGGATGATGGTGCCCGATGAAAAGACTTTGAAACAGTGCGCCCAGCGGGCCATCAAAGAAGGGGCCAACCCGGTGCTGGTGGACCGGATGAAAGGGGGCATGACCGGCTGTGTGGGGATCATGCATTTCGCCAAACCGGGGAAAACCGTGGCCCTGCGGTTCGACATCGATTCCCTGTTCGTGGCGGAAGATCCGGCTCCCAGCCATCGGCCCAGCGCCCTTGGATTCCAATCCAAGCATCCGGGGCTGATGCATGCCTGCGGCCATGACGGCCATGCCACCATCGGTCTGGCAGTGGCCCGGCTGGCAGCAGCCCACAAAGACCGGATGGCAGGTACCCTGAAAATCTGCTTCCAGCCAGGAGAAGAAGGAGTGGTCGGGGCCAAAAGCATGGTCCGGAGCGGCATCGTAGACGATGTGGATTACTTCATCAGCGGGCACATCGGCCTGGGCAATTACCACGACAGTTCCCTGGTCTGCATGACCCAAGGCTTCCTGGCCACGGACAAGATGGATGCCGTGTTCACCGGCGCTCCCAGCCACGCCGGGGCCGAACCGGAAAAAGGGAAGAATGCCCTGTTGGCAGCGGCCCAGGCGGCCATTTCCCTCCACACCATCAGCCGGCACAGCGGCGGCTCTTCTCGGATCAATGTGGGGGTCCTGGAAGCCGGTACGGGACGGAATGTGATCCCGGCCAACGGGCTCATCAAATTCGAGACTCGGGGAGAAACGGCGGAAATCAATGATTTCATGGTCCGGGAAGCCAAACGGATGGTCCGGGCGGCGGCGATGCTCTATGATGTGGGGGTGGAGATCCTGCCACGGGGCAGCGCTACCTCCTCCAATTCTTCCCCGGAAATGGGAGAAGAGATCTACCAGCTGATCGAACCCCTCCATGTGTACAGCCACGTGGCCCGGGAACAGAAAGTCAGCGGCAGCGAGGACTGCTGCTACTTCATGAGCCGGGTCCAGGAACATGGAGGACAGGCGGTGTACATGCTCTACGGCACCGAGGAAGCCGCCGGCCATCACCAGAGCGATTTCGACTTCAACGAAGACGTCCTGCCCCGGACCGCCGGGACCATCGCCTTTTTGGTGGAACATTTTGGGAATCAATGAGGGGGGGCTGCTGCATGCGCAGCGGCCTCTTTTCTATTTGCCTCCTTTAGGAAACTGTGTTATGATAAATTAAGAAGTAATAAATAAAATTACATCATCCCAGCTGCTCGGCAGCGGGAAGAAAGGAGCCATTATGCAAATCTCAACCAAATTCACCATTGCCATCCATATTTTGGCGGCTACGGAGATCTTCGGGGACCAGTACAAGATCACCAGCGATTTCCTGGCTTCCAGCGTGGGCTGCAACCCGGTGATCATCCGGAACCTGATGAAACAGCTGAAGGAAGCCGGCCTCATTGCTGTGCGGCGGGGTCCCGGCGGGGTACGGGTGACCAAGCCCCTGGAGCAGATTACCTTCTACGATGTCTACGAAGCGGTGGAAACCAACAAAGAAGAACTGTTCAACTTCCACGACCGGCCCAATCCCCAGTGCCCGGTGGGACGGAACATCCATAAGGCCCTGGACGGCCAGCTCCGGGAGATCCAGAAGCAGTTCGAAGCCGATCTGCGGCAGCACAACGTGGGCGAAGTGGTAACCGACCTGAAGAAGGAAATCGCCGGCTGAAGGAGAAAGTTGGAGGGACCGGGCCCCTTTCGGCTCTTGTCACCGTGGACAGAAGTGCGTTATAATAGCCTCATCTTTGCAATTTATCAGGATAAAGCAGTCTTGATAGGCAGAAATGAGGAGAAGTTATGGGAAGTATTGTTTCGTTGACGGCACTTTTTTGCATCTATGCGGTCAGTGAGCTGATCGCCATGCGCACCCGGGCCATTTTGTCCACGGTGCTGGGAATCTCGGTGATCCTCCTGGCCGGGTTCTGGTCCGGGCTCCTGCCCCAGACCCTCATCAAGGACGCCCAGGTGTCCGGCATCGGCATGGGGGTAGTGGGGATGCTGATCGTCTCCATGGGGACCACCATCGATTTCACCGAGCTGAAGCAGGAATGGAAAGTGGTGGTCACCTCCGTCCTCTGTGTGGTCTTTGCCGTAGCGGCCATCATCCTCATCGGGGCTTTCGTCATGGATCCCAAGATTGCCATCTCCGGATCCCCCATCTTTGCCGGGGGCAATGCGGCCACCCTGATCATGCTGGCGGCGGCCAAGGAAAAGGGGCTGGAATATGTAGGGACTTTCTGCCTGGTGCTGCTGGTGACCCAGAAATTCTTCGGCATCCCCATCGCTTCCTTTGCCCTCCGTCACCTGGCCCGTCAGCTGCGGGTGGATCCGGGCTTTGTGGCCCAATACAGCGAGGAAGCAGAGAAAAAGGCGGAAGCCGCCCGGAAACGGCCTCTCGCGATGCCTTCCGCCTTTGACAAGCCATCCGTCTACCTGGCCAAATTGGGGTTGGTGGCCACCCTTTCCTTCTATGCCGCCAGACTCACCGGGGGCCATATCCATTACTTGGTGATGTGCCTGATCCTGGGGACCCTGTTCTTTGCCCTGGGTTTCCTGGATAAGGGGATCCTGGCCAAGACCCAGTCCAGCGGTCTGATCATCTTCTTTGTGACCATCGTGATCTTCACCAATTTGGGGGCCACTACGCCCCAGCAGGTCCTTTCCGTGCTGCCACCCCTGATTTGGTCTGCCGTCCTGGGGGTGGCCGGCCTGTGCGCTGCTGCTTTGCTGTGCAGCCGGCTGTTCCGGATGCCCTTTACCTTGGCGGTGTCCCTGGGGATCACCTGTACTTTCGGCTTTCCTACGACGATGCTGATTTCCCAGGAAGTCTCAGAAGCCATGGGGGAAACGGAAGCACAGCGGAAGGCTCTCCTGAATTTCCTGCTGCCCAAGATGCTGGTAGCTGGGTTCGTGACGGTGACCATCACTTCCGTGGTCTTGGCGGGCTTTGTGGTGAATATCTTGTAAAAGGAGCATGAGGGAATGGATACACTGGATCTGCAGCTAAAAGCATATATCGAAGGGCACCGGCAGGAGATGCTGGCCCTGTGGGAAGAAATCGTCGATACGGAAAGCGGTCCCAAACAGCTGGACGGGGTGGACCGGGTGGGGGACATCCTCCAGCGGGAATTGGAAAAGGCGGGGGCCGCGGTGCGCCGAGTACCTGTGGACCACGCCGGAGACTTGATCGTAGGGGACTGGAACCCAGGATCGGAAGCAAGACCGGTGGTGTTCATGGGCCATATGGATACAGTGTTCCCAGCGGGGGAAGCGGCCAAAAATCCCTTCCGGGTGGATGCAGCTGGCAATGCCCATGGTCCGGGGGTGCTGGATATGAAAGCGGGGCTGGTGATCGGCCTCTATGCCCTAAAAGCTCTCCAGTCCATTGGCTGGAAGAAGTATCCCATCCGGTTCCTGGGGATCCCGGACGAAGAGACCCTCCATATGTTCTCCAATGCCAAAACCCTGATTGCCCAGGAAGCAGCAGGGGCGGCTGCTGCCTTCAATTTCGAGCCGGGACCTGTCAATGACAGATTGGTCATCGGCCGGTACGGCGGAGGACCTGTTTCCATCACCGTCCATGGGGTGGCGGCCCATTCCGGCAGTGCCCCGGAAAAAGGCCGTTCAGCGGTATTGGAAGCGGCTCACAAGATCCTGAAGCTGGAAGCAGCCAACGATATCCCTCGGGGGAAACTGATCAACTGCGGGGCAGTGGAAGGGGGTATCGGGGAAAATACCATTCCGGATTTCTGTAAGATCCGCATCGGTATCCGGTACCGGAACCAGTCCATCGGGGACGAGATCTTCGCCCTTTTGCGCCAGGTGACGGAGGAGCGCACCGTGGAAGGGACTTGGGCGGAATTGGATGTGAGCCGGGTAATGGCCTGCATGGAGACCACAGACGGGGTCCGGAAACTCTATGACCATGTAGCGGATACGGGGGAAGCTTTGGGCCTGGGCCGGATCCCGGGCATCCAGGTAGGCGGTCTTTCCGACGCGGGGATCACCATAGGGGTCGGAGTCCCCACCCTGTGCGGCATGGGAGTCCGGGGAGAAGGGGCCCATACGGACCGGGAATATGCCCAGGTGGAGTCCCTGTACGAACGGTGTCTCCTGGCAGCGGCTGCCGTCCGTACCCTGTGAGGCGGCCATGGACCGGAGAGTCATCGCCAATGTGATCCTGGGGTTCGGCTGCATCGCCTTGGTCCAGCAGGAATTTTTCCTGGGAGCGGGTCTCATCGCCCTCAGCTGTCTGGTGCGGAAGGAGTGACGGGTTCAGCAAGAAGTCGGACACGGCCCCTGAAAGGGACCTTGGGACGTCAGAATCAGCCTTGTTGGGCTCAACAGCTGGACCATTCTGCTTATTGGGGACAAGCTGATGTCTGCCTTCTGACAGGCCCGTTAGGGCCGGGGCTGACATTTTACCCAGAGATGTTGACCGGGTATGGTATAATATATATGTATCAAAAAATATTACATTTCAAAGGAGAGAACTGAAATGAAAGTGTTGCTGTTCAATGGCAGCCGGCGGGAAAAAGGCTGCACTTATACGGCGCTGTCCCTGGTGGCTAAGGAACTGGAAAAAGCCGGGATCGATACGGAAATCATCTACATCGGCCTCAATGCAGTGAACGGGAAATTGGACGCCTTGGTGAAGGAATGTGCCGCTAAGATGAAGGAAGCGGACGGCCTTGTCATCGGGTCTCCGGTGTACTACGCTTCTCCCACTGGGGAAATCCAGGTGTTCCTGGACCGGTTTGCAGGAGTGGCGGGGGCTGACCTGCGGCACAAACCGGCGGCTGCCGTCGCCTCCGCCCGGAGAGCCGGAACCAGCGCCACCCTGGATGTGCTGTACAAATACCTGATGTACAACGAAATGCCTGTGGTCACTTCCAACTACTGGAATATGGTCCATGGGAATACCCCGGAAGAAGTACTCCAGGACAAAGAAGGGGTCCAGATCATGGAAACCCTGGGCAAGAACATGGCCTGGCTGCTGAAGAGCCTGGAAGCCGGCAAAAAAGCAGGGGTGGAAGAACCGGCCAAACCGGTAAAAGTGATGACCAATTTCATCCGCTAAAAAAATCCCAAAAAAGTGCTTGACGGCTTCTGATATTTGCCGTATAATAGCTCTTGTGTTCGGGGCGTAGCGCAGTTTGGTAGCGCGCTTCCTTGGGGTGGAAGAGGTCGTGAGTTCGAATCTCGCCGCTCCGACCATTTAATCGAACGGAACGCCACAAAGTTCAGCTTTGTGGCGTTTTTTCATGTGCAAAATCTGCCGGGAATAGGTGACCTGGACCGGCAGCCATGCTATAATTATCATGGAAAATTTTGAGCCAACCGTTATGGAGTACAGGAGGAATGCCTTGCATGTCTGAGCTGCAGGAGAAAATCGCGAAAAGAAGGACCTTTGCCATTATTTCTCATCCGGATGCCGGTAAGACGACGCTGACTGAGAAATTATTGCTATATGGAGGCGCCATCCATCTGGCTGGTTCCGTGAAATCCCGGAAAGCCAACAAGCATGCCGTCTCTGACTGGATGGAAATCGAAAAGCAGAGAGGGATCTCCGTCACCTCTTCGGTGCTGCAGTTCGACTATGATGGGTACCGGGTGAACATCCTGGATACTCCCGGGCACCAGGACTTTTCAGAAGATACCTATCGGACCTTGATCGCCGCCGACAGTGCGGTGATGCTGATCGATGCCGCCAAAGGGGTGGAACCCCAGACCAAGAAGCTGTTCTGGGTCTGCCACCGGCGGAAACTGCCCATCTTTACCTTTGTGAACAAATTGGACCGGTATGGTCGGGCTCCCATGGACCTGATGGATGAAATCGAGAAGGTGCTGCACATCAACGCTTATCCCATCAACTGGCCCATCGGGGTGGACGGCCACTACATCGGGGTCTACGACCGGCTGAAGAAACAGGTGGAGCTCTTCGACAATGACAGCAGCCACGGGTCCAAGATCCTAAAGAGCACCACCGGCAGCCTGGACGATCCTGCCATCCGGGAAGCCATCGGAGAAGCCAATCTCCAGACTTTGATGGATGATATCGAGCTGCTGGATCTGGCCGGGGACGAATTCGATCTGGAGAAAGTGGATGCAGGGGAACTGACACCTATGTTCTTCGGATCCGGCATGACCAACTTCGGGGTCCGGAGCTTCCTGGAGAAATTCTTGGAACTTTCCCCGGCGCCCCAGCCCCGGAAACTGAAGGACGGCGGTGTGGTGAATCCTACCGATGAGGATTTCACTGCCTTTATCTTCAAGATCCAAGCCAATATGAACCCGGCCCACCGGGACCGGATCTCTTTCATGCGGATCTGTTCCGGGGTGTTCGAGAAGGGCATGACCGTGTGGCATGTCCAGGGACAGAAACCGGTGAAGCTGGCCCAGCCCCAGCAGTTCATGGCCCAGGAGCGGACCACGGTGGAAAAGGCCTATCCCGGAGACATCATCGGGGTGTTCGACCCGGGAATCTTCACCATCGGGGACACCCTGTGCAATGAGAAGCACCCGGTGCAGTTCGAGGATTTCCCCATTTTCCCGCCGGAAATCTTCGCCAAGGTCCAGCCCAAAGACTCTATGAAACGGAAGCAGTTCGAAAAGGGCATCATCCAGCTGGCCCAGGAAGGCGCCATCCAGGTATTCCGGCAGAAGGACATCGGGATGGAAAGCTTTGTGGTGGGGGTCGTGGGGGTGCTGCAGCTGGAAGTGTTGGAATACCGGCTGCTGAACGAATACAATGCCAAACTGCTCATGGACCAGCTGCCCTATTCCGTGGCCCGGTGGGTCTATGCGGATGATCCGGAACTGATCCGGAATATCAAAGGCTTGGACAACGGGATGCTGGTGTACGACAAATTGGACCGTCCTGTGGTGCTGGTTTCCAACGAATGGAACCTGAACTGGATCTTGGAACGGAACCCGGGGATCAATTTCACCCAGGTGCCCAGCGAAGCGCGGGCGATTTAAGGAGAAAAGGAGGGAATCTGCCTGAAGCAGGTTCCTGTGAAGGGAAACGCAGCCGGTGGCTGCTAACCCACCACCAGCCTGGCGGCTGGTCCCCCGCCCTTGAAAAGGGCGGATATAGTGAGGTGGACTTATGGATAACAAGAAACCTGCCATGGACATCCTGGGGGTCCCGGTGACGCCCTTTTCCATGGGGGAAGCAGTGGCGTGGCTCATGGACCGGGTGGACCGGGGACTGCCTACCCAGGTGGTCACTGCCAATGCAGAGATCATCATGATGGCCCAGAAGCTGCCGGCTTATAAGGCCCTTTTGGAAAAAACGGACCTGGTCCTGGCGGACGGGGCCGGAACCGTATGGGCCGGACGGACTCTGGGACATCAGGTGCCGGAACGGGTGGCCGGCTTCGACCTGTTCCTGGAACTGCTCCGGGAAGGGGCCCAACGGGGGACGAAATTCTTCCTGTTCGGTGCTGCCCCGGGGATCGCAGAAGCGGCGGCCCAAAAAGCAGCAGAAATCGCTCCCGGGGTCCGGATCGTAGGGACACGGAACGGCTATTTCACCCAAGCTGATGAACCGGAAATCATCCGGCAGATCAACGGAAGCGGTGCCCAGGTGCTCTTTGCCGCCCTGGGGGCTCCCAAACAGGAATTCTGGCTGGAAGAACACCGGGATGCCCTGGCTCCTGCCCTGCGGGTGGGCCTGGGCGGCAGCTTCGATGTGCTGGCCGGCAAGATGGAACGGGCTCCCAAATGGATGCAGGAAGCTTCCCTGGAATGGTTGTTCCGGCTGTACAAGCAGCCCAGCCGTCTGGGGCGGATGATGGCACTGCCCCAGTTCGTGGTGAAGGTGCTGGAATACAAACATTCCCACAAGTGAAAAATGGGGTCTGCCCCCACCATTTACCAGCAGAGTTTGGACAAAGGAACTGAGATAAGGTATAATGAACCGATGGGTGGAGGTGAAGCTGTGACCAAATACAAATACAGAATCGTCAAAGAAGGATATCCTTTCATCGGGACCATGCTGGCTGTGACTGTGCTTGCAGGATATCTGGCCGGGCCGGTGTTCGCCGTGCCGCCGGCAGTCCTGATGCTCTATTTTGCCTATTTTTTCCGGAACCGGGTGCTGGACGTGAAGCAGGATCCCAATATCCTGTATTCTCCGGCGGACGGTACGGTGATGGGTGTGGAAGAGTTTTACGATAAAGAATTTCTCAACGAACCGGCCAAAAAAGTGACCATTTTCCTTTCCGTATTCAATGTGCATACCAACCGGGCGCCCATGACGGGGCTGATCAAGTACATGCGCTACACCTGCGGCGGGTATGAACCAGCTTTCAAGGATTCTGCCCCTGTGGTGAATGAACGGATGGCCATCGGCCTGGACAATGGATCCAACCGGATCCTGGTCATCCAGATTGCCGGCATCCTGGCCCGCCGGATCGTTTCCTGGACCAGCCTGGGCAGCCGGCTGAAACAGGGGGAATGTTACGGCATGATCAAATTCGGGTCCTGCACGGAACTGGTGGTTCCCCGCTCGGTGGAAATCATGGTGCGCAAAGGCGATAAGGTGCAGGGCGGTATCAGTATCATCGGGAGGCAGAAAGCAGAATGAACTACAAACGCATGGTCCCCAACAGCATCAGCGGCCTGAGCCAGATGCTGGGACTCATTTCCATCTATCTGTCCATGGAAAAGGATTTCAACCTGGCAGCTATCTTCATCATCCTGGCCATCCTGGCCGATTCCTGTGACGGCCGTGTCGCCAGGGCTTTAGGGGTCAGCGGTCCTTTCGGGGTGGAAATGGATTCCCTCTGTGATGTATGTTCTTTCGGGATGGCCCCTGCCGTCCTGATCTATACCTACTCCCTCCAGCAGCTGGGAGTGGCGGGGATGGTCATTTCCGGCCTCTTCGCCTTTGGGGCAGCCATGCGGCTGGCCCGGTTCAATGTGAACGTCACGGCCATCCACGGCTATTTCCAGGGCATGCCGGCACCGGCCGGGGCCTGTGTCATCGTCACCTTCGTCCTGGGAGGGATGCAGATCAGTCCGTTGCTCACGGCCCTGCTCACCGTTGCCGTAGCCTGCCTCATGTACAGCGATGTGAAGTATCCGGATTTCAAGGGCCATGGGAATCCCCTGTTCCGGGTGCCGGTGATCATTGCCTTCATCTTGGGGGCCCTGGTGCTCTGGAGCGATGTGAAGGCCTGGCCTTTTGTGATCATGTTCACCTATACCCTCTGTGGGGTGCTCAATGCAGTCTATGTGAAAGTGACGGGAAAACAGGCCGTCTTTAAATAAGAGGAGGAAACAAGAGGTTTTATGAGCACGTATTTCGACATCATCATGGTTCCCCTCCAAGTGCTGATCGTCTTTTTCACCATTTATTATTTTGTCATTTCCCTGTTCGGCATCCTGCCCCGGAAAAAAGAAAAGAAGATCCTGACTCCCAAAACCACATTTGCCGTCATCGTCGCCGCCCACAATGAAGAAAAGGTCATCGGCGAACTGGTGGAGAACCTCCATATGCTCCGGTATCCCGATGCGCTGTACGACATCTTCGTGATCGCCGACAACTGCAGCGACCATACGGCGGAGGTGGCCCGGAAGGCCGGTGCCTTGGTGTATGAACGGTTCAACCAGGAAGAAGTGGGGAAGGGATTTGCCCTGGAATGGATGTTCCGGCAGCTGTTCGCCTTGGACAAACAGTATGATGCAGTTGCCATCTTCGATGCGGACAACCTGGTCCATCCGGACTTCCTGAAGGAAATGAACAACCGGTTCTGCAAGGGTGAAAAACTGATCCAAGGGTATCTGGATGTGAAGAATCCCAACGACAGTTGGGTCAGCGGCACTTTTGCCATCAACTTCTGGATCGTGAACCATGTGTGGCACTTGGCCAAATATACCATCGGGCTCTCCAGCGTATTCGGGGGTACCGGCATGGTGATAGCCACGGAAGTGCTGAAGAAATATGGGTGGAAGGCCACCTGCCTGACGGAAGACATGGAATTTACCATGAAATGCCTGCTGGAAGGCATCCCCACCGCCTGGTGCCAGGATGCCATCATCTACGACGAAAAACCCCAGACCTTCAAAGCTTCCTGGAACCAGCGGAAGCGGTGGGCCCAGGGCCAGTTCGATGTGGCAGGCCGGTATATGGGGAAACTGCTGAAAGAGGGGATCCGGAAGCGGGATATCGTGATCCTGGACGGGGTCATCGATGTGTTCCAGCCCTATTTCATGCTGATTTCCACCTTCTTCGTGCTCTGCAGCACCATCTACAATTTCGTGCCCTTCTACACCAACGTGCTCTATGCCCTGCTGCCCTACCATGTGTGGCAGGTGATCGGGGTGGCCCAGTATGTGATCCCCGCCATCATCCTGTTCAAGATCAATGCAGCACCCAAATCCTGGTTCTACACCCTGTTCTACCCGCTGCTGCTCTACAGCTGGGTGCCCATCACCATTTTGGGCTTCCTGCATCGGCATGAACATGTGTGGAGCCATACCATCCACACCCGGAGCATCAGTTTCAACGACGTGCTGGTCCCAGAAAGCGCAGAGACCGGACCGAAGCAGATCGTACTGCCGAAAGAGAAAAGATAAGAGAAGTCAGCTGCCAACGGTTGGCGGCGGCCGGAAAGGACTCGTCCATGGGGGCGGGTCCTTTTTTCTATGGCAAGAAGAGTCCCACGCCAGAACGGATCTTGTCTTACGCCGAAGGCTGTCCGGCTTCCGCAGGCCTTTGGATAAAGAAAAAACAAGTGGTCCGCACGGCCCCAGTCCTCCCTGTGAGGGGAGGGGGACCGTGCAGAGCACGGTGGTGGGGGCATCGGCGGCAGCCGATACTTTGCAGGAGCCATGGACAACAGTTGCACGTGCGGTAGAAATGTGGAAGGGGAAAATCGGCGACCCCGAAGCCCCCGTTTCTGTATTTCCGACTGAGTGGAAACTGGATGTCCGCCAAGGTATTCGGTCCTTTCAGGACCTCATGCCCCCACCACCGGGCAAGCCCGGTCCCCCGCCCCTGCAGGGCGGACTGGGCTTCTGGCCTTGCTGGCAGGGAAAAAGAGAAAATCCGGCCAGGCGAATTTTTTGGATGGAACAAAAGGATGCCAGCTCCTGCTGGCCTTGCTTTATATTTGTATATGAGATATTATAAGATAATTTAGTATAATTTAAAGGAGTGTTAACTTTGTCTGACAAGAAAGAAATCCCTGGTTACCTGAAAACCTTTTCCCGCCAGATGAGGAAGAATATGACAAAAGAGGAACGGCACCTCTGGTTTGATTTCTTTCGGAGTTATCCTGTACGGGTGAAACGGCAGGTCATTATTGGAAAGTACATTGTGGATTTCTGCTGTGAACGGGCTCAGGTGATCATTGAATTGGACGGCGGACAGCATTATGAGGTAGAAAACAAAAAGAACGATGCAGAACGGACCCGGCACTTAGAACGATTGGGATTCTTGGTCCTGCGGTATTCAAACCTGGATGTGATGAGAAATTTTTCCGGGGTGACTGAGTATATCGACCGGGTGATCCGGGAGAGGATGGAAAAATTGGGGACAGGATGAATCACTGTATGACTTGAAGTCCGCTCTACGGGTATCCGATAAGAAGCACAATAAACTGGTCCGCACGGCCCAAGTCCTCCCTGTGAGGGGAGGGGGACCGTGCGCAAGCACGGTGGTGGGGGCATCGGCGGCAGCCGATACTTTGCAGGAGCCATGGACAACAGTTGCACGTGCGGTAGAAATGTGGAAGGGGAAAATCGGCGACCCCGAAGCCCCCGTTTCTGTATTTCCGACTGAGTGGAAACTGGATGTCCGCCAAGGTATTCGGTCCTTTCAGGACCTCATGCCCCCACCACCGGGCAAGCCCGGTCCCCCGCCCCTGTAGGGCGGACTGGGCCTCTGGCCTTGCTTGGTACTTTGTACGAGTATACATCGATTCTCCAGGAGCCGGGAGGGCAGGCCCAGGAGGAGTCGGCGGGATAACATCGGGTGTCGTCGCTCCTGGGGTGGAGCACGCGGGGATAGTGTCCGGCTTCCTGGTCCGTAGCCGCAGCCTTTGATCGACAGGGCAAGGCGATAGGCTGTGAGCCTCCCGCCAGGGACGAACGGGTCTGCCCTCCCAGCGGGGGCGGGGTTCAGGTCAGTACGGGTATAGGAGGACTTTTCTCATCTGGGAGGCCGGGACGGGTTTGCCTGCGGCGAACCCCTTACGTCGTCGACCTCGAAGCAACGATGAAAAATTTTTGACCCCATTTCTGGATGACTATACTGTGATGGAGGTTCCACCGAGAACTTGTTGACACATCTCTCCCTTTTCTGTTCCATCCTTGACAAAATCCTCGCATATCTGTATACTATTTATATCAACAGAATAGTTCCGGTAGGCAAGGCTCCTACAGGGATATGGACTGCTGCCGCAACAGGATGGAGACATCCCGCGTAGGTCTGAACAGGCTGCGTCAAACAAGAAGGCGCCGCATAATGCAGTTTCACCGCCCTGTAGAGTTAAAGCTCGTACGGTGGCAGTGGATGCATCCAATTCCATTGAAAATATGTTTGTTTTTGTCGCCGTTCGGGAAAGCCCCGGACGGCTTTTCTGTTATGTGTAATCAAGTCCTTGAAAGGTGGTGGCAAAGCATGGACGGCGCAAGTGGAGGCAGTCATCCTCACAGTTTGGGCAGCGGAATTTCCACAGACTGGCAGTGCCGGTCCGGTTTTGCTGCGCGGTTTTGAGCTGACGGCCTCTTAAAGAGGGGGAGCGGCCCCCGGATTTCTTTAGGAGGATATCATGAAAAAAGAAAATATGGATAAAAAAGTCCAGGCAGCAGCTCAGGAAGCCCAGGCAAAGCTCCAGCAGGCTGCTTCCCTGGCTAAGGAAGAAGTACTGGCCCGTTACGGGTCTTCTGTCACGGGCCTCACCCAGGAACAGGCGGAAACTTCCCGGGACAGATACGGTGCCAACAAGGTGACCCGGGAAAAGAAGAAGAGCATCCTTACCCGGCTGGCCCAGGCCTTCATCAACCCTTTCACGGTGATCCTGTTCGTCCTGGCCGGGGTTTCTGCAGTGACGGATATCATCATCCCCTTCCAGCAGGGGGAACCAGAGGAATGTAATCCGGTGACCGTGTGCATCATTTTGACCCTGCTGCTGATTTCCGGTGCCCTGCGGTTCATCCAGGAAACCCGGAGCGGGGATGCAGCGGCCAAACTCCTGGAACTGATCACCACCACCTGCACGGTGATCCGGGACGGGGGGAAAAAAGAGGAGATTCCCCTCCAGGATGTGACCGTGGGTGATCTGGTGTTCCTGTCCACCGGGGATATGGTGCCGGCGGACCTGCGGATCCTGGAAGCCAAGGACCTGTTCGTGAGCCAGGCTTCCCTTACCGGGGAAAGTGCGCCCCAGGAAAAGGTCCCCCAGGCCATCCCGGACAGCAGCCAGAAAGCGGTGACGGAACTGTCCAACCTGGCCTTTATGGGCACCAACGTGATCTCCGGCTCTGCCACCGGCTTGGTGCTGGGTATCGGTGACCATACCCTTTTCGGGAGCATGGCCAGTTCCATGGCCCAGGAAGCCCCAGAGACCAACTTCACCAAGGGGGTCAATGCCGTATCCTGGGTGCTGATCCGGTTCATGCTGGCCATGGTGCCGGTGGTCTTTTTCGTCAACGGCATCACCAAGGGAGATTGGGTCTCTGCCTTCCTCTTCGCCATTTCCGTGGCGGTGGGGCTCACCCCTGAGATGCTCCCCATGATCGTCACCACCTGTCTGGCCAAGGGCGCCGTCTCCATGTCGGAGAAAAAGACCGTGGTGAAAAGCCTGAACTCCATCCAGAGCTTCGGAGCCATGGACGTGCTCTGCACCGACAAGACCGGGACCCTGACCCAGGACCAGGTGGTGCTGGAATACCATCTGGATGCGGACGGCCGGTCCAGCCAGCGGGTGCTCCGGTACGCCTACCTGAACAGTTATTTCCAGACCGGCTACAAGAACTTCATGGACCGGGCCATCATCCAGAAAACGGAAGAAGAGGAACAGGCTGATCCCCAGCTGGTGGATCTGTCGGAAAACTACCAGAAGGTGGACGAGATCCCCTTCGATTTCGCCCGGCGTCGGCTGTCCGTCCTGGTGACGGACCCCAAAGGCCGCACCCAGATGATCACCAAAGGGGCCGTGGAAGAGATGCTCTCTGTCTGTACCTTTGTGGAACGGAACCATGAACCGGTACCCTTGACGGACGCACTGCGGAAAACCATCCGGTCCGTAGCTGATCATCTCAATGAAGAAGGGATGCGGGTCATCGCCCTGGCCCGGAAGATCAATCCCTCCCCGGTGGGGGCTTTCGGGGTGAAAGATGAAACCGGCATGGTGCTATTGGGCTACCTGGCCTTCTTGGATCCTCCCAAGGAAAGTGCCGCCAAAGCCATCGAAGCCCTGAAAGATCACGGGGTCACCACCAAGGTGCTCACTGGGGACAATGAAAAGACCACCCGGTGCATCTGCCGTCAGGTGGGGCTGCCGGTGGAACACATCCTTTTGGGCAGCGACCTGGAAAAGATGGATGAACAGCAGCTGTCAGGGGAAGTGGAACGGACCACTGTGTTCGCCAAACTCTCTCCAGACCAGAAAGCCCGGGTGGTGGAAGCCCTCCAGGCCAAGGGCCATACCGTGGGTTTCATGGGGGACGGCATCAACGACGCTCCGGCGCTCAAGATGGCGGATATCGGGATCTCCGTGGACAGTGCCGTGGATATCGCCAAGGAAAGCGCGGACATCATCCTCTTGGAAAAGAGCCTGATGGTGCTGGAAGAAGGCATCGTAGAAGGCCGGAAGACCTACGCCAACATGATCAAGTACATCAAGATGACGGCTTCTTCCAATTTCGGGAACATGTTCTCCGTACTGGCTGCCAGTGCCCTGCTGCCGTTTTTGCCCATGAGCAGCCTCCAACTGATCATCCTGAACCTGCTGTACGAGATTTCCTGCATCGCCATTCCTTGGGACAATGTGGATGAGGATTATTTGAAAGTCCCCCGGAACTGGGATGCCTCCAGCATCGGCAGTTTCATGCTGTGGCTGGGGCCCACCAGTTCGGTGTTCGACTGGATCACCTACTTGGTGCTTTACTTCGTGATCTGTCCCCAGATCATTTCCGGAGGGCTGACTTACAACCACATCGCCCCGGATGCGGTGATCGCTCAGGGCTCTTTGGCAGGCATGCCTATGCGGGAAGCCTATGAATCCCTGTTCCAGGCCGGGTGGTTCGTGGAATCCATGTGGACCCAGACTCTGGTCATCCACATGATCCGGACCCCCAAGATCCCCTTCCTCCAGAGCCATGCTTCCGCCATGCTCACCACCCTGACCTGTGCCGGCATCGCCCTGTGCACCCTGCTGCCCTTTACCGGGGAACTGGGGAGGGACCTGGGCTTCCTGCCTCTGCCGGGAGTCTATTTCGGCTTCCTGGCCCTGGTGGTGCTGGCTTATATGCTCCTGGCCACCAGCATCAAGAAAGCCTATATCCGGCATTACGGGAGCCTGCTGTGAGGGGATAGGACCGCCCACGTGCAGCGTCTCACGCCTCACGCCTAAGGAAAGGAACCCGCCTGCTGCAGGTTCCCTCCTAAACGACCAACGATGAACGAAAGGAGGAACGGGCTATGCTGAACCTGATGGATGTAGAACCGCTGTTCTGGATCGGGTTGGGTGCCGTGGCTGCAGTGATCTGTCTCATGCAGATCGTCTGCTGGAGCCAGGACCCGAAAGCCCAGCGCCATGGATGACCGACGACGATGGGTACATGGAAAGACGCCATGGGGAAAGAACGGGAACGTTCCTTCTGCAATGGCGTTTTTTTTGCCGGTACCATGGATGCTGACAAATAGGATCATATGATGAACAACGGGTAACAGAAAAAGCAACTTTTAAAATATTTTACACAAAAACGTGAAACTATTGTATAATAGTATACATTCATAATAAGGGGGAGATTTGTATGAGTCAAAAAGAAATCGCGGATTTTATGGAAAAAAGCCGGATCAATGAACCTGCCACTCCAGAAGAATTCCGAGAAGCGGTCCTGGGAGCCTACAAGGACCGGGCCCGGCAGATCTATTTCATCTGGCGGAAGCTGAAAGAACTGTATCCAGAAGTGGATGCCAACCGGGTCATCCGGGAGGGGAGCTGGGATTTCGGGTATTACCAGGGGCAGCAGATCGCCAAAAAATATGGGGCCGAGAATGTGGGGCCCAAAGAAGCCCTGCTGGGACAGACGTCCCGGGGCGGGCTGCAGGTGTTCCAGCAGGAAATCACCGAGCTGGATGATGACAAGGCAGTGAAGATCTTCCATCACTGCCCCCATGTGGAAGCCCTCCAGGAACTGGGCCTTGCTCCAGAAGAAATCAAGATGTTCTGCCGGGATATGCTGGGCCATTGCGATTATGCCATCTGTGCGGCTTTCCCCAATGTGGAGATCGATTTTCCCACCACCATTGCCGATGGGGAGGGGAAGGGATGTGCCATGACCATTACCAGAAAGAAGGAGAAATAAGATGGCAGAAACGAAAAAGAAACTGATCCGGAAACCCACCTTCGGGGAAGCCATGACCCCTCTTGTGGGCATGCTGATCCTCCTGGGGCTGGGCTATGGGAAATTCGGCCTGCCCATCCAGGCCCTCTTGATCGTGGCTGCTTTCGTGGCCTCCCTGATTGCCAAACGGGTGGGTTACGGTTGGGAAGATATGATCGCCGGCATCACCGATAAGATCCACAGCAGCCTGGGGTCCCTGTTCGTCATGGTCTGTGTGGGCGGCATGATTGCCAGCTGGATGGTCTCTGGGACCATTCCTCTGCTGATCTATTATGGAATCCAGATCATCAATCCCCATTATTTATATGTGACGGCCTTTTTCGTCTGTGCAGTGATCTCCACCTTCACGGGGACTTCCTTCGGGTCCGCAGGGACCGCCGGGGTGGCCATCATGGGCATCGCCATTGCCCTGGGCTTGCCCCTGGATATCACGGCCGGAGCCGTTTTGTCCGGTGCCGTGTTCGGGGATAAACTGTCTCCCCTGTCCGATACCACCATCCTAGCCCCCATTGCAGCTGGGACCACCCTGTACAGACATATCCGGAGCATGATGTACACCACCGGGGCTGCGTCTATCGCCTGCATCGTGGTCTATACCATCCTGGGCTTCAATACCAATGTGAGCACCCTGTCTAATCCGGAACAGGTGACTGCCATGCTGTCCAACCTGGAAGCCCTATACCATTTCAATCCCATTCTGTTGCTGCCGCCGGTACTGGTGTTCTGGGGAGCCTATACCAAAAAGCCAACCATCCCCATGCTGCTCCTGTCTTCCGTCATCGCCCTGGCCATGGGCATGATCTTCCAGGGATTCACCCTGAAAGTGGCCCTGAACGCTTTTGTGAAAGGATTCAATGTTTCCATGCTGCCGGCCGTAGCCGGAGGGGTCAAGACCCTGAAAGTCATCAACACCCTGCTGAACCGGGGCGGCCTCATGGGCATGATGGGGACTGTACTGCTGGTGTTCTGCGCCTTCGCCTTTGCTGGGATCTTCAGCAAGGCAGGCTGCATCGAAGTGATCCTGGAACGGGTGAAGTCGTCCATCAATTCCGTGGGCAATCTGATCGCTGCCACCGTGGGTTCCACCCTGTTCATGAGCATCGTGACCGGGAGCTCCTACCTGGCCATCCTGATCCCTGGAGAAATGTTCCAGGACCTCTATAAGAAATTCAAGCTGGCTCCCGAAACCCTTTCCCGTACCCTGGAAGACGCCGGGACCTGCGCTGTGCCCATCGTGCCCTGGTCCGTGGCCGGTACCTATATGGCCGCCACCCTGGGCGTCCCTACCGTCCAATACATGCCCTACGCCGTCCTGTGCTACGGCAGCATGATCTTCGCCCTGATCTACGGCTATACCGGGATCTTCCTGATCAAGGCAAAGGATGGGGAGGAGAAGTAAGATTGCGACGATATTCTATATCATCGCAGGAGTCGTTATGTGAATATGGATTGAAAAATCCGGCAGGCGGGGATAGTACCCTCGCTTGCCGGATTTTTATGTTGCAGTGGGCTTTAAGCTCTGCTTTTACGGTAATTTAGTCAGCCTGGCAATCTCTTCTTCTGAAATCCCTGTCTGGTCAGCAATATCTGCAATTGACTGTCCCTTTTGCAGCATCCTCTTGATGATTTCAAGCTGCGCTTTTTCCAAGCCTTTCTTCTCCCCCAATGCGATGCCTTTTGCGATGCCTTTTGCGATGCCTTTTGCAAGGCCTTTTGCTAGGCCTTCTTCTTCAGCCTCTCTTTGGCGTCTCCTGATTTCATCACTTAAAATCATGTACTCTCGCCTCACTTTATCCATGCTCTTGACAAAATGGACTTCACGATCCAGGTTTTCTACAAAATGTCCTTCAGCCGCTTTTCCATCTACATACCGGAGAAAGGCAGCAATATCAGGATCTGCTGCATTTTCGCTGCCCTTGCTGTTCAGGAACATCCGGGTCTCTTCGTCCTTTAATTGTACCTTGTTATCCTCTTTACAGCAATGGGTGAATGTGTAAATGGGCAGACCCTTGTGGAAGGGGTCAAAGGTGCAAATGAAGATTACGTAAGAGGGGTTCAGTTCTTCATACGGTTTGCCCTTGTCCAACAGTTCTCCATCAATCATGCTTTGGTAAAATCGACTACGTTTGGCCAGGTCGTTCTTGGAGGAGTTGGAGCACTGCATCTCGATGTCATAGACTCGGCCTTCGTCATCTTCTACATAGACATCCAGACGGATGCTTTTGCCGTCCAGGCGGAGGTCTATGGTCTTTTCGAAATCCAGGTAGCAAAGAGAACGGACTTTGATGTTCAAGATTTTTTCGATGAGATGGGTGCAAAGCCGTTCATTGCGCATGACATGTTGGAAGAGAAAGTTGTCCCGGATAGTGAGTTCGTCAAAAGTCTTGATTTTTTCCATTGCTCTGCCTCCTTGTAGAATGGATATAGTGAATCCATTCGGCAGGAAACAGGAAGTTCCTTCTTTGTTTTTTGATAGACTGTCATCAAGTGGAAGAAAACTGTCATAAGCTGCAATCGTTCCAATCACAACAAGACGATGGGCAACTGAAAAAACGCCATTGGAAAAGAACGGGAACGTTCCTTCTGCAATGGCGTTCTTTGGTTAGGGCAATCCAATAAGAAATCAGACACGGCCCTTGGAAAATCATCTTCTTATGCGGACTATTACAAAAATTCCAGAAAAATAAAAATGATTTTCATGCCAAGAGCAACCTCTTTGAGGAAAAATATCCTCTTTTAGAGTAAGGTATCTCTTGTTCCTAATTCACCGCAACAGGCATTCGCCTGTAAGAAATCAGAAAAAATACCGTTGGAAATAAAAAGAATATTTAATTAACATTAAATCAAGGATAATTTCTTATTCCAAAAGTCGAATTGAATTGGAAAGAGGGAGTTTTGATGACGAAGAAAGAATTGATTCAGGCGGTTTTAAAGGGAGAAAAGACGGACCATATCCCATATTCGATGTGGAGCCATGTGCCGGGAGTGGATCGGGATCCTGAGGCAATTGCAGAAGAAACCTATCGTTTTTACAAAGAATACGATGTGGATATCATCAAAACCATGAACAATGGCATGTACAGCATTGAAGATTATGGCTGTGAAATCGATTATTCTGACGTCCTGACAGGCGGTGTGGCCAAAATCGTTACGACCCCCGTCCACCGTGGGGAGGACTGGATGAAAATCCAGGAAATCTCCATCGAAGAAGGAGCACTGAAACGGGAACAGACCTATTTAGCCCTGCTGCTGGAAAAATTGAAAGGGGAGGAAGTCCCTGTTGTATTCACCGCTTTCAGTCCCATTACCACGGCCAATAAACTGTGTGGCAACAAAGTACAGGAATACGTGAAAAATGGGTATGGGAAAGAGGTCCATCAAGCTCTAAAGGCTATAACTGCGACTACCCGTAAATTGGTCCAACGGGTCATCGAGATGGGGGCTGATGGGATTTTCTTTGCCACCCAGCTTTCTTCTTATGTAAAAAGCGATGAGAAATTTTATGAAGAATATGGGGCTCCTTATGATAAAGCAGTCCTGGAAGCTTCCAAAGGATGGTGCAATGTACTCCACGCCCATGGGGATGAGATCATGTTCGATCTGCTGAAGGATTACCCGGTCCAAATCTTCAACTACCATGCCTGGCAGAGCCTTCCTTCTGTGGGAGAAGCCCAGGTATGCACAGGAAAGACCCTGATGTGCGGGATCGAACGGATGGATATCACGAACCACAGAAAGAACGAGATCCGCAACGAAATCTATGAATCCATCAAACAGACAGGTGGACGGCATCTAATCCTGGCTCCAGGCTGTGTCATCCGTTATCCGTTGGATCAGGAAATGCTGGCCTATGTAAAAAATGTAAAGGTGGAAATCGAACAGGCCCTGCTGGTATAATGAATGAAAACAGCAGGGAGGGATCATTGTGGAAGCGCAGACATTTATCAGGAAAAGAATCGATAAACTCAGGAAGACAATGATCCATCTGGGGATGGGTGCCGTTATCCTTGAAAAACCGGAAAATGTCATGTATTTTACAGGCTTTAATCCGGTGCTGAATTCCATGCCTGTTTTTTTCATCATGGAGCAGGACAGTGAGCCGATTCTTCTAGTCCACTGTCTCCGGATGAATCATGCACGGGAAGAAAGCTGTATCAAGAGGATCGAGACTTATGGTATGTGGGGAGATGTCCCTTCCCTGGCCAAGGAACCGGCCGAAGCCATCCGGCTGCTGCTGGGGAAATGCCAGGGGCATTTGGGACTGGAGACAGAGTACATCTCCTTTGTACGGTATAAAAATATCCTGCAGAAAATCAAGCCAGAGGGCATCCAATCCATCTCTTTTATCCTCGACCATCATAAATTGGTTAAGGATCCTTATGAAATCAGCCGGATCCGCAGATCGGCGGAATTGGTCGATGTGGGTGTCAAGACCACCATCGATTTTCTGGGGCAGGGGTATTCGGAAGCAGAGGCCTGCACCGAAGGTCAATATGCCATGCGAAAACTGTGGCACAAAAAATTCCGGGACAGCGAGGTCTGCGGCTATGGGACCAGCGAAGGTGGCATGATTGACAGTCTCCATGTGTGGTGCCTGTCAGGAGGCCACATTGCTTACGGCTGCGACTGCCCCAAACACTATTACCCCAAAGAGGGGGATCTGACTCTTCCTATGGCCTGGGCCAAGACGGATGGGTACCATGCAGAAAATGAGCGGACCATCATCATCGGCCATTTGGATGGATTCAAACAGCACGCCTACGACAGTATGCTGCGGGCACGGGAAGCGGTTTTCAAAATTTTAAAGCCTGGTATCCTGTTCAAAGACCTTTATTTTGCAGCGGCAAAGGTATACAGTGATGCTGGCTTTGAAAAAATCCTTCCCGGCCGTGTAGGGCATGGGGTGGGATGTTCTGCCCATGAGTTCCCCTCACTGGATTCCAAGAACGAAATTCCCTTGGCTCCTGGAATGGTGATATCAGTGGAACCAGGATTGATGGATAAAGCCTGGGGCGGTGTCCGCCATTCTGATACAGTACTTATTACAGAAAGTGGATATGAAAAACTCACAAGACTTGAAGCTGGGAAAATCATTCTTTCCCGGCATCCGTGATATACTCCTGGAGATTTTCTCGGACAATCTGGATGAAAGCTTTCAATATGGGACTCTTGGCTTCTTCTGAAGGATAATTGATGGCAAGGGTCTTGCCGATATGGCCGGGGAGCGGATGGATGATATGTCCTTTGGAAAAAGGATAATGGCAGCATGCTACCAGTGTCTTCGGACACAGCATGAAGCCCATTTCTGCATAGCATAAGGACAGCATGGTGCCCACATCCCGGACCTCCATTTCCTGGACGGGAGTGATTCCAAGCTTTTTCATATATTCCCGTCCGATTTCACCTACTAAGGTATTGCGGGACATAGTAATATATGGACAATGAGAAAGGATATCTCGGATATATTGCTCATTGTAAAATCGGAATTGATGTGAATTGCGGCTGGGAAAACATTTACTGAGCACAGAAGGATGGACAACGAGTATAAAGGGATCATCATAGAGCGGAAGGCTGGTGATCCCTTTTTGTGTTTCCGGGATATAGCCTATGGTGACATCCAAATGTTTTTTGATTAGGAGATCTTCGATTTCAGGCGTATTCCCTTCAAACATCTGTAATTGGACCAGTGGATATTTTTGCTGGAAATCCCGGATAATGGCAGGCATCATGAACTGAGCCCGTGAGAATGTACATCCAAGCTTCAGAGAGCCACTCTGGGATGTCTTGAATTTAGCGATATCCATCTCCATTTTTTTCATTTGATTCAGTAGGACTTCTGCATGAGCCTTCAATAAAAGTCCTGCTGGCGTGATTTCCAAGGGTGGCCCATAATTGAACAATTTCACGCCCAGGTCGTGCTCCATCTTTTTGATATGACCGCTCAGTGTCTGCTGGGTTACATGGAGCTTTTTTGCCGTGTTATTAAAATTCAATTCCTCTGAAAGCAGAAGAAAATATTGGAGATTCAGAAAGCTGATCAAGGTCCTTCCTCCTTTTTTGAATCTATTCATTATAGCATATTGAATGTTATAGCATGGCATTAACTTAATCATTCTGCCTTTAGGGCAGATTTTTTTGCCCGATTTTTAACAGGCATAAGCCTGTCAATCGGGAGAGAAATAACCGTTGGAAGTCTAATTGGAATTTAAGTAAACTGTATGTGAAATCAGAAAATAATACGATTTTATGCGATTGAGCGGGAGGGAGTCCGATGGAACAAAAAGTCTATGACACTTATGTTGCCATCCTGAAAAATGAATTAAAGGTCGCCCTGGGGTGTACGGAACCCATTGCCATTGCCTATGTGGGAGCGAAGGTACGGGAAGTCCTGGGCAAGATGCCGGAGCATATCGATGTATACTGCAGCGGGAATATCGTGAAAAATGTCAAAGCCGTGGTAGTCCCCAATTCGGATGGACAGCGGGGCATCGATGTGGCTGCAGCTTTAGGGGTCATTGGAGGGGATGCATCTTTGGAATTGGCGGTATTGGAATCCGTCAAACCGGAAGATATCCAGCTCTGCAAGAAATTGTTACAGGAAAACTTCGTGGATACCCATCTGGTGGAAGATGTGGCCAATCTGTACGTTGCCATCAAAGCCACGGCAGGCGATGAGTCTGCAGAGGTGGAAGTCAAAGAGTACCATTCGAACATCACGAAGATCGTGAAAAATGGAGAGGTAATCTTTACCAAAGAGGAAGAAAATCAGCAACCAGATTCCAGCGAACCGGATAAGACGCTGCTGAAAGTAAAGGATATCCTGGAATTTGCCGATACTGTGAAGATCGACGATGTGAAAGAACTCCTGGACCGGCAGATCCAATACAATACGGCCATTGCCCAGGAAGGGTTGGAGCATCCCTATGGAGCAGAAATCGGACGGACACTAATGGAAGATTTCGACCACAGCAATGTAAAGCTCCAGGCAAAGGCCTTTGCAGCAGCTGGATCCGATGCCCGCATGAGCGGATGCCCGCTGCCTGTGGTCATCAACTCCGGGAGTGGGAACCAGGGAATCACCGCTTCCCTCCCCGTGATTGTATACGGTCGTTATTACCATTTGCCTCAGGAAAAGATCTATCGGGCTCTCTGTGTCAGCAATTTGATCTCCATCCACCAGAAACGGTTCATCGGAAGTCTATCCGCCTATTGCGGTGCTACCAGTGCAGGCTGCGGCAGCGGTGCCGGCATCGCCTATATGATGGGGATGTCTTACGATGAAATCTGTGATGTGATCACTAACAGCATCGCTACCATCGGCGGGATGGTCTGCGATGGGGCCAAATCTTCCTGTGCGGCCAAGATTGCTGCTTCTGTGGAAGCGGCACTGGTGGCTGTCCACATGGCCAAAAAGCATAGAGCCTTTAAAAACGGAGAAGGCTTGGTGAAGGGGGATATCGAGGAAACCATTGCAGCCATCGGGGATATGGGCCGGGTCGGCATGAAATCCACCGACGTAGAAATCCTGAACTTGATGCTGGACAAAAAGAAAGTGCAGCAGTCGTAAAAAAGGGGGAGTAAAAATGTTTGGAATGAAACCGATTACCGGGGCGATGATCGATTCCTTATTGTGGTCAGCTTCTTTGCTGGGAATCCTGCTGTTGTTTGCAACCTTTATCCGGGTACGCTTCCAGTTCTTGAAAAAGTATTATATTTCAGCTTCGCTGATTGCCGGTCTCATCGGCCTCATCCTGGGGCCGGAAGTCCTGGGAATCATCCCTAAAGATGTCATCAGTTCCTGGGGGGCACTTAGCGGACGGCTGATCATCGTAGTCCTAGCACCCATGCTGATCACCGGCAGCTTTCCCCAGCTGGGCAAACTGGGACGGGTCACGGCTTCTCAGTCAGTCTGGTCTTGGCTGGCCACCGCTGCCCAATATGCAGTGCCTTGCCTGATGAGTGCCCTACTCTTTACTCCAGTCATGGGCGTGAATCCATTGTTTGCTTCTGTCCTGGAACAGGGATGGGCCGGCGGCCATGGCACAGCCGGCGGTATGAAGATGGTGTTCGATTCCCTGCATTATGTGGATGGCGCTTCTCTGAGCATCACCTCAGCAACGGTTGGTCTGCTGTACGGGGTCGTCGGTGGGACCATCGCCATCAACTATGCAGCCCGGAAAGGGTACATTCATAACGTCACAACCCATGATGAAAAGGTGGATGAACTGCTGGGCCATGATCACAGTGAAGTCGGCTCCAATATCACCATCAGCCGGAACGTCATCGATATCTTTGCTTTCCATGCCGGACTGGTGGGCGGGGCTATCGTCATCGGCTATCTGTTGATGCGGGCCATGAAACTGTTCTTCAACTTCAATCTGTACTGGTTCATTGCAGCCATGCTGGGTGGATTGGTGGTCCAGGCGCTGATCATCAAGACAAAATATAACAAATGCATCGACCGTCCCACCATGAGCCGTATCCAAGGGCTGGCACTAGAATTCCTGGTGGCAGGGGCTATCGCTTCTGTCAAGATTACTGTCATCGTAAAATATGCCCTGCCGTTGATCATCCAGCAGGGGGCCTTCATGATCATCATGCCTGCACTTTTGTTCTTCTTTGGCCCTCGTCTGTTCAAGACCAACTGGTTCGAAAATACCATCGTGGTATTTGGGACTGCCTGTGGCGTGGTGGCAACCGGTTTCCTGCTGCTGCGGCTGGTGGATCCGGAACTGAAGACAGAATCGGCAGAAGCTTTCGCAGCCAGCCGTCCCTTCTGCTCTCCTTTCATCGCCGGCGGCATCCTTACCAGTATGATGCCGAACCTGATTGCACAGTATGGGAATCTGACCGTAGGCTTTGCCTGGACCGCAGCCTTCCTGGGTATCGTCCTGATTGCCCGGGTGGCAGGACTGCTGAAATTTACCAAGCAAGCTGCTTGATTGGAATTTGAAAAGTAAATTGAACAAGAAGAGGTGTGAGCCATAAGATTCACACCTCTTTTCAGCCACTGGAGGAATCAATCATGGATTTTACCATATTGGGAATGGGAAAAACCGGCCATGCAGCAGCCTGTTATTTGATGGAGCAGGGCCATAAAGTCACTGTATGGGACCGCAATCCGGATAAGATTGCAGCACTGCAAGAAAATGGAATCTCCATTTATGGGCAAATCGTTGGAGAGTTCCGTCCTGAATCCTGCCAAGCTATCGGAGAAGCCGTTGGAGAAAGCCGATATCTCTTGGTATTTACCACGGCAATCGGACACCGGCCCATTGCAGAAGCGTTAAAGGGAAAGCTGCAGCAGGGGCAGCGGATCCTGATTTTCAACGGAAATTGGGGTGCTGTGGAATTCGCCGAATGCCTGGGGAACGAACTGGAAGAAAAAGAAATCATCCTGGGAGAAACGGGAGCCCAGATTTTTGCGGCCTCTCTCAAAACGACGGGCCAGAGCTATTTGAAATCTTTGAAGAAAGCCGTTGATTTCAGTACCTACCCGGCTTCCTGTGCGGAAACAGTCAGTACCGAACTTCTTTCTGTCTTTCCCCAGCTGCACCCGGTGGGCAATGTTTTAGAAACTTCTTTGAATATGTCCAACCCCATAGCCCATTGCCCTCTGGATTTGTTCAATCTGGCAGCCATTGATGCGGGCCAGGAAAAATTGATGTTTGCGTCGGAATATACGTCTCCTAGAGGGGTTGCCTATACGGAGCAAGTGGACCGGGAACGGCTTGCCCTGTTGGAGAAAATCGGTGTTAAGGGACAAAGCCTGCTGCAGCTGTTCAATAAATCATGGCAGAGCGATTATACGGATCTCTACACCGCGTTCAAGAAAATCAAAAGCTATCAGACGGCCAAATCACCCACCGATTTTGCGTCCCGCCATTTTACAGAAGACATTCCTTTCGGCATCCTGCCAATCCAGAAACTGGCCCAAAGACATGGAGTGGAGACACCCTATATCGATGCCATGCTGGATCTGTACCGACTGGTACTGGGAGAAGAATTCGGCAGGGGAGAACCGGATCTTACTGAGGTTGATTTGAAAAAATATATGGGATAGGAAAAAGGACCGTGGAAATGTTATCCATGGTCCTTTTTCAATGATAAACTAAAAATCCGAAAATTCCTATATTTCTGCAGAAACGTAGTAAAATGGAATTGTATAAAATAAATACAGGGAAGGAGTTGGGGTACAGAAAATACCATAATGAAAAACGGTAAGCATCGTCTAAAAATTGCTGAACAAAGGGGGAAATATCAATGAAACGATTTTGGCATCTGTTGGCTATGGGGATTTGTCTTTTCTTGTTTTCTTCAACTTGTCAAGCGGCTGTGCAGGATAAATATCCGCTCCCTGCTCCTTATGCGCAATTGGAAAAACAGTATCTGGAAGAATATCCTGATTTACAGAAGACCATGGATGATATGATCCTGACTACAGAGAAACAAATGGCAAAACCTCAGAATGATATCCTTCACAATCGGATATGTACGGCCCTGGTGTACCAGATGGCAAAACATGATAAGCTTTCTAAAAAGGAAACTCGTCTTGCCATTGCTGGGGACTTACTGCATAATATCGCCAAACAGGATAAGGATTATGTACTGAGCAATCCTAAACTGCTGGAAAATACTATCGAAATGACAGCGGAACTTCGAAAAAGAGGATATCTGAAAAAATCCCATGAATTCATGGAGAAAGCGGAAATGTTCCGAAATCCCAAATTGGGAAATAACCGGGGCTTGATCCATCATTTGACGGGAGCGGTCTTAGCCGGGGAACTTTTGCAGAAGGAAGGCTTTAAAACAAAAGATATTTCCCTGCTGCAGGCCTGCATTGTGGAACATTCGACGGGGTATTGGTATTTCAGAGATCAAGTAGATAAAATGTTCCCCGAAGTACCGGAAGCCTGGAAATATGTCTATCCGGAACCTGAAAACCGTTTGGCCGACTATATCCATGATGCAGATTTGGTATCTCAGTTTGTCCCTGCATCTGTAGTTCCGGAAGGCAGCAAGTGGCGGAATCTGGCAACCAATCGCTGGGGAGCTGATCAATCTGCCAAATCCCAGGCCCACGTGGTCTATTATGTATTTGACCAGCTGTATGGAGAAGCGCGTACTCCCATCGGAAAAGCCATGGCTAAAGAAAAATGGGATGGCATTTCTTCTCAATTGAAGCAGTTGATGGGAATCAAACAGGAGGAAGATCCTATTCAGCTATTTGGGGTTCCGGCGTTTTGGAAGAAATGAAATCAGTAAAAGGATTAGGGATTCCGTTTGGAGCATAGGAGTCTTGTAACTGTCTTCCCGGCAGAGAGAAGATTATCAGTATCGCAACAAAACAGGGCCGAGGAACCATGTCGATAGGGAAAATCGGCAGTTTCCACAGCCCTATTTTTTATGCTTTTTTACTTTTGCATCTCTTCTGCCAGCTTCCGCACATATTCCATAGGGACTTTGGTTTTCACAGATGTTTGTTCTACAGACATACTACTGGAAAGAAAATTCAGCAGCAGCTGGCGCTGGCGCTCTTCCATACCTTCTTCTTTTGTTTCATTTTGGGGTTTCCTGATTTCATCACTTAAAATCATGTACTCTGGCCTCACTTTATCGATACTCTTGACCAGGTGGACTTGTTGGTCCAGGCTTTCTACAAAATGCCTTTCCGCCGCTTTTCCATCCACTATCTCTCTTGAACATTGACAAAAAAGCGTGCTGCGTTTTTTTTGCAGCACGCTTTTTCTCTATTCCATCTTCACTGCCATGCGCAGCCGTTCGATGCTCTGGGTCAGGTTCTCCAGTTTCTCTTCCATGCGTACCAACAGGTACCAGGAGATGACCATGGGGAAGCCGTACTGAGCAGCCTGGCCGGCCAGCAGGGTCAGGTCGTCCATGGTCAGCCCTCGGCGTTTTCGTCAGCGGCCGGGTCCGCCAAGAGGTCCTGTACGTCCGTCACCTTGGCTGTCTGGACGGTTTCCACCGGAAGGTTATTCTGGGAGAGGAAAATCTTGCTTTCCACCACCTTTTCCATCACCGGGAGCACCGCTTCCTTATCCACGTCCGTGCGGGGATTGGGGATGCGGATGTTCTTAGTGGCTTTTTTGCTGGCTTTGAAGATCAGGTCCAATTTCCGGGAATCTGCCATCTGTCATGCCTCCTTTACGCTTCTTCCGTGAGCTGATGCCGTTCCACCACGTACAGCCCGTGGGGAGCTTCTTCCATCAGCCCGCCGAATTCTTTGCCCATTTCCGCCAGCTGGTCCGCTGTGGCCTTGGTGTCCAGGTTGTCGTAGCTGATGTTCTTGAATTTGGGCTGGTCATTCTTGTCCACCCCATTCTTCACTTCCAGCTGCAGGGTCACTGCAGTCAGGTCTTTCGTTGCTGCCATGTGAGCATTCCTCCTTTGTTTGCAAGATGATCCAGGTCAGAGAGTGTAAGGGGGCGGGGGCTGACGTCTCTGCTTCGCCAGCCACTGATAATACAGCCCCTTGCCCCGGAGCACCGCCCCGCCGCTGCGCCATACTCCATCGTAGTCTTTCAGCTTCCACAGATCCCACCGTTCAAAAGCGGGAGTCCCGGCCATGCTCGGCCCGTAACCGTCCAGGTCGGCAGCCTCTGCATGGGTCATGACATGGGCGGGCTCCAGAGGGAGTTTCCAGACATCCGACAGAGCAGCCAGCAAGATGGATGTACTTTCCACCTGCAGGGAAGTGGGGGGATAGTCCCCCAAATCGAAGGTGCCATCTCCGTAGAGCACGGCATCTTTGGCACAGCACAGGGCAATGCCTAGGGCACCGGTATTCCGGTTCCAGGTGTGGGGGAGGGTCCGGGTCCAGTCCCGGGTACTGGTGACCAGGCTCCCGTCCCCTCGGATCAGCAGGTGATACTCCGGGAACAGCTGGTCATACCGTCCAGCCGTCCAGTGCAGGTAGATTTTCTGGATGCGCCCACGGGCCCTGCGGGCCAGTTCCAGGACATCCTGCCGTTTGATTTCTTCCATGTCACCGCCTCCTTACACTGTATAAGAGACGGGAGCGAGGATTTTTTCGAGTATTTTTTGCGAATGGGGCCGGATCAGTCTCCCTGCTGCCATATGGACGATGCACTGTCTTGTGCCTTACGGGGTTTACATTTTGGATCATTTTTCGGCGCATTTTTTAGGGCGGACCGGACACATGTGTCCAAAGTATTTACAGATATTTCTACATAAGTATAATAATAACTATAACCAAAATCTTATTTGAAGGAGATGCTGCAGATGCCTGTTTTCCAATCACTTTTCTTCTGGCTCACATTCCATGAGATCACCATGAAACAGCTGTCAGAAGATACGGGGATTTCCGTCCGTACCCTGACCCGTATGAAGAAAGCGACCAGGGAACAGAATCCCAAGTACATGCCATCCATCAGGACTCTGCAAGAAATCAGCAAAGTAACCAATCTGCCCATTGAAGAAATGATGGACAACCTGCCCTAAGGACAGCAAAGGAGGGAATCGAAAAGAAACGACAGGGACAAACGGTGACTGCTGTCCCGAAGCCAGGGTCTCTTCCGGGGGTCCTGGCTTTTCTTATAGACAGAATAGTGCGAAAGGGAAAGGAGTGCTTTTCTTATGGCCTGCCGCCGTATGATCAATTCAAAAATCACTGATGATGACCGCTTCCTGGTGCTGGCGCCTGATACCCAGGCACTCTATATGCACCTGGTCCTCCATGCCGATGATGACGGTTTCGTCAGCAATCCCCTGGGCATCGTGAGGCTCACCGGATGTCAGCCGGAATCTCTGGAAGAGCTGAAACAATCCGGCTTTGTGATCCCCTTCATCAGCGGAGTCCTCTGCATCACCCACTGGGGGCAGCACAACTGGATCCGCAAAGACCGGTACACCCCGAGTATCCACCAGGAGAAACGTTATGTTACAGTTTTACGGGACAGAAGCTATGCTGTATTGGATGATTGTAGATCTTACGTCAGCCATTCGGGCAGCCGCCCTGACAGCCATCCTGGCATCCCTTGGGACTGCCTGGATGACAGCCATGGGGAAGCCCCGTGGTATGACGGACCGGATGACAAATGGCAGCCCAGTGACAGCCAAGCGGCCGGAAAAGATTTTGGAAGGGAGGAGGGATAAGCCCATCCAGCCTGGCTCTACAAGCCTTGACATCCCCGTGGGCATACCAACGGAAGCCACAGGTTAGTTTAGGTTAGGGTAGAGTCAGAAAAGAAAAAGTGATAAAAAAGAAAAAAATCCTGACAGCCATCTGGGTGACAGGGTCTTTGGAAAGGAGACATTGTGGTGGAAGTAAAGAAACAGGTTTTGGGGGAAACCAAATCCGATTATGTGAAAGTGACCAATTTGATCGGTCCTCCAGCTTACGTGAAACGGGAGTACTATGAGAACCGCGGATTCCATATCCAAAAGGTGAAGGAACAGCAGGAAATCTGCCGGAACTGCAGCGGGGAAACCTGCCGGCAGCCCATACCGGGGATGATGCCTCTTTTGACCAGCCATCGGGGCTATCTGTATTTCCCTCTCACTCCCTGCCCCCGGAAGAAGCTGCGGGAACGGAAGCTGCGGATCCAGGAACGGAGGCAGGAAGCCAACCTTCCCAAGCTGTTCCAGGGGAAGACCTTTGCCGATTACCAGGTGACGGACGGCAACCGGCTGGCGGTGCGGATGGCTCAACGCCTGGTCCGGCAGAAAGATCCGGGAAAGGGCCTGTATCTTTACGGCAGCCGAGGCACCGGCAAGACCCTGCTGGCAGCCATCGTGGGGAATCTCCTGGTCCAGCAGGGCCAGCGTGTCCTTTTCACCAATACCCCTCAGCTCCGGTGCCGCTTCCGGGAGAATCTGAAACATCCCGATACCCCGGACCGGAGCCTGGAAAATGCGGACTGCCTGATCATCGACGACCTGGGGTCGGAACGGTTCAATGCTTGGGGGCTGGAGCAATTGGCCCGGGTCATCGACGTCCGGTACCGGCAGCAGAAAATGACCCTGGTGACCAGTAACGACAGTCTGAAGGCCTTGGGAGAAAAGATGGCCCAGGTGCGGGGCAATGGGGACAAGCAGGATGCAGAAACAGCTGCCCGGATCGTCAGCCGTCTGGCCGGGATGACCGTGCCCCTGCCCTTCTATGGGCTGGACCGGCGCTGGGCATTGGAACCCGGGGGAATCTGCTGCAGCCGGCAGGGCGGGGAAGAACCCATGGAACTATTCGAAAAGGGATGAAGGAAGGAGGCACTATGGAAAAAGAAAGAGAACTGGAAGAATTGCTGCTTTTGGCGAAACAGGGTGATCAGGAGGCCCAGCTGGCCATCGTCACCGCTTTCCGGCCCTTGGTACGGAAACTGGCCGCCCAGGAACGGGACTATTCCCGGCGGACGGACCTGGCCAGCCAATTGGTACTGGGCCTTTTGGAAGCCATCCGGAAATATCCCGGGGAAGATGCCAGAAAGTTCCCTGGCTTCGTGAAGACCCATTTGACCTACCTGCTGTCCCATTACATCCGGAAAGAGGTACGCTGGAACAAACTGAAGGAGAAACTCTATGACCAGACTCAGGAATCGTGTTACACGGAAGACTTTACCCTGCGGTTACAACGGAGGGAACTACAGGACGCGCTCCGATGCCTTACCCCCGCCGAACAGCGGCTCGTTTATCTTGCCACCGGCCAGCGGAACCCATGGAAAGCCCTGGGAAGAACGTTTCAGAGCCCAGTCTCTACCCTTTATGGACGTTATAAAAGGGCATTGGAGAAGGTGAAGGAGAGGGTGAAAAGCGGGTCTGCCGCTTTTCCGTCTCACGCTAAAGGAGACCATCTGCTGTAGACAGATGCTTTTGAAGGGAAACGCAGCCCTGGGAGCTGCATTTCCCTTCAAAGGGACCCAGCCTCGGGTTCCTTCCATAACGACTCACGATGAACGATAGGAGGTTCCACCATGACTATACGCCGATTTCGCTGTCGGGATCCTACCCATCACCCGGCAGTTTACGGGCGAAACAACGGATAGAATCTGCAGAAAAAGCACACTAGTCCCGTGCTTGCAGACTTCTGTTCCTACAACGACTGTGTTACCCAATTTCTGGAATCCCTTGCAGCAGGGAGTTCCGGGACTCCAACATCGATCCTGCTGACGCGGGACTGATGCTGACTCGTTTTTCATTCTGGCAACCAGCAGCCTGATTAGACCGGGCTGCTGGTTTTTTGGTTATTTTTTTTGGATATATACTCGCACAGACGTGCAGTCCGTCCCTACCCCGGGAGGGGGACGGGTTCGTCCCTGGCGGGAAGCTCACAGACTATCGCCTTGCCCTGACGGTCAAAGGCAGTGGCTATGGAACAGGAATCCGGATGGTCACAATTTGTGTGCTCCCCCCGTGGAGCGATGCCAATCGATGTTGTCCAGCCGGCTCCTTCTGGGCCTGTCATCCGGCGGAAGGAAGATGTGGGAATTTTTTAGGATATAAAAATTGGTATAATGGACATAAAGCAATTGGTCAACAGTAGAAGGCTTTGCTTTTTTGTGATAAAATAATTCAGATATGCATTAGAGAACTTGTCTACTTTAGGAAAAACGTGATTTTCAGAGAAAACCATGTTTTGGAGGGAATAATGTCAAAAAATGTTAAATATGAACCAACTATTGTTTCTATCTTTTCTGGATGTGGCGGACTCGACTGGGGATTCCACATGGAAGGATATAAAACGATTTGGGCAAATGATTTTGCAGAATGGGCATGTAAATCTTTTAAGGCAAATTTTGGTGATGTAATCCAATTTAAAGATATTACGACAATCAATCCATACAATGATAAATCGATTCCTGATTGTGATTTGGTATTGGGAGGATTTCCTTGCCAAGATTTTTCAATCATTTGGAAACAGCCGGGATTGAATGGAAAAAGAGGAGGACTGTTTAGACATTTTGCAGAGTTTGTCGATGCAAAAAAGCCAAAGGCTTTCGTTGCAGAAAATGTTAAAGGCCTTCTTACAGCAAACAAAGGAAAAGCAATAGATGTGATTATTAAGGATTTCGAAAGTATCGCTCCAGGATATGTAGTAAAGCCACATCTATATAATTTTGCCGAATATGGCGTTCCTCAATTTAGAGAAAGAGTACTTTTTGTTGGTGTAAGGATTGATACAGGTTTTAATTTTGTTCATCCGAAACCTACACATGGACCTAATGCAGATAAGCCCTACGTTACATCAGGTGAAGCTTTGAAGGATGTTGAAAAAGTACCACTGAATAACGAACATATTAATATAAAAGAAAAAACACGTAAAATGTTAGAATTAATTCCTGAAGGTGGGAATTTCAGAGATATTCCTGTTGATAGTCCATATTATGTAAAAGGGATGATAAGCCATGTTTATCGCAGATTGAAACTGGACGAACCTGCAAAGACAATTATTGCCGCTGGCGGTGGTGGAACGTGGGGGTATCATTATCCTGAGCCAAGACCTCTTACAAATAGAGAACGGGCTCGCCTACAGTCATTTCCTGATACTTTTATCTTTGAAGGTTCGGTTACAGAAGTCCGGAGGCAGATTGGAAATGCAGTACCTCCAGTAGGCGTACAAGCCGTTGCAAAAAGGTTGAAGCCCCTGTTTACAGGTGAATATGAAAAGATTGATTTACGGCCGGAATATGAGAAAATGAAAAAAATGACTGTAAAAGAACGGCTGCAGTACGTAAGTGATCAAATGGAATAATTGACAGATAGGGGTGATGCATATGGAATTCCTTCATTCAAATTTTCCACCCATAACAAAGAAAATCACAAATTGTCGATCGTTTGTAGATGCTTTTGAGAGTCTCCTATCTCAGAGTACTGAGATAGATATTGCAGTTGGATATGTAACTGCAGATTCTCTTGTTGAACTGCAGCAGTTTGTTGCGCTCAATCAAAATATAAAGCATCTGATACTGACGATTGGGATGCAGTATATAGAACATTTTACAAAACTTGAATATAATGCAGCACAAACATTAAATGAGTATTTAAAGAATAGTCAAAAAGGTGAAGTTCGTCTTGTACATGCTTTTAAATATCATGGAAAGCTTTACTCTTACAGCAATGAAAATGGACCTTTTGCCGGCATTATAGGATCTAACAATTTAAGCAGTATTATTGATGGTGGGACTAGGGTGTACGAAAGTGCGGTTCTTTTAGATGATCAAAAATCAGCTGTTGAAATGCATGATTTCATACAGAAGCTTAATCAAAAAGCGACTAAAAATATAAGCGAACTTAACATCAATCAGTTTAACACACGAAATCATATTATGGAAAATCAGGGAGGTGTAACACGAGCTTCTGAAAATGAAAAAAGAGAGTGTTTCATGGCCAAAACCAACGTAAGTTTCGAAATTCCTATTAAGCCTTATGAAAGCTCTCCTCGCAGTAATTTAAATGCCTGTTTTGGAAAAGGACGTGTAGGAAAGAATGGGCTTGTTAAGCCAAGACACTGGTATGAAATTGAACTTATAGTTCCAAAATCAATAACGAGCCAGCCTGGTTATCCAAAGGCCGAAACAGATAGTGCGGAATTTACCGTTATTACAGATGACGGATGGAAATTTAAATGCAAAGTCAGTGGAGATTATAGCAAGAATTTCCGTTCTGAAGGAGATTTGAAAATTTTAGGAAGATGGCTTAAGGGGAGAATGGAAAACGAAGGCGTTTTGAAAGTTGGGGAAAAGGTGACTCAAGAAACGTTGGATAAATATAAGAGAAACTCATTTACATTGACTAAGACAAAGATTCCAGGGGTATGGTATCTGGATTTCAGCACTGAGGAGAACAGATGAACAATCTCGAAACTTATCTAAGTGAAATCAGAGAAAAAAATCCAGAGCTGGCTGATTCAATTCATAAAACCGTTCAAGATATTGGTCCGCAGTATATTGATAATTTTTCATTTTGCGAGCACGTTGTAAGTCTTTTGGTTGGCGATATCCAGAGTGGAAAAACCAGTCAGATGTTTGGTATTATGTGTGCTGCGGCTGATGCAGGTTTTCCTATTTTCATTCTCTTGACTACAGATAATATTTTACTTCAACAGCAGACTTATAATAGAGCCTTAAAAGATTTAAAAGGATTCAGCGTTTTTGATGAAAATGATTATCTTCGTTTTACAAAACGAGATATGAAAAAACCGGCAGTGATTGTGCTGAAAAAGAATGGCCGTGTATTGAAGCAGTGGAAAAATAATTTATCAAGTTCTGATCTTTTGGGATATCCTTTATTCGTTGTTGATGACGAAGCAGACGCTGCAAGCCTGAATACAAAAGTAAACTTAAAAAAGCAGAGTACGATTAATAAAAACCTGGAAGAAATAAAAAATATTTTCTCCTGTAGTATATATTTGCAAGTTACAGGAACTCCTCAATCCATTTTGCTTCAAACCGCGAAAAGCGGGTGGAGACCGTATTTTATTTATTATTTCAAACCTGGGAAAAATTATTTGGGAGGTGATTTTTTCTTCGGTCCAAATCGTCCCAAACAAGTCGTGCTAACGAAAGATGATGAAGCAGCGGATCTTTTGACAGAAGATGAGTTTCCAGAAAATGGCTTAAAAGAAGCTTTGATTATGCATTTGATGATTTCTGCGGAAATGTTATGCTGTGGGGATAAAGTTTGTAATTTTTTGATACATCCCAGCGTTAAGACGGAAGAGCATGAGATATTTGCTTCAAAAATAGGAAATTACTTAAATGAAATTGCCCATTCCAGTCAGGAAGAAGAAACTTATAATACCTTTAAGGCGGCATACAGCAGTTTACTTGAAACAAAGCCTGATCTGCTCCCTTTTGATCAACTTTATGAGTTTGCTATAAAACAAATTCAAGAAGATAAAATACAGGAATTGATATTAAATTCAAGAGAAGAATTTGTAGACAGTGAGAAATATCAAGAAGGTATCAATATTTTAGTTGGAGGGAATAGTTTAGGAAGGGGAGTAACCTTCCCTAAACTGCAGACGATTTATTACTGCAGGTTGTCTAAAAATCCACAGGCAGATACAATGTGGCAGCATGCCAGGATGTTCGGGTATGACCGTGATTCATCTCTCATGAGGGTATTTATGCCTCCTATCCTGTATAAACTGTTTTGTGATATTAATACTACCAATAATAGCATTATTCATCAAATAGAATCCCCAAAAAATGACAGTGATATCAAAATTATTTATCCAAAGGGCTTAAATCCAACAAGAAAAAATGTAGTGGATAAAAAACACATTAGTATATATGCTGGAGGAGTGAATTATTTTCCTTTTTATCCAATCAATCATACGATTGAATCAATCGATAAATTTCTCAGCCGGTTTAAGGATGGACAGTATACCATCAGCCTGCAGATTATCCTTAAAATTTTAGAAATGGTTGACTCTGAAAAAGATGACTGGAGTTCTAAAATGTTTCAGGGATTTATCAACTCTCTGCTAGCAAATGATCCGCTTGCACAAGGCGTCTTAATTTGCCGTAGAAACAGGGATATTGCCAAAGGGACCGGGACAATGCTATCTCCAAACGACCGCAAGTTGGGTGATGACTTTAATGATGTTGTCGTACTTACAATGTATAAGGTGACAGGCAATAAAGGATGGGATGGTCAGCAAATTTGGATTCCAAACATTAAACTGCCAGGGAACTGTACATATTACGGCGGAGAATAAAATCAAGCAACTCAAAATAAATGAGAAACTTGATGGAATAACTAAACTAAAAAATAATATTATATTTTTATTCTGATTATATGGTATAATAAAAAAGCCCTTAGAAAAGACTGCATAAGCCGCCTGTATTTTTTAAGGGCTTTTTTATATGAACGAAGGATATTGTTGGATTAAAAAGTTTAAAGAGTTGATTTGGGGAGAGATTTATTTTGGATGACATGACTGCGGAACAAAGAAGAGCCACTATGCAGCACATCCGATCTTCCGATACGAAGGCAGAACGAATGTTGCGCCTTGCGCTCTGGCATCATGGAATTCGTTATCGTAAAAATTGGAAAAAAATCCCAGGAAAACCTGACATTGTTTTAACAAAATTCCATATAGCAATTTTTGTGGATGGTGATTTTTGGCATGCCAGACATCATGAAAATAATCCAGGTGAACAAATAAAATCCAATAAAGAGTATTGGGTTCCCAAACTGAAGCAGAATGTTGCGCGGGATAAAGAGATAAATAATGAACTTTCTGAAAAGGGATGGTTGGTACTCCGGTTTTGGGAAAGTGATATAAAAAAGAATTTAGAAGGTGTCATAGATCAAATTATTTCATCACTTCCTCCTAAGAAGAAATAAAATGTATAGCAGATAACGCAGACTGACGGTGGGAGAAATAGAAAGAGATAATTTAAATCAATATATACTCTTACCAAATCCGCTGAAGCAGGATGTTCTATTTCTGTTTTCTCGGCGGATGGATGGGGGCAGGTAAGGACGGGTATAGAAATTTCGCCCTCTGGGAGACCGGGACGGGTTTGCCTGAGGCGAACCTCGATGCCGTCGACCTCGGAGTATGGGACAAGAAGGCAGGGCACCGGGCCTGCGCCTCCTGCGGTTCCTGCGCTCTTCACTTTCGGCTCATGGATGGATAACCATACGGTGAAGAAGGTTTACCGAGAACTTATTGACATATACGACCTAAGTACCCAAATCACTGAACCACTCTTTTGCCGGGCCTATAGATGTCTGACGTCAGCTCTGTTCGGCTTAGATGCAGGTCCGTCCTGCTTATCGCCAACAAGCTTATGTCTGACATCTGAAAGGCCCGAAAGGGGCTGGGTCTGACTTCTTAAATCTGACTTCTGGAAGGCCCGGAAGGGCCGGTCTGACGTCTCTCTTTCCAACCCGATCTATGCTATAATATCTTCCAAACAGAGTTGATCATTTCGTAAGGAGGATTTGCCATGCTGGAAATTGGAACGGCTGCGCCGGATTTTACGCTTCCGGATCAAAATGGGGTCATGCATTCTTTGTCCGACTATCGGGGTCAGAAGGTAGTCCTGTATTTTTATCCCCGGGACAATACGACCGGCTGCACCAAACAGGCCTGTGCCTTTGGGGAGCTATATCCCCAGTTTCAGGAGAAAGGGGCCGTGGTGCTGGGAGTCAGCAAGGATTCAGTAACTTCTCATAAAAAGTTCGAGGAAAAATACGGCCTGCCTTTTACCCTGCTTTCTGACACGGAAAAAACCGTGCTCCAGGCCTATGATGTGTGGAAAGAAAAGAAACTGTACGGCAAGGTATCCATGGGTGTGGTGCGCAGCACGTATCTGATCGATGAACAGGGAATCATCGTCAAGGCCATGGGGAAAGTGAAACCAGCAGAGAATCCTGCCCAGATGCTGGAGGCGCTGGGATGAGGGTGATCATTTCCCCGGCCAAGAAAATGCAGGTGGATCTGGAATCGGGGTGCAGCTGCACCCTGCCTTCTTTCCTTCCGGAAACACGGAAACTGCTGATCTGGCTCAGGGGGCTTTCCTTTGAGCAGCTCCAGGCATTGTGGGCCTGCAGTCCGGCTCTGGCAGAGGAAAATTATGCACGGCTCCAGCAGATGGACCTGGACCAGGGTGTTACGCCGGCTTTGCTGGCCTATGAGGGGATCCAGTACCAGTACATGGCTCCTGCCGTGTTCGAAAATGGACAGATGGACTGGGTGGGAGAACGGGTCCGGATCCTTTCGGGCTTTTATGGAGTCCTGCGGCCTTTTGATGGCGTGGTGCCCTACCGGTTGGAAATGCAGGCCAAGGGAGCTCCGGAAGGGTTCCGGGACCTTTATGGATTCTGGGGGGAACGGCTGTACCGGGCTTGCCGGGATGGAGACGGAGTGATCATCGATCTGGCGTCCAAAGAATACAGCCGGGCGGTAGAGCCCTATCTGCAGCAGGGGGAACGGATGATCCAGGTGGTTTTTGGAGAACGGGCCGGAGACCGGGTGGTCCAGAAAGGGGTCTATGTGAAAATGGCCCGGGGAGAAATGGTCCGGTATCTGGCTGGCAAAGGAGCCACAAAGCCGGAGGACATGAAAGGGTTCTGCTGGAGCGGCTATGCCTGGAGCCCGGAATTTTCCCGGGAAGACCGGTATGTCTTTATCCGGCAGCAAGAAGAGAATTGAAAAGAAGTCAGAAACGGCCCTGACGGGCCTATCGGATGTCAGACGTCAGCTTTTGTTCGGCTTAGATGCAGGTCCGTCCTGCTCATCGCTAACAAGCTTATGTCTGACTTCTGAAAGGCCCGAAGGGCCGGTCTGAATTCTTATTAAGGGCTATCCTACTTACAGCACCCCATGCAATTTCCCCAGTTTCTGGATTTGATCCAGGGAGTAATGGGTGATCCGGGAAATGCTTTTCATAGGGATCTTTTCCTTCAGCATGGCAACAATATTGGCTTCCCGTTCTTCTTGACGTCCTTCCTGTTTGCCTTCCAAGCGGCCTTTTTCAATGCCTTTTTCAAGGCCTTGTTCTATCCCCTTTTCCAAGTTCTTTCTTGCAATGGCGTGTCCGATACCGCACATGGTTTCCGCCTCCCTTTTCATCTCAACGGTCATGGGAATATCATATTCCCGTTCCAGGATCTCTTTCTTTATATCAGGGTCTATTTCTGTAGACAAAAGGACACTGAGCAGGTGAATGATGTCCTCCTGCTTATGGTCCGGCTGCCCTAGGCAAATCATCATCATGGACACCATATCATAATCCATTTTATCATATTTGGCATTCCCCACCAAATTTTCTTCTTTCATATGGAAGGCAGTCAGGGTGTTCTCTTTGGATTTCGGTGGGTCCAGGCAGATCCAGAGAGAGTAGACTTTCTGGAGTTTCTGGTAGTCAGAATTATGGAAGACAATCCCTTTCTGACGGGAAAGCAGCCTTCCACAGTAATAGACAGCCCTGGAGGATATGGGCCAAAACGATTTTGTTGGCCAGGAGACGGCAGCAGGCGGCATCCAAGGCTTGTTCTTCCTGCCACGTGTCCAGATCCTGGGCAACAGTGGTAGAGATTTTCATGGAATCACCATCTTTCTGTTATTTTTGCAAGGGTTCAATAGTGATTCCATTCGACAGGAGACGACGAGTTCCTTCCTAGTTGGAAAAAGGCCATCATTAAGTGGAAGAAAATGTTGGGAAAGAGGTTGATAAAGAAGTCAGACCCGGCCCAGAGGGCCTTGAGACGTTATAAAAAGAAGTCAGACACGGACCTGCCGGGCCTTGAGCCGTCAGACGTCAGCTTGACCCGCGATAAGCAAATCGGCCCTGCTGCTAAGCCAAATAGAGATGACGACTAACCTCTCAAGGACCGTTAGGGCCGGTCTGACTTCTTTTCTTCCCATGTCTCCAAGGCTAGTTTTCGGCATATTTTGCTTTCTCGATGTAGAATCTCATCTATCAAGGAAATACAGAATTTTTCTTGGGGGGAGAAAATCTTCCCGTGAGGGAAGAGAATACCGGCTCTGCTCAGGGCTTCGGTAAAATAGTAGCAGCGGAAGTCCTGCATCCCGGAGGCGAAGGGGAGAAAACCAGAAGGGATGATGGCGATGCCCTGTTGGTTTTCCACGGCTCGGATAGCCAGGACGGAACTGGTCACTTCCGTGAAGTTTTCTAGCTTGACTTGCTCTTGACGGCAGATTTTATCGATATTCCGGCGGACGTTAGTGTTCCTGTCCTGGAGTACGAAAGGAAAACCGGCTGCTTCTGCCAGACGGGTCCGGGGCAGATCTTCTTTTTTCTGTCTGATAGCGGGGAGCAGGGGAAGGGAGGTGGGAACCAGGAGTAGGTATTCATCTGCATAGATCATCCGGTACTCATAGGTGTCCTGGCCCACTTCTTTCGGGCCGATAGCGAACTGATAATTCCCGGTGGCTAACAGCTGTGGGAAATCTTTAGTCAGCACATTACTAATCCGCAACTGTCCCTTCGGATATTTTTCTTGATAGGCTTTCATAATTTCATGAGTTGTCAAGGTAACAGGGTTCAGACAGGTGCAGATATTCAGTGTATTTGCCTGGACTCTCCGTTGTTCTTTCATCTTGTTTTTCAGAGCCGTATAGTTTTGTTGTATGGCTCTGGCATACTGTACATAAAGTTTTCCAGCCTCGGTCAGCTCCGTGCCTTCCACTGTGCGGGTAAAAAGATTCAGCCCCAGCTGTTTTTCCAGGGATGAAAGGTAACGGCTTAGAGAGGGCTGGGAGATGTAGAGGGATTTGGCAGCCTCAGTAATACTTTTTTTTTCTGCAATAGCCAATACATAGGCAATCGCTTTATCCATTTACATCACCTTTTTTCTGTGGAAATAGGTATAGCATAATGCTATAGTACCATTTTAGATTGATATTGTTAATTGTTTTTTAGAAAAGATATACTATTTTTAGAGTAATCAGATAAAACAAAAGCTTGGATCCGGCAACAATTGACAAAATGAGGTGATGTGCATGACGATGACGTTATTTTGGGCACTGATCTGCCTAGCAGTGTTTATCTTTATCTTAGCCAATGGAAAGTATCCAAACTGGATGACTTTTGTCTGCTTGGCTCCCGTTGTCTATTTCTCCCGAATCATGGATGCCAAAGGCATCTACAATGCCCTGAACAGTTCCAGCCTGCACCTGATGATCATCATCTGCATCTTTTCCGGGATGATTGCTGCTACCGGATTGGATGTGGTCATTGGGAATTTTGTGGACAGAGCGACCCGTTCCCAGACTGGAAAGAAAAAAGAAATGATGATATTTGGCATCGTCTATCTGGTTTCTGGCCTGATTTCCACCGTACTCCAGAACAGTTATGTGGCGCTGGCTTTCCTGCCCGTATTGGAAAGCATTGCCAAGAGGAACCGGATCAGTCTTTCCAAACTGGTCTTGTTCGTGATTTTCTCCACCACCTTGGGTGGGGCTGTTACCCTCATCGGGACGCCCACCAACGTGTACGCCAATTCGGCCCTGGAAGAAGCTGGTCTCCCTCTATTCGGAATGCTGGATTTTGCCTGGGTAGCCGTTCCAATCTTCATCCTGGGTGGCATTTATATGGTGATCCTGAACCGGTGGTGCGCTTCCTATGATGATTTTGGAGATGGCGGGGACGCGGTACGGGAAGTGACCGGAAACCAGCGGAACAAGCAGAAGGTGGTGGGTGCAGCCTTCAGTGTGTTCTTGATCGCCCTAGTGTTGAAATCCCTGAAAATCATTTCCGTGGATCCCAATTTCATCGGGTACGGCATGATTGCCCTGGCCGTCCTTTCCACCATAGTTACGCCCAAGGAAGCTCTCAGTGCCTTGGATGTGAATATGATCCTATTTTGCGCGGGGATCAATCTCATGATTGCTACAATGAACCATTCCGGGCTGGGAAATGTATTTGGAAACTTAATCATCAGCCTGATTGGAGAATCTAAGAATCTGTACCTGATTACTGCCGTCCTGTGCATTGGTGCTTCCATCGCCACCCAGTTCATGAATAACATGGCCTGTGCAGGGATGCTGGCTCCTGTAGGAATTTCCATCGCCCATTCCTTGGGGGCCAATCCCCAGGCTATTGTATTGGCCATTGCCATTGGTTCTGGCTGCTCCTATCTGACGCCTATCGCCTCCGGGACCAACCAGACCATGTTGATTTTCACCAAGTTGAAATTTCAGGACTTTACCCGGTTCGGCTGGCCACTCTTGATTATCTCCTGGATCTGCTGTGTACTAATCCTTCCCCAGGTATTCCCTTTCTTTTGATATAATTATAATATAACCGAAAAATCATTTTGAAATGAGGTGTTTCCATGAAAGAACCTTTGGAACGGGTCCGGCCCTGGCAGGAGAAGGTGGATCCGGAGCATATCATCGACTTTTTGAATGCCTGTGAAAAAACAGGATTGGAGATCCACGGCATCATGATTGCTGTCCATGACCGGGTCATCTTTGAAGCGTACAGCGCACCGTACAATGGCCAAACACCCCACATCATGCATTCTTTTACCAAGACATTGACCAATACGGCGGTGGGCCTGGCTTTTGCAGATGGGTTGCTGCAGCTGGATGATCCGCTGCTGAAATACTTTCCGGGACAGGCCCAAGGTGCCAACGGGTACCTTCAAAAATGCACCCTCCGGGACCTTCTGACCATGCGGAACGGGCAGAAACGGTCCATCGGGGGCAATGAATGGCGGCCCCTGAAGACAAGTTGGAAAGAGGCATATTTCCAAGTGCCTTTCGACAAGGAGCCGGGGAAGACCTTCCTGTATTCCAGCGGGAATTCCTACATCCTTTCTTATATCGTCCAGCAGGTGGAGGGCAAGACGGACCAGGAACTGTTCCAGGAGCGGGTAGGAAGGAAAATCGGCATCGAGGACTTCCCCTGGATGAAGAGCCCGGAAGGAGTCTGCTCCGGAGGGAACGGAGCGGAATTGACGGTGGAAGATATGCTGCGGATCGGGCTGCTGTACCTCCACAAGGGAAATTGGCGTGGAGAGCAGCTGCTGCCTGCTGAATGGGTGGACTATGCCTTCGGGTTCCGGGATCCCCTGCCTTCTTTCGAGGGAAAACAGTATAATTTCCACTGGGAACGGAAGGATGGGATGGATATCTGGGCGGCCAAAGGCATGTTCGATCAGATTTGCGGGGTGATCCCCAAGTATGATATGGTCTTTGCCATGACAGCAGCCGATGAATCCTACCAGGCGGAAGAATTGTTCCAGCGGGAGATCCTGGACCGGATGGAATCCCCTCGGAAAGAACCGGCTTCCCAGGGAGAAACGGTCATGGAAACGATCCTGCGGGAAAAGGGACTGCGGCTTTCCCTGCTGGACCAGGACCATTCGGTGAAGGACCATGTGGAACTGCCGGATACCTTGGTCTTCGAGCCGGAAGAGAATCAGGATGGAATCCGGTGCGTCCGGTTGGAGTTCGGGGAAAAGACTTTCCGTTTCGGCATGGAGGACGGCCGGGGAACCCATGAGATCCTCCATGGGATGGATCATTGGATCCAGGGGACCACCTCCATGACCGGTGCCTATCTCCATCATCAATATGAAAAAGAGGACCTCCAGGTCTGGGCAGAGGCCCATTGGCAAGATGCCAGGACCCTGCTGCTGAAATGGCGGTATCCGGGGATGCCTTTCTTCGACCAAGTGAAGATCTCCTTCCAAGAAAGACAGGTGCTCATCGACCGCTGGGTGAATATGAACTCCCAGGATACCTGCCGGCCTACGTTGGTGTTGAGGAAATGAAATAGAGGGTGTCGCACCGTATGTGCAACACCCTCTATTTCATTTCCTCATTCTTTTCTCATTCTCCTACATTGGGCAGCGGTCCGCCACTGTTCCGTCTCTGCCACTGGTAGCCCAGGAACAGGATGACGATGCCGATCAGGTCGGTCATGCTGCCAGGGATGATCAGGCAGAGCCCACCGATGAAGAAGGCTATCCGCTGGAGGACGTTCAGGGGATGCTGGCAGAAGCCGATCATGGCCAGGGACAGGCCCCACATGCCGATGATGGCGGTCACCATGGCCATCAGGATGGTGGGGGCGGTGGCGTTGATCATCAGCAACTGGGGCGCTAGGACAAAGATATAGGGTACTACGAAGGCGGCGATGGCCAGTTTCGCGGCGGTGACCCCAGTCTTCATGGGGTTGGCGCCGGCAATCCCGGCCCCTGCATAGGCTGCCAGTGCCACAGGAGGCGTCACGTCAGCTACAATCCCGAAGTAGAAGGCGAACATATGGGCGGCCAGCACAGGTACATGCATCTGGACCAGGGCCGGAGCGGCGATGGTGGAAGTGATGACGTAGTTGGCGGTGGTGGGTACGCCCATGCCCAGGATCAGGGAGGTGATCATGGTGAAGAACATGGCCGGGAGCATCTTCCCACCTGCCAGATCCAGCAGGGCGGTGGCCAGTTTCAGGCCCACGCCGGTCTTGGTCACCACACCGATGATGATGCCGGCAGAGGCGCAGGCAATCAATACGCCCAGGACGGACTGGGCACCCACGATCAGGCCTTCTACAAACTGTTTGAAGGTAATGCGGGTGTTCTTCCGCAGGCAGGCGCAAACGATGGTCAGGCCGATGGCGTACAGGGCGGCCCGCATGGGGGTGTACCCGGTGACCAGCAGATAGACGATGACGATCAGGGGAAGGGCCAGGTGCCCTTTTTCTCTCAGCAGAGGACCGAACTTGGGCAGTTCTTCCCGGGGAGTCCCTTTTAGACCGTATTTCTTGGCTTCATAATGGACGCTGAGCCAGATGCCGGTATAGTACAGCAGGGCCGGGATCACCGCAGCCTTGACCACTTCGATGTAGGGGACGCCTACGAATTCCGCCATCAGGAAGGCGGCGGCGCCCATAACCGGGGGCATCAGCTGACCGCCGGTGGAGGCGGCGGCTTCAACGGCTCCGGCAAAGGAAGGACGGTAGCCCAGCTTCTTCATCATGGGGATGGTGAAGGAACCGGTACCGGCTACGTTGGCCACGGAGGAACCGGATACAGTGCCCATCAATCCGGAAGAGAGCACGGCCACTTTAGCGGGCCCGCCTACGGCCCAGCCGGCCAAGGCGTTGGCGAAGTCGATGAAGAACTTGCCCAGGCCCGTGGCATCCAGATAGGCCCCGAACAGGATGAACAGGAAGATGAAGGTGGAGGAGACCCCCATGGGGACTCCGAAGATCCCTTCGGTGGTGAAGTACAGGTGGCTCACCAGTTCGTCAAAGGAAACGCCTCTGTGAGCCAGGATTCCAGGCATATAGGGGCCTAGGAAGGCATAGGCCAGGAAGACCAGGGCCACGGTGAGCATGGGCCAGCCCACAGTACGCCGGGTAGCTTCGAAGACTAGCAGGACGCCGATGACCCCGATCACGATATCCGTAGGGGTGTTCATCCCGGCCCGGGTGACCAGTTCCTTATAGTTGATCACCAGATACATGGTAGCCACCACTGACAGGACGGCCAGGATCGCGTCCAGGGGATTCATCTTTTTCCGGGACCAGGATTTCCGGGCCGGATAGAGCAGGTAGATCAGCACCAGGCCGAAGCACAGGTGGATGGTCCGCTGGAGATGGGCGTCCAGTACGCCGAAGATGGCAGTATACAGCTGGAAGCAGGAAAACAGGATGCAGATGGCACAGATGATATAGTGCCAGATGCCCACAGGATCCCGTTTGTCCGATTCTTTGTCGAATTTCTGCATGACCTCTTCGGCAGACATACCTGCCGTCTGGGTCTTTTTTTCTTCTTCAGTCATACGATCACATCCTTCCATGGGTAGAAATCTGTGACAGCCAGTACGCATAACGCTCCATGACTGTTACACTGACTTTGGTTCCTTGTCCGTAAAGGGTACAAAGGTCATAGGCACGGTCTTTGCAGTATAGGGCCGGCCTGGCCTGGACTGCAGTCCGGAAGGTCACTGAGGAGTAAGGGCGGTTGAGGATCATCTCGAACTTCCCTTTTTCCTTCAAGGGGACGAACTGACCTTCTGAAGCATCATAGGGGAGGCCCACTCCGAAGGACTCATAGATGGTGTGGGTCATGGTCATAGCGTGGGGTCCCTCCACCCGGAAATATTCGTCGCAAGGGGTCTGCTGGACGGAATGTTTATAATGATAGCGCCATACGTCTCCAGGGCGCACAGGGACCGCCAGGGCCTGCCCGTTTTCCGGCAGGATGGCCAGCACCAGCTGACTAGCATACCAGAGAGAGCCAGCCAGGAGCAGGACCAGCAGAAGGAACAGGGATTCCATTTGGTTCTTAAAAAAAGACCGAACCCCACGGGAGGGTGGCGTCCGGTCTATCCGATTGTCCATGGCAATCACGCAGGCTTTTTATTTTTCTTTGAAGAACTTTTCAGCCCCGCCATTGAGAGGAATGGACATCCCATCTTTGCCGGATGCTTTGGTGATCGCTTTGGCCACGTTGTGGGCTGCTTTCATCCGATCCAGGTTGCCGTACAGAGCCTTCAATACGTCATAGCCCAGGTCATTGCTGAATTTGTCAGTGACTACCAGCATGCATTTCACGGCTACAGCTTCTACATCAGCATTGAGCTTGTTGTAGGTCTTTGCGGGGATCTTGATCTTGGTGTAGTACGGATACTTCTTGATCAGTTTATCCGCCATGGCGGCATCTACAGGGACCAGCACCACATCATGCTGGGTAGCCAGATCCTGGATGGCAGCAGTAGGGAACCCAGCGGTTACGAATGCTACGTCCACGTTGCCGTCTTTCAGGGCAGAAGCAGCTTCTCCGAAGGAAAGATACTGGACTTTGATGTCATCATAGGTGATACCGGCAGCTTCCAGGATTTGACGGGCGTTGGCTTCCGTACCGGAACCGGCGGCCCCTACGGCCACCCGTTTGCCTTTGATATCGGCCAAGGTCTTGACACCGGTCTTAGCCGTGGTCACGATTTGGATAGTTTCCGGATACAGGGTAGCCAGGCCTTTCAGGTTCTTGACTTCTTTGCCCTTGAACATTTCCAGGCCCTTGACGGCATAATAGGAAATGTCGTTCTGGACGAAGGCGATATCCACTTTGCCTTCCTTCAGCAGGTTGACGTTGGCCACGGAGGCACCGGTGGACTGGGCAGAGGCGTTGGCCCCTTTCACGTTCTTGTTCAGGATGTCAGCCAGAGCACCGCCCAAGGGATAGTAGGTACCGGAGGTACCGCCGGTGGCGATATTGATGAATTTCTTTTCACCGCCGCCGCTCTTCTTGTCTCCGCCACCGCCGCCGCAGCCGGCGAACAGGGAGACTGCTGTGGCCATTGCCAACACCGCAAGTACGAGTCTTTTTGCTTTCATAGCTCTCTCCTCCATTTTGAACAGATTTTGAACAGGACTACAAAAGGAAATTAGGCCAGATGATCGACAACCCCTGCCTATTTCATTATACAATTAAAGTATATCCTCAGTGTAACATTTTGTCAAGGCAAGAATGTAAAGATGTAACGTTACAAAAGTTACAATTTACTAAAAATAAATACTGTATACAATATTCAATAAATTGTAAAATAGAAAAACAATAGAACGTTAGAAATTCAATCGATTAACTTTAGGATAAGAACAGGAAAGACAGAGAGTCTCTAAAAGGAAAATATTAGTCAAAGAAAATGAATATACAGACATTTTTTAATAAAAGACAATAAACTTTCATTTAAAAACTCCATGATACAGAAAATGCAATATAATGAAATATATAAACAAAATGTTGTTGCAAACAAGAAAACTTAGCAGTACAATTATCCCATCAGAAGAACAGCTGCGCGCGAGCTGCTTTTTATGATATACCCACTACGATATTCAGGAGGGGAAGGATCATGGGCATTCCAGCAGAACTGGAACTGCTGAAGCATACAGACACTGTCAACGAGCTGCTGGCTCGCTACGGAGTCAAATTCAGCATCTACAAGGACAATGAATTCAGGGAACAGCTGTTTCCCTTCGATGCCATCCCGCGGATCATCGGCGCAGAGGAATTTGCCGGCCTGGAAAAGGGACTGAAGCAGCGGGCACTGGCCCTGAATGAATTCCTGAAAGACATCTATGGGGAAAAACGGATCATCACCGATGGGGTCATCCCGGAAGATTTTGTCTTCCTTTCCAAGGGCTATATGGCAGAATGTGACGGTGTGCAGCCTCCCAAAGGCGTCCATAACCACATCTCCGGGATCGACCTGGTAAAAGGGAAGGATAAAAACTGGTATATCCTGGAAGACAACCTGCGGGTGCCCAGCGGGGCTTCCTACCCCCTGATCGCCCGTGAAATCTGCCGGATCTGCTGTCCGGAGACGTTCCGGGATATCCGGATCGACGACAACCGGAATTACGCCCGACTGCTGAAGAAGACCATGGACTATGTGAACTGCGGGGGACTCTCTGTGGTGCTCACCCCCGGCCGATACAATTCCGCCTATTTCGAACATTCCTATCTGGCGGAAAAAACCGGGGCCAAATTGGTCAGCGGACAGGATCTCGTGGTGGAAGACAATATCGTCTATTACAAGAACTATACCGGCACCCGGGAGCAAGTGGGAGCCATCTATCGGCGGATCTCTGATGAATACCTGGATCCCATGAATTTCTATGGAGGTTCCCTGATCGGAGTGCCCCATGTGTACGATGCCTTCCGGGCGGGGAATGTGGCCATTCTCAATGCAGTGGGCAACGGGGTGGCTGATGACAAGGGCATCTACTACTTTGTGCCCAGGATGATCCGGTACTACCTGGGAGAGGAACCCATCCTCCGGAATGCTCCTACCTATCTGCCTTTCTACGAGGAGGACCGGAAGTACTGCGACGCCCATTTCGATGGACTGGTATGGAAGGATGTATCGGAAGCCGGCGGTTATGGGGTGGTGTTCGCCAGCAGGATGACGGAAGAGCAGAAGAAAGATTTCAAAGCACTCCTGGCGAAAGATCCCCGGCGCTTCATCGCCCAGGATGTGATCGATTTCCAGGATCTGGATATCCTGGATAAAGATGGAAAACGGGTGCCCCGGAAGGCGGACCTGCGGGCCTTCGTACTCTTGGCGGAGGAACCCATGGTGTGGCACAGCGGGCTCACCCGGTTCACCACCAGGCCGGATTCCTTCATCGTCAATTCTTCTCAGGGAGGAGGTTTCAAGGACACATGGGTATTATCACGGTAAATCAATCAGACTGCCTTTTCTGGCTGGGGCGCTACATAGAACGGGTCTATACCACACTGCGGATGTACTGTCAGGAATACGACCGGATGATCGACGAGATGCAGGACAGCTATGAGGAATACTGCCGACGCATGGGGATCCCCAACATTTACACTTCCCGGGAGGACTTCCGGAAACGGTATCCTTTCGATGCATCTAATCTCCATTCCATCCGCAGCGCCCTGGACCGGGCCTACGATAATGCCATCCTGCTCCGGGGGGAACTGGGCACACACTGTCTTTCCTATGTGGAAATGACCATCTATGATCTGAAGAAAGCGGAGACATCGGATGCTCCTCTCATCGCTTTCCAGGCTCTGGTGGATCACATCCTGGCCTTCTGGGGCATCGTGGACGACGTGATCGAAGCGGAACAGGTCCGCAGCATCCTGAAGACCGGGAAACGGGTGGAACGGATTGACATGTATGCCCGGATGAAGTATGATGCCAAAGAAGTGGCCCACGAAATCCGCCGTCTGGCGGGACGGATCCCCAAGACCGGCCTGGTCTATGACCAGAAAGCCATCGACCGGCTGATGGAACTGGGCCGTCAGGACCCCATGGATTATGGGGAGGTCCTGAAACAAGTGGATGAGATAGGAGCGAACCTGATTCAATGAGTCGGAATCTGCATTTTTCCTACCGGATGGAAATCCGGTATTCTGTTCCGGTGGAGGGCGGCTGTTATACCTTGCGGACCATTCCCGAAAGCGGAGCGGTCCAGAAGGTGACGAAACTCTCGGCCCGGATGGAACCGGGAGAGAAAGTTTGGCGGAGCCGGGATCCTTTCGGCAATCTGCTGCAGTGCGGCCGGGACCAGGGGATGATGGAACGGTTCCTGTTCGAAGAAACAGGGGAAGTGACCACCGGCCTCAGGGACAGTGAGCCGGCGGAACCCTATGCCAGGCTGGTGAAGTTCCGGTACGGGGGCAGCCTGGTCCAGCCGGGACCGTTGCTGAAACGGTTCTGGGCCGGGCAGCTGGAGCCTATCCTGGCCGAGAAAAATGCCCTGGAACAGGGACGGATCATCATGGAGAAGGTCCATGACACCATGACCTACGCCAAAGGACGGACCGGCATGGCTACCACTGCCGAACAGGCTCTGGAACAGGGCGGCGGGGTCTGCCAGGATGAATCCCATGTGATGATCGCCCTGTGCCGTCTCAGCGGGATCACAGCCCGGTACGTGGCGGGCTTCCTGTACGGAGAAGGGGAGAGCCACGCCTGGGTGGAGGTGCTCCACGACGGCCGCTGGTATGGTTTGGACCCCACCAACGCCATCCCTGCCGGCGAAAAGCACATCCGCATCGCTGTGGGCCGGGACGTGGGGGACTGTCCCATGAACAGCGGCATCTTCTATGGCAGTGCGGATCAGACCATACAAGTAAAAGTAAAAGTTTGGTGAAAGGACCGGGAGACAGAACCGGATTGGCAGCGGCCAGGGCCTGTCTCCCGGCTTTCTTTTGCCTTTTTTGCATATCGAATCCTGTTCCCATCAACCGTAACCTATGGTACAATAAACTATACGACAACAACCAGGAGGACGGATAAGCGCATGCGTGGATATACAAAAGTGACCATCACCCGTAAGGGGGAGAAAATGGCCAGGGGCGGGCATCCCTGGGTGTTCGGGGATGAAGTGCTGGAGATTTCAGGTACTGTGGAAAACGGGGACCTGGTGGATGTGGTCAGCGAGAAGAAGGGCAAGTACATCGGCACCGGCTTCTACAATGACCATTCCAAGATCCGGGTGAGGCTCCTTTCCCGGAATGCCAATGACAAGTTCGACGAGGCCTTCTTCGAACGGCGGCTCCAGTATGCCCTGGACTACCGGAAGACCGTGATGCCGGGAGATGATTTCAAGGCCTGCCGGCTGATCTTCGGGGAAGCGGACGGATTCCCGGGGCTCACCGTGGACCGGTTCGGAGATGTGCTGGTGGCCCAGGTGCTGAGCCTGGGCATGGAACAGCGGAAAGAACTGCTCTTCACCCTGCTCCTGAAGCTGCTCCGGGATATGGGGGAAGAGGTGAAGGGCATCTACGAACGGAACGATGTGAAGATCCGGGAACTGGAGGGCCTGACGGAAGGCAAGGGTATCGCGGATATCTCCGGCAGCACCCTGACGGAAGGGGATTTAATGCCCATCATCACGGAAAACGGCCTCAAGTACCGGGTGGACGTGGTGAATGGCCAGAAGACCGGGTTCTTCCTGGACCAGAAATACAACCGGCTGGCGGTCTCCCGGATCTGTGCTGGGAAACAGGTACTGGACTGCTTCACCCATACGGGTCCTTTTGCCCTCAATGCGGCCCAGGGAGGCGCCGCCAGCGTGACGGCGGTGGATATTTCCAGAGAAGCCCTGGAGCGGGCCCGGGAGAATTTCGCCCTCAATGGATATGGAGAAAAGATCCAGACCGTAGAAGCCAATGTGTTCGAATATCTCACGGAGCTGGAGGAAAAGAAACAGCATCCCTTCGACTTTATCATCCTGGATCCCCCGGCCTTCACTAAGAGCAGCCACACGGTGAAAAGTGCCTTCCGGGGCTATAAGGAGATCAACCTGAAGGCTATGAAGCTGCTGCCTCGGGGAGGCTACCTGGCCACCTGCAGCTGCAGCCATTTCATGAAAAGCGAGCTGTTTGTGGAGATGCTCCACGAGGCGGCCCGGGATGCGGCGGTATCCCTGCGACAAGTGGAAGCCCGGCAGCAGGCTCCGGATCATCCGATCCTGTATAATGTACCGGAAACTGATTATCTGAAATTCTATATTTTCCAGGTGGTGTAAGTCCCCTGTGGCGGCTTCCCCTGAGAAACGAGGTGTCCCATGTTCAAAAAAATCAGCCTGATGCTGGCCTTCTGCTCCCTGGTGGGAGTGGGTGCCCTACCGGTATTTCCTGGTACGGCCCATGCTGCCTCTACGGAAGAACGGTTCCAGCAGTCCAAGATCATCATGATGACCACCCGCAATGGTGTGCCTTTTTATGCGGAACCGGGAAAGGACAGCCTGACACTGGGCTTCTATCCCAAAGGGACAATCTTCGTGCCCATCAACCAGACCCGGAATGCAGTGGAAAACAAGGTCTACAATCTATGCATCCGCTTTGACGGCGCCGTGGGATGGCTTTCGTCGGACGACGTGGCTTTGACGCGGAAGTAGAAGCGGGGGAACGCTGACTGACGAGGGTCGGCCTTTCCCACCATAAAGGCCTCGGGGAGGACGGGGACCGATGAGGGGAGAGTTTAAGCATGGATGAACAGAAAGAGAACCATTCTGTAGAAGCAAAACAGGAAGAACTGGAAGAACGGGTAGAGAATGAACTGATTTCTGCCCTGAACCGAAAAGATAAAGACGGTGTACTGAAACTGGTGGAAGATTCCCACCCCATCGACCTGGCTTATGCCCTGGAAGAAGCCAGCGACAGCGATATCGTGTTCCTGGCCACGATTCTGCCGGACCAGCAGATGGCCGAGATCATCGAATAGGCTGATGATGAGCTCCAGGTCCGGATCATGAAACTGTTCGACCTGAACAAGATCATCCGGATCTTCCAGCACATGTCCAAAGACGATATCGTGGATATCCTGGGGGACATGCCCGCCAACCGGCGGAAGGAACTGGTCAAGCTGATGAAATCCAGCGACCAAGAAGTGATCCGTAACCTCTTGGGCTATGGGGAAAGTACGGCCGGTGGGATCATGACCACCGAATACATTTCCATGCGCAGTTCTCTTACAGTGAGCCAGGCTTTGGAAAAGGTGAAAGAGATTGCGCCCAAGACGGAGGAAATCAATATCCTCTATGTGCTCAATGAAAAGAAGCAGTTGGTGGGGACGGTCTCTCTCCGGGAACTGCTGGTGGCCAAGAACTATGATACCCTGAACGATATCATGGAAGACAATGTGATTTCCGTGGAACCGGAAGCGGACCAGGAAGACGTTGCCCGTCTGGTATCTAAATACGACCTCCATGCCATTCCTGTAGTAAACAAACGGAAGGGCATGCTGGGGATCATCACCGTGGACGATATCATCGATGTCATCGAAGAAGAGAACACCGAAGATATGCTGAAAATGGGCGGTGTCAGCAAGGAAGAGGACGTGGACAGCACGGTGCTGGAAAGTGTGAAGCTCCGGCTCCCCTGGCTCTTGATCAACCTGGTGACGGCGTTCTTGGCTTCCTCAGTGGTTTCCCTGTTCGAAGACACCATCAGCCAGGTGGTGGCCTTGGCTGCTGCCATGCCCATCGTGGCCGGCATGGGGGGCAATGCGGGGACCCAGACCCTGGCGGTGGTGGTCCGGGGCATCGCTTTGGGAGATATCAAGCTCCACGGCAACGGGATCCGGATCCTCCGAGGCATCGCCGTGGGCTTCATCGACGGCCTGGTGAATGGGGTGATCGCTGGGGCCGTGATCGTGTGGATGAACCACAACTTGGCCCTGGGTCTCATCATCTTGGTGGCCATGATCTGCAACCTGATGATCGCGGCCCTGGTGGGCTTCCTGGTGCCGGTGATCCTGAAAGCCCTGAACTACGACCCAGCTGTGGCCTCCAGCATCTTCATCACCACCTTTACCGATGTGTGCGGGTTCTTCATCTTCCTGGGCCTGGCTAAGGTATTTCTGCCATATTTGTTACAATAATGGACCTATAAAAAAGTTTTTCCTAAAAAATGAAAATTTCCTTGACAAGATGCCCTTATCCTCGTAAGATAAGGGCATGCTTTTCAAGGAAAGGCAAATGAACTCCATAAACAAATCTGATGATGGGAAAGAGTACTTTCTGGATGCGTGCCTCCAGAGAGCCGGTGGATGGTGTGAACCGGCGGCCTGGCCGAAAGGAAAATCCTCCCGGAAGAGACGGGCTGAAGGAAAATTAAGTCCGGACGGCTGTTCCCCGTTAGTGGAAACGCGTATGTTGGTACGTTGCAGAGTGCTCTCAGGCTGCAAGGCTTGGGGGAAAATGGGTGGTATCGCGGAGCTGGCTCCGTCCCTTTTGGGGACGGGGCTTTTTTGTTTCCGGAAAAAGAAAGGATGGATGGAAAATGGATGTAAAGAAAGTCTGCAGTTTAATCGGAAAGTATTTCGGCGTCATCGCTGTGGTGTTCCTGGGTATCGGGCTCTTCGCGCCTCACGCCTTTGCCTGGGTGCTGGGGAAGGCCTATGGGGTCTCCATTCTCAGTGTGATGCTGGGGATCATCATGTTTGGCATGGGGATGACCACCAGCCTCCACGATTTTGCCCTGGTGCTGAAGCAGCCCAAGAACATTTTCTTCGGGGTCTGCGCCCAGTATTTCGTCATGCCTTTCCTGGCGTTTATGCTGTCCAAGGCCTTCCATCTGGATCCGGCCCTGACGGTGGGGGTGGTGCTGGTAGGCACCTGCCCCGGCGGGACCTCTTCCAATGTGATCACCTTCATGAGCCATGGGGATGTGCCTTTCTCCGTGACTATGACCAGCTGCTCCACAGTGCTGAGCCCCATCATGACCCCTCTCTTGACTTACCTGCTGGTGGGCAAGCAGATCTCCTTTGATCCGGTGGGGATGTTCGTCTCCATCCTCCAGATTGTGTTCGTGCCCATCGGGGTGGGCCTGGCGGTGAAGAACTTCTTCCCCAAGTTCGCCAAAGAAGCGGTGGATTATTTGCCGGCCGTTTCCAGTATGGTCATCAGCTTCCTGATCGCCGGGATCATCGGGGCCAGCCGGAACGCCATCTTGAACAGTGCCGGTCTAATCCTCCTGGTGGTGATGCTCCACAATGTGCTGGGGTACCTGCTGGGCTTTGCCATCGGCAAACTCACCGGCATGAGCTGGAAACAGATGGTGGCCCTGTCCATCGAAGTGGGGATGCAGAATTCCGGTCTGGCCACCGGCCTGGCCAAGGCCCATTTCGCCTCCATGCCCATGGCCGGTGTCCCGGGAGCCATCTTCAGCGCCTGGCACAACATCTCCGGTGCCGTCCTGGCCTACCTGTACACCAATTACCTGAATGAACGGTTCGATTCCCAGTACGAAGAAGAAGGGGAACTGAAGCCGGTGACCGTTGACCGCTGACAAAAAAGCCGCCCTGCAGGCGGCTTTTTTTTACTCTTCCTCTTCAATCTCCTTCGGTACCATATCTTCTGTCTTCAGGGTCCCCAGCTTGGCCCGTTTGGCATATTCGGCGGTGGCGGTGAAGAGCACGTCGCTGCTGCTGTTGAGAGCCGTTTCACAGGCGTCTTCGATGATGCTGATGATGAAGCCCACGCCCACCACCTGCATGGCGATGTCATTGCTGATCCCGAAAGAGGCACAGGCCACAGGGATCAGCAGCAGGGAACCGCCGGCCACCCCGGAAGCCCCGCAGGCCCCCACGGTGGAAACGATGCACAGGAGCAGGGCCGTAGGCAGGTCCACCGATACCCCCAGGGTATGGGCGGCGGCCAGGCTCAGCACAGAAATGGTGATGGAAGCCCCGGCCATGTTGATGGTGGCCCCCAGAGGAATGGAGATGGTGTAGGTATCCGGGTTCAACCCCAGCCGTTTGCACAGATTCAGGTTGACTGGGATGTTGGCGGCGGAGCTGCGGGTGAAGAAAGCATAGATGCCGCTTTCTTTCAAGGTGGCCCAGACCAGGGGATAGGGGTTCTTATGGACATTCAGGTACACGATGGCCGGATTCATCACCAAAGCCACCAGGAAGTAGGAACCCAGCAGCACTCCCAGCAGGCTGAAATAGGAAATCAGGGCGGAAAGGCCGCTGGCGCTGATGGACTGGGTCACCAGGCCCATGATCCCCAAGGGGGCGAAGTGGATCACCCAGGTGACCACTTTGGTGATGCCGGCGGACAGGTCTTCCAGTACATGCTTGGTCTCCGGGCTGGCGGCTTTGTGGAGGGCCAGGCCGATGATCACTGCCCAGGCCAGGATGCCGATGTAGTTGGCGGTGAGGATGGCGTTCAGGGGATTGTCCACGATGTTCAGCACCAGGTTGTGGACCACTTCCGCAATGCCGCTGGGAGGATTCACCTTGGCGTTGCCCAGTTGGAGCATCAGGGTCTGGGGGAAGAGGAAGGAAAGGGTCACTCCCACGATGGACGCGGCGAAAGTGCCGATCACATAGAGGGTGATGATGGGTTTCATCTGGGTATCGCCTCCTTCTTTCCGCTGGACCATGGCATTCATCACCAGGATGAACACCAGGAGCGGAGCCACTCCCTTCAGGGCTTTGACGAACAGCGCCCCGAAGATGCTCACCACCGGCACGGTGCCCGGCAGGAATACGGCAAGCAGGATACCGATCATGAGGCCCACGGCAATCTGGTTGATCAAAGGTACTTTACGGATGGTACGGATCAGAGAGTTCATAAAAGACTTCCTTTCTAAAGCAGAAAATAGCAGGAACCAAGATCAAATCAACGGCTTTAAGTATATAGAATTCACGGAAAAAACACAAGTGTTTTTTCGGGATGCACTTTTTCCAGAAGGCTTGAAGAAAAACACCATTCATAGTATATTTATAAGAAGTGCACCAGATTTTTCCAATCTGTAACAATCGTAGAAGGCGAGGTATCACTATGTCAAAAATCATTCTGACCGGGGACCGTCCCACGGGGCATCTCCATGTAGGCCATTTTGTGGGTTCTCTCCAGGAACGGGTCCTGCTCCAGGACAGCGGCAAGTTCGATGAGCTGTATTTCATGATTGCCGATGCCCAGGCGCTGACGGATAATGCGGAAAATCCGGAAAAAGTCCGGCAGAACGTGCTCCAGGTGGCTCTGGACTACTTGGGGGTGGGTATCGATCCCCAGAAAGCCACCATCTTTATCCAGAGCCTGATTCCAGAGCTCTTCGAACTCTCTACCTATTATATGGACTTGGTCACGGTGGCCCGGGTCCAGCGGAATCCCACCGTCAAGGCGGAAATCCAGCAGAAAAACTTTGAAGCCAGCGTACCTTTGGGCTTTTTCTGCTATCCAGTGAGCCAGGCAGCGGATATCACCGCCTTCCATGCAACCCATGTACCCGTAGGGGAAGACCAGAAACCCATGCTGGAACAGTGCCGGGAAATCGTCCACAAGTTCAACAGCGTCTATGGAGAAACCCTGACGGAACCGGATATCGTACTGCCTTCCAATAAAGCCTGCCTGCGTCTGCCCGGCCTGGACGGGAAAGCCAAGATGTCCAAATCCCTGGGCAACTGCATCTACCTATCCGACGATGCGGATACCATCAAGAAGAAGGTCATGAGCATGTTCACCGATCCCACCCATATCCAGGTCAGCGATCCGGGCCATGTGGAAGGGAACCCGGTGTTCACCTACTTGGACGCCTTCAGTAAACCGGAACACTTCGCCGCTTTCCTGCCGGAATACGCCAACCTGGATGAACTGAAGGCCCATTACCAGCGGGGCGGCCTGGGCGATATGAAGATCAAACGCTTCCTGAACGAAGTGCTCCAGTCCGTATTGAAGCCCATCCGGGAACGCCGGGAATATTGGGAAGCCCGGAAGCCGGAAGTGGTGGAGATCTTGAAGGCAGGCACCGCTCGGGCCGAAGCCAAAGCGGCCCAGACCCTTGCAGAAGTCCGCGCCGCCATGAAGATCAACTACTTTGAAAACGACAACCTGCTGAAATAAAGGGAGTGATTCCTTGGGCAAGACGTCCACGAAGGATATGACCCAGGGCGGCATCTTCGGCCATCTGTTCTGGTTTGCCCTGCCCCTCCTTTTCGGGAATCTGTTCCAGCAGCTATACAATGCAGTGGATTCGGTGGTGGTGGGGAATTTCGTAGGGTCCGCGGCCCTGGGCGGGGTGACTTCCGTCATGCCCTGCATCAATACCCTGGTGGGCTTTTTCATGGGGCTGAGCACCGGGGCCAGCGTGGTGATTGCCCAGTATTTCGGGGCGAAATTGGGACCGGAACTGCGCCGGGCGGTCCACACCTCTCTGGTGGGGACCTTCCTCCTTTCCCTGGTATTCATGGCCCTGGGCTGGGCCATCACCCCCTTCCTGGTGAAGAGCATGCAGACGGCGCCTACGGTGGCACCCCATTCCATCACCTACTTGCGGATCTACTTCGCCGGCATCACCGGCCTGATGATCTACAACATGGGGTCCGCCATCCTGCGGGCGGTGGGGGATTCCAAACGGCCGCTGTATTTCTTGGCCCTGACCTCCTGCCTGAACGTGGCCCTGGACCTGTATTTCGTCATCGGGCTCCGCTGGGGAGTGGCCGGGGTAGCCTATGCCACCATCCTGAGCCAGTTCGTTTCGGCAGTGCTGGTGCTGGTGGTCCTTTTCCGCAGCCGGGAAATCTATTCCCTCACCTGGCGGGAAATGCGCCTGGATCGGACCATGCTGAAACGGATCGTAAACGTGGGGCTGCCGGCGGGGATCCAGATGGCCCTGACGGCCTTTTCCAATATTTTCGTCCAGTCCTATGTGAATGCCTTCGGGGCGGATTATACTGCCGGGTGGGGCATTTACATCCGGATGGATATGTTCGTGATCATGCCCATGCAGAGCATCGCCTTGGCCATCACCACCTTCACCGGCCAGAACGCCGGGGCTGGGAAGGCAGAACGGATCCACAAAGGCATCCGGGTGGCCATGGCCATGGCCTTTGCGGCTACCACCTGCCTGGTGATCCCAGAATTCTTCCTGGCCCCCCATATCGTGCGGCTGTTCAACCAGGAACCGGGGGTGGTGGAAAAAGGCGTGCTCTTCATCCGCTGCGTGTGTCTCTTCGATATCTTCGCCTGCATGAACCAGATCCTGGCCGGGATGCTCCGGGGCATCGGGGATGCCCGGGCTCCCATGGTGATCATGCTGTTTTCCTTTGTGCTGTTCCGGCAGCTGTATCTGTTGGTGGTGAGCCATCTGACCCCCAGCGTCATCCCCATCGCCCTGGGCTATCCCATGGGCTGGATGATGTGCAACCTGCTCCAGTGGATCTATTACCACAAGAGCGGATGGGAGAAACGGATCGTGAAGCTGGAAAGCGCCTGAGAGAAAAACAGAGTGCTGGATGGATTTATTCCTGAAGGAGGAATGTTCGATGAACCGTAGATGGACCGGACTGCTGCTGGCTGGGGTGACGGCATTGGGCCTCTTCACCGGCTGCGGCAGCGAAAAGAAAGGGGCGCCGGCAGCCCAAGAGAAGGCACCGGCTGCGGCCCAAGCCAAAGGGCCCCTGACCCTGGAATATACCTATAATAAAAAAGAAGGTATGGCCTCCAACCAGATGGCCGCTTGGATCGAGGATAAGGATGGGAAAGTAGTCCGGACTCTGTTCGCCACCAAGTTCACCGCCCAGGGCGGCTACAAGAAGCGGGAACAAGCCCTGCCGGTGTGGGTGAAGAAATCCGGCCTGGCCCAGCTGGACAAAGCCAAAGTGGATGCCCTGACGAAAGCCACCCTGTACATGGACAGCGATGCCCTCTATACCGGCACCTTCCAGAAAGGCGGGAAGGAACAGACCCTGGATATGAAGGCAAGCCTGACCAAAGAACCGGAAAAGAAAGAGAACAAAGACCTGATCACCGGCGTGAAAGCGGTGTATCGGCCGTAGGAGCGCAGGGGAAAAGCGGGGTTTGCCCCGCTTTTCCGTCTCACGCCTGGCGTCTCACGTCTCAGGCGGAAGGATAGACTCCCAAAAATATAAATTTTTATTCCTGTATTCTCCCCCGCATAAGGCAGAATGCGGGAAGTGAAGATTTTTAGAAGAAGCAGAACTGATTTGGCTGCTGAAAAACAACGGATTTCTATTCCGCCCCGCAAAAGGAGGAATAGGTTCAGTTGGGATGCGGCTTCCAGGGACTGCTATTAGAAACCAAAATCCCCGAAAGGGGACGGAAACCCAAGGGCTTTTGCCCGTTTCACCCCTTTCTTTGTGTTATTAGAAACCAAAATCCCCGAAAGGGGACGGAAACTTACCCACCGTCAATACGTTCACCAATTCCTTCATAGTATTAGAAACCAAAATCCCCGAAAGGGGACGGAAACTTTAATTTTTAACTTTCTTTTGCTTTTTAGCCTTTTCCAGTATTAGAAACCAAAATCCCCGAAAGGGGACGGAAACTTTAAGTCGTCCATTTGTCGTTGATCCAGATAGAATTAGAAACCAAAATCCCCGAAAGGGGACGGAAACATTGCTGTTGCGGAAAGGAACAATGTACGCATATCCATTAGAAACCAAAATCCCCGAAAGGGGACGGAAACTATTTCACACCATCTTTTTCAATGATGTTTTTCTCCATGTAATTAGAAACCAAAATCCCCGAAAGGGGACGGAAACATTGTTCCTTGTATTCAACACCGTACAACATCAATTAATTAGAAACCAAAATCCCCGAAAGGGGACGGAAACCCATAGCCATAAGGATTAGTAGCCCAGTGAACAAAGATTAGAAACCAAAATCCCCGAAAGGGGACGGAAACAGCTGCCGCTTCTTTGCCTCGTAAAACGCCCGGGCGTCATTAGAAACCAAAATCCCCGAAAGGGGACGGAAACTCAGGAGAGGCCATTCAAGGCAATCACTGAATTTGTATTAGAAACCAAAATCCCCGAAAGGGGACGGAAACTATTACCCTTTCGCTTTGGATTGCCACGCCGCTTCTTATTAGAAACCAAAATCCCCGAAAGGGGACGGAAACATTCTGAAGAGGTGATTCTTTTGAGTTTTGCTTATGTTACGGAAAAAGGGACTTCGATTACCCATAAGGAAGGGAGGTTCGTTGTTTCCCGAAACGCGGAAGTCCTGATGGAAATCCCGGAAGAAACGTTGGATGGATTGGTGCTGATCGACACGGTCCAGGTTTCTTCCCAAGCCATGGTTTCTTTTTTGCATCTGGGAATCCCAGTGACCTGGCTGTCTACCACAGGAAAATTTTTCGGCCGTCTGGAATCAACCAGCCATATCAGAATCTTCAAACAGCGACAGCAGTTTTTACTCCAAGACAGTCCCTTTGCCCTGGAAATCAGCAAAAAGACGCTGTTTGCGAAAGTCCACAACCAGCTGACACTGCTTAGAAGATACAATCGGGACCGGGATATTCCTGAAGTGAAAATGGATATCCGGAACATTGCCATGATGGGAACCCGGTTGCGGGAAGCTGAATCACGGGATGAACTTATGGGATATGAGGGGATTTCAGCCAAAATCTACTTTTCAGCCTTGGGGAAATTGATTGCGCCAGATTTCCATTTTGACGGCCGTAGCAAAAGACCGCCGCTGGATCCTTTTAATTCCATGCTGAGCCTGGCTTATACATTGATTCTGTATGAACTGTTTACGGCCATTACCAATGAAGGACTGCATCCCTATGTGGGTTTCATGCATGCACTGAAGGAAAATCATCCAGCCCTGGCTTCTGATCTTTTGGAAGAATGGCGGCCTATTTTGGCTGATTCTTTTGTGCTCTCTCTGGTTCAGCACCATGAGATCCTTTTGGAGTATTTTTATCGGGATGAAGAAAGCGGAGGTGTTTTACTTACTCCGGAAGGACGGAAAATCTTTTTCCGGGCTTATGAAAGGAAAATGCGCAGTACCAACCAATATCTGCAGGGAACCCATTCTTATCGCCGTTCTCTGGCCTATCAGGCAGCCCAGTACAGTCAGGCATTGATGGGAGAAGATGCTTCCCTCTATGAGCCAATCTGGATCCGGTGATTGTCATGAAAAATTCAATGACTGAAAGTATTGACGAAAAAAAGTACATTATTTTGATTATTTATGATATAGTAGAAAACAAGACAAGAAGTAAAATGGTCAAGCTTTTGAACCGTTACGGTGTCCGGGTCCAGAAATCAGCTTTCGAGGCCAACCTTACGCGCAAACAATACGGCCGGCTCCTTCAGGAGGCTCCCAAGTGCATAGATCCGCAGACTGATTCTCTGCGGATCTATATGCTGTCAAACTATCTGGCCGTTTCAACCTGGGGAGTGGGGCTGACCAATACGGATGATGTAATCATTATTTAACGGGGGAGATGAAACAATGGGGATAACAGAAGTGGATGTGGAAAAAGCAGCGCTTCTACATGATATCGGGAAACTGATCCAACGGGCAGAAGCAAACCATCGGCAGACCCATGCTGCCATCGGAGCGGAATTCCTGCGACAGTATTTTACAGAGGACAAGAAAGAGATACTCCACGGGGTTGCCTATCATCACTATAAAGAGCTGGACAGAGCGGGCCTTCCTGCAGATGATATCAGTTATATTGTCTATGAAGCGGATAATCTGGCTTCGGCAGCGGACCGCAGGGCCAGAGAGGAAAATGCGGCCACGGACAATAAAAAAACTTTTGGCTTTAATGCCCAAAGTCCTCTGTACAGTATTTTTGATGTATTTGACCAACGGAAACAGGAAACCGATACAGCCTATCCCATCCGTGGCCTGGGATATAAGGCAGAGTATCCTTATCCCGGACCGGCTTCCCAGGTGTTGGCACCTGCGGAAGAATATCGGAAAATGGAAAAACTTCTGACGGATTCCTTTGGGAAAAAGAGTCCGGCAAAAATGACGGTGGCTGAATTGCTTCAGGTGCTTTCCACGGTAGCGTCTTATATCCCTTCCAGCACCAATACAGCTGAAGTCCCTGATGTGTCATTGTATGACCATGTGAAATTGACCGCAGCCTTTGCTGTGTGTATGTGGCACTATTTCCAGGCACATCAGATTATTGATTACCGGAAGGCATGTTTTGAAAAAGAAAGCAGCAAAGTACGGAATCTGCCCATGTATCTGCTGGTTTCCGGGGATTTGTCCGGCATCCAGAAATTCATTTACACCATTCCTTCCAAAGGTGCCTTGAAAAGTCTCCGGGGCCGTTCTCTGTACCTGGAATTACTGGTGGAAAATATTGTGGACGAAATCCTGGATGGCTGTCAGGTGAGCCGGTCCTGTCTGCTCTATACAGGAGGCGGTCATTTTTACATGCTTCTGCCCAATACTGAGCGTGTAAAATCCTGTCTGGACAGGTTCCAGCAACAGCTGCAGGAATGGTTCCTGGAATATTATGGAAACCGGCTTTATATGGCACTGGCCTGGGAACCCTGTTCTGCAGTGGATTTTATGCAGGAAGGGAACGGTGCAGGGATGGTGTTCCGAAAGGTGAGCCAGGCTCTGGGAAAAGCAAAACTGAATCGATATTCAGCAGAGCAGCTGGGAGACCTGTTTACCCCAGGGAGCCGATATACGAAACTGCAGGATGGGGAACGGGAATGTGCCATCTGCCATACTTCCACTGCCCATCTGGAGCCTTACGGAGAGCCAGGAAATGGCGATGCCAGCGAAGCGGAAGCCTGTGCAAGTTGCAACGGGTTGTACCGATTGGGAAAGGAAGCATTATCGGAAGGCGTCTTTTACATCGGGAAGGAACATCTCAAGGAAGGCGTTCCGTTGCCGGGGCTTGATCGCAGACTGTATCTTCGGGCTGTACCCCAGGAAAAATTGGGAAAGATGGCCAACCCGGAACGGATCTACACAAAAAATGAAATCTTGTTGGGAAACCCTGTTGCCACTCATCTCTGGATGGGAGATTATACCTGTCGGAATGTCCATGGAACTCCCATGGAATTTGCGGATTTGGCCCGGCAAAGTGGCGGAGATCCAGGGGAAACCGGCATCGAGCGGATTGGAATCCTCCGGGCCGACGTGGACAATCTGGGGGCTGCTTTTATTGGCGGTCTGCCCAGGGAATATGACACGCTCTCTCGGAAAGCGGCTTTGTCCCGTACCCTATCCCTGTTCTTCAAACGGTATCTCAATGGCATCTGCAAGGGGATCCTTCCTCAGGGTATTCCTGGATTCACCTTGTTTTCCGGAGAGCAAAAAAAGAAGAGAAAAGTCCATATCATCTATTCTGGCGGGGATGATGTGTTCCTGGCCGGGACCTGGGATGATATTATCGAAACAGCGGTGGATCTGCGCCACGCATTCCATCAATACACCAACGGCAAACTGACATTTTCTGCAGGAATCGGTTTTTTCAAGCCGTCGTTTCCCATCAGCCAGATGGCCCGGAAGACGGAAGAACTGGAAAACTATGCAAAGCAGAATCCTGGAAAAAACAGCGTATCTTTGTTTGGACAGGTGGTTCGTTACGAGGACCGGGATACAGAAGAACGGACGGCCCGTTATACTTGGGATGAATTTGAACAGGGGGTCTGCAGGGAAAAACTGCGGTTTCTGGAAACCCATTTTGATTTGGTTGAAAATGCCCGTTCCAATCGATTGTTTGCCGGAAAAGGTGCTTTGTACCGGATGTTGGGACTGATGCGGGAAGCAGAGGAAAATCATCTGAATCTGGCCCGGTTTGCCTATGTGCTGGCAAGGATGGAACCCAGGAAGACCGAAGAAAACAAGCAGGGATGTTATCGGGAGGTGCGGAATCAGTTTTACCAGTGGTATCAGGATACGCAGGACCGGCAGCAGCTGATTACTGCAATTGAGCTGTTGGTGTATCGAAAGAGAGAAAAACAGGACGAAGGGGTGGAAGCAGAATGACGGATATCGTAAAAGAGGCAGAGAACGTTATCAAGGGGTTAATAGAAAATGATAAATATGGAAAATTACAGCTGAAAACGACCCAAATCCGTAAATTTTTGACGGCAGTGAATAAGTTAAGCAATGAAGTTGGTGTTTATAAATCCCAGCATTTGAATACGGAAATCTTGCCGGAAGAGATTTGTGCCCAAATTCAGTTTTTGAAAGTAAAAGCAGCTTACCAAATGGGCAGAGAAAGAACAGTAAAAGAATTTATGAACAAAGCGGGTATCCCAGCCAAAATCGATGCGATTGGGAACAGTATCCATGCTTTTGAACAATTTGCCAATTATATGGAAGCATTGGTGGCTTATCATAAATATTATGGAGGGAAAGACTGATGGGACAGGAAATCTTATTGGGGAAGTTGAAACTGACGGCCAGCCTGGTGCTGGATTCCGGCCTGCACATTGGCGGTTCCAGTGATTTTGCTCCCATCGGGGCCGTGGATAGTCCATTCATCAGAGATCCGTATACAAAGCAGCCTATGATCCCCGGCAGCTCTCTCAAAGGGAAAATCCGTTCGTTGCTTCGGCGCAATGAAGGGACCCTGGACTCCAAAAAAGAAAGCATCCGGATCAAACGGCTGTTTGGAACAGCGGACGAAGACCGTTTTGCTTCCCGGCTGCAGTTTTATGATGTGAAAATGAATCCTGAAAGTGTACGGGAAATGAACCGGCTGGATACGGACACGTATCTGGGAGAAATCAAATTTGAAAACAGCATCAACCCCCTTACAGGCGAAGCCAATCCCAGACAGATTGAACGGGTCCCGGCCGGGGCTGTTTTTCAGTTTTGCCTGGTCTATGATCTGGCCAATGAGGATGAAGTGCAGGAAGACGTGGAAACGTTAAAAGACGGTATCCAGCTTCTGGAATGGGACTACCTGGGGGGCAATGGATCCCGGGGGTATGGCCGGGTTCATTTCGAGCATTGGGATGTAGAGGGCTTCACTTGCCGTCAGGATTTGGATCTAACTGAAATCAAGGAGCAATTCCTTCAGGCTTTGCAGAAATAAAGGAAAGTTGGCTATGGAATATGCAGCTTATTTTTTAGAATTCGATACCCCTCTGCATTTTGGGTGTGGAGAAAATGGGGGAAAGCTGGAAACCGCTTCTTTAGGGTATCGAGCAGATACATTATTTGGAGCCCTTTGCTGTGAGTTGGCAGACTATGGAGATCAGACCGGGCTGGAACGATTGTATCAGCAGGCAAAGAATGGCAAATTGCTGTTCTCGGATTTGTTCCCTTACACCTTAGAAAAAGATGGGAAGGGCGATATTGAATTGTTTCTCCCTAAACCCATCCGGCCGCTGGAAAGGACGGCTCCCCATGAACTGCCCTCTTTTGCTGAACTGAAAAAAGATGCCACCAGGGAAAAAAGCAAAAAGAAAATGGCCTATATCCGGGTTTCTCAGCTGGAAGATTTCCTGTTGGGGAAAGAACAGGAATGGGACCAGCCTGGAAACGGGATGAGCCAGGTGGTAACCCGGGTGAACTGTCAGGGAGAACAACCCCGTCCCTATTATGTGCAGGAAAATGTGCTGCCAGCACATTCGGGCTTGTACGGAATCCTGGCTTATGAAAAGGATGAAGACAGAGAATGGATCCTTGAACTTCTGAAAAAGTTGGGAATCACAGGAATCGGCGGCAAAAGAAGCAGCGGATTGGGAAAATTCCACTTTGGAGAAGATTGGATTGACTTGCAGGAACCCTTTTCTTCTGACGATATGGTACTGTCGAAATTGCTGCAGGCAGAGGGAAAATGGGCCATGAACCTGTCGGTTCTCCTGCCTTGTACGGAGGAAGAAGTATCCACTGTGAAAAGAGGATACTATACTTTGCTCAAACGTAGCGGGTTCCTAAGTCCGGATGGGAATCCTGTGCAAAAAAAGCAGGATATCTATATGCTGCAGGCTGGTTCCTGTTTCCCGAAACGGATCCAGGGAACTATTGCCGATGTCAGCTGGCAGGCTGACCATCCAGTGTGGCGCTATGGCAAAGGCTTGTTTATAGGGTTGGGATGACCATGATCGATACGACAAAATGGGAAAGAAAAGAATATGAACTGACTTGTATCAGCCCCATCCATATTGGCAATGGAGAACTGTACAAGTCGTATGAATATTATTATGATCGGTACAACCATATGGTTTACTTTCTGGATCCGGTGAAATGGGCAGATTTTTTGGCAGCAAAAGGGTTGATGGATGCTTATGCTCAGGACGTGGAAAAGGAAAAAGGCAGATTGTACCTGAAACGTTGGCTGGATGCAAAGGTTGAACGAGGACAGGCTCTTCAGGCAGTCAAAAAAATGACTCTTTCCTCCTCCTCTGTCTGTTTGTCCAGCGAAAAAAGAGAGTCTGTGAATGATATTGCCCGGCAGCAACGGGATGTATACGGCTATCCCATCATTCCCGGCAGCAGTCTCAAGGGCGTGATCCATTCGGCCATCCGATGGCATCTGATTTGCAGGAATCCAGAAAAATATCGAGACTTATGGCCGGAAATCCAAAGCGCAGTCGGACAAGGAAATCGAAGAGAGGTACAGGTACGGGTACGGAATCTGACGGTTCAATTGGAAAAGCGTACAGTCAACGTGCTGCATCTTACCGACCAAAGCGGAAAAGACGCGTTGAACAGTGTGATGAGAGGAATCCGAATCAGTGATGCCCATCTGACCGTGAAAAAACGGGATACTGTCCTGATTCAGAAACTGGATGCCAGCTTCAAAAAGAAGAAAGGGTACGGTCGGGCTGCTGTCGAACCGGAAGGGCATACTCTTTCCGTATTCCGGGAATGCATTCCCAGCCGGAGCCGATATCGGTTTACCATTACTTTAGAGCGGGAGATTGTCCAGAAAATTGGGCTTTCTTCCCTGAAAGAATTGTGGCAGTGGGTCCGGGAATATACCCAGGCCGGTATCCATATGCAGGAAACTGTGTTCGGGGAGGATTTTAGCGCAGAATTTAAAGAAGCAAAAACGGCGGATCTGCTGCTGGGAGGCGGGACCGGATTTTTGTCTAAAACTGTATTGTATGCACTGGCACCATCCCAGGAGGAAGGGCAGCAAGCCCTGGCAAAATATCTGGACAGCGTTTTCCGCAAATGGAAGCTCCCTGCTCATTATCATCAACGGGATGACCAGGGGCTGACTCCCCGGACGGTGAAACTGGCCCGGTTTGGTCAGGAGAGGTGGCTGTTGGGACTGGCCTCTGTAAAAGAGGTGAAATGATGCTGCGGCTGACTGAATTCAAACTGAAATTTCCGGAAGGTACCCAAGTAAAACCGGAAATGGGGTCTGTGTTTCATGGTGCCTTAATGGGGAAAATAGCCCCTGAAGCAGCGGAACGGTTCCACGAAATGAATCTGAGGCCTTACAGCCAGGCTGTTTTTTGGAACCGGGAAGAAAGCACTGCCTGCTGGCGGATCGGTACTTTGGATGAGTATGTCTATGAACAGCTTATAGGACCTTTGGAAGGGTGTCGGGAACTCTTCTTGAAGCAAAAAGGGTATGCCGTTCAGCTTCAGCAAGGCTGTTTGCTGAGGGAAAACTCTCCTGAAGTGCTGTCCCAGGAAATGATCCAGCGCACAGAATCACCATCTGGCGCCAGATGGCAGTGCCATAGTGTGATGAGTTTCAAACAAAAGGGCCGGTATGTGATTTTGCCCGATGCCCGGCTTTTGTACCAGAATCTGCTCCAGCGGTGGAACACCTTTTATCCGGAAATCCAGCTGGAAGCAGATGATCTGTCGGAACAACTGGCCGACCATTGCCGGTTGAACCGCTATGATCTCCATTCTCAAGTGTTTTCCGTGGAAGGCAGCCGGATCTATGGCTGCATGGGTACGATGGAATACCAGTTCTTCGGTTTTGATATGCTGAAACGGATCCAGGGACTGCTGTGCAGTTTTGCGGAGTTTGCTGGAGTAGGCATCAAAACGGCCATGGGGATGGGCTCGGTAGATATAAAGCTGTTGTAAGGGGGGAGACGGATGTTGAATTTATTTACTCCGGCTGGGGATACGGATCCTGTCCGAGGGTACCATGATGGAGCCATCCTTCATATCCTTCGGCATTATCCTGTGGATCGGGTGATTGTCTTCCTGACTCGGGAAATGGAAGTGAAGGAAGATCATCTGGCCTGCTATACCCGAGGTATCCAGGCGGTCAGACCCCAAATTCCCATTGAATTTATCCGGAGTGGAATCACGGATCCCCAAAACTATGAAAAATTGGTGCAGATACAGGATGCATTTGAAACGTACTATCAGCGATTTCCGGACGATGACTGGCTGTTGAATATCAGTTCCGGGACTCCCCAAATCAAAACAGTGGTGTCCTTTCTGTCCTTGGATTACCCTAGAACTAAAGCCATCCAGGTGTTGAGCCCCGAAAGAAAATCCAATCGGGAAAATCATCCTTGCAGGACGGTGGATGAACTGGTTGAAATGCTGGAAGTCAATGAAGACAACGAAGCTGATGCACCCAACCGGTGCCTTGAACCGCCGCTTTTCCTTTTAAAGAAGCGTAGCCTGAACAAGCAGCTGATTTCTTTGATCCAAGCATACGAGTATCCAGCGGCTCTCAGACTGGTCAGGGAAGAGAAAAATCTTTTTCCTGCGATGACAGAAAAACTTTTGGAGCATGCCTGTCTTCGTTTGGAATTGCAATGGAAAAAAGCAAATAAAACCTTTTCGAGTTATAAGGGAAAAGCCTTGGAAAAACAGCCGGACACTTTTTCAGAATACTTTCAGCTTATGGAACTGAGGCAAAAGAAGGGACAACTGGCTGATTTCATCATCAAGATTTCCCCTATATTGGTGGAAATTGGAAAAAAGTATGTGGATACGATCCCGGGTTTTTCGTTAAAACAGTGTGGTGAACAAAAAAGAGATGGATTATGGATTACTCGGGATGCCATTGGGAAAAATTATCCAGAGCTATTACAATACCTGGATTATGGAAACGGTTTTCATGATACAAGACTCTATTTTTGGCTGTTGTTGAAAATTTGTCAATTTTATGCCGGGAAAGAGTTGATACAGGATGAACGGCATAAGAAAGTGACTGCCAATTTTGGCCAACTTCGAAGAATCGAAGAAACCATAAGAAATGGACTGGCCCATGAAATTACCAACCTAACAGAAGAAAAGATCAGAGAGCTGACGCAAAACGCATTGGGAAAACCGTACCAATCTATTGATATCCTTCATCTGCTCCAGGATACAGTGCAGCTGGTACGGGGAAGCAGGATTCCGTGGACCTACGATTTTTTAAATCAGTGTATTGAAGACAGCTTGAAAGAAAAAACGGTCCGTTCTGCTCATTGCCAACAAGTTGACATCTGAGTTCTTAACACTGTCATCTCCTCCTTTCTGTCCCCAATTTTCCCCACCTCTTTTGGTATACTGGAACCAGGAAAACAAAAGGAGGTAGGGATCATGAGCTTTGTGCTTGTGGAGGATATGGATTTTGGTACGGTGGAGACGGCGGTCTATGGGTATGTGAATTTCTGTCAGGGGCCGGATTTCTATGAATTCCGGATGAGTCCGGAGGCGGCGCGGCCTTTTATGGACAAAATCGATGGGGCCATTGCCGGGCTCAACAAGGTCTTGAAAAAACTGGATCCCCAGGCGGAGCCTTTGGACCAGGTCATTTACCAGGAAGGGGACGAGGACAACCAGGGGACCATTGTGTTCACGGCCTGTCTCCTGGGGCCGGTGGCCATCGATGGGGAATGGATGAGCGAAGGGGACGCCCTGAAGTTCATCGATGAGATGGATCCGGAAGGGAAGCAGAACGTGACCTGCGACCTGGTGGCCGACCAATGCGATTTCGGCAATATCGTCACCCTGCAGCTGAAGCGGATCGATGGGAGGGAGTAGCCCCTGCGGGGCAGTCACTGGTATCCATAACGATGAACGACCAACGATGAACGATGAACCACATTCCAGGAGGTGTTTGATCATGGTGCTGAAAAACCGGCGAATCAGCCGGGGACTGCTGGCCGGCTGTCTGCTGCTTTCTCTGGCGGCTGGGGGGAAGGCCCTGGCCCGGGAACCGGAGATCATGTCCAATCTGGGGGCCGTCACCATCAGCTGCTCCATCTATAAAAACCAGGCCGGGGTGGCGGGGGTGACTACCGGGATTTCCCAGAGCCAGGTAGAGGAAGCATTGGGGGCGCCCCGGTCGGTGAAATACGGACGGGGGACCATGGAATATTCCTATCCCTCTCGGACCCTGCTGCTGATCCATTTCAGTCCAGAAATGCCCTATGTGCTCATGGACATCAAGACCACCAACAGGGAGGATGCCACCCCGGACGGGGTCCAGGTGGGCATGGCTGAAACAGTGCTGAACGATGTGTACGGTGAGGCGGATGCGGTCTGGACCAAAAGGTATGAATCCCCCAAGATCCCTGAAGAAGACAACGCAAAGAACCATGCCAAGCTGGACGAAACCATCTATGAGTACCACGCCAACAAAACCACAACCCTGGCTTTTACCGTGAGGCAGGGCGTGATCCGGGAGATCCACGTGCATCAGGCGGAGTGAGGAAGAGAAGAAGTCAGACACGGCCCTGACGGGCCTTGGGATGTCAGACGTCAGATTTGTTCGGCTTAGCAGCAGGTCCGGACTATTTATCACAGACAAGCTGACATCTGACGTCTGAAAGGCCTGTAAAGGCCGGTCTGACTTCTTTCGTATCCCATTGACTCCCTCCTCTTCCGGGAGTATACTGTTAATTACTATTTAACAACTAGGAATTAACAGGAAGAGGGACGATGATATGGCTTTATTATCTTCGCGTACGGCGACTTTTACGGATTCGGTGATCCGGCGGATGACCCGGATTTCTTTACAGTATGATGCGGTGAACCTGAGCCAGGGGTTCCCGGATTGGGATCCTCCCAAAGAGATGGAGGAACGGCTGAGCCAGGTGGCCTTTACCGGGCCTCACCAGTACGCCGTCACCTGGGGCGCTCCCAATTTCCGCCAGGCCCTAGCGGCCAAGCAGAAGCATTTCACTGGGCTGGATATCGATCCGGAAACGGAAATCGTCACCACCTGCGGCAGCACGGAAGCCATGATGGTGGCGGTGATGACGGTGACGGACCCAGGGGATAAGGTCATCGTGTTTTCTCCCTTCTATGAAAATTACGGAGCCGATGCCATCCTCTGCGGGGCAGAGCCCATCTACGTACCTCTGGTGCCCCCGGATTACCGGTTCGACCCGGAAGTGCTGGAAGCTGCCTTCCGGCAGCATCCCAAGGCCCTGATCCTGTGCAATCCTTCCAACCCCTGCGGCAAGGTGTTCACCCGGCAGGAACTCCAGATCATTGCAGATCTGGCGGAGAAATACGATGTGTGGGTGATCACCGATGAGGTGTACGAGCACATTGTGTACAAGCCTTACCAGCACATCTACTTTGCCACTCTGCCTCGGATGCGGGAGCGGACCCTTTCCTGCAGTTCCCTGTCCAAGACCTATTCCATCACCGGCTGGCGGCTGGGATACATCATCGCCCCGCCGAAGGTGATCGATGAAGCCCGGAAAGTCCATGATTACTTGACCGTGGGGGCGGCGTCCCCTCTCCAGGAAGCAGCGGTCACCGGGCTCCGGTTCGGGGATGAGTATTATACCTGGCTCCGGGACCTGTACACCGACCGGCGGGATCTGATGCTGAAGGGGCTCCGGGATATCGGCCTGAAGCACACGGAACCCCAGGGAGCCTATTACATCATGGTGGATATCTCCGATTTCGGCTATGCCAGCGATACGGAATTCTGTGAGGATCTGGCCAAGTACGTTGGCGTGGGGGCCGTCCCTGGGTCGGCCTTCTTCCACGAAAACATCACCAGCTACATGTGGCTCCATTTCGCCAAGAACCGGGAAACCCTGGAAGAAGCCCTGGAACGGCTCAGGGGGATCTACAAGAAGATGCCGGTGAGGAAATAAGAAGTCAGACCGGCCCTTCGGGCCTTTCAGGACTTCAGACGTCAGCTTGTTTGCGATAAGCAGTCCGGACCTGCTGCGCAGCCGAACAAACCTGACGTCTGACGTCTCAGGGCCTGTCAGGGCCGTGTCTGACTTCTTTCTTTCTATTTTCAAAAAGTTTATCTTTCCCCGCCTTCCCTTGCTGTATACTATAGAAGCACTATTACAGCACTGGGGGGCGGTTTTATGTTTGAAGGCAGCATCCGGGAGGTGGTCCGGCCGGACCGGATCCTTTCCTATTTTGAGCAGGAGAAGGCTGTCCTTTTGGTGGTGACGGCAACCGGCATCCTGTACAACCTGGGTATGGGAGCGGGGCCTTATTTCGAAGGCCAGCTGGCTCAGTGCCTGTATGACATTTGCCAGGGGAAGGCTGCGGCCGGGGACATGGTCCGTCTGGCGGCCCTCTATGTGGGGGTGATCTTCTTAGTCCAGCTGTCCCGGGTCGGGAAACGCTACAGCGTCCGGCTGTTCTCCAACCGGGTGAGCCGGACCATGCGCCATACCCTGTACCACAGCCTGGTGCGACTGGATGTCCGGGAACTCCAGCAGGAGAACCTGGGGAATTTGATGACCAAGGCCATGGGGGACGTGGACGCCTGTGCAGAAGGGATGCGGAAATTCACCACGGAAGTCTTCGATACTGGGGTGGTGATGGTGGTGTATCTGGGGCTGTTGCTGGCTTATGACTGGCGGCTGACCTTTTTGGCCTGCAGCTTCACCCCTCTTGCCTATTGGATCGCCAACCGTCTGAAAAAGCAGGTGGCCCAGGCCAACGGGGTCTACAAGGCCACGGAAGCCCGGCTGAACACCCTGACCCTGGACCGGGTGAGCCATGCTTTGACGTACCGGATCTACGGCCAGGAAAGCTGCCGGGATGCCGCCTATGAAACCCAGCTCACTGCTTACGAAAAGGCCAGTGCCCGGGCCAATATCTTCGAAGGGGCCTTGGGGCCTTTGTACGATGCCATTGCCATGGCCGGGACCGTGGTGATTTTCTATTTCGGGGCCCGGAATGTCCAGGGCATCGGCTGGGAAGCCTGGAACATCGCCAGTTTCACCACTTTCCTGGCCTGCTTCACCAAACTGGCGGTGAAGACCAGCCATGCGGCCAAACTGTTCAATGCAGTCCAGAAAGCCCAGGTTTCCTGGCAGCGGATCAAGCCGCTCCTCCAGGCGGCCGCTCCGGAAGGAAAAAACCGTCTCCTGGGGCCGGTGGTACCGGTGACCTTGGAAGTCCGGGACCTGGCCTGCCATTATCCGGGCCAGCAGGAAGGCCTTGCCGGGATCTCCTTTACCGCCCGTCCCGGAGACATCATCGGCATCACAGGGCCGGTGGCCTGCGGCAAAAGCCTGTTGGGAAAGGTTTTCCTGGAGGAAGTCCCCTGGACTGGATCGATCCTCTGCAATGGAACGGATTTCCGTACCCTGGACCGGGAACAGCGCCGGAGCTTGGTTTCCTACCTGGGCCATGATCCGGAGCTGCTCAGCACTTCCATTGGGGAAAACATCGCCTTGGGGGACCCGGTGGACGTGGAAAAATTCCTCACGATGACCAACCTGAAGGAGGAAGTGGCAGCCATGCCCCAGGGTGCGGATACTCCGGTGGGCAGTGAAGGCACCCGGCTTTCCGGAGGACAGCAGGCTCGGATCGCCCTGGCCCGGACCCTGGCCCATGCCCGGTCGGTGCTGGTGCTGGATGATCCTTTTGCGGCTGTGGACCGGAAAGGGGAGACGAAGATCCTGGAACAGATGCGGCAGGCCTTTCCGGACCGGGTGATCCTGCTGATCTCCCACCGGCTCACCCATTTCCCGGAATTCACCGGAGTGCTGTTCTTGGATCAGGGATGGGGAAGCTTCGGGACCCATGAGGAACTGATGCAGCAGGAGCCCGGCTATGCCCGGCTGGTGAAGCTCCAGCAGGAAGGGATGGATCTGGATGAATAGGAAGAATCCTGTGTGGGAAAGCGTCAAAGGGACTCTCCGGACCCATCCTCGTTCCGGGGTCCTGGTGGCAGTGCTGGTGGTCCTTTCCGTGGCCACCTCTCTTTTGCCGCCGCTGGTCCTGGAACGGGCGGTGGACAGCCTGACGGAAGGCCGGGGGATCCCTTGGCAGCTGGCGGTGCTGTATCTCGGCCTTACGGTGCTGTCGGACTGCTTCGAAACGGCCCAGAACGGGGCCATCACCGTATTTGGACAAAAGGTGACCCACGGACTCCGGTCCACCCTGTGTGCCAAGCTGGACCGGCTGCCGGCCGGGTATTTTACCGGCCATCCCAGCGGCCAGACCACCTCTGTGTTCGTCAATGACGGGGATACCATCGATACCCTGTATTCTGACGGTATCGTAGGGATGCTGGCCGATGCCTGCAAGCTGCTGGGGATCTTGGGGATCCTGTGGAGCCGGAGCCGGGGACTGTTCCTGATCCTCTGCTTCCTGCTGCCCCTGCTTTTTGTGCTTACCCGGCATTTCCAGAAGGGGACCCTGGCCGCCCAGCGGGAAAACCGCCGGGCCATCGGCCGGGTGAACAGCCACGTGCCGGAAACCATCCATAATATCCGGACCATCCATTCCCTGGGGAAGGAACAGTATATGGAAGAACAGTACGATACCCTGATCACTGACAGCTTCCGAGCCATCAACCGGGCCAATGTGTTCGACGGGATCTATTCTCCCATCATCCTGGTGACCCAGGCGGCGGTGGTGGCAGTGATCATGGTGGGAGCAGCCTTGGGTCCTGCCTGGGCGGATCTGTTCGGTCTTTCTGTAGGGTCCGCTGTGGCAGTCATCGCCTACGTGGGAAAGATCTTCGGGCCCCTGGAAAGCATCGGCATGGAGATCCAGAGCATCCAGAGCGCCATGGCGGGGATCCAGCACATCGGAGAGTTCTTGGGGGAAGAGGAACGGAAACCGGCCTCTGCGGAACCTTTGCCGGAAGACTTGGAAGACAAGGCCGTGGCCTTTTCCCATGTGACCTTTGGATACGACCCGGCCCAGCCCATCCTAAAGGATTTTTCCTGCAGCCTGGAGCCTGGGGAACAGGCCATCCTCATGGGGCCCAGCGGCTGCGGTAAAAGCACCCTGTTCAAGCTGCTCCTGGGGCTTTATGCCCCTCAGCAGGGGACGGTGGCCCTCATGGGGAAACGGGCTGGGAGCCTTCCGGAAGAAGAAAAACGCAGCCTCTACGGCTGTGTGGAGCAGGAATTTTCCCCGGTACCCGGAACGGTGGCAGACCAGGTGACTCTCTTCGATGCTTCTGTTGCCTCGGACCAGGTGGACCGGGCCCTGGAACTGGTCCGGCTGAAGATGGCTGTGGATCAGCTGCCGCAGGGAAAAGAGACGCCTATGAGGGAGGGCCTGTTTTCCCAGGGGGAACTCCAGCTGCTGAACATCGCCCGGGCCGTGGCCAAAGAGCCTCGGCTGCTGCTCTTGGATGAAATCACCGCCAATTTGGACAGCCAGACGGAAGAAAGGGTGCTGAAGGCCCTGGAACGGGCCGCCCAGGGCCGGACCGTCCTTAGCATCTCCCACCGCTTCTCCCGGATGATGGAGGGGCAGAGGATCATCAGGATGGGGTGAATTTGCCCCCTCTTCATTTCTTTTTCACCTTCCATGGTGTACAATGATCACTTGTTAAATGAATTGTAAAGGAGCGGATGGTTTTGCCCAGATATCTTACTTGGAAAATGCTGATGGAGGAATTCAAGAACGGGGGGCCCCATGTGCATATGATGGCCTTCATCCTGTTCAACATCGTGGGGATCGTCCTCCTCCATTATGTGTTCAAGGGCCTCATCGCCTTTCTCTCCAAACATACCCGGGGCAGCAAAGAGGCCTGGGAGAGTACCTTCCGGTTCCTGCCGGTGCTTTTGGGGATGATGCTGGGGAGCAGCCTCACCAAGAACATCCTGGATCTGCCTACCTTTGTCCGCCACGGACTGAATATGCACTTCCACAGCCTGGTGATCTTCACCATCACCTTGTTTACGGCCCATCTCATTGCGGCCTATCTGAAATCCCGGCTGTCCAAAAGCGAGGAACGGTCTTCCTCCATGTCCATCCTGGCCACGGTGGTGGATATCGGGGTATACATGGTGGGGTTCCTGTTCATCCTGAATTCCTACGGTATTTCCATTTCGCCCCTTTTGACCGCTCTGGGCGCTGGCGGGTTGGCTTCCGCCCTGGCACTCCAGGATACCCTGGCCAACCTGTTTTCCGGCATCACCACCATCTTTTCCAAACAGGTGCGGATGGGGGACTACATCAAACTGTCCAGCGGGGAATCCGGCCGAGTGGTGGACATGAACTGGCGGAACACCACCATCCGGACCGCCACCGGGAACATGATCATCGTCCCCAACAAGAACATCGCTGCCAGCAACCTGACCAACTACGAGCAGCCTCTGGCGGAATGCACCATCACCATCCCCATTACGGTGACCTATGGCAATGACCTCCAGAAGGTGGAAGATGTGACCTTGGGCGTGGCCCAGTATGTGTTGGAAAAGAGCGAATACGGGGTCACCGGCTTCCAGCCCCTGGTCCGGTATGACCAGCTGGGGGACTACGGCATCCGGTTCCAGGTGGTGCTGCGGATCAAGAACATCCTGGATGAAGCCACCCTGCGCCACCAGTTCATCAAAGTGGTGTACCGGAAATACCAGGAAGAAGGGATCACTCTGCTGGTGAGACATGATTGATCATTGACACAAAAAAGGTGCCCGCAGGCACCTTTTTTTAATATCCTAGCTTCTTCTTCAACCCTTCCATATCTTTCTCCGATAAGAAAGGCCGGATCACATCCAGGTAATATTCTGCTTCTTTTTCCCGTCCGGCCTGGTGGCAGGTCTGGGCTCCGCCGGCAGCCAGCCGGAGGATTTCCACATTGGGGCCCAGGGGGATCCCCTGTTTTTCTGCGAACGCCGTCAGTTCTTTCCGGGAAGCGGGGGCCAGGTCTTGTCCCAGCTTCTGGACCGCCATTTCCAGCTGGGCTTTCACAGTCTCTGTTTCTCCGTAGTTCAGGCTCAGGAGGAACGCGTACCGGGCTCCTTGCCAGTCTTCCCGGCGGAGCAGCAGGATCCCTTCATTTTGGTAGCAGCGGGCCAGGTCTTTGGGACGGAAGGCCTGCCGGAAGGCTTCCCGGTTCACCCGTCCGAAGCTTTCCCAATCCTCTTCCTCTTTCAGCACGGCCAGATAGCAGGCCCGTACCGGGGCACTGGCCGGGTCCCATTTCAATCCTTTTTCCAAGGTTTTCCGGGCTGTCTTCGTCCGGCCTTGGGCCAGTTCCAGTTCTCCCAGGGTGAGGTACAGGAGATGGAAGGGGAAGGGAGCCTGCTGGAGTTTCTTCTTCGGCTGAAAGAACTGCCGGTACACCACCATTTCCATCGGCTCTGCAAAGGAGCGGAATTCCACTTCTGAATCAGGCTGGAACAGGGCCGAATGTTCCGCTTCCTGCAGGTGGGGCTCCAAGACTTTCCTGGCTCCGTCGAAATCCTGAGCAGCGATACGCTTCCGGGCTTCTTCCAGATTTTTCCGGAATTTCTCGAAGGCCTTGCTGAACAGATCCGCAAAATGCTGCCGGCTTTCTTCCGGCATCAGTTTGTACAGCAGCTGGCTGCAGGCCCGGCTGATCTCCCGGTGCAGGGGATGGTCCCGGTACAGTTCGATGCAGCCTTGGAGATATTTGATGTCCTTCTGGGATTCTCCCGTCAGGTTGTCCGTGATCGATTTGATGATGGTATCCAATTCTTCCATGATGCAAAGCCTCCGATTTCTCCATGCAATATCTTCTTTATTATACAGGATAGCGGGGAAAAAGGCGAGGGCGGCCTGCCGGTGTGTTATAATGGTCCTATCTAAGATTGCAGGGACTGGGCCCGGTTGCCCCTACAGCAGGCCCATGGTATACTGAAATGGAATGAAGCAAAGGAGGATGGCTGTTTTGCCCATTACGGAGAAAAAAAAGAAAAAATCCTGGCTCCGGTCCAAGATCACGTTCCTGGTACTGACCCTGGTGGTGATCCTGGGGGTGGTGGGGTACAATTACCGGACAGATATCGAGATGCGCATCGTCCACCTGAAGCCTCAGCCGGTGCAGAAGGTGGAGCTGGGGAAACTGGGGCTCCAGCTCCAGCGGTTCAACACGCCGGAAATCACCAGCTACGACGTGGACAAGATCCTGAGCTTCGTGATCCGGGACGATAAATTCTATCTGGCCCTCCGGAGCCAGGACGGAGACAGCACAGCTGTACAGGCTTATGAGCGGAAAGAAGGGAGCTTGTTCCCCTTCCGGAATTTCGGGAAAAAAGGCACCTACACCATCCCGGAAAAGATGGTCCTCAGCGTGAACATCGCTGGCAATGGGGATGTGGTCTATGTGAAAAAAGGGCTCCACACCCTCCGGGACGGGAATGACATCATCAGCCTGAAGGGGAACACCACCGCCACCCGGGTGGCCTTCCTCCCAGGCTATGAGCAGGCCTATCTCTACGGCAACGATAATTTCACCTTGGCTGATTATCGGGATGGGGCCTTTGAAAAGAACCATCCTTCCTTTCTCCACAACCGGGCCAAACCTTTTGCCGGAGGCCTGACCCAGGTACGGATCACCGGGAAGGGGGTCATCTTTGGAGGAGGCCGGATCAAACCCAACGGACTCAATATGGTGGAAGCTTTCACTCCCCAGGGAAAAGCCCTCCAAAGTTATGGCAGCCCCATCCAAACAGACAAGGATTCCATCTACAACCTGATCGATATGGCGGTGCTGGATCATTATCTGGTGGTCATCGATGGGTTCACCCTGAAATTCTGGACCCGGGAAGGGCAGTATCTGGGGAACCTGAACAGTTCCAAGATGCTGGGGGACAACCTGAACTGTGCCAAACTGGCCCCCATCGACGGGAATACCCTGGGGATCCTGGCCTTTGTCCGGAATGCCCAGACCCGGCTGGTGGAAATCAAGATCTTCGCACTGACGTTTCCGAGGTAAGCCGGGGGCTGCTGCTCATGCAGCAGCCCCCCTTTTCACACGAAAGGAGCAACCATGTCCAACATCCTTCACTGCCTCCAGCTGGGGGAATCTATGAGGGACCGGTTCCTGGAAGAGGCCCGGTTCTTTCCCTACGGTTCCGCTTTGTTCCTGGTGCCCAACCGGTATTTTCAGCAGAAAATCCGGGAAAAGGGCGTGATCCGGGCTGCCACCATCGATTTCCTGCCCCAGGAGATCCTCCGCTGGAACGGGGGGACTCCCGGTTTCCGGCCGGTGAATCGGCCTGCTCAGAAAAAGATCCTCCAGGAAGCCCTGGACTATCTGGAACCCCATTTGGACTATTTTTCCAGTTTGGTTGGGAAAACCGGCTTCCGGGACAATCTCCTAGCCCTGTTCGACGAATTTTCCCGGGACGGCCTGGAACCGGAGACCTTCGAAGAGGTGCTGCTTTCCTGGAATCGTGAGGAGCCTCTGAAAAACAAGGATATGGACCTGGTCCGGCTCTACATGGCCTACTGCTTCAAACTCCAGGAACTGGGGCTGGAAGACCTGCCCCGGATCTATACCCGGGCGGCAGAAACCTTGGAAGAAGGAGGGACCATCCCCTGGAAAAAATGCTATTTCAGCGAATTTTACCAATTCGATCCGGTCCAGCTCCGTCTGCTCCGGGCCCTGGGACGCTGCTGCGAAGTGGAAGTAGGTCTGTTTTATGACCCTGGCAGGCCGGCACTGAGCCAAGTGACGGAAAAAATCTACGGAGACTTGGTGGGGGCTGGATTCGCTCCCGTCCAGGAAGAACCGGTGAGGTCGAAACCGGAAGACCTGACGGCACTTACCCTGGCTTGGAAGCCAGGAGCCCGGACGGAAACGGGAGCTCCCCATATCCACTTGGGAGAAGGGGTGAGCCAGGAACAGGAAATCCGCCAGGCCCTCACCTCCATCAAGGGACGGCTCCAGCAGGGCGTGAAACCGGAAGAAATCCTGGTCCTGGTCCGGAAACTGGCAGATTATCAGGGTCTGGTCCGGTCTTTTGCCGAATACGGCATTCCCTGCCGGCTGCCCCAGGTGGTGGATCTGCGGAGCCAGCCCCTGCCTGATTTCCTCACCAAGCTCATGGCAGCAGCCGGGGAAAAAGGGAACCTTTCCCTGTGGCAGGCCCTATTCCGGTGTCCCCTTATGGAAGTACTCTATCAGGTAGACCGGGAAAAGCTGGATTTCACCTATACCCAGCTGTATTTTTCCACAGCAGAAGCCTTCCGGCTTTTCCTCCAGCGGAAGGAACTGGTAAGCACCGGGTTCTGGGACCTGGTGGATTTCCTCCAAAACGGCCATACTCCGGCCGAGTGGCAGGAAGGATTCCTGGACTGTCTGGCCCAGTGGCAGCTTCCCCAGGCCTGGGGAAGGCTCCATCAGGAAGGGAAGGTGGATCTGGATCAGGTGAAACTGCTGACCCAGACCGAACAGTTTGTCCGGGAAACCTTGGAGGACCTGGTCCGCACCTGGGAACTGTGTGGAAAAAAAGAGGCTGTCCTGTCCCTGAAAGAGGTCAGGACCTTCTGGAAGGATTCTTTGGACAGGGGCCCTTTGACCCTGACGCCCGGCGATTCCCAGGGCATCCCTGTGCGGGAGGCGGGAGAGATCCAGGGGGTCTCTTTTCCCTATGTGTACCTGCTGGGTGTCCGGGAAGGGATGTTCCCTGCGGTGAAACGGGAAAGCTGGCTCTACAACGATCAGGAACGGGCAGGGCTGAACAGCCTGGGGCTGGAGCTGAATCTGACGGCCCGGGCCCTGGATACGGACCGGTACTTTTTCGGTTCCGCAGCAGCCCTGGCCTCCAAGGAGCTGTATCTCAGCTGGTACAGCGATGAGGAAGGGGGAGCCAGCCCCTATATCACAGAACTCCGGAATTTTTTCGGAGCAGACAGCCTGCCGGTGACCGTGTACCAGAATGATCCGGACCATTGTGCCAGCCGGGCCCAGCTGGTGGATTTCCTGGCTGAACAGCCCCGGCTGGCTCCCCGAGAACAGGCCTTCCTGGCGGAACAGACAGGCAGTGATTTCCCGGAACGGTCCCGCTCGGAATACCGGCGGTGGGAAGAAACGGATAGCCCTTGGAATGGGACGGTGCCGGGCCTGGTGAAAAAGCCTCTCCATCTGTCCGCCTCCGCCTTGGATGACTGGCTCCAGTGTCCTTTTGCCTATCTGGCTTCCCGACTGTGGAAAATGGCTCTCTGGCAGGAACGGACGGCTTTTCCCACCCCGGATAGCGTGGGGGATCTGATCCATCGGACCCTGGCAGCTTTTCTGGGGAACCACCTCCAAGAAGGGCTGACGGGCCTTCCCCCAGAGGAGTTGGAAAAAGAACTGGAAAGGACCTATGGAACCATCTTTGCCCAGATGCACCAGGAAGGAAAAATCGTCACCAGCCCCCTTTTGGACCATCTCCGGGAACGGTATGGCAAATGGCTGCAGAACTGGCTCCGCAAGGAAATCGCCTATGAAGAGAGCGACCAGTTGGGGCTGAAACCGGACCAGGTGGAATGGAGCTTCGGACGGGAGCACAGCCCCTGGCCGGAGCTGGCGAAAACCATAGATGGGGAAAAAGTGTACTTTTCCGGTCAGATCGACCGGATCGACACCAACGGACAGAAATGGGCCCTCCTGGATTATAAAACAGGACAGCCCCCTTCCGGCAAGAAAATCCTCCAGGGCAAAGCGGTGCAGCTGCCCCTTTACTTGGAGGCCCTGGAAACCTTGGGGATGATTTCCCAGGAGCAGATCCTGGGGGCCGGCTATGTACAGGTGCGCAGCGGGGAACGGATGGGGGGAACCTGGAACGAGGACGTGAAGAAGGCCTTCCCTTGGATGCAGAGAGCAAAGCCTCCGGAAAAGGAAAAGGCACTCCAGGCAGCCGCCCAGGCGGTGGAAGAGGCGGTCCGGGAAATCCGGGCAGGTCATTTCCCCGCCCGACCGGAAGGGAATTGTCCCGACTGGTGTCCGGCCCGGGATCTGTGCCGGATCCGGGAAAATCCCTACGGGACCGCTGACAAAGAGAAAGAAGAGGAGTGAAGCCATGGCCAGTTTTACCAATCAGCAGCAGGAAGCCATCTCGACCCTGGACCGGAATGTATCGGTATCCGCCGGTGCCGGTTCCGGCAAGACCCGGGTCCTGGTGGAACGGTTCCTGAAGATCTTGGGGGACCGGCAGGCCACCGCCCAGGAGATCCTGGCCATTACCTTTACCCGGAAAGCTGCCCGGGAAATGCGGGAACGGGTCCAACAAGGAATCTTGGACCGGCTGGGGGCTGCAGAAGCCACGGATGACAAAACCTACTGGCAGGAACAGCTCCGGCTGGCAGACCAGGCACCCATCACCACCATCGACAGCTTCTGCTCCCAGGTGCTTCGGGAAAATCCGGTGGAGGCAGGACTGGATCCCAATTTCACCGTACAGGAAGAATACCAGATCCGGGCATTCCGGGAAGAAACGGCCAGTGCCTTCCTCCAGCAGGGGATCCAGCAGCAGAATCCGGATCTTACAGCACTTTTGGAGCAGTATCCAGCAGACCAGCTGGCTAGGATCCTGACGGCCCTCATCGACCGGCTGCCGGAGATCCTGGCCCTGCCTGGGGGACTGGCGGCTGCTTATGAAGCCAGCCTGGGCCGGGAAGAAGAATACAAAATCGCCGCAGAGGCCGCCCTGGATGCCCTGCTGGCCGCCCGGGACCAGGCATCCCCCAAAAACCGGGAAAAACTGGAAGAACTGTTTGGCCAGCGGGCCGCCTTCCACCAGTGGATCGCTGGGGGAGACGGGGACGCTGCCCTGGCAGCCCTGAAACCGGTTACGGCAGCGGGAAAGGTGAAAGACCAGGTGAAGGAAGTCCGGGCCGCCTTGGAACAGCTGGCTGCCCTTTCTTTGGATGCCCAGGGGGCGGACCAGGCACGGCACTGGGAAAAGGTCCTCACCTGTTTCCGCAAGGCCCTGCTGGATGCGGCGGAAACCCGGGAAATCTACAGTTTCGGCTATCTTTCCGCCAAGGCGGTGGACCTGCTGGAGCAGCGGCCCAATGTGCTCAACCGGTATAAGAACCGGTTCAAGTTCCTCATGGTGGACGAATTCCAGGATACCAATAAAGAACAGAAAAAAATGGTGTATCTCCTCAGCGGAGGCAGCAGCCGGAGTCTCCAGGGCCGGAACCTGTTCGTGGTGGGGGATGCCAAGCAGTCCATCTACCGGTTCCGGGGGGCGGATGTGAGCGTGTTCAAGCAGGTCCGGGACGCCATCGAGGCCACCGGAGGACGGAACATCGTCATGGATGACAACTTCCGTTCCGCTCCGGAAATCATCCGCGCCTGCAATACCCTATTCGACGATCTTTTGGGTACGGACTCCAATGCCGATGTGACGGCCCAGCCTCTCCACGCCCATCAGCCTCCTTCCCGGAAGCCGGTGTTCGCCGTCCTGAAAAAAGGAGAGTGCAGCCCCAAAGAATGTCAGCAGGCAGAAGGCCGGTACGTGGCCCAGGCCATCCGGCAGCTGGGGGAAGAGGAACATCTGCCTTACGGCCAGGTGGCCATCCTGCTGCCGGCCATCCATCTTTCCCGGCAGTATGAAGAAGCTCTGACGGCACTGGGCATCAAGAGCCAGGTCAGCGACGGCAAAGGCTTCTACGACCGGCAGGAAATCGTGGACTGGATCAACTTGCTGACTTTCCTCCTGAATCCTCGGAAGGACTGGGCCCTGGCCGGTTTCCTCCGGTCTCCTTTTGCTGGGCTCAGCGACCGACAGCTGACGGATCTCCTGAAGCCTTGGCCGGAACTGAGCCTGTGGGAAAGCCTCCAACAGAGTTTGGAGGAGCCCTACAGCACCTTGGCCCAGAAATTGGAAAAACTGCGCCAGATTGCCCAGTTCCAGTCCCTGCCGGAACTTTTGGACCGCTTCCAGGAAAGCTTCGCTGTGGAACCCACCCTGCTGGTCCAGCGGGGTGGACGGGAAAAACTGGCCAATTTCCGGAAACTCCGGGCCCTGGGCGTCCAGGCAGCCATGGAGGAGGGCAGCACCGCCCGGGATTTCCTGGACCGGCTGAACCTGATGCGCCAGCTTTCGGCCCGGGAAAGTGCAGCCAACCAGGAAGCAGATCCCGATGCGGTGAAGATCATGACCATCCACAAGTCCAAAGGATTGGAATTCCCGGCGGTGTTCCTGCCGGATCTGTCCAAAAAAGATCCTCCTGACAGATTGGGGATCCAGTTCCTGCCGGAAGAAGGCTTTGGGGTAAAAGTGCTGGATCGGGAAGGGAACGACCGGGAAACATCGGTCTATGCCCGGCTGAAGGACGAAGGGAGCCGTCTGGAAAAGGCGGAAAAGCACCGACAGCTGTATGTGGCCATGACCCGGGCGGAAAGATTCCTGTATCTGGTGAACGTGGACGAAAGCAAAGAAGGGAAGCAAAAGGATAGCGACCCGGAAAAGGAAAAATGGGGCCAGGCCCTCCAGCGGGTATTCGCTCCGGAAGGGCCCAACGGAGACCAGATGGACTGGGAAGAACTGTCTGTGGCGGAAATTTTGGCAGACACAGAGGAAAGACAGGAAGGGGAGGCGGATACCTTTGCCCTGGATCCGCCAGTCTATGATTGGATCCAGCCGGTGACCGTGCCTCGGAACTTGGAACTGTCCGCCAGTGCCCTTTTGGAATACGATACCTGTCCCCGGAGTTTTTACTACCATTATTTCCGGCATATGCCCGGCCTCGATCCGGAAACGTTCGGTACGGGGAACCATCGGATCTCGGCCATCGAACTGGGGACCTACGTGCACAAAGTGCTGGAACGGCTCCAGGAAGTGCCGGAGGAAACGGCTTTAGAGGAAGCCCTGGAGGTGCTGGACCATCCGGATGCTGAAAAACAGGTGTTCCGCCGGGAAGGAAAGAAACTGGTGGAACGGTATTGTGCCAGCCCCCTGTACCAGGAACTGAAAGACCTGCCTGCCCAGGCAGAGCGGGATTTCGAACTGCCCCTTTTTGTCTTTGGGGACAGCCAGGTGGTGTTCCAGGGGAGCATGGACAAATTGGTGATTTTGGAAGACGGGAGGCTGGGAATCGTGGATTACAAGACCGGCCATCCCCCGGCGGACGGAGAAGAGAAGCAGGGCTATACCCGGCAGCTGGCCATCTATGCCCTGGCAGCGGAAAAACTGTATCCCGGGAAGGAAGTGGCTTGGGCCAGGCTCCATTTCCTCCAGGACTGCAGCAGCTGGGAGCTGAAGGACCGGAAGGCAGAAGAAAAGAAGCTGGAAACACTCCTGGAAAACCTCCTTGCCTGGGACCGGGAAGACCAGTTCCCAGTACGGAAAGAGGGCTGCCAGTGGTGTCCCTACCGGTATTTCTGTACCTTTTAAAATCCTTTAATTTTCTGTCCATTCATGGTAAAATGACCGATGTAGTATGTGCGAAGGAGGCCTTTTGTGGCAATACGCGGTATCTTATTCGACTTTGACGGGACGCTGGCCAACACCACGCCCCTGATCTTGGCCACCTTCCACCAGACCCTGGATCATTTCGTCCCGGGGAATCAGGTGGATGACCAGACCATCATCAACACCTTTGGCCTGCCCCTCCGGGACGGCCTGGCCGGGATCACCGGCTGCACGGATCCGGAAGAGATGGACCGGATGGTGACCTATTACCGCCAGTACAATACAGCCTGGCATGATTCCCTGATCCGTCCTTTTCCCGGTGTGAAGGAAGGCTTGGAGCAGCTCTGTGCTGCCGGGGTGCCCATGGCCATTGTCACCAGCAAGTTCAAAGCCAGCTGCCAGCGGGGGCTCCGCTGCCTGGGACTGGAGAAGTATCTGGACGGCATCATCGGCTGCCAGGAATGTACCGCCCACAAACCGGATCCGGAACCCATGGAAAAGGGCTTGGAACTTTTGGGCCTCCGGGGAGAAGAATGCCTATGCGTGGGGGACAGTCCCTATGACCTGGTCAGCGGAAGGGATGCCGGATGCCGGACCGTCAAGGTGGGTTGGACATCCTTCCGGCAGGAATTCTTCGACCAGTTCATCCAGCCGGATCATGTGATCCGGTCTCTGGGAGACCTGCTTTCGCTGCTTGATGAAACAAATCCAAAGAGGTGATAGCTTTGCGCAAAATCGGGATCATCGGCGGCACCGGTGTAGAGGATGCGTCCTGTTTCGGACAGCTCACTCCCCTTACCGTCGTCACGCCTTTTGGCAGTGCCCACTGCCTGAAAGGGACGGCTGCCGGCCATGAAATCTACTTCCTGGCCCGGCACGGACTGGACCACAGTGTCCCGCCCCATAAGATCAATTATCGGGCCAATATCTTTGCCCTGAAGAAGCTGGGGGTCACAGAGATCCTTTCCTTTACGGCGGTAGGATCCCTGAACCGGGGTCTGCCTCCTGGGACTTTCGTGGTCACCAGCCAGCTGCTGGATTTCACCAAGAGCCGGGTGAACACTTTCTTTAACGGGGAGAACGGCCAGGTGGCCCATGTGGATTTTGCCCAGCCCTATTGTCCGGCTCTCCGGGAACGGCTGATCCGCTGCCTCCTGAAACTGAGGCTCCGGCACAGCAAACAGGGGACCTATGTGGTGACGGAGGGACCTCGGTACGAAACGGCGGCGGAAGTGAAGATGTATGCCTGTCTGGGCGGGGATGTGGCCGGCATGACCAATATGCCGGAAGCGGTCCTGGCCCGGGAAGCGGAAATCTGCTATGCCAACTGTTCGGTGGTGACCAATATGGGGTCAGGGCTGTCGGTCCGGGCCCTGTCCCACGAAGAAGTGACGGAAGCCATGGAACGGCTGGAAAAACAGATCCTGTCCATCATCGAAGCTTATGTGCAGGAGGATGGTCCTCTGACCCAGACCTGCCATTGCCACGAAGCCCTGAAGGAATACGGAGGCTTCCGGCTGGAGGCTTTCGGCAGGGACGAAAAGGAGGAATGACAGGGCACTATGAGCTATGACATTGTACTGAAAGATGTGGAACTGACGGAGCCCGGGGAGGGGAAGCGGTTCTCCATCGGGATCAGCGGCAGCACCATCGCCTACATAGGCACCGATCCCATTACCGGTCGGGAAGTGTTGGACGGCCGGGATCATCTGGCTGTCCCTGGATGGGTCAATGCCCATACCCATGTGGCCATGACCCTGTTCCGCAGCTATGCCGATGACATGGTGCTGATGGATTGGCTCCAGAACCGGATCTGGCCCCTGGAAGCCAAACTGGACGGCCGGGCGGTGTACTGGGGCAGTCTCTTGGGCATCGCAGAGATGATCCGGACCGGCACCACCTGTTTTGCGGATATGTATTTCTTTATGGAAGAAACTGCCAAGGCTGCAGCGGACAGCGGCATCCGAGCGGTGCTTTCCCGGGGGCTCACCGGCAGCAGCGCAGCGGACGGGGCGGCCCGTCTGGAGGAGAACACAGAACTGTACAAGACCTGGAACGGGGCCCAGAACGGCCGGATCACCGTCATGTTCGGTCCCCATGCTCCCTACACCTGCAGCCCGGATTATCTGGCATCCGTCATCGCCCGGGCCCGGGAACTGGGGGCAGAGATCCACATGCACCTTTCGGAAACGGCCGGGGAAGTGGCGGACTGCCGGAAAAAGTACGGTAAAAGCCCCATCGCCCTGATGGAAAGCCTGGGGATGTTCGAAGGGGGGACCCTGGCGGCCCACTGCGTCCATGTGGATGAAGAAGACATGGACATCATGGCCCGGCATGGAGTCCGGGTGGCCCACAACCCCCAGAGCAATCTGAAACTGGCCAGCGGCATCGCTCCTGTGGCCCGGATGCTGGAAAAAGGCATCACCGTAGGCTTGGGCACCGATGGGGCCAGCAGCAACAACAACCTGGACATGTTGGAAGAAGTGCGGCTGGCGGCCATGCTGGCCAAGACCCAGTCCGGGGATCCCAAAGCGGTGCCGGCTTCCCAGGCCCTTGCCATGGGCACCTGGATGGGGGCTGAAGCCGTGGGGCTGAAAAATGTCGGGAAGCTGGAAGTGGGCCAGAAGGCGGATATCGTGTTATACGATATGGCCTCCCCAGCCTGGTACCCCCGGCACGATCGGACTTCTCTGTTGGTGTACGCCGGGTCTTCCGCGGATGTGGATACGGTGCTGGTGGACGGGAATCTCCTGCTGCGCAAAGGGGAACTGACTACCATCGACCTGGAAAAAGTCACCGCGGAAGTGGGACAGTGTCTGAAGGAAATGATAGGGAAATAGAACGGGCAGCCGCATAGCGGCTTAAGTCCGGAGTCTGAAGTCTGGAGCCTGATGATAAATTTGCAGGCAAATTTTTGAATATGTAAAACCTCTGGACGAAATGGATTCTACGATAAGATCATTTCAATACTGGTCTTGTATAATCAAAAGAATCCGACTGACCAGGCGGATTCTATCCTGGGGCTTCCGACTACAGACTTCCGACTCCCGACTGGGGGCTGGTGCTCCTGCAGCAGCCCCCAGCAACAATCGACAATAAAGGAGTGTTTGGTGTGGCAAAGATCTTGAAGAAACTGCAGCTGGCTCCTGCAGTCTGGGAATTTGAAGTGGATGCGCCTCTCATTGCGCATAAATGTAAACCGGGACAGTTCGTCATGGTGCTGGTGGATGAGACCAGCGAACGGATCCCTCTGACCATCGGTGATTTCGACCGGGAAAAAGGCTCCATCACCCTGATGGTCCAGGCCGTGGGGAACACCACCCGCCATCTCTGTGAAGATTTCGCCCAGGGAGACGAGATCCAGCACATCCTGGGGCCTCTGGGCCAGCCCTCTGAAATGGGCAGATTCGGCACCGTAGTCATGGTCTGCGGGGGCATCGGTGTGGCGCCGGTCCATCCCATCGCCCGGGCCTACCATGAACTGGGCAACAAGGTGATCACCATCATCGGGGGCCGCCATAAGGACCTGATCCTGTGGCGGGACCGGATGGAAAAGATCAGCGATGAAGTGATCATCACCACCGATGACGGGTCCGAAGGCATCAAGGGCTTTGTCACCGATCCTCTCCGGAAGATGCTGGAAGAAGGGAACCATCCGGATCTTGTGGTCGCCATCGGCCCCATCATCATGATGATGAACGTGGCCAAGGTCACCCAGCCCTTCAACGTGAAGACCACCGCCAGCCTCAGCTGCCTCATGGTGGACGGCACGGGCATGTGCGGCGGCTGCCGGGTACAGGTGGGCGGAGAAAGCAAGTTCACCTGCTGTGACGGGCCGGAATTCGACGCCCACCAGGTGGATTTCAAGAACCTGATGCAGCGGTCCAAGATGTATAAAGACCAGGAAGCAGTAGAATACAGTTGCGGGGGGCATTGCAGATGCGTGGAGGAATGAGAAATCCCATGCCGGAACAGCCGGCAGATGTACGGAACCATAATTTCGAGGAAGTGGCCCTGGGCTATCCGGAAGACACAGCGGTGGATGAAGCCCAGCGCTGCCTGAACTGCAAGAATCCCCAGTGCGTCAAAGGGTGCCCGGTGAACGTGGACATCCCTCAGTTCATCCATGCCCTGACGGAACGGGATTTTGACGGCGCCATCCACATCCTGAAGAACAAGAATTCCCTGCCCGCCGTGTGCGGCCGAGTATGCCCCCAGGAAAATCAGTGTGAAAAACACTGCATCCTGGGCATCAAGGGAGAACCGGTGGCCATCGGCCGTCTGGAACGGTTCGTGGCGGACCGGGCCCGGGAAAACGGGACGGATATGGTGAAAGAAGGCCTGGCACCCAAGAACGGCATCAAAGTTGCCGTGGTGGGGGGCGGCCCTTCCTGCCTCACCGCTGCCGGCGACCTGGCCAAGATGGGCTATGATGTGACCTTGTTCGAAGCTCTCCACAAGGTAGGCGGGGTGCTCATGTACGGGATCCCTGAATTCCGTCTGCCCAAAGCCATCGTCCAGCACGAAATCGAACAGCTGAAGGTATTGGGCGTGAAGATCATGACCGACGTGGTGATCGGACGCACCTTCACCCTCCACGAGCTCCTGGGCGAAGAGGGCTTTCAGGCGGTGTACGTAGGCACCGGTGCCGGGCTGCCCCACTTCATGCGGATCCCTGGGGAAGCCCTCAACGGGGTCTATGCCGCCAACGAATTCCTCACCCGGGTGAACCTGATGGGGGCTTGGAAGTTCCCGAAGATGGCCACCCCCGTGTATGTGGGGAAGAACGTGGCCGTAGTGGGGGCCGGCAACGTGGCCATGGATGCTGCCCGGACCGCCAAACGGCTGGGAGCGGAAAATGTCTACGTGGTGTACCGCCGGAGCGAAGCGGAAATGCCAGCCCGTAAGGAAGAAATCGAACATGCCAAGGCGGAAGGCATCGAACTCCACATGCTGAACAACCCGGTGAAGATCCTGGGGAACGAAGAGGGCTGGGTGACGGGCATCGAATGTGTCCGCACGGAATTGGGTGAACCGGATGCTTCCGGCCGCCGGAGCCCGGTGGAGATCCCTGGCTCCAACCATGTGTTTGATGTGGACATGGTGGTGATGGCCATCGGCCAGGGCCCCAACCCCCTGCTGAAACACACCACTCCGGATCTGGTGACCAACCGGAAGGGCCTCATCACCGTGGATGAAAAGGAAGAAACCTCCATTCCCGGGGTCTTTGCCGGCGGGGACATCGTCACCGGGGCGGCTACGGTGATTTCCGCTATGGGGGCCGGCAAGAAGGCGGCACTGGAAATCGACGCCTACCTGAAAGAAAAACTAGGGAAGTAACACAGGAATGAAGAAACTGAAACGCTGGGGGCTGGCTGCGGCGCTCCTGTGCCTGGGGATATTCCAGGCCCGGGGGACAGCGGCTGCAGCACCCAAAAACACCTATAAACCTGCCAGCGGAGGCTATACCCTGACGGTGCCTCCCGGCAGCAAAGAGATTTACCATACCTCCACGGGGATCCGTTTCACGGTGGGAAAGGACTTCCTGGTCAGTGCGGATCTGTACACCCTGCCCAGTTTCGTTTCCGTCCCCATGAAGCAGTATTCCGCTGAACAGCAGAAGGAATTCAAGAAGTTCCTGGGTAAGATCCAGGATCAGGAAAACGATACCATCCAGGAAGAAGGCGGTTCCCAGGCTCTGGGCAGTCAATCCTCTCTGAATGGGATCCTGGGAGAAAAGCTCCGGAAGTACCGGGCCACGGCAGGAAGGACCGAAAGCGTCAAGCCGGAGAAACGGGAAGCTTCCGACACCTATACCTATGTAGCGGTGCCGGAAGACAAGCTGCGGACCCACCGGCCCTTTTTGATCGGCCGGGCTTACCAGCCGGAACGGAATGTACTCCTAGTGGTGAACGTAAGCGCTCCGGAAAACTTGGAAGCCGCGGCTCGTTCTGCCCTCCAGTCCTTGTGTTCCGATCTGGCCCTTTCCCGGGTGAAGTATACGGACGTGAACCTTTTGACGGTGCCTGGCATGGGTTATGAGATGGAGATCCCCAGTGGCTGGCGGATGTACACCCTCCGGGCGGACAATGTACTGTTCGGCCGGTCTCTCAGCAGCGTCCATACCGATGGGCTCATGATCCGGGAATTTTCCGACGACACCTTTGCGGAACTGGGAAATTCTACTCCGGAAGGGCTGAAGGAAGCGGAAAATGCCTTTATCCAGAAGGTGACACGCTACACCCCCAATATCACCGTGCTGCACCATGAACCCATCTCCGTAGGTACCCTCAACGGGAGCATGGCAGAATGCACCGATACCGGGGATCTGAAGAAAGTGTTCGTAGTAAATACCTATTTGATGAATCCCCAGGGGAATGGCTATCAGATTCGGTACCAGACCGACGATACCATCAACTACGATCTGAAACTGAAAGCCTTCAAACAGTCCGTAGAAAGCTTCAGCCTGCTCCAAGACAACGACGGAAGCGGCCTGAAGCCGGGGAAGGATATGTGAAAAGGAGGTGTTGCACGTTAGGTGCAACACCTCCTAGCTGTAGAGCCGCATAGCGGCTCAAGTCTGGAGTCTGAAGTCTGGAGCCGAAGGTAAAATTTACAAGCAAATTTTTGAATATGTAGGACCTTTGGACGAAATGATCTCTCATATTGATTGCGATTCTGGTTCTACAGAATCAAAAGGATCCGTCCAGCCAGACGGATCCTGTCCTGAGGCTTCCGACTTCAGACTCCTGACTCCCGACTAGGGGCTGTTGCCTGTGCAACAGCCCCCTTTTTCACATTTAAGTCACAAACCATTCATATTCTCTTCATCCAGAAAGAGGTACAATAAAAATTGTAAGGTGACTGGCTAGTCCAGTGCTTTTTTATTTGTAAAAATTTGAACGGGAAGAAGGAATCTTCAATGCAGAAGAAAGCGTTTGCAGTGACGCTGGCTGTGCTGGCCTCCGTTGCCTCTATGGGGTTTGCAGCTCCCCAGACCAGCTGGGATCAGGGTGAATGGCAGCTGAATGCCGGGGCGTGGGCTCCCAAAGCCAAATTTGACGGCAATGAATCCAGCACCAAATGGAATTTTGACGGCGGTGTGGGATACGGTCTTTCCGACAAATGGGCTCTGGAATACAACTATCGGGGCCTGAAAACCAAAGCCGGAGATTTCAAGACCGACGGTGATCAGAACGAAGTGAACCTGGTGTACAGCCTGGGCAAGAACTGGGCTCTGTTTGGTGGCTGGAACCGGATCAACAATGATTTTGACGGCAGCTACCATGGGGTACACACCGGCACCGCCGACAGCGTAATCAACAATGTGGCTCAGTTCGGTGTACGGACCAAATACGATCTGGCCAAGAACCTGGCTTTCTATGCGGAAGGGGCCCTGGGCACCAAGAAGACCAGCCAGTGGGATGCAGGCCTGGCTTACACCTTCGCTGACAACTGGGATCTGAACGCCGGATACCGGTATGTGGATACCAAGCTGGATGACGACAACAACATCAAATACCGTGGCTTCCTGGTAGGTCTGTCCTATCGGTTCGGCGGCCACAAGAAGGCTGCTCCCGTGGTGGAAGAACCGGTGACACCGACGGTGGCTGAACCGGTTGCTCCGGCTCATGTGTACAATGACTACTATCTGGATAGCATCCACTTCGATTCCGACGTGGATACCCCGAAAGCTTCCGAAGCAGCCAAACTGGCCAACTTCGTAGCCGTAGCCAAGGCTCATCCGGACTCCACCTTCAAACTGGTAGGGAACACCGACTCCGATGCTTCCAACGCCTACAACGAAGACCTGTCTAAACGCCGGGTGCTGAACGTAGCCAGATACGCCAACGACAACGGTGTGGCTGCTTCCCGTATGCAGCTGAACTACAAGGGTGAAACCAATCCTGCTTCCTCCAACGCCACAGAAGCCGGCAAAGCCGACAACCGCCGTGTGGATATCTGGGAACATAAATAATTGAAAAAGCAAAGGGGCTGTTGCATGGGCAACAGCCCCTTTCTTTTTCCCCTTTCTTCCCCTATAATATCCCTATCAGAAAGGTCGTGATTCTACCATGGAACCATTGGAAAAAATTGCCCAGGCAGCCATCGCCTATGATAAGGGGGACCCGAAACGGATCCACCATTTGCTGAAAGTCCATGCTTTTGCCCGGATCATCGGGTTGGGAGAGGGGCTGGATCCCCGGACCTTGTTCCGGCTGGAAGCCGCTGCCTATCTCCACGATATCGGCATCCACGAAGGAGAACGCCGGTTCGGCCGGAATGACGGGAAGATCCAGGAAGAACTGGGTCCGGATGTGGCTCGTCCCATGCTGGAAGAAGCCGGCATCACCGGGGAGGATGCAGGACGGATCCTCTGGCTCATCGGCCATCACCACACCTATACCAGCATCGACGGTCCCGACGCCCAGATCTTGGCGGAAGCGGATATGCTGGTGAATCCTTACGAAGACGGTACCAGCCGGCAGCAGAATGAAGCCCTGTATCAGCGGCTGTACAAGACGGAGAGCGGGAAGCAGCTGTTTGAGGAACTGTATTTGAAGGAATGGAGTCCGGTCAGGCAAGGATGCTGAAAGACTCTCTAAGGAGTAGGAAAACATGACAGAACAACAGACAGACGGGAATCCTTCATCAGATTTCCAGCAAACAGAACAGTCGCAGGCACAGGCCAGGCACCGGAAGAAGAAACGGATCGCCTTGGGGGCAGTCCTGGCAGTCCTCATCGGGGCCGTTTCTGGCTGGTATTTCCTGTATTATACCCGGACACCCCAATATGCGGTGAAACAGATCCGGGAAGCGGTGAACAAGCACGACATCGTCACCTTCCAGGACCATACGGACCTGACCCGGGTAGTGGAGAAAGGGTACGATTCCCTCCTGGCTGCCCAGGGGGAAAACGATGTGGAAGATGGATACACGGAAGGAGAAAAGGACGAAATCACCCGGCACCTGGAGGAATTGATCCACAATGCCGTCCTTACCGGGGACTGGACCGATTCTTACCGGAAGACCCATCCGGACAAGGTACTGCCGGTGGACTGGACAGCCCTAAAGGTGAAAGACATCCAGCCCGGGGCCAGCTATCCCCAGGACGCCCTGGTGAATGTCCAGCTGGAAAACCCCAGCGTGGGGACCGATACTTTGGTGCTCCACATGCAGAAAAACGCAAAAGGGAACTGGCAGCTGGTGGAGATCACCAACTTAAAGGGATATTACGGGAAGATCCTCCAGAAAGGCGCCCAGACCAAACAGAAGAAACAGGCGGCGGGGGTGGCCAATGCCGTGCTCCAGGCGGCCCAGGGACTGGAAGAGACCCCTCTGGCTCCGGTGTATGAGGTAATCCGGGATAAGGTCCAGGAAGCTGCCGGCAGCGGGGATGGAGAGGAAAACGGTGGGAACTCGACTGGCACCCGGCAAAAGAAAAAAGGCAGCCCTGGAACGGTGCTGCCTCCCGCCGTCCAGGGGCCCGGTGCTGCCAGTCCGGAAACCCTGGAACAGCAGCGCCAGGCCCTCCAAAAAGTGCTGAACAGCCCCATTGTGGGCAAATTGGTGGAAAAGCTGGTGGACCACCAAGACGAGATCCTATCCAAACTGGACCAATTGGCCCAGGCTGCACAGAACGGCCAAGGAGATGCCGCCCTCCAGCAGGAAATCAGCAAATACCAGGGCCAGCTGGAGACCATCGGGAAACTGCTGAACCTGGCGACGAGATATCTGCAATAAAAAGAGGGGCTGTTGCATGCGCAATAGCCCTGTCAACGGTCAGCTGTCGACTGTCAACGGCCAACTGTTGGCCACTGGCAGAAAGAGGTTGTTGCAAGCAACGTGCAACAACCTCTTTTTCACCCTTTCACCTTTTTCAGCAGCTCTGGGAACGGGGCTAGGACACGGGGCAGGATCCCGTTCATGCAGGCGATGGCGATGCCATAGTTGGTCATGGGCACCTGCTGGTTTTCCGCGGCGCTTTGGCGGTACGCCACTTCCTGGGCGTTGAGCATGCAGGCCCCGCAGTGGACGACCAGCTTAAAGGGAGACAGGTCATCGGGGAAGCCTTTGCCGCTGCTGTAATGGAATTCCGGTTCCGCTCCCGAGTAGTTCCGGATCCAGTTGGGCAGCTTTACGGTACCGATGTCGTTGCACTGCCGGTGGTGGGTACATCCTTCGGAAATCAGCACAGGATCTCCATCCTTCAGTTTTTTCAGCTGGAGGGCTCCATCGATGAAGGAAGAAAGCTGGCCTTTGTACCGGGCGAAGAGGATGGAGAAACTGGTGAGCCGGATCTCTGGAGGGACCATTTGGTCCACAATATGGAAGGCCTGGCTGTCGGTGACCACCAGGCTGATCTTTTTGCCCAAGAGATCGATCACTCCAGGCAGTTCCTGGGGCTGGACCACAACTGCCCTGCAGTGGCCGTCCAAAAGTTCCCGGATAGCCTGCTGCTGGGGCAGGATCAGTCGGCCCTTAGGGGCGGATTCATCGCAGGGGACCACCAGTACCACCAGGGCATGGGGTTCCAACAGATCCAGGAGCAGGGGCTTCTTCTTTTCTTCCTTGCCCAAAGCTTGGGAAATCCGTTCCTTCAGTTCCCAGATCCGGGTACCGGCACTGGCACTGACCAGCATGCTGTAGTCCTTCAGCTCTTCCGGAAGGGTAAAGGCAGGAACCAGGTCGCATTTGTTGAATACCACCAGATAGGGGATCTTCCGGGCCTGGATCTCCTGGAGCAGTTTCCTGTCAAAAGCATTCAGTCCGCTGGCGGCATCCACCACTAGGAGAGCGATATCCGTGCTGCGGAGCACCAGGCGGGCTTTTTCGATCCGGGACTGGCCCAGATCGCTGTCGTCATCCATCCCTGGGGTATCTGTCAGCAGGACGGGGCCCAGGGGCAGGATCTCCATGGCTTTGGAGACCGGATCGGTGGTGGTCCCTTTGAAATCCGAGACGATGGCCAGGTCCTGGCCGGTGATGGCGTTGATCAGGGATGATTTCCCTGCGTTCCGGCAGCCGAACAGACCGATGTGGATCCGTTCGCTGGAAGGGGTGGCATTGAGAGAAGCAGGCATGGAAAGTTCCTCCTTTGGATAGCAAAAAAATAAATACCGAACAATCGGCAGAATGTATTTGGAAATTGTTTCAATTTATCATACAATAATCTTTCGTCCGGTGCAAGTCTTTGCCCCCTTGATTTTTCAGACAGTTTCCATGTATACTTATTAGCGTTTGTAGGCGGACTTTTTTCTTCATTAATTTCTTTTCGGTCCGTCTGGAAATCTTTGTCTTTCATGGCATCTTCTTTTTTATCAGATATCATTTTCATCAGCATAGACTGCAGCAAGGGATGTGAAAGAGACATGGAACAGATCTATTGTGCCGCATTGACATCGCTCCTCAATTATGACGCCCCTCTCTGGGTGCCCCGGTTCCGGGAGACTTTTGGTTCCTGCCGGGCTGCTTGGGAAGCCGGGCGGAAGGATCTGGCCGGCGCCGGCCTCCTTTCCCGGGAACTTTCCCAAGTTTGGGATTCTGCCCGGAAGGAAGCCCTGCCGGAGCGGATCTATGACTACTGCCAAAAGCATCAGGTACGCCTCTTGGGCCGCTGGAGCCCGGGCTATCCTCCTCTTCTGGCACAGCTTTCCGCGCCTCCTCCGGTGCTCTACTGCAAAGGGGAGCTGCCGGAAGAGGAAAGTGCCCTGGCCATCGTAGGGTCCCGGAAAGCTACAGATTACGGACTGGGAGTGGCCGGGCAGTTTGCCCGGGCGGCAGCGGCAGAAGGGGTGCCTGTAATCAGTGGCGGCGCCTACGGCATCGATGCGGCGGCCCATCGGGCGGCCCTGGATGCAGGGGGCAAGACGGTGGCCGTCCTGGGAGGCGGCCTGGAAGAACTGTATCCCCGCCGGCACCTGCGGCTTTTCGACCGGATCTGCCAAGAGGGGGCCCTGGTGACGGAATATGATCCCTGGACACCGCCCCTGCCCCAGAATTTCCCTCTGCGGAACCGGATCATCGTGGGCCTTTCCAAGGCCGTCCTAGTGGTGGAGGCCGCCATCCGCAGCGGAGCCATGAGTACGGCCCATGCGGCCGTCGATGAGAACCGGGAGCTCTTTGCCGTCCCCGGTCCCATTTCTTCCGAGACCAGCCAGGGGACCCATCGGCTGCTGAAGCAGGGCGCCAGGCTGGCCGATGACCCGGAAGAGATCCTGGAGTTCCTGCTGGGCCCTCGGGCAGAGCGGACTCCTCCCCAGGCGGCAGAGACCGATTTGTTCCGGGACCTGTCTCCGTCCGAACAGAAAAAAGCCAGGGCCCTCTGCACCTGGCTCCAGAAACACCAGGGCGCATCCCTGGAAGAAATTGCCGACCATTTCCCCTGGCCGCTGCCCGTCCTCAGTACCCTCCTCCTGGAGCTGGAACTGATGGGCCGGGTCCAGCGGAACAGCCGGAATCGCTATAATGCAGTATAGGAGGAGAAAATCGTGACAAACAAACTGGTCATTGTGGAATCCCCTACGAAAGCCAAAACCATTGAAAAGTTCCTGGGTAAAACCTTTACAGTCCGCGCCTCCATGGGGCATCTGCGGGACCTGCCCAAGAGCCAGTTCGGTGTCGACGTAGAGCATGATTTCACTCCCAAATACATCAACATCCGGGGAAAGGGCCCTTTGATCAAGGAACTGAAGACCCTGGCCAAGAAAGCCGACAAGATCTATCTGGCAACGGACCCGGACCGGGAAGGGGAAGCCATCGCCTGGCACCTGAGCTATATCCTGGGAGTGGACCCGGCGGCACCTTGCCGGATCTCTTTCCACGAAATCACCCAGACGGCCATCAAGGGGGCTCTGAAAGATCCTCATTCCATCGATATGGATAAAGTGGATGCCCAGCAGGCCCGCCGGATCTTGGACCGGATCGTAGGGTACCAGCTGAGCCCCCTGCTCTGGCGGAAGGTGCGGAAAGGCCTCAGCGCCGGCCGTGTCCAGAGTGTGGCGGTGAAGATCATCTGTGACCGGCAGAAAGCCATCGATGATTTCGAACCGGAGGAATACTGGACGGTTTCCGTAGTCCTGGCTCCTGGGAAGACCCCCAAGATCACGGCGGATGTGACCAAGAAAGACGGGAAGAAACTGGAGATCCATAACCAGGCAGAAGCCCAGCAGGTCACAGAAGATCTGAAAAAGGCCCATTACCAGGTCACGGACTGCTCCGTACGGGACCGGCTGCGGAAGCCAGCGCCCCCCTTCACCACCAGCAGCCTCCAGCAGGAAGCCAACAAGCGACTGAATTTTTCCACCAAGAAAGTCATGATGCTGGCCCAGCAGCTGTATGAAGGGGTCACCCTGGGCCGGAAGGGCTCCATCGGCCTCATTACCTACATGCGTACGGACTCGGTCCATCTGGCCGAGGCTGCCGTGGCAGAGATCCGGGGCTATGTCGGAGAAAATTACGGGGATGCCTATCTGCCCAAGAAGCCCAATGTATACAGCAGCCGGAAAAACGCCCAGGAAGCCCATGAAGCCATCCGTCCCACCAGTGTGGAACGGACCCCGGAAGAGATGAGCAAATATCTGGACCGGGAGCAGCTGCGGCTCTATACCCTGATCTGGAAGCGGACCGTGGCCAGCCAGATGGCCAGCAGCGTCAGCACCCTGACCACCCTCACCATCAGCGGGGACAAGTACGAACTGAAAGCCACCGGTTCGGTGGTGAAGTTCGACGGATTCCTGAAACTGGCGGACCGGAAAGATGAAGAAAAGGACAAGAAAGTCCCGGCCCTGGAGAAGGGGACGGCCCTGGATCTGATCCGGCTCAACGAAGCGGTACAGCATTTCACAGAACCCCCGGCCAACTTCACAGAAGCCACTTTGGTCAAAGAACTGGAAGAAAAAGGCATCGGCCGGCCCAGCACCTATTCTCCCATCATCCAGACCATCCTGGCCAGAGGGTATGTGGCTAAGGAAGGGAAGAAACTCCTGCCCACGGAGCTGGGAAAACTAACCATCGACATGCTGACCCAGTATTTCTCTCCCTTCATCGATGTGCCCTTCAGTGCCCATATGGAAAACGAACTGGATGCCATCAGTGAACACAAGACCGATAAAGAGACGGTGCTCCGGGAATTCTACGGGCCTTTCGAGAAAGCCCTGAAAGTGGCGGACGAAAACATCCCCGTGGTGGAACAGCCGGTAATCGTCAGCGATGTGAAATGCGAGAAATGTGGCCGTTTCATGGTGGTGAAGGAAGGGCGCCACGGCAAATTCCTGGCCTGCCCTGGGTTCCCGGAATGTCGGAACACCAAACCCATCTTGGTAAAGGTGGGGGTGAAGTGCCCCCAGTGCGGCGGAGACCTGATCGAACGGCACAGCAAGACGGGACGCCTGTTCTACGGCTGTTCCAATTACCCCACCTGCCGGTTCACGTCCTGGGACAAGCCCACTACAGAAACCTGCCCCCAGTGCGGCAGCATGATGGTGGAACACCGGGAGCGGAACGGGAAGACCGTGCTCCACTGCAGCAACGAGAAATGTCCCAATGCTTCTTTGAAGAAAAAATAGAAAGGAAATTTCCATGGCTATCCATATCATCGGGGCGGGGCTGGCCGGCTGCGAAGCAGCCTGGCAGCTGACCCGGCGGGGGATCCCGGTGATCCTCCACGAGATGCGCCCGGGGAAAAGCGACCCGGCCCATCACACCCCCTATTACAGCGAACTGGTCTGCAGCAACTCCCTGCGGGCCAACAATATCGAAAATGCCGTCGGCCTCCTGAAGGAAGAGATGCGCCGGCTGGATTCCCTCATCATCGCGGCTGCCGATGCCCATCAGGTGCCGGCGGGAGGCGCCCTGGCCGTGGACCGGGAAAGGTTCGCCCAGGCAGTGACCCAGGTCATCCGGGAAAATCCCCTGATCACCGTGGTGGAAGAGGAAGTCACCGACTACAGCCGGTTCACGCCGGAAGACTATGTGATCACCGCCTCCGGTCCCCTGACCAGCGGTGCCTTGGCAGAAGCCATACAGCAGCTGGTCCAGAAGGATTACTTCCACTTCTTCGATGCGGCCGCTCCCATCGTCACCCTGGAATCCCTGGACCCGGAGAAGGTGTATAAGGCATCCCGGTATGACAAAGGGGAAGCGGCCTATTACAACTGCCCCTTTACCCGGGAGGAATACCTCCGGTTCTGGAACGAGCTCTGCCAGGCGGAAACTGCACCGGTGAAAGATTTCGAACATAATGTGTTTGAAGCCTGCATGCCCATCGAGGAAATGGCCCTGCGGGGAGAGGACACCATGCGGTTCGGTCCTCTGAAACCGGTGGGGCTGCCCGATCCCCGGACCGGGGAGGATCCCTATGCGGTGGTCCAGCTGCGCCAGGACAACGGCGCCGGGACCTTATACAACATTGTGGGGTTCCAGACCCATCTGAAATGGCCGGAACAGAAGCGGGTGTTCCGTCTGATCCCCGGTTTGGAAAATGCGGAGTTCGTCCGCTATGGGGTGATGCATAAAAATTCCTACCTGAACAGCCCCCTCCTGCTGGCCCCGGACTATTCCCTCCGGGAGCGTCCCCATTTTTATTTCGCCGGCCAGATGACTGGAGTGGAAGGGTATGTGGAAAGTGCCGCCTCTGGGTTGGCCGCCGGCATCTATGCGGCCCGGGCCATGGCAGGGAAACCGCGGGTGCTCTTCCCCCGGGAAACGGCCATAGGGGCTTTGAGCTGCTATATCAGCAATCCGGAGGTGAAGCATTTCCAGCCCATGAACATCAATTTTGGGTTGATCGCTCCTTGGGACGGTCCCAGGATCCGGGGCAAAAAAGAAAAAAATGCGGCCATTGCAGCCCGAAGTCTAAACTTTCTTGAAAGTATAAAAAATGACTTGCATGATTAGTCTGAATATGGTAGTATGAATTGTCGGGAATTCAATACAATTCGTACAATTTGAGGTGTGCCATGGAACGGAAGAGAAACATGGAACCGAAATTGAACAATGGACAGCTGGTGGAGGCTTTTGCTTCTTATCTGGAAGTGGAAAAAGATGATTCACCCTTGACCATTGCCAATTATGAGGCGGATATCCGGCATTTCACGGACTTTATGGCAACCCGGTCCGAAGATGCCAGCTGGCCTGCCATCACGGTCCTGGATATCCGTTCCTACCTGGCACTGATGCATGATGCGAAACTTGCGCGGCGGACCATTGCCAGGCGGATTTCTTCGCTCCGTTCCTTCTACCGATATCTGCGCCGGGAGGGAATCGTCCGGACCAATCCGTTTGCCAAGGTACGGACCCCGAAACTGGAAAAGAAGCTGCCTGTATTTTTGGAAGAATTCGAAATCAATCTGCTGCTGCGGATGCCGGATGTGCAAACCATCCTGGGCCGCCGGGACAGGGCGATCCTAGAATTCCTCTATTCCACAGGCTGCCGGGTTTCAGAACTGGTGGGACTTACCCTGACCCGCATGGATCTGGGCAACCGGTATGCGGTGCTCATGGGGAAAGGCCATAAGGAACGGCTGGTGCCTTTGGGCCATCCCTGCGTCCGGGCCCTGGAAGCCTATCTCACCGGGAGCCGGGGTGTAGTGATGCGGAAGTACCATGTGCCGCCTCATGCCTATGTGTTCGTGAACAGCAGGGGGACTCCGCTGAGTGCCCGGAGTGTACGGAGAATCCTGGATAAATATGTGGAAATGACTGCTATGCAGAAGCATGTGAGCCCCCATACCATCCGGCATACCTTTGCCACCCATCTGCTGGATCATGGGGCGGATCTGCGGGCTGTACAAGAACTGTTGGGACATGTGAGTTTATCCACGACACAGATTTACACTCATGTGACGGCGGAACGTCTCACTGCCGTCTATGAGAAACATCATCCAAGGGCCTAGGGAGGGACTTTTATGTTAGCTTTATTGGAAAAAACGCGTATGATCAACAAACTGCTGCAGAACACGGAAACGGTCAGCTACAAAAAAATGGCTGAAGTACTGAAAGACGTGATCAAGGCGAACATCTACATCGTATCCTGCGATGGGGAACTGCTGGGGTATTCCATCCTGGACGGTTTCGAATGTGAGCTGATGATCAAAAAAGTGCTGGATGTGGGCCGTTTCCCTGCTGAATATGTGAAATGGCTGGAAGGGATCCGGGAGACTTCTTCCAACTACCGCCTGGTGAAGAACATGTGCGCTTTCAGCGAAGGCACCAAATGTCTCTTTGAAAGCAAATATACTACGGTTGTGCCCATTTTCGGGAATGGCGTCCGTCTGGGGACCCTGATCCTGGGCAAATTCAAGAAGGAATTCGTGGATTCCGATCTGCTGCTGTCCGAATATGCTGCAACGGTCATCGGGATGCAGCTGCTCCATGACAAAGCCATGCACATCGAGGAAGCCAGCCGGAAGAAAGCCATGGTCCAGATTGCTTTCTCCAATTTGAGCTACAGCGAACTGGAAGCCATTTCTGAAATCCTCAAGGCGCTGCCTGGGGATGAAGGACTGCTGGTGGCCAGCAAGATTGCCGACCAGGCTGGGATCACCCGCAGCGTGATCGTCAACGCCCTGCGGAAATTCGAAAGTGCCGGGGTGCTGGAAACCGAATCCCTGGGGATGAAGGGGACCTATGTGCGGATCCTCAACGAATACCTGCGGGATGGGCTGAAGGAACACAAGAAATAAACAAGGATTTTCCTGGAAAGGGCCGAACTGCCAGATGCAGTTTGACCCTTTTTCTGCTTTATGGTAGTATGATAGGAATATGGGGCTGTTGTCTGTGCAACAGCCCCGTCAGCGGTCAGCTGTCAACGGTCAGCAGCCGAATGCGGCCAGCTGCGCTGGCTTTGACTTTAAGGAATCTACACTGAAGGAAAGGATTTTTCCCATGCTCAATCTGGATGCGTCTCTGATCTATCGGATCCCGGCTCTCCTTTTTACCATCACGGTCCATGAATATGCCCATGGGGCCATGTCCTCCAGCCTGGGGGACCCTACCCCGGAAGCGGACGGCCGGCTGACTATGAACCCTCTGGCCCATCTGGATCTGATCGGGTCCCTGATGCTGCTTTTGGTGGGCTTCGGCTGGGCTAAACCGGTCCGGGTGGATCCCCGGTATTATCCCGATATGCGGAAAGGGATGCTGCAGGTGGCCTTTGCCGGACCGGGCAGCAACCTGTTCGTGACTTTCCTAGCCATGCTGCTCCAATTGGTCTTGGCCCGGTATTTCAATGCAGGGCGCGGGGTCCTGCTGTTTTTGAACTGGCTGATGCTCTACAATGTGTGGTTCGCCTTTTTCAATTTGCTCCCCATCCCGCCCATGGACGGCTACAATGTGCTCCGGACCCTGCTCCCCTATGACAAGGCGGCTGCCTACGAACGGCTGGTGGGGCCCTATGTCAACCTGATCCTCATCGTCCTGTGCTTCACCGGCGTCGTTAGCGTGGTGATCACGCCTCTTTCCACCCTGTATCTCCGGTTGTGCCGGGCAATCCTGGCTCTGGTGCTGTTCTAACGAAAGAGGGAAGAAGGCGGCCGCGTGTATCAAGTGAAACTGGCGGATTTCGAAGGTCCCCTGGACCTTCTGATCCATCTCATCGAAAAAGACAAAATCGATATCTATGATATCCCCATCGTCTCTGTGACGGAGCAGTACATCGCCTACCTCAACACCATGCAGGAATACAGCCTGGAAGTGGCTAGCGAATTCCTGTTGATGGCGGCCATGTTGCTCCAGATCAAATCCCGGATGCTCCTGCCGAAAGATCCGGAAGAGGAGGGGGAGGAGGAAGCGGATCCCCGGCAGATGCTGGTTTCCATGCTGGTGGAATACCGGAAGACGAAAAAACAGGCCCAGGCTCTGCGGGAATGCCTCCAGCGGGCCAGCCTCCAGACGGCCCGGGCACCTCTTCCTTTTGGGAAGGCTCTCCAGAAGGTGAAACGGTACGGACTGGCGGATTTGCTCCGGGCCCTGGCGGGGCTGCTGCCCCGGCATGAAGAGGAAGATGCGGTGATCCCTCGGCAGGAATTTCCGGTCCAGGAACGGATGGAGGCCATCCGCACTGCTTTGGGGAAAACCAGGAATGGGCTGGATTTCCGGCAGCTGCTGGGAGACCGGAGGAACCACAGCGAAATCATCTCCACGTTCTTGGCAGTGCTGGAACTGCTGCGCCTGAAGGAAATCGATTTGATCCAAGAAGAACCTTTTGGACCCATGGTCCTGGAGCCACGGAAGGAGGGAACCCATGAAACTGAAAAAAACCGCTGAATTGGAGGCCCTGCTCTTTGCCAGCGGCGACCCTTTGAACCTGGAACGGGCGGCCGGCGCCTTGCTTTGCACAACGGGGGAAGCGGCAGACCTCCTGGAACAGCTCCAGCAGGAGTATCGGAAGGAAGACCGAGGCATCGAACTGCGGAAAGCAGCCGGCGGCTGGCAGCTGGTGACCAAAAAAGAAACGGCCGGGCTGATCCGTCGTCTCCAGGAAAAACAGGAAGTCAAGCTGTCCAACGCCGCTATGGAGACCTTGGCCATCGTGGCTTTCCGGCAGCCGGTGACCAAAAGCGAAATGGAAGCCATCCGGGGCGTGAAAGTGGATGGTGTCCTGGGGAACCTGGTGGAACTGGGGCTGATTGCTGAAGTGGGACGAAAAGAAGCCCTGGGACGCCCCATCCTCTACGGGACCACGGAAATCTTCCTCCGGACTTTCGGCCTGGATTCCCTGGAGGACCTGCCCCAGCTTCCGGAAGAGGTGCTGGACGGCAGGGGAGAAGACCCAGAGCCCTTATTTGACTGACAGAAAGGAATCAGAAAAGAATCTATGGAACAAGTGAAGGAACGGCTGCAGAAAGTCATGGCAGCGGCCGGTGTGGCATCACGCCGGGAATGTGAAAAAATCATCTTGGCCGGGAGGGTCCAGGTGAACGGCGCGGCGGTGACGGAACTGGGGACCCGGGTGGGCCCCAGAGACCGGGTGACGGTGGACGGGAAACCGCTCCATCGGAAAACCCTCCGGAAAACCTATCTACTGTACAAGCCCCGGGGCGTGGTGACCACCATGAAGGATCCCCAGGGACGGAAAACAGTGGCGGATCTCATGATCGGTCTCCATCAGCGGCTGTATCCTGTGGGACGGCTGGATTACCAGACAGAAGGGCTGCTGCTCATGACCAACGACGGGGAACTGGCTCAGCACTTGAACCATCCCAGCCACCATGTGGACAAAACCTATGAGGTGGAAGTCAAGGGCCGGGTCCCGGAGGAAAAACTGGATGTGCTGCGGCTGGGGGTGCCCCTGGAAGACGGACTCACCTCTCCGGCGGTGGTCTATGTGAAGAAATGGGATCCGGAACGGAACCTGACCCGGTTCACGGTGACCATCCATGAGGGGCGGAACCGGCAGGTCCGCCGGATGTGCGATTTCATCGGCTTCCCAGTGAAATCCCTGAAGCGGATCCAGGTGGGGTCCCTGACCCTGGAGGGGATGAAAAAAGGAGAATTCCGGGAACTGACCCCGGAAGAGATTGCTTCTCTGGAAGCGCAGGTGGAATGAAATGAAGCGTGTAGTGATCGTGGGAGCCGGAGCCGCCGGCTTCCTGGCGGCCATCGGGGCAGCCGGGAACGGGGCTCAGGTGACCCTCCTGGAAAAAATGGCCATGCCTGGACGGAAACTGATGATCACCGGCAAAGGCCGCTGCAACATCACCAATGCCTGTGCCATGGAAGACATGATCCCCATGCTGCCGGGCAACGGAAAATTTTTATTTGGGGCTTTCCATTCTTTCACCAATCGGGATATAATGGAATTGTTGGAACGGCACGGACTCCCGGTGAAAGTGGAACGGGGCGGCCGTGTGTTCCCCCAGAGCGACCGGGCCCTGGACGTAGTGGAGACTTTGGAAAAGATTCTCCGGGAGCTGGGGGTCCGGCTCCTTCTGGAAAAACGGGTCCGGCGGCTGGAAATGGCCCAGGGCAGGATCACGGCGGTGATCACTGGAGACGGGGGACGCTATCCGGCAGATGCGGTGATCCTTACCACCGGGGGCGCTTCCTATCCCCGCACCGGTTCCACTGGGGACGGCTATGCCCTGGCCCAGGAAGCTGGCCACACCATCATTCCCCCCAAACCAGCCTTGGTGCCCCTGGAAAGCGATGATGAGGAGATCCGCTCCCTCCAGGGCCTGAGCCTCCGGAACGTGCGAGGGACCCTGCTCCAAGGAGACCGGGTCCTGGGACAGGAATTCGGAGAAATGCTCTTTACCCATTTCGGGGTCAGCGGTCCCATCATCCTGACCCTTTCCCGGGCGGCTTCGGCAGCCTGGCAGAAAGACCCCCAGGCGGTGCTGGATCTTTCCATCGACTTGAAGCCGGCCCTGACGCCGGAACAGCTGGATGCCCGGGTGCAGCGGGATTTTGCCAAATACAGCCGGAAGCAGCTGAAAAGCGGCCTCCACGACCTGCTGCCCCAGAGCCTGATCCCGGTGATCATCGACGCTGCCTGCCTGAAGCCGGAGCAGGAAGTGAACCAGATTACCCGGAAGGAACGCCAGCGCCTGGTCCGGACCCTGAAAGCCTTTACGGTCCCTCTCACCGGGACCCGCCCCCTGGCAGAAGCCATTGTGACGGCCGGGGGCGTCAGCACCAAAGAAATCAACCCTTCCACCTTTGCTTCCAAAATAGTGCCCAACCTGTACTTTGCGGGAGAAATCATGGATGTGGATGGATATACCGGCGGCTACAACCTCCAGGCAGCCTTTTCATCGGGCTTCGTGGCAGGGACCCATGCCGCCTTGGACGGAAAAGAGGAATCTGTGTGAAAAAGATCATCATTGCCATCGATGGCCCTGCCGGTGCCGGGAAAAGCACCATTGCCAAGAAAGTGGCCGCCCTCTTGGGCTATGCCTATATCGATACGGGAGCCATGTACCGGGCGGTGACCCTGCGCTTTTTGGAAAGCGGAGCACCTTTCAGTGAAAAAACGGTGACGGATATCGCCAACCAGATCCAGATCACCTTCCAGTACCGGGAGGGGATCAACCGTGTGTTTGCAGATGGGGAAGAAGTCACAGAAGCCATCCGCAGCCTGGAAGTCTCCCAGAATGTGTCCCGGGTATCGGCCGTAGGCGGCGTGCGGACGGCCATGGTGGCAGCCCAGCGGAAGATCGGCGCCCAGGGCGGTGTGGTCATGGACGGCCGGGACATCGGTACAGTGGTGTTCCCCCAGGCGGAACTGAAGGTATTCCTGACGGCTTCCGTGGAAGAACGGGCCCGGCGGCGGTATTTGGAACTGAAGGAAAAAGGCACGGAAGTGTCCCTGGAGGAATTGGAAAAACGGATCGCCCAGCGGGATGCCCTGGACGAGAACCGGGAAATCTCTCCCCTCCGGTGTGCAGAAGATGCCCGGTATCTGGATTCCACGGCCCTTTCCATCGATCAGGTGACGGAACGGATCGCGGCCATGGCCAAAGAGGTGCTGTAAGATGTGGTACCGTTTTGTCCAGCTGCTGTTTTCCATCCTTTTCCGGATCATCTACCGGCTCCGGGTCATCGGGCGGGAGAATATCCCGAAACAGGGACCCGTGGTGATCGCCTGCAACCATGTGAGCCTGTTGGACCCGCCCATGGTGGGGACGGCTTCTTCCCGGCCCATCCATTTCATGGCCAAAAGCGAACTGTTCGTTCCCATCCTGGGGACGCTGTATAAAAGCCTGGGGGCTTTTCCCGTCCATCGAGGAGCCGCCGATGCCCATGCCATCCGGACGGCCCTCACCATCCTGAAGCAGCAGGAAGTGCTGGGGATCTTCCCGGAAGGCCACCGGAGCCGGGACGGGAAACTGGGGAAAGCTCAGCCCGGGGCTCTGGCCATTGCCCTGAAGGGGAAGGCGGAAGTGGTGCCTGCCTGCATCCTGGGCAGCGATCTGAAGCACCGGAAAAGCTTCTGGCCACAGATCACTGTAGTGTTCGGAAAGCCCATGAAGCTGGAGAACGAACAGGGAAATAAATTGAAAGTGGAGGAGCTGAGCGAAGAGCTGATGAAGGAAATCCAGTCTCTCATGGACGCTCACAGGGAAAAATAGCAGATGAAAATCTATGTTGCAGACCCTTGCGGCTTTTGTTATGGAGTAAAAAGAGCGATACACGTTGCAGAACTGCAAGCAAAAGGGTATAATAATAGTATTGCCACTCTGGGTGAATTGGTTCATAATCCCCGTGTTGTAGAAAAACTGAAACAGCAAGGTGTAGAATGTAAGGAGAAGCTGGCGCAATTCGCGGCTGGCGATACAGTCATATTCCGATCCCATGGGGTGGGCCCTGCTCTTTATGAGGAGGCTGCCCAGCGGGAACTGAAAGTCATCGATGCCACTTGTCCTCATGTGCGGAAAGCACAGAAAACGGCTGCTGAACTGGCAGATGAAGGCCGTTTCGTCATCATTATTGGGGAAAAGCGTCATCCTGAGGTGCAAAGTATCAAGGCTTGGGCAGGCAGCGATTCTGTGGTCATCGAAACACCCGATGATCTTGGATCTCTTCCTGAAAAAGATAAGTTTGGGGTAGTCAGTCAGACGACTTTTGAAGCTGAGAAGTTTAACCTTCTGCTTCGAATGGCTCAGGAGAAACGTCCGGGCGACTATAAAGTCGTGCGAACCATTTGCACTGCCACCGCAGAACGACAGGCTGCCGCACGGCAGCTGGCAGGGAAAACAGATGCTTTCTTCGTGTTTGGCGGCAAGAACAGCGCGAACACGAGACACCTGTGGGAACTGGCCAGGGAAATCAACCCCCGTTCCTATCTTTTGCAGGACGCCAGCGAGATCACTGGACCGATGCTGGCCGGAGCACACAAAATTGGCATCACTGCTGGCGCATCGACGCCGCAGGAAATTATTGAGGAGGCTATTGGAACTATGGAAACGATGGAAAGTTTGTTGGGCGAACAGGAATGCATGAAATTGCACATTGGCATGATCGTGGAGGCTACTGTAGTAGAAGTGACCGATGATGAGGTCGTAGTAGACTTCGGGTATCAGAGTGAAGGTTCTGTGGCCTTCGACCAATGGACTTTGGGTGGGACCAAGGACACCGTAGCCCCCACTGTAAATCCTGGAGACAAAGTGACCCTGAAGGTCATTGCCAGCGAAAACCAGGATGGCCTGGTGGTCCTGAGCAAGATCAAAGCAGAAGCAGACCAGGCTTGGCTGAAACTGCCGGAAGAACTGGCTGACAAGAAGACTGTCCAGGTCAAAGGCCTGCGGGCTGTCAAAGGCGGCCTGACGGTTTCCTATGATGGATTGACCGGCTTCATCCCTGCTTCCCATCTGGACCTGAAGCATGTGGATGATGTGAAGGAATATGAAGGCAAGGAACTGGAAGTTTCTCTCCTGGAAATCAATCCGGAAAAGAAACGCCTGGTATTCTCCCGGAGAAATGTCCTGCGGGAAGAACGGGCTGCCAAGAATGCCGCTTATAAAGAAGAAAGAGCCAAACGGGAAGAAGAACGGAAGGAAGCCCTGGAAAATGCGTTCCATACTTTCCATGAAGGGGAAACTGTGGAAGGGACCATCAAGAGCATCGTTGATTTCGGGATGTTCGTGGAAATCGCTCCCATGGTCCAAGGCCTTGTGCACATTTCCGAAGTATCCTGGGATCGCAGCGTGAAACCGGCTGACCTGTACAAAGTGGGCGAAAAGATCAACGTCTACATCAAAGGCCTGGATGAAGAAAAAGGCCGGATCAGCCTGTCCGTCAAGGCTCTCCAGGAAGATCCCTGGGTCACTGCCGCCAAAGAATTCCATGTGGGTGACATTGTGACCGGTACCGTTGTCCGGTTCCTGCCTTTCGGTGCCATTGTGAAACTGAACGACAAGAACGAAGGCATGATCCACATTTCCGAAATCGCTGAACAGCGAATCGAAAAACCGGAAGATGTCCTGGAAATCGGCCAGGAAGTGAAAGTCAAAGTCCTGCGTGTGGACACCGAACACAAGAAGATCGCTCTGAGCATCACCAAAGCCAAGGAAGATGCTGAAAAGGCTGAAATGCGTCAGTATCTGGGCAAGAAGAGCACCCTGTCCCAGGGCTTGGGCGAAAAACTGGCTGAAGCAGAAGCAGAAGCCCAGAAATAAGTAAGAGAGGTTTGTCATAGATGAAAAGCCGGGAGAGCCGTAAAATCGATCATATCAAGTATGCCCTGCACCTTGAGGATGGTCCTTGCGCCACCGGCTTTTCTGATATACAGGTGCTCCACCGTGCTTTGCCCCAGGCCGACCGGCGGAACATCGACCTTTCCACCGCCCTTCCGGGAATCGGGCGCCTTTCCCAACCCCTGGTGATCAATGCCATCACCGGAGGGGCGGAAGCAGTAAAAGCCATCAACGGGGAGCTGGCTGCCGTGGCCCGGGAAACCGGCTGTGCCATGGCGGTGGGGTCCCAGTATGGGGCTGTCCGGAAAAGTATGTATGAAGATACCTTTGCCATCGCCCGGCAGGTGAATCCGCAGGGGCTGCTTTTTGCCAATGTCAGTGCCCTGGCATCCCCTGATGAGGCCCGGCGGGCCGTGGACATGATCCAGGCCCAGGCACTCCAGATCCATCTCAACAGTGCCCAGGAACTGGCTATGGAAGAAGGAGACCGGGATTTCTCCCACTGGCTGGCACAGATCGAAGCCGTCTGTGCCCAGTCTGAAGTCCCGGTGATTGCAAAAGAGACAGGCTGTGGAATGGCCCGGGAAGATGCCAGACGCCTCCTGGACTGCGGGGTATCCATCCTGGATACCGGCGGTGCAGGGGGGACAAATTTCCCGGCCATCGAAGGCTGCCGCTATCCGCAAGGGAACCAGGAACTCTCCCATTGGGGAATTCCCTCGGCCCTTTCCCTTTTGGAAGTGGTGGAAGCCAAAGGCTGGCAAAAAGGAATCATTGCTTCCGGCGGGATCCGTACGGCCTTGGATGTATTCAAGGCCCGGATGCTGGGAGCCAATGCAGTGGGGATGGCAGGCAATATCCTGCGGCTGGTCCAGGCCAGCGGGACCCAAAGTGCCATCGACTGGATCCGGAAACTGCTGGAAGCAGTGAAAGATTTCTACACCCTTACCGGGTGTACCCGAGAGGACGAGCTGCGCCAGGTACGGTATTATTTCACTGGGGACCTGGCGGCAGCGGTCCGCTCCTTTCCCTACGGGGAAAATGAATATAACTGAAAGAGGTTCATTTCCATGAGCAAACCCATAGTTGCAATTGTCGGCAGACCTAACGTCGGCAAATCAACACTATTTAACATATTTGCCGACAGCCGGATCTCCATTGTGGAAGATACCCCCGGTGTCACCCGGGACCGTCTGTACGCAGATGCGGAATGGCTGGACCGGAAGTTCACTATGGTGGATACTGGCGGGATCGAGATGCAGAATACCGATTCCATTGCCGTTTCCATCCGGCAGCAGGCAGAAGTGGCCATCCGGGAAGCGGATGTGATCCTGTTCGTGTGTGACGCTCGGACCGGGATCACCAATGACGACTTGGAAGTGGCCAAGATGCTCCGGCAGTCCCGGAAGCCCGTGGTGCTGGCCGTGAACAAGGCGGATACCCCCAAGCAGGAAGCGGAAGCCTATGAGTTCTACAACCTGGGAATCGGGGAGCCTTTCCTTATTTCCGCTTCCAACCGGCTGAACCTGGGAGACCTGCTGGATGCCGTAGTGGAAAAATTCCCTCCCGAAGAGGAAGACGAAGATGACAGCGAGGATGTGATCAAGGTGGCCATTATCGGCCGGCCTAATGTGGGCAAATCATCCATCTTCAACGACATCATCGGCCAGACCCGTTCCATTGTCAGCGATGTGGCCGGGACTACCAGGGATGCTATCGACGTGCCGGTGGAAAAGGACGGCCAGACCTTCCTGTTCATCGATACAGCAGGGATGCGCCGGAAAGGGAAGATCGACGAACCTATCGAAAAATACAGCATCATCCGGACCCTTCGGGCAGTGGATCGGAGCGACGTGGTGCTCCTGGTGCTCAACGCTGTGGAAGGGATCACGGACCAGGACAAGAAGATCGCGGGGTATGCCCATGAAGCGGGCAAGGGGATCGTGATCGTGGTGAACAAATGGGATCTGTATCCGGACAAGACGGTAATGTCCACGGAAGAATTCACCAAGAACATCCGCCATGAACTGATCTTCATGCCCTATGCCAATGTGGTGTATGTGTCGGCTCTGACCCAGCAGCGGATCAGCCGGCTGCCGGAAATGATCAAAGATGCAGCAGAAGCCAATGCCATGCGGATCGCTACCAGTGTGTTGAACCAGGTGGTGACCGACGCAGTGGCCATGAACCAGCCTCCTATGGAAAAGGGCAAGCGGCTGAAGATCCTCTACACCACCCAAGTAAAGGTGAAGCCTCCGACTTTCGTGATTTTCTGCAACGAACCGGAAATCATGCATTTCTCCTATCAGAGGTATCTGGAAAATCAGCTCCGGGAAGCTTTTGGCTTCAAGGGGACCCCCATCAACATCATCGTCCGGGGCAAGAATGAGGACGAGGCATAAGGACGGTCAAAGATTATGGACTATGTATTGAGTGCAGTGATCGGATATCTCCTGGGCTCCATCTCCTGCGGGCTCCTTTTGGTGAAGCTGGTCTGCGGGATCGATATCCGGGATTATGGCAGTCACAATATCGGAGCCACCAATGTGTTCCGGACCGTGGGAGCACGGATGGCCTCTTTCGTCCTCTTAGGGGATTTGCTGAAAGGGGTACTGGCACTCTACCTGGTCAATCATTTTGTTTCCTCTGATCTGGGCGTGCTGTTGGCCTGTGCCGCCTGCGCCATCCTGGGACACAGTTTTTCCTGGATGTGCGGGTTCCGGGGCGGCAAGGGAGTGGCTACCGGGCTGGGGATCCTGCTGTACTTCATGCCGGAAGTGGCGGTGTTTGCCCTGACCATCTGGCTGGCCACGGTGTTCGTCACCCGTTATGTCTCCCTGGGGTCCATCCTGGCAGCTCTGGCAGCACCTTTTTCCGCCTGGTATCTGGGCTATGACTGGCGGCTGGTGGCTTTTGTAGGGCTTTGTGCCATTATAGTGGTGGCCCGGCACTACCAGAATATGATCCGCCTGAAGAACGGCACAGAAAGCAAGATCCGCCAAGGACATTGGAAGAAATGATAGGGGTGTGAAAGGATTCACACCCCGGTCGCGGGGCCACGGGCCATGGGTCGCCAGCCTGGACGCTGAAGCCGGTTGTTCTTTTTCTATAGTATGATAAGGTAACATCGGTTGGAATCAAAAAAACGGGTCTTCGGTTTGAACCAACAAGCCCGCGACTCGCGACCCGCGACCAAAGGGCTGTTGCACCTGCAGCAGCCCTTCTATTTTTCAAAGGAGTTGAAATCATGAAAGCAGCAGTCATAGGGGCCGGCAGCTGGGGGACAGTCCTGGCTCAGATCCTAGCGGAAAACGGCCATGCCACCGTACTCTGGGCCCGGAATCCGGGGAAGGCGGAAAAAATCCGGGAGACCCGGTGCAATGCTGATTATCTGCCCGATTTCCAGCTGTCTCCCGCCCTTACGGTCACTTCCAGCCTCCAGGAAGCGGTGGAAGGGGCGGAAGTCCTGGTCTTTGTGGTCCCTTCCAAGGGAATGGGCGCTATCGCCCGGCAGGCTGCCGCATTTACGGACTGCCATGACCAGCTGGTCCTTACCTGTACCAAAGGATTCGACCTGGCCAGCCATAAGCTGATGACAGAAATCCTGGAGGAGACCTTCCCCCGGGCCCGGGCCATCGCTGCCCTCAGCGGCCCCAACCTGGCTCGGGAAATCGCCCAGCAGCAGCCGGCAGCTACGGTGATTGCCTGCCGGGAGATGAAAGAGGCCCGGTTCCTCCAGAAATGCTTCCTGAATGGGTATTTCCGTCCCTACACTTCCACCGATGTGATCGGGGTGGAGCTGTGCGGCTGCGTCAAGAACTGCATCGCCTTGGTGGGTGGGATGCTTTCCGGACTGGGCTACGGGGAAAATGCCCAGGCGGGGCTGATCACCCGGGGACTGGCGGAAATCACCCGGCTGGGGGTGAAGATGGGAGCCCGGCGGGCCACCTTTTTCGGCCTGGCCGGGGTGGGGGACCTGATCGCCACCTGCACCAGCCCCTTGAGCCGGAACCGTTCTGCCGGCTATGCCCTGGCCCAAGGGAAATCTCTGGAGGAGATCACCAGCGGGACCCGGATGGTCATCGAAGGGATCAATGCCACGCCGGTGGTCCGGGAACTGGCGGCCCGCCATCAGGTGGAAATGCCCATCATCGAACAGCTGTACCAAGTCCTGTTCCAGGAAAAACAGGTCCAGCAGGCCATTGCAGATTTGATGAAAAGAACTGCAAAGAAAGAGTAGAATTCTAGGGAGCGGTATGATATAATGTCTTTCTAGGAAGGATTAAGATTCTTATGGAAAGGATAGATGACACATGGCCAATGAGAAAAAATCCGAATTTTATTTAGTCAGAGAAGAAATTCTCCCCGAAGCAATCAAAAAGACAATCCTGGTCAAAGAAATCCTGAAACGAGGGAAGATGAAGACGGTCAATGAAGCGGTGAGCAAGGTGGGTCTGAGCCGCAGCGCCTATTACAAATACAAGGATTACGTATTCCCGTTTTATGATGCCAGCAAGGAAAAGGTCATTACCATTTCCCTTTTACTGGAACACAAACCCGGCGTCCTTTCCAGCGTGCTCAATACCATTGCAGGAGATGGAGGCAGCGTGATCACCATCAACCAGGGGGTTCCCCTCCAGGGTGTGGCCAATACCACCATCTCGGTGGAAACCAAATATCTGAACATCGATATGGAAGCCCTGCTGGACAAGCTCCGGCTGATCGACGGGGTGAAGCGCCTGGACGTTTTGGGACAGGTGGACTGATCTTTCCGGCACCGGTAGGGAGGGACCTTCTCCAGGGTCCCTGGACAATTGAAACAGGCAATACTTTGTGGGCTGTCGGATCTCGGCAGCCCCTTTACAACTAGGAGGATGAGGGGAATGGCTAAGGCAAAACAGAAACAGATCAAAATCGGGCTGCTGGGAGCCGGCACGGTAGGGGGCGGCGTGATCTTGGTACTGAACCAGAATCGGCAGTTGATCACGGAACGGGTGGGGGCAGAGATCTGCATCCAGAAAGTGCTGGCCCGCCATCCGGAAAAGGTCCGGGCCCTGGATGCCAGCCTGGCCACCACGGACAAAATCGAAGACATCGTGAATGATCCGGAGATCGACATCGTGGTGGAACTGATGGGACGGGAACATCCGGCCCTGGAATACATGGAGGCGGCCCTCCGGGCTGGGAAGAACGTAGTCACGGCCAATAAGGATGTAGTGGCCACCCATGGGAAGGAACTCTTTGAACTGGCGGCGGCCAACCATGTGGACTTCCTCTTTGAGGCGGCGGTTGCTGGGGGCATCCCCATCATCCGCCCTCTGAAAGAGAGCCTGGCAGCCAATAAAATCAATAAGATCATGGGGATCATCAACGGAACCACCAACTATATGCTCACCAAGATGACCCAGGACCATATGGATTTTGCCGAAGTGCTGAAAGAGGCCCAGGAAAAGGGCTATGCAGAAAGCGACCCCACTGCCGACGTAGGGGGCTTCGATGCAGCCCGGAAGATTGCCATCCTGGCCTCCATCGCCTTCAACAGCCGGGTCAGCCTGGAGGATGTGTACGTGGAGGGCATCGATAAGATTTCCTCCCGAGATATCGAATATGCCGATGAACTGGGGTATGTGATCAAACTGCTGGGCATCGCCAAGCAGAAGGACGGCAAAGGCGTCAGTGCCCGGGTCCATCCCACCATGCTCCGGAAAGACCATCCCTTGGCCACCGTCAACGATGTGTTCAACGCAGTGTATGTGGAAGGCCAGCCGGTGGGCGAAGCCATGTTCTTCGGCCGGGGAGCCGGACGGATGCCCACGGCCAGTGCTGTCTGCGGGGACATCATCGAAAGCACCCGGAATATCTTGGCCGGCTGTACCGGCCGGGTGGGCTGCACTTGCTATGAGACGAAGCCCATGCTGCCTCCGGAAGAGATCATCTCTCCCTGCTACATCCGGATGCTGGTGGAAGACCGGCCTGGGGTCTGGGCCACTATTGCCTCTGCCTTCGGGGAAAACAAGGTCAGCCTGAAGACCGTCGTCCAGAAACGTTCCCTGGGCAATCTGGCTGAAATCGTGGTCATTACCTATGGGGTCTCTGAATTTGCCCTGCGGAAAGCAGCTGATTCCCTGTCCAAACTGGCTGTGGTGGCACGGATTTGCAATATCATCCGTGTGGAAGACAGCAGCCTGGACTGAGAAAAGAGGCACGGAATATGGCTGAACTACGGAAAAAAGTAACGGTGCAGGTGCCGGCCACTTCTGCTAACTGCGGCCCCGGCTTCGACTGCCTGGGGCTGGCCTGTACCCTGTACAACACTTTTACCTATGAACTGGTCCCTGAAGCAGAAGGGGTCCAGGTCCGGACCGAAGGACAGGGAAATGCGTCCCTGCCCCAGGGCCGGAACAACCTGGCGGCTCAATCTTTTTACACCTTATGGGAGAAACTCCAGCAGCCGGCCACTGGCCTGAAGATCGCCTGCCGGATCCAAGTCCCCGTATCCCGGGGGCTGGGCAGCAGTTCCACCGCCATTGTGGCCGGTTTGACAGCCGCCAATGCCCTGGCTGGGGATCCCCTTTCCAAAGAAGAGCTGGTGACGGAAGCAGCTCGGATCGAAGGCCATCCGGACAATGTGGCTCCGGCCATCTTGGGGGGGCTGACAGTGAACGTGATGGAGAAGGGAAAAGTGGAGAGCCTGAAACTGGCCCTGGCCAAGCCCCTGAAACTGGTGGTTCTGGTACCGGCCCTGCCGCTGCCCACCTCCAAAGCCCGGGCGGCTCTGCCGGAAATGGTCCCTCACAAAGATGCCGTGTACAATGTGAGCCGGGCAGCTCTTTTGGTAGGGTCCCTGATGAGCGGAGATTATCATTTCCTCACAACGGCTCTGGAAGACCGGCTCCACCAGCCCTACCGGCTGCCCTTGATCCCCGGGGCGGAAGAGGCCCTGGCAGCGGCCCGGCAGGCTGGTGCCTACAACGGGATCATTTCCGGCGCCGGTTCCACCCTGCTGGCTTATGTGCCGGCGGACGGGGATGCGGTAAAAATCGGGGAAGCCATGCGGAAACCTTTTGCAAAACGGCATATGGACACGGCCCTGCACTTCCTGGAAATCGATCCGGAAGGCGCTAAGGTGATCGGCTGAAGAAAAGGAGGAAAATCCATGCTGCAGTTCCATTACATCCATCATTCTTGTTTTACTTTGAACGACGGGAAGACCACATTGCTGTTCGACCCTTATCTGGATGGGAACCCGGAAGGACTGAGACCGGAAGATATCAAGGCCGATGTGATTTTCGTCTCTCATTATCACGGGGACCATCTGGGGTCCGCCTACGCCATTGCCAAAGCCAATGATGCTCTGCTCGTTTCCACAGCGGAAATCGCTAACGACGCAGCCTCCCACAGCCTTCGGTCCTATGCCATGCACCTGGGAGGGACCCACCGGTTCCCCTTCGGCCGGGTGCGGATCACCCCGGCTTTCCACGGCAGCGGTATTGCCGGCGGCCATGCCTGCGGATTCATCGTGGAATTTGGCGGGAAGACTGTGTATTTCGCCGGGGATACCAGCGTGTTCGGGGATATGGCCCTCCTGTCCCGGCTGGAAAAGATCGATGTGGCCCTGCTGCCCATCGGGGACAACTTCACCATGGGACCTAAGGATGCCCGGCTGGCAGCGGAACTTTTGGCCGCACCCCTGGTGATCCCCATCCACTACAACACTTGGCCTGTGATCGCCCAGGATCCGACAGCTTTCAAACGGGATGTGGAAGCTACCACCCACAGCAAAGTGGAAGTTGTGGAGGCGGGCAGCACCCTTGACCTGTGAGGGCAGACGGAGGCCGCTTACAGGTGGGCTTCCACGCGGCTCTGCAGCGCTTCCCTTTAACCCTTTCCCTCTTTTCATGAATTTATGCTATAATGGATAGAACGGAACGCTGGATCTATGCGCTCTGGTACCTGGAATCTTTTCCCGGAGAAAAGATTCCCCAAGCCGGCAGATTTCCTGCCAGAAGAGTGAGGGCTGTCTATGAACAAACAACAGACTGTATTGATCGCGGATGATGAACCGCAAATCCGTGAAATCTTAAGCATTTACTTCAAAAAAGAGGGCTTCAAGGTCATCGAAGCAGCAGACGGGGCGGAAGCCCTGGTCCAGGTCCAGGCCGGGAAACCGGATATCATCCTGCTGGACATCATGATGCCGGTGCTGGATGGACTGGAAGTCTGCAAGCAGGTCCGGAAGATTTCTGACATTCCCATCATCATGCTGACGGCCAAAGATTCTGACGATGACCGGATCCTGGGACTGGAAATCGGAGCCGATGACTATATTTCCAAACCGTTCAATACCCGGGAAGTGGTGGCAAGGGTCAAAGCGGTGCTCCGCCGGACCAATGCGTCCATGAGCGGGCAGAACAAGCAAGTGCTGGAATATCCCAACCTGATGATCAACTTGAGCGAATACCGGGTGGTGGCCTTTGGACGGGAAATCACCTTTACCGCCAAGGAAATGGAACTACTCTGGTGCCTGGCTTCCAATCCAGGGATCGTGTTCAGCCGGAACCAGCTCTTGGAAAAGATCTGGGGCTATACCTATTACGGAGATACCCGGACAGTGGATACCCATATCAAGCGGGTTCGGCACAAATTGGACATTCCGCCGGATTCCACCTGGGACATCATGACCGTATGGGGTGTCGGGTATAAATTCGAGGTCAAAAAGTGAAAAAGTCTTTAAGCACCAGGCTCATGTACAGTTACATGGGCCTGATTCTGGCTATTATCGTCGGGATCTCCATGGGGCTCAGCTATTTGATCACCGATTACTTTTTCCGGACCAAGGAACTTGAACTCAATGATAAGGGCGGCCAGGTGGCCATGATGATCCGGTATTTCGACGCCATGAACATGGATAAGACCATCCTGCGGGAATATCTCACCTCCATGGATCAGCTGGTGGGCGCCCGGATCTGGGTGTTCAATGACCAGTTCGACCTGATCGGAGCCTCGGAGACCGGGACCGAATATGAGCAGGCCCACGAAGGGAACACCTCCAAACAGGAACGGGAAGCCCGGCGGCGGGAAAAATGGATGAAGAGCGTGGCAGCCATCGACCAGCAGATCCGGGAAGGGGGCCCCAATAGCGAACGGTTCCAGAAGATCCTTACCAAGGTGTACGCAGGGGAACGGGTCAACGAACGGATCTACCATCCCTATTACAAAGAGCAGGTCCTGATGGTGGGGATCCCATTGAAAGACAACCATGGTTCTGTATCCGGCGCCATGCTCCTGGCTTCGCCTCTGGGGGGCCTGAATAAGGTCCTGAAGGATATTTATATCTATACCATCATCGTGGGGATCATCGCCCTGTGCATCAGCGTGATCATCGTCAGCGGGCTCACCCGCCGGATGGTCAAACCCCTGATTTCCATGAAGAATTCTGCCAAGGCCATCGCCCTGGGAGATTATTCCCTGAAAGTGGCTGTGGACGGGGACGATGAAGTAGCTGACCTGGGCCGGAGCCTGAATTCCCTGGGCCGGGATCTGGAACAGTTTGTCCGGAAGACCCGGAAAATGGAAAAGATGCGCCGGGATTTCGTGGCCAATGTGTCCCATGAGCTCCGGACCCCCATCACCATCATCCAGGGCTATAATGAAGCGCTGTCCGACGGGACCATCACGGACCCGGAAGATGTGAAGAAATACCGGAAGTTGATCAACGATGAGACCCAGCGCCTGGAACGGCTGATCAACGAACTGCTGGACATCAGCCGCCTCCAGCGGGGAGAAGGGGAGGAAATGGAACCGGTCCCCCTGGGCAAAGTGGTGGAAAGCGTGGTGAACATGCTGGAAGGCCGGGCCGGGAAACGGGATATCCGGCTGGAGCAGTATGTGGATGACAGCCTCCTGGTCTGCGGCAATGGGGACCGGCTGTATCAGCTGGTGATGATCTTGGGGGACAATGCCATCAAATATTCCCCGGACAGTTCTGTGATCCGCTTCCAGGTCATGAAGAATCGGCAGGGTGGGGCTGTCCTCACCGTGGTGGACCAGGGATACGGGATTCCGGAAGAGGACATCCCCTATATCTGGGAACGGTTCTATAAGGCGGACAAATCCCATTCCCGCCACATCCCCGGCACGGGTCTGGGCCTGGCCATCGGGAAGGAAATCATCCGGATGCACAAGGCTAAGGTCCAGGTGAAGAGCAAGGTGGGCAAAGGGACGGCCTTTGTCATCACATTCCCTCCCTGCTCAGAAAAATCCAATGTGACCCGGGATGGAGCCCATGAGGCGGAAGTGGTGGAAAATATCCAGCCCCTGGGGGAAGATGATACCATCCAGCAGGAAGGAGACGACAGCGATGTATAAGAAAACAGGAATCCTGGCCCTCTGCCTGGCCTGGGGGCTTTCCCTGACGGCCTGGGCCGGTGCCTGGGAGCCGGAAGAGCTCAACCGGGAGGAAGCGGCCCTGGTGGGATTTTATCAGGGCAATGGAGAACAGATGGCGGTCCGGGAAAACAAGGGAAAGCTCCAGCTGCTGTACCGTTTCCTGCCCAATGACAGGGATTATACTGGCAGCAATGTGTATACTCTGGTGAAGAACCATTACGACAATTATGATCTGAGGGAAGTGGGTCCCAATACAGATGCAGGCAGCACCATCCGCTTCGACCGGGACAAGAACGGCCTGGGGATCAGCCTGAATCTGGGGCAGAAAAGCTATACCCGGAAATTCACTGGCGGAGAGAACGGGAAACCCATCCGGGTGACTCCGGTCCAGCCTCTGGAAGAGCTGCGGAAAGAAGCAGCCGCGGCTGCGCCTCCCAGCCTGCCCTATGACAGGACAGCGGACTTGGTGGATCTTTCCCAGACCGTGCCGGGACTCCAGCTGGATCTCCGGTATACCACGGAGAATAACTTGTTCGGCGCGCCTTTGGTGCTGAGCCGGAAAGCCCTTTTGGACAGGAATGCGGCCCAGGCCCTGGCCCGGGTCCAAGCGGGACTGAAGCCCTATGGCTACGGCCTGGTGGTGTGGGAGGCTTACCGCTCCTGGCAGGATTTCAAATTGGCCACCCTGGCTTTGGGCAAGGACCATGCTGCTATGCTGCCCAAAGCGGAAGAAGGGTATTCCCACAATTCTGGACGGAGCATCGATGTGAGCCTGTATGATCTGGAAACCGGGGAACCGGCGGCTATGATCTCTGACTTCGACGAGCCTTCTCCGGCCCAGTACGCCCAGTTTGCCGGGGGCACCCAGAAACAGCGGTACCTGCGGGACCTGCTGCGCCAGCAGATGACACTCCAGGGTTTTACAGCCAGCGATATGGAATGGTGGCATTTTGATTATGATGCAGGAAACCGGTACCAGGTGTTGAACCAGTGAGAAGGAAGCCAGCTGATTGATGCTGGCCTTGAAGCAGAGCCGCAGCTGCGTTTCCTTTGGAAAATTTTATCTGCAAATTTTATCCTTTTATGGTAAAATTATGAAGATATGAATCTATTTTTAGGAGGTTCAGACCATGAACGTTTATGATGAAATGAACAATCTTTGCAAAGCCATCAAAGAATCCCATGAATATAAAATGCTGGCAGAAGCCAAAGGCAAACTGTCCGGAGATGCTTCGGCAGAATCCATGGTAAAGGATTTCCTGAAACAGAAACAGGAAATCGAACTCCAGCAGTACCAGGGTCAGAAACCCGATGATGCCAAGGTGAAAAAGATGCAGGACCTGTACAATGTGCTGCAGCTGAACCCGGTGGCCGCAGACTACATCCAGGCCTACATCCGGTTCCAGATGATGATCGGCGACCTGTCCAAGACACTGGGAGATACTCTGAAGGAAGCAATGGAATAATGGGTATATCCGCACTGCTTTCTTTCCTGGAAGAAGAGCTTCCGGGAAAATACCAGATCAATGCTCCCATGGATCGGTACACTACCTTCCGGGTGGGAGGGCCCGCCGATCTCCTAGCGGTCCCCGAGACCCAGGAAGAGGTATGCTGCCTGCTCCGGGAAGTTCACCGGCAGAGTGTCCCTCTTACAGTCATCGGCAACGGTTCCAATCTGCTGGTGCTGGATAAGGGGGTCCGGGGAATTGTCCTGAAACTGGGTAATGCCCTGAAGGGCCTTACTGTGGACGGCTGCACCATCAAGGTGGAAGCCGGGGTCCTGCTTTCTCGCCTGGCTTCGGCTGCCGCAGAAGGAGGACTGGCCGGACTGGAATTTGCTTCCGGCATCCCCGGCAGCCTGGGTGGGGCTGTACTCATGAATGCGGGAGCCTATGGGGGAGAAATCGGCAATCTGGTCCGTCAGGTCAAAGTGGTCAGCCGAGAAGGTAATGTCCGGCTGCTGGACCGGGAAGCAATGGATTTCCGGTACCGCCACTCGGCCGTGATGGACAGCGGCGACATCATCCTTGCGGCGGACCTGGAACTGACCCGGGATGACCCGGATGCCATCCGAGAACGCATCACTGAACTGACCCGGAAACGGGTAGAGAAGCAACCGTTGAATTTCCCCAGCGCGGGAAGCACTTTCAAGAGACCTCCAGGATATTTTGCAGCGGCGCTCATCGACCAGGCTGGCCTTCGTGGCTATCGGGTCGGGGATGCTCAGGTATCGGAAAAACACACGGGTTTCGTGGTGAACCGGGGCCATGCCACAGCTGCAGAAATCTTACAGCTGATGGAAGATGTGAAGGAACGGGTCCATGTGGCCAGCGGCGTCTGGCTGGAACCGGAAGTCCGGATCATCGGAGAAGAATAAGAGGATCTTATCCTGGAAGGAGTCTGTTGGATCATATGAATAAGGGATATATATTCGTCCTTGTGACGGCTTTTCTGTTTGGGACTATGGAAACGGCCCTGAAGTTTTTCGGGAATATGTTCCATCCCATCCAGATCACGTTCCTTCGGTTTTTGATCGGGGGTTTGGTGCTGATGCCCATGGCCTTCAGCGCCCTGAAGAAGAAAAATGTGAAGCTGAATGGCCAGGACCTGAAGTTCTTCCTGTTCTCTGGGTTCCTGGGGGTGGTGGTCAGCATGATCCTCTACCAGATGGCCATTGTCTACGGGAAAGCTTCCGTGAACGGGGTCATCTTCAGCTGCAACCCGGTCTTTGTGGTCCTGTTTGCCTATTTCCTCTTGGGTGAACCCATTGACAAACTGACCATCTTTTCCCTGATGGCCAGTTTCGCCGGGATCATCTGCATCGTGGATCCGGCCAATATGACTGGCAGCCAGCTCAGCGTGATCCTGATCCTGCTCTCTGCCATGACTTTTGCCCTCTATGGGATCGCCGGACGGAAACATGCCCAGCGGTACGGGGGGATTGCCATGACCAGCCTGAGTTTTGTGTACGGGTCCCTGGAAATGCTGGTGCTCATCGGCCTTTCCACCCTGGCCCCTGTGCGCAGTTTGATGCTGGACACCGGCCTCAAGGTGTTCACGGATATCCCCATCCTCGGCGGACTGACAGCGGCTCATATCCCGCCCCTGGCTTACATTGCAGTGGGCGTTACGGGACTGGGCTATGCCAGTTATTTCCTGGCCATGGAATATACGGATCCAGCTACGGCCTCTCTGGCCTTTTATATCAAACCGATCCTGACGGCCTTCATGGCCTGGCTGGTCATCGATGAACCCATTACGGTCAACATGGTGGTGGGGATTGCCCTGATCCTTTTTGGATCCTGCCTTTCCATTATTTCCAAACGGAAGAAGGCATCTTGACAGAGAAAGGAAACCTGTAATGCAATTCAAATTCGTCCACAACAATTTCAATGTGCTGGACCTCCAGAGATCCCTGGCTTTCTATAAAGAAGCCCTGGGCCTGGAAGAAACCCGGCGGATCGAAACCCCGGATTTCACCATCGTGTATCTGGGAGACCATCAGACCAGCCATCTGCTGGAGCTGACCTGGCTGAAAGATCGGAAGGAGCCCTACAATCTGGGAGACAACGAATTCCATCTGGCTTTTGAGACCGATGATTTTGCTGCAGCCCATGAGAAACACCAGAAGATGGGCTGCATCTGCTTCGAAAATCCGGCAATGGGGATTTATTTCATTACGGATCCTGACAATTACTGGCTGGAAATCCTGCCGCCGAAAAAGAGATAAGGAGAGACAATATGGGAAGCTTTTTCAAGGAATTCAAGGACTTTGCTCTCCGGGGCAACGTGGTGGATATGGCCGTCGGTGTCATCATCGGGGGTGCTTTTGGAAAGATCGTATCTTCGGCTGTCAATGACCTGATCATGCCGCCTTTGGGGATCCTCATCGGCGGGGTAGATTTCACCGACCTGTTCATCAACCTGTCCAGCAAGAAAGTCAGCAGCCTGGCAGAAGCCAAGGCAGCCAATCTGCCGGTAATCGCTTATGGCAGTTTCATCACCAATGTCATCGATTTCATCATCATGGCTTTTGTGATTTTCTGCCTGATTTCTCTCCTGAACCGTTTCAAGAAAGAAGAACCCAAAGCAGAACCCACTCTGTGCCCGTTCTGCAAGATGCCAGTGGATCCGGCAGCCACCCGATGCCCCCACTGCACTTCGGAAATCCCGAAGAAATGACTTGCGTGGAAAAGACAACTGAATGAAGTCAGGACAGTGGGGCTGTCGTTTTTGCGGCAGCCCCCTGTCCATGGCAGAAATCCAATGAAGTAGGAGGAAGTTCATGAACGTATTGGATGTACTGGAAGAGCGGGGCTACCTGAAACAGATGTCCCACCCAGATGAAATCAGAGAACTGCTGGGAAAGGAAAAGATTACTTTCTATATCGGCTTCGATCCCACCGCAGACAGCCTCCATGTAGGCCACTTCATCGCCCTCATGGTCATGGCCCATATGCAGCGGGCCGGCCACCGTCCCATCATCCTCTTGGGCGGCGGCACCGGCATGGTGGGCGATCCCAGCGGCAAGAACGAAATGCGGAAGATGCTCACCCCTGAATTCATCAACCACAATATCGCATGTTTCAAAAAACAGATCGGCCGGTTCATCGACCTGTCCGAAGGAAAGGCCATCGTGGCCAACAACGCCGACTGGCTGTTGAAGCTGAACTATGTGGACATGCTCCGGAGCGTAGGAGTCCATTTTTCCGTGAACCGGATGTTGGCCGCTGACTGCTATAAGAGCCGTCTGGCCAGCGACAATGGGCTCACCTTCTTTGAAATGAACTACATGATCATGCAGGCCTATGACTTCTATACCCTGCACAAGGAATACAACTGTGTCATGGAACTGGGCGGGGATGACCAGTGGTCCAATATGATCGCCGGGGTGGAACTGATCCGTCGGAAGGACCGGCAGCCGGCCTACTGCATGACCAACACCCTTCTGACCAACAGCCAGGGCCAGAAAATGGGCAAGACCGTAGGTGGCGCCGTATGGCTGGATCCGGAGAAATTCTCTCCCTACGATTTCTACCAGTACTGGCGGAACATCGACGACGCAGATGTGGAGAAATGCCTAGCCCTTTTGACCTTCCTGCCCATGGACGAAGTCCGGCGGCTGGGGGCTCTCCAGGGAGCGGAAATCAACGAAGCCAAGAAGGTGCTGGCCTACGAAGTGACCAAGATCGTCCACGGGGAAGCGGAAGCAGAAAAGGCCAAGAACGCCACGGAAGCTCTGTTTGGGTCCGGCAACAACATGGACAATGTGCCCACCATCACCGTCCGGAAGGAAGAATGGGGCTGCCGGCTCCTGGATCTGCTGGCGGAAAACAAAGTCATCGCCACCAAGAGCGAAGGCCGCCGTCTGATGCAGCAGAACGGCCTGTCCATTGAAGATGTGAAAGTCACGGATGTGGATACCAAAGTGGATGAGACCCTGTTCGACGGCAAAGAAAGTCTCCTGCTCCGGAAAGGGAAGAAAAAGTACTATCGGTTGGTAAGGGAATAATCAAAAGGGGGTGTTGCGTGTGCAACACCCCCTTTTTCATCTCAGGTCCTTCTTTGCGATTTTTCCGGTGGCCAGGTGGGGCATGGTTTCCAGCTGGCGGAACACCCGGGGAACTTTGTAGATGGCCAGGTTCTGCTGGAGGTATTTCTTCAGGGCTTTGGGGTCTACCGTTTCTCCTTCCCGGACTGTGTAACAGCAGCATCCGGTCTGACCCTGGAGCTTGTCCGGGATGCCGATCACTGCGGCTTCCTCGATGCCCGGATAGGCATAGACTAGTTCTTCGATTTCCCGGGGATAGATGTTTTCCCCCATGCTGATGATCATTTCCTTCAGCCGGTCCACGATCTGCAGGTATCCGTCTCGATCTTCCCTGGCTATATCTCCGGTATGGAGCCAGCCGTCCACGATGGTGGCCGCCGTGGCCTCCGGCCGGTGCCAATAGCCCAGCATCACATTGTCCCCCTTCACCAGCAGCTCTCCTTGACCTCCTTGGGGGACGGCCCGGCCTTCCGGGTCTGCGATCTTCACTTGGATTCCCGGCAGGGGCAGGCCGATGGAACCTTTTTTCACCCGTTCAGGAGGATTGACCGAAACCACCGGAGAGGCCTCGGAAAGGCCGTATCCTTCGATGATGGGCTGGTGGTACTTGGCTTCAAAAGCTTCCAGGACGGAAAGGGGCATGGCCGTGCCGCCCAGGATGGTATATCGGACGGCAGCCAGGTCTTCCGGGCTTCCCCGGCGGATCAGCAGGGAACAGAGGGAAGGGACCAGATACAGGACCGTAAGCCGCTGCTGCCGGATAAAGTGGACGATGTCTTTCAAATTCACACTGTCGTAGAGAAAAATGGAAGCTCCAGCCAGCAGAGGATTCATCAGGGCGGTGATCAGGCAGAAGCAGTGGTACAGGGGCAGGACTCCCAGGACCCGGTCTTCTGCCGTGATGTGGAGCACATCCTGGACCTGACGGGCATTGCAGGTCACATTGCCATGGGAAAGCAGGGCTCCTTTGGGAGCACCGGTGGTGCCGGAAGTATAGATGATCACAAAGGGTTCCCGGTCTGTAAAGGAGGGGGGCAGGGCCGGAGCCTCGGGCACCTCTTCCTGCAGATATCCATCCATCGGCAGCTGCAGGATTTTTCCGTCCAGGTCCGCTGTGGCTGGCTGGGCCTTCCAGTCAAAAGACCTTCCAGTCAGCAGGAGACGGGTGCCGGAATCCCGGAGGATGTATCCCACCTCCCGCTGGCTCAGCTGGCTGTTCACCGGCACGGCAATGGCCCCCAGGGAAGCAATGGCCAGATAAGCCACAATGTAATGGACGGTTTTCCGGGAAAACAGGGCCACCGGGGTCTGCTGCCGGACTCCTTGGACATAGAGAGCATTCCGGCAGCGCCGGACCAGGTCCCGGAGTTCTCGGTAGGTATAAGAACGGCCCTGGTCGCAGACGGCCAGACGGTCTGGATCTCCAAAAGACAAAAGTTCGTGGACAAGCATGGAAAAAGCTCCTTTGTTAGATTTTACCTCCTATTGTACCGTGAAATGGGGGAATAGGGAAGAGTGGAGAGCGAAGAGCAGCCTGTCCATCCCGGCAATCCATTTTGATTTTTTACCAAGGAAGCCTGGTGCGGCTTCCTTTTTTATGTCTTGAAAGGAGGTATGGAAAATGAAGGGGAAGCGGATAGCCTGGACACCCGGTACCACAATTTCCAGCTGGGGTATGACAAAGTGGCCAACCCCAAAACGGTGTACGGAGTGCTGGCGGAACGGGGCATCGGGTCCCCCAGCTGCGCCTGCGGATCCGGGAAGGACCACAGCCTGGCTGGGGCCCTGTACGGCACCTGGTTCGGGGACGACGGCAGCTATACCGATGTGGTGGCCCGTTACAACCGGGACGATGCTCATGTAAGCACTTACGGGGGCTATCCGGACCGGGCGGACTGGCGGAGCCATGACATCAGCGCCAGTGTGGAATACGGCCGGACCATCCCTGTTTCGGACAACGGGTATTTTGTGGAACCCCAGGCCCAGTTCCAGATGGGGCACCTGGGCAGTTATCATGCCACTACCCTCCGGGGGAAGACCGTCCAGGCAGATGGGTACGACAGTGCCATCGGACGGATCGGCTTCGTGGCCGGCCGGCGGGGGAAGGACGCCCGCCATCCCTTCGACTGGTATATAAAGGGCAGCCTGCTCCACGAATTCGGAGGTGGCCGGGCCCTCCGGTTTACCGCTCCTGACGGAGAGAGCCTGGACACCCGTCTGGACAGCCAGGGCACCTGGTGCACCCTGGGCCTGGGCGGCAGTTACCGGACCAGCCACCGGACCTATCTCTACGGAGACGTGGAACGGAGCTTCGGCGGGGACCTGCAGAAAAAGTGGCAGGTGAATGTGGGGGTACAGTATCAGTTCTGAGTGAAGAGTGCAGAGTGAAGAGTCTAGTGACCAAAGGGGCTGTTGCGCTTGCAGCAGCCCCTTTGGTATAATAAAAAAAAGTCGCAGTTTTCACATATCTTGACAGAGGAGGTGGGGACCATGGAAGGACTGGTGCAGGGATTGACAAGTGTCTTTCAAGCCCCGGAACAGCTCTGGTCCATCGTCCCGCTGTCAACTCTGTATCTGGCCGCCATGGCCGGGGTGATCCTGTGGGGCGGCTCCCTCCGGGGGCGGATCTTCCAGCTGGGGGCCCGGGAAGCTATGGGATGGGGCATCTGGGTATGGCTGGCCTGGCTGGCCATCCGGCTCCTGCGCCTGACCCTGGTCACGGGCTGGGATACCCTCCATCGTCTGCTGTGGTACGGCTTTTATCCCTGTATGGGACTGCTGATCTTCCTGGTGGTCTGGATCAGCTATGCCAGCAACCGGAGACCGGAAGACGGGATGCTCCCCCGTTGGCTCCAAGGTCTTTTGATCCTGGACCTTCTGCTGGCTGGGCTTGTTCTCACCAACGACTGGCACCAGCAGGTTTTCCGGATCTTCCCCAGTCCGGGCCATCACCGGGATGTATATACCTACGGTTCCGGGTACTTCCTGATCCTGGGCAGTTACCTGGTCCAGCTGCTGCTGGCCAACGGATGGCTGGCATGGAGAGCCTGGAAGGAAAAATTCAGCTTGCTGAACCTGTGGGCTCCTTTGACCATCCTTCTGCTTTACGGGGGATATATTGCCGGGTACATCCTGCGGGTTCCCTGCTGTTTTCGAACTGAATTCGTCTTGCGGACAGCGGTTTTCGGGTTCCTTTGGATGGAATCCCTGCTTCGGTGCCGTCTGCTGCCGGGGAACAGCCAGTATCGGGACTGCTTCCTCCATTCCCGGTTGGGACTCCATATCCTGGACCGTCAGGGACGGACGGTGTACCAGTGCCGGCAGCTGGCCGTCCATCCGGAAGGGGACTGGCAGCAGCGGACCATGCCCATTTCCGGAGGTCAGGTGGTGTGGTACCAGGATATGGGGGAACTGCGCAGGCAGAAGGAAAAACTGGAACTGACAGTTCAGACCCTACGGCGGGCCTATGCGCTGAGAAAGAATTGGGAAAAGATCCGCCGGGAACGGATCAACCAGCAGACCCGGCAGCGAATCTATGCAGAGGTGGAAGGCATCCTCCAGAGCAAGGGGCCTCTTTTCACCCGGTATGCCCGGACCCTGGAACTGGCAAAGCCGGGGGAGGAAGGCCGGCAGGTAGTGGCCCGGCTGAACGTGCTGGCCTGCTATCTGAAGAAACAGTGCGTCCTCTTGCTCCGGGGCCGGGAGGACAATTCCCTGCCTTCCCGGGAACTGGTGCTGGCCGTGAGGGAACTGTGCCGGTATCTGGAACGGACCGGTCTGAAGACCCTGGTTGATGTCAGTCTGGAAGGGCAGCTGCCGGTGGAAACGGCCCTGGGGTTCTTCCAGCTGCTGGAAGAGGCTTCGGAAGAGGCGGTGCGCCAGAAAGAACAGTTCCAAATCTGCTGTATCAAAGAAAAACAGGGTGGCTGGGAACTGTCCCTGCTCTGGGATCCGCATCCCTGGGTCCGGGAGTTTGCCGTCCGGAATCAAGCAAAATATGGTCTGGGACTTTCCTGGCTGGAACTGGAGTACGGGAACAGTCTGGTGCTCCGGAGTCAAAGGAGGGACGGACCATGACGGACCTATTGAAACTGACACCCCTGGTCCGGACAATCGCGGTACTGCTGGGCCTTGGGGGACTGCTGAGCCAGAGTCTGCTGATGTATTTCCTCCAGCCTTTGCCCCGGTTCCAGAGCCGGCACCGGAAACTCCTGGAAGGGATGATTTTGGTCCTTATTGTGCTGCTGGAAGGTGTCCTGATCGAAAAAAACAGGCTGGATCCGCTGTCGGGGCCAAATCCAGAGAGAAATCTTTTTTTCCTGGTCTTTGGAGGTCTTTTTCTCGTTCTGGCCCTGAGACGGGCCTTGGATCTCCTACCGGAAACCATACGGGAAAAACGGGAGCAGATTACCGAGTATTCCATCCAGGAAGCTCTCGACAGCCTGGAGGAAGGCGTCCTGATCACCCTGCAAAATGGGGAACCGGTGCTGATGAACCGGGCCCTGTTCCGGTATACAGAAAGCATCCTGGGGACGGGGGTTCGGAACGGCAATGTGTTGTGGCATTTGCTCCAGGAAGTCCGGCGGCCCGGGCTGTTCCGGGAAAACCAGGGACGGGGGCTGCTGTTCCATCTGCCAGACGGACGCTGGCTCCTGTGTCAGCGGGATACGGTCTTGTTTGCGCAGCAGACCCATTGGCAGCTGACCATCAGCGATGTAACGGAACTCCAGCAGTTGAACCAGTCCCTGGATGCCCAGAACCGACAGCTCCAGCAGAAAAATACGGAATCGAAAAAAATGCTCCAGCATGTCCAGGAAATCCAAAGCCGGGAGACCCTCCGGGAAATCCGAAACCGGATCCATGATTTGATGGGGATGCGGATCAGCCTGCTCCAGCAGGTGCTGAACAATCGGGAGTTTGCCGATTACCAGCGGATCATGCCTCTCTTAGCCACTATGCTCAGCGATGTGCGGCAGGAAATCCGGGTGGATCCCCAGGTGCGGCTGGGAGAACTGGTATCTCTGTACCGGAAGCTGGGAGTGCTGGTCACCGTCCGGGGAACTCTTCCAAAGGCTGACTGGAAAGAGGAACTGTATGTGCAGATCATCCGGGAAGCCTTGACCAACGCCATCTGCCACGGCCGGGCCAGTCAGCTGACCCTGGTAATGGGAGAAAACAGCCTGCTGATCCAGGACAATGGACTGGGGTGCCCTGGACCCGTCCTGGAAGGAGGCGGGCTTGGGGGAATCCGGGAAAAAGTGGAGAGACGGGGCGGGACACTGGTCATTTCCGGGACCCCTCATTTTATGCTGAAGATCCGCCTGTTGGCGGAAAAGAAGGAAGGGAAGGACCATGATCCGGATTCTGCTGGTGGATGACCAGAAAATCCTGTTGAATGGGCTGGCCAGTCTGCTGGAACCTTATGAAGACCTGGAAGTGGTAGGGGAAGTGCCGTTTTCAGAAATGGTGGAGATGGCCTGTGCCCGACTGGACCCCCAGGTGGTACTCCTGGATATCTGCATGGAAGGGAAAACCAGCGGGATCGAGAACGCCCGGAAGATCCGGAAGCATTTTCCCCAGATCAAAGTCATCATCATGACCGGGTTCCAGGATGTGCATTTTGTGGAACTGGCCCGAGAGGCCGGAGCGGACAGCTTCATTTACAAGGAAAGCGCCGCGGACCAGTTCGTGGACTGCATACTCCGGACCATGGCAGGGGAGCATCTGTTCCCGGATGTCCAGGAACGGACCACCTTCGGATTTTACAATGCCACCCTGACCCAGCGGGAAATCCAGATCCTGCACCTGGTCTGTCAGAATTTGAGCTACCAGGAAATCGCCGAACGGCTGCATCTGACCCGCCGGACCGTCAGTTTCCATATCAGCAACATGCTCAGCAAAACCGGCCACAAAAGCATCGTGGGACTGGCCGTGGAAGCGGCGGAAAAGGGATATGCGGGAAGGGAATGAAAGGGGGGTGTGAATTTTTTCACACCCCCCTTACCTGTACTTTAGTACAGTGCGCAATCCTGCTTTTTCCAGTATACTGGGGACAGGAGGTGAAGTAGATGGAAATCCGAACTGTTTTCAGAAAATTCTTTTGTTTCATAAGTATCCTGGCTCTGCTGACCCTGGTTCCCTTTGGCCGGGGGCAGGCGGCAGAGAAGGAAAAGGTGATCCTGGATACGGATATGGTGGAGCTCTTGGATGATGGGGTGGCCATGATGATGCTGGCCCAGGCTCCCCATATCCAGCTGGAAGGGGTGACCATCGTCTTTGGGAATACCTGGGTGGAAACGGGAACCGCAGCGGCCATCCGCCAGCTGGAAGGCATGGGCCGGAAAGACATCCCGGTGTTCATGGGGGTGAATGAACCCACCCGAAAGGACCGGTTTGCCCATATGGCGGAAGAAAAACGGCTGTACGGACAGAACTTTGACAGCCACAAAGGGGCTGCCGGCTATCCTCGTCCGGTCTCCTGGCAGCAGGCTTACCGGGAACGGTATCACCGGGAACCGGAACTGGAGCCCCGGAAGGAAAGGGCGGCAGACTTCATTGTGCGGACCATCCGGAATAATCCCGGTCAGGTGACCCTGGTGGCCATTGGCAGCGGAGCCAACTTGGCGGCGGCCCTGGACCGGGATCCGGCCATTGCCGGGCTGGTGAAACGGGTGGTGTACATGGCCGGAGCCTTCATGGTGGAAGGCAATGTGATGCCCCATGGAGAATTCAATGTGTGGATCGACCCGGAATCCGCCCGGAAAGTGTATCGGGCACCTTGGACCGAGCAGGTGTTCCTGCCTTTGGATGTGTGCAACACGGCCAAATTGAGCCGGCAGGAATACCAGCGGCTTACCGGGAAGATCACCCAGCCCTGGGCCCGTGCCATGTGGAAAGAGTACTGGGCCGGACCTCTGTTCCAGCAGGATCCGGGATTTTCCAGTTATATCTGGGATGTGCTGGCGGCTGCGGTGGTCATCGATCCCCAGGTGATCACCCGGGAAGAAACCCTGCCGGTGGATGTGAATGACCAATACGGACCAGGTTATGGAGATACCATGGCCTACCGGGGCTTCGGACCGGAAGGCACCCAGAAGGCCCGGATCGTCTTTGCCGTAGATCAGGACCGATTGTGGCCCATGGTGGAAAAAGTCTTCGACCGGCTGTAAAGGGAAAGAAAGGAAAAAGCCATGATCAACCGAAAGAATTTCCTGTGCCTGGGGGCTGCCGCCCTGGTGCTGAGTTTGGGGCGGCCGCTCCAGGCCTGGGCCCAGGTGGTGCTGCTCCATACCAACGACATCCACTGCGGGGTGGATAAAAATCTTACCCTGGCCCGGGTGGCAGCTTACAAAAAACTCCAGAAGGGAGAAAATCCCCAAACCCTGCTCCTGGACGCCGGGGACGCCATCCAGGGGGAACCAGTGGGAAAACTCACCGACGGCCGGGCCATGGTCCGGATCCTGAACGCTGCCGGGTATGATTTCGCCATTCCCGGCAACCATGAATTCGACTATGGTATGGACAATTTCCTGTCCCTGGCCCAAAAGCTGAAGTGTGGGTATACCAGCTGCAACTTCGTCCGGCGGGATACGGGGAAACCGGTGCTGGCGCCCTACCGGATCTTTTCCTTTAAAGAACGGAAGGTGGCGCTTATCGGAGTCACCACCCCCGGTACCCTGGTTTCGTCCACGCCCCGGTTCTTCCAGGACGGGAAAGGCCGTTTCATCTATGGGTTCTGCGAGGACAAGGAAGGGGTAAAGCTTTACAGACAGGTCCAGGATACCGTAGAGGAAGCCCGGGAACAAGGGGCGGATACGGTGATCCTGGTATCTCATCTGGGCAGCGACGGCTCCATCCCCGTATGGTCCAGCCGGGCGCTCCTGGCCCATGTAACGGGAGTGGATGGGCTCATCGACGGACATTCCCATGAACAGTACGAAGTGTATTACCCGGACCGGAAGGGCAAAATGATCCCGGTGGCCCAGACCGGGACCAAGCTCCAGACCCTGGGACGCATGGTCATCGAAGATGACGGTACCATCCGGGGCGAACTGATCCGAAATCTGCCGGAACCGGATCCCAAAGTGGAGACACTGGTCCGGAAAGAACTGGCTAAAGTGGACAAGGTTCTGGCCCGGAAGGTGGGAGAATCTCCTGTGGAGCTGGTGGATTCTCTGGAAGGCCGGCGGGCGGTGCGCCAGAAAGAAACCAACCTGGGGGATTATGCTGCCGATGCTTTCCGGACCTTTTTCAAGGCGGATGCAGCCCTGATCAACGGGGGATCCTTCCGGTCCGGCCTGCCCCAGGGCAGTTGGACCCGGAAGACCCTGCTGACCCTGTTCCCCTTCGGAAACCAGGCGGTGCTCCGGAGCATTTCCGGCCAACAGCTGCTGGATGCCCTGGAACTGAGCGTATCCCTTGCACCGGAAGAAAACGGCGGGTTCCTTCAGGTATCCGGCCTGACTTTTGAGTATGATCCTGCCATCCCGTCTCCGGTGAAACTGGATGACCAGGGGAATTTCGCCGGCATCCAGGGCAAACGGCGGGTGAGCCAGGTGATGATCGGGGGCAAATCCCTGGACCCGGCAGAAGACTACCTGGTGGCCGGGACCAGCTATATCCTCAGCGATGGAGGCAACGGATATTCCATGTTCCGGGACACCGCCCTGGTGGCCGAACCGGGCCTCTCCGATGTGGACATCCTGGCAGATTATGTCCAGAAACAGGGAGTCAGCGAGGAGTACCGGAAGCCGGAAGGACAGGGACGGATTCAAGTAAATAGGAAATAAGAAGTCGGACCCGGCCCTTAAGGGCCGGATCTGACTTTTTTCTCCAAAACCTGTACTTTAGTACAGCGTATTTATTCCTAAAATTCTGTACAATAGAGCCAGAAGAAAGTGATGAGAACTGGAGAAAAGGAGGATATTATGGGACTGATCAAAGCAGGGATGGGCGCTGTAGGCGGCGTGCTGGCCGATCAATGGAAAGAGTTCTTTTACTGCCAGATGGCACCGGACATCCTGATGATGAAGGGACAGAAACGGACCGGGAGCCGGAGCTCCAACCAGGGGGACGACAACATCATCAGCAACGGATCCCGGATTGCTGTGAACAACGGCCAGTGCATGATGATCGTGGAAAGCGGCAAAGTGGTGGATCTGTGTGCGGAACCGGGGGAATACACCTACGACAAAAGCACGGAACCTTCCATCTTTACCGGGGACCTGAAAGACAATGTGAAGAACATCTTCAAGCAGATGGGGAAACGGTTCACCTACGGCGGGGATACCGGGAAGGACCAGCGGGTGTACTATTTCAACACCAAGGAACTGATCGGGAACAAATACGGGACCCCCAGTGAAATCCCCTTCAAGGTGAAGGATGACACCACCGGCCAGGTGCTGACCATCCGGCTCCGGTGCTTTGGGGAATACAGCTATCGGATCACCGACCCCATCCTGTTCTACACCCATGTGGCCGGGAACGATTTCGATGAATACCGCCGGGAAACCCTGGACGGCCAGATGAAAAGCGAACTGCTCATGGCTCTGGCACCGGCTTTTGCCCAGCTCAGCGCCCAGCGGATCGACTATACGGAAATCATGGCCCATACCTTCGAGCTGGCGGAAGCCCTCAACGATGTGCTGAGCAAAAAATGGCGGGATCTCCGGGGCATTGAAATCGTTTCCTTCGGGATCAGTAACATCAAAGCCAACGAAGCGGACGAAGCAAAGATCCAGAAGGTCCAGATGAGCATGACCATGGGCAGCGATCCTCGGATGGCCATGGGGGCCATGGTGGATTCCACCACTGATTCCATGAGGATGGCCGCCGGGAACCAGAACGCCGGAGCTGCCTTCGGATTTATGGGTATGAATATGGCAGGGAATGCCGGAGCGGGAATCTATCAGACTCTGGCAGGACAGGCGGCTCAACAGCCCGTCCAGCAGCCGGTGCAGCCGGATCCTCCTTCCGTTGGAGTTGCCCCCAAGGCGGCGGATCCCAACAGCTGGAACTGCAGCTGCGGACAGCAGGGCAACACCGGGAAGTTCTGCATGGCCTGTGGAGCCAAAAAGCCGGAACCGGCAGGGAGCTGGGACTGTGCCTGCGGACATAAGGGCAATACCGGGAAATTCTGCGGGGAATGCGGTGCTCCCAAACCGGAAGCCCAGCCTCAGGGATGGACCTGCCCTGGCTGCGGCACGGTGAACCAAGGGAAATTCTGCATGAACTGCGGCGCCAGGAAACCGGAGGACGCCCCGCTGTACCGCTGTGACAAATGCGGCTGGCAGCCCCCCGATCCTCACCATCCCCCCAAATTCTGCCCCCAGTGCGGAGATCCCTTTGACGACAACGACAAGACCTGAAACAGGAGGTGAACCATCATGACCGATACCTCTGTTGCCTATAAGTGTCCCAACTGCGGCGGGCCCCTGGAATTCCAGCCAGGGGCAAGCCAGGTGGTCTGCCCCTACTGCGATACCCAGCTGGACGTGGCACAGATGGAAGCCCTCTTTGCCCGGCAGCAGGAACGGGCGGCAGCTGCCCAGGAAGCCAAAGAAGAACGCTGGAATACGGAAATGGCGGGCAAGGAATGGAGCACGGAAGAAGCCGCCATCCTGAAAGCCTTCACCTGTTCCGCCTGCGGGGCGGAAATCGTCTGTGACGAAAACACCCTGGCTACCGAATGCTGCTACTGCGGGAATCCCACCATGCTGCCCAACCGGTTCAGCGGCATGCTGAAGCCGGATTACGTGATCCCCTTCCAAAAGACCAAAGAAGATGCGGTGGCGGCCCTGAAGGAATTCTACAAGGGCAAACGGCTCCTGCCGACGGCCTTTACGGCCAACAACCGGGTGGAGGATATCCAGCCCATGTACGTGCCCTTCTGGCTCTTCGATTCCAAAGTCCATGCCAGTGCCGACTTCCAGGGAGAAGACGACAATGTGATGGAAACCAGCGATGAGATCATTACGGAAACCCGGGTGTTCCAGTGCATCCGCAGCGGCCGGATGAGCTTCCACAAGATCCCGGTGGACGGATCCAGCAAGATGGATGATACCTATATGGAAAGCATCGAGCCCTTCGATTACTCTCAGATGGTCCCCTTCAGTCCGGCTTATCTCACCGGCTTCCTGGCGGACAAATATGATGTGGATGCGGAAGCTTCCGTACCCCGGGCGGATGAACGGGTGGAACGGTCCGCCGTGGGGGTGCTGGAAGAAACCGTCAGGGGCTATGACCGGAAGACCCTCCAGGACAGCGTGGTCCGCAAGGAAGAAGATCAGGTGGCCTATGCCCTGGCCCCGGTGTGGATCCTCACCACCCGGTATCAGGACAAGCCCTATACCTTTATGATGAACGGACAGACCGGGAAGATGGTGGGCACCCTGCCCTATGACAACCAGAAATCCCTGATGGTCATGGGGGCCGTGGCGGCCATCCTTACACCGGTACTGTACTTTGTAGGAAAGATGTTCTTGACGTAAGGAGGTCATCATGAAGAAATTATTACGCATCCTGGCCCTCCTGGTGTTCCTGGTGGGCATGGCGGTTCCCGGATCGGCAGCCACTGCCCTGGTGATGGATCAGGCAGATCTCCTGCGGCCCCAGGAAGAAAAAGCTCTCCAGCAGTCTCTGGACCAGGTGAACCAGAAATACCAGGTCCGGCTGGCGGTGGTCACGGTGAAAAACACCGGAAACGTGAAACCCGGAGCGTTCGCCAATGTGATGCTGGACAAGATCAAAGACAGCCGGCTCAAGGGAAATATGGTCCTGCTCCTTTCCATGAAGGATCGGGACTGGTACATTTCCACCGACAACAATATGCGGAAAATGATCACCGACAAAGCCGGCGTCAAGGCCCTTAGCGGAAAATTCCTGCCGGCTCTCAAGAAGAACAACTATCCGGAAGCCTTCGGCCAGTTCGCCCAAGGAACGGATGAGCTGCTGGCCTACTACCAGAAGGAAGGGAAGCCCTACGATCCGGCCGATGTCTTCAACCCCCTGGCTTTGGCCATCGCCGCTGCGGTGTCCCTGGGCATCGGGTTCCTGGTGCGCCGGATCCTCATCGGCCAGATGAACAATGTGCTGCCGGCCCTGGAAGCCGGGGCCTATCTGGACCGGAACAGCTTCCAGCTGGAAGAAGACACGGACAACTACCTGTACATGACGGTCCACCGCCAGCCAAAATCCAAAGAGTCCGACCATTCGGCAGACAGTACCGATGAGGATCACGGAGGAGGCGGCGGAAAGTTCTGAAGACAGAGGCTCAGCTGAAGCAGGGCCGGAAAGGAGTCCATCATGAAAAAGAACTGGAAAGCAGCACTTCTGGCAGGGCTGTCCCTGTGCTTGTTCCTGACCGGCTGCAGAGGCGGCGGAGGCGGTGGGACACCGGCAAAACCCAAATCCGACCTGCCGGAACGGAAAAAAATCAGTACCCCGGTGGCATCCAGCTTCAAAGTGGACGGCCGTACGGTGAACATCTATGAATATACTGGGCTCACCTTCAAGGACCAGACCCTGTGGACAGAAAAACTGGCGGTGGATGGGGACCGGATCTACTTCTTCGGCTTCGACAACAAGGACAAAACATACCGGACCAAACTCCGGTCCGTCAGTTACAAGGACGAGACCCTCAGTGACCTGAAGGTGTTGGATGGACGGGCCAACTGGCGGTACCGGCTGGTGGTATCCAACGGGACTGTCTATGACTGGCACAAAAAAGGAGAGTATAACAGCATAAAGACAAATTCCCCCGACTACTGGCATTATTACGATGGAAAGGCCATGGTGCCCACGGATCTGAGAGGGATGACCCTGGTTCCCATCGATCAGGGGAAGGATGTGGTCTATACCGAAGGGTCGGATTACTGGATCGGGACCCTGGAAAAAGGGAAGCTCACCAAAGGAAAGAAACTGCTTTCCGGAACGGAGGCGAAGAAGGACGGCCTGAGCCTCAAAGGCCAATGGGCAGATAAAGATGGATTCTACCTTATGGGGTACCTGAAGAATGACAAGGGGGAAAATTGCAATGTGGTCCGGCAGTTCAGCCTGGAAAACGGCCAGCTCCTCCAGTCCTTTGAGGGACCGCCCACCAAAGAAGGCCGTGGGTATGCGGTCACCGAGCACCGGGTGGTGATGGGGCAGGAAGGCGGCATCTACTGGATCTACAACAAGAAGGACGGAAAACTGCTGGGGAAATTCAAAACAGAACCCAAGCTGACCATGGAAATCCTGACCCCCATGAAAAATGACTCCATTTTGATTTACCGCCGGATCAACCGGTCCGAAGCCAAACTGTACCGGATGGATCTGTAGGGAAGAGGGAGCCGTGCAGAGGGAAGAGTGAAGAGGGAAGAGGGGGACGGTGGGAGCCGAATGTCCCATTGTGGTACCGTAGGGGCCGCACAACCGGAGGCCCGTCCCCCGATCTGAAAGGAGGAAGCATGAACGGAAAGGATGTCTGGAGGCAGCTGGCCTGTCTGTGTCTTCTGGCCGTTCTCGCCGGCCTTCCCGGGAGGGCCGGGGCTTCCGGAGGAGAAGGGGTCTATGACCGGGAACTGGACACCCTGTATGCCATGATCCAGGGGGGCAGAGGCTGTGCCCCCTTTGGGGATGACCGGGAAGATCTGCTGGCCGTCTGGGAAGGGATACGGGAGCTGTCCCCGGATCAGGGACTGGAACAGGTGAAGTTCCAGGTACTGGACTGCAACGGGGACGGGGAACCGGAACTGATGACCAGCCAGGACAACCGGCTCACCAACCTGTTCACTCTCCGGGAGGGCCGGCCCCACCGGGTGTTCAGCGGCTGGTACCGGGACGCCTGGTATTATCTGGGAAACGGGCGGTTCCTGAACCAGGGGGCCGGAGGCGCGGGGCTTTCCATCCTGGGCGAGTACCATCTGGACGGGGACGGGAACCTGGTGTGCGAAAGCTGTACCTTCACCAACTGGGACCCGGTTGAGGAGAAGGAGGAAGTGTACTGGAACAACCATGGAGTCCCGGACAGAGCCCTGTCGAAGAAACAGGCCATGACGCCGGGGCAGTTCTTCGAACTTCAGAAAGAACGGATGGGCAAGGTGGAAACGCTGTCCTGGCAGTCCCTGGCCTGGTGGGGCAAAGGGAGCGTGGAATTTTCCCTGACCCAGCCCGGGGAGTTGGGAGAACCCCTGCTGGCGGTGATTCCCAGAGAGACCCTGGAAGATGTGCACCTGCTCACCCTCCAGGTGGCGGAGGTCAGCGACAGCGGCCAGGTAACCTGGCAGGTGGAAAATGACGAAACCCTGGGGAATCTGGAACCGGGTACTCGGTACAACTACCCGATGGCACTGGAAGGGACGGCCCGGGCCACCGGCCTGTCCTATTGCGACCGGAAGGGATATCACCGGAAGATCTTCCAGATCAGCGGAGAAGACGGGAGCCTGGTGGTACGGGAAGAGTGAAGAACGGGGTGAGGAGGGATCGGCCCATGAAAAAAATACTGATACTGCTGGTTGCGCTGTTCCAGCTGCTGATGGTCCCGGGGGCCCTGGCTGCCTCCCGGCAAACGGTGCTGGTCAACAATGTGGAAGAACTGATGGAAGCCCTGGGGGACCACCGGGAAATCATCCTGGCACCGGGCCGGTATAATCTGTCTGCCTGGATCGGGAGTCCTTCTGCAAAACGGACGGTCCATCTATTTGGATACAATCCTCTGAGTCCCCCGGGCCTGTATCTGGCCTATGATGTCCTGGAACTGGCCGGGTTCCAGGATCTCACCATCCGGGGCCAGGACACCGGGGACATCACGGCGGAAATCGTTACGGAAGACCCTTATACGGCAGTGCTGCATTTCCGGAACTGTGAAAATCTGCGGCTGGCCCATCTCCGGATCGGCCATTTCCTGAAAAAAGGCTACTGCAGCGGGGCCGTACTGAACCTGGATAGTGTGAAAAACATCAGCCTGGAACATCTGGACCTGTACGGTTGCGGGACCTACGGGTACGAAGCCCGGAATAGCGAGAACATCACCCTCAGTGACAGTGTAATCCGGAACTGTACTTACGGCCTGGTGGACGCTGTGGGCTGCCGGGACCTAAAGATTGTGCGGACCGTTTTCAAAGATACCAGCACCAACCTGCCTCTCTTCGCCTTGGCCCATTCCCGGCTGGAACTGCGGGACTGCACCTTCCACAATGTTTACGGGAAGATGGAGGATCTGTCCGTGACAGGGGGAAGTGCAGAATAGGGAAAGGAGGCATAACCATGGATGGACCGGCTAAAAAAACCACTGCTTTCGTCTTGGCACTTCTCCTGTTGGGGGTTGCCATTCCCGGCCAGGCCTGCAGGGAACCTTATATGCTGGACGGACCCGGAAGCGTCTATGAACCCCCGGTCCTTTCCAACCGCGAAGTCAGGAGCCAGCTCCGGATCGCTCTGGCCTTCCGGTCCCAGTGGGATCTGGTCCAAAACTGGAAGGGACCGGTACAGTTTGCCGTGACGGAGATGGATGGGGACGGACAGGTGGAAATCCTGGCTGTGGCTCTGGAGGAGGGAATCCTCCAGGGTCATGAGGTCCAGGGTGGAAAGGGAAAAATGGAGAAAATCCCCCAGGACCGGCTGGAAGGGCTGCTGATGAGTTGTCCGAAATCTCCGGTCTGGTTCACCATTTCCCCGGAACATCGGGAAAGCTGGCTGGAGGGCCCTCCCTCCCACAATATCCATATGCTCCTGGACAGCTACGAAATCCATGTGGGCAGAAAAGAGGGGTTTGGGTAAAAACTGCCGAAAGGAGACGCTATGGAAGGAAAGCATATCTGGAGACAAATGGTCTGTCTGTATCTGTTGGTCATTTTCACCGGTCTGCCTGGAGCTGCCGGGGCTGCCAGTGGAGGAGATGTCTCTGGCCGGGAACGGGACACCCTCCAGTCCCCGGCCCGGTGGGGCAAAGGGTGCGTGGAATTTTCCCTGACCCAGCCCGGCGAATTCGGAGAAACCATGCTGGCAGTGGTTCCCAGAGAGCCCTTGGAGGATGTGCACCTGCTCACCCTCCAGGTATCGGAGGTCAGCGACAGCGGCCAGGTGACCTGGCAGGTGGAAACCGACGAACCCCTGGAAATCTGGAACTGGGCACCCGGTACAATTATCCCATGGCCCTGGAAGGGACGGCCCGTTCTATGCGATGATCCTGTTTAGTCCTTGCGGATATATGCCGTAGCGGGACCGGAACCGACTTTGATGATATAGCCTTCCTTTACCAGGTTGGACAAAGTACGTTCGATGGTTGCCTGGCTGATATCTGGACAGCGTTCCATAAGATCCTTGCGGTTGGAAGCTCCTGTACTCTGGATCATGGCAATGTCCACCAGCGTTTTCAGTTCGTCTGTATTGGCTTCCAAAAATAAATCCTGACGTCCTTTGTGTTCATGGATACAGGTAAGCAGTTGGACGATTTCAGGTGTTAGTAAGTTTTGAGTTTCTTGCAAATAGTTGAATGTCCGCATAAGAATCTCCTTTATTCCTCTATTATCTGCCTTATTTTAACGCCAAATAATGCAGATAATAAGAAAATGAGGCAGATAGATACGGAGATGAAAAGGTACGGAAAGAACTGGAGCGAGCAGGCGAGCTCCAGCCCAAGGTGATCCGGTTTCTAATAAGGCGTGAGGGGCTTGCCCCATGAAAAAATGGCCCTGCAGCAGCCCCTTAAAAATACGCCGTCATACTGGTCCCCAGGACCCACTCCCGGAAATCCCGGGTGAAGGGTCCTGCTTTTCTGTTCTGGAGCCGGAACCCTTCTATGGCCCAGACCAGGCCGGGGAACACCACATAGTCCATCCGGACGCCCCAGCCTTGGAATCCCTGGCGCTGGAAGAACCCTGTATCTCCGTCCATGGTGTGGAACAGGATGCTGGACTGGGGCTGGTGGTAGTACCGGAGCCAGGTTTCCCAGGTGCCGCCCTTTCGTTCATCCAGTTCCCCATAGGTCACCGCAGCCACAAAGCCGGCTTTCCGTTCCCGGTATCCGTCCTGGCCATGGGTCCCTTTGGAGCCAAGCAGTTCCAGGTCGAAGAGCCATCGGTCCCGGGGCTGGTATTCCAAACGAGTGGTCCAAATCTGCTGCCGGTCGAAACCTTTGCCGCTGGATCCCGGTTCCAGACCAAAAGCCTGGAGGGCGGGCAGGCTGGCAGGCTGATCCTGGCGGGTGCGGAAATCCAGGAAGGCGGACCGGAGGTTCAGTTTCCCCAGTTGTTTTTCGGTCTGGACGAACCAGCCGGTTTTCCGATGGAGGTTGTCGTCTCCGGTGGTCTGGCCCGCAAACAAAGTGGTCCGTCCGGCTGGGTCCGTCTTTTTTCCAAAGCTGGTGCGGATCCCGTCCACCCGTTTGTCGATCACGTTCCCATCCATGAGATACAGGTTGAACCGGCCCAGCTCCCATTTGGTGTGGTCATTTTCGTGCTGGAGATAAGCACGAGAGAGGGAGGGATGGTGGTCCTGGGTGTGGTCCTTGTCGTTCCGTTTGTCTTCGATCATGAATTTCAGCTGGGTCTCCTGGCTGGTGTGGACCACCGGGAACAGCCGCAGCCGCCGCTGGAGCAGGAATACATCCTGGTCCGTCCGGGGCCAGCGGCTTTTTTTCAGGTTGGCGGGAATCCGGGCGGCAAACCGGCCTTTGCCGTAGAGATACCGGTAGTCCCCGTGGAGCTCCAGCCAGGGGGCTTTCCGTTTTTCTTCCTGTTCGGGAGGGTCAGCCTGGGAAGGGTCTACGGGGGCACCTTCTCCCAAGGCCCCGGGCAGGGCCAGGCAGAACAGCAAAAAGAACCAGAAGGGGAAAGGCATGGCCATCACCTGCTTTCTGTCGTTTCTTATATCATACTATATGTAAAGTGAAGAGTGAAGAGCGCAGCGTGCAGAGCCCTGCCCTACCCACTTTTTCTTGTATATGGTATAATATACTGATTAAATTGTATAAACTTGCGTTTGAGGAGACAGCCTATGAACGACGAACAAGAAAAACAGCAGGCGCAGTTGGAAAACAGTCCCGATGCGGACGATATGGGTGCCATCAAGGTGGCTGACGAGGTCCTGAGCATTGTGGCCGGGCTGGCAGCTTCCGAGGTGAACGGAGTCTATGGCATGAGCGGGGGGATCCGGGAAGGTCTTACGGACATGCTGGGGAAACAGAACTTCTCCAAGGGCATCAAGGTCTATACGGAAGGCCATACGGTGCGGGTGGAAGTCCATGTGATCATCACCTATGGCTTCAATATCCCCGATGTGGCCATCAAACTCCAGGAAAAAGTCAAGGAAGCCGTGGAGAACATGACCGGCTACGAAGTCACCGGGGTGGATGTCCATGTGGAAGGGGTCAAGAAGAAAAAAGAAAAAGCGTTCAGCGAGAAGGACGATACAGAAGAATTGGTGAAAAAATGGGAAGAAGGAGCAGCCGGAGAACCTGGAGAAACGGCCAGCCCGGCAGCACCACCTGAGGAACCCTCAGGATCGCTGGAAGATGCCTCGACTGGAGCTCCTCTGGAAAGCAGGGAAGCAGAAGGACCCGCCGGAACCGGAGATGCACCTGGGGAAGGACCGGAGGAAGCAGTGCCTGGAGCAGCCCTCCAGGAAGCAGCAGGGGGAGAAAAATGAGCATATTCGATCGGATTATCTTGACCATGTACACCTGCATCATGGCAGCCGTGGCCGTGCTGATCGTCATAGTCAGCGTCAACGGCATCCCTGTCCATGATCTGACGGAATTCGCCGCCCGGGTCCCCGGCCGTTGGGAATACACCATCGGCGGGGTGATCATCTTCCTGGTGAGCCTGCGGCTGCTGTTTGCCAGCTGGAGCCGGGGCGGCAGCAACGACCTGACCTTCGAGAACGAACGGGAAGGGAAGATCCATGTGAGCCAGCGGGCCATGGAAGATTATATTTCCGGATTCACCAATGATGTGTACGGGGTCTTCGGTTCCAAGTGCCGGGTGAAGCTGCTGAAAGACAATCAGCTCAGCGTCCGGATCAATGCTTCCATCGAACCGGGGATCAACATCCCGGATACCACCGATGAGGTGAAACGGACGGTGAAGAAAAACATCATGAACGTCATCGGCGTGGATGTGGCCGATGTGGCAGTCTATTTTAAGCATATCAAGGCGAAGGAATAGATGGAGGATGGACCATGTGGCAGGAAATTTTGCGTAAATTGTTTGAAACCAGCCGTTGGCGGATCATCGGCGCTTCGGTGGGCCTGGTGGTGGGCATCCTGTTCCTCCTCCTGGGCTTTTTCCAGGCGGTGTTCCTGCTGTTCTGCATCGGTCTGGGATTCTATATCGGCTATAAAATGGATGCAGGGGAAGATCTGGTGGATCTGCTGGACAACCTGCTGCCTCCGTACCATAAATAAAGGAGTTTAACAACCATATGAGCAGAAGAGAAGCACGTACCATTGCATTGAGAAGCCTGTTTGCCCTGGAATTCTCTCCGGAACAATCTCCGGAAGAAACGGTCCGGACCATGGCGGAAGAAGAGGATATCCAAGATATCCGGAAAAAAGATCTGGCCTATGCCCTGGCATTGGTGAACGGAGTCCGGGAACACCAGGAAGTCCTGGATGGGGAACTGGACGGCCTGGACGCCAAATGGACCCTGAAGCGGATGAACGGCATCGACCGGAACCTGCTGCGGATCGCCGCCTGGGAAATGTTCTACAGCCCGGAACCGGTGCCTCCGGCGGTGGCCATCAATGAAGGGGTGGAACTGGCCAAGATCTATGGGGGAGATGAATCCCCCGCTTTCATCAACGGCCTGCTGGGGAGCCTGGTGAAGCAGCATGACCGCTGAGGAAGCGGTGCTGGGGCTGGATACCAGCTGCTATACCACTTCCGCAGCCCTGCTGGACCGGGAAGGGAACCTGCTGGCCGATCAGCGGCGGCTCTTGAAAGTGAAACCAGGGCACCGGGGTCTGGCCCAGTCGGAAATGGTCTACCAGCATACCCGGAACCTGCCGGATCTCTTGGAAGCCCTGGATCTTTCCGGACGGAAGGTGGCGGCCATCGGCGTCAGCGCCCAGCCCCGTCCCCGGGAGGATTCCTATATGCCCGCCTTTCTGGTGGGACTGGGTATGGCCCGGAGCCTGGGAAAGCTGCTGGGGGTTCCCGTGTACCGATTCACCCATCAGCACAACCATATGTATGCCGGTCTCTGGTCCGTGGGGAAAACGGCCCCGGACCGGTTCCTTTTGACCCATATTTCCGGGGGGACCACGGACCTGCTCCTGTGTGAACGGCAGGCAGACGGGGAATTTTCCCTGGAACCCCGGGGCAGCAGCATCGATCTCCATGCAGGACAGTTCATCGACCGGGTGGGGGTGGCTCTGGGGCTGCCCTTCCCGGCGGGGCCACATCTGGAAAGATTGGCTGGAGAAGCGGAAACTCCCTATCCATTGAAAGTCTGGACCGAAGGCGGGAACCTCTCTCTTTCCGGCCCTTGTACCAAAGCCCTGCGGGCCACGGAAGCCGGAGCAGATCCGGCCAGCCTGGCTCTGGGAGTGGAACAGGCCATCGGCCAGGGATTGGGGCGGGTGCTCCAGGCCATCTGCCGAGAGGAAGGCCTCCAGCAGGTCCTTCTGGTGGGTGGCGTCAGTGCCAATCAGGAAATCCGCCGGTGCGTGGAAACGGCCCTGGCCCGAGAGGGAATCTCCTTGTGGGTCCCGGATCCCCGGTACAGTGTGGATGGAGCCGTAGGCAATGCCTGGGCGGCGGTGCTCCGGGAAAAGCAGGAGGGACGATGATCACAGGAAAAATCTATACGGTTTCGGAAGTGACAAAGATCGTGAAGGGGCTGTTCCGGCAGGAGCCGGAATTTGCCAATCTCCAGATCCAGGGGGAAATCTCCAATTTCCGCCAGTATCCTTCCGGCCACTGTTATTTCAATCTAAAAGACGGCAAGACCCTGCTGAAGGCGGTGATGTTCGCCGGGGCGGCCCGCCGCCTGAAGCAGCTTCCCAAAAATGGGGACCAGGTGCTGGGAGTGGGCCGGATCGACCTATATGAACGGGACGGGGTCTATCAGTTCTATGTGGATATGATGATGCCTCTGGGCGCTGGAAACCTGATGATCGCCTATGAGCAGCTGAAGGAAAAACTGGCGGCGGAGGGCCTGTTCGACGAAAGCCGGAAGAAACCCCTGCCCGCCTATCCTCGGACGGTGGGCATCGTCACTTCTTCAGCGGGGGCGGCAGTCCGGGATATCATCAATGTAGCCGGACGCCGAGACCCAGGGGTGAAGCTCCTGCTGTTCCCGGTGAAAGTACAGGGGACCGAGGCCCCGCCGGAAATCGTCCATGGCATCCAGTTCTTCAACCGGCACAAATTGGCGGATGTATTGATCGTAGGCCGGGGCGGGGGCTCCATGGAAGACCTGTGGGCCTTCAATGATGAACGGGTGGTCCGGGCCGTTGCAGCTTCGGAGATCCCGGTGATCTCCGCCGTGGGCCATGAAATCGATTTCACCCTCAGTGATTTTGCTGCGGACCTCCGGGCCCCTACTCCTTCTGCAGCGGCGGAACTGGCCGTGCCGGAACGGAGCGGGGACCGGGAGCTGTTGGGGAAACTGGTGCGACGGCTGGAACGGGCTGCCGACGGCCGGATCCAGGAACGGGTCCGGACCTTGCAGCAGCTCCAGGCAGAATGGGTGTTCACCCATCCGGAGCGGTTGTGGGAAAACGCCGGCCAGACCCTGGACAGCCTGAGCCAGAAGCTGGAACAGGCAGGCACCCGGGCCCTGGAAGGGCGGCAGCAGAAGGTGGACCTATTGACGGCCAAACTGCAGGCCCTGGACCCTTACGCGGTACTCCGGCGGGGATATACCATAACGGAAAACAGCCAAGGGAAGGCGGTCCGGCAAGTGTCGGAACTGGCTCCTGGTGATGCCCTGGTGACCCGTTTTGCCCAGGGGGCAGTGGCTTCCCGGGTGGAAACAGTCAAGGAAGGAATAGAATGATGCCTAGGAAAAAAGCAGAAACGGTTTCTTTTGAAGAGGGCCTGAAAAGGCTGGAAACCATTGTAGAGCAGCTGGAAGGCGGGGAACTGTCCCTGGACGAGACGGTGGCTCTGTATAAAGAAGGCATGGAGCTGAGCAAGAACTGTGCAGCCCAGCTGAAGAAAGTCCAGCAGGACGTGAAAAAAATCGTGGAAACCAGCCAGGATACATTCAGTCTGGCTCTGTTTCCGGAGGAGAAGGAATAATGGAGCTTAGAAGTTATTTGCGGAGCCGGGGGGCTCTGGTCAATGGATATCTGCAGGTCCGTCTGGGAGTGGGGAGCATCTCCACCGTGGACCAGGCGATGATGTATTCGGTGGCAGCCGGCGGCAAGCGTCTCCGGCCCATCCTGCTCATGGCAGCAGCCGATGCAGTGGGAGCCAACGGGACGGATTTCGTGGCAGTGGCAGCGGGTCTGGAGATGATCCACACCTATTCCCTGATCCATGATGATCTGCCTTCCATGGACAACGATGATTACCGCAGGGGACGGCTGACCAACCATAAAGTATTCGGGGACGCCATGGCTCTCTTGGCGGGAGACGGCCTCCTGACCCAGGCTTTTGAAGTGATGCTGGAACAGCGGGGGGTGGAACCCCAGGTCCTTCTGGATGTGGTCCGGCTGGTGGCCAAATGTGCCGGCCCCACTGGAATGGTAGGCGGCCAGGCCCTGGATATCACTTCAGAAAACCAGCAGCTGACCCTGGAACAGATGAAGAAGCTCCATGAAGCCAAGACGGGAGCCATGTTCGTAGCTGCCGTCCGGGGCGGGGCTATGCTGGGCGGAGCTGATCCGGATACCCTCCGGACCATGACCCATTTCGCCTCCCTGTTCGGGCTGGCCTTCCAGATCACCGATGACATCCTGGACGTGGAAGGGGATGCCAAAGTCATGGGCAAACCGGCCCACAGTGATGAAAAACTCCATAAATCCACCTATGTGTCTCTCTTTGGCCTGGAAAAAGCCAAGGAAATGGCGGCCCAGACCCTGAAAGAGGCGGAAGAGACCTTGGCCCCTCTGGGAGAAAAGGCAGAACCGCTGGTGGAAATCACCCGCTATCTCTATAATCGGAAAAAATAACGCAGCCAGGGAGGACGGACCTTTATGAAAATCTTACCAACCATACATGCCCCGTCAGACCTGAAAAAAATACCCAATGAACAGCTGCCGGAACTCTGCCGGGAAATCCGAGAGGAGATCCTGGCAGTGACCAGCAAAAACGGCGGCCATCTGGCTCCCAATCTGGGGGTGGTGGAACTGACCGTGGCCCTGCACAAGGTATTTTCCATGCCCAGGGACAAAATCGTCTGGGATGTAGGACACCAGTCCTATGTCCACAAGCTCCTCACCGGACGGCAGGCAGAGTTCCCAACCCTGCGGCAGTACGGAGGCCTGTGCGGGTTTCCCAAACGGTCGGAAAGCGAGTATGACTGTTTCGGCACCGGCCATTCCAGCACCTCCATCTCGGCGGCCCTGGGCATCGCCTGTGCCCGGGATCTGGCAGGGGATGACTACAATGTGATTGCCGTCATCGGAGACGGAGCCCTTACGGGCGGGGAAGCCATGGAAGGGCTGAACAACGCAGGGGATCTCCACAAGAAGCTGATCGTGGTCCTTAACGACAATGAAATGTCCATTTCCAAGAATGTGGGGGCCCTTTCTTCCTATCTGACGGAACTCCGGACGGATCCCACTTATTCCCGGGTGAAGACGGAGGTGGAAGGCTTCCTGAAAAGCCTGCCTTCCATCGGCAGCAGCGTGGCCCGGGCGGTGGGACGGTTGAAGGACAGCTTCAAGTATTTCTTTGTGCCCGGGATGCTCTTCGAGGATTTCGGCTTCAAGTATCTGGGCCCGGTGGACGGCCACGACCTGGATGCCCTGATGGAGACCTTTGAAAAAGCCAAACAGCTCAATGAACCGGTCTTCATCCATGTGCTCACCACCAAGGGGAAGGGATACAAACCGGCGGAGGAACGGCCCAATGCTTTCCACGGGACGGGGCCTTTCGACATTCCCACAGGGAAAAAGTTCAGCAACCCCAAAGCTCCGGCCACTTATACCAAGGTGTTCAGCGATGCCCTGGTGGAACTGGGAGAGAAGAACCGGAAAGTGGTGGCCATCACCGCCGCCATGCCGGAAGGGACCGGGTTGGATGTGTTCGGCAAATATTATCCGGACCGGTTCTTCGATGTAGGGATCGCGGAACAGCATGCGGTGACCATGGGGGCCGGGTTGGCGGCCAACGGCTACCATCCCCTGGTGGCACTCTATTCTACTTTCGCCCAGCGGGCCTTCGACCAGCTGCTCCATGACGTGGCCATGCAGAACCTGCCCTTTACCCTCTGCCTGGACCGGGCTGGCCTGGTGGGGGACGATGGCAGCACCCATCACGGGGCCTACGACCTTTCTTTCCTGCGGCTGATGCCCAATATGGTGGTCATGGCGCCGGGAGACGAGAACGAACTGCGGCATATGCTGAAGACCTCCCTGGAATATGAGGGGCCTTCCATGCTCCGCTATCCCCGGGGTTCCGGCCTGGGTGTCCCGCTGGATCCGGTGCTCCATACCCTGCCCTTGGGGAAGAGCCGGCGGCTCCGGGAAGGGAACCAGATCGATCTGTGGGCGGTAGGGACCATGGTGGATACGGCCTGTAAAGTGGCGGACCTGCTGGCCAAAGAGGGGATTTCCGCAGGGGTGGTCAATGCCCGGTTCATCAAGCCTTTGGATCAAGAAGCCCTGGAAGCAGCCAGCCATCAGGTGAAACTGCTGGTGACCCTGGAGGAAAATTCCTTGGCCGGAGGATTCGGGGAAGGGGTGCTGGATCTCCTGAACCGGCTCCATCGGCTCCGGGAATGCCGGGTGCTGAACCTGGGCATCCCGGATCTGTACGTGCCCCATGGAAAACGGGAACGGCTGCTCCAGGATCTGAAACTGGATCCGGAAGGGGCGGCAGGGACCATCCTGGCAGCTTGGAAAGAGGAACTATGAAAAAAGAACGTTTGGATGTGTTTTTGACGGAACAGGGATTTTTTGAATCCCGGAGCAAGGCCCAGGCGGTGATCATGGCCGGGGAGGTGCTGGTGAACGACCAAAAGATCGACAAGCCCGGCACCATGGTGAAGCCCGATGCCAAGATCACCCTCTTGGGGAAAAAAATGCCCTTTGTGAGCCGGGGAGGCTATAAACTGGACAAATCCCTGAAAGTGTTCCCCATTTCTCTGGAAGGGAAGGTGGTGGCAGACCTAGGGGCTTCTACCGGCGGTTTTACGGACTGCGCCCTCCAGCACGGGGCCAGCAGGGTCTATGCCATCGATGTGGGCTACGGGCAGCTGGCCTGGAAACTCCGGCAGGATCCCCGGGTGGTGAACCTGGAACGGACCAATGTCCGTTTCCTGGAAGCCGATTCCCTGGGGGAATTGGTGGATTGCTTCACCATCGATGTGGCTTTCATTTCCCTGGACAAAGTGCTGCCCAGCGCCTACAAGATCTTGAAGCCCGACGGCTTCGGCATCGCTCTGATCAAGCCCCAATTCGAGGCGGGGCGGGAAAAAGTGGGGAAAAAAGGCGTGGTCCGGGATCCGGCGGTCCATCTGGAAGTGATCGAGAAAGTCATCGGTCAGGCCCGGGAATTGGGGTTCGTCCCCCTGGGGCTTGATTTTTCACCCATCCGGGGTCCGGAAGGGAATATCGAATATCTCTTTTATATGGGAAAACAGGGAGAGGATGCAGTGAGCCCGGAACGGATCCGGGAAGTGGTCGCCGCATCCCATGAAACCCTGGAAAAATAAGGGCATGGGGGGAATCAGCATGGAAAAGGAACTGCAGATCGGGGTGTTTCCCAATCTGCCCAAGGAAAAGGTACGGGCCTGGCTGCCCAGACTGGTGGAATTTTGCCGAGAAGAGGAGATCCCTTTGGTTTTTCCCCGGGAGATCGCCGGCTCTTTCGGTGTCCCTGGATACGACCAGGAAGATCCTGCCAGCCTCAGCCAGCTGTCCCTGGCCCTGACTTTAGGCGGGGACGGGACCATCCTGCGGGCAGCCCGGTACGTGACACCTCTCAATATCCCCCTCCTGGGGGTCAACATGGGGAAACTGGGCTTTTTGACGGAAGTGGAAGCCAAGGATCTGTTTCCCACCTTGCTGAAAGTGAAAAAGGGAGCCTATACCCTGGAAAAACGGAATATGCTCCAGCTGACGGTCTGGCAGGGGGGAAAAATGACCTGCAAGGCCCACGCCCTGAATGATATGGTGCTGGAGAGCAGCGACCGGTCCCGGCTCACCCGGCTGAGCCTAAAAGTGGCGGGAGAACCGACGGCCAACGCACCTTCCGATGGGCTGATCATTGCCACGGCCACTGGTTCCACCGCCTATTCCCTTTCTGCAGGAGGGCCGGTGGTGCACCCCAGCCTGCAGGTGAGCATCATCACCCCCATCTGTCCCCATGCCCTCCATGCCAGACCCCTGGTGATCCCCATGGAACATCCCATTGAGATCACCCCCCGTCCTCCTTATGAAACGATCTTGATTTCAGCGGATGGGATGACGGTGAGCAATCTGGCCTGGAACCAGCGGGCGCTGATTGAAAAATCTCCCAATGATGCCCGGTTCGTGCGCATCAATCCTTTGTCCTACTATACGACCTGGCAGGACAGGATGCTGAAGAACGAAGGTCAGACCATTCTATAGGAGGCTGAGAAAAGCATGAAACTATCCAGGCAGGAAGCCATCAAGAATATCATCAAAGAACAGCAGATCGAGACCCAGAGCGACCTGGCCGAGGCCCTGAAGAAAGCCGGCTTCAATGTGACCCAGGCTACGGTTTCCCGGGACATCAAGGAAATGATGCTGATCAAGATCCCCGATGAGGACGGCCGGTACAAGTATTCCTTCCCTTCGGAGAACAGCAAGATCCTCACGGTGGAACGGCTGGAAGATACCCTCCGGGGCTATACTCTGACCATCAGTTCCGCCGAGAACCTGATCGTCCTCCATACCCTGCCCGGGACGGCCCAGGCGGTGGCCTATGCCCTGGACCACCTGAACTGGAAGGAACTGCTGGGGACCGTAGGAGGGGATGATACGGTGCTGCTGATCGTAGACAGCAAGGAACATGTGGAAACCGTGAAAGGCCGCTTGATGGCCAAGAAAGGACGCTGACATGCTGAATTCCTTGGAAGTGGACAATTTTGCCCTGATCGATCACCTGCGGGTGGATTTTGCACCGGGCTTCAATGTGTTCACTGGGGAGACCGGCGCCGGTAAATCCATCCTCATCGATGCCTTCAGCATTGTGCTGGGGAGCCGGGCCAGCGTGGATTACCTGCGGAAAGGAGCGGACGCCTACTGGATCCAGGCGGTGTTCGACATCGAAGGCATGGAGAATGTCCATGACATCCTCCGGGAACTGGACCTGGATCTGGGGGAAGATACCCTGTTCCTCCGGCGCAAGGTGACTGCGGCCGGAAAGAGCCAGGCTTTCGTGAACGAACGGCAGGTGCCGGTGTACGTGCTCAGCCGGCTGGCCAGTCATCTGGTGGATATCCACGGCCAGCATGAGAACCAGACCCTGCTGGCTCCTGGAGCGGCCCTGACCATCCTGGACCATCTGGATCCGGGGCTGCCGCCTCTGTTGGAAAAGTACCAGGAAAAATTCGTGGCTTACGACAAAGCCCGAGAGACCGTGAAGAAGTGGCTGCTGAAAGATGCCCACCAGACTGAAGATTTGGAACGGCTGGAGGGAGAAATCCAAGAAATCGATGAAGCTCGGATCCAGCCGGGAGAAGATGAAAAGCTCCGGGAGACGGTCCGGAAGCTGAGCAATCAGGAGAAGATCCTCCAAGCGGTGGGAGAAGCCCACCATTATCTGGAAGGCGGCGAAGACAGCTTGCCCAGTGCCCTGGATGCCATCAATACGGCCCGGTCCGCTTTGGAAGGGGTGCTGGACTACGCTCCTGAGTTAAAAACCTATGCAGATAGTATGGATTCTGCCTGGGAGACTCTGGAAGATGTGCGCCAGTCCCTGGGGGATATCCTGGCGGCGGACCACGAAGACCGGGAGACCCTGGAAGCGGCCCAGGAACGGCTGGATCAGCTGTACCGGCTGAAACAGAAATATGGGGGCAGCCTGGAAGAAGTGCTGGCCTATCGGGACCGGGCCCAGACGGAATACGAAGGGCTCCTTTCCTTGGAATCCACCCTCAGCCGGCTGCGGAAACAGGAAGCCATCCTGAAAGCGGAGATGCAGACGGAAGCGGATAAACTGACGGCCGCCCGGAAAAAGGCGGCTGCCCGCCTGGTAGAAGCCCTGCTGCCCCATATCCGGGATCTGGCCATGCCTGAGGGACGGGTGGATCTTCAGTTCACCCGTCTGCCGGAGTGCCACGGCCGGGGCCAGGACAATGTCCAGTTCCTGTTTTCTGCCAACGCTGGGATGGACCTGAAACCCTTGGGGCGGATCGCTTCCGGCGGGGAACTGTCCCGGTTCGCCCTGGCCCTGAAGACCGTCATGATGAAGAAGTTCGGGGTGCCCACCATGATCTTCGATGAGATCGATACAGGGGTGGGCGGCGTCACCGCTGAAAAAATGGCCGAGAAGATGGCCTTGATCGCCCGGGAACGGCAGGTACTCTGCATCACCCATCTGGCCCAGATCGCCTGTTTCGCGGATCAGCATCTGTATATCCGGAAAAAGACGGTAGGGGGCAGCACTCTCAGCCAGGTGGCGGCCCTGGATGAGGAAGGACGGATCCAGGAAATCATGCGTATGACCGGCGGCACCAATACCTCCCGTTCCGCCCGGGAAAACGCCAGGGAACTCCTGGTCATGGCCGCCAAATTCAAGAAAACGAAGGAGTCTTGTGTCCATGAAAACCCTGCATGACAAACGGCTGGATGAACAGCAGCTTTCCAGCAGGACGGCTTTTGAAGGCCGTCTGCTCCACTTGTTTGTAGACAAAGTCGCACTGCCTAACGGAAATGAATCCACCCGGGAATACATCCTCCACCAAGGAGCGGTGGGAATCCTGCCGGTGAAAGAGGACGGCAGCATGGTCTTTGTGAAACAGTACCGGTATCCGGTCCATTCCGTGATCTATGAGATTCCAGCGGGAAAACTGGAAAAAGGAGAAGAGATCCTGCCCAGTGCCAAACGGGAACTTTCCGAGGAAACCGGCCTGACCGCAGAACGCTGGACCAAACTGACTTCCACGGTGACTACCCCTGGTTTCACCAACGAAACCATCCATCTGTTCCTGGCGGAAGGACTCAGCCAGGGGAAGATGCATCCGGATCCCGATGAATTCCTGGAAGTGGTGTCCATTCCGGAGGACAAAGTGAAACAAATGGTCTTGTCAGAAGATATCTTTGATGCAAAAACCCTTGCAGCACTTCTCCTATACTTCCTCAAAAAGGAAGCCTGTTAAAGAACTCTGTAAAAACTTTGTAAAAATAAAAAAATATGTAACAAAACTTTAAAAGTATGTTATAATATCCATAAATTGATTTTTGGGAAACGTTCTACTGTTAACAGATGTAATCGAAAGACAACGGAATGAACATTTTCTAAATTTCATAAAATAAGATGAGGGGGAACGAACATGGATGTACTAAAGGTTTCGACAAAATCCAATCCGAATTCTGTAGCAGGTGCGTTAGCAGGGGTATTGAGAGAAAATGGCAAAGCAGAGATCCAGGCCATCGGCGCCGGTGCACTGAACCAAGCTGTAAAGGCAATCGCCATTGCACGCGGCTTTGTGGCACCTCATGGGATGGATCTGGTTTGTGTCCCCGCATTCATTGACATTAACATTGATGGCGAAGAACGGACTGCCATCAAGTTGCTGGTAGAACCTCGCTGAGGAAAAGCAGAGAGAAGGACTGCTGCACGTGTGGAATCACATACGTGCAGCAGCCCTTTTTTATTCCTCTTCTTTTTCCTTTGCTGCTTTGATCTTCTCCATGATTCCCGCCCATTGGTCCGTGATGGCCCGGGCCATCAGCCGTTTTCCCCGGAAATTCAGGTGGAGTCCATCCAGGGCGTACTGAGTGGGGAGATCTTGGGTCTCATCGAATTGGGTCCTTAGATCGATGTACCAGGGCAGGCTGCGGATCCAGCTGTTGACCTTGTCCATTTCTTCCCGCCAGCCTTCTGCGGTGGGCTCATCGAAAGCCCGCTTGATGTTGGCTGGGTTCACTGGAGGCAGGGTCATGAAAATGGGAGTGATCTCATTGTCTTCACACTTTTCTTTGATCCCCTTCAGATCTTGGATGACGCTTTCTCCGCTGATCCAGCCCCGGAGGCTGTTGCTGCCTGTCATGATGATCAGATACCGAGGATGGAAAGGGAGCACATCCCGGTCAAACCGTTCCAGGGTGGCCTTGCTGGTATCCCCGCTTTGGGAAAGGTTGATGCTGTCAAAGGGCAGGTAATACTGGTAGCTGTAGGCAAAATCGCTGGGTGAATAGGAAAGGTCCCCGCCTCCGTGGGAGATGCTGTCTCCCAGGGTCCCCACTTCATAGTCTGCATCCGGATCGACGGTCATGGGCTGGGGCGGACAGAACTGGCTGAGCGGAGTACCCTTTTCATCCACGGCCCGGACCCGCCAGTACATGGTATAGGGGGCGTAGTGGGCTTCGTCATCATACCAGTCAAAGCCAGTGGAACGGCCCCGTTCCAGCAGCTGTCCGTCGGAGGCTTCTTGGGCAGGGGAAACGGCATTGGTGTTCAGGACTTCCACTTCATAATTCCGGATCCCCTGGAGAGGGATCCAGTTGTAGACTGGATACAGGAGGGTGGTGCCGTTGCCGCTGTTGAACCGGCTGAGGGGCATCGGGAACAGGGCTTCTTTCTTCTGGGGGTCCACATAGACGTTTGCCAGGGCGGAGGGTTCCGAAAGGGGTGTATCGTCCAGGTCGAAAGACTGGATCCGGACCTTCACATTGCCCCGTGTCTCTTGGGGGAGGGACAGGCTGCAGCCGGCTACATAACTCCGCTCTTCCGGCAGGGGAGATCCATTGGGCAGCCATACCTGCACCCGGTAATAGACGGTACCCAAGATGGGCTTCCAGCGCAGGGTGGGGTGGAGAGAAGCCGGATGGGCTTGGGTGAAATGGGTGGTGAATTGGGGAATGGGTCTCCGGCGCTGTACCGAGGCCGCTTGGACGGCTTGGGCTGCTGCCTTTGGTGCCGGGCTGTGGGCGGGAGGCAGGACGGATGCCGCGCTGGCGGTACCGGTAAACAACCCGGAAGCCAGCAGCAGGACAGCCAAAATACGATGGATGGGATGGATCATAGGATACATGGAGAGTTACCTTCTCTTTCACATTGTAGGGATTCTTACCGTATTGTACCATAAATCCCTTTGCTTTTCCGGGAAAACCTGTTATGCTGATGGCGGGGAGGTGTGTACATGTATATAACCAGTATGCGTATCCAGAACTATCGGAACTTCAAGGACATCACCATGGCCTTCCATCCCCTGGCCAATTACCTGGTGGGGGAAAATGACATCGGTAAAAGCGGTTTCCTGCGGCTCCTTTCTTTTATGGCCAGTGCCTGGACCCTGCCGGAGATCGATTACTATGATCCCAAGCAGCCCATCCGGATCACCCTGGCTCTCCACTTGCTGGAAGGGGAAGAAGAGTATTTCGCCGATGCGCCGGACGACCATCTCCAGGAAATCCGGGTGCGTCTGGAAATGAAAGTGACGGATATCTGTCCCCGTCTCTACAATGCAGATACCAATGAGGAACTTCCTCTGGAATACATCCGGCGGCTGCGGTATGTCAGCTATTCCGCCATCAGCCGGGATGACCAGGCTGTGCGTCCCCAGGTATACCGGGCCCTGGAAAAATCCCTGTCCCAATGGGAGGCCAGCCACTGCACCACAGTGCCCCCGGAGGAACAGCGGTACATCCAGCATGAAGTCAATGTGGGTTATTACGATTCTTCCTATTATGAGTGCATCTTCTACCTGTCCCGGATCCTGTGCCGGAGCAACCGGCATCGGGCAGACAATCTGAAATTCGTTTCCCTGGCGGCGCTGCGGGTGATCACCCAGGTGTACCTAATGGCCAACAGCCTGGTGGTGCCTCTGGAGCACAACATCATCGTGGACGGCCAGGGCCGGCGCTTCCTGCCTTTGATCATCTCCATCGACGAACCGGAGATCCATCTCCATCCATACATGCAGCGGTCCATCCTTCAGTATTACCAGCAGCTGCTGCACAATGAAGATCCCCAGTTCTGCGCCCTGCTGAAAGATCTGTTCGGACTGGACGGCCTCCGGGGCCAGCTGTTCGTGGTCACTCATTCCACCGATTCCCTGATCGATGATTACCGGAACATCCTGCGGCTGTACCGGGACTCCAAAGGACTGGTCAAAGCGGCCTGCGGCTCCAGTTTCCATGTAGGCCGGGAAATCGAGAAGCACCTGATCATGCATTTCCCAGAAGTGAAGGAAGCTCTCTATGCCCGGAGCGTGATCCTGGTAGAGGGGGAGACGGAATACGGCTGTTTCCAGCTCTTTGGGAAAACCGTGGGCGTTCCTTTTGATTATTATGGCATCTGCCTCATCAATGCCCGGGGAGAGAGTTCCATTGCCAAAATCAAGAAACTGCTGGAATATTTCAAGATCCCGGTGGTGGCTCTGTATGATGCAGATGTGAAAGAGGCCCATAAGAAAGAGCATGGAGTCTATTTCACCGATGGAATCTGTTTTGAAATGGACCTTTCCAAGACCATGCTCCAGCAGGGAAAGCGGGCGGCTCTGGACCGGATCATCCATGTGGCCTGCGGGGCTGCAGGGAGGACCAGCTATGAGATGCTGAAAAAAGCCTGCCACAAGCTCCAGCTGGATCCTCAGGATTTCCCGCCGGGACCTCTTTATAAAGCAAAGCCCCACAAGGGGCCGGTATGGGTCTATTATTTTGCTTGGCTCTACAGCAACAAGGGTGTGATCCTGGGCCGGCTGATCGGGCAGTCCCTCCGCCAGGGAGAAGTGCCCCCGGCCTTTGTCCGGGTCATCCAAGCAGCCGGGAAGCTGGCGACCATCAGGAAGGAATGAAAAAAAGGGGTTGTTGCACGTTCTGTGCAACAGCCCCTGTCTTTTATTCCCTCTCCTTCTTGGCCAGTTCCGGCAGGATGAGACCGATGCCGATCAGGACCAGGGGGGTCAGGATGTTCATGGCGAACTGGAAGTACCAGGTGTCGGTGCCACTCTGTACCCCACGGGGGAACATCCCCATGATACAGGCGAAAGCAGTGAAGGCAAAGCACCAGAACCCAGCCAGCATGCCCAGGCCCCTGCTTTTCACGAAATGATATTCAGAAACGTATCTGTCCGCATGTTTCTTCAGCATCATGTAGGCGAAGAATACCCACAGATACCGGAGCGGCATACACACGGCGTTCAGGCGGATCAGCCAGTTGTACAGGCTGGTCATGTCGCCGATCCCCAGGGCCGGGACAATCAGCAGGATGGAAACCAGGACGGCTGTCAGTTTGTAGCCAGTGACAGGTACCCCTTTGGCATTCATCTTGGTGAAGACCTTGGGGACGAATTGGGGATCTACGTCGGACAGCAGGATCTTGATGGGGGCATCGATGGAAATGGCCAAGGTGGCTGCCTGTCCCAGGGTATTGCAGATGGCATAGATGATCACGAAGGTCTGGCCGATGCCGTAATATTCACCCAGCTTGGAGAAGCTGTAATAGGCCCCGTTCATCATCAGGTCTTTGGGGATATTGGTGGGGTCGAACATCAGCCCCATGGCAAAGGTTCCCAGGAGTGCTGTCACAGCTACCATGGTGGCCATGAAAATCATGGATCTGGGATATTCGGAAGAAGGTTTCTTCAAGTTGTTGACGTAGGGGCTCAGCCGTTCGCAGCCGCCTACGGCGAAGACCAGGATGCCCAGGGTGGTCATGTAGTCGAAATCGAAGGTGGGCATCAGGGTATCCCAGTTCAGGCTGTAGGTGAAGGTCTTGGCGGTGGTCAGGTGAGGAGCTGCCAGGGCCAGCAGGATGTACAGGATGGACATGACGAACATGAAGCTCCCAGCCAGGGCGCCGATCCGCTTCAGGGCGTTGACCCCTTTGGAGGCGTACCACAGGAAGAAAAAGAAAATCACAAGAGCAATAGACTGGAGGACCAGGGGCGAAATCATTTTCGTCAAAGATCCGTTCTGGAACACGGCCCAGCCGAAAGCGATGAGCATGTTCTGGGGCTTTTGGGCCAGGTAGGGCATGTGGACGATCCAGTAGGTCCACCCGGCGAAGTAGGCCAGCTTGGCACCGGAAGTGGAGCGGATCCAGGAGGAGACCCCGCCTTTGCTGTCTTTGAAGGTGGAGCCCATTTCACCGACCATGAGTACATAGGGGATAAAATAGAGTGCGAACATCAGGATCCAGGAAACCACGGCCTTGAGACCCTGATTGGCGTAGCCGTTGACGATGTTCCCGAAACCCCAGACGGAGGTGAAGGTCATCAGCCCCAACGCTTGCCAGGATAGAACTTTGTTGCTTCCATTGAGTGTTTTTTCTTTGTTGTCCATTGGAAAGCCTCCTTTTGTAATGATAGTGACATTATATCATGTATATGTGTTAGTTGGCTAGTTAAATAAAAAGTTTTTGAACAATTTTGTACCTTATGATACAATGTCAAAAGGAGGTGTAGACATGAATCAAACCACGAAAGAATTACTGAACCTGATCCAAAAAAGCACGTCCCCGTACCATACGGTGGCGGCCAGCAAAGAGCTGCTGCTGGCAAATGGCTTTACCCAATTGTTCCTGGGCGAGGACTGGACCTTGGCCCCGGAAAGCAAGTACTTTGTCACTGTATTCGATTCCTCTCTGTTCGCCTTCCGTACTGGCACTGCAGGCTCCCGGGGGCTGAAGATCGCGGCGGCCCACACCGATTTCCCCTGTTTCCGGCTGAAACCGGCGGCGGAAGTCAGCACCCAGGGATACGGCACCCTGAACGTAGAAGGGTACGGCGGCATGATTGTCTCCACCTGGATGGACAGGCCTCTTTCCCTGGCAGGGAAGATCGTGACACGGACGTCCGATCCCTTCAAACCCCAGACCCACCTGGTGGATTTCAAACGGCCACTTTTGAGCATGTCCAGCCTGGCCATCCATATGAACCGGGAAGTGAACGACGGATATAAATGGAACAAGCAGAAAGATGTCCTGCCCCTGGCCACCATGCTGGGAGAAGACCCGGAAGACAAGCATTTCTTCCAGAATTTCCTGGCCAAAGAGCTCCAGGCAGCACCGGAAGACATCCTTTCTTTTGAACTGTCCACCTATCCGGTGGAAGAAGGCTGCACTTTCGGCCTGAAGGAAGAGTTCATCTCCTCCGGCCGGCTGGACAACCTGACTTCCTGTATGGGCTGTCTCAAGGGCATCATCAACGGCAAAGGCACCGAAGGCCTGAAAGTGGCCTGCCTGTTCGACAATGAAGAAGTGGGGAGCAACACCAAACAAGGGGCGGATTCCCTGGTGCTGAACAACCTGCTCCGCCGGATCTATGGCAAACTGGGGCTGACGGAAGAAGCCCTGTACGAAGACATGGCGAGCGGCTTCATGCTCAGCGTGGACGTGGCCCATGCCCTCCATCCCAACTATACGGATAAATGCGACATCACCAACAAGCCTCTCCTGGGCAAAGGGGTGGTGCTGAAACAGGCCTGCAGCCAGGCCTATGCCGGAGATGCAGAAGCAGTGGCCATCGTCAAAGGCCTGTGTGCCGCCCACGGGATCCCCTGCCAGCTGTTCGTGAACCGCAGCGACATCAAGGGCGGATCTACCTTGGGGTCCATGGCATCGGCCCTGACTCCCATCCGGACCATGGATATCGGGGTGGCCCTCCTGGCCATGCACAGCGCCCGGGAAACCATGGGTGCCGCTGACCAGAAGGCTCTGGAAGATTTGATCACCGTGTTCTTTGGGTAAAAAAGAGGGGCTGTTGCATGCGCAACAGCTCCTCTTTGAGGTCGCGAGACTCGAGACCGAGCCGCTATGCGGCTCATGAGACCTGGGTGTTGCATATAACGTGCAACACCCTCCTCTTTTATTGCTCTTTTTCTTTCAAAATCACGTCATATGCCTTGGCTACGTTTTCTCGGATGGCTTTGGCACATTTCTCGAATTCTTCTTTTTCCTGGTCCACCAGGGGGAAGTCTAGCACCCGTTCCACGCCGCTGCGTCCGATGATGGCCGGGACTCCGATGAACAGGTCCTGCTGTCCGTATTCCCCATCCAGTTCCACGGAACAGGGGAGGATCCGCTTTTCATCCCGGAGGATGGTCCGTACCAGGGTGGCCGCTGCGGCTGCGATCCCGTATTCCGTACACCATTTGCCGGAAACGGTGACCCAGCCACCTTTGATGGCCTGTTCCTGGAGCTTGGGACGGTCGAAATGGAGCCCGGTGGCTTTTTCATACTGTTCCACGGTCATCCCGGAAAAATGGAGCAGGGACCAGGGAATGAACTGGGCATTGCCGTGCTGGCCGATCATATAGGCGTTGAAACTGCGGCTGTCCAGGCCGGTGAAATCAGAAAGAGCGTGGCGTAGCCGGGCGGAATCCAGAAGGGTCCCGGTGCCCATGACTTGGGAACGCGGGAGCCCGGACAGGTTGGCAATCTCACAGGTGATCAGGTCGCAGGGATTGGTGATGTTGACAAAGATCCCGTTGAAGCCGGCATCCATGATCTTGGGGATGAAACGGGCCACTTGGAGCACACTGTTCTTCAGTTCGTCATCCCGATTGAAATTCCGGCAGAGAGAAATGTCTCCCACCGCGTTGACGATGATATCGCAGTCTTTCAGACCGGCGTAATCCGTGGTGCGGTAGACCACCCGGTTGGGCATAAAAGGGACGGCATCATTCAAATCGTTGCATTCACTGGTCAGTTTCTTTTCATCGATATCGCAGAGCAGGATTTCGTCTGTGACGCCCATCATGCCCAGGGAATACGCCACATGGGCCCCTACATGGCCGACACCGACGATGCCTACGGTCCGTCTTTCAATCATTCCAGAACCTCCTTAGTCAAGCTGAAACAAGATTTCCCTTTTTCTTCCTATTGTAACATGCTTTTGTTTACCCTGGTAGTTCAATTGAAAATGTATACTGGATACAGAAAATCCTGTATAACCTCTATTTCCTCAAGATTTCTTCCAGCGCCAGGCTGGCTTTTTTGTAGATCAGATAGGTGAGGAAGGAAACCACGGCGTATTTCAGCAGGTTGAAGGGGAGGACGGTGAGCAGCAGGAAATCCGTCAGGGAATGGACTAGGGGATTGGCGGCGCTGGCCATTTTTAGGATTACCTCCAACGGAATGTGATACAGTTTCACGTACAGGGGAATCGCCAGATACCGGTTGGCTGCGGTGGCGAAGGAACTGGCAATCAGGCTGCCCAGCACCAGTGAAGTAAGAGCGCCTTTCCGGGTCCGGTGGAGATGGTAGAATACTGTGCAGGGGAGCACGTAAGAAAGGGCACACAGGAGATTCATCCCTTCTCCTACGAAGGCAGAAGAACTGCCCGCCAGGACCAGTTTGATCAAGATCTTCAGCAGTTCCGTCAGAGCTCCGGCCAAAGGTCCGATGAAGAACCCGCCGAACAGAGCCGGCAGATCGGAAATCTCGAATTTCATATAAGCCGGAGCGAAAGGCAGGGGGAATTCAAAGGCCATGAGCAGAGAAGAAAGGGCTCCCAGGACGGCGATGAACACCATCGTCCAGGGCGATAGAGCACGGTTCATTGGAAAAACTCCTTTCCTAATAAAACACTGTCAGTGTAGCAAAAGCAGAAAGGGATGTCAATTGGAAGGAAAAGGGAGAAAATGTTAAATTTACTACAACTGAGGCCGGTAATCTGATATAATAAATGTTCATCTAAGACATTTGTCTCCAGCATCCTGCTGGAGCCCAGGATAGAAAGGATGGCTGCTATGTCCAAACAACTGATTGTCAATGCCGATGATTTCGGACGGCATCCTTTGATCGACCGGGCAGTGGCCCAGGGAGTGGAACGTGGCCTGATCCGGTCTGCCACCGTCATGGTCACCGGTGCCGCTTTCGCTGACGCCGTTGCTTTGGCACGCCGGACCCCGGAACTGGGGATGGGGATCCACATCACCCTGGTCAACGCCAAACCGGTACTGCCTCCGGCCCAGATCCCCTCCCTGGTTGATCCCCGGACCGGGGAACTGTATCCGGATCACGGGGTCTTCGTCAAACGTTTCCTCCAGGGGAAGATCCGGCTCCAGGATGTCCAGCGGGAATGTACCGCCCAGCTGGACCGGTTCTTGGATACGGGACTGGTCCCTACCCACGGAGACAGCCATCAGCATATGCACGTGCTGCCGGGGATCATCGATGTGATCATCGGTCTGTGTCTGGACCATGGCATCCCGGCCCTGCGGATCCCCGCCATCCCGGTGAGCCTGGCAGCCACCCGGCCTTCCAATCTGGGAGAACAGGTGGGACGGCTGGGGCTCCACGTACTGGCGGAACGGGCCCGGAAGAAAGCCCGGACGGCAGGACTCCTGGTTCCGGACCATTTTGGCGGGATTGTGGCCGGGGAAGCCGTGGACAAACGGGCCCTGCGGACCATCCTGCTCCAATTGGGCGAAGGCACCACGGAAATCATGATCCATCCAGGGACCGACAACAAGACCCTGATCCCGGCCACCCAGTGGGACCATGATTTCGAAGGGGAACTGGCGGCAGCCACGGACCCGGAAATCCTGGATCTTGTCCGGGAGCGGGGCATCCAGGTGGGCAATTTCAGGGATCTGTGATCCCCTGCAAAAGAGAAAGGAACCTTCTATGATCTATACCATAACCTTCAATCCATCTTTGGATTATGTGGTGACTCTGTCCCATCTGCAGGTGGGGGCTATCAATCGGAACCAGGCGGAAGAGATCTTCCCGGGGGGCAAAGGGATCAATGTCTCCTGGGTGCTCCAGAACCTGGGGGTCCCCACCCGGATCCTTGGGTTCAAAGCCGGTTTCACCGGGGACGAGATCCAGCGCCTGGTGGAAGAACGGGGGATTCCCTGCAGCCTCTTGGCTGTGGAAAAAGGCTTTTCCCGGATCAATGTGAAGATCCGGGCTGGGGAAGAAACGGCCCTCAACGGCAAAGGGCCGGAAGTGACCGCGGCCGACCTGGACCGGCTGAGGGATCAGCTCCAGAACCTGACGGCTGACGATATCCTGGTCCTTTCCGGCAGCGGTCCCAGCGGCTGCGCTCCTTCTCTCTATGGAGACATTGCTGGAGAAATGGCCCGGCGGAAGATCCCCTGTGTGGTGGATGCCACCGGGAAACTGCTGGCAGGTGCCCTGGGGGCCCGGCCTTTCCTGGTGAAGCCCAATGGGGAAGAACTGGAAGAGCTGCTGGGACGGAGCCTCCCAACGGAAGAAGCGCTGACTGAGGGAGCCCGGGAACTCCAGCGGAGGGGAGCCCGGAATGTGCTGATCAGCCTGGGGGCCCAGGGGGCCCTGCTGGTGGCGGAAACCGGGAAAGTATACCGGCATGGGGCTCCCCGAGGCACTATGGTGAACACCGTGGGCGCCGGGGACAGCATGGTAGCCGGCTTCCTGGCCGGTTACCTCCGGAACGGAGACTGTGCGGAAGCCCTCCATTGGGGAATCTGTGCGGGCAGCGCCACCGCCTTCTCCATGCATCTGGCGGACAAGGCGTCTATAGAAGAATTGATAAAGGGGAAATGAAATGCAGATTACGGATCTTTTGAAACGGGAAAGCGTGGAACTTTTCGGTTCTGCGGCCAGCAAACAGGAAGCACTGGACAAACTGATCCAGCTGATGGTGAAACAGGGGAACATCACGGATCCGGAGGAATACCGGAAAAAGGTCTTTGCCCGGGAAACAGAGGGGAGTACCGGTGTGGGAGAAGGGGTTGCCATCCCCCATGCCAAGACTTCTGCCGTGACCCGGCCGGGACTGGCCTTTATGCGGTGTGCTGACGGAGTGGAATTCGATTCCTTGGACGGCCAGCCGGCCAAACTGTTTTTACTGATCGCCGCTCCGGATACCAAGGACAATGTGCACCTGGACGTGCTCAGCCGGCTGTCCACCCTGCTCATGGATCCGGACTTCATCGACGGGATCATGGCCGTGGACAGTGTGGACGGCCTGTATGACCTGATCAGGAAAGCGGAAAAGGAGAAATTCCCGGAAGAAGCGGGGGAAGGGGAGTCTGCAGAAGAGACGGCTGGGGCCTCGGAAGAAGCTCCCAAAGGGTACCAAGTGCTGGCCGTCACCGCCTGCCCCACAGGAATCGCCCATACCTACATGGCCGCCGAGAGCCTGGAACAGCATGCGGCCAAGCGGGGAATCTCTATTAAAGTGGAAACCAACGGCCAGAGCGGGGTCAAGAATGCCCTGACCGCCGAAGACATCGCCGGGGCCGCGGGCATCATCGTGGCGGCGGACAAATACGTGCCCATGGACCGGTTCAAGGGCAAACCGGTGGTGATCGTGAAAGTGGCGGACGGCATCAACAAGGCAGATGCCCTGCTGGACGAAGCCTTGAGCGGCAAGGCTCCCCTCTATCCGGGAGAAGCGGATGCCGCACCGGCAGGAGGCGAAGTGGCGGAAGAGAGCCAGGCCCGGAAAGCCTACAAGCACTTGATGAACGGGGTTTCCCATATGCTGCCTTTCGTCATCGGCGGGGGACTCCTGATCGCCCTGGCCTTCCTGTTCGATATGGGGGCTGCGGGCACGGCCCAGTTCGGTTCCAGTACGCCCTTGGCCGCTTTCTTCAAGAATGTGGGCGGGCTGGCCTTCAGCTTCATGATGCCCATGCTGGCCGGCTTCATCGCTGCCAGCATCGCAGACCGGCCGGGCCTTTTGGTGGGCTTTGTGGCCGGAGCCATGGCCGCCAACGGAGGCAGCGGATTCTTTGGAGCCTTGGCAGGGGGTTTTGTGGGAGGCTATCTGATCCTGGCCCTGAAACGGTGTCTGTCCTTCCTGCCGGATTCCCTGGAAAACCTGAAGCCCATCCTCCTCTACCCGGTCCTGGGCCTGATGGCCATGGGGGCTTTGATGGTCCTCCTCATCAACCCGGTGATGGGGGCCGTGAACCACTGGGTCAACGGCAGCCTGACCGCCATGAGCGGCGGGAGCAAGGTCCTGCTGGGCTTGGTGCTGGGGGGCATGATGAGCATCGATTTCGGCGGACCGCTGAACAAGGCGGCTTATGTGTTCGGAACGGCTTCTTTGGCCGGTGCTGACGGCCAGGCTGTTTCTTCCCCCTTCATGGCTTCCGTGATGATCGGAGGCATGGTGCCGCCCCTGGCCATTGCTGTGGCCTGCCGGCTGTTCCCCAAAAAGTTCACGGCCCAGGAACGGAGCTCTTCCCTGACCAACTTCGTCATGGGGCTCAGCTTCATTACGGAAGGGGCCATTCCCTTTGCCGCGGAAGATCCCTCCCGGGTGATCCCTGCCTGTGCCATTGGAGCCGCTGTGGCCGGCGCTCTTTCCATGGTGTTCGGCTGCACCATCCCTGCACCCCATGGGGGCATATTCGTCCTGGGTGTGGTGCACAACTGGCCCATGTACCTCCTTTCCCTGGCTGCAGGGACGGCTGTGGGGGCCGTGCTGCTGGGCTTCTTGAAGAAAGACCGGTAGGGATTGGCGTTTTCCGGCCCTGTCTTTTTATGATATAATGAAAACTGAGTTACAAATATAAGGAGGAATTTCCATGATTCAATTTACGTATACCATCCAGGACCCCCAAGGGATCCATGCCCGTCCCGCCGGCATGCTGGTGAAGGAAGCGGCCAAATTCCAGTCCAAATGCAGTGTGGCAGGCAACGGCAAGACCGGTGACCTGAAACGTATCTTCTCCCTCATGGGCATGGGCATCAAAGCCGGTATGGAACTGACGGTCTCTGTAGAAGGACCGGATGAAAAAGAAGCGGCTGCGGCCCTGGAAGCGTTCCTGAAAGCCAATCTGTAAAAGGGGGATGCCCATGAAGTTCGTGCAAGGAAAAGGGGCGTCCGCCGGTGTGGCAGCAGGCCCCATCCTGGTGAAACCGGCAGGACGGAAACCGGAACTCCGGCTGGACACCTGTCTGGATCCCCAGCAGGAACTGAAACGGTTCCAGGCTGCCCAGCAGCAGGTCCTCCAGACCTTGGAAACTCTGAAGGAAAAAGCCAGGGAACAGGTGGGAGAAGACGAAGCCGGGATCTTTGAGGTCCATCAGCTGATGGTCCAGGATCCGGATCTGTGCGAAGCCATCGAAGGCCTGATCCAGGGCGAGCATTTCACTGCGGAAACCGCTGTCCGGGAAGCCGGGAAGCAGTTCGCTGCTATGCTGGAAGCCATGGATGATGAATATATGCAGGCCCGGGGAGCTGATGTACGGGCCGTCTGCGGCCAGCTGGAAGAAGCTCTGACCGCCGGAGAACGGAACTGGACGGAACTGCTCACCCGTCCTTCCATCATCTGTGCCGATGACCTGACTCCCAGCGAGACCCTACAGCTGGACAAATCCCTGATCCTGGGCTTTGTGACCAGCGGGGGCAGCGCCAATTCCCATACGGCCATCCTGGCCCGGACCATGAAGATCCCGGCGGTGGTCCATACGGAAATCGACCTGGCAGAGGATTGGAATGGCATTTTGGGCGCCCTGGACGGGAGCACCGGTGCTTTTTATCTGGATCCGGAACCCCAGGTGTTGGAAGCCCTGAAAGAAAAACAGGTACAGCACCGGGCTGCGGAAGACGCCCTGGAACAGTACCGGGGGAAACCCACCTGCACCGCCGACGGCCGGACCATTGCCCTTTACGGGAATATCGGCCAGCCGGAAGACGTGGATCTGGTCCTGGAGAATGATGGAGAAGGGATCGGTCTTTTCCGGAGTGAATTCTTGTATCTGGGCCGGGAAGACTATCCCACGGAAGAAGAACTGTTCGGAGCCTACTGCACCGCAGCCCAGGAACTGGAAGGCCGCAAACTGATCATCCGGACCTTGGATATCGGGGCAGATAAAAAGGTGGAGTATTTCCATCTGCCGGAAGAAGAGAATCCGGCGCTGGGCTTCCGGGCCATCCGGATCTGCCTGAAGCGGCCGGAAATCTTCTACACCCAGCTGCGGGCCATCCTCCGGGCCTCTGCCTACGGAGACGTGGCAGTGATGTTCCCCATGATCATTTCGGTGGAAGAAGTCCGGGCGGCCAAAAAGCTCCTGGAGGCAGCCAAGGCCAAACTCCGGGAAGAAGGGATCCCCTTCGATGAAGATCTGGAAGTGGGGATCATGGTGGAAACGCCTGCGGCGGCCCTGATCAGTGATGCATTGGCCCGGGAAGTAGATTTCTTCAGCATCGGGACCAATGATCTGGTCCAGTATACCCTGGCGGTGGACCGGCAGAATGCCAGCCTGGAAGAATTGGGGAAGGCCAGCCATGAAGCGGTGCTGCGCCTGATCCAGATGACCATCGCCAACGGCCATGCGGCTGGCTGCTGGGTGGGAATCTGCGGGGAAGCGGCAGCGGATCCGGATTTGATCCCCAGCTTCATTGCCATGGGTGTGGATGAACTGAGCATGGCGCCGGGAAAGATCCTGGCTGCCCGGAAGCTGATCGACACCCTGAGGGCCCGTTGAGAGAGGAGGTGCAGGGCATTTGATCGATCTGGATTTGCAGCAGGCGGTGGATAAGGCCATTGCCCTCCAGCCGGAGAAACGGGTCCTGCCCTTCCTGTATAGGGATCAGGCCCTGTTCATCAAACGGAAAATGTCCAACCACCGGAATGCTTTTGCCAAACAGAGCGTGGAAGCGGCCTTCTGGTGTGAAGTCTATAAAATCATGACGGTGAACCAGTATTTCCCCCTGGCACCGGAAATCGTCCTGCTCCAGGACAGCTATTTTGTCATGAAAGCCGTGGGTAAGACCCTCCAAGGGGTGGCCAAGGAAGCTCCTTGGGCGGACTGCCGGATCCGGGCTTTCCAAAAGGCCGGGGAAGGATTGGCCCGGCTCCATCAGGCAGGGCTCCATCACGGCCGTCCGGCCCTCCGGGATATTGCCTATGATAAAGAGTCGGACCGGATCACCTTCCTGGACTGGGAAAACGAGAAGCGGTTCATTGCCGCCGATCCCCGGGTCCTGGATCTCTTCCTGTTCATCCACAGCTGTTTCCGGGAAAAGAGCTGGAAGGACCGTTCCCTCCTGGAGGCAGCCATGAAAAGCTACTGCAACAGCCCGGTGGGCCGGGAAATCTTCCGGCAGGCCCGGGCCCTGATCCAGAAATACCGGACGGCGTTCAGCCTCTGTGCCAAACTCCGCTGTTTTGGCTGGCGGGATGTGACCAGTCTGGACGATGCCCGGAAGTTCATCCTGGAGCGGGAAGGGGAAGGAGCGGCAGGATGAATTTCGGAGCGCGTCTGGAAGCAGTGGCAGCCCTGGTCCCGCCCTGCCATACCTTGGTGGATGTGGGGACGGACCATGCCTATCTGCCGGTGCTGCTGCTCCAGCAGGGAAAGATTGAACAGGCCATTGCCGGCGATGTGGTCCCGGGACCCTGTGAAGCGGCCCGGCATACGGTCCGGACTTTCCATCTGGAAGACCGGATCACGGTCCGCCAAGGCAGCGGCCTGACGGTAGCGGCACCGGGAGAAGCAGAAGCCGCGGTGATGGCCGGCATGGGAGCGGAAACCATGCTCCAGATTTTGGGGGAATCCCCGGAAGTATGGCAGCATCCCCGTTTCCGGCATCTGATCCTGCAGCCCATGAGCGATGCCGCAAGGCTGCGCCATTGGGCGGAAAAAAACGGCTGGGCCGTCGTCCGGGAAGAACTGGCCCGGGAGGGAAAACGGCTGTACGAACTGCTGCACTTGGAGCCATCTCCCGGCTGGCGCTATCCCAGTGCCTGCTATGAAATCGGTTTTGATTTGGTGGAGCGGCACCATCCTCTTTTGCAGGAGTTCCTTGCCGAACGGAAAAAGAAAGTCCAACTGCTGCTGGAACAGATGAGCCGCAGCGAACGGGCCCGAGCCAGTCGGCAGTATGGGGAATACCGAACCCTTTGGAAACAACTGGAGGCGATTGAACGTGGAAACGGAAGCAATGGAAATCAAAGAAACGACGGTAACGGATATCTGTCTGTTCATGAATGAACTGGCTCCGGTGGCCTATGCGGAGAGCTGGGACAACCCCGGCCTGCTGTTGGGCCACCTGGCTCAACATGTCCATAAGATCCTGGTGGCCCTGGATCTGAGCCCGGAAGTGGCGGAACAGGCCATCGAACAGGAATGCGACATCATCATCACCCATCATCCCTATTATTTCAGCCTGCCCAAGACCCTGGCGGTGACGGATACCAAGATGGAAGTGCTGTATGAACTGATCAAACATGACATCGCCCTTTACGCCGCCCATACCAATCTGGATGCGGCCAAAGGCGGGGTCAATGATGTACTGGCTGCCCGGCTGGGTTTGGAAGACGTGACGGAGATCCCTCGGAAGGACTGTCCGGAACAGGGCCTAGCCCGGATCGGGGTGCTGGAAGAACCCATGGCCCTGAAGGATTTTGCCGCCAAGGTGCGGGATGACCTGGGAGCGGAGCACCTGACCTATGCGGGGGGAGAAGAACCTGTATACAAAGTGGCCGTAGTAGGCGGCAGCGGTGCGGATTTCATGGAAGACGCCCTGGCAGCCGGAGCCGATACCCTGGTGACCGGCGACCTGAAATACCATGTAGCCCAGAAGGCTCTGAACCTGGGGCTCAATGTGGTGGACGGGACCCATCAGCTGACGGAATCTCCGGTCATCGACAAACTAGAACAGGTCCTCAAGGCCTGGTGTGAAGAATCCGGCCGCCATTTCGAAGTGATCCGGGCTGAGGAAGAACGGATCCTCCAGACGGTGTAAGGGAGCGATACAAGATGATCAAGGATTTGCAGTTGGGGAATGCCATGGAACAGCCCTGTCTGGTCCGACTCCAAAAAGTGGGCACTTCTTCCAATGGCAAGGCCTATGCCAAGGGGCTGCTGGAAGACAACAGCGGCTGTATCCCCTTCATTTGTTTTGAAGCAGGTCCCATCGGGCGGCTCCGTTCCATGGAGGCCCCGGCTCCCTATATCATCGGGGGAAAGGTGGACCTGAACAAATATTCCACCACGATGGCCTATCAGGTCATCGTCCAGAAGGTCCAGTCCGTGACAGAGGCGGATGATCTGTCCTGCCTTTTGCCCAGCGGCCACATCGACCTGAAAAAATACGAAGAAGAATTCCATACCTTCATCGGCCGGATCGGGGATGAGGGGCTGCGGAAACTGGTGGAGACGGTGTTTTCCGGGGAAACCTACCGGCAGTTCCTGAAGAATCCCGCTGGGATGCGGCTCCACCATGCCTATGCAGGGGGACTGCTGCACCATACGGTTTGTGTCACCCGTCTGGCAGTGGCCATGAGCGGCGCCATCGGACAGGTGGACCAGGACCTGGTGATCGCTGGGGCCTTGCTCCACGATCTGGGAAAGATCCGGGAAATCTCCTCGGATCTGGGCTTCCCATATACCACAGAAGGCCGGCTCATGGGGCACATTTCCATCGGAGCCATGGCCGTGGACCGGGCCGGGAGGAAGATCCCGGAACTGACGGCAGCCAAACGGGAACAGCTGCTCCACATCATCCTGTCCCATCACGGGGACCAGGACAAGGGCTCCCCAGTGGTCTGCGTCACCAAAGAAGCCTTCATCGTCCACTATGCCGATGAAGTGGATTCCATCATGAATCAGTTCCACCAGAAAGAACGCAGCGGCAGCTGGGAATTTGATAAGATGCTGCAGCGTTATCTGTGGAAGGTTTGACGGATTGACGTTCCTGTGATATTATGGCAGAGCGTGAGTGCGAAAGATAATCGCGGCAGCCAATGGCTGATGAGGAAAGTCCGAGCTCCGCAGGGCAGGATGCTGGATAACGTCCAGTGGGGGCGACCCTAAGGAAAGTGCCACAGAAAACAAACCGCCGGCTTGCCGGTAAGGATGAAACGGTGCGGTAAGAGCGCACCAGCGGTCAAGTGATTGGCCGGCTTGGTAAACCCCATCCGGAGCAAGACCAAATAGGGAAGGGATGAAGCGGCCCGCTGATCCTTCCGGGTAGTGTCGCTTGAACCTGCAGGCAACTGCAGGGCTAGATAAATGATTATCCTAGACAGAACTCGGCTTATTGAGCACTCACAACCTGAAAAAGTACCTTGTGCCCAAGGCATAGAGGAGGAGATACCATGGAAATGATGCACATTGGCAGTGCAGCGGCTTTTGACAAACTGGTGCAGAGCAGCGAGAAACCGGTGCTGGTGGACTTCTGGGCCACTTGGTGCGGTCCCTGCCGGATGCTGGCGCCGGTCATCGAAGAATTAGCGGCAGAACATCCGGAAATCCAGTTCGCCAAACTGGACGTGGACCAAGTGCCGGATGTGGCCATGCGCTTTGGCGTTTCGGCCATCCCTACGGTGGTCCTGTTCAAGGCTGGCAAAGAAGTCCAGCGCTTTGTAGGCGTGGAACCCAGGAGTGCCTACGAAGAGGCCATTGCTGTTTTATAATCGAAAGGAAGACGCTGCATGAAAAAGATTTCTTTTGTCGTGCCCGTCTTCAATGAAGAGGAAAATATCCGCGAGTTCCACAGGCGCCTTACGCAAGTAATGGCGCCTTTGCCGTATGATTACGAAATCCTGTTCATTGATGATGGTTCCAAAGACCGGACATCCCAGTTGATCCGGGAATTGGCGGAAAAGGACTCCCATGTCCAGGGCTATGTGTTTGCCCGGAATTTCGGCCATCAGCTGGCCCTGACCTGCGGCTTGGATCAGTCCACGGGGGATGCGGTGATTTCCATGGATGGGGATCTTCAGCATCCGCCGGAAATGGTCCCCGAGCTGCTGAAAAAATGGGAAGAGGGCTATGAAATCGTCCAGACGGTGCGGAAAGCCACAGAAGATGCCACCTGGTTCAAAAACATAACTTCCCGCTTATATTATAAACTGATCAATTCCATGAGCGAAGTCCGGGTGACCCCCGGCGGCAGCGATTTCCGGCTCATGGACCGGAAGGCGGTGGATGCCTTGAATCGGTTCCGGGAACGGGCTCGGTTCATCCGGGGCATGGTGAATAATCTGGGGTTCCGGTACACCACCCTGGAATTCGTGGCGCCGCCCCGGTTCGCCGGCCATTCCAAGTTCAGCCTCCGGAAAATGCTCCGGTTCGCCCTGGACGGGATCACCGCCTTTTCCCGCGTGCCTCTGCGGCTGGCCCTCTATGTGGGTTGTATCGCCGGTCTGGGGAGCATCCTCCTGATCGGTCATGTCATTTATGTGAAATATATCATCCAGGATGCGGTGCCTGGCTGGACCACCCTGGCCGCGGCGGAATTCTTCCTGGGAGGCGTAGAGCTGATCGGCATTGGCATCGTGGGGGAATATGTGGGCCGGATCTTCGATGAAGTGAAGCAAAGACCATTGTATATCATTCGTGAACATATCGTGAAAAGTGGTAACAGGGAATAGACAGAGAATAAGAGAATTGTTATAATAAAAAACGGCAAAACTAAATAAAAAAAGCCGAATCACAGCAATGTGAACGGGGGAACCAAAGTGGGGTTAATTTCTTCGGAATAGGGCATCTCGACCCGCACCCGGCAGCTAACTTCGTAGGCGTAATCGAGAGGATGTGTTTATTATATTTAGGAGGATGATGCTTGGCGTAGTGCTGGCAGCGGCTACCACCGCAGCAGTGGCATTACCTGCGCAGAACGTATTTGCCAGTTTCAAACAAGGTCAGTCGGGACCGGAAGTAGCGGCCATCCAGGAGCAGCTCCTGATGGAAGGCTACGATATCGGGATCCCTGACGGGGTGTATGGTGCCCGGACCGTGGCTGCTGTGAAAAAGTATCAGGCTAGCATGGGCCTGGCAGCGGACGGCGTAATCGGAAACTTCACCTACAAAAAGCTCATGGGCAAGGAAATGCCCACCCACCGCACCCTGCATTCCAATCGGAATTACGGCAGCAGCTATGGGTATGGCAGCAGCACCGCCAGAGCATTGATCAGTACCGCATATGACTATGTGGGGGTGCCTTATGTATTCGGGGGGACCACTCCCTGGGGCTTTGACTGTTCCGGATATACCCAGTATGTATTCCGGCAGATGGGGATTGAAATCCCCCGGACGGCAGATGCCCAGTACTATGCGTACCCGAAAGTCTCTTCCAGTGAACTGGAACCAGGTGATCTGGTCTTTTTTGAAACCTATGAACCGGGACCTTCCCACTGCGGCATCTACATTGGCAACGGCCAGATGCTCCAGGCAGGAAGCAGCACCGGTGTCACCGTATCCAATGTGTTCAGCGGGTACTGGGGCGCTAGATATATCGGAGCGGCAAGAGTCCTCTAATGCCGTCGACCCACCAGGGCAGGAAGCCTGGTGGGTATTTTTTTTATATTCATGGTATAATGGGGTCATAAGGACAGAAAATCCACGCAGCAGAGGAGGGATCGGGATGAAAAAGACAACAGGGAAGATGGCGGTGCTCCTTGCCTGTATCTGCAGCCTGCTGTGGGCTACGGCGGCCCTGGCTTCCTCAGCGGTAAGGGAAGACGGCACCTTCAACGGGATCCGGCTGGCGGGCAAAGTGCGGGTGGTGGAATACAACCCAGATATCAAGGTGCAGGTGGTGACCAGTTTCCCGGATTTGAAAGTGAAAGTGGTGGACCATTTCCCGTCGGAAATCGGGGAATGGCAGTTCGTGGAGTATGGCGAAGATTTCACCATCCAGTTCGTGACCAGCTTCCCGGATATCCGGATCAAGTATGTCACCAGTTTCCCGGGGCTGCCGTAAAAAGCGGGAAGCGTGCAGAGTAAAGCGTAAAGAAGGAAGAGAGAAATGCCATTCCATCTGATCCATGCAGATATCACCAAATTGGATACGGACGCCATTGTCAATGCGGCCAACTCCCAGCTCCTGGCGGGAAGCGGGGTGTGCGGGGCCATCTTCCGGGCAGCGGGCACCCGGGCAGAGGAGCTCCAGAGAGAATGCCTGGCAAAGGCTCCCTGTCCCACAGGACATTCGGTTCTGACCGGCAGTTACGGGCTTCCAGCCCGGTATATCATCCATACGGTGGGCCCCATCTGGCAGGGCGGGAACCAGGGAGAAGAAGCCCTCCTGGCCAGCTGCTACCGTTCTGCTTTGACCCTGGCCTGGGAAGCCCACTGCCGTTCCATTGCTTTTCCCTTGATTTCTTCCGGCATCTTCGGCTATCCCAAAAGGGCAGCCCTCCTGACCGCCCGGGAAGCCATCACCCAATTCCTGGAGGACAATGAAGAAATGGAGGTCTATCTGGCTCTCCTGGACCGGAGTGCCGTGGAGCTGGGGGAGAAGCTGGAAAAGGGACTGGAGCATTTTGTCGACACCTACTGCCGGCCGGATAGCAGGAAGAGAGGGCAGACGGAAATCGTTGTCGAGGCCTTCCAGGTGCTGTCCCTGGAGCAAGCCCTGCCATCCGCGCCTTCCCGTTCTCTGGAAGACGATGTGAAGCATCTGACGGAAAGTTTCAGCCGGCAGCTTTTCCGGCTCATCGATCAAAAGCATTATGATGATGTGGAAGTATACAAACGGGCCAATATGGATCGGAAATTGTTCTCCAAGATCCGCAGCAACCCAGGGTATCAGCCCAAGAAGAAAACGGTCCTGGCCCTGGCTGTAGCTCTTCGTCTGACGGTGGAAGAGACCCAGGAATTCCTGGAAAGCGCCGGTTATGCTCTTTCTTCCAGCCGGGAAATGGATGTGATCGTCCGGTATTTCCTGGAGAAGGGCCAATATGATATCTATACCATCAATGCAGCCCTGTTCCGGTACGGCCAGCCTGAGCTGTAAATGTCGCCTGCCAGGCGACCCAAAGGCCTCCTGTTCCTGCTACACTGGAACCAGCAGAAAACAAGGAGGTCTTCGTCATGAAGGATTTTGCAGAATTGGTTTGTATCCTGGATAAGAGCGGCTCCATGAGCGGGTTGGAAAAGGAGACACTGGGCGGTTTCAATGGGTTCCTGGAAAAGCAGCAGGCCATGGAAGGGGAAGCCGTCCTGACCACGGTGCTGTTTTCCGATGAGATCCAGGTGATCCATGACCGCTGCCCGGTCAAAGGAGTACGTCTCCTGACGGGCCGGGATTATGAGCCGGAAGGATGCACGGCACTTTTGGATGCCCTGGGCAAAACGCTGACCCAGGTGCGGGAGAATCAGCGTCGGCTGATCCCAGCCTTCCGGCCGGAGCGGACCATCGTGGTGGTGATTACCGATGGGATGGAAAATGCCAGCAGGGAGTATACCCTGGACCGGGTACGGAAACTGATCGCCCAGTGCAAAGAAGACGGGTGGGAATTCCTGTTCCTGGGGGCCAATATGGATGCGGTGGCAGAAGCTGCCAAAGTGGGCCTGGATGCCAATGATGCTGCCAACTATGTGAGTGACGCCAAGGGCAGCGGGCTGGCTTACAGCACGGTGGGAGAAACGGTCCAGTTCCTGCGCCAGGGAGGCCGGCGGACCGATGCTTCCTGGAAAAGAGATCTGGAAAGCTATCACGGGAAAGGACGCTGAAAGAGGCAGCCTTGGCTTTTTGCTGATCTGACGTTTTTTGGAGAAAATTTCCTTGACAAAGTTTTTGCCGGTGGTATAATGTAACCAATTTCAAAAACCCATGGTGATGATAAGGACAACCTGTCAGGGGCACAGTACAGAGAAGCCCGGTAGCTGAGAAGGGCCTGGAAACAAATGACAGTCAACCACCTTTGAGCCATCTGCTGAACCAAGTAGGCAAGATCGTATGTCCTGCGTTAAAGGATGCCGAGAGGATCCGGTCTTCCGGATCAATGAGGGTGGAACCGCGAGCTTATGGCCCGTCCCTTTGTGGGACGGGTCTTTTTCTATGTCCGTCCTGATCTTGCTGGGAATACAAGGAGGAAATCAGATATGTCTAGCATCAAAGTCAGCCTGCCCGACGGCAGCGTGAAAGAATTCGAATCCGGCAGCTCCCTGCTGTCCATTGCCAAGAGCCTGAACCAGAAACTGGGGAAGACCGCACTCCTGGCCAAAGTAGATGGGGAAAACAAAGACCTGAGCGATACCCTGGATCATGATGCCAAAGTGGAATTCATTACCCCGGACAGCGAAGAAGGGCTCCATGCCATCCGCCATACGGCCTCCCATGTGATGGCCCAGGCCATCCAGCATCTGTTCCCGGGCACCAAGTTCGCCATCGGGCCGGCCATTGAAAAGGGCTTCTACTACGACCTGGACAGCGACCATGTGTTCACGCCGGAAGATCTGCGGGCCATTGAAAAAGAAATGAGCAAGATCATCAAAGCCAACTATCCCCTGGTCCGGAAAGAACTGCCCAGAGCGGAAGCCCTGGCCAAATTCAAGGCTGAAGATGAACCTTACAAAGTGGAACTGATCGAAGACCTGCCGGAAGATGCAGTGATCAGCACCTACACCCAGGGAGACTTCACGGACCTGTGCGCCGGCCCTCACTGCCCGTCTACCGGCCGGGTGAAAGCCTTCAAGCTCATGAGCATCGCCGGTGCCTACTGGCGGGGAGATGAGCACAACAAGATGCTCCAGCGGATCTACGGTACGGCCTTTGCCAGCAAGGAAGACCTGGAAGCTTACCTGCACATGCTGGAAGAAGCGGAAAAACGCGACCACCGGAAATTGGGCAAACAACTGGGCCTGTTCATGCTCAGCGATTACGGTCCTGGGTTCCCCTTCTTCCTGCCCAACGGCATGATCATCCGGAACACCCTGATCGACTACTGGAGAGAAGTGCACCGCAAATACGGCTACCAGGAAGTCATGACCCCCATGATCATGAACCGGCAGCTGTGGGAAACGTCCGGCCACTGGGATCATTACAAAGAAAACATGTACTTCACCAAAATCGATGGGGAAGATTACGCTATCAAACCCATGAACTGCCCCGGCGGCATGCTGGTCTATGCCAACGAACCCCATTCCTATAAGGAACTGCCTCTGCGGGTAGGTGAACTGGGCCTGGTGCACCGGCATGAACTGTCCGGCGCCCTCCACGGGCTGTTCCGGGTCCGCTGCTTCACCCAGGACGATGCCCACATCTTCATGATGCCCAACCAGATCGAAGACGTGATCCAAGAAACCATCCGTCTGTTCGACGAAGTATACGCCACCTTCGGCCTGACCTACCATGCAGAACTGTCCACCCGTCCGGATAACTCCATGGGGGACGATGCTACTTGGGAAATGACCACCAGCGCCCTGCGGAAAGCCATGGATGATTTCGGCCTGAAGTATTCCATCAACGAAGGGGACGGCGCCTTCTACGGCCCGAAGATCGACTTCCATCTGAAGGATTCCATCGGCCGGACCTGGCAGTGCGGCACCATCCAGCTGGATATGCTGCTGCCGGAAAAATTCAACCTGACTTATACCGGGGAAGACGGCCAGAAACACCGTCCTGTGATGATCCACCGGGTGGTATACGGATCCATCGAACGGTTCATCGGCATTCTGATCGAGAACTACGCTGGCGCCTTCCCGGCCTGGCTGGCTCCGGAACAGGTCCGGGTGATGCCCATTACGGACAAATACAACGAATACGCCAAACAGATCGTGGATAAACTGGAAAGCCAGAAGATCCGCGCCCATCTGGACGACCGGAACGAAAAGATTGGCTACAAGATCCGGGAAGCCCAGGTGAAGAAAGTTCCCTACATGCTGATCGTAGGCGAAAAAGAAGTGGAAAGCGGAACAGTTTCCGTCCGCAGCCGGGACAACGGCGAACAGGGAGCCATGGCGGTGGACGAATTCATCGCCAAACTCCAGGACGAAATCAAGAATCGGAAGTAAGGAAATGGGGTGCTGTACGTTTTGTGCAGCACCCTCTTTTTGTCGGTAGCTAACGGACGGAGGGAAAAATCTGCCTTTTGATAAAAATATGATTGACTTACTAGGAATTTAATGGTAAAGTAAGAACCATACAAGAAAACATATTAATTCACTATGAAAAGAGAGAGTAATCCTGTGAAGCCGTTACAGAGAGCCCTGTTGCTGAAAGAGGGTACGGTGGATGGGATGAAAGTGCCTCTTGGAGTGCGCAATCCGAACAGGTCCGCTTCAGTAGGAAAGCCGGGGGATGCCCGTTACAGTGTCTACGGTATCCGGCTTCGGTCGCGTACCTGATGAGGTCCGGCTGGTGACAGCCGGATGAATATGGGTGGTATCACGGAACTTCCGTCCCAAACGGGGATGGAAGTTCCTTTTTTTATCTAAGGAGGCGAGTCATATGTTGGGAAATTGTGCAAACTGCAGCTGCTGCCATATCTGTGCTGCCAAGGGAATCAGTTGTACTCCGGTGGACAAGGAGAAAGTCCTGGCCCAGTATACGGAAGAAGAACGGAAAATCATGGAAGCGGCCGCTTATGTGGAAGCCACTTTCTATATGCAGTATACCCGTATTCAGGAAACGGCAGAGTTCGCCCGCCAGATGGGGTACACCAAGATCGGCCTGGCTTTCTGTATCGGGATCAGTGACGAGGCGAAACTGCTGGAAGCCTATTTCGCCCAAGAAGGCTTCCAGGTCACCTCCGTCTGCTGCAAGAATTGTGGGATTTCCAAAGACATCCTTGGACTGAAAAAAGTCCATCCGGAACGCAGGGTGGAAAGCATGTGCAATCCCAAGAACCAAGCGGCCTTGATGAATGAAGCCGGCTGCCAATTGTTTGTTTCCGCCGGGCTCTGTGTAGGTCACGATGCCATATTCGCCCGAAACTGCCAAGGACCGGTCACCACACTGGTGGTCAAGGATCGGGTCCTGAACCACAGCCCGTTGGGAGCCATTTATTCCAAATATTGGAGGAACAAACTGGGAATCAACGGAGACAATACAAAAAGCGGAATCTAAGGAAGTCTTTCCTGAAAGGAGGAAGAAACCATGAGTCAAGAAATTTTTGCGGCGGCACCCTATACCCTGGAAGAAGATAGGAGCCAGCTCCATCGTTTTTTCCGCTGGCTGCTGCCGGCAGTGAGCGCCGGGGCTGCTGCGGCGGCAGATTTGGCACTGCCCCGGGACCTGGAGCAGGCGCCGGTGGAGCATCCCTATTTTGCCTGGCTTCTGCTGCTGAGCCTGGCCCTCTATTTGGCCGCGTCCGCCCTGGGGCAGAAAGTTCCCCGCGTGAAAGCCAGGGTGGACCATCTGGCCCCTTTGTATGCAGGTATTACCCTGCTGTTGAACTTGCTGAATCTTTTGACTGCCAAGCTGGGTCTGCTGCCAGTATTGTATTTCCCAGCCATGGACCGGGTCCTAGCTGTGTTGGCAGGAGATCCTGTCTATCTGCTGAAATGCATGGCCTATTCTTACCGGCTGCTGTTTTTGGGCTGGTTCTTCGGGGCACTGGTGGGGATTTCCACTGGGATCCTGCTGGGGTTCTCTAAAGCCGCCAATTATTGGATCTGGCCTTTTATCCGCAGCATCGGTCCCATCCCTTCAACCGCCTGGATCCCCCTGGTACTGGTAGCATTCCCTTCTGTGGTATCAGGAAGCGCTTTCTTGATTGCCCTGTCCGTGTGGTTTCCCACTACCGTCCTGACCGCCAGCGGCATCGCCAATACCAGGAATTCCTATTTTGAAGTGGCAGCCACCTTGGGGGCTGGCCGCTGGTACCAGATCCGGAAAGTGGGAATCCCAGCTGCTATGCCCAGTGTTTTTCTTGGTTTGTTCAACGGGACCACCGCTTCTTTCATTACCCTGGTCACGGCAGAGATGCTTGGGGCCAAATACGGTCTTGGCTGGTATGTGAACTGGCAGAAGGAAATGATGGCCTATGCCAATGTGTATGCGGGACTGATCCTTATCGCCGTCAGTTTCTTCCTGATCATCACTGGTTTGTTCAAGATCCGTGATCGGATCCTTGTGTGGCAGAAAGGAGTGATCAAATGGTAGGCAGTCTGCAGATCCAGGCCCTCAGCCGTTACTTTCCCCAGGAAGGGAAGGAGGGGGTCCAAGCATTGGCAAAGGTATCCCTGGACTTCCAGCCTGGGTCCTTCGTATCCCTTATCGGCCCCTCTGGATGCGGAAAATCCACTTTGCTGCGGATGATTTCCGGATTGGATCACCCGGATGAAGGCCAGGTCTTTCTGGACGGAAAGAAAGTGACCGGGCCGGGCGCTGACAGGGGATTCATGTTCCAGGAGCATAATCTGTTCCCCTGGATGGATATCTACGACAATGTGGCTTTCGGGCTTCGAGCCCGGAACCTGTACAAAGGCCATGAACAGGAAGTGGACCGGATCCTGGAGCTGGTAGGGTTGGCCGATTTCCGCCATTCCTACCCGCATCAGCTTTCCGGGGGCATGTGCCAGAGGGCTTCTCTGGCAAGAGCTCTGGTGGGCAGGCCCAAGGTCCTGCTGCTGGATGAACCGCTGGGGGCCCTGGATGCCTTCACCCGGATGAACATCCAGGACGAGATCCAGCGGATCTGGAAACAGGAACATATGACCATGATCATGGTGACACACGATGTGGAAGAAGCCGTGTATCTGTCGGATGTGATTGTGGTCATGTCCCCCCGGCCGGGAAGAGTCCTAAAAACCATCAAAGTGGATCTGGGACGGCCCAGGGATCGGAGTTCCCAGGATTTCTTCCAATACAGTTCGGAAGTCCTCCGGATCCTCCATTACGGAGGCAACCGGCCAGAACCAGAATATTTCATCTGATAGACCAAAGAAAAGCAAATTTATGAAAGGAAGTGTTTCCCTATGCAGTTCAGCAAAAAATTCACAGCAGCCCTTCTGGCCGCCATTACTACTGTCGGCTTGCTCACAGGCTGCGGCAAAGATCCTGCCTCTGGAAAAGAGGATGGAAAACCCATTCATCTGAAAGTGGGGTACAGCAACGGCGTCTGCCAAGCGGGTCTTTTTGCCGCCAAGGAAAAGGGCTTTTTTAAAGAGGAAGGGTTGGATGTGGAAATGGTCCAAATCGATCCAGCCCATGCCAGTGATGCTATAGCTGCCGGGCAAGTGGATGTTCTCCAGGGCCTGGCTTCCAAAATGATCCAGCCTATCAGCAATGGACTTCCGGTGAAAGTAGTGGCAGGGATCCATACCGGCTGTACCTATCTGCTGGTCAAAAAAGAGGCCCCCTATCAGACAATAGGGGACCTAAAAGGTAAGAAAATCGGAGTAGCAGGACTGGCTGATGCCGGCACCATCATCGCCAAACGGGCCTTGGCCAAGGCCGGGGTCCAAGTCAGTGACAAAAATCTGGAAGTCCAGTTCACCGTCTTTGGCCGGAACGACCTGCCTATGGTCCTGGATCAGGGACAGGTGGATGCCATTGCAGTAGGGGATCCGGTGGCTTCTATCGCCATGGAGAAATACGGTTATCGGGCGTTGATCGATACAGCCAAAACGGCTCCTTTTGATCAGGAATACTGCTGCGTGGCCATGGTAACCTCCAAGCTGGCCAAAGCCAATCCCAAGGCTGCTGAAAAAGCAACCCGGGCCATCCTGAAAGGAGCCTCTTGGGTACAGGCCCATCCGGAAGAAGCGGCAAAACTGGAGCTGGACAAGAAGTATGTAGCCGGCAATCTGGCGCTGAATACCTCCCTGTTGAAAAAATATCATTTCATACCTTCTGTAAAAGGCGGATATGATGCCATCAAGGCCAATGCAGAGGAATTGGCGGCCATCGGACTGTTAAAAGAAGGGACGGAAGGCAAAAAATTCGCTGATGATGCGTTCCTGTTCTTTAAAGACATGCCGGACAGTCTGTGAGGAAAGGCTGAAAAGAGGCCGTTGTCCGCTGATCTATGACGAAGGGGCTGCTGCACGTGTGGAATTTTCACACGTGCAGCAGCCCCTTCCTTTTATCCTTTCATCACTTCCTTATTCTTCACCACCCACTCCAGATGGTCCAGGCTGGTGTTGGCAATCAGTTCTTCAGGGAACTGGGCCGTTTCCAGGAAGTTCCGGGCTAGGGACAGGTTCCCTACATCGTACCAGATATGGGCGTCGCTGCCGGCAATGACCCGGACTTGATACTGCCGGCACAGCTCCAGGAGCCGGGGAATGTTCCGTTCCGCATGGAGCCGTCCGGTCTTTCCGGAAGCAGAGGCACTGTTCACTTCCAGTACCACATCTTTTTCTTTGGCAGCCCGGACCAGCCGGGGCAGATCCAGGGGGTACCGGTCGTCGTCGGGGTGTCCGATGATCTTGACCCAGGGATTTTCCATGGCGCCGATCAAGGCATCGGTATTTTCTTCCCGGGTGCCAGGACGGATGCAGGCAGAATGGAGGCTGGCGATGACGTAATCCATCTGCTGCAGGAGTTTTTCCTCCATGTCCAGCCTGCCGGTGAAATCCATCACATTGGCTTCCACCCCTCGGAAGATCCGGATCCCCAGGATCTCCCGGCCGATGGCTCGGTAGTTGCTGAAGAACTTGGGGGTGTGGGCTCCTTCCATGGCACTGGCATGGTCCGATGTCCCTAGGGCCAGCAGGCCCTTTTTCCGGGCTTCTTCGATATTTTCCTTCAGAGTGCTGAAGGCGTGGCCGCTGCTTACCGTATGGGTATGCAGGTCGAACAAAAGTTCCATCTTGCTTTTTCCTCCCTCTTTCTGCCTGGGTCAGGCTGTGTAGATCAGCTGGACCTTTTCCCCAGGCTCGTAGATCTCTCCCGGATCCGCCACCACCTGGACCTGCTTCTGGCCCTGGAGGAGGCTGTAGCTGATCCAGCGGCCGTTGTACTGGCGGTTGGTGACAACCGCAGGGATCCCTTTTTCCCGTCGGGAGATCCTAAACTGTTCCGGCCGGACAGGATAGAATCCTTTGGAGCGGAATACCCCAGGGATGTCTCCCGCCGGATAGGTGATATCCGTATTGGCTACCTGGAATCCGTCGGGCAGCCATACCCCCGGGATCAGGTTGCATTTGCTCACAAAGGTGGCCACGAATTCCGTCTTGGGGTGGAGGTAGATGTCTCGGGGCGTGCCCACCTGTTCGATCTGGCCTTTCTGCATGACGATGATCCGGTCCGCCATGGCCAGGGCCTCACTTTGGTCATGGGTCACATAGAGGACCGTAGAACCGGTGGAACGGTGGACGTCCTGGATCACCCGGCGCATGCTGAGTTTCAGTTCCGCATCCAAGGCACTGAGAGGTTCATCCATGAGCATCAGGGAGGGGAGGCCTACCATCATCCGGGCCAGGGAGACCCGCTGCCGCTGGCCACCGGACAGCTCCCCAGGGTAACGGTCGGCCAGTTCCGTCAGGCCCATACTTTCCAGGGCCTGTTCCACGGCTTTTTCCTTCTCCTCTTCGCTGAGTCCTTTTTGCCGGCGGCTCTTCATGGGGAATTCCACATGCTGCCGGACCGTCATATGGGGCCACAGGGCAAAAGACTGGAAAACCATGCCCAGATCCCGTTTCTCCACGGGCACCATGGTCCCCTCTCCAGAATAGACCTGCTGATCCAGGCGGACAACGCCGCTAGTGGGCTCCAGGAAGCCGCCGATGATCCGCAGCAGGGTGGATTTTCCGCAGCCGGAAGGCCCCAGGATGGCAATGAATTCTCCTGTCTTGATTTCCAGGCTGATGTCTTTAAGCGCCTGTGTCTTCCCGAACCGCTGATTGATGTGTTCCAGATACAAACTCATATTTTCGGTTTCCTTTCTTATGCAGATTCTCCAGCCAGGTGAGCCCATAGCCGCCCAGGATCAGTGCCGTGATCAGGGTGGAAAGGGCGGCGGCCAGGTTGTAGTCCCCGGCCTGCTGGAAATTGAAGATGGCAAGGCCGATGGTCCGGGTCCCGGCACTGGCCAGCATGGAGGAGAGGGTCAGTTCCGTAAGGGCGGAAATGAAGATCAGGGCAGTGCTGGCCACACAAGGCCGCAGCAGAAGGGGCAGCAGCACCTGGCGCCAAAGGGTCCGCCAGTCTCTACCAGAGGCCAGCACCGCGTCTTCCAGTTCCGGATTGATGGCCAGGAGGGCGTTGGTGCTCCCTTTAATCTGGAGAATCATGTACCGGGTCACGTAGGCGATGAGAAGGAGCCACATGGTCCCGTAGATCCCCGGTTTGATGCCTGGCAGGGGTTCTGTCCAGTGGAAGATTTCCGCCAGGGCCAGGACGATGCCAGGCAAGGCATAGGCCAGGGCTGCCCCCCGTTCTGCCAGCAGGGCGGCCAGGCTGTGCCGGCGCAGTTTCCAATAGGCGATCAGCGTCCCTGCCACCAGGCAGATAGCCCCTGCCACCGAAGCCAGCAGCAGACTGGTTTCCAGGGCATCCATCACCCCGGTACTGGAAAAGACAAACTGGAAATTCTCCCAGGAGAAATTGTCAGCCGTGGCTGGGAGCCCATAATTTTTCAGGAAGGCATTGATCATCATGTCCAATAGCGGGACCAGGTCCAGGAGGCCCAGCACCAGGAAAAGACCTCCTTCCACACCGGTCCGTACTGCCGGACGGAAATAAATCCGAGGTTCCCGGCTTTCTTGGATGCTTTCCAAGGCGCTTTGGCTGGAGACCAGCCCGCTTTCCAGCAGGGTCCCGCCCAGAGCCAGACAGGAAAGGACCACGGAAAGACCGGCGGCTGCGGGGAACGCTCCAGGGCCCATACCGATGGCTTTTTCATAGATCATGGTACTGAGTACGGTGATGTTGGAAGAAATCCCCAAAAAGGCGGGGACTGCAAAATTGTCCATGGCCGCCAGGAACGCCAGGAGCCCCCCAGCGGCAATGGCTGGGAGGGCTTCCTTCAAGTCGATGCGGCGCCAGGTCTCCCAGCTGGAAAAGCCGCAGGAACGGGCGGCCAGGTCCAGATCCACCGGGATCTTCCGCAGGAAATGGATGACGCTCAGGTAGACCACGGGCATATTCACGATCCCCAGGACAAACAGGATCCCGCCCCGGGTGTACAGATTGACCCCCGCAAAGCCCAGCTCCCGCAGGAAAAGATTGATCCTGCCGTCTTGGAGGAACAGGCCGCTCCAGCTTAGGGTGATGATGTAGGAGGGGATGATGAAAGGCAGGAGGATCAGGAGTTCCAGGAGCTTCTTATGACGGAGATCCGTATAGGCCATCAAAAAGCCCAGGGCCGTGCCCAAAAGAGTGGAAAGCCCGGCGGAACAAAGAGAGATGAACAGGGTGTTGCGGACCGCTTCCAGGGTACGGGGATCTTGGAAAAGAACTTGGAAATTGGCCAATCCCCAGCCTCCGGGGATCCGGAGGCTCATGGAGATCAGCCGCAGCACAGGCGCTGCGAAAAAAAGGAACAGCAGCAGATAGAACAGAAGAGCGCCGCCCCTTTTCAGGAACGATGGTCGTTGCATGGATCCCACGCCTCCTTATTTCTGGAACAGCGTGGTGAATCGTTCTTTGTCAGCGGCCCGATTCTGGAACAGGTCGGCGACACTGACGGTCAGGGCCTTGAAATCGGTGATGGCTTTCAGCCCTTCCGGCGGCTGGACCCCTTCTTTCACCGGGGTATAGCCCATCTTGGCAGCGGTTTCCTGGCCTTTCTTGGACAGGACGAAATCGATGAAGGCTTTGGCGGCCTCTTTATTCTTAGAAGTCTTCAGGAGACCGATGGGTTCGGTCACGGCAGGAGACCCTTCTGCCGGGTAGATGAACTTCACTGGAGCGCCTTTTTTCCGGGAGTTGTTGGCCATGTAATCAGCAATCAGCCCATAGGCTTTTTCACCAGCCACCACAGCTTTCTGGACGGCCCCGTTGCCTTTGGTGACGGTCATGCCGTTCTTCTTCAGGGCTTCGTAATAGGGCCAGCCCATGCCCTGGGTGCGGGTGATGACGCCCAGGTTGTAGGCGGCGGCCCCGGAATACAGGGGAGAAGGCATGATGGCACTGGCGGCAAATTCAGGTTTGGCCAGGTCGGCAAAGGTTTTGGGATCTCCTTTGGCTTTGGAAGTATTCACGATGATCCCAGTGGTGATGACTTTCGTCCCGGTATAGGTGTGGTCCTTGTCGATGTATGCTTCTGGGATCCCTTTCAGTTCTGGAGAAGCATATTTTTCCAGCATGTCCTTCTGTTTCAGCTGTTCGAAGGTGACGTTGTCCGCCACCAGCAGCACATCTGCCTGGACGGTGCCAGCGGTCTGTTCTGCCAGGACTTTGCTGACCACTTCTTCCGTACCGGACCGGAAGACTTTCACCTTGATATCCGGGTGATCTTGGTTGAAGACTGCAATGAGCTTCTGGGCATCCGCTTCCGGCTGGGAGGTATAAAGGACGATCTCCCCGCCTTTCCTGGCTCCTTTTTTGTCCGCAGAACCGCCGCAGCCTGCTGCAGAGAACAGGGCCAAACCAGCCAGAGCCAAAACCAGCGCTTTCTTTTTCCAATTACACATGTTCAATGATGCCTCCTTGTTCTTGTAAAAAATGGATATTTTTGGTAAAGACTTCATGGGCTGTCGTACTGTCGTAGCCTTCCACCACCATGGGAAGATCCCAGGCTTTCAGCCGGGGCAGCAGGGCCCGGAAGTCGTAATCCCCGTCCGGGAGAGGGGTATGGTATTGCGGGCCCACTCGGTTGCTGATGTGGAGCTTGGAAATCCGGGGAAGGGCGCGGTGGAATGTTTCCATTTCTTCCGTGCTGTCACAGTGGGCCAGATCCAGGGTATAGAAGAAGAAAGAGAAAAGGGGACCGGTGACTTCCTCCATGGAAGCCGGATCCGTCACGAATTCTTTCTTGATCTTCTCCATGATTTCCAGGGAAACCGGCATCTGGAGGGAACGGGCAGCAGCGGCGATCCGGCGGAGGGACTGCTGCAGGAGCTGGACGCTTTCTTCCCGCCAGCAGACCATGGTCATATGCCCTGGGTGGACCGTGACCTCCCGGGCCCCGATCCGGGAAGCCAGTTCCAGGGAACGGATCACCTGCTGGACGGAAGCTTCCCGGATGCCCGCATTGGCGGAAGCCAGGTTCAGATCCCAGCTGCAGGCGTGGACGGTGCTTTCCAAACCATATTTCTCCACATAACGGAGATATTCAGCTTCCTGGAAGTTCTCCAAGAAGAACTGCTGGGCCCAGAGTTCCAGTCCGGCCAATCCGTTCTGGCGGACCAGCCGGAGAGTTTCCGGAAGGGGCGTCCCCCAGAAAAGCGTCGATGATACAAAAACTTTACTCATGAAAAGCCTCCTTGCAGATGGAACTTCTGTCTTCCATTGTAAAAGAGAAATGTAAAAGGTTTGACAGAACAAAGTAAAGAATGGGAAAAAGCGGGCAAACGGCTTGTCTTGGGAACAGCAACTGTTGAACGGCTGGCCCGGCAGAAATAGCGGACCATCCAGCTATGCCTTGTCACAAACAATCAATTGTGCTATGATATTCAATATAAACAAGAATTATGTATATACTGAAAGATACAACAAACAGAGAGAAGTTCCGGGGGTTTCTTCTGGTTGCGGCAGGCGGCTCCGGCTGCTTTTGAAAAGAGAAACACTGACTATACAGTCAGTTACAGTCATTTGATCCGGATACTTATGAAAAGCCTCCTTCTGGTCCCCTAGGACCGGAAAGGGGCTTTTTTGCATTTTGTACGGGGAAGGGGATTTCCAAGCATGAACAAAATCTACAAAGTCATTTGGAGCAAAGTACGGTGCGCCTGGGTGGTGGTCTCGGAAATCGCCAGGAACCATGGGGCCAAAGGCAGATCCGTCCATGAGGGAAGAAAAAGAGCATCCCTGCTGGCCGGGGCCCTGTTGTTGGGGCTGCTGACGGGGAATGGGATCGTCTGGGCAGGGACGACCATCAATGAATATGGAATGTTTACCAAAGGCCTGACTATTGGAGACGAAAGCAATGTGACCCAGGGGTATCTGACGTCTTATTCTCCTGCTAATTTCTGGGGTTCTGTGACCTTTAACAGTGATGTTACTTTTGCCAAGGGATTTTCTTTTTCTGATCTCGTTGTTAACGGGATGCATATCGATTACAACAATGCTTCCCATTCTTTCAGCTTAGGTTCAACCTATCATAGAAATAACACATCTAATCATGCAATTTCACTGGGGGAAGCTTATGATTCTGGTGACTATAGCTTTGTAGCAGGGAATCAGGCCCAGGCCGGAAAATACAGTGTGGTCATCGGCAGCAGTGCCAACGGGAACAATCCGTACACGGTGGTATTAGGCCCGAATACCCAAGCAGCTTCCAGCAGCATTGTACTGGGTAATAATGCAAAGACTTATCGCAATAATGGGATTGCCATCGGGGCAGCTGCTGTAGATGACTCTGGGAAGGTCACCACGTCTGGGGCGTTGGCTGGAGATCCCTTCAGCATTGCCATCGGGACGGGCAGTGCTGTCAATCAAGGGGGCACTGGTAATATCGCTATCGGCTACATGGCCCAGAATACTGCTGGTGCCGATGCCATTGCTTTGGGTGCCTTTTCCAAGAGCGACTGGCACCTCAATGCGGGCTGGCAGGGATATGCTCCTTGGGAAGGCAGCAATACTGGGAACGTCGATAATTCCAACTTTAAAAACAGCCTGGCTTCTGCTGTTTGGAAATCCACCCAGGGAGGATTGTCCATCGGGGATATTACGGGGGATAAATCCACCTGGATCACCCGGCAGATCAGCGGGGTCGCTGCCGGTACCCAGGATACGGATGCTGTCAACGTGGCCCAGCTGAAGGCTTCCATGACCACTCTTTCTTCAGCGGACGGCACGGTGAAGATTACGCCCAAATACAACGACGATGGGTCCCGGACTTTTGACCTGAGCGCCAGCAGCGGTTCTGGTTCTGGCAGCGGCGGCCATTTTGTCAGCGTTACAAAGAACAATACTTGGGAAAGCGATGACAGCCTGAAAAATGCCGACAACTACAACAACGATGGGGCCAAAGGGACCCAGTCCACAGTCGTGGGGGTCAATGCACAGGCCCAGACCCAGGGAACGGCTTTGGGCAATGGGGCCAATGCCTCTAATACGGGGGCAACGGCCATCGGTACCGGGTCCGTGGCCAATGGCACCAGCAGTGTAGCCCTGGGCCAGGATGCCAGCGCCCAGAACGACAATGCCGTGGCCATCGGCCATGGTTCTGGAGCGTATGCCAATTCTGTGGCCATCGGCGGCAATGCCAGATCTACGGCGGAACGGTCCGTCCATATCGGGGCTATGACTGATTCCAACATCACAACCGGCAGTGCTTCTGTGAGCATCGGGGCGGATGCCCAAGCTACGGCCAGCGGGGCTGCTTCTTTTGGCACCGGTGCGGTGGCCAGCGGCACGGATGCCTTGGCCCTGGGCCAGAACAGCAGTAGTACGGGCAATGGCAGCGTGGCCATCGGTTATCAGACTAAAGTCACGAGCAATAAAGAACACGCTACTGCTGTAGGTACATCGGCCGAAGCCAATGCCATCGAAGGTACGGTTTTGGGGTACAGCGCAAAAGTCAATGGGGACAAAGGTGTGGCCCTGGGCAGCGGGGCTTTTGTGGCTGCAGAAAACGGCAATAAGACCAGTGTGGCTTTGGGCGCCGGTTCTCAAGTGAATGATGGGGATACGGTGGGCACGGCCTCCCTTTCTATCAAGGATACCTATGGAGAAAACTCCGACTCTACTACGTACCAATTTGCTGGGACCAATCCCACAGGGACGGTGAGCGTTGGTTCCGGCAGCGGTTCTTCGGAACAGACCCGGACCATCACCCATGTGGCAGCCGGCCGTGTGAGCAGCACTTCCACCGACGCCATCAACGGCAGCCAGCTCTATGGGGTGGCCCAATCCATCGAAAAAGTGGAACAGAACGTAGCTAAGACGGCCACCCGCTATTACAGTGTCAATGCCACCGATACGGGCACGGGCAGCAATTATCTGAACGACGGAGCCCACGGGCTCAATTCTATAGCAGCCGGGAATAAGGCCCAGGCTTATGGAGTAGGGTCCCTGGCTATTGGCTATTCTTCTTTGGCAGGAAGTGCAGCGAATGATGCTACGCTCTTTAGTTCCATGGCCATAGGTCCCTACGCCAAAGCGCAAGGGACGGGAGCCATTGCCTTTGGCAACAGTTCCAGTTCCTCCGGTTATGGTGGTGTGGCTTTGGGTGGCGGTGCCAATGTCTCCAGCTATGGCGGTGTAGCTCTGGGTGGTACTTCCAGTGCTACGGCCACCGGCGGCGTGGCCTTGGGGACGGGTTCCCAGGCCAATACAGCTGCTGGCCTTGCCGGATATCTCAGTGGCAGTAAAAAAGCGGAACAGGCTGATTCTGTATGGACTTCTACCATAGGAGCTGTTTCTGTAGGAGGGGGAAAGTTTAAGGTAGGTTCTGAGGAGAAAATATATACCCGGCAGATCACCAACCTGGCTGCCGGCACCAAGGATACGGACGCGGTGAATGTGGCCCAGCTGAAAGCGGTGGAACAGGAAGGGCTTTCTCTGACGGGCAACGATAACCAGAAAGTCACCCAGTCTTTGGGCGGCAATTTCAACATCACAGGCGGGCTCACCGGGGATGCCTTGAAAGACGAGGCGGCCAGCACCGCCAACTTGGGCGTGCGGAAAAATGCCAACGGCGACGGCCTGGAAGTGGTCATGACCACGACACCTTCCTTTGATTCTGTGACAGCCCAAAACAGCATTACCATAAAGAATGCTTCCACGGCAGACGGGACTTCAGATATTTCCCTCAACGGCAAGGGCCTTTTCATGGGCAGCAAGAAGATCACCGGCCTGGCCGACGGGACGGAAAAAACGGATGCCGTGAATTTCAGCCAGTTGAGTGTCGTTTCCAGCGAGCTCTCCACCTTTGAAAATAAAGCCATCCAGGTAGGAGGCAATGCCGGTGGCACCATTTCCCGGAAACTGGGGGAAAATCCCATCCTGATTCAAGGCGCAGGGACGAAAGACAATGCAGATTACTCCGGCACCAATCTGAAAACCTATGTGGATAAAAACGGCGTGCTCCAGATCCTGCTGGATAAAGAACTGTTGGAAGACCGGATCGATGTGGGATCGGCCCTGGCCAATCCTACGGACAGCCGGGTGAATTATCCCGTGGTCCTCGGGACGGACACGAACGATGCTACCATCGGCTACGTGGGCATCAACGGCCGGAATGGGACATCAGCAGTCATCACTTCTTATGCTGGGTCCCCTATCCCGGGCAGTGCTTTTAACTATACGGACAGCGAAGGCAAATCCCGGATGACCCGTCTGGAATATACGGATCAGGAAGGCCATGCCCACCATCTGGCTACCTTGACGGACGGTCTGTCTTTTGGCGGGGATAATTCCCAGGTACAGATCGACAGCGATTCGGATACAGTTTCCGGGACCAATGTCATTTCCCGGAAGCTCCGGGCTACGGAACCGGGGAAAAATGCTACAGCCAATTATCTCCAGATCAAAGGCGGGGCCGATGCTACCAAACTCAGCGACAGAAATATCGGGGTCCAGGCCAGCAGTGAGGACGGCTCTTTGACCATCAAGCTGAGCCAGGAACTGACAGGCCTGACCAGCGCCCAGTTCGGGACCACTACCATCGATGGCAGCGGCCTGACCCTGGGGACCACAGGGATTTCTCTTACCGCCAGCGGCTTGAACAATGGAGGAAAGAAAATCACCAATGTGAAAGCGGGGGAGATTTCCAGCTCCTCCACTGATGCCATCATCGGCAGCCAGCTGACGAATATCCTGAACGCAGATGGTTCGGCCAAGGGGATTTCCTTCGGGGCTGAAAGCGCGGCGGGCTCCCATACGAACCCCACCAGTGTGGCCATCGGCGGCACCGTGACCCTGAAAGGGGCCGGCGGTGACAGCAGTCACAAGAACCTGAGCACCCAGGTCACCGAAAAGGGCGAACTGACCGTGACCATGGCGCCGGAAATCCAGGAAAACAAGATTTACGTAGGGACCCAGATCCCGAAAGAAAGCAGTCCTACGGGGAACGTGAATTATCCAATCATCCTGGGTGAAAATACCGTGGGTACGGATACCTATGGCTATGTGGGCATCAAGGGGAAGAATAATTCCCAGCTCTACCTGACGGCCGATCAAGACGCCAGCGGCAATACCCGCCTGGATTATCTGGATACCCAGAACAACGCTCATCTGGTTGCTTTGACCAGTGACGGCTATACCTTTGCCGGGGATACGGGCACGGCCAACACCCTAGCCCTGAACAGTACCCTGAGCATTACGGGGGGTATCACCGATACGGGGAAATTGACCCAAGGCAATATGGGCGTAGTCTCCAGTGGCAACGGCGGATTGACGGTGGAACTGGCCAAGAGCCTGACGGGCTTGACCGATGCCACCTTCAACAGCGGTGCTGCCCAGACGAAGATCGATGGCAGCGGGGTGACGGCTCCTGCTTATCAGGTGGGTACGAAGACCTATATCGACAGCAATGGTCTCCATGCCAATGGCCAGAAAGTAACAAATGTAAATGCCGGGAATCTCAGTGCAGACAGTACCGATGCCGTGAACGGCAGCCAGCTCTTTGCCACCAACCAGAACGTCAGCAACAATACGACCAATATCAGCAATCTGACCACCCGTCTGGATGGTGCCGGCATGACCTTTGCCGGGGACAGCGGCAATGCAGTGACCAAAAAACTCAACGAAACATTGACCCTCACCGGGGGCGAAACCAGCGCCGATAACCTGACCCAGCTTAGCGACAAGAACATCGGCCTGGTGGCAGACACGGACGGGAAACTGGAAGTCCGGCTGGCCAAGGATCTCACCGGCCTGACCGGTGCTGCCTTCAGCAATAGGAACTTTACCACCCAGCTCACCGGGGATGGACTGACCATCACCCCCACTTCCAGCGGGAATGCCGTGAACCTGACGGCCCAGAATCTGGACCTGGGCGGCCGGCAGCTCCACGGGGTACAGGCGGGAGATGTTTCGGCCACTTCTACGGATGCGGTGAACGGCAGCCAGCTCCATACGGTGAAAGAAACTGCCGAAAATGCCCAGAAGGAAGCCCAGAAACATTCTACCGTCAGCGGATCCGGGAATGTGGACGTGGCGCATTCGGACAATACGGACGGCTCCAAGAACTACACCGTGAGCCTGAAAGATACGGTGACCCTGGGCAGCAACGGAACGGCCATCACCCTGGATGGAACGAAGGGAAACGCTTCCTTTGGCTCTGGGACCACTGCGGTGACCGTGGACGGTAAGACCGGAGCTATCACCGGTTCTTCCCTCCAGGTCAGCGGCAATGTACAGGCCGGGAGCGTGGCTGTAGGGAATATCCATCTGAACAGTACGGCGGATGCAGCCCATAATATTGCAGCTGACACCATCACCGGCCTTTCCAACACCAGCTATACCAGCACCACCCAGCTGGTGGATAGCCGGGCAGCTACGGAAGGGGAACTGGGGGATGTGATCGCCAGCATCCAGAACGGAAGCATCGTCAAGGGCCTTTTGACCACTGTGAAGGAAGGCTCCAACATCAGCGTGGTGGCCGATGACAAGTCGGATCCTTCCAAGACCCAATATACCATTGGCCTGAGCCCTGTGCTCACCGGGCTCACCAGCGCCCAATTCACCAACGGCAAGACCGGGACGGAGGCACAGACGGCAGTGGTGACTTCTGACGGAATCAGCCTGGGCAGCGAGGATACCTCCGCCCAGTTCACCCGGACGAAAGTCAGTGCCGGGAACCAGCAGATCCAGCATGTGGCCAGCGGATTGACCGGGAATTTGTATACGGATGCGGCCGACAACAATGCGGCTACCGTGGGTGACTTGAAAGCCCAGAGTAAGTCTCTGACGGATACGGGAATCGTTTTCGCTGGAAATACAGGGAAAGAGACCCTGGCCCTGGGGAAGACGGCCAAGATCCAAGGGGCCGATTTGGCAGATGGGACCACACTGGCAGAGGACTATACCACGGCCAACCTGACCACGGCGACGGCAAAAGCCGCTGACGGGACGGTGACCACGACGATTTACGGGAAAAAGGATATGGCGGGCCGTTCCCTCTCTTTGGGGGCCCAGGATGCAAATGGGGCCATCGCCAATCCCGTGGCTGTGCTGAAAGCCCAGGCGGCCAGCAGCACCGATGCCACCCAGACCGGCCATCTGCTCCTGAAAGGGACCAAGCCGACAGATACGGTGACAGCGGCTGACCAGACCAGTGCGGATATCTACGTCCAGGATGGCAGCGATGAACTGCAGCCGGCGGACAGCAAGAAGATGACCCGGGTGATGTATGCCGATGAAAGTACCGGCACCCATGAACTGGCAACCTTGGAAGACGGGCTGAAGTTCAAAGGGGATGACGGGAACACTTCGTCTGTGCTGCTGAACGGTACGCTGGATGTGACCGGAGGCGCGGATACCGGCAAGCTCACTGCCGGGAATATCGGGGTGACCAGCGACGGGAAGCAGGGCCTGACCATTGCCCTGGCCAAGGAACTGAAAGATCTGACCAGCGTTGCCGTCACAGGAGAGAAATTCACCACCACCTTTACCGGTGATGGGCTGACCATTGCCCCTGCAGCAGGAAATTCCGGGGTCGATTCCCTGGTGATCAATGCCAGCACGGGCATCAATCTGGGGAACCGGAAGGTCACCGGCCTCGCCGCCGGCACCATTGGGGCTGATTCCACCGACGCGGTGAACGGCAGCCAGCTCCATACAGTCCAGGAAGCGGCCAACCAGGCCCAGACGGAAGCCAACAAGCATAGCACCGTCAGCGTGAGCGACAACAACCTGGTGATGACTAAGACGGCTGAAAGCGATACCAAGGGGGCCGACTATGCCCTGAAACTGAATAACAAGATCACCCTGGGGACCGGGGACAACCAGGTGGTCCTGGACGGCGGCGATACGGGGGAATCTTCTTTCGGGAAATCCATCTCCTTTGATGCAGGCAGCGGAGCCATCACTGCTGGATCTTTGACCACCAGCGGCCTGGTTACGGCCAATGGAGGGGTCCAAGTCGAGGATATTTCCCTGGATCCCAAGACCAACACCATTACCGGCCTGAACAACACCACCTTTGACCAGAACAATCTCCTGGCCAACCGGGCAGCTACGGAAGGTCAGCTGAAGAGCCTGGTGGACCAAATCAGTTCCGGGACGGTGACCGGTGGGACCACGGAACTGACAGATGGCACCAACACCAATGTGTCTTCGAAGACAGAGAATAAAGTGACCACCTATACGGTCAACGTGGATGATGCCCTGACCCATATGGCCAGTGCCACCTTCGAAAAGAAGGATGCCGATGGGAACGTGACCCAGACCAGCGTCCTGGATGCCAATGGACTGATCTTAGGGACGGATTCGGATACCACAGCAGCCCGGTTCACCCGGAGCGGCATCAGCGCCGGATCCCAGCAGATTAAGAATCTGGGCAGCGGCATCACCGGCACGGATGGAACAATCAGCACCTACGACACCACAGTCGCCGGCCAGGCTGATTACAATAATGCGGCCAGCATCGGGGACGTACAGACCATCCTTCATGCTGCACAGGACGTATTTGCCGGCAATAACAGCTCACAAGCTACACTGACTCTTGGGAAAACAGCTACGTTCAAAGGCGCGGATGTAGTCGATGCCAATGGTAATCCGTTAACGGATACGGCTTTATCCTCGAAATTGCAGGCAGATTACTCCAATGCCAATATTACGACGGCTACCTCAGCGGAAAAAGATGGTGGTGTCACGACGAATTTCTATCTGAAGAAAGACCTGGTGGGCCGTTCCCTGACTTTGGGGACCATTGGCACCGACGGGAACGTAGCGGCAAGCGACCGGACCGCTTCTCTGTATCAGGCCCAGTCCAAGGCGGACAGTGATACGGCCATGACCGGCCATCTGTTCCTTGCCGGGGAAAAACGCACAGCCTATGCGGAAAATCCCACGGTGACCCATACTTCTGCGGACATCTTCGTGAAAGATGGATCGGAAGGAGACAACAGCAAGGGAAACCTGACCAATCCAGATCTGCCGGTCACCCGGATCTACTATACCGATGAAGGGAACTATACCTATGCCCTGGCCACCATGGACGATGGTTTCCATGCGGCCGGAGACAGCGGCAAAACGGATATCCTGCTGAACCATAGCCTGAATTTGAAGGGCGGCATCACCCTCGATGCTGACCATCCGGTGGATTCCCTGCTTACCAGCGGGAATATCGGGGTGGTGGCCGACAGCAACACCAATACCCTGAACCTGCGTCTGGCCAAAGAGCTTACGGGCCTGACTTCTGCCGCCTTTACCGGGGATACTACTTCCCTGACAGTGGATGGGACGGGGCTGAAACTGACGCCAAATGCGGGTTCTTCTGCCAAAGCCCTGACCCTGACTTCCGATCAGATCGACTTGGGCGGCCGGAAAGTCCAGAACGTAGGTTCCGGCTCTGTGGCGGAAGGTTCTACGGACGGGGTCAACGGGGGCGATGTGTACAAAGTCCAGCAAAAAGCGGAAGCTGCTCAGACGGAAGCGGCCAAACATACCACCGTTACCGTCAGCGGCGGCAATCTGGGCTTGGAGTCTACTGCGAACGCCAATGGTTCCACCAATTACGCCCTGAAACTGAATGACAAGGTGACTCTGGGCACGGAAACGGCCAAACAGATCACCCTGGATGGGGCAAATGGGACCGCTGCCATCGGCCAGCAGATCACTATGGATAGCACAACCGGCAAAGTGACCGCTGGGTCCTTCAGCACCACGGGGAACGTGGCTGCTGGGTCTGTCTCCGTGGGTGGCATGACCCTGAACAGCGCGGAAAGCCATCCGGCGGACAAGGACAAGACCCAGTGGGTGGATAAGGATACCATCACCGGTCTTTCCAATGTGACCTATAAAGCGGATGAGATCCACGAATCCCGGGCAGCCACCGAAGGACAGCTCCAGGACGTGGTCAGCAAGATCAAGAGCGGAGATATTTCCGGCGGGGCTTTGAGTTCCGTCAGTGCAGGCTCCAATATCACTGTATCCAGTATGCCCAGTGCGGATGGGAAGAAAACCGAGTACCAGGTGGGTCTGGCCAAGGATCTTAGCGGCCTTACCAGTGCGTCCTTCACCAACGGGAAAACCGGAGGCGAAGAGCAAACAGCCCTGGTGAGTGCCGGGGGCCTGAGCCTGGGAGAAGGTGATGCTGCGGCCCGGTTCACCCGCAGCGGCATCAGTGCCGGCGGCCAGCAGGTGACGAAAGTGGGCAGCGGCCTGCAGAAGGTGACAGACACTTCCTATCTCTACGATGATACCATGGCAGGACAGGAAAATTACAACCACGCCGCCAATATCGGGGATGTGCGCACCATGCTCAGTGACGCCAGGGATGTGTTTGCCGGGAACAACGGTATCACTGCTACCCTGACCCTGGGCAAAACGGCTGCCTTCCAAGGCGCGGATGTAGCACTGACGGGCAGCCAGACTCTGGACGAAGCCCTGGCCGCTGACTATTCCAAGGCCAACCTGACAGCCCGGACTGTGGGGAACAGTGACGGTTCCGTGACTACCAGCCTGTATATGAAGCAAGATATAGTGGGCCGTTCCTTGAGCCTGGGGAACATCGGCACCGACGGGACGGTCCAGGAACCGGCTGCCCAGCTGTACACCCAGCCAGTGAGCGATACGGACAGCACCCTGACCGGCCATCTGAAGCTGACCGGAACCAAGGAGGCCAAGGACGGGCAGACCAGTTCTACCTCTGCGGACATCTATGTGAAGAATGCCTTGGGATCCGACCTGACTGATAAAAATCGGGCCGTGACCCGGCTGATGTACCGGGATGGGGTGGACCAGCGGAATCACGCCGTAGCCACTCTGGATGATGGGTTCTATGTCCAGGGAGATGCCAACCAGGGGAACACCCTGAACCTGCCTCTCACCAGCACCCTGAAGATCCAGGGGAATACCGCGGCCGGATCCAGCCTGACGGCGGGAAACATCGGCGTGGTTTCTGATGGGAAAGATACCCTGAAGGTCCAGCTGGCGGATACCTTGACGGGGCTGAAGCAGATCAGCTTCGCCGGTTCCACTGTCAGCATTGGCCAGGAGGGAATCAATGCCGGCGGCAAGGCCATCAGCGGGGTATTGGCCGGTACGGAAGAGACCGATGCGGTGAACGTGCAGCAGTTGGATGAAGCCAAGGCGGCCGCTTCTGCGGAAGTGAAAGCCGGAAAGAACGTGACCGTGACCAAAGACACCACCAGCGCCAAAGACGGCCATACCATCTATACGGTGGCAGCCGATTTCAAGGGAGCTGATGTGAGCGGATCCAACGCAGTGGTCTATGACAGTGAGGCCAAAGACAAGGTGACCCTGGGGGGCAGCACTTCTGCCACTCCGGTCAAATTGACCAATCTGGCAGACGGGACCATCAGTTCCACCTCCACCGATGCGGTCACGGGCAGACAGCTAAACGAAGTGATCACCTATCGGAACCAGGCCATCAATGTGGCCGGGGACAGAGGGTCCGCTGTGAAGCTGAACCACGGAAATACCCTGACCATCTCTGGGGACTCCAACATCAGCACCAGTTCTTCTGGCAGCGATACGGCCAAAGATGGCAGCTTGCAGGTTTCCCTGGCAGATAACGTGTACCTGAAGGGCATCCATATCGGCAGCACCTATCCCACACACAGTGATACCAGTGTGGACAGTGTGGCCCTGACGGCCGATGCTAACAACCAGACGGGGATCTTGACCTTGCGGGGCGATGCCACCCATGTCAGCGATACCTATCTTCGGGCCCAGGCGGATATTTCCGTCCTCAGCGCCGCTCCGGGGCAGACGTATATGGCGGCTCCTTTCCTGCAGGAAGTGTACCAGACCGACAATTCCGGTACCACGACAAAGAATCAGCCTGTGCGCCTTGCCTATCGTGACAACTACAACACGGCCCACCAGATTGCGACCCTGGACGACGGTTATATTTTCTCCGGTGACAACGGGGATAAGAACCTGACAGAGAAGCTGAACGGTACCGTGTCGTTGCGGGGCATGGATAATGAACACGCTCCCAAGATTACGTCCGATACGGCCAACACGTATCTGACGAAAAACAACATCGGTGTGGTGACGAAGCCTAAAGTCCTGAATGAAGATGGTTCTACCCAGGGTGGAGAAGTGGAAATTCGCCTGGCCAAGGACCTGACGGGCTTGACCAGTGCCGCCTTCACCAACGACAACGGGGATACAGCGGTCCTTCGCAGCACGGCCTTGACACTGACTCCGAAAGATACGACTAAGAAACCGGTAGCCTTGACCAATCAGGGACTGGACAACGGAAACAACCGGATTACCAATGTAGCTGCTGGGACCCAGGATACCGATGCGGTGAACTACGGCCAGATCAAATCCATCATCAATACGGATGGGAATATCAAAGGGCTGACCTTTGCGGCCGGGGACAACACGTCGGCTACGGTCCATCTGGGGGATACCTTGAAAATCGCCGGTGCTACGGATCAGGATGGGGCCCAGAATATCCATACCACGGTGAAAGATGGGACCATGACCCTTCAGCTGGACCGGAAGGTGCAGGTGGATGAGCTCCACGTGGGTCAGAAGGGTAGCGATGCCGCTTCCCTGACGGCTGTGAAGCTGGATGGGGAAACTGGTTCCATTGGCCAGCTGCATCTGCAAGGGATGGGAAATGCCCAGGCCAACATCATGACCAAGATGGGCACCGCTTCCCTGGCTAGCACCGATGATACCACCACCCGCCTGACCTACAACAATGGCAATGTGGGCAATACCCACGAAATCGCCATCCTGGAAGATGGTCTGCGGTTCACTGGGGACAATTATGCAGCGGCCAGCGGAGACAAGGCCGAACAGAATGTCCTGAAAAAACAGTTGAACCAGACCCTCTCCATCACCGGCGGCCAGACCGATACCCAGCAGCTCACTGCCCTGACGGACAAGAACATCGGGGTGGTGGCGGAAGATGGCGGCCTTAGCGTTCGCCTGTCCAAAGTCCTGGATGGGATGACGGATATCTATATGGGGGACAGCCGGGAAAATGCGTCCCATTTGACCAAGACCGGCCTCTATCTGAGCCCCAAGAGCAGCACGGAATACCTGGCCAAATTCACCGCCGATGACGGGATCTCTGCGGGGAGCCAGACTATCAGCGATGTAGCGGACGGGGTGAAGGACAGCGATGCGGCCACCTACGGCCAGCTGAAAAATGTGGAAGCCAAGGCCAACAATGCCACCAAGCTGACCGTAAACCACGGACAGTCGGAGGGCAATCTGACTCTGACGGATACCCCGGATAAAGATGGCATCCACCACACCTATGATGTGGCGCTCAGCGACAAAATCAAGCTGGGCAGCGGAGGCGCAGGCAGTTCCATTACCTTGGACGGCAACGCCAATACCATCAACGGCGGCAGCTATGTACAGTTTGGCGGGGACGGGGACAGCAAGACAAGTCCTCTTGCCATCGGCTGGCAGTCGGCGTCCCTGCAGGATGTGATCACGGAGGAGGCCAAGGGTTCCCAGACCGGGAACTACCTGACGGGCCTCAGCAATACCAGCTGGGATCCCGTCAATGTGGGCTACAGCCCCAACCGGGCCGCTACAGAAGGCCAGCTGCGGGATCTGGAAAAACAGGTCTGGGAGAATCCCATCACCTTCCTGGGGAACCATGATGCGGATAAGACGGCGGAAGAAAGCAAGGGCATCACGGCCCAGCTGGGTTCCAAAGTGCGGATCATCGGCAGTGGGACCGGTGAGGCAGGGGATTTCGATGCTTCGAACCTCAGCGTCATCGCTGGCAAGACGTCGGATGGGAAGAGTGATGCCCTCATCATCCAAATGAAGAAGGCGCCCAGCTTTACTACGGTCCATGCCGGTACTCCTGATGAACAGGGAGTATATCCTGTCAGTGTGGGTCAAGTGACTGTTACTCGGGATGGTAAGACCGAGACTGTGGATGGTGTGGTCATCACCGATGGCCCCATGATCACCAAAAACGGGATCAACAACTATGGGAAACAGATCACCCATCTGAAGAGCGGCGGTATCTACAACGAGGAAGACAAAAAGTACCATTATGAAAGTGACGAAGTGGGGACCAATGCAGCCACCATCCAGGATGTGAAGAACATTGCCCAAGCGGCTGCCCAGTCGGAAGCAGAAGCAAAACGGGTGACCGTAAGCGGTGTCAATGACAACATCACAGTGACCCCTGGAGCGGACAATCCCAACCATTATCAGGTGAAACTCAGCGATACCCTGAAGCTGGGCCAGGACGCCAAGAGCAATCCGAACATCCTCATCGATGGACAGAATGGAAAAGTGACGGTGGGCAGCGGTTCCACTGGGAATAATTCCGTCATCATTGATGGGAACGGCGGGACAGTGACCATCGGCAACGGGACCAGCGGCCACCAGAAGGTGACAATCGACGGCAACAACGGCACCCTCAGCGGCCTTACCAACACCACCATCACGGCCCCGGACTTTGCAACCAAGGGAAGGGCCGCCACGGAAGAACAGCTGAAGCAGGTGGCTGATAATGTCAGCGAAATCAAGAAGAACAATTCTGACTTCCAGCTGGTGGGAGAAAAGGACCAGGAGGGGAACTACACCGGTGACTACAAGGTTTCCGATGACAACCAGGTGAAGCTCCATGTCCAGGATAAGATGCATCCGGATCAAGTGAAGGACATTACCATCGACAACGTTGCCAAGGCTTCGGATCTGGGAGATGTTTCCAAGATCAGCGAAGACATCCAAAACAAGGAGAACAACAATGTGGTGGATGCCCTGAACAACCTGAACCAGAAGGTGAAGGATGCAGCCAACGGCAGCTGGGAAAGCCAGATCAATGGGGAAACCGTGAAGAAGGTCAAGGCGGGCGATGTCCAGAACTTCACCAGCGGGGACAACATCGAACTGTCCAACGACAACGGCGCCATCAAGATTGCCACCAAGAAGGATGTCTCCTTCGACAAGGTGACCATCGGCAGCGGGGACAGCAAGATGACCCTGGACAAAGACGGTCTCCAGGCTGGAAAGGTGAAAGTCTCCAGTGAGGGGATCAACGCCGGGGGCAATCGGATCCAAGGCGTGGCTGATGGGAAGGAAAAGGATGACGCGGCTACGGTGGGCCAGCTGCAGAAGATCGCCGGCTCTGCCGGGCAGGCCATCAACGAGCTGGGGAACCATCTGAACCGGATGGATACCCGGATCAACCGGGTAGGGGCCGGAGCCGCTGCCCTGGCAGCTCTCCATCCAGTGGAGACTGACGGCCGGTGGAGCCTTTCCGCCGGGTTCGGCAGCTACCGGAATGCCAACTCCCTGGCTTTCGGGACCTTCTACCGGGCTTCGGACAACGTCCTGTTCAACATGGGCGCCACCGTGGGCAACGGAGAGAACATGATCAATGCAGGGTTCAGCATTGCCCTGGATCGGAATCCGGCGGTGACGGGGATGACCAAAGCGGCCATGGTTCGGGAAATCCGGAACTTGAAACAGGATAACCAGGCCAAAGACGCCCAGGTCAAGGAACTCCAGAATCAGGTAGATGCCCTGAAGAAGGAAAATGACGATACCAAGGCCAAATTGGCCCTGATCATGGCGAAGTTGGGGATGTAAAAAAAACAAGGGGCTGTTGCACGTTCTGTGCAACAGCCCCTTTCTTCATTTCTCCCCCTTGCTTTTCCTGGAAAACCTGCTATAATTGACAATGTAAGAAGTTTTTAATAAAAATTATTAAAAAGTAGCCTTTTCAGAACAATATTCTGGAAAGGCCAGCAACAAGGGGAGGCTTTTTTATGAAAAAGTTCATTTGCAGAGTGTGCGGTTATGTGTATGAAGGAGAAGAAGCTCCGGAAAAATGCCCTCAATGCGGTGCTCCGAAAGATAAATTCGATGAACTGAAAGAAGGCGTCAAGGAATACGCCGATGAACATGTGGTCGGGGTTGCCAAAGGTGTAGATGCCCGGGTCTTGGAAGGCCTGCATCAGAACTTCACCGGGGAATGCTCCGAAGTGGGGATGTACCTGGCCATGAGCCGTGTAGCAGACCGGGAAGGGTATCCGGAAGTGGCAGAAGCCTACAAACGGATCGCGTTCGAAGAAGCAGAACACGCTGCCAAGTTTGCGGAACTGCTGGGTGAAGTGGTCACCGACAGCACCAAGAAGAACCTGGAAATGCGGGCAGCCGCAGAACAGGGCGCCTGCGCTGGCAAGAAAGAAATCGCTACTCTGGCCAAACAGCTGGGCTACGATGCCATCCATGACACCGTCCATGAAATGGCCAAGGACGAAGCCCGTCACGGCCGTGTATTCGACGGACTGCTGGCTCGGTATTTTGCAAAATGATTCCTTCAAAAAGGGGCTGTTGCATGGGCAACAGCCCCTTTTTCATACTGCCAGTTTGCTGATTTTTGTAAATTATGGTACTCTATTGCGGAACGATATACTCGATTTTTTTACGGAAACCAGGAATTTTGTGAAGAATGAAGTAAATTATGGCGAAAAGATGATATAATATATGACAAGACAGTACGAATTTGGAGGAACAGGCAGGTATGATGAAAATCAATTCTTCTCTTTCCAAGGAAAAAAGGATCCTGAAAGCCGCGGAAAAAGTATTCTCTCATAAAGGCTATTCCCAGGCGACCCTGGATGAAATCATCCAGATCGCAGATACGGGCAAGGGGACGGTCTACAAATATTACCAGAACAAGGAAAATCTCTTCTACACCTTGGTAGAAGCCAAGAATCGGAAACTGGTGAAAGACTTGCAGCAGGCGGTCAAGGGCAGCCAGCATTTTGCAGAACAGTTCCAAGCCTATGTCTTTACCTTTTTGCGGTTCCTCCACAAGAACGAGACCCTGTGGGCCGTCATCCTTTTTGAACTGTTGAACGAACAGGCCGGCTGGCGGCTGATCTGGGATGAGGAAAAGCAGGACTGGAAGCTGGAAGTCCGGTGGGGGAAGAAACCGGCGGAAAAGGACATTGCGGTGAAACGCCGGTATGCGGAACTGATCCGTTCGGAAATCGTCATCCTCCGGGAAATCTTCCAGGAAGCCATGGACGATTCCTTCATCCAGCCCATTTACGATCTGCCCCTGATGACCCAGAATTTCTACTTCAGCATCTTCATGCTGAGCAACCAGGGAGCATTGAATGTAGATAATATGGAAGAATCGGTCAAAGGGATGATCGACCGCTTCTTATACGGCCATATAAAAAGAACTGCCGCCCAATAAGGGAGGCAGTTCTTTTTTCCTGTTTTACAGCCGATGGGAGGAATTCAGTACATCCCGCATCTTGTGGGCCACCATCTGTTTGATGGCTTCCCGGCCTTTGCCCAGATAGGAACGGGGATCGAAATCTTCCGGATGTTCGTACAGGTACTTCCGGATGGAAGCGGTCATGGCCAGCCGCAGATCCGTATCGATGTTGATCTTGCAGACCCCGAAGGTGCCGGCTTTTTTCAGCATGTCTTCCGGGCAGCCCTGGGCGCCGGCCAGTTTGCCGCCGTATTTGTTGCATTCCTCCACGAATTCCGGGATGACCGTGGAAGCCCCATGGAGTACCAGCGGGAAGCCGGGGAGCATATTGGTGATCTTTTCCAGACGGGGGAAATCCAGTTCCGGTTTGCCTTTGAATTTGTAGGCCCCATGGCTGGTCCCGATGGCGATGGCCAGGGAATCCACCCCGGTCCGTTCCACGAATTCCACGGCCTGGTCCGGATCCGTATAGGTGGCGTCTTTGGTGTTCACTTTCACGGCATCTTCCACGCCGGCCAGTTTGCCCAGTTCGGCTTCGACCACTACGCCTTTGTTGTGGGCATAGTCCACCACCCGTTTGGTCAGTTCGATGTTTTCTTCAAAAGGATATTTGGAACCGTCGATCATCACAGAGGTGAAGCCACCGTCCACGCAGGCCTTGCAGATGTCGAAATCGGCACCGTGGTCCAGATGCAGGGCGATGGGCAGGCCCGTATCTTCCATGGCCGCTTCTACCAGGTGGAGCAGGTAGTTGTGCTTGGCATACTTCCGGGCCCCGGCAGAAACCTGCAGGATCAGGGGAGACTGTTCTTCTTTGGCAGCTTCCACGATCCCCTGGACGATCTCCATATTGTTGACGTTGAAGGCACCAACGGCATAATGGCCTTCGTAGGCTTTCTTGAACATTTCTTTAGTGGTTACAAATGGCATGTTGAAACCTCCTTGAATTTCTCTTACGCTTCATTATATCATATCTCATCCCAACATGGGGGGATCCTGGGCGAGAATGTTGAAGAGGCCGCCCCAGGCTGCTTGGAAATCCCGAGGGACAGGTGCAATGATTTCTGCGGTCCGTTCCGTAAACGGTTCCCGGAAGCGGATCTTCCAGGCATGGAGATAGTGACGTCCCGGGGCACCGGGAGGGCCATAGAGGGTGTCCCCCAGCAGGGGATGGCCGGCGGCTGCTGCATGGACCCGGATCTGATGGGTCCGCCCGGTCTCCAGCTGGAACCGGACCAGGGAAAGGCCTTCCCGTTCAGCCAGGATCTGGTACCGGGTCCTGGCCGGGAGACCTTCCGGGGAAACCTGCCGTTCCACGATGGAACCGGGCCGGCGGCCGATGGGCCCATTCAGGAGTCCGGCTTTTTTTGGCCAGGTGCCCAGGGTGATCCCCAGATAAGTCTTTTCCAGCTTCCCCTGGGCCAGCATATGGTGGAGGCAGGCGTTCTTGGCGAAAAGGACCACTCCGGAAGTTTCCCGGTCCAGCCGGGAAACAGGATGGACGGCGCTGGGGATCCCCTGCTGCTGGAAATACCAGGCAACCTGCCGGCTCAGGGCCGGGGTCCGTTCTTTTCCTGCATTATGGGTCACAAGACCTGCCGGTTTATCCACGGCCAGGTAGAGTTCCGTTTCGGCCAGGATGGCAGGCATCACTTTTTCCGGTTCCAGGGTACAGGCTTCCGGCAGGAAATCCCAGCAAATCCGGTCCCCCGGCTGGAGCAGCAGGTCCCGCTGGATGGCTGCTCCATTCACTTGGAGGGCGCCGGCAGCTTTCAATTTTTTCCAGTAGGTCCCGGAAAGACCCCGGCTCTGGAGAAAGGTCTTCAGCCGCTGGGGCCGTTCTGTAAAGGGAAGCTGAAGTTCCATCAGACGGCCTTCTGGCCCAGGACGGCTGCCAGGACTCCGAAGAAGAGGCTCAGGACCATGTACAGGGCGGCGGTCACTGGGGCCCCTTTGTCCACCAGCTGCTGGCTTTCCAAGGCGAAGGAGGAAAAGGTGGTGAACCCGCCGCAGATACCCACCTTCAGGAACAGGGCCAGCCGGGGATGGAGGCTGTTCCGGGCAGCCAGGGCTGCCACCAGGCCGATCAGGAAGGCGCCGATGATATTGATGAAAAAGGTCTTGAGAGGGAACCCGCTGCTGTGTTCATAGGGAACCAGTCCGATCAGGTACCGGCAGACGGAACCGATGAACCCTCCTACTCCTACGATCAAACATTCTGTCATAGAAAATCTCCTTTCTGTCCAACTAGGGAGTATTATACCATATCTCTGCCTGTCCTTTGGGGAAAACACCTGTACGGTTCTGCTTTTGCTGTGCTACAATATATAAGGAAAGAAAAAACATGGATACAGAAGGAGCAGAACCTATGGCAGCCAAAAAGATCTACGCAGTACGCAAGGGACGGAAAACGGGACTGTTCAGCACCTGGGCAGAATGCCAGGAACAGGTGAGCGGGTACCCTGGAGCCCGTTTCAAGGGATTCACCAGCCGGGAGGAAGCAGAAGCCTGGCTCCAGGGAAAGGAGGGGGCAGGGAATCCTTCTCCGGCACCTTCGCCCAGGCACCCGGCAGGAAAGGATACAGCCGGGGAGCCGCCTGCCCTGGAAGGGGAAGAGTATGTGATCTATACCGACGGGTCCTGCCTGCGGAACCCTAATGGACCGGGGGGCTGGGCCTTCGTAGCGGAAGAAGCAGCCACCGGGGAAGTGACGGAACGCTCTGGCGGAGACCCTTCCACCACCAACAACCGGATGGAGATGACCGCTGCCATCGAGGCCCTGTCCTTTGCCCCGGAAGGCAGCCGGGTGGCTCTCTTCACCGACAGCCAATACCTGCAGAACGGGATCACCCGGTGGGTGGCCGGCTGGAAGCGGAGAGGCTGGAAAAAGGCGGACGGGACGCCGGTGCTCAACCGGGAACTGTGGGTGGAACTGGACCGGCTCTACGGCAGCCGGAAAGTCACCTTCCACTGGGTACGGGGCCATGTGGGGATCGCCTTGAACGAACGGTGCGATGAACTGGCCCGGCAGGAAGCGGCCAAAGCCAAATAAGATAGAGAAGAAGCGGGGGCGCAGGGGACAGTGTCAGCCGCCTCTTTCTTTTTTGTTATTTCTAGCGTATAATGAAGTATTGAGACTTTTCACTGTCGTTTGCTTAAATATTAGGATAGAAGGGAAACAGAGAACCAATGACCAAGAGTTACACCATTCTGAATTACGGCTGTCAGATGAATGAAAGTGATTCAGAACATTATGCCGGGCAGCTTTCCGACCTGGGCTACCATTATACTGAAGATTATCACCATGCAGACGTGATCCTGATCAATACCTGCTGCGTCCGGGAAAGCGCGGAAAAGAAGATCCTGGGCAAAATCGGGGAGATGAAGCAGATCAAGCGGGAAGATCCTTCCAAAGTCCTCTGTGTCACCGGCTGCATGGCCCAGAAAGACGGGGAAGACTTCTTGAAGAAGTATCCCCAGGTGGACCTGCTCATTGGTACGGCTCATGTGAACAATTTCAGCGCCATCCTCCAGGATTATCTGCACCAGGACCAGCGAAAGGCCGGCATGTACAATGACCTGACCGTCATGCCTCGGGAATTCGAGGGCCATTTCGTACGGAAGAGCAGCTATGCGGCCTGGGTGCCCATCATGTATGGCTGCAATAACTTCTGCACCTACTGTATCGTGCCCTATGTCCGGGGACGGGAACGGAGCCGCAGCGCCGAGGCCATCTGTGAAGAGATCCGGAAGGCGGTGGAACTGGGCTACCGAGAATTCACCCTCTTGGGACAGAATGTGAATTCTTATGGAAAGGACCGGGGAGAAAAGGATGCCTTTGCCGCCCTCTTGCGCCAGGTGGATGCCATCCCTGGGGTGGAACGGGTCCGGTATATGACTAGCCATCCCCGGGACATGAGCGAGGAACTGATCCGCACCGTGGCAGAAAGCAAACATGTGTGTAAACATTTCCACATCCCCGTCCAAAGCGGCAGCACCCGGATCATGCAGGCCATGAACCGGGGCTATACCCGGGAGACCTATCTCCAGCTGGTGGATACCATCCGGCGGTATGTTCCGGAGGCGGTCCTGACCACGGACATCATCGTGGGTTTCCCGGGGGAGACGGAAGAAGACTTCCAGGAGACCCTGAGCCTTTTCGAAGAAGTCAGCTACGATGCGGCCTATACCTTCATCTATTCCAAACGGTCCGGGACTCCAGCTGCGGCCATGGAAGAGCAAATCCCGGAAGCAGTGAAGAAAGACCGGCTGAACCGGCTCATGGAGCTCCAGAACCGGCACAGCCTGAAACACAACCAGAAACTGGTGGGGCGTACGCTGCCTGTGATGGTGGAGGGCCTCAGCCACAACAACAAAAAAATGTGGAGCGGCCGGACCGACGGCAACAAGCTGGTGCTCTGGCCTGTGGGCGAGAGGATCTTCAATCCGGGGGACATCGTCCCGGTAGCCATTGAAACCGCTCAGACCTGGCTGCTCAAAGGACGTGCTGCTTTATGACTACATTGACTCCGATGCTGCAGCAGTATCTGGAAATCAAGGAACAACATAAGAATGAACTGCTCTTCTTCCGCCTGGGAGATTTCTATGAGCTGTTCAATGAAGATGCCATCACGGCTTCCCGGGAACTGAACCTGACCTTGACCAAACGGGCAGGGGGGAAGGCGGGGGCTTCCAGCACCATGCCCATGTGCGGAGTGCCCTTCCATTCGGTGGACGGCTATCTGGCCAAACTGATCAAAAAAGGCTATAAGATCGCCATCTGCGACCAGATGGAAGACCCGAAAAAGGCCGTGGGCATCGTGAAGCGGGAAGTGACCAAGATCCTGACCCCGGGGACGGTGCTCAGCGATGCGGTGCTGGAAGAGAGCCACAACCAGTACCTGGCCTGCCTGGAACAGGATGGCAAGGGGCTCTGCCTGGCCTTTGCCGATGTGTCCACTGGGGAATGCGCCTGGTACCTGGCCCGGGGCAAGGACCGGGAAGAAGCGGTGCTGGATCAGCTGTACCGGCTGCAGCCCGCAGAACTGATACTGACAGAATCCAATGAAAATTTCGGAGAACTGCTGGACAAGATGAACCAGAAACTGCCGGACTGTATGCTGAACCATTATGACCCGGTGCCGGGTCTGGATTATTTCAGCCAGCATTTCGGCCAGGATCATCCGGCGGGCCAAGAACCCCTGGTCCATGGGACTGTGGAGCATATGCTCCAATACATCCATGAAAATGTCAAGAGCGACCTGGCCCAGATCAACCGTCTCCGGGAGATCACCACTGATGCGGTGATGAACCTGGACGCCACCGCCATCCGGAACCTGGAACTGGTGAAGAACATGAAGGACGGCACCCGGCACGGGACCCTTCTGGAAGTGCTGGATTACACCCGGACGGCCATGGGGGCCCGGCAACTCCGCCAGTGGGTGGAAGGGCCGCTCTTGGATACCGCCCGGATCCGCCTCCGCCAGCAGGCCATCGGCTGCATGGTGGACCAGGCCCGGTTCCGTACGGACCTGGGGGATGCCCTGGGAGAGATCACCGACTTGGAGCGGATCCTTTCCCGGATCGAAGTGGGTTCCGCCAATGCCCGTGACTTGGCCGCTCTGCGGACCGCCCTTCGGGCCCTGCCCCAGGTGAAGCGGCTGCTTTCCGGGATTTCGGAAGGACTGCTCCATACCCTGGACGGCCGGATCAGCCTCCATGAGGACATCCTGGACGAACTGGAACGGGGAATCGTGGATGATCCCCCCTTCACCGTCCGGGAAGGGGGCATGATCCGCAGGGGCTTCAATCCGGAGCTGGACGAAGTCCACGACATTGCGGAAAACAACAACCAGTGGATGCTGCACTTCGAACAGAAGATCAAAGACCAGACCGGCATCAAGAACCTGAAGGTGGGCTACAACAAAGTCTTCGGCTACTACATCGAAGTGTCCAAAGGACAGATCTCCCAGGTGCCGGATACCTTCATCCGGAAGCAGACCCTGGTCAACGGGGAACGGTACATCGTGCCGGAACTGAAGGATTTCGAGAACAAGATCCTCAGCGCCAAAGAAAAGATCCAGCAGCTGGAATACTACCTGTTCGACGGCATCCGCCAGGATATCCGCCGGCATCTGGTGGAAGTCCAGGAAACAGCCCGGGCCCTGGGGGTGCTGGATGTGCTCTATTCCCTGGCCATGGCGGCTTTCAAGGGGAACTATGTATGCCCCCAGCTCAATGACCGGCAGGAGATCATCATCAAGGACGGCCGGCATCCGGTGGTGGAAAAGCTGCTGGAACGGGAACTCTTCGTGCCCAACGATGTGCATTTGAACAACACCGATGAACGGCTGATTATCCTGACAGGGCCCAATATGGCCGGGAAATCCACCTATATGCGCCAGGTGGCCCTTTTGACCCTGATGACCCAGATGGGCAGCTTCATCCCGGCCCGGGAAGCGGATGTTTGTCCGGTGGACCGGATCTTCACCCGGGTAGGGGCCAGCGATGATTTGGCCACCGGCCAGAGCACCTTCATGGTGGAAATGAACGAAGTGGCCAACATCCTGAAATACGCCACCAGCCGCAGCCTGATCATCCTGGATGAAGTAGGCAGGGGCACCAGCACCTATGACGGCATGAGCATCGCTCGGGCGGTGGTGGAATACATCAACGACAAGATCCGGGCCAAGACCCTGTTCGCCACCCATTACCACGAGCTGATCGAACTGGAACAGCTGGATCCGGGAATCAAGAACTATTCGGTGGCGGTCAAAGAAAAAGGCCGGGAAGTGGTCTTCCTCCGGCGGATCGTACCGGGAGGCACCGACAAGAGTTACGGGATCCATGTGGCAAGGCTGGCCGGCCTGCCGGAAAAAGTGGTGAAGCGGGCCGATGAGCTGCTGGAAGAATACACCGACCAGGGCAGCCATGGAAAAACGGCAGTACCGGCGCCTCAAAAGCCGGCCAGCTCCAAAGAGGAAGCCCTGCAGCCCAGTCTCTTTGCGGATGTGATCGGGGATACCCTGCGGAAATTGGATGTGATGACCATGACACCCCTGGAAGCCCTGAATACCCTGTACAAACTCCAGGAAGAAGCCAAACGGGAGGGAGGTCAGAACTTATGAGCGCCAAAGTACAGCTGCTGGACCAGAACACTTCCAACCAGATCGCAGCCGGGGAAGTGGTGGAAAAACCCGCTTCCGTGGTGAAGGAACTGGTGGAGAATTCCCTGGATGCCGGCGCCAGCCAGATCGAAGTGGATATTTTTGCCGGGGGGACGGAATTCATCCGGGTCCGGGACAACGGATCCGGGATGGACGAAGCCAATGCCCGGATGGCCATCCTGCGCCATGCCACCAGCAAGATCGTGAAGGCAGATGACCTTTTGACCCTCCGTACCTTGGGCTTCCGGGGAGAAGCCCTGCCCAGCATCGCCTCTGTTTCCCATTTCACCCTGCTGACCCGGGAAGCCGGCTCGGAATTTGCCACCCGGATCGCCATCGACGGGGGTGAAGAGATGGATGTGGAATCCATGGGGGGCGATGTAGGCACCACCATCACCGTGAAAGACCTGTTCTATAATGTCCCTGCCCGGCGGAAATTCCTCCGGACAACGAATACAGAAGGCCGGTACATCAGCGAGATCCTATCCAAAATCGCTCTGTCCCGGCCGGACGTCCATCTGACCCTCACCCGGGATGACAAAGAAGTGATCAATACTCCGGGCAGCGGGGATATCCTGGACACCATCGGCTCCCTCTATGGGAAAGAAGTGACCCGGGAACTCTTGACGGTGGATTATACCCAGGAGGGGATCTCCGTCAAAGGATACATCAGCCGGCCCACCCTGCTGAAAGGGACCCGTCAGTGGCAGACCCTTTTTGTGAACGGCCGCTGCATCAACAACCGGATGGTGAGCAAGGCCATCGACCATGCCTACCAGTCCCAGATCCCCAAGGCCGGGTTCCCCTTTGCGGTGCTGAACATCGGCATCGATACCCATCTCATCGACATCAATGTCCATCCCCAGAAAAGCGAGATCAAATTCGGGGATGAAAGTGCGGTCTACCGGGCGGTGTACCATGGGCTTTGCCAGGCCTTGACCCAGCCCATGGCGGGCCGGGAGACCCGGGATGGTTCCGTTGCCTTGGCCCAGCCCGGCGCTGGATCCAGCGGGGCAGGCACGGGGAACTTGCAAAAGGTTTCCCCGGCCCCAGAAACCCGTCCTCTTTTCCAGGGGGGAGACCGGGGGTGGCAGCCCCGCAGCACTGCTTTCGGACGGAGCTATGCCTCCAGCCCCAGCGGCAGCTACGGACAGCCTGTCTGGAAAGTCCCGGATGCGGTTTCGGAAGAGACCACAGAAAAATTCTTTGCGGCCCAGCGGGCAGATGGAGCTCCAGGAGAGATCCAGGAGGCCGGAAGAGAACCGGGGCAGCCGGCGGCAACCCAGGAAACGGGCACCAGCGATGAGGCTCTGACAGAAGATGCCCGGGACGCGGCCCTGAACAGCGGCGTGGATATGATCTGGCCCTTGGGTCAGGTGGATCGGGTGTTCATCGTGGCCCAATCGGAAACGGCCCTTTATTTGATCGACCAGCATGCAGCCCATGAACGGGTCATGTATGACAAATTCGTTCGGCAGCAGCAGAAGATCCCTTCCCAGCAGCTGCTCCTGCCCCTGTTCCTCAATGTGACCAAGCCCGAAGTGGAACTCATCGAAGCCTACCGGCAGGAATTCCTGGAGCTGGGGGTGGATGTGGAACCGGCGGGGGAAACCGCCCTGCGGGTCTCGGCCCTGCCGGCAGATGTGGAAAACGGCCAGGCAGAGGGCTTCATCGACGACATCCTGAAGCTGCTGTCGGAAAACAAAAAAATCAAGACCAGCGATCTGCGGGAGGGCGTGCTCCATTATGCCGCCTGCCACAGTGCCATCCGGGCCGGGGAAGTGCTGAACATCCGCCAGATGCGCCAGCTGATCCTGGAACTGCTGAACACGGAACATCCCTTCACCTGTCCCCATGGCCGGCCCTGCATGATCCAGCTTTCCAGCGAAGAATTGTACCATATGTTCAAACGGACATAAGCACGAAAGGAGAATCCAACCCATGTCCATTTACGGGGTCACCGTCATCCGCAAAAGCGGGACGGAACTGTACCAAGAGGCCCGGTCCTGGGCGGCTGCCCTGGATCTGCCTTTCCTTCCCCGGCCCCTCCACGGCACCTTGGACCAACTGCTCCGGGAAAAGGGGATGAAGGCGGTGCTGGTGGCCACCCACCAGGGCCCCCAGGTCTATACAGAGGAAGGGATCCTGAAATACCATCCTTCCATGGGAGTCCCCCGGATCCGGAACCTGAAACGGGGCGGCACGGACCATCTGGTCCAGGCCTGTCGGCTCCGGCCGGGGATGCGGGTCTTGGACTGCACCCTGGGGCTGGCTGCCGATGCAGCGGTGGCTTCCTTTATCACCGGGCCGGAAGGGAAAGTGGTGGGGCTGGAGGCCTCCCCAGTCCTGTATCTGGCCGTTTCCCAGGGGCTCCAGCAGTATGCCATCGATGATCCGGATATCACAGCCAGCCTCCGCCGGATTGAAGCCCGGCTGGGCAAGGCAGAAGAGCTGTTGCCCACCTTTCCGGCAGATTCCTTCGATGTGGTCTATTTCGATCCCATGTTCAAGAAACCGGTGGGGAATTCTGCCAGCATGCAGCCCCTGCGCCCGGCTTCCTACCACAAATCCCTGGATGGTTCCATGATCCGAGCGGCCCTGCGCCTGGCCCCCCGGGTGGTGGTGAAAGAACGGGAGGAAGCCTTCCTGAAAAGCCTGGGAGCCCAGGAAATCCAAGGCGGGAAATACAGCCGGATCAAGTACGGGATCATCGGAAGGGAGGGAGCCCAGTGACCAGCGGCAGAACTGACAAACCGAAAGTCCTGGCCATCATCGGTCCTACGGCCACCGGCAAGAGCCACTGTGGCATCGCCCTGGCCCGGATCCTGGACGGAGAAATCATTTCCGGGGATTCCATGCTGGTGTTCCGCCAGATGGACATTGCCACGGCTAAACCCACGGCGGAAGAACTGGCCTTGGTGCCCCACCATCTGGTGGATATCCTGGAACCCGGTGAGAAGTTTTCTGTAGTGGATTTCCAGCAGCAGGCCGGGCAATGGATCCGGGACTGCAACTGCCGGGGAAAACTGCCCATCCTGGTGGGTGGGACCGGCCTTTACGTCAAGGCCCTCTTGGAGGGTTACGATTTTTCCCAGGTGGACGAATCGGCTTCCCTGCGCCGGGAACTTGCTGCTTATGCAGACCGGGAAGGGAATGCGGCCCTCCACCGGAAATTGGAGGCCTTGGATCCGGCCAAGGCCATAGAATTGAAGATTAATGACAGAAGGCGTATAATAAGAGCCATCGAAACGACCCTGGGCGGGGAACGGGTATCTGCGGCCAAGGCAGCAGAAAGTCCCTACGACGCGGTTGTTTTTGGATTGAGTATGCCTCGGGCTTCTTTATATGAGAGGATCAACCTGCGGGTGGATCAAATGGTGGAACAGGGGCTTTTCGAAGAGACCAGGAAGCTGATGGCCATGGGCGTGCCGGAAACGGCCCAGTCCATGAAGAGCATCGGGTACCGGCAGGTGCTGCAGTATTTACATGGAGAGTGGACACGGGATGAGTGCATCGCCAAGCTGAAACAGGCTACCCGGAATTTTGCTAAGCGCCAGGTTACCTGGTACAAGAAAATGCCCTATATCCAGTGGTTCCAGCTGGAGAATCCTCCAGATTATCAGCGATGTGTTGCGGAAATGCTGGCCGCGTTGCAAAAACAGAATTTCATCCCAAAGCAAGAACCCTGAGGCGTTAAGTATCCCATTCCGGGCACTGAAGCTCAAGGCGGGAACTCCTTTCCGGAATTCCCCGCAGCACTTACATGACAAGGAGAGAAAGATCATGACAACAGGCACAAACAAACCACTGAATCTGCAGGACAGTTTCCTGAACCGGGTGCGCAGTGAAAAAAAGACCATTGTAGTCTATCTGCTCAATGGCTTCCAGGTCCGCGGCAAGGTCTGGGGCTTTGACAATTTCACTGTGATCATGGAAAGTGAAGGCAAACAGCAGCTGATCTACAAACATGCCATTTCTACCATTGCTCCCTTGGAAGCAGAGACAATCCTAGTCTTAAAAAAAGGGAATGATCAGGGTGTCAATAAGGAATAAACTGGAAAAGGAAATCAATCTGTTTTTGGAATACTTGACGGTGGAAATGGGATTGGCCTACAATACCCGGGAATCTTATGGCAGGGACCTCCGGCTTTTTGCCGGATGGATCAAGAAACCCCTGACAGAAGTGGACCGGGAGGATATCCTGGCTTACATGAAGATGCTCCGGCAGCACCAGTATGCGCCTACTTCCGCTTCCCGGAAGCTGGCCGCCCTGAAAGCCTTTTTCCGTTTCATGACGGCGGAGGGCTTCCTGGAGGAAGACCCTTCGGAAGTGGTGGAAGCCGGGAACCGAGGCGTGGTCCTGCCGAAAGTGATGAGCTTGGAAGAGGTGAAACAGCTTTTTGCCGCTCCGGATCTCCATCAGCCGGAAGGCTTCCGGGACCGGACCATGCTGGAAGTGATGTATGCTACCGGGATGCGGGTATCAGAACTGCTGACCTTGAAACGGGCCAGCGCGAACCTGGAGACCCGGTATGTGATCGCCTATGGGAAAGGGGCTAAGGAACGGCTGATCCCCCTGGGCCAGATCGCAGTCCAGTTCTTGAGGAAATATCTTACCGATGTGAGGCCGCTGTTCGTGAAGAACGGCCGGGAGGACGACAGCCTGTTCCTGACCATCCGGGGTACCGGGATGACCCGCCAGCGGTTCTGGCAGATCATCAAAGCCTACGGGGTGAAGGCCGGGATCCAGAAGCCGCTGACTCCTCATATCCTGCGCCATTCCTTTGCCACCCACATGCTGGACAACGGGGCGGACCTCCGGACTGTCCAGGAACTTTTGGGCCATGCGGACATCTCCACCACCCAGATCTATACCCATCTGACCAACAACCGCCTGAAGACGGTCTTCGATAAGAGCCATCCTCGGGCGTAAAGAGAATGCGAGGTGAATGACCATGTTCAAAACGACTTTGCTCATGGGCCTGATGACGGGGCTGATGCTCCTGATCGGCGATTATATCGGGGGCAGCAGCGGCATGACCGTGATGCTGGCTTTTTCTCTGATTTCCAACGCTGTGATTTATTGGTACAGCGACAAGCTGGTGATTTCCCAGTACAACGCACAGCCAGTGGATGCCAAGAGCGCCCCCATGCTGTACGGGATCGTCCAGGGCCTGGCCCAGAGAGCCCAGCTGCCCATGCCCCGGATCTATGTGATCGATACGGTACTGCCCAATGCCTTTGCCACCGGACGGAACCCGGAACATGCGGCAGTGTGCGTCACTACCGGCCTGATGGAACTGCTGGAACCCAGGGAAATCGCCGGGGTGCTTGGCCATGAGATGAGCCATGTGAAGCATGACGACATCCTGATCAGCACCATTGCTGCCGGGATGGCCGGGATCATTTCTGTGATGGCCCGGTTCGCTTTTTGGTTCGGTGGGGACCGGGACGACCGGCGGAACAATCCCATCGCTGGGGTGCTGATGTTGGTGCTGACTCCTTTGGCAGCGGCTATCATCCAATTGGCCATTTCCCGGACCCGGGAATACATGGCGGATTATACCGGCGGCCAGTTCAGCGGGGATCCCGATGCCCTGGCGGACGCTTTGGCCAAGATCGAAAGCTATGCCCGGACCCGGACCATGCCCCGGGCCACGGAAGCCACGGCCCATATGTTCATCATTTCTCCTTTCTCCGCCAAGGATGCCCAGGCTCTCTTCAGCACCCATCCTGCCACGGAGAAACGGATTGAACGGCTCCGGGCAGAAGCCCAGCAGATGCGCCAGGCTGGAACCATACAACCATTGGTTTAAAATTTGCAGTTTACAGATGACCACGCTTCACCGACATTTTAGACGAAAATATTGACAAAAAGAGAGGATTGCACGGGAAAGGGTTACAAGCGTGTAATCCTCTCTTTTTCGTTACGTTGCCCATGTATTGTCATAAAATTATAGAGAATTATCCTGGATTTTGTTAATTTGTATACAAAATCCAACACAAAGTTTTGTGTAAAAAATAAGATAACAATTACTGGTGATAATTTTCAGATAGTTATCTTGTTATTCAAATTCGCCTATGATAAAATATTTCCGTAACGAAGGCTGTCGGGGCTGGAGCCCGGCAGCACGCTTTACGCACTATATTCTATTTTTTCTTTCATTGGAGGAGGATCTTAAATGGAGAGGATGATTATCAAATTATCCATGTTCCACACCCTGGCATTGGGGGTACTTTCCATCTGGTTCGGTGACTGGCTGCGTGCCAAATTCCCGTTCCTGAAGAAGTACTGCCTGCCTGGTGCAGTTGTCGGCGGTACGATTTTTGCTATCATTAGTTTACTGCTTTACAATGCCGGTATCTGTGAACTGCAATTCGATTACAAAGTGGCCAACAGCCTGTTCTACTGCATCTTCTTTGCAGCCAGCGGTGCTGCTGCCAGCTTGAGCCTGCTGAAGACCGGCGGGAAATATGTGGTCCTGTTCTGCATTTCCGCTGCTGTCCTGGCTGCTCTCCAGAACGCCATCGCTCTGGGCCTGGGCAAGGTCCTGGCCGTGCCACCTCTCTTGTCCATGATGACCGGTTCCATCCCTATGACCGGCGGCCACGGCAATGCGGCTGCTTTTGCTCCTATCGCCGTCCAATTCGGCCAGAGCAACGCTATGGAAGCTGCTATTGCAGCAGCTACCTTCGGCCTTATTTCCGGCGCCATCATCGGCGGCCCCTTCGGCCGTTTCATCGTCCAGAAACACCATCTGGAAGATCCTGCCCTGGATGGGAAGGGTGAAATGGAAGAAGAATCCGGGAAATCCACCATGGGCAATATCATGCATAAAGGGGATGTGGTCCAAGCCATGTACCTGATGTGCTTCGCCCTGGGGCTGGGCGGTGCCTTCTTCACTGTACTGAAAGCCCTGAACATTTCCTTCCCGATCCACGTATGCTGCATGTTTGCCGGCATCCTGATCCGTCTGTTCTTCGACGCCAAGAAGGGCGCTGACCATACTACTCTGTACGAAGGCATCGATACCGTCGGAGACTTCTCCCTGGGCCTGTTCGTTTCCATGTCCATCATTTCTATGAAACTGTGGACCCTGGCCGGCATGGGCCTCCAGCTGTTCATCCTGTGCATGGCTCAGGCCGTGTTCATCATCTTCTACGCTTACTTCGTGGACTTCTTCGGCATGGGCAAGAACTACGATGCTGCCGTGATCGCCGTTGGCCACACCGGGTTCGGCCTGGGTGCTGTGCCTGTATCCATGGTAACCATGACTGCCGTCTGCAAGAAGTACCGTTATTCCAAACTGGCCTTCTTCGTCGTGCCGGTGATCGGCGGGTTCCTGAGCAACATCACCAACGCCATTATCATCAGTAAGTTCCTGGATATCGCACATGCCATGCAGATGGCCATGGGCCTGTAAGCTGAGGCGACCCGCGGGGAAGACCGAAGCTGTCCAGCCAATCCGGAAGAGGATCCTGCTCCAGGGGATCCTCTTTTTGCATGCCTGAAAAAATAAAAGGCGGCGAAGGGCTCCCTGTCTCGGGTTTCTTGAACATACGTTTTGTCAAGTCTTTATTATTTTTTTGGCCATGATATAATAGGTACGACTTTGCAGGAAGGGAGGGATGGATATGCATATTGCCGGCTGGCAGAAAGTATCCCTGGTGGATTATCCAGGAAAAGTGGCTTGCACCCTTTTTACCGGCGGCTGCAATCTCCGCTGCCCGTACTGCCACAACAGTGAACTCCTGGAGGGCCCGCTCCCTTCCCAGGATATCGAGGAAGTGTTTGCCTATTTGGAGGCCCGCAGGGGCATCCTGGACGCTGTGGTGGTCAGCGGCGGCGAACCCTGCCTCCAGCCTGATTTGCCTGCTTTCCTGGAACGGCTGAAAAGAGAGGGTCTCCTGGTGAAATTGGATACCAACGGCTGCTTCCCCCTTCTCCTGGAACGGATCCTCCAGGAAGAGCTGGTGGATTATGTGGCCATGGATTGGAAAAATGCCCCGGACCAGTACGGGGTCACCACCGGCCGGGAGGATGTCCCGGTGGCCGCTGTGGCCCGGAGCCTGGAACTGCTGCTGGAGGGGAAGGTTCCGTTTGAACTTCGTACAACGGTTGTGGAACAGCTGCATAATGAACGTTCGTTCGAAAAAATCAGGGACTTCCTGGAACCTCTGGCTGCCAAAACTGGGAAAAAAATCCCGGCCTTTTACCTCCAGGCCTTCAAAGATCGGGAGACGGTCCCTTTTGCCGGCTTCACTGCACCGGACCGGAAGACCTTGGAACGGTATGGGGCCTTATTGGAACCCATTGCGGACCGTGTCATGATACGTGGCGTTTAGACACAACATTTAGTATACAACGTTGTATATAACCACTACATGTTGACAATCTGTAGATTCCGTTCTACAATGAAGGAGCAATTACGGAAAAGCAATTTTGAGAGAAAGAGGGAATGAAGCCATGTATTCCGTGGTAAAACGCGATGGCCAGATCGTTGATTTTGACGTGACCAAGATCAGCAGCGCCATTACGAAGGCATTCGAAGCACTGCACAAGAACTATCATCCCAGCATCATCAATATGCTGGCACTGCAGGTGACGGCTGACTTCGATTCCAAGATCAAAGATGATCTGATCAGTGTGGAAAGCATCCAGGACAGTGTGGAAAAAGTCCTGTCCGATTCCGGCTATGCCGATGTGGCAAAAGCCTATATCCTGTACCGGAAGCAGCGGGAACAGATCCGGAACGTCAATTCTTCCCTTTTGAACTACAAGGAGCTGGTGGATAACTACCTGCGGGTGAATGACTGGCGGGTGAAGGAAAATTCCACCGTCACCTATTCTGTAGGCGGGCTGATCCTTTCCAACAGCGGGGCCATCACCGCCAACTACTGGCTCAATGAGATCTACGACAAAGAAGTGGCCGACGCCCACAAAAGCGCAGCCATGCACATCCACGATCTGAGCATGCTCACCGGCTACTGTGCCGGCTGGAGCCTGAAACAGTTGATCCAGGAAGGGCTGGGGGGGATTCCTGGGAAGATCACTTCTTCTCCTGCCAGCCACCTTTCTACCCTGTGCAACCAGATGGTGAACTTCCTGGGGATCATGCAGAACGAATGGGCCGGAGCCCAGGCTTTCTCCTCCTTCGATACTTATCTGGCGCCTTTTGTGAAGAAGGACAACCTGAGCTACAAAGAAGTGAAACAGTGTGTCCAATCCTTCATCTACGGCGTGAATACCCCCAGCCGGTGGGGGACCCAGGCACCCTTCTCCAACATCACCTTGGACTGGACCTGCCCGGAGGATCTGAAGGATGTGCCCGCCATCGTAGGGGGCAAAGAGCAGGATTTCACCTATGGGGACTGCAAGAAGGAAATGGATATGGTGAACAAGGCCTTCATCGAGAACATGATTGAAGGGGACGCCAACGGGAGAGGGTTCCAGTATCCCATCCCCACCTATTCCATCACCAAGGATTTCGACTGGAGCGAAACGGAAAACAACCGGCTGCTCTTTGAAATGACCGCCAAATACGGCACGCCTTATTTCTCCAACTATATCAATTCCGATATGAAGCCCAGCGATGTGCGGAGCATGTGCTGCCGGCTGCGGCTGGATCTCCGGGAACTGCGGAAAAAATCCGGGGGCTTCTTCGGGTCCGGGGAATCCACCGGTTCTGTAGGGGTGGTCACCATCAACATGCCCCGGATTGCCTATCTGGCCAAGGACAAGCCGGATTTCTATGACCGGCTGGACCACATGATGGACATTGCCGCCCGGAGCCTGAAGACCAAACGGACGGTGATCACCAAGCTGCTGGATGCAGGGCTGTATCCTTATACCAAACGGTATCTGGGGACCTTCAAGAACCATTTCAGCACCATCGGCCTCATCGGCATGAACGAAGTGGGGCTCAACGCCAATTGGCTGCGGAAAGACCTGACCCATCCGGAAACCCTGGCCTTCACCAAAGAAGTGCTGGTCCATATGCGGGAACGGCTGAAGGATTACCAGGAAAAATACGGCGACCTGTACAACCTGGAAGCCACTCCGGCGGAATCCACCACCTACCGGCTGGCCAAGCATGACAAGGAACAGTATCCGGACATCATCACGGCCAATGAACATGGGACCCCGTACTACACCAATTCTTCCCATCTGTCGGTGGGCTATACCCAGGATCTGTTCACGGCCCTGGATATGGAAGATGATCTCCAGACCCTGTACACCTCCGGCACCGTGTTCCATGCCTTCCTGGGCGAAAAATTGCCGGATTGGCAGTCCGCCGCCGGACTGGTGCGGAAGATTGCCAACAATTACAAGCTGCCGTACTTTACCCTGTCTCCCACTTACAGCATCTGCCGGGAACATGGGTACCTGACGGGTGAGCAGTATACCTGCCCCTACTGCGGGGAGAAGACGGAAGTCTACAGCCGGATCACCGGGTATTACCGGCCGGTGCAGAACTGGAACGATGGGAAAGTCCAGGAATTCAAGGACCGGAAAGTCTATGATCTGGGCCAGTCCCACCTGCACAAGGGGGAAGCTCCGCAGGAACGGCCGGTGTTCCAGAAGCTGGCGGTGAAACCGGCTCCGGCGGATACGAAACATCTGGCCAAGACCGGGACGGAACAGGAGAACACCTGGATCCTTTTCGGGACCCATACCTGCCCCAACTGCAAGATGGCCGTCCGGGAACTGGAAAAACACGGTGCGGCTTTTAGGGAAATCTTTGCGGAGGAACATCCGGAACTGGCCGAAAAATACCAGGTCCAGAGTGCACCGACCCTGTTGGTGAACCAGGGAGATACCCTGAACAAAATCGAAGGGTTCGGACCCATCCGGGCCTTCATCAAGAAGCAGGGGATGTAAAAGAAAAGGGGCTGTGAAAAAATGATTCTGAGCTGACCCCCAATTGTTAGACCAAAAATC
>ERZ791753.18-NODE-18-length-249476-cov-17.678319_pt1 | contig 249476 bp, 227 predicted proteins | sample MGYA00509951_ERZ791753 | MGnify/ENA primary metagenome ERZ791753 (study PRJEB30046, sample SAMN00792026) | human gut metagenome | study: EMG produced TPA metagenomics assembly of the A metagenome-wide association study of gut microbiota in type 2... | reverse complement strand
CGGTTTCGCCTTCGGCATTCCTATAAAGGAAATAGTTCGCAATTTCGGACATGGTATATTCTTTATTGTTCAGTAACTGTTTTGTGTATTTATTCAGCCTCTTCCGTATCAAGGCAGAAAGGATGTCCTGCCGGATCAAACATCGTTCGTGAAGTCCTGAAGTACTGTTCATCTGCCTGCCGGGCTCCCAACTGAATGGCATAAACCACAGCCTCCTCCAGATTTTCCACATAGAAATCAAGATGAAGCATTTGTCCCTGCTTACCTTCTTTCCAAGGCCATACAGGTGGCTGGTACTCTTCAATCTCCTGAAACGCCATCACCATACCGGATGGAGAAGTGATAGCCGCCCAACCATTCGCACGCTGATGTGTCAGCTCCCACCCCAGCAGTTTACTGTAAAACTCTGCTAAAACTCCTGCATCTTTACAGTCAACCACTATATTCATCTTATAGACTAAAGATTTCACATTTGATGTCATAAAGCCCTGTTTTATAATCAATTTATTGAGTAAACAACGGGAGATCCGGACTTCTACATCCGAACCTCCCTATTCTATACTCCTATCTACAAATACAAGTTTTACTTTATCCGCAATGGAAATACTTATTAACCAGTTTCAGCATTTCCTCCTGATTGTCACGTACTTCACTACGTAAAGTACGATCTTCATAGGAACGCAATTTACTGATAATTCCATCGACCATTGCAGAACTAAATACATGATACTGTTCGAAAATAGCACGCTGTTTTTCCAGGCAATCGGCAGAAGCGGCACAGCTATCAGGGAGTTGAGCCAATTGTTTCAGTTTATCCTCATTTTCCTTCTTATGAATATTCACATTCACATAGGTCTTTTCCGCAATCTCCAAAGCATTTTCAATTTCAAAACCATGACGGCATGCTACGGCCAATCCGGCTATCAGTTGGTACAAATCGGCAGAACCGTCCGGAGAGCGCATTTCCACAGTTTGTTTCTGTGTAGTATCATAGTGGCTGGGAGCTTCCAATGGATTAGCCAGCATACACATATCTGTCTTTGCCGACCATCCAAGCGGAACACGTACCAATACGGAACGGTTACGGTCACCCCAGCAAATATTTGTCGGAGCTTCCTGATGCGGCACCAAACGGAAATAAGAAGTAGGATTCGTATTACCAAAAGCTGTAATGGAAGGTGCAAGCTCCATCATTCCCGCAATAGCTTTACGGGCAGTTTCAGAAAGTACGCCATCTTTCAACATCTGGTTTTGACCGTCTTTCATAATACGCATATGGATATGCAATCCTGAACCGGCCTTTCCAGCAGTAATTTTCGGAGCAAACGTAATGTCATACCCATATTGATAGGCCAGATTACGGATAACCCATTTCGCAATCATCAACTGATCGGCAGCCAGGTCGGCACGTACCGGTAAGAATTCAATTTCATTTTGCTCATAGATTTTACCGTCAAGCGTGAAGTTACCTACCTCGGAATGCCCGTATTTGATCTGTCCGCCCGCCTTTGCAATATGCAGCATACAGTCGGTACGGAAATCATTGAACTTGGCATAAGGAGCAGATTCATGATAGCCACGTTGATCAGTGGCAGGGAACAGTCCACTATCTTCTGATATCACATAATATTCCAATTCGCCCATAGCCTGGAATTCCATTCCGGTTACATCAGTAAAGGCTTTGCAAGCTTTACGCAACGTATATTCCGGTGAGCTTTCCAGAAGTTCGCCATCTTTATTGAAGTAAGAGCAAAGCATGGAAAGTGTTGTGGTTTCAGCAAAAGGATCAATAAAGGCTGTGCAAAAACGCGGCACTACATACAAGTCGCTACTGCCCGCTTCAATAAATGGGAAAAGGCTTGATCCGTCTACACGCTCACCACAAGTCAGTATGGCATCAAGATAAGCAGCGTCGTTAATGACAAAATTCAATGTTTTCAGTCGCCCGTCTGCAGCGGGATACATGAAGTTCACCATGCGAATATCGTTCTCCTTGATATAAGAAATAATGTCTGCTTTCGTAAATTCGGAAGCCGGTTTTTGAAGAGCAGCCACCAGTTGGTTGGCACTCATCGATAGTTCATGATTCATACGTTGGTTGTTTTTTAAGTTATTGTATGGTTAACAATGTGTTGTCATGCAATGATTCCCCACAAAGATAATATTTTATAATAACTTCAATATATATGATACTCAAAAAAAGAAATAGAATGAAGGTTTGGCAAAAGGTGATGAGATAAACTATTTGTATATCCGGGTTGTTATAATAAGAAAAGTTATAGGGAATAGTAACCCGGGCTACTATTCCTTTTTTCCGTCATATCCCCACTTTACATAAATAGCACCCCAGGCAAACCCTGCCCCAAATGCAGTAAAGATGAGGTTATCGCCTTTCTTTAGCTTATCTTCAAAATCCCAGATACAAAGCGGAAGTGTGGCAGCACTCGTATTACCATAACGCTCGATATTAACCATCACTTTCTCGGTTGGAATCTCCAAGCGTTGCGTTACAGCAGTGATAATGCGCTGGTTGGCCTGGTGTGGAATTACCCAGTCAATATCGTCTTTACTTAAATGGTTTCTTTCAATGACAGCTTCACAAGCATTAGCCATATTGGCTACGGCATATTTAAAAACCGTACGCCCTTCCTGATAAATGTAATGCATATGATTTTCCAGCGTATAATACGAAGGAGTACATACAGAACCACCTGCTTTAATATGTAGGAAAGGCAGTCCCTTACCATCTGTTCTCAGCACTGAATCCATTACACCTAAATCTTCCGTAGTAGGTTCCAGCATAAAGGCTGCCGCACCATCACCGAAAATGGGACAAGTGGCACGATCCGTATAATCTATGATTGAAGACATTTTCTCAGCCCCTACTACGATAATCTTCTTGTAGTTTCCCGAGCAAATAAAGTTTGCTCCCGTCTCCAGTGCATACAGGAAACCGCTGCAAACCGCCTGTACATCGAAAGCAAAAGCACGTTTCAATCCCAGTCGCTCACACAGAATGGAGGCTGTAGAAGGTAAACGATAGTCAGGAGTGGTAGTAGCTACAATCACCAGATCAATTTCATCCGGTTGAGAATTCGTACGTTGCATTAACTGTTTGGCAGCCTTGCGGGCCATATACGAAGTTCCCAGTCCCTCTTCATGCAAAATACGTCTTTCCTTTATGCCTATACGTCCCATAATCCATTCATCGGTGGTATCGACCATTTTGGAAATCTCATCATTGGTCAGGATATAATCGGGTACATATCCTCCGACTCCTGTAATTACTGCGTTTATTTTCTCCATAAACTCTACCTAGTTTAGTAAATTCTGATTATAGGGACAATTATATATAAGTGATACTTAAGAAAATGCGGGCGCAAATATACAGAAAAGACTATGAATTCCAAGAATTGGCCAAAAACACTTTGGTCTTTTACCAATGAAAAGGAATAATTGACCAAAATTTCGTTGAATATTATTTCTTAATCCAAATATTAACGATTTCTGAGATAAACATTTGATGTTTGGAAGGTTCGTTTTTATAAGCTTCTTCCATAATTTTTGATTTATAAGGTTCGGTCAGGTTGGCATAGTCCAACTCCTGAACAAACATTTTTTTGCACTCAATAATCATTCGTGCTTCTTCAAAGCTCATTAATCCTGAAGGAGTTTCCAGAGAAGTAAGTCCGGCCTCTTTCACCTTATCCGTATTCCTTCCTGACATTGTACCGCATATACGCAGGGCATTGCGATATTTTTCATTAAAGAAGCTGAGGGTGAAACTCTCATGCTGTTGGAGGAATTGATAAGTATAGCGGGTATCGCGTATAAAAATAAAGGTAGAAGGACGTTCCCAAATGTATCCCATACCACCCCAACTGGCAGTCATTGTATTGAAAGAGTTTTCATCGCCTGCCGTTACAAGCATCCACTCTTTACCAATCAGCTGAATCACATTGTCGGGCAAATCGGAGGCTTCAAGTTTATCGTAACGAGATTGCCAATCAGTAGAGGTTACACCACTTTCGGAGGATTCGGAAGTTTGATCATTTACCTTCTTATCACTGGGATTCGTGCAAGATGCAAGGAATAAGAAAAGACTGATTACTAGTAATAAAATAGTTGTTTTCATTGATATAGGATAATTAAGTTATGAATCATTTAGTGTGCTCAAAGATAATCAATTTACTGAAAAGCCTTCTCTACTTTAGGAAGTGTTTGTTCAATAAGAAGTTTATTCATAAATTCACTTGGACTCATGTTATGACACCTCTTAAAGTTCCGAACAAAAGTACCAGTGGTTGCATAACCACACTGCTCCGGCAAATCTTTAAGGGCAATTGAAGGATTTTCTCTCATCAGTTGTTCGGCATGCTGAATACGGAAATTATTCAGCCAAACACTGAAGCCTTTATCACAGAATCTATTGATGCTAACCGATAAATAAGAACGATTCGTATTCAGTACATCAGCCAATGTCTCTATCGTAAGGTCACTTTTAAGGAAGTATTGTTCATCACGAACTTTATGTAAGGCTTGCCAGAATAAAAGTTCATATTGATCCATAGATGCAGAATGTGATTCAGACGCATCCCCTTCATCGCATTTCTTAATCATTCCTTGAAGTCTATAATTTACGGCACCTTGTTTCTTCAACTTACGGTACATAGATATGGACTTGAATGTAGCTGCTACAGAAATTACTAATAGAAAAATACAGATTGCAGCCACATGTGTATTTACTCTATTGGCATCTTCACTCTCATTTAATTCATGTTTCAATTCCTGAATCTTTAAACGCTCTGCATAATTCTTTTTATCGTTCTTCGCTTTAAATTCCAAATACGTTTGCAAAACTGAATCTCGTCGAGCTAATAAATCCAGAGCCTTTTCATATTGCTTAGTTTCACGGCAGAAAGAACTGAAATTGGTAAGGGCTTTTATTTGGAGCTCCATCCGAACGGGCGTTTTAACCCTCTCTTTCATTAAAGGTTCAACAATCATATAATATTGACTTGCTTGTTGAATCTTACCTTTTTTCCACAATAAATCAGCAAACAAATAACAAGGAGATAAAAAACAATTAGGCAAGATGGCTTCTCTACCTTGTTTTTGATAGTTCTTCGCTTTCTCTTTATAAGATTTCATAGCCCTATCCAAAAACACAAAAGCGGAATCTTCCTGTCCTTCTGGAATATAGGTTTCAGCCATCATACAGTTTAGAACAATCTTATCACCTCTTTCTGATAACAACCTTGCAGCTAAGTAAATACGTGCACTATCAGGCTTATTAAGCTCCATATAACTTTTTACAACTTCATTCTGCATTGAAGGATTAAACGCTATTTCCGGTTTTATTTTGTTATAATATTCCAATGATTCCGAATAATACCCTGCTCCACATAAATATTTTATCAACATAATACCAGAGACTTGTTGTAATTCTATGGATTTATGTTCTAATGCCAACTGGTATGCCTCCTTGTATAGTGGTAATGCATTTTCATAATCTTCCAACATTATAAAATGATTCGCTATAGTTAGAAGGCACTTGCCCACATCTTCCGGTCTATCAGCCTCACGATACTGTTTTAATAATTTATACCAAATAGGAAGAAATTCATCTTGATTCCCCCGTTCGTTAAGCAATAACGCTTTCATTTCATTCACTTGCCATTCTTCCTTCTGTGAAAGTGAATGATTGGCTTCTAACATTTCTATCCATTTAAGCCCCTCTAAATAAGCACCTGAAACTCCAAATCTATCCAAATTACTATAAATCGTCACTAATTGAAGTAAAATTTTCTTTCTATTTCCACCAGAACTTAAAGGTAAAACCTCTATTAAAAGTCGTTTCTGTTTTTGTATTCCATCTATCTCTTCTTCGTTTCTATACGATATTTTAATTATAGATGCTATTCTATCCTGATCTGACATTTTTTTGACCTCAGATAATAAAGAATCAAAAGAAACTGATAATATCGGCATCTTTGATAATTCTTCATCCAAAACTTCTCTTTTACCTGAATTAGAACAAGCACTGCATAAGAACAGAAAAAGAAATAGATAGAAACTCTTCACTTGGTATAACTATCTAAAGGTTATAGCCCTGAATGCACAAGCACTAGCACAATCTTCACACTCACTACAGTATCTTTCTTCTTTCATCTTAACCTTCTCATTTTCAATGTAAAGAAGTCCCAAACTGCAAGCATCCACACACTCACCACATCCCGTACATTTGTCAATGTAAATAATCCATCTACCGACAGGTCCCGGACCTAAATTCCGGCCATCCAAATTTTCTTTCTTTTCCATAACTTTGTTGTTTTTGAGTTAGTCGCTTCAAAACTACGGAATCTATTTAGAAAAACAATCCTATTTGTACAGAAATATTTTCCTTATTTGAATTAAAAAGATTTTTAGAAGCATTTTCATATCCCGCCGTCAATCGGGCAAACCAAGTAAAAGAAGCTGTATAAGTATAAGTTAGAGATAAATGTAATGCCCATCTGGGCTCTGTTAAGTAATTGTACTCCTGTTCCAATCGATCCATATTCTGCCATAATTTGATTGCGGGCGTATTCTGTCCTGATTGCAGCTGTTTTTCAGCTATCATAGTTCCACCTCCTTTACCGTACTCTGCCCCAATAGCTAAATCAATTCGGGCATTAGATAATAAGAAATTCCGAGTAAATGTAGAATATGCAGTAAAACGGCGTACAGTTTGCGTATATTCAGCCGGATAAAAAAGCAATTGACTTTTTGTCTGCTTAAAGTCAATTCCCGACACGATAGAATAACGACTATTCCACTCATTATAAAGTCGATAGTAACCATAAGTCAGCCCATATTCATTAATACGGAAAGTAGAACGGAGAACCTTCCCCGAAGAATGCCATGTACCCATGTTCTCTTCCTGCTGCTGCAAAAGATCATAACTATCCGACTTGTCAAACAAAACTTTCCAACTCCATTCATGGCAATTCAATGGAGAAACTAATGAGCCTATACCTTTATAATCCAGCTTCCAGCCATCTGTCTCACCTTCTTTCTTGTTTTGTATACGGTCACTTACTATATTTTGTCTGACAAGGTTCCCTCCTATCTGTTGAAATAGCCGGAAGCGTCCATAAACTCCCTCTTCTTGTAAGAATCCTCCGAACTCCTGTGCAGAATAATACCATTTTATATTTTCTCCTTTAGGCAAAGTTTTAAAATACCCTAACGGATAAGAAACAAAGAAAGGATATGTCGTATGAGTACCTATATTCTGATAATCCACCGTTTCTTTACGATTGCCATAAAATATGGAAGCACCCAAACGGTGACTTCCACACTCATAACCAACTCCGGGAGTTATTTTCCACTCCATCCACTGGTTTTCATTCCGGGGATCTATATCCTTGGCATTCAGGTCAACTAAATAATCGAACCTCGAACCAATCAGCCAACGCAAAGAAACGGGTAATGAAAATGCACCGGACAGTTGATATTGTTCCGAACGTTGATCGCCACTCACTGAGTCACAAAGATTTATTCCACGCCAGCAGTCACCGGTCATCCCATTCCAGTTCACCTCTTGCTTCCGGTTATTCACATATCCTATTTTTCCATATAAAGAGACATTACCTATAGTCTGGTAGGATTCACCAAACACCGCATACTTATTGGATGAAGCGGGCAAACTGACATTACCAAAGTTTCCATCTTCAAACCTATACCCCACTTCCGCCACAGAGAACGAGCGGAAACGGTTGAATGACATTCCTACCGGATTAGCTCCTGTCAGCCAATTATTCTGCTGATAAATCTCTTGCATAGAATAGATATGTAATGAATCAGACTGCGCATATATGGGAATCGCCGACAGAAGCCATAAAATAAATAATGTACTCCGCATAGTTGCTTGCTTATTTTTTCAAAGACGGTTTGGATACGATAAAGTCCTCCGCCGCATTGTTCGTATCCTGATAAATGAAACGCCCGTTGGTTGATGCTGCACTTTTACGTATCAACGATTTCCCGGAATAATCTCCTTCCGGAATATACACAGGTTCATGGTTCAGTTCATCAGGCACACGCTTATTGGCAAGCTTGGCTTCATTTTCCACGCACTCCGCACAATCAATCACCCACTCTTTCGGAATCATCAAATAGAATTTAGTCTTATTAGAAGCTTGGGGCCTGTTTTCCCTGTTCAATGGATTATTTACATATTCCTCCGCACTAATACCTTCAAATCCAAATATCATGAATGTGGGGCCAACTACCGGAAATGAATACATCCATGCAGTCGAGTTAAGATTTAAAAGCAGATTTAATGGTTTCACACCGGGTGCTATGTTCTGTTTGCTCAAACTTACATGCCAGAATCCCCAGTCAACTTTAGATAAATCAACTGAATTGGCATGCTGATATTCGCCTCCGGTATGATCTACAGCATTCGTTGCAATGGTAGTTTCTGCTCCGGGCAATAAAGGATACTCCTTACCGCTACCCGGAAATTGCCAAGTCATATCAGCAACGGGAATCCGTTTCATATCCGTATATTTCACCCAGGGAGATACAATACCTGGCATCGGATCCACCAAAGCCAGACACAATCCATCCAGATATACAGTCTCATCAGAGTTATTATAGAGTGTAACATATTGATCTGCCTGATAATCTGCTCCCAACTCTCCTTTACAACCCACATAATAAATCTCTTTAATGACCAATGCGTTTATTTTAGAGCGCGCCAGTTGCAACTGAACTTTCATCACTTCTTCACCCTGTTCAGGCAATAACGACAAAGATTCCAATCTTCCACTGAAAATAATTCCGGAAGCAGATTGATAATGTACGGCAACTGTATAATATCCATATTCCACATTAAACAAAGCTACTCCATCAGAAGAACATGAAGAGGTATAAACCGTACCTTGATCCTTATTTGTCAATACCACCTCCATCTCTTCGAAAGGCAAGGTCACTTCATCCGTAGAAGAAAGTAGTTGAACACTCACAGAGCATGAAGAACGATTCTCATCCCCGGTACAAGCACATAGGAATAACACGAAGAAAAACAATACATAATATTTCATTCTCATTCAATATCTAAAATTTAATACAAATACTAATTTAAAAGCGGATACTAATTTCTGCACCATAATATAAATCCGGATTCACAACTGCATATTTCTGTATACTCTGCCGATATCGTTTCGGATTGGATTGCAGCAGATTATTAGCACAAAAAGCAACCGAAACATGACGTCCTATCTCTTTAGTAACCCGAAGATTCAATAAGAAATAAGGTTTATACGAGTCCGTCAGAAAAGCGGTAGTTGTATTCGCCCTGATCACTAAATCAGCAAAACATTCATCCGTCGCCATGTCCGGCGTGAAAGGATGTTGGTTTCCCTCTCCATCTATATAATAAACCGGATTCAAGCACTTCTGATTATTACTATCCGTGTACATAGGATTATTAAACCGACTCTCCATTCCCCGCTGTTGTTTATCCATCCACACCGCCTGAAGCGTTAGGCTTGTGATCAAACCGATTCTGGGAATTTGAGTAACACACTGAAACCGGCTATTCAATTGCTGCCAGATTTGAGTATTCGCAACAGAAGGCCCTGTTTCGTAAATACCTACATAAGGGTAAGCTTTTCCATTCACTTCTATCTGGGGATGCAAGGTAGAAAGTGCCGTATTCTTTTCGCATACATCCAGATATCCGCCACTTATGTAAAATGAAGAACGCAGTGCCTTTGAATGAATCGGACCAATGGTATATTCAATACCTTGTTTTTCCTGTTTTATACCATTCTGGGGTGATAAATAGGTAGCAAACGTAGTATTCAAAGTATATGGAAGAAGTTCACCATCATTCATGACACCCTCATCCGTCAATTCCGGTTGTTCTCCTTTACTGATCAAAGGGGAATAGCGGCGATAGGAAAAAGGTTCGGCAAGTTGAGAGGTACAATAGCCATTTTTGAGATGTTCCTTAAACCATACCACATCCGCAGTAACACCTCCTATCCGGAAATTCACCCCTATTTCAAACTTCTGATTAACAGGCAAACGCAAGTCGGAGTTAAAATTACGGTCAGTTATAAATGTATGCATGACGGTCAGACGCTGATTATTCTCAGCATCATTGTACGTAAAACAATTCATATCCGTATACGATTTATCGGGATACAAATAAGTAAGTACAGGCATCTTATGCATCAATCCCCACCCCAGACGTACACTGAAACGACTTAGAAAAACATCATCCGTCCTATCAATAAATATCTGGGAAAGATTGATACGCGGATCAACAGAAGAGTTCCGTTGTAGACGCTTAGTCGGCAACTGAGTAAAACGCACCCCCGCCTGCACTTCGGTCCGCATCTTCCCATAACGGAGAATAAAGTGATTTTCAGCAAAAGCAGAATACTTATATAATAAAGGTATATCCCGATAAGACCTTGTCCGCACTCTGAGCATTTCCAAGGGAGGACCAAGAGGATCGAAACTGATTCCTTTTCCACGATTCCCTTCCACCTCAGCATGAAGCCCCAGTTGAAAATGGTTACTGATATTCTCACCCATCGTTTTTCTGTGATTGGCAGTCAACGATACATCTCCGCTCAACGGCTTGCCTTCAACGGATAACTGAGAGAAATAATGGGGAGGCAGGAACACTCCGGCATGTTCACCTGCCTGCGCGGTATAGGTAGTGACTTGCTGTGTTCCCGAATAATATGTACTGGATTCATTCTTCTGGCTCCCATACGTAAACCCTAGCTGATATTCAAGATTGGAAATCCAGGAACGATTCAATTTCCACTGTCCATTAGCAGAAAAGGATATGTTTTGATCCTGATATTTCCGAAATTCACCATCCACCGTATTCTGCCCTCTTTTATCATTATCCTTCATCCAATAACCACGCATATTAAGACGCAAAGTAGCAGACCGGAAATCCTTCGCATAAGCCGCTTGGATTCCAAATCTTTGAAAAGATTCTTCAAAGACTTGAGGCGATTGATTTGAAAGTGCATAATCTGCTCCTAAATAGAGAGTTCCCCCATTATTACTGATCGCAATGCCCTTCCCCACAGAAGCAAGTTTCTCCGTAGCTGTCAGACGAATACCGATGGTAAGAGGTTGTATCCCGGCTTTCGACTTGACCAGAACAACCCCACTGGTCACATCTCCATAACGTGCCGAAGGAACACCACGTATCACCTCGACCGACTCCACAGAAGATGGAGACAAGGAACGCACGTCGAAACCGGATAACACCGTGCTATTAAAAAGGCTGCCCCTACCTTCAAGTCCCATTTGCTGCATATTGGCATTATTATTCATGCGGAGTCCATCCACCTCTATGGCTGTCCCTAAAGCATTAGTCGTATTTTCAGAAGTTGCACTGCGGATGGTAAAGGCAGCCGGAGCATTCAGATCCGGATTGCGTACAAGAACACCGGGTAGTAATTGAGATAAAACAGAAAGATCAGTAGCCTGTATATGACGAATAGCATCCTGCCCAATGACAGAACGGGTTCCCGGAGCATCTGATTGAGTAGCAGTAACAATCACCTCCTGTAACCGGATGTTGCGAAGAGTATCTATAGCCTGCATTTCAGTCTGTCCATATACCACCAGCGAACAAACCCAAAAAGCAATTAATATATAGCCCCTGTAACAATTATTCATTTGTACAACCCAAGATGGTAATTTACATACCTAACGAGCGTTATATAGTAACCCTCAGATTAGGGGGCAAAGGAAACAATTTTCTACCAACATTTCATTACCAAACTTTAAAAAAATGCAGAATAAAATCACTCTTTTCGGACTTTTGTGTGTACATTTGCAAGCAACAGAACAACAATATCATGCCATTTTTCATATTAAAGACATTACTTATTTGTACTTTTCTGCTGACTTGGGCTGTACTAGGTCTTGCTTCTATCTCTCTGATTTGGAGAAACAAGCATAAAAAGGATTTGGCCATATTATTAGCACCAATCCTACTAATATACTGGGGGTTAACGTCGTATAGCACATTATACGAAAATTTCTTCCTGCTTCAAAGAACATCCCTCTTACCCACCCTATACTGTTGGGGACTGACTTTTCTCCCTCCTTTACTCTATTTCTTTATCCGCTTCCGTATTACCGGAATATTTCCCCAAAAGCCACAATGGTGGAAACATATGTTACCTTCGATGGTCTTATCGTGTTGTTACATATTGATGTCAGTTTTAAGTCCGGTGGCAGATCGCTTAACTTACAGTTGGGCTGAAATTCTATCATCGTTCCCGGCTTGGTGGACACTTTTCCGTTTAACGTGTATAATAACAGGGATCACACAGACTTTCATTTACGTATTACTCTTGCGAAAGATGAATGAAACAGACTGTATATTCCTAAAATCAGCTTCCGATATTCAAAGAAAAAGCATCCTAATATCAGGGTTCTTCTTCATGTTCTTACTGAATATGTTCACTTCTTCATATATCTGCAATCTTTTATACAACCTTTGTATTGGCATATTAAGTGGATATATCTTTTATAATTCTCTCTTACACCAATTCGTAAAACAAAAGCTCAAGTTACGTATTTATCGGGAAACATCGTCCCAGTTCCCTGTGAATAACCTAAATCAACAACTAGAAAGCAAATCAGAAAAAGAAGTCGTAGAAAAAGAGGTGCTCATAAATGGCAAGAAGAACTCCAAAGTATACTTGACTCCTCAAAAGATTGATGAAATAAACCAACTATTACAAACACCGGAATTCATTTATGATCAAAAAATAAAATTGGAGCAGTTTGCTCAAAGAGTGGCAGTCAATTCCACCTATTTAAATAGATATTTCAATCAAGAATATGGATGTAGTTTCCTTCAATACCTTACGTCACTTCGCATCGAAAAAGCAGAAATGCTGCTAAGAGATTCGAATGCAGAAATAGAAGACATCTGTTATAATACAGGTTTCAACAGCCCTTCTGCATTTCACAAAGCTTTTAAAAACCGATATGGTTGCTCTCCCTCGGAATGGAGAAGAAGATGTCTCACTTAAAAGTTGAATCGCAGTCAATCCGTATCAGAACGATGCATTTATTTATTTCACATTAGGAATTATTCTACTGAAGACCAGAGATATATCTCTTTATCCTTAGGAACAGTCGAGTGTTGACCTAGGTTAACAAGCCTATCAACCTTGGTTGACGAGCCGATTAACCTTGGTTGATAGGCTTGTTATCCAAGGTCATCCCCAAACAAGACTTATTGGAAAACTCAACACACACAGGGCAAGAGACAAATGATCCCTTGTTTGTTTTCTAATCACTGTTGAAGCTTTTACCGCAAAACATATGGATAAATCTTGTTTAGCACACACTTCATATCATCAAAAAAAGGTTGAAATCGTAAAAACAGAAAGATTTATTCTGAATAAATATTCTGAATTTCAGCCACTTAAAATTATTATTTTAGTTTACTGATTTTAGCATTTAGATTTCCCAACTTCCAGCTATTTTTGCCTGTGTTCATCTGAGGGAACAATAATATAAACCAACGGATATTTCCGGATAATTGTTATGAAGGAATGGTTGCATTAGCCATTTTATAAAACAGCTAAAAACAAACTGAAAATCAATATACAATAATCAACAAATACAATATTAATTTTTATTCTTATGAAAAATGAAAAAATAGACATGAGTAGGGAAACGGATACTTTCCGTGTCTCCCAAGAAGGAATGTATATTATTACAGGTACCAATTCAAGACATGGAATAACAGTATCTGCCGGAGTACGTGCAACAATTGTTCTACAAGATGCTAACTTATGTGATCTGGAAAACATGGGTGTTGCATTCCATATTGCGGAAGACTGTCATATCACGGTGATTCTTGAAGGAAACAATATGCTACACAGTGGCCGTGAAATGGCTGCAATCCAATCAAGAAAGAATTCCATCCTGATTATTAAAGGTGATGGGAAATTAATTGCGTACGGTGGAGAAGGTGCAGCTGGTATAGGATGCGGATATGCTACCGAATGTGGTGACATTATTATCGAAAGTGGAACGATAGAAGCCTATGCGGGTTATCAGTACGAGACTTCCTGGCGCGCGGGATCTGCAGGAATAGGCGGTGCCGGTCAATATGCAGGTCGAAAAAGCAAATGTGGAAACATAACTATTACAGGAGGAAAAATCATGGCTAAATGCGACAAAGGAAACTGGGATATTGGTCCGGGCGATGAAGGAACTTGTGGCAGTGTAAAAGTAGATAAGAATGCAATAGCTCCCGGAGTGCGTGTATATGGTTCTCATTTAGGTACAGAACAATACAGAGATTTGAAACACATACCTATATCCAATGCAGGATTGGTCATTCTCTTCCCATTTCTACCAATGCTTTTTATGAGACTTAATATGTTAAGCCAAGATCGCAGGGATTTCAATAGTAACGAATCAAAAGTACGAGCTATATTCATTTTACAACACCTCATGGCAAGTGAAGATAGGGAGTATGATGAAAAAGATCTGTTCCTCAACCGTTTGTTAATAAATTATCCCTTCAACGAGCCACTCCCTAAAAGAATGGAACTAAATCAAGATGAACTTAACACAATAGATTCTCTATTGGAAGCAGCAAAGACAAACTGGGAAAAAATGAGGAATACCTCAATGAGAGGTTTTCAAGAAGCTTTTTTGAGAAGAGCAGGATTTATAGAAAAGACTGAAAGGGAATGGGTTCTAACTGTAGAAGAACGTGCATTCGATATATTATTGGATAGCATTCCTTGGTCATACAAACTTGTACGGTTACCATGGATGGAAAATATACTTAAGGTTAACTGGAGATAAACTCCTGCTCTGACAACAGTTCAGAAATTCACTTTTACATTTAAATAATCAGTATAGAAGACCTTTATCTTCTATACTGATTAAAAATTTTATGCAATCGTTATTGAAGAATCCAAATAAACATCCTGAATGGTATTCAATAATTGAACACCCTCTTCCATTGGCTTTTGGAATGCTTTCCGTCCACTGATCAATCCCATTCCACCGGCACGTTTATTGATAACCGCTGTAACAACAGCATCACGCAAATCCGATTCTCCATGAGATTCACCACCGGAATTAATCAAACCGACACGCCCCATATAACCATTAGCAACCTGGTAGCGACAAAGATCGATAGGATGTGAAGTTGCGAGTTCAGAATACATTCTTTCATCCGTTTTACCAAAATGGATAGCCGTGAATCCACCATTATTGGAAGGAAGTTTTTGCTTTACAATATCAGCCTTGATGGTCACTCCAATGTGGTTAGCCTGTCCGGTAAGGTCGGCTGCCGCATGATAATCAGTGCCATCTTTCTTAAAATCATTGTTTCTGAGATAACACCAGAGAATGGTTGCCATACCTAACTCATGAGCATATTCAAAAGCTTGTGATATCTCAATAATCTGACGACGACTTTGCTCCGAACCGAAATAGATAGTAGCACCAACAGCTACCGCACCCATATTCCATGCTTCTTTTACGGTTCCAAACATCACCTGATCATAAGAGTTTGGATAAGTAAGCAGTTCATTATGGTTCAGTTTTACAACGAAAGGTATCTTATGGGCATATTTACGGGCAACAGCCCCTAATATACCAAATGTGGATGCAACTGCATTACAACCTCCTTCGATTGCCAGTTTCACTATATTTTCAGGATCAAAATAGATCGGATTAGGAGCAAATGATGCTCCGGCTGTATGTTCTATATCCTGGTCGACCGGCAGAATGGATACATACCCGGTATTCGCCAAGCGTCCATGCCCGTACAAAGCCTGCAAGCTATTGAGGGTACGTACATTTCTGTCAGAGTCCACCCAGATTTTATCAATCGCATCAGGTCCAGGAACATGAATTAATTTCTTATCTATTGTCTTACACGTATGGTTCAGGTAATATTCTGCCTGTTGTCCCAACAAATCAACTGTTTTACTCATAATATATTCGTTTTTAATTTAGAATCATACTAAATAAACAGTTTCCCTTTGTCGATTGTTTATTAGTCTTCCGGGAAAGCCATAAGCATAATATGAATTATCGGTGATATTTTCCTTTATCTTTTACCAGTATCACCTTTAACTGCGGATCGAAGAGCATCTCGCGTCCTACGGAAGACAACAAAAGTTGTAACTGACTGCTACGATGTTCCCAAGTCAATAGATCTATGGAACGGTTCAGACTTTCTTTTATCTCAGTATACCAACATCCGGGAAAGGACAGAGCACTCACAACCTTTCTATCTACAATTTCCTGCAAGCCCTTAATAAAGCACTTCTGTTCTTTTCTGCTTAAATTATCCGGATCATCATAAGGTATATAATATGAAGTATAGTAACCATTTTGAGTAAAGACTTCCAAAGCTTTCCAATTTTGTCCTTCTATAATCAACCGTTCTTTCTTTATCTGAAAATATTCCATTAACTTATTCAAACTTGAAAGTGCCGTTATTCTATTCTCAAGGGTCAGATTCTTTATATCCAGCCAGATTTTATCCGGATAACGGCCTATCTCCCGGAATCCCATAAAAAAGATACACATCAATGTCAATACGATTCCCACCACAAGATGAATTGTTTTCATAATCAGTTTCGATAAAAAAATATTTGAAATAAGTTTTTATATCCCTGTTTGGGTAATGATATTGCCTGTTTGTAATGACAAATATAAGATTTTTATTCAGATAAAAGAATAGAAATAGACGAATCGCTTGTTTCATGCCTTAAAAATGGTACTTTAATCTGCAATTTATCTAATTACAAATACCATTAGCTGCCATAGCTTTACAACAAAAATAAATTTAAGAATATCCTTGGAACATCTTTGAGTATTCTCATTATCTCAAAATATGATTGTTATGTTATTGCACCACTCCTTTATGTCACTTATAGTTTAGAACGAAATATAGAGCAAGATCTACAGTATAAGTTCCTCTAATGAAAACATATTAAATAACCTTCTATTAACCATCTTTCAACATCCAGCTATTTATATGATTTTTTCCTTCATCATTTTTTGCTATTAAACTTTCCGAAACGCAAATGTTATTAGCCTGCTCATGAAATAAAGTTCATTCATTTTGGTGTATATTTAACCAATATTTTATAATTTTGCAGATGTATTTTTGAATCTTCTGCGAGAAATATGAAAATATCTTTAAACATTAGACAAATTTTTCTTTTTACTGTTCTTTTCATCAGTAGTTCCGTAAGCAGGTGCCAAGTTTATAAGTACATAGGACTGGAAAACGGCTTGAGCAACCAGAAAATATATTATATCCAAAAAGACCGAAGGGGATATATGTGGTTCCTAACCCAGGAAGGGGTAGACCGCTATGACGGAAAATATATCAAGCATTACAATTTTTCAGACGACAGTATAAAGCTGGACTCACGAATTGCTTTGAACTGGCTCTATATGGACAGCGGGAATATATTATGGGTAATCGGTCAGAAAGGTCGTATTTTCAGATATGATTCACAGCATGATAAATTCAAACTGGCCTACATACATCCGGAACTGATCAGAAATAAGCCACAGGCATTTCTAAATTACGGTTATTTGGACAAGAGCGACCGCATCTGGCTATGTTATAAAGATAGTATTACATGGTATGATATCCGTACCGGAACGACTTTGCATATGCCGACACCAGTCAACGGTGAAATAACTGCCATTGAACAGACGGATGACAACCATTTCTTTATCGGTACAGGAAGTGGCCTGTTTCATGCCAGGATAGAAAAGGGAAAACTGAATATAATGCCTGATAAAATGATGGAAGGCATCGGCACATCAGTACATGAACTCTACTACCATGCTGTTTCAAAACAACTGTTTGTGGGAAACTATAAAGAGGGAATACTTATATATGACGTGGGGAAAACAGGAAAAGTCATCCCTTGTCAATCACCCAACAATGTAGAGATAAACCGGATCGTTGCTTTGAATGCCCATGAACTTCTAGTAGCCACGGGTGGGAAAGGTGTATATAAACTGGATATGAATACATGCATGAGTGAGCCCTATATAACAGCTGATTATAATAGTTATAACGGGATGAACGGAAACAATATCAATGATATTTATGTGGATGAGGAGGAACGCATCTGGCTTGCCAATTATCCTACCGGTATTACCGTCCGTAACAACCGCTATGGAAGTTACGACCTGATAAGGCATTCCCTTGGCAACAGTCTTTCACTGGTGAACGATCAGGTTCATGATGTACTGGAAGACAGTGACGGTGACCTCTGGTTTGCAACCAGCAACGGTATCAGTCTTTATCAGACCGATACAAAAGAATGGCGCTCGTTCCTTAGTTCCTTTGATCCGGTACCGGATGATGAGAATCACATCTTTTTGGCACTGTGTGAAGCCTCTCCCGGAGTGATATGGGCCGGCGGTTTTATGTCAGGCATTTGCAAGATAGAAAAGAGGAAAGGATTTAAGATTAGCCATCTTTCTCCTGCTGCTATTGCAGGAGTACGCCCTGACCAATATATATTTGACATTAAGAAAGATTCGGGCGGTGATATCTGGTCCGGTGGATATCATCATTTGAAGCGCATCAATCTTGAGACAAAAAGTGTGCGTCTATATCCGGGAGTAAACTCCATCACTACCATTCAGGAAAAAGACACCCGGCAGATGTGGATTGGTACAAGAATGGGGCTCTACCAGCTTGACAAGGAATCGGGAGTTTATCAGTATGTTGACCTACCCATTGAATCTCCCTATATATGCGCTCTATACCAGAGAAACGACGGCATTCTATATATCGGTACCCGTGGAGCTGGCTTGCTTGTATATGACATTAATAAAAAGAAGTTCATCCATCAGTACCGTACAGACAATTGTGCGCTGATTTCCGACAATATCTATACTATTCTTCCGCGTCAGGACGAGAGTCTCCTTATGGGTACGGAAAACGGAATTACTATTTATTCACCTAGAGAGCACTCCTTCCGCAATTGGACGCGGGAACAAGGATTGATGAGTGTCAATTTCAATACCGGCTCTGCTACAACCTATAGCAAAAATACACTTGTTTTTGGTGGAAATGACGGGGCTGTCAGATTTCCGATAGACATACAAATACCGGAACCGCATTACTCACGTCTATTACTACGCGATTTTATGATAGCCTATCATCCCGTTTATCCGGGCGATGACGGTTCTCCGCTAGAAAAGGATATTGACGAGACCGACCGACTGGAACTGGCCTACGGACAAAACTCCTTTTCTCTTGATGTAGCTTCCATTAATTATGATTATCCTTCCAACATTCTTTATTCATGGAAGATTGACGGTTTTCATAAAGAGTGGAGCCGTCCGAGCCTAGACAATCGAATTGTTGTAAGAAATCTGCCTCCCGGCAGTTATACATTACAGATTCGTGCCATATCCAATGAAGAAAAGTACAAGACCTATGAAACAAGGAGCATTCAGATTGTCATAACACCTCCGGCATGGGCCAGTGTATGGGCTATGGCTGGATATGCAATCCTACTGGTGTTGGTTATGGTTATCATATTCCGTATCATCATACTGCACAGACAGAAGAAGGTTTCGGATGAAAAAACACGATTCTTCATTAATACAGCCCATGATATACGTACTCCACTTACATTAATAAAAGCTCCGCTGGAGGAAGTCATAGAAAACCGTATGGTGAAGGAACAGGCATTGCCGCATATAAATATGGCTCTTAAAAATGTGAATGCATTGCTTCAGCTGGCGACCAACCTGATAAATTTCGAACGGGTAGACGTCTACTCTTCCACCCTTTATGTTTCTGAATATGAATTGAATTCCTATATGGATAATGTTTGTGCTACTTTCCGCAAATATGCCGAAATGAAACATGTCAGGTTTGTTTACGAAAGCAATTTCGACTATTTGAATGTATGGTTTGACAGTGACAAGATGGGATCTATTCTGAAGAATATCCTGTCAAATGCATTGAAGTATACACCTGAAGGTGGCAGCGTACACATTTATGCCTGCGAGGAAGGAAACTCCTGGAGCATCGAAGTGAAAGATACCGGAATCGGCATTCCCTCATGCGAACAGAAGAAACTGTTCAGGAATTGTTTCCGGGGTAGTAATGTCATTAACCTAAAAGTGACAGGTAGCGGAATCGGTCTGATGCTGGTATACAAACTGGTCAAGTTACATAAAGGCAGGATTCAGGTTCAAAGTACTGAGCATGAAGGCACTTGCGTGCAGGTTACTTTCCCGAAAGGGAACAGCCATCTACATAAAGCAAAATTTATCTCCCCCAAGACACCGAATGAATGTTCGGAGACCATCGTACCTGATGGCACTTCAGGGTTATCCATGGAAACATCCCAAGTAAACGGCTCTTTACAACGTATCCTGATAGTAGAAGACAATGATGATTTGCGCAATTATCTTATTGATATGTTCAAAACGAGTTATAATGTCCAGTCCTGCCCGAATGGAAAGGAGGCACTTGTCATAATACGGGAGTTTAACCCAAATCTCGTCATATCCGATATAATGATGCCCGAAATGGGCGGAGACGAACTCTGCTCAGCTATAAAAGGTGATCTTGAAATATCTCATATTCCAGTCATTTTGCTGACTGCACTGGGAGATGAAAAAAATATGCTCGAAGGACTGGAAATCGGAGCGGATGCCTACATCACCAAACCTTTCAGTGTAGGGATACTCAAAGCAACGGTCAAAAACATACTTGCAAATCGTACTTTACTCCGTCAGGTTTATAACAGCATTGAAGATAGAGAACAAACTCTTCCAGTCAATTGCACCAATACCTTGGACTGGAAATTCATAGCCTCTGTCAAGGAATGCATAGAGAATAACATGGGAAATTCGGACTTCAATGTAGACATACTCAGTAGTCAGCATCACATGAGCCGTACAAGTTTCTTCAACAAATTAAAGGCATTGACCGGTTACGCTCCAGCTGATTATATCCGGATGATACGTTTGCAACATGCCGCACAATTGCTAAAACAAGGCGAACATACGGTAACAGAGATTGCTGACATGGTTGGATTCTCGGATGCAAAATACTTCCGAGAAGTATTTAAGAAATATTACAATGTAAGTCCAAGCAAATTTAATAAAAAGTCAGAAAATTGATGGTCAATAAAATTGGTTACTCAATCGTTGAGCAACTGACAAAAAATAGGTTCTTTATCACTCATCCATTGCTTGAAATATTAAAAAAATACATTTCAGAGCATACACTCAATATTAAAATTAATACAATATATTATAGGGCTCGTATCATTGATGAAAAACTCCTCAAAGATCATTTTTTAAGAATGCTTTAATATACTTATGCTATACACAAAAAAATCCCCGTAAAGTATTAATTTACAGGAATTTTCTTTGTTTTGCAATTCTTTCCAGCGGAGAGACAGGGTACTGAACCCAAACGCCCAACCGCCTATAAATCAGTCTTTTATTTTCCAATATTTCAAATAGGTAACGAAACAGTAACGATTTTTATTAACGCTTTTGTCCGGCTTTGTCCGCTGTTTGTCTGCCTATCTCACGGGTTCAAAGATACAACTCTTTTCCGAATTACGCAAATGCCTGAATATAAATGTTTCCATGTAGGTGCAAGGTGCAAGCTATATATATAGATATATACTTGCACCTTGCACCTAAAAAATGTTTAATCTAAAAAATATCATCTGTTTTATTTTGCCAATTTAAAAATAGTTCGTAGTTTTGCGAACAACAAACAAGAAAGGAGATATAAAAGTGAAAACTAAGCAGTACACAGAGGAACAGGAACAGATGGCTCGTTTTGCTAAAGCTATGGGTCACCCGGCACGAATGGCAATTCTTAGTTTCTTAGCTAAACAAGAAAGTTGTTTCTTCGGAGATATTCACGAAGTACTACCCATTGCTAAAGCAACCGTTTCGCAGCATTTAAAAGAACTGAAAGATGCAGGGTTAATTCAGGGGGAAATAGAAACACCAAAAGTTCGGTATTGTATCAACCGAGAGAATTGGGAACTTGCCCGTAAATTATTTGCTGCATTTTTGGGTGATTGTAAATGTACGGGTACATCGTGCTGTGGATAACAGCACCTTTTTTTGAGAATAATGTTCGTAGTTCTACGAATTACGATTGGTATATTAACTTTATAATTGAATAGAAAATGGAAATCAAAGTATTAGGAACTGGGTGTTCAAGCTGTAAGGCATTGTACGAAACCACAAAACAAGCTATTTCAGAACTGGGCTGCGATGCAACTCTAATTAAGGAAGAAGATTTATTAAAAATCATGGAGTATAATATTTTAAGTCTCCCGGCTTTGGTTATTGATGGTAAAGTCATATCTGCCGGAAAAAGATTATCCTTATCAGAAGTGAAAGAATTGATAACTAAATAAATTATTTACTATGAAGAAGTTATTTTATCTACTGATTGCAACAATCGTTTTAATTTCCTGTGGTAATGGTTCAAAGAATAAAACAGAAACCAGCATAGCAAAAGAAAATCAAACTAACCGTGTTGAAGTTCTATATTTTCACGGTGCGCAACGTTGCATAACCTGCCGGGCAATAGAAGCCAATACGGTAGCTCTTTTAGATAGCCTTTATTCCAAAGAACAGGCGGACGGTAAAATCATCTTCAAGGTGATAGATATATCCAAAAAGGAAAATGAGCAAATTGCAGATAAATACGAAGTTACATGGTCGTCTTTGTTTGTGAATGGCTGGAAAGACAGTAAAGAGAATGTAAATAACATGACGGAGTTTAGTTTCTCCAATGCAAGAAATGAACCGGATAAATTTAAAGAGGGAATAAAAAACAAGATTGACGAATTACTAAAAACATTGTAAGATGGACTTTCTTCAATCACTATTAGACAATAGTTCTATTCCTGCTATTACAGCCTTTATCTTAGGGACTTTAACGGCAGTTAGCCCTTGTCCTTTGGCTACTAATATAACGGCAATAGGATTTATCAGTAAGGATATAGAGAACCATCACCGTATATTTATAAACGGATTGCTTTATACATTCGGCAGAATAGTAACTTATACAGCACTTGGTTTCATTCTTATTCCTATTCTTCGTGAGGGTGCAAGTATGTTCATGGTTCAAAAGGCAGTCAGTAAATACGGTGAAATGTTGATTGCTCCGGTTTTAATTATTATCGGAATATTCATGCTTGATATTATAAAACTGAATATACCAAAAGTCAATATTGGCGGAGAGGGTCTAAAGAAGAAAACAAAAGGCAGTTGGGGAGCTATGTTATTAGGAGTTTTATTTGCTCTCGCCTTTTGTCCTACAAGTGGGGTTTTCTATTTCGGTATGCTTATGCCCTTGGCAGCAGCAGAAACAGGCGGGTATCTTTTACCTGTAATTTATGCTATTGCTACGGGACTACCTGTAATCCTTGTTGCTTGGATATTGGCGTACAGTGTTGCCGGATTAGGCAAGTTTTATAACAGAGTACAAATCTTTGAAAAATGGTTTCGCAAAATTGTTGCCATCCTCTTTATTGCGATAGGAATTTATTATGCGGTCATTCTTTATCTATAAACAAACAATGTATTAATTAAAATAAAAGACAGTATGAAAACAATAGAAATTTTTGACCCGGCAATGTGTTGCCCTACGGGTTTGTGTGGAACTAATATTAATCCTGAATTAATGAGGATAGCCGTTGTTATCGAAACATTGAAAAGACAGGGTGTTGTTGTTACCCGTCATAATTTGCGGGACGAACCGCAAGTTTATGTAAGTAACAAGACTGTAAACCAATATCTTCAAAAGAATGGTGCAGAAGCACTGCCTATTACTTTGGTGGATGGTGAAATTGCAGTTTCTAAAGATTATCCCACAACTAAACAAATGAGTGAATGGACAGGAATTAATTTAGACTTGATGCCCGTTAAATAATCGTTGAACAAATTAATATACAGAATAATGAAAGCATTTAATTTATCCGATATAGAACTAACAAAATACTTATTCTTCACAGGAAAAGGTGGAGTAGGAAAAACCTCTATTGCTTGCGCTACGGCAGTGGGATTAGCTGATAAAGGGGAGAAAATTCTTCTTATCAGTACAGACCCGGCTTCTAACCTGCAAGATGTTTTCAATCAAACCCTAAACGGACATGGTACAGCTATTTCAGAAGTACCGGGGCTGACGGTCGTAAACCTTGACCCTGAACAGGCAGCAGCAGAGTACAGGGAAAGTGTGATTGCACCTTTTAGAGGACAATTACCTGAAAGCGTTATTCAAAATATGGAAGAACAACTTTCAGGCTCTTGTACGGTAGAAATCGCTGCCTTTAATGAGTTTTCAGACTTTATCACCGATGCTGATAAAGCGAAGGAATACGACCACATTATTTTTGATACAGCACCTACCGGACACACATTGCGAATGTTGCAGCTTCCATCGGCATGGAGTACATTTATTAGTGAAAGTACACATGGCGCATCTTGTTTAGGACAATTATCAGGCTTGGAAGAAAGGAAAGGTATCTATAAACAGGCGGTTGATACATTGTCTGATACAAGCGCAACCCGGTTAGTATTGGTAAGCCGTCCTGAAATAGCACCGTTGAAAGAAGCTGCCCGTTCTTCGCATGAATTACAACTATTGGGAATTAAAAATCAGCTATTGGTGATAAATGGTGTTTTACAGCAATTAGATGAAGCAGACAATGTTTCACAACAACTGTATAACAGGCAGCAAAAGGCGTTACAAAGTATGCCTATTGCATTATCTGAATATCCCATGTATAGCGTTCCTCTGCGTTCTTACAATTTATCCAATATTGCCAATATCCGCCGTATGCTATACAGTGATAGTATTACGAATGAAATTCGTTATCAGCCGATAACTGATAGCAAAAGTATAGATGAATTGGTAAATGACCTCTATACTTCCGGTAAACGAGTAGTGTTCACAATGGGAAAAGGTGGCGTAGGAAAAACGACCTTAGCCACAGAAATAGCCTTGAAATTAACAAAGCTCGGTGCAAAGGTTCATCTTACCACTACTGACCCGGCAAATCACCTGAACTATGATTTTGCCATCAAATCAGGTATTACGGTAAGCCATATAGACGAAGCGGAAGTGCTGGAAAAATACAAGAATGAAGTTCGTAGCAAAGCTGCCGAAACCATGACTGCCGAAGATATGGAATATATAGAGGAAGATTTACGTTCACCATGTACGCAAGAAATCGCCGTATTTAAGGCTTTTGCTGAAATTGTAGATAAAGCGGAGAATGAAATCGTAGTGATTGATACTGCACCAACAGGACATACTTTGTTGCTTTTGGATGCTACCCAAAGCTATCACAAAGAAGTAGAACGTACACAGGGAGAAGTAACCGGAGCAGTAGCCAATTTATTACCCCGTTTACGCAATCCACAGGAAACGGAAGTAGTAATAGTCACTTTACCCGAAGCAACACCTGTTTTTGAAGCAGAACGCCTACAAATGGATTTGCAGCGTGCCGGGATTAACAACAAATGGTGGGTAGTAAATGCCTGTTTGTCATTGACAAATACAGCAAATTCATTTTTGCAAGCAAAAGCGCAAAGTGAATTGACTTGGATTAAGAAAGTAGAAGAATTGTCAAAGGGCAATACTGCCCTGATTGAATGGAAAAACTTATAAGAATATGAAGATTTTAATCCTTTGCACTGGTAACAGTTGCCGTAGCCAAATGGCACACGGTTTCTTACAGTCATTCGATAAAAACATGGATGTCTTTTCAGCAGGAACAAAACCTGCTGAAAAGGTTAATCCGATGGCGGTAAAAGTTATGTCTGAAACAGGAATAGACCTTACCAACCATACCCCTAAAAACGTTAGCCTGTATTTAGGGCACGAATGGGACTATGTGATAACGGTATGTGGCGGCGCAAATGAAAGCTGCCCTATGTTTACAGGCAAGGTAAAAAACAGATTGCACATTGGATTTGACGACCCATCAGAAGCGACCGGGACACCGGAGTTTATAAATAGTGAATTTCTTCGGGTACGGGATGAAATAAGAATGCGTTTCTATGATTTTTACCTGCAAGAATTAAAACCGCAATTAAAATAAAGGGCAGTCATTATGGAAAAGAAACAAGGAATTGGATTTTTTGAAAGATACCTGACTATTTGGGTAGCCTTGTGTATCGTTATCGGGATAGCCATCGGACAATATCTTCCGGCAATACCGCAAACATTGAGCAAATTTGAATATGCCAACGTGTCTATACCTGTGGCTATCCTGATTTGGTTAATGATATATCCCATGATGCTGAAAGTAGATTTTCAGAGCATCAAGAACGTAGGCAAACGTCCGAAAGGGATTGTCATTACTTGTGTGACGAACTGGGTAATAAAGCCATTCACCATGTTTGGAATAGCTTATCTATTCTTCTACGTTATTTTCAAGTCATTAATCCCTGCCGGATTAGCCGAAGAATATTTAGCTGGGGCAGTTCTGTTAGGTGCTGCACCCTGTACGGCGATGGTGTTTGTATGGAGTCATTTAACCAAAGGGGATGCAGCTTACACATTGGTGCAAGTGGCAGTCAATGATTTAATAATATTGGTTGCTTTCGCTCCTATCGTTGCGTTTTTGTTGGGTGTCGGTGGCGTTTCTATCCCGTGGGACACGCTTATACTCTCGGTCGTACTGTTTGTTGTCATTCCACTTTCTGCCGGAATAGTAACCCGTGTAACGGTTATCCGGCGAAAAGGAATAGACTATTTCAATACCGTCTTTGTCCGCAAGTTCGATAACTATACGGTTGGCGGATTGCTATTAACGCTTATCATCCTGTTTTCGTTTCAGGGGGAAACGATACTGAACAATCCGTTACATATTGTCTTGATTGCCGTCCCGCTTGTCCTGCAAACGGTTCTGATATTCTTTGTTGCCTACGGTTGGGCAAAGTGGTGGAAGTTACCCCACAATGTCGCCGCACCTGCCGGAATGATTGGTGCGAGTAACTTCTTTGAGTTGGCGGTGGCGGTGGCTATTTCTCTTTTCGGCTTACAGTCCGGTGCTGCACTGGCTACCGTAGTAGGCGTATTGGTTGAAGTTCCAGTAATGCTTATGTTAGTAAAAATAGCCAATAATACAAGAAGTTGGTTTCCTAAAGTAAAATAAGAATGGGCAAGTCAGGAACAATTTGGTCGATGATAGCAAGTGTAATATCACCATTACTTGCTTTATTAGGTGTAATAAGTTGCTGTGGGCTACCTATATTAGCCGGAATATTAGCAACATTAGGAATTGGAGCGTCACAACTTAGTTTTTTTGCAGAGTATAAAGGTTGGTTTATTGGCTTTGCCATCATCTCCCTACTCTTTGGCTTTTATCAAGTTTATTTCAAAAAAGAAACTTGTGGATGTGGAACGAATGTTTCAGAAACAAATCTGAAAAGACGTTCCAAATCAAAGTCTTTCCAAAAATTCTTCTTGTGGTTAGGTGTGGCAATACTTGTATTCGTTCTGTTTATTGGAAATAAAAATCAAACAGTCCAAAGCAATGAAAGTGGCGGATGCTGCCCGGCAAACACACAATCAGTGCAACCAGAAGAAAAGAAATGTTGCGGAACACAGCCACAACCTGAACAGGAAGAAAGCTGTTGTGACACTACATTTAATTAATAAATAGTTTTTAATTCAATAGATTATGAATACTTTATTAGACACATTACAATACTTCGTATTTATTACGATTGAGTTGATAGCCTTATTTCTGTTAATCAGCGCAGCCGTAGAAATTATACTGATGTATATCCCGGAAGAAACGATTCGGAAAAAGCTATCAGGTTCGGGTATTATGGGCAATGTCATAGCTGCCGGATTTGGGGCATTAACCCCTTTCTGCGCTTGCTCTACCATTCCTATGACAGTAGGTTTTCTAAATGCAGGAGTTCCATTTGGTTCTACAATGTCCTTTCTGATAGCTTCTCCATTACTCAATCCTATCATTATAGGTATGTTGGGAGCTTTGGTAGGATTTAAGGCAATGGTTTTCTATTTTGTCATCGCTTTTATCTGTTCCGTTGCATTTGGATATGTTCTCGAAAAAATAGGCGCACAAAAGTATGTGAAAAATGTTCGGGTGAAACCCAGTTGTTGTTCAGGCAGCGAACAGCCTAAAAACAAAAGGTTGCTTCCTTTCCGCCAAAAAATAAAGATTGCTTTTATAAATGCGTGGGGGAGCCTTAGACCTATTATGATATATTTACTGATAGGTGTTGCTCTCGGTGCTGGCATTTATGGCTATATGCCGCAAGATTTTGTGTTGAAAATAGCAGGTGCAGACAATCCTCTCGCTATACCTGTGGCTGCCGTATTGGGTATTCCTCTGTATATCCGTGCAGAAACAGCTATCCCCATCGGCATAGCATTGATGGGCAAAGGTATGAGCATCGGGGCGGTTATTGCCCTCGTTATCGGTGGTGCAGGAATGGCTATTCCCGAAATGAGTATGCTTGCCAGTATATTCAAGAAAAAACTGGTAGGCATGATAGTGGCGGTTATCTTTTTAACGGCAGTTATCGCAGGTTATGTATTTAACCTGTTTTTATAATCACTTAAAAATAAATAGTTCAATTATGGAAGAAAAGGAAGATAAGAAGAAAGGCTTTTTTGCCTCTCTATTTGCTCCGAAACCTTGTAAATGTAGTTGCGGAGTGCAAATAGAGGAAGTAGAAGAAGATGGAAATCCGTCAGAGAATTTGAAAAAGGACGAAACCAAAGTATCAGAAAAGAATGATACGAGTGAAAATCAAGGTAACTCTTGCGGATGCTGTGGCTAAAATCATTCATCAATATTCTGTTTGAAAGGAAACTAACTTAATACAATTTTTTAATTGGCTATCTAATGTAGGAAGTATGCTCACATACTTTCTACATTTATTTATTGTATATTAAAATATAAAAATAAACTTCTATTTGCAATATAAATGACAGAAGAATATATGACATGAATAGCGAAATCGAATATGAGAATTTTATAAAGAACATAGACCTTGTAATCTATGATAAAATAGATATTGATAATTGGAATATTTCAATAGACTTAATATTTGAAGTAGTAGAGTTCCTACAAAAATCACTCGAAGAATTAAGAACGATTATTATTGAGCATCCGTTTGAAAGTAAAGAAGAGGAAATTTATTTTTTCAAATATATAAAACCGGAAGTCTTGGGACGATTATTATACTTCACAGATGTGTATAACGCTGAAATGAGAAAACCGAATGGTAGCATTGAGGTAGTAAAGAAGCACTACAATGACAGATTGGATGAACTGACCTCCTATTTTGAAAGTAATTTAGACTTCTATCAATATTACCGTTCCAAAGCGACACATTTAGATAATCATTATTTTGTAAGGGGGCATATTGATTTTAAACTATGCCCGAATTGTACCCCTTATGACCGTGACCCGGAATTTTCAACTTGCTACGACCACAAAGCAGCACAAATATTAGCAAATGATATGCTTAGCATTTATTTGAATAAAAGGCTACATTATGTAGATAAGCAAATAATCATTGAAGAAAGTCGAGCATTTCTTTCTGAACACCCTTTTCGATGGACTGCTCCAAAGATAGCATTAGTAGAACTTGGATATTCTATTTATGCTGCGTGTGTCTTGAATAATGGTAAAGCAGATATTAAAGAGATTATGACTTATTTAGAAGCATCTTTCAAAGTTGATTTAGGGGATTACTATCGGACTTATATAACAATAAAAGACCGGAAGAAAGACCGGACTTCATTTCTTAGTAACCTAATAAAGTGTTTGCTGAAGAAAATGGATGAAGACGACAACTTATAAAAAACAAAAGCACAAAAACAACCAAGTATCTACCAACTTGGTTGTTTTTGTTTTTACCCGTTTTCACCCATTTTTTCTTACTTTTCAGCTCAAAACAGATGGTTTTTAGGCTAAAATCCTCAAAAAAATAAATCTTCCAACTTGGAAAGAGGTTGGAAGATTTATTTTTTCAAATGCTTCAACTTTGCAGCAAATCAATTAGTTAGCAAAATGGAGATAATAACATTCGAGTCAAAAGCCTACAAGGATTTAGACAACAAAATTACCGCTATCGCCGATTACATATTCAATCACACGGAAGCGGAAAGTACCAATGAAGATGAAATTTGGGTGGATAGTTACGAGGTCTGCACATTTTTGAAAATCAGTGAAAAGACACTGCAACGTTTGCGAGTGGCTGGAACTATTGCCTACTCCAATATTCGGGGGCGTTACTTCTACAAAATAAGCGAAGTAAAACGGATGCTGGAAGAACGACTGATAAAGAGCAATAAAGAGAATATTCAAGACCTGATAACCAACCACCACCTATATGTTAAGGAAAGAAGAAATATTAGAAAGGACAAGTAACGGGCTATCTGTATTCAAGCACTATGTACCCGGTAATTGGCGGATAGGTCGAAATTTCTTGAACCCGCTTTATGAAGATAATAAAGCGTCCTGTAATATCTATTTCGACCGCCGAAGTGGTATATATAAGATGAAAGATTTTGGCAATGACAATTATAGCGGTGATTGTTTCTTTTTCGTGGGGCAACTTAAAGGGTTGGACTGCAATAATTCGATGGATTTTGTGGAGATACTGGAAACCATCGACCGGGATTTGGGATTAGGACTGGCAACAGGTAACCCGATACCTGTTACCCGTAATTCTTGCCGTGTGGTGGATAATATATTGGAAGAAACACCTGAGAAGGAAAGCAAACCTTACCAGTTCAGGGAACAGAAATTTCCGCTTGCTGAATTGATGTACTGGCAACAGTATGGTATCACACCGGAAATATTGGAACTGTACAAGGTCTGTTCCCTACGGGATTTTCAGAGTGTAACAGCGGATGGAACACAATTCACTTATACTTCATCCGTAACAGAACCAATGTACGGATATAAAAGTAAACGATATATAAAACTGTATCGTCCATTCTCAAAAACTCGTTTCCTCTATGGGGGTAATTTCGGAGATAATTATTGTTTCGGATTGGAACAACTACCCGCAAAAGGTGATACACTGTTTATTACGGGCGGAGAAAAAGATGTCATGTCATTGGCTGCACATGGTTTCCATGCTATCTGCTTCAACAGTGAAACGGTGACTGTTCCCCCTACCCTGATTTATAAACTGACTTTCCGGTTTAAACACATCATCTTATTGTATGATACCGATAAAACGGGAAAGGAAAGCGCACGCAAACAGGAAAAACAGTTGGAAGAATTTTCAGTAAAACGGCTGCTTTTACCGCTTTCCGGCACGAAAGAAGAAAAGGATATTTCCGACTATTTTAAAGCGGGGAATACCCGTGAAGATTTCCTGAAATTGTTTATCGAATTTTTAGATAACCTATATAGTGATACATTGATTATGCTTAAATCGTGCGAAATAGACTTCAATAATCCCCCGGCAAAAGCACAGGTGATAATTTCTGCCGGGGACGTTCCACTGGGGACACAAGGAAACCTGTTCGGCATTACGGGTGGCGAGGGAACAGGTAAAAGTAATTATATCGCTGCTATGTTGGCAGGCTGCATCTGCCAGCCGGATAAGGAAGTTGATACTCTCGGCATACAGATTACTGCCAACAGTAAGCGCAAAGCGGTATTACTTTACGATACGGAACAATCCGAAGTACAACTGTTCAAGAATGTAAGTAACCTGTTAGCACGTGCGAAGCAACCGGACAAACCGGAAGAACTGAAAGCATTTTGTTTGACGGGGATGTCCCGCAAAGAACGTCTGCACGCCATTGTTCAGAGTATGGATAAGTTCTATTACCAATATGGGGGCATACAGTTAGTAGTGATAGACGGTATCGCCGACCTTGTGAAAAGTGCCAATGATGAAGCGGAAAGTGTGGCGGTGATAGATGAACTATACCGACTGGCAGGAATTTATAATACCTGTATTCTTTGCGTGCTGCATTTCGTACCCAATGGATTGAAGCTCCGGGGGCATTTAGGCTCGGAATTACAGCGCAAAGCGGCAACTATCCTTTCCATCGAAAAGGACGAAGAACCTACACAATCGGTGGTAAAAGCCCTGAAAGTCCGTGACGGTAGTCCTTTGGACGTTCCTTTGATGCTTTTTGCTTGGGACAAAGCAGCCGGGATGCACCTTTATAAAGGGGAAAAGCCACGAGAGGAAAAAGAGAAACGCAAGGAAAAGGAACTGGTATGCGTTGCCCGTGATATTTTTGGACGGCAGACACATATTACCTATATAGACCTGTGCGAACAGTTGCAGCAGGTTTTGGACGTGAAAGAACGTACTGCCAAAAGCTATGTTCGTTTCATGCGGGAACGGGATATTATCATTAAAGACCCGTCCAACCAAAGTTATTTTATGATTGGTTTAATTTAATCAGGTAGCCTTATGTATATAGATAAAGACGATTTTACCGCATGGATGGAGCGTATCATGGATAGGTTCGATATGCAGGACAAGAAAATAGACCGGGTGATAAAAGGACGTAATTGTTTGGATGGTGAAGAACTGCTGGATAATCAGGATTTATGCTTGCTTCTGAAAGTAGCCCCTCGAACACTGACCCGTTATCGAAAAAAAGGAATACTCCCTTTCCTTATGTTGGATGGTAGATGTTATTACCGTGCCACGGACGTACACAAGTTAATCCGTGAAAAAACCGACTAATTTTTTCTTTTCTAATAGCTTTTAATCCTGTTTTGTCGTGAGATAAAACAGGATTTTCTTTTTCCTGTTCGGGTATATCCGGGACTTTCTGTATATTTGCAACAGTTTCATAAGACAATAACAGCATAGGTTGAAAAGCCGATTGCTTTTATATATAACATAGCGTTCGCAGAACGTCTCAACGTAGAAAACTGGTAATTTTCAAAGAGAAGAGATTTATGCGCAATGTTCATGCTATACTTCTGTATAGCGTGGGCTTGCCTGTTTCTTCTCTTAGGCGTACCAGTGCCTCTACGTTGGAATAGTGTGAGTTCACGCTTTTTTTAGACGTACTGGCGAACAGTTTATAACTAAAAACTGTTTGATACCAACTTATGAAACATTTAAAAACTTGTATTGCTGTATCTCTCGATGGCTTCATTGCCCGAAAAGATAATGATTTGGACTGGATGCCGGAAAACGTTAAAAAGGAAATTTCGGCAGCTTATGAACAACCCGGTATATTTCTTGCCGGAGTGAATACCTATAACATGATTTTTAAACGTTGGGGCGGATGGCCGTACAAAAGTAAAAAGACTTTTGTAGTGTCCCACTACGACACCAATGTGACGAAAAAGGAGAATGTAACCTTTCTTACCGATATACCCTTACGGGCAATCAATGAACTTAAATCAAGTTCGGAAACCGATATTCAGGTCATTGGCGGCGGTAAGTTTATAACCTCGCTGATTGAAGCGTCCCTGCTGGATGAAATAACGCTGTATATCGTTCCGGTCATGCTTGGGGACGGTATCAAGTTTATAGGAAAGACTTTCGGGTCGAAGTGGGAACTGACCGGACACCGGGTGATAGACAATCAGGTCGTTTACCTGACCTACCAGTATAAAGGAGAATGATTTAAAAAAGCACCCGGTGTCCCTCCGGGTGCTTCAACCACAAAAATTTCAATTATAAATCTATCTATAATGAAACTTTCTGTGGCAAATATAACGATTTTCGTCTTATTTCTTCGGTTTGCCTTTCTTTTCAGGGAACACGAAAGTAACATTAAACTGCCCGTCAAAGGCAAGTGAAGCGTCAAAGACTTTGCCGTTCTTGCTTTTAAAGCCTTTGATTAGCCCGGTTTTCCCGGTAGTCACCAGTTCGGTAATCTGTTTGTCCGTTAGCTGCTTGTCGCTCTTGTTGCGGAAGATGGTAACGAAACAATCCACATTGGAACATTTGGCGACTTTCGGATAGAAAAGGATGCGCCCGGTCTTGCATTTCGGGCAGATACAACCACTGCCCGAAACGAAAGAAAGTTGAACATCCAAAAGTTCAGCCGTGATTTGCCGTGCATACACTTCGATGCCTTTGCGGAACGTGTCGGGGTTCATTTCCCCGCTTTCTATTTTGGCAAGCGTATTTTCCCACATTCCCGTCATTTCAACGTCTGCTATCTTCTTGTCCCGGATGATGTTGTAAACGGCAAGACCTTTCTCGGTAGGGACAAGGTTCTTTTTCTCCCGGACGATATACTGGCGGGAAAACAGCGTCTCGATGATGGCTGCCCGTGTTGCGGGCGTGCCGATACCCGTATCTTTCATGCTGGCTTTCAGGTCGGCGTTTTCCAGTTCCTTACCTGCTGTTTCCATCGAAGAAAGCAAACTGCTTTCCGTGTGTAACGGCTTGGGCTTGGTCTGTTTCTCCAGTAATTCAATGCCGGAAAGCGGTAAACTATCTCCGTCCTGCATGGCTGGCAAAGCGGCGTTATCTTCTCCGTCCTCTTTCTCGCCGAATACGGCACGCCATCCGGCGGACTTGATTACAGACCCTTTGACCGTGAAAAGCGACCCTGCACATTCCAGCGTTACACTGGTAACGTCTTTGACGCATTTTTCAGAAAAGGCTTCCAACATCCGTCCGGCTATCAGTTCGTAGATTGCCTGTTCGTCCGCTTCCATCTTGTCGGGCAGGTTTTCAGTCACTATCAGGGCGTGATGGTCTGTTACCTTGCCATCGTTCACGGAACGGGAATTTAAGGCTTTGCCTTTCATCCCGGCGGCATATCCGCCAAAACGGGTGTACTGTTCCAAATTGACAAGACGTTCCGGGATTTCCTCGAACACGTCCTGTGAGATATAACGGCTTCCGGTTCGGGGGTAGCTGATTAGTTTACCCTCGTATAACTTTTGTGCGATGGATAGGGTTTTGTCTGCGGAAAAGTTCAGTTTGGTATTCGCTTCTTTTTGGAGCGTGGTTAAATCATAGAGCAACGGCGGTTCTTGGTTCACTTCCTTACGCTCTACGGTTTTCACCTGTACTGTTTCCGCTTCCTTTATCCTTTGCAGCGTGTCGATGGCGGGCTGCTGCTTATCGTATTTGTCTGTGGACAGTGCAGCAAAGGAAACATTGTCTTTTGCCGCCTGTAATTTCAGTTGCCAATACTTTTGTGGGACAAAGTTCTTGTTCTCCAAAAAGCGGGTACATATCATTGCCAACGTGGGCGACTGTACCCGTCCCAAAGAAAAAATGCCTTGTCCGGCTGCCACACTTAAAGCCTGTGTACCATTAATTCCAATTAAATAATCCGCTTCGCTGCGTGCCTGTGCCGAAAGGAAAAGGTTATCATACAGGCTACCGGCTTTCAGGTTTTGCAGTCCCTCACGGATTGACTTGTCGGTAAGGCTGCTTATCCATAAACGGACAAAGGGCTTGTTGCATCCAATGTAATTGTAAATATATCTAAATATGAGTTCTCCCTCTCTCCCTGCATCGGTAGCGACAATTATCTTATCCGACTGGTCGAATACGTCTTTGATTACTTTTAGTTGTTTCAATGCGCCGGGGTCTGCCTTGTACCCTTTTTCCGCTTTCACTTGTCGGGGTGTAAGTTGAAAACTATCCGGGATAATAGGCAGACTTTCCCGGCGGAAACTCTGTATGCCGTATGCTTCCGGCATTGCCAAACCGACAAGATGGCCGAACGCCCAGGTAACGAGATACCCGTTACCTGAAAGATAGCCATCCTGTTTTTCACTCGCTCCTAAAATACGGGCAATGTCCCTTGCCACGCTTGGTTTTTCTCCGATTACTGCAATCATTCTAATTTTGATTTTAATTGTTCCACTTCTTTTTGTCTTAGGATTTTCCGGTCATAATAGATGTGATAGCCATCTACATAAAATTGTCGGTTCTGCTCGTCTATGGCTTCCCAGTCTGTTTTGTAACAGACAAGGGTAAACAGGGCGAAACCGACAACCGGGATAAGGATTAACACCGCTATCATCTTTTGCGTCCCCTGCTCTGTTTGGGTTTGTCCGTCTGCTCCTGCTTCTCCTTTTTATCCTGCTTGGTTTTTTGCTTTTCAGTGGGCTTGTCCTGACCCTTTTTCAAGGGTTCTTTCACTTTCTTGGTGGCTTCGTTGGTCTTGCCTTCCGAATTGACCGCTACCTGTGTGCGGTTCTTGCTGGCGGGGGTAATTTCTTTCACGGCGGAACGGTCAAAGCTGGGATTGTCACTGTAAAAGCCTAACTTCTTCTTATCATGGTTCACCTGAATATAAGCATCATATTCGACCCCCCGCTTGTCTTTCAGTCCGGCAACAAAGATGGTTTTGTCATTGACTAAATCCTGCTGTTGCTGGCGGGATAACTCTATTCCTGAAATGCTTTTGGGAATGGTTACACCGTCACTGGTGACAAGGCTGTTCTGCTGTGTCTGTTTCTGCCCTTGCTCCTGTGACTGTTTGGCATTGGGATAGATAAATTCCAGACTTTTCTTGTCGGCATTGACCTGAACAGTTGCGGAAAAGGGATTTTTACGGTTGGAAATCATGTTTTCAAGGAATACGCCTTTTCCCTCCCGTAAGGCTTGTTTCTGTTCCTTGTTCAGTTTGACACCTTTTATTTCATCCGGTATTTGAACACTGCTTGCACGCATGGAAACCAGTTCATTCGTTACCTTATCCACACTGACAAAAGAAGGTATCATTTCTCCCGTGATATAGTTTTTCAGGTTTACTATCCGTCCCATGTTCCCCGTTTCAAGAAGATTGGCTTTATCCTCTTTGGAAAATTCATGTCCGAAAAACGGGCGTTCAAGTTCCGGCTTTTGTCGGATGCCGTGTATCGCCAAAACTACATTCCCGTCTTTGTCGTGCCGGAAAGATAAACGTGCGTCCAGTTTCATAATGGCTGAATTATAGTTTCCGGCGATGGTAAACGCTCCGGGCGACTTGTAGCCCCTTAACATGGGTTCTAAAGCCTTTGCCTTTTCAAGCTGTTCTTTGGATAGACCAAAATTCTTCAAGGCTTCCCAGTCCACTTTATCCGGGTCAATCACATACTTGCTTTTGTCGGGTTGCTGCGGTGTTTGCGCCATTGCTCCCGCTTCTTTGGCTGGCTGCTGTGGTTGTTGGGCTTGGGTTTCCTGTTGTTCTTTCTTCGCTTCCTGCTTCACGGTTTCAGGTGTCACCCGGTAACGCTCTATGCCCGCTTCGTTTTCAGGTGTCGGATGATTGAAATTATCCCTGATTATCGGCTCGATTTTGGGAAGTTCAATCTTTGGGATTTTGAAGAAGTTAAAACGGGTCGGGTTCTTCAACTGGTTCATCATGTTGGAAAAGAAGTTGGAAAAGAAATCACCGTGACGGTCGAATTTCAAAAGTTCACTGTTGTTCTCCGGCGGTACGGTTTGGAGTTCCCCGTTTTCATCTACGCCTTTTACTGCGCTGATTGTCTTTTTCTCCTTATCCAGTACAAGAAGAATATCCATCATCTGTTCGTCAGTGGTGGATTGGCTGGCTGTGTTTACATCCATAATGTTTTGAATTTTAGTGAGTAAATAAATTTTCGGAAGTAAAAGTAAGGATGAAATAGAGTATATTTAAGGCTTTGGGAATAGGTGGCTTCATTAGTCCCTGTTTGTCCTTATTTGTCCCTGCCAATAAAAACGGCAGCCTGTAAAAAGCTGCCGTTTGTCTGAAAAATCTTCTATTCTTCTGTTTTTATTAAGTGCTGCAAATTGGGGTCGTTCTTAATCCGTTCCATTTCGTCCGTGACAATCTGCTGGACTTCTTGCTTGACCCGGTTGTAGTTCGCCTGTATTTCTTCCTGCATCCGGTCGTTCCCGTCCTCGTCCCTGAAATCTATAATTTGGGGCAGCTTCTTGTAGTTGGCAGTTTCCCGTTTCACTTGCTCGTTATCCACCACAATTTCCGCATGGAATATTTTTTGCTCGATGCGTTCATCGAAGTTGTCACTAACCGCACCCACAAACATACCCTGCGTTAAGTTAGATATTTTACTGGGCGGTATCAAACTATCCATCTGCGTACTGATTGAGGTTGATTTATCATTCCGGTTGATAGTCATGCTTTGGCGTTTCTGCAAGACCTTTCCGAAACGGTCTGAAAGCGTTTTTGCCGTTTCAGAAACCACCTGACCGCTAAAAATATTACCTACCGTATTTTCGATAACTTTGCTTTCCTTATCCCCATAATCCCGGCGTAACTGGCTGAAATCCTGAAAGCCCAAACAGACCGCTACCTTGTTGCTTCGTGCCGTTGCTATCAGGTTATCCAGTCCCCGAAAATAGATGGTCGGTAACTCGTCAATGATTACGGAACATTTTAGCTGGTGCTTCTTGTTTATCAGCTTCACGATACGGGAATTATACAGTCCCAAAGCACAGGAATAGATATTTTGACGGTCGGGATTATTGCCTACCACCAAAATTTTAGGTTCTTCCGGATTGTTTATATCCAGTGAAAAATCATCCCCTGTCATTACCCAATACAGGGCAGGTGAAATCATTCTTGAAAGTGGGATTTTAGCACTTGCAAGCTGCCCTTGAAGCTGGTCTTGCGCATTGGATTCCCATGCGTCCATGAACGGTGAAAGGTAGTTTTCCAGTTCGGGATAACTGGTTAAAATTGTAAACGTGTCGGCATATTTCTTGTTCAGAAATTCAATGGCGTGCGGGAATGTACAATACTTTCCACCCTGATATATTTTCAAAAACCATATTATAGAAGCAAGTAAAATAATAGGACTTTCCACAAAGAAATCCCCTTGCTTGGTTATCCAACTGCGGTTCAAATTTAACATGATTGTGTAACTGGCTTCGTATGCGTCCGATATGTCCGTCATAAACGCCGGATTTATCGGGTTACATCGGTGGCTCTTACGTGGGTCATCAAAATTGATTATGTAAAATTTGGGCTTCACCTTGTACCCGTCCGAATGGTTAAGCAAATGATTGTAGGCTATCTCCGAAAGGTCGGGAAATTTGTAGTCATACAGATACATTGCGAAGCCCTTTTCTATTTGCTGTTTGATAAATTGGTTTACGACACAAAAAGACTTCCCACTGCCCGGATTTCCAACAACGATGCACGCACGAAAAATTGCTACAACGTTTATCCATCCATCGTTCCACTTCTTTTTATAGTAGAAACGAGAACGAAGATTTACGGAATATTCGTTTTCTATCAGGCGTGTTTCCTGTGCGAAACTTTCATTTTCTAAATTAAACACATCATCCATCAGGTTATTTTTCAACAGGCGGGAAATCCACACTCCGGCAGCCAATAACGAAAGATACCCGGCTGTCATGGTAAAGATATACAATGCCGTGTTTGCCGCCAGTGGCAACGGTAAAACCAATAACCACCAGTTCAGGAAGAACAGGATAAAACCGATTGTCAGGAATACATAAATCTTGTTCCATGTGATTTTTTCCTCTTTCACTCCCTTTGTACCCAAACAGGAAAGCGCAAGGAATACCACTGAAAAAAGTTTGGTATATAGGATATTGGAGAACAGCCCGGCGGTACGCTGGAAGTTCAACAGGATTTTATCGACTACCCCGATATTGATACCCCACTGCCGGAACGACTGGTAACAAAACCAGTAAATGTTTATCACTACAAATAAAATACTGATTGCCCGCATAAAGTCCATGACCTTTGCAAGTCCTCTTAAATCATCTTCATTCTGCATAATTGAAATTTTTATATTTATTAAATACGTCTTTGTTTCTTCTTCTTTTTCTTCTTGGGTGGTGGAACTTGGCTGTTATCAGGTGGCGTATCATTCCCACCGGATAAAAGGCTGAACAGTCCCGCAATGGCTTTTCCTGTATTTTCAAGATGTCCGGTCGGGTTATATTCCGGTTTTTGTTCCTGCGTTTCCTGTTTGCTGTTTCCCGACAAAGTACGGGAGCCGGAAAACAGGTCGTTGAACACATTGGCGGAAAAGTCCTTTCCCAACCGTGAACCGTTCAGGACGGTACGGTTTTCGTGGTCGATGAATGTTACACCGTATATCCTGCCTGTATCGTTCTGCCGGAAAAGAACGTCTATACCTTTCCTTTTCAGTTCTTGTTCCAGTTCCTTACGGCTATGGGCGGATTTCATCACTGCGCCGACCGTCCGGCGGGTACGCTCTTTCAGGTTCTTGTCCTGAATGTCTTTTGTGGATTTCTTGATGTGTCGCTGGATGGCTTCGTAACCTACCGACTTACCCAAAGAGGATGATTTGAACGGGTTGCCTTGTTTTTCCCCTTTGTCATTGGTTGCCGAATAGACAATGCCGTTATAGGGTTTGCCGTTCACTTCCCCTTTCACTTCTTCTGCCTGTACATTATATATAGATAGCAACGCTTTGTATTCCGTGAAACTTTGGAAACGGTAGCTGCTGGCAAGGGCTTTCACCGTATTGGATAACTGGTGCTTTACGTCCCCTGCCCGGTAGTCCACCTTTTTAAGTTCGGGGCGGTCGGCTGCCTGTTTCTTCTCTGCCGGATGCAGCCCGTACTTCTGTTCCAGTTCACGGGTGATTTGTTTGCTGCGGATATGCTCGAACTTGTCGTTTATCTTTTTGCCCGTATCATCCACCCGGATGGAAACGATATGTATATGATGCCTTGCAATATCTTCGTGCTTGTAAACCATATACGGCTGGTTGCCGTACCCCAACTTATCCATATATTCTTTGGCTATATCCGCAAGCTGGCTATCGGAAAGTACATCGTCCGGGTGCGGGTTCAGGGAGATATGGATAATCGGCTTTTCCGTTTTCAGGTCTGCGGGCAGGTGCATATCGAAACATTCCATACAACGCCGGATGCTGAAATTTCCGTCCTCACTTTCAAACATACGGTTACTTAAAAGTACCTTTCCCTGTTCTTCGTCCACCTTGTTTTGGTTGTAAGAAAGTGCACCGAACAGGGAACTGCCTACGCTTATCTTTGCAACCATCTTGTTTCAAATTCACGGGTCAGTTCAATAATTTGGCGGTTCAGGTCGGCAAGTTCTATCGTTGCCTTTTCCAGTTTATAGAGAAAAGCGAGTGCTTTCTTCTCCGAAAAATTGGTATTGAGAGCCTTTACCACCTGATTATAATTCACGGCTATACCCCTGTACTGGGAATATAAAGCGGTCAGCCGGGTATAATATTCTACCGCCGCCTTGTCGATTTTAATCACTTTGAACGGTTCGCCAAAGATGCGGGCGGTGATAAAATGCGCTTTGGTGCGCATACCCGACTGGTCGAACAATGCCAAAAAGCGGGCGTGGTCTATCGCATTGAAGCTGATAGAGTACCGGAACACTGCCGGGTCTGCTTTGGGCTTTCGTCCTGCGCCACCCGGACGGGGCGCATTTTCATTTTTCTGTTTCATGTTTCATTTCTTTAAAGGGTTACGACTTCGGAGTGACCCTATCCCGGCTTCGTCCGGGCAAGGCGTTCAAAGCTGCTGAAAGAATTTCAAGCTGCTTAGAACACACCTTGCTATTTGCCAGTGCAAATAAAAATCCGCCTACGGACGGATTGGAGTTAGCGGATATTGGAACGCTCCCGACACCGGGGGCTTGGTTAGCCTGACCGATACCTTTCGGTTGCAAAGTAACGGGTATTAAAAATGCTGTGAAATAGCGGGTTATAGGACAAATGAGGACAAACGGGGACATTTGAGGACACCTTTCAAAAGGGGTTGTTTTTCTACGTTTATTTGTCCCGGATTTCAGAAAGAAAGCAATATGGATAGATGGATATATGTAACGGAAAGCGGACGGAAAGAAAGCGGTTTTGAAAACTTGAAAACAAGATTTCAAGATTGCAATCTTTCAAGAAAGCAGGAAAGCAAACCGGATGGAATGATTGAAAGGAAACAGGCTTGCAATCGGGAAAGCAAACGGTCTGCAAAGAAAACAAGCTGTCTTTGTGGAATGAATGAAAACAAAAAAGCAAGGAAGAAAACAACCTGCCTTTGTAGAAAGATAGCAAGAAACAAGGAAAGAGAAAAAGAAGTCATTCCGGCTTTTGAGCTTTCAACATGGCACGAAAGAAAACCATCCGTCAATCTGTACGGATGGAATGAAATAAAGATGTATCACAAAAAAGAATTATTACAATGAAGAAAGAAACCTTGTATGTGGCTTTCTCCACCCAAAAGGGCGGGGTCGGCAAAACAACATTCACCGTCTTGGTGGCAAGTTACCTGTATTACCTCAAAGAGTATAACGTGGCGGTCGTGGATTGTGACTACCCACAACATTCTATTTCCGCCATGCGCAAACGGGATGCCGAACAGGTAAACGGCGATGAGTATTACAAACAGCTTGCCTTTCACCAGTTCAAGACACTGGGAAAGAAAGCCTACCCGGTGCTTTGCAGTTCACCGGACGAAGCGATTAAAACGGCGGATGAATATCTTGCGTCTGCCGGGATGGATTATGATGTGGTCTTTTTCGACCTGCCCGGAACGGTGAACAGTGAGGGTGTTATAAACTCCCTTTCAGGAGTGGATTATATTTTCACTCCCATAGCCGCCGACCGGGTGGTATTGGAAAGTAGCCTTTCCTTTGCGGTGGCTATCGACAAACTGCTGGTAAGGAATGAAGCGTGCCGACTGAAAGGGCTGCACCTGTTTTGGAACATGGTAGATGGGCGGGAAAAAACAGACCTGTACACCCTGTATGAACAGACCATCGGGGAACTGGAATTACCCCTTATGAAAGTATTTATCCCGGACACCAAAAGGTTTAAAAAGGAACTGGACGCACAGCGTAAAACCGTGTTCCGTTCTACGCTGTTCCCGGCGGACAAACGGCTGGTAAAGGGCAGCAACATGGAAGAACTGATAACCGAAATCGCATACCTTATTAAATTGTAATGATATGGCAAAGCAAAGCGGCGGGAAACCGCAAATTGACGAGGATTTTATGAAAGAGATTATTTCACAGGGCTTGCCCGTGAAAAAACAGGAAACACCATCGGTGATGGTAGATACACCGGAGAAACCGGATGATAAAGCGGAAACAGTAGATAAAGTGGAAACGGCAAAGGAAGAAAAGGCGGTGAAAGAACCTGCCCGCCGGAAAAAGAACACTCCGGGCGACTACCGGGAAACCTATTTCATGCGGGTGGACTTGACCGACCGCCAACCGTTATATGTCAGCCGTACCACACACGAAAAGCTAATGAAGATAGTAACCGTTATCGGCGGACGCAAGGCAACCGTGAGCAGCTATGTAGAAAATATCCTGCTCCGGCATTTCGACCAGTTTCAGGACGAGATAAACGAACTGTACGAAAGCAAATTTGAAAAGCCGTTCTGATATGTTGAAATGGTTTATTATCGGAACACTCCTGTATTACGCCGTTCTCTTATGGCGATACAGGGATAGCTTGGGAACATGGTTCACGGGTGGGAAAAAGCAGCCGGAACAACCGGAAAGCAAACCGACCGTGAAAGCCGGAAACGGTGATTGTCTTGTAGGTGCAAGCCGTTACCGGATGGGACAAATGAGGACAAACGGGGACATCTTAGGACACCTTTCAAAAGGGGTTGATAATGCTTCTATATTTGTCCCGCAAAGCGATGAAACGGTAACTGAAACACCTGCTGCGCAAGCGATTGAAACCGAATTTGAAATGGAATTTGAAACGGAAAATACGGAAGAAACGGACGTTTCGGCGGATGAAATCGAAGCGGAAGAAATCGCCTGTTACATAGGTGAGGGTGAACCGGAAATGGCGCAAGGTATCACACTGGGGGAACTGGCGCAAATGGTTCAGGTCATTCAGATAAAACAAGCATCCGACACAGAAGAACGGCAAGCGGTTCAAACCATCTGCCGGACGGAAACAAACCTGTTTCATTCGCTGGTGGAGCAGATAAACGGGGGCAGGTCACGGGTAGCGGAACTTTTACAAAAGCATGAGATACCCGTGCCCGCCACCGTCCCGGCTGCCGGAAGTAATGAAATGGCAGACTTTGACATGAACGATTTTCTTTAATGGTAAACTTTAAATAATAAGATGATGAAACAAAGAGATTACGGTTAGGACAAACCTTTGCATCAACGGGGAATACTCCCCGCAACCACAAAAATTCAATTATTAATCACTCCGCCGGGCGGACTATCCAACCGCCCGGCAATTTAAAAATCAATGTATTTATAATGAAAAAGAAAGTTCTCTTTTCGGCAGTCGCTCTATTGGCTGCATCCTCTGCTTTTGCACAAGGTAACGGCATGGCGGGTATTACAGAAGCTACCAACATGGTAACATCCTATTTCGACCCGGCGACAAAATTAATTTACGCCATCGGTGCGGTGGTGGGCTTGATTGGCGGCGTGAAAGTCTATGGCAAGTTTTCTTCGGGCGACCCTGACACCAGTAAAACGGCGGCTTCTTGGTTTGGTGCTTGTATCTTTTTGATTGTCGCTGCCACTATCCTACGTTCATTCTTCCTCTAAAGAAATGGACTATGGCAGACTATCCGATTAACAGGGGGATAGGCAAGCCAGTTGAGTTTAAAGGGTTGAAAAGTCAGTATCTTTTCATTTTTGCGGGCGGGCTGTTAGCCCTGTTCGTGCTTTTCATCATCATGTACATGGTAGGCATTAACCAGTGGGTGTGCATCATCTTCGGCGTTACTTCGGCAACGTTGCTTGTATGGCTCACATTCCGGTTAAACGAAAAGTACGGGACACACGGGTTAATGAAATTGTCCGCACGCAAAAGCCACCCTTTCCATATCATCAACCGAAAAGCCATATCCCGATTATTCCATTTAAAACAAGCATCGAAATGAGAAATATATTAAAAGCTACTACGCTGGAAAACAAGTTTCCACTGTTCACGGTGGAAAACGGGTGCATCGTTTCCAAAGACGCCGACATAACGGTGGCGTTCCGGGTGGAACTGCCGGAACTGTTCACCGTCACGGCAGCCGAATACGAAGCGATACATTCCGCTTGGAACAAGGCGGTAAAGGTGCTGCCCGATTATAGCATCGTTCATAAACAGGACTGGTTCATCAAAGAAAACTATGCGCCTGACATCCAAAAGGATGATTTGAGTTTCCTTTCCCGTTCCTTTGAACGGCATTTTAATGAAAGACCGTTCTTAAACCATACCTGCTATTTGTTTCTGACGAAAACGACAAAGGAACGTAGCCGGATGCAGAGTAATTTTTCTACTCTTTGCCGGGGCTTCCTTGTCCCCAAAGAGATAAAGGACAAGGAAACGGTTACAAAGTTCCTCGAAGCGGTGGGGCAGTTTGAAAGCATTATGAATGATAGCGGTTTCATTACCCTTACCCGCCTGACTTCGGACGAAATCACCGGGACAAAGGAAACGGCGGGTATCGTGGAAAAATACTTTTCACTCTCACAAACAGACACTACCACATTGAAAGATATTCAACTGAACGCCGAAGATATGCGGATAGGTGACGATATTCTTTGTTTGCATACTCTTTCGGATGCGGAAGATATGCCGGGCAAGGTGGGAACTGATACCCGCTATGAAAAGCTATCCACCGACCGGAGCGATTGCAGATTATCTTTTGCTTCTCCGGTGGGCGTGTTGCTCTCCTGTAACCATATCTATAACCAGTACATCTTCATTGACGACCATACGGAGAACCTGAAACAGTTTGAAAAGATGGCTCGCAATATGCACTCCCTTTCCAAATACAGCCGTGCCAATCAGATTAACAAGTCTTGGATAGAGGAATATTTGAACGAAGCACATTCACAGGGGCTTATCTCCGTGCGATGCCATTGTAATATCATGGCATGGAGTGACGACCGGGACGAACTCAAACACATTAAAAATGATGTGGGGTCACAGCTCGCACTTATGGAGTGCAAGCCACGTCATAACACCACCGACACACCGACCTTGTTTTGGGCGGGCATACCCGGCAATCAGGCGGACTTTCCGGCGGAAGAAAGTTTCTACACCTTTATAGAACAGGCTCTTTGTATGTTCACCGAAGAAACGAACTACAAAAGTTCGCTTTCTCCCTTTGGTATCAAGATGGTGGATAGGGTCACAGGAAAGCCGTTGCACATTGATATTTCAGACCTGCCCATGAAAAAAGGTATCATTACCAATCGCAACAAGTTCATACTTGGGCCGAGTGGTAGCGGCAAATCATTCTTCACCAATCACATGGTGCGCCAGTATTACGAACAAAATGCGCACGTCCTGCTGGTTGATACCGGAAACAGTTACTTAGGATTGTGTGAAATGATAAACCGGAAAACGCACGGGGAAGATGGGATTTATTTTACCTATACTACTGAAAACCCGATAGCGTTTAATCCTTTCTATGTGGAAGATGGGGTATTCGATATTGAAAAGAAAGAGAGTATCAAAACGCTTATCCTGACCCTTTGGAAAAGGGACGATGAAGCACCCACACGGGCGGAAGAAGTGGCTTTGTCAAACGCCGTAAGTTCCTATATCGAACTGATTACTAAGGATAGTTCGGTTACTCCCTGCTTCAATACATTCTATGAATATGTGAAAAATGACTACCGGGCGCACCTGCAAGAAAAGAACGTCCGGGAAAAGGATTTCGATATAGACAACTTCCTGAATGTATTAGAACCTTACTACAAAGGGGGCGAATATGATTACCTGCTGAACTCCGACAAGGAGCTTGATTTGCTGCATAAACGTTTCATTGTCTTTGAGTTGGATAATATCAAAGACCACAAAATCCTGTTCCCGATTACAACCATTATTATCATGGAAGTATTTATTTCCAAAATGCGTAAACTAAAGGGTATCAGGAAATTAATATTGATAGAAGAAGCGTGGAAAGCGATTGCATCGGCGAATATGGCGGATTACATAAAATATTTATACAAAACCGTTAGAAAGTATTTCGGCGAAGCGATTGTAGTCACACAGGAAGTGGAAGATATTATTTCCTCGCCTATTGTAAAAGAGAGTATTATAAACAATTCCGATTGTAAAATACTGCTCGACCAAAGGAAGTATCTTAATAAATTCGATAGCATACAGAATCTTTTGGGACTGACCGATAAGGAACGTTCACAGGTGCTTTCCATCAACCTTGCCAATCATCCGAACCGGAAATACAAGGAAGTTTGGATAGGCTTAGGCGGTACACAATCAGCCGTATATGCTACCGAAGTGAGTTTGGAAGAATATTTTACATACACCACCGAAGAAACGGAAAAGATGGAACTTTTCGCCTTGTCCGAAAAGTTGGGCGGCAACCTCGAACTTGCTATCAAACGGCTTGCTGAAAGCAAGCGCAATCCTGAAAAATAATCAATTAACAATTTAAAATCAATCAGTATGAAACATTTAAAATTCCTGTTTCCGGTGCTGTTATGCACTTTGTTACTGGGGCTTTCCTCCTGCAAAGAAACGAACGCCGACCGTCTTAGGGCGATGCGTGGTGACTGGGAAAGCGTGAAAAACCGTCCGGCGTTTACTCTCTTTGAGGAAAACGGGCATTATAGGGTAACGACCCGCAAAATGACCTACCGGGGGACTATCCAAACGGAAACCTATCAGATTTCAGAACAGGACGGAAACCTGTTCATCGAAACGGGGCTTTCCGTCCTACTGACCTATGACAAGGAGAACGACCGGATTTTGCTTTCACCCGGCGGAGAATACAAACGGAGTAAACAACCAATAAAGAAATAAGCGTATGAGAATAAAGATTATAATGCTGCTTGTAATAGGCAGTTTGTTTGCTGTTCGGGCAAACGCACAGTGGGTGGTGAGTGACCCCGGCAACTTGGCGCAAGGGATTATCAATGCGTCAAAGAACATCATTCAGACTTCTTCGACCGCACAGAATATGATAAAGAATTTTCAGGAAACGGTAAAAATATACCAACAAGGTAAGGAATACTACGACAGGCTTAAATCAGTGCATAACCTTGTCAAAGATGCCCGGAAAGTACAGAAGTCTATCCTGCTTATCGGGGAGATTTCCGACATCTATGTGAACAGTTTTCAGAAGATGCTTTCGGATGAAAACTATACGCCGGACGAACTTTCAGCCATCGCCTACGGCTACACCCAACTGTTGCAGGAAAGTTCCGATGTGCTGGAAGAAATGAAAGGTGTTGTGAACATCAACGGGCTTTCCATGTCGGACAAAGAAAGGATGGACGTTATCGACCGGACGTATAACTCCATCAGGAACTACCGGGATTTGGTGAGTTATTATACCCGCAAAAATATTTCTGTTTCCTACCTGCGGGCGAAAAAGAAAAAGGACACCGACCGGGTAATGGCTCTTTATGGTTCAGCGGATGAACGTTACTGGTAACTTCAAATAAATCAAAGATATGTTATTAGCAATCGAATTTGATAACCTGCATCAGATTTTACAAAGTCTGTACACGGATATGATGCCGTTATGCGGGAACATGGCGGGGGTAGCCAAAGGAATAGCGGGACTGGGGGCTTTGTTTTATGTGGCTGCCAAAGTATGGCAGTCGCTCGCCAGTGCCGAACCGATAGACGTTTACCCTTTGCTCCGTCCCTTTGTAATAGGCTTCTGTATTATGTTCTTCCCCACATTCGTACTGGGTACGATTAACAGCGTGATGTCACCAGTAGTCAAGGGGTGTAACAATATGCTCGAAACGCAAACTTTCGATATGAACGCCTACCGGGAACAAAAGGACAAACTGGAATATGAAGCGATGGTGCGCAATCCGGAAACGGCTTACCTTGTTTCGGATGAAGCATTTGATAAACAGATTGACGAATTGGGATGGTCTGCCAAAGATATTGCCACAATGGGCGGTATGTACATGGATAGGGCAGCCCACAATATCAAGCAATCCGTCCGGGATTGGTTCAGGGAATTGTTGGAACTGCTTTTTCAATCGGCAGCCCTTGTGATAGATACTATCCGAACCTTTTTCTTGATTGTCCTTTCCATACTGGGTCCGATAGCCTTTGCCATCAGTGTATATGATGCCTTTCAGGCGACACTGACCCAATGGATAACAAGGTACATTTCCGTTTACCTGTGGCTGCCCGTTTCAGACCTGTTCAGTTCCATTCTTGCCCGAATACAGGTGCTTATGCTCCAAAAGGATATTCAGGAGCTATCAGACCCCAATTTTGTACCCGATAGCAGCAATTCAGTGTACATAATCTTTATGATAATCGGTATCATCGGTTACTTCACCATCCCCACCGTATCGAACTGGATTATTCAGGCGGGCGGAATGGGCAACATGAGCCGGAATATAAACAGTGCAGCCAATAAAACGGGCAGTGGCGTTGGTGCGGTAGCCGGAGCAGCCACCGGGAACGCTGGCGGCAGGGTCGGCGGTAAACTAATCAAAGGTAATCAATAATTAAAAATCAAGATGGAATTTAAAAGTTTAAAGAACATTGAAACCAGTTTCAAACAGATACGGCTTTTCGGTATCGTGTTTGTCGTTATGTGTACCCTGATAACGGGTTATGCCGTTTGGAACTCCTACACGTTTGCCGAAGCACAACGGCAGAAGATTTATGTGCTGGATGGTGGCAAATCGTTAATGCTTGCGCTTTCGCAAGACCTCTCGCAAAACCGTCCGGTCGAAGCAAGGGAACACGTGAAGCGTTTTCACGAACTCTTTTTCACGCTCTCACCGGATAAGAACGCTATCGAAAGTAATATCAAACGGTCGCTGTTCCTCGCCGATAAGAGCGCATTTAACTATTACCGTGACCTCTCGGAAAAGGGATATTACAACCGTATCATTTCGGGCAATATCAGCCAGACCATACAGATAGACAGCGTTTCTTGCAATTTCGATGTGTACCCGTATGCGGTGGCTACCTATGCCCGCCAAATGATTATCCGTGAAAGCAGCGTGACGGAAAGAAGCCTTGTCACCCGTTGCCGGTTATTGAACGCTGTGCGCTCGGATAATAACCCGCACGGCTTTATGATGGAAAGTTTCGAGATAACGGAAAACAAGGATTTGAACACCATAAAGCGGTAAGCCATGATACGGAAAATTCTCTCTCCGGTCAATCAGGCGATTACCCGCATACAGGACTGGGCGGATGAAAAACTCCGCCACCTGTGCGGGCGCATGACACCGGAAATAAGGCTGGCGGTAATCCTGCTTATGCTCCTGTTCTTCGGCGGGCTATCCATCTACTTTACGGTATCATCCATTTACCGGATAGGAAAAGAGGATGGCGAAACCATACGGATAGAACACATCAGGCAGTTGCAGTTACAAAGTAAAGACAGTACGAACATTTTTAATCAGTCAGACAATGGAAGAAAAAGAAGTGAAGAATGAAGTTCCCACACCGGAAACGGCAAAGGGAAAAGAACCTGAAAAACAGGGAAAGGAAAAAAAGGAACTGACCCCGCAGCAGATACAGCAACGAAAAAAGATGCTGGTTTACCCGCTTATGGGACTGGTTTTCTTGGGGTCTATGTGCCTGATTTTTGCACCGTCCGATAAGGAAGAAACAAAGGTGGAAAACGTGGGCGGATTTAATGCCGATATTCCGCAACCCAAAGGGGACGGGATAATCAGCGATAAAAAGACCGCCTACGAACAGGAACAAATGGAGAACAAACAGGCGGACAAGATGCGCTCCTTACAGGATTTTGCCTTTTCGCTCGGAGAGGATAACGGGAACGGGGAAGATTTGACCCTGATAGATGATGCTCCGGCAGAAAAACCGAAAACCAATGTAATAGACTTCGGGGCGGGTGCGCCGAACAATAGCCGTTCCTCTATCCAATCTTCGGCGGCAGCTTACCGGGACATGAACCGTCAGTTAGGCAGTTTCTACGAAACGCCGAAAGAGGACAAAGAAAAAGAGGAACTCAAACGTCAGGTGGAAGAACTTACTGCCCGGCTCGATGCGAAAGAAAACGGTGCGGGCAACATGGATGAACAGGTTGCACTTATGGAAAAGTCCTACGAACTGGCGGCAAAGTATATGAACGGCGGACAGCAGGAACAAGTAGCGCAAGTGATACCTACCGCACCCGTTCAGGGCAAAGGAAATGCCGCACCTGTAAAATCGGTATCGGACAGGACGGTTTCAGGATTGCAGCAACCTATGAGCAACGCCGAATTTGTCGCCGAATACAGCAAGCCACGCAATTACGGGTTTAATACGGCGGTCGGCAGTGGTTATTCGATGGGAAAGAACACTATCCGGGCGTGTGTGCATAACGACCAAACACTTATGGACGGGCAAACGGTTAAACTTCGGCTATTAGAACCGTTACAGGCGGGGAACGTGATTGTCCCGAAAAATAGCCTTGTTTCAGGAAGTGCCAAAGTGCAGGGGGAACGGCTCGACATACTGGTGTCCTCGCTCGAATATGCGGGTAACATCATTCCGGTGGAACTTGCCGTGTACGACAGTGACGGGCAAAAGGGGCTTTCCGTTCCCTCATCACTGGAACAGGAAGCAGTCAAAGAAGCGATGGCGAATATCGGTGCGGGACTGGGTACGAGCATTTCCTTTGCGCAAAGTGCCGGACAGCAGGTCGCAATGGATATAACAAGGGGCGTGATGCAGGGCGGTTCGCAATACCTTGCAAAAAAGTTCCGGACGGTAAAAGTACACCTGAAAGCGAACTATCAGGTGATGCTTTACGCCAAACAGCAATAATCTATTTATCAATTATCAACCATAAAAATTTCAATCCAAATGAAAAAGTTAATGATTTTATTCGCTCTTATCATGGGCGTGGTTTCCGTGAAAGCACAAAGTAACGATTTGTATCAAGGCATTACAAAGAAACTGCCTTACCGCCAAATGGTGACACCTTACGGCGTACAGGTGACATTCGCCAAAACGGTACATATCATTTTCCCGTCTGCCGTTAAGTACGTGGATTTAGGCAGTAACTACATTATTGCCGGAAAAGCGGACGGGGCGGAAAATGTTGTCAGGGTCAAGGCTACGACAGAGGGCTTTCCCGGTGAAACCAATTTTTCCGTTATCTGTGAGGATGGCAGTTTTTATTCCTTTAATGCAAAGTACGCACATGAACCGGAAATGCTGAATATCGAAATGAAAGATTTCTTGGAGAATGAGGACACAACGGATTTCAGCCATACCCGGATGAACATCTATTTCCGTGAACTGGGCAGCGAAAGCCCGCTTTTGGTAAAGCTGATTATGCAGTCCATCTACAAGAACAATGACCGGGAAATAAAGCATTTGGGATGCAAGCGTTTCGGGGTGCAGTTCTTGGTAAAGGGCATTTATTCGCATAACGGGCTGTTCTATTTCCATACACAAACAAGGAACAGTTCAAACGTGCCGTTTGATACTGATTTTATCCGATTCAAGATTGTGGATAAAAAGGTAGCCAAAAGAACGGCTATTCAGGAAACCGTTATCGACCCGGTGCGGAGTTATAACGAGATACTGGTTATCGGTGGCAAAAGTACCGTCCGCACCGTGTACACCGTTCCGCAGTTCACTATCCCTGACGATAAGATATTAGTTATCGAATTGGTGGAAAAGAACGGTGGCAGACACCAAACCATCCGGGTGGAGAACTCCGACATCGTGGCGGCAAAAGTGATTAACGAACTCAAAATCAAATGAACATGAAAAGGATATGCTGTATTATATCCCTTTTTGTGCTGTGCCTGACTTTTAACCAGGCACACGCACAAAGATGTCTGCCGGGAATGAAAGGCTTGCAGGTTACGGGTGGCATGGCGGACGGTGTTCACTGGAACAGTAAAAGTGATTTCGCTTATTACTTCGGGGCGGCTCTTTCCACCTATACCAAAAACGGGAACAGGTGGGTTATCGGCGGGGAATACCTCGAAAAGCATTACCCCTATAAGGATTTACAGATACCCGTGAGCCAGTTTACAGGTGAGGGCGGTTACTATCTGAATTTCCTTTCCGACCGGAAGAAAACCTTTTTCCTTTCGCTGGGCTTGTCTGCCCTTGCCGGGTACGAAACAAGCAACTGGGGCGATAAATTGCTGCCCGATGGTTCGACCTTGACCGATAAGGACGGTTTTGTCTATGGCGGTGCGCTGACGCTGGAACTGGAAAGCTATATTACCGACCGGGTGGTGTTCCTGATTAACGCAAGGGAAAGATGCCTGTTCGGTTCTTCAGTCGGAAAGTTCCATACACAGTTTGGCGTGGGACTGAAATTTATAATGTGATAAACTAACCTATTATATATAATGTATATGAGAAAGATTATAAGCCGCATTTTGATAGGCTGCTATGTAATGGCCGCCTTGTTATTGGTGGGTGCGTGTAATGACGATGTGGATATACAGCAGTCTTACCCGTTTAGTATCGAAACGATGCCTGTTCCGAAAAAATTAAAAGTGGGTGAAACCGCCGAAATCAGGTGTCAGCTTCACCGGGACGGGCGGTTTGAGGAAACAAAGTATTTCATCCGCTATTTCCAGCCGGACGGGGCGGGAACGCTGAAAATGTCCGATGGGACGGTTTTACTGCCGAATGACCTGTACCCGCTTCCGGGTGAAACATTCCGGCTTTATTATACTTCCGCATCGACCGACCAGCAAACGGTAGATGTGTATTTTCAGGATAGCTTCGGGACGTTACAGCAATTAACATTTTCATTTAACAATGACAATAACAAGGAAGAAGAAAACAAATAAAGTAAAAAGGACATGGTTAAAATAGAATTGGATATAAACGGTATTTCATTTTTTGTAAATACCACATGGAAAACGGATGCAGTTCCGGCAGTCGGTGACATTGTGATAGTGGATAAAGAAAGCATTTCCCAATTTGACCGGGTGGAATTAAGGAAAACACCGTCTAATCAGGCTTTCAGGTGGGCGGATGAAGAAGATAATGCACCCGTACTGGAACATTTCGATTTTGATACGGAAATGGTTGTCAAAAAGCGGACGTGGAAATTTGATGCCGAAGATGAAGAAATGGTATGTGTTCTGAAAGTAACCTTTCTGCACCATGAGGAATAATATCAGGTTTCAGATATACTATCCTTATGGTATGTAATTTCTTTATGGCTTTGGCTGCCTTTTACCTGCTGGTGGGTGGCTGGTGCTGGCATGAAATGAAATACGCTCCGACCGATAAGGAACTATGGGGCGAAGAATTGGAATGATACGTTATGCGTAATGTTATGATAGATAATCCGGCGGGTATTTCCCGGCGGGTTATCTTTTTTATAGGGAATGGAAACAGGTTTCTTTGCTACCTTTCTTTGTCCGCTTAGGCTCACGGAAAGAAAGTAGCGGCGGCATTTGCCGCCGTTCTTAATTAACCGATTATAATGTTCTTTATGGGTGTGTTATGTTCCAGCCATTCTTTTACACATTCCATATTATATTCACTCGTTATAACTGCCTTATCTACGTCTATGGGCGTGAAACGGGTGCTTTCGTAGCTATCTATCCAGCCTTTCAGGGAACAGACACCCCATGTTTTCACATCCTCAAAAATACCGTCTAATGTGCCGATGGGGTCGCCGAAAGTAACTATCATTGCATCGAATGTCGTTTCGTCGGGCAACAGTTCCAAATATTTCAAAGACCCGAAACCGTCTGCCTTACGTCCGAAAGACCAGTCATAGGAATAAAGTTCATCCCCCCACTGGTGCGGCGTGTCGAAACGTACTTTCACCTGCACGGAATGTTCGTTTTCTTCTACGGCTTCAATAATACCCGTTACCAGTAAGCCCGTAAATATGCACTTACAACGTCTGCCGATAATTTTTTTATTTACTTCTGTCGTTTTCATAAATGTAGCTTTTAAATTGTTATTGTACCTTTTCTTTTTTCGCCATCCATTCATCCCGCCGTTTGCGGCACTCGTCAAGTGTTTTGGCAAGGGTGCTGAACAGTTCGCCGTCTGTATGGCGGTAATCATATTGATAATAGATTTGACCCCTAAATGCGCCTAAACAGCATTTTACATATTTTTCCTCTCCCGGTGTTTGGGTAATGCTTACCCCGTTTTTGTTTAAACTTTCCATATTGTTATAATTTAAAATGAGTTATCAGATAATCAGAAGTGAAAGCAGGACAATGAAAATAAATGCCATAAAAAACAGGCAAACGGCGGAGATAAGCAGCCGGAGAACAAAACGGATAATAAAAAAGCCTATGATTAGGGCTATCCACATTCCGGCGGTGCTGCTGGCTGCTTGATAGATGATAAAAGCAAGTATAAACCATCGTAAAAAAGTCGTTATCTTATTATATACTTTCATTGTCTTGGTGTGTTGTGGGTGGATTGCTCCACCCAGTTAGTAATCAGGAGCGATAAAAAACGAAACCATCTTTAAACCAATATCCACTACAAAAAAGGTCGGTGGCGTATTGTGCATAATTGAAATATTGCAGCACGAAATCCGATAAATCTTGTGTTTCCCTTATGTATTCTTCTGCATAATCTTCTTCGCTGTCGTACTGCCCTATATAATCATTAGTAAAGGCGGAAACAAGGCTGTCTGCATCTTCTTTATTAAAGTCCTTGTTTGCATCCTCACACCATATAAAAAAGGCTTCCTGTACCGTTTCATCCATATTTTCGGTAGCGTCCCGTAACTCGAAAAACTTTTCAGACAAACTACTTTCGGAAAACAGGGTTTCAGGGATATTTTCGTAATCCTGAAACATATATTCCGGGTCTTGCTCGTCCTTGTGCAGGTCGGCGCACGCTTCCAAAAATTCGTCCTTGTCTGAATAGTCGGAAAGGTCTAACCACTTGCCGAAAAGTGAACCGTTATTATACTTGTTGTAAGTACCTACATAAACTCTTGCTTCTGATAATGTTACTGCTTCCATGACTTCTGTTTTTTTAATTTATGCGGATTTGAGAGGTAAGGGAGTTGAGTTTCATAACCTTTTTTCCTGTTTCTCGTAAATCTGACTTTTTTTTTATGCGTTTCCGGTCGGGGCGGTCGTTTTCGTTTCATATAGGCTTTAAAGGGTAGTGTTTAGGCTTTGCAAGATTTTAAAGAAAAATACTCTTTGGACGAAGTACAACAGGAAGATTTTTGTTTAAACCCTTTAGGGCTTGACCTTGCAAAGACGTGAAGAACACGGAAATACCTTTGCCTATGTGAAACGATAATGACTGCTCCGGCTGGGAACTGCCTAAGAGGAAGATTTACAATAAGAGAAACTGGAAAAATGGTTTTATTTTAAATTTAAGTTTTGGTCTGAAAGAAAAATCTAAGATTTATTTTATACCGTTTTGATTATATGTACTTTTGTCCCCTGATAATAAAACTATGCAATCTATTAATTTACAAAGACTATGAGCTATATTCAAAACAATCTACAAGCAGGTGAAGAAATTAAATATAAGGCAGATATTCACTGGTATATATTCGTATATCCGGCAATACTGTTATTACTGGGTGCTTTCTTTTCTTCTGCACAGACAGGTTTCATTTATTATATCGGCTTACTTCTGTTATTGTTGGGACTGTTCCAGTTGATAAAAAGAGTTCTTCTAAAGATGGGGGCTGAATATGTTGTCACAAATAAAAAGGTCATTCTAAAATCAGGTATTCTAAGCCGGGACGCTCTCGAATTGATTTTAAGTAAATGTGAGGGACTACGCATTAATCAAAGTGTCATGGGACGTATTTTAGGTTTTGGTTCTATTGTCGTAACTACGGGTGGGGCAACAAATCAATTTAACTTTATTGCCAATCCTATGAAGTTCAGGAACGAAATCAATGCGCAAATTCAATAATTAAAGAGAGTATTTAAAGAACAAAGAAAGGGCTCAAATAAGCCCTTCGTCTGCAAAACTGTAATAGCTTTCTTCTGTTAAGATGATATGGTCTAACAGGTGTAAATCTAAGACCTTGCAGGCTTCATTTATTTTGGTAGTTATTTTTTTATCCGGTTCGCTCGGATGTAGGTTGCCCGATGGGTGGTTATGTGAGAGGATTATACCCGAAGCGTGGACTTTTAAGGCAGTTTGCAGGATGATTTTCACGTCCATTACAGTTTCAGACATACCACCTTTAGAGATAAGGGAAACGCCTAAAGCCTTGTTAGCCCGATTGAGGAACATTACATAACTTTCTTCGTGGTGTTCCATACATTCAGAATAGAAAGGTTTTAAGTAAGAATAAGAAGTTTCAGAAGAAAGTATTTTCACTCTTTCGGATGCTTTTACATTGTCCTTATAAGAGATAGTGATTTCCGGCATGGTAAATTCTGTTGTTTTCATAACGCTTGAATTTTAAATTAAACAATAAGAAATTTTGCCGGACACCCACAGTTTGGCGGGGACTTCAACCTAATCTTTTCAAAAAATACGACCCGTAGGTGTGGAGATTTTTTAGAAAACCGGAACGGCTCGGATTTGGTACTTGTCCCCACCGGGCTGTAACTTTGCTAAAATTTGTGATTGAGATACATTACTTTAGGGAACTGAAAAAGGGGTATCACTGATGACACCCCTTAGACAACCGAATACCTTAAACAGTTATTCGTCATAGGTTCTATATCCTATCGGTTTGCGTGGCTTCGGTTCGGGTTTGCTTAATAACTGGGTAAGTGCTTGGTACACTTCGCTGAATTGTGCATCCGTACTCTGTTCCAGTTCTTCAATGCGTTTAAGAAGTTCCTCGTAACCGATTGACATTTGACGCATGAGGACGAAAGCACGCATGATGGAAATATTCACGTCTATGGCAGTCTGACTGCGTAAGACACTACTAAGCATGGCGACACCCTGCTCCAAAAATGCGAGAGGCGGGGTCGGTGTGTGCCGGATATTTTCAGGGAACTTATCACAAATTGTGATAAGTTCCTGCCATTCATCCTTTGTTAGCTGAAAAGCAAAGTCATCGGGAAAACGAGATAAGTTTCTTTTTACAGCCTGTTTCAAAGCTCTTGTTTCAACTTGATAAAGTTCCGCTAAATGAAAATCAAGCATGACACGGCAACCTCTAATTTCAAAAATCTTGTTTTGAATGATTTGTAAGTCCATAATTTCCTATATTTAAGTATTAAACAATTTTTCTATCTTCCTAAACTTCTCTGAAAGTATTGCCATATCCTCCTGTACCTTGTCATTGGTCGGCTCTATAAAAGAGCGTATGCAATTTAGTTGGGTGTGTCCTAAAATATCAGCAACAGTTTTTAGCGAGATACCATTTGCAACAGTCACCGTACCGATAAAAGTATGACGTGCTAAATGGAAAGTTAAATTCCGATTTATACCACATAACCGGGCTATTTCTTTCAAATTATGGTTAAAAGCTGCCTTACATGATAAGGGTAGTAGTTTTCCATCAGATTGTTTCCCTTTATATTTGTCTAAAATCAGACAAGGGATAGCCAAAAGCGGAATTTCCCGTATTTTATTACTCAATGGTATATATATCTTCATTTGACGCTTTCCGTTCTCCAAAATCTCTATATTATATTCTTGTAACTTATCCACATCATCAAACGTAAGTCCGGTAAAACAGGAAAAAAGAAATATATCCCGAACTCTATCTAAACGGGCAATAGGTAACTTTACTTTCACGATTAATTTTTTTTCTTCCGGTGTGAGAAATTCTCTTTTTATATATTGTTTCATACGACAATAATTTTTAGGGTTAATAAATAGGGTAGAAAAGGGACTTATCACATATTGTGATAAGTTCCCTATATACCTATTTCATAGATACTTCTTTGTAGATTTTTTCAATGCCGACAAACTTCTTGTCAAGTCCCTGCATATCGTTACTTATCTTATTATTGGTAATGCGGGCGTATATCTGTGTAGTTTCTATATTGGTGTGTCCCAACATCTTACTAACAGTTTCGATGGGTACACCTTTGGCAAGTGTAGTTGTGGTAGCGAAGGTGTGCCTTGCAAGGTGGAATGTCAAGTTCTTTTTAACACCACATACATCAGCTATTTCTTTCAAATACGCATTAAGTTTCTGATTACTGATAATAGGAAGTATCTTTCCATCAGGCAATTTACCTTTGTACTTTTCCAGTATCATTTTAGGTATATCCAGCAAAGGAACATTCACATCTGTATTTGTTTTTTGACGCTTGGTTATTATCCACAAATTACCATCAAAGGACTTGCGAATATTGTCTTGCTTCAAGTTCGCAACATCTGTATAAGCCAAACCACTGAAACAGGAAAAGATAAAAACATCACGTACCTGTTCCAAACGTTCGGAAACCATCTTCTTTTTGAGGATTATTTTTATTTCATCTTCTGACAAATAACCTCTATCCACTTTCTCCAAACGGATTTTATAACTGGCGAATGGGTCGCCTATCAGGATGCCGTTATTACGGGCTATCAAGATAATGCGTTTGAAAAACTGCATAAACTTGGCTGTTGTGTTAAAGCCACATTTACAGGTAGTACGCAAATATAGCTCGAAATCGGTAATGAACATCGGGGTTATTTCATTTATGGCGAAATCCGATACATTATATTTGCTTTGGATGAACTCGGCAAGATGGCGGCGGGTCACTTCATATTTGCGGTAGGTAGCAATCGTTTTAGATATGCCGACCAACTGCTTAACATCATCATTGTGCTTTTTAAAAAGAGTAAGGATGGTTTCGTGTTTCTCACTGTGTCCCAAAAATTCATTCTTCACCTTTTCGGCTGTTACATAATTGTCACGCCGTTGTTGTTCGTGGTAGATATTGTTCAGGGATGCTTTTATATCATCTAATAAAGCATTGATTTTGCCTGCATCCTTACCTTTGGCTTTTCCTGCTGCGATATTCCAGCTATCAGGCAAAATGCTTTGTTTTGTACTGAACTGGCAAAGTTTACCGTCAATGGTAATTCTTGCCATAATCATAACCTCACCGTTCTTTTTTTCAGAGCCTTTCTTTAAATAGAAAAGGACTTTAAATGTACTCTTCATAACCTCACATTTTTAAGTTGCAAAACTACTAATAACTCGTTAAATGTGAGATAGATAGACGGTGGACAAATTCAGACTTTCTGCGGTCATTTCGGGACAAATCGTTACCGTTTTTGTCCGGTAGGGAATAGGTAACGATTTAGTAACGAAACTATGTCTTTTCAAGTCCTTTTGTTGTCTTGGAAACAAGACTTATAGGCAATAAAAAAACCTACAAATCGCTGATTTGTAGGTTTTTGTCCACTTACTGTCCTGTTTTGTCCAGTAGGTTCTGCGGAGAGACAGGGATTCGAACCCCGGGTACCTCGCAGTACAACGGTTTTCAAGACCGCCGCAATCGACCACTCTGCCACCTCTCCAAAACTCCTCTTTCAAGAAGTGCTTTTCTCTTAAAGCGGTGCAAATTTACGATTCTTTTTTGATATCACAAACATTTCTGCACAAAAAAACATTCTCTATGCCTAAATTAGTATATATACAAGAAGATTGACCGATGCAATGAAGCCTACACCATTACAAGTAAACAAAATCACTGCAAACTGAATCAGAAACAATTCATATATTTCCTCTCTCTTGTAATTTTCTAAATTCCTCTTTCAAGATATCAAGCTCATGTTGCGCCTCTTCTGAAACCGGGGGAGTGGGGACAGAACGCGGAATATTTTGCTGAGAATCGAAATCTCCCACCGCAATGCCGTTACCAAAGAGGAAACTTTCTTTTTCCAAGCACAGGTTATAAACCCTGTCGTTATACATTTCCGTGTAGAGGCTGTCTATTTCCTCAAAATTCCCGTCTGCAGTTTTCACTTTGTCGGTAACGAGCAGTGCCTTGACAGGTTGTACGCCACGTTGTCTCGTTTGAACCGGATGGTCAGATGTCAAACGTATCCGCTTGCCGCTTTGGGTGACCAGCACAACTACTTTTTCTTCTATTCCAGAAATGATATTCATCACCCGGACGTCCTCTCCCGATACGGACAATACTTTATCTCCGGCACGAATCGCATTAATTCGTTTCTCCTGCCCGTCCGCCATGCGGATAAGGGTTTCCTGAGCAAAACACCTGCTGTCCTGATTATTCTGCTCCTTTCTTTTTTCCGAGTTCATTTTTCTTACTTCTTTAAGTTTAACGAAGTCTCGTTATTCAACAATTTGCATGGCACATTCTCCCAATTCGGTGGAAGCGCTTCATATATTCTATGTCATTGTTGCGCACCTTCCAATCTCCAATATCTATCTGCAAACAAGAATAAGACGTTTACAAAAGTAAGAAAAAAGCATTGCTTTGCAAATTTCAATTGCTTTTATTGTCTAAATCATCACTACGATTAAATAAGTGTTATAAGTCAAGTGTCATCTCATGAAGGGGCATTCGCGTTCCCACGAAGAGACACAATCGTTCCCATTAGGAGATACGATAGTGTCCATTAGGAGAAACTGCAGTTCCCATTAGGAGAAACTATCGTTCCCAATTAAAGGACACAACAGTTTCTAAGCATAGAAACGTCAGTTCCCTACCCATAGGACACTACAATACACTATTTACCAATAAGATAATAATAGGATATTACATCAGAAAAGGCACTTTTCACTCCCCCCAATTATAGCCATCCACGTAATCATCGAAATAATCATCCAACTGGAGTCCGCACTCCTTGGCCAAATGAATGATAAATTGTTGGTCGGCAGGTTTTATTAACCAGGCGCCTCTACGGGCAAGGTAGTAGTTCTTGCGTCCGAAGTGAGAAATGAGCCGCCATCTGAATGTATCGGAGACACTGACTGTCAGAGAACCCAACAACTGCGTGAAACCTTTAGCATAACGCATCGCCTTGTTCGGACGATAATATTCGCATTTTCCCTTCATGGCTTGCAGTTTTTGAGGAGTCAGGGTGGGCAGGAACGGATATTTTACGGGAGCATGCTCCAAGGCTATGTGGCGCAGACAGGTAGAAGCCTTAGGGCAATCGGCAGATGCACATAAGCCAAAACCATAAGGCACCTGCGAGTAATCGAATGTTTCCATATCGTGTTTATTAATAATTGACGGCAAAGGTAAACAGAATAAATCGGGAAAAAGAGGAAAAGATTGAAAAGATTGGAAAGGAACAAAAGCTGGAAGTGACAGTAAGTAGTTTACCGTCACTTTTGTCAGCACTAAGAACATAGCTAATAATCAAGCAGATACGCCACACGAGTGACGGTAAAACATTTTGTCTACACTAATAACAGTCTATCTATCAACAAGATAATATAAAAGTGACGACAACCGCCATAAAAACAAACTTTCCAGTAAGTGATGAAAGTGGCATACCTAACAATAGTTATTTTATGCTGTTCAACATAAAAAAGGCATATATATCCATACCATTACGGAAATATTTCCGTAATTTTGCAGCTCCAAAAGGATAACATTACATTTACCCACTAACAAAATGAATATTATGGAATTGAACAAAACCTTTATTGACGGGCTTTGGAGCAAAGAAATCAATGTCAGTGATTTCGTTAGTAAAAACATCGCGCCTTACACTGGAGACGCATCCTTCCTGCAAGGACCTACCGAGCGCACGAAAAAAATCTGGGAACTTTGTCTGAAAGCACTCGAAGAGGAAAGAGCCAACAACGGCGTTCGTTCTCTCGATCCTCATACCGTATCTACCATTACTTCACATCAGGCCGGTTATATAGATAAGGAGAATGAACTTATCGTTGGCTTGCAGACGGATGAGCTGTTGAAACGTGCTATCAAGCCGTTCGGTGGCATCAACGTAGTGATGAAGGCTTGCCGCGAAAACGGCGTAGAAATAGATGATAAGGTAAAAGATATCTTTACCCATTATCGCAAGACACATAATGACGGCGTATTCGATGTATATACTGAAGAGATCCGCTCATTCCGTTCATTGGGTTTCCTCACCGGACTTCCCGATAACTATGCCCGCGGACGTATCATCGGTGATTACCGTCGTCTGGCACTTTACGGCATCGACCGCCTCATCGAAGCCAAAATGGAAGATTTACATAATCTGACCGGCCCGATGACTGATGACCGCATTCGCCTGCGTGAAGAAGTGGCAGAGCAGATCAAGGCTTTGAAAGATATTAAGATAATGGGCGAATATTACGGACTCGACCTCAGTCGTCCGGCTACTTCCGCACAGGAAGCCGTACAATGGGTGTACATGGCTTATCTGGCCGCTGTAAAAGAACAAGACGGTGCAGCCATGTCTCTGGGTAACGTTTCTTCGTTCCTCGACATCTTTATTGAATATGATCTGGCACACGGTAAAATAAATGAAACATTTGCCCAGGAGCTGATCGACCAGTTCGTTATCAAACTCCGCATGGTGCGCCATCTGCGTATGCAGTCATATAACGATATCTTTGCTGGAGACCCGACTTGGGTAACAGAAGCCATTGGCGGACGTTTCAACGACGGGCGTGTGAAGGTAACGAAGACTTCCTTCCGCTTCCTGCAAACACTGTATAACCTCGGTCCTTCTCCCGAACCGAACCTGACCATACTTTGGGGACCAGAACTCCCTGAAGGCTTCAAGGAATTCTGTGCACAAGTATCCGTAGATACCAGCTCCATCCAATACGAAAACGATAATCTGATGCGCGAAGTACGTAACTGCGATGATTACGGTATCGCCTGCTGCGTATCCTATCAGGCTATCGGTAAGCAAATTCAGTTCTTCGGCGCACGTGCCAACCTAGCAAAGGCCCTGCTGCTTGCCATCAACGGTGGACGTTGCGAAAACACCGGTACCGTCATGGTAAAAGGTATTCCTGTATTGACCGGTGAAACATTGAAGTTTGAGGAAGTTATGTCGAACTATAAGAAAGTGCTGACCGAAATTGCCCGTGTCTACAATGAGGCAATGAACATCATCCACTTCATGCATGATAAATATTATTACGAAAAGGCTCAGATGGCATTTATCGATACGAATCCACGCATTAATCTGGCTTATGGTGTAGCAGGTCTTTCCATTGCCATCGACTCACTGTCGGCCATCAAGAATGCAAAGGTTACAGCCCGTCGTAACGACATCGGCTTGACGGAAGGTTTTGATATCGACGGTACATTCCCATGTTTCGGTAACAATGACGACCGTGTAGACCACCTCGGTGTAGACTTGGTATATTATTTCAGCGAAGAACTGAAAAAATTGCCCGTTTACAAGAATGCTCGTCCTACCCTTTCATTGCTGACGATTACTTCTAATGTAATGTACGGTAAGAAAACAGGTGCTACTCCTGACGGACGTGCCAAGGGTGTAGCTTTCGCCCCGGGTGCTAACCCGATGCACGGACGCGATAAGAACGGTGCCATCGCCTCGTTGAGTTCCGTAGCCAAGTTGCGTTATCGTGACTCACAGGACGGTATCAGCAATACGTTCTCTATCGTTCCGAAATCTCTCGGCCCAACACCGGAAGACCGTGTTGAAAACCTAGTAACAATGATGGACGGTTACTTTACTAAAGGTGCACACCACCTGAACGTAAATGTGCTGAATCGTGAAATGCTGGAAGATGCCATGGAGCATCCGGAGAAGTATCCGCAACTCACAATTCGTGTTTCCGGCTATGCTGTGAACTTTGTGAAGCTGAGCCGCGAGCATCAGTTAGAGGTTATCAGCCGTAGTTTCCACGAAAGAATGTAATATGATAAACGTACACTCCTACGAAAGTATGGGAACATTCGACGGGCCGGGTCTCCGGCTCGTCGTTTTCCTGCAAGGCTGTCCGTTCCGCTGTTTGTATTGTGCCAACCCGGATACGATGGAGGCAAAAGGGGGTACACCTACCCCACCGAAAGAAATTCTGCAAATGGCTATCAGCCAGAAAGCCTTTTTCGGGAAAAAGGGTGGCATCACATTCTCGGGCGGTGAACCCACATTGCAGGCCGAAGTGCTTATACCCCTGTTCAAAGATTTGAAAGCAAACGGCATTCACATCTGCCTGGATACCAATGGCGGCATCCGGAATGAAAAAGTAGAAGAACTATTGAGCCTGACGGATTTAGTGCTGCTGGACCTCAAAGAATTCAATCCCGAACGCCATAAGAAGCTGACCGGATGCAGCAATACAAAAACTTTGCATACGGCTGCTTGGCTGGAGGAACAGAACCGACCTTTCTGGCTACGCTATGTATTAGTACCGGGATATAGTGATTTCGAGGAAGACATTCGCAGTTTAGGCGAACATCTCGGCCCATATAAAAGTATACAGCGAGTAGAAATTCTTCCTTATCATCGTCTGGGCGTGCACAAGTACGAAGCTATGGGATGGGATTACCAATTGAAAGAGGTAAAAGAAAACACTCCCGAACAACTGGAACGTGCAGAAAAGCTATTCAAGGAATACTTTGAAACGGTTATAGTAAACTAAAATAAAGGAGCGATAGGGCGATAAAGTGACAGAGTGGTAAGGTGATAGAGTGGTAGGGTGATAAAGTAGCTGCGCTGTATATCACAGAGCGTTATCTCACTATCACTTTATCACCCTATCACTCTTTATTCACACTGATTAGTAAGTCAGACGGATACCTGCCTGCAACGTAAAGTTCGTCGGATTTTCCTTTCGTATAGTCTCTATCGGAGAACCATCGTCAAAGAAATAGGAAACACCTGGCTCTACATATATTCCCACTCTATTACTAATATTATATTGAGCGCCTACCGCACCCATTACCGAAAGTTGCACAGGCTTCACTGTCTCCTTTTCACTTCCTACCTTACCATAGACGCACTTCTCTATTGCACCACCGGCAGATACATACACCGTGAAACGTTTATCATTAACGAAACTCCAGTTCGCACGCACCGGAATACCGATATAGTGCAGTTTCTGATCTGTCTTTTCCGAACTGTTTTCATAAGTTATCTCAGACGACAGCATCGTATAAGTCACACCGGTTTCCACCGAGAAGTTTTTCGGCAATGCTTTCCGCACCGATACACCGAAACTGAGCGGTTGCTTATGCTTGATATCCTTAACCTGACGCAAATTTTTCCGCAAATAAGGCACACCACCTTCAAAAACAAGTTCTTGTCCATCAGGAATATTCAGAATACCGTTAGATACATCCGGCAAGTCTAACTTATCACTAAACATCGGACCGGAGCTAGGATCGGCCTGCATATCATTTCCCATTGTATTCATGGCAAGTGCTCCTGTATTTCCAACAGACATACCAATCGCCCAACCTTTATTTTTCGTAGAAGATTTCTTTTCGGTCGGCAAATGCAGTTTGTCTCTGCTGGAAGGACGGTATACCTCGCGCTCCTTTCCTTTAGAAGTTGAAGAAGAGTTTGATGGAATGACATCGTCTCCATTCGCCTTTTCTGTGAGCACTTCAGTGTCCTTTTCCTGTATCTGTGCACCCATTTCCGATATATTCTTTTCTGTTTCCAAATGTTGTGCCACAAGAGCTTGACGAGAGCTTTCCTGCTCAATCACCCTTCTGATAACAAACTCCGGTTCTTCTCCCTGCACATCCGGCTCTGCAGGTGCAGGCAGCGCATCAGGTATAGCTGCTAAAGCCGGTTCGGCCGCACGACGCACATCGTCCACTACCGGACTTTGCAGCAACCAAAGACTGACGGACGACACAGCCACCAGCGCAACCGCCGCAGCCGTCATCGCCCAACGGCGGAACAGAATCTTTTTCTTTGTCCCGACAACAGACATGGGTGCAGAAGTCGGCAACGCCTTCTCCAATCGCTCCCAGCCGGCATCAGGTAGCGGCTCGGAGTAATCATCCAACCGTTCCTTTATCTTTTTCAACCACAATTCATCATCTTTCATCATACGTCCTTTCCTTTAAGCATTGTTTTTCATCCACTCCCGCACTTTAGTAGCCAAAGTAGCTTTGGCACGCGTCAGCTGCGAAGCTGATGATTTCTCATTAATTCCCAGCATCTGGGCAATTTCCCTATGAGATTTATCTTCAAATATATACAAGTTGAATACGGTGCGATAACCAACAGGCAATTCACTGATAAACTGCATCAGCACCTTCTGAGGAATAGTATCCACTGTCGAAGCATCAGGTTCTTCGTACGTTTCGGGTACGTTATCCAATCCTTCCGACTGGTTTATTACATCATTCTTGCGCAAGTATTGCAGCGCCGTATTCACCATAACACGCTCCATCCACGCCCGCAAGGAACCATCACCCCGCCAAGTGAATTTATCAAAAGAATCGAAAAGTTTCAGGAAACCGTCGTGCATCAGGTCTTCTGCCGTTTCACGGTCACCCGCATAACGGAGGCACACGCTGAGCATTCGCCCAGCATAGCGCTCGTACAGTTCTTTCCTGGCAAGGTTATCCCCTTGCCTGCATCGTCCTGCCAGTTCCTGTTCTTCCATTCTTTCCTTTGACACGCGTTTACCTTATAAATGCAGCAAAGATAGAAATACTGCACGTAGCGAACAAGAAATTAATTCTTTTGTTTCTTTAACAGTCAGACGTGCAGTATTTCCCCTCATCACGCATTTCTAAAATACATGGGAAAAATAAGATTAACTCCAAAAACATGCAATTGATGAAAAAGCTGAGATTTTATTCGGTAATACTTCTGCTTACGTTTTTAGCAGTATCGATGTTACAGTCTTGTCTGAGTGATGCTGATGACACTTCTAATGGTACTCTTTTTACAATTGGTACCATAAAGGTTATTGAAGATAAGGAATACTATTTTAATCTGGATGACGGTGAAAAGATGTATCCCAGCGATACAACATATATACATAACTATACTGTGAATGACGACCAACGCGTCTTCATTCATTTTCTTCCATTGGAAGAAAGTATTCCGGGATATAAGTATAACGTAAAACTGATCCAAATAGAAGACATTCTGACAAAGGATATCATTCCGCTGACTGAGGAGACTGCCGACAGTATTGGTAATGACCGTATTAATGTCGTCGAGTTGTGGATTACAGGAAATTATCTAAACATAGAACATCAATTCTTCCACAACAATAATAGCAGTAAAAAACACATGTTGAATCTGGTCATCAATCAAACAGAGCAAGCATCTGCCTCGGAAGATGATTATCTCACATTGGAGTTCCGCCACAATGCTTATGATGATGAACCACGCACACTGGGTTGGGGAGTTGTGTCATTCAGATTGAAAGAGATAGCTAATCAACTGGCAGGAAAGAAGGGATTAAAAATTATCGTGAATACGATTTACGACGGAAAACAAACTTATACGGTGGACTTGAAAAAATAGCAGATCAAGTTAAACGAAAAGATATCGACCTAAACTATGACCTATTGAAGACGGAGAGGGTGCATTCCTAAAATGGAAGCACCCTCTTTTACATTCATCAAAACTTTAATCTAAAAGTTTATTTATCATTGCCAATAACTTTCCATACGATAGCACTAAGTACAGCTCCTACAAACGGAGCTACAATGAACAGCCATAACTGAGAAAGAGCTGCACCACCCTCGAATAAAGCAGGACCAATACTTCTTGCAGGATTTACCGAAGTTCCTGTAATCGGAATACATACAATGTGAACCAATACCAAGGACAAACCGATAGCCAGCCCTGCAAAGTTACCCGCACCTTTCTTTGAATCAGTAGTTCCCAGCACTACCAATACAAAAATAAAAGTGAATACCATCTCTGCAATAAAAGCTTGTAACATTTCTCCATCACCGAACCCATTGGAACCGGTTGCAGTAGGTCCGTCATGCCCACCAGTAGATACCAAAGCAAAAAGAATTGCAGAACCGAGAATAGCGCCAATCACTTGGAATATCATATACAGAGCGGCATCTTTGCCACCCATCCTACCCGACATGAATACGCCTAAAGTTATAGCAGGATTAATGTGACACCCGGAAATACCGCCTATGGTATAAGCCATAGCTACAACAGACAAACCAAAAGCAAACGCTACACCAAGTGTTCCTACACCAGCGCTCACTGCTCCCGCTGCGCTTCCGGCAAATACTGCACTACCACAGCCCATCAATACCAGAACCATCGTTCCTACCATTTCAGCAATGTACTTTTTCATAAGAATTAATCATTTATAAAATTAAACAATATTAATTATCAAGAACAAAGTAACAAAAAGCAATCACAAAAAACAAGCTATTGGAGATATAAACAAATAAAAAACTGTATTTATAACCGTACCAGGATGCGGAACACTTTACCCGGATTAGCTGCCCACTCCGTCATTGCTTCCAATGCATTTTCGGGCACTGCCACTTTCGTGATTAATTCTTCTACCGGACAAGTCCCCGCCTTCATATAGTTAATTACCGCACGGAAGTCAGCCGGCAATGCATTTCTGGAGCCTCGTATATCCAATTCTTTCTGAACAAAATATTTCGTTTGGAAAGCGACTTCACTCTTCGCATAACCAATGCAGACTACACGGCCGCAGAAAGCAACTTCATCTACAGCCATTACGTAAGTCACAGGACTACCGACAGCCTCAATCACAACATCAGCCCCAAAGCCTTTCGTAATCTCCTGTATCCGTCTATGTACATCTTCTGTTTTAGAGTTAACCGTATGAGAGGCTCCCATTCTCCGAGCCAACTCCAACTTCTCATCATCCAGATCCACAGCAATAACAACGGCACCTCTGAGAGCAGCACGTACAATAGCACCTATACCAATCATACCACACCCGATAACCATCACATATTCATTGTCAATCACCTGACCGCGTGAGACAGCATGAAATCCCACACTCATCGGCTCAATCAGAGCACAATCACGGGGAGAGATATCACCTGCCGGAATTATTTTAGTCCAAGGCAATACAGCATACTCACACATCACACCATTCCGCTGCACTCCCAATGTTTCATTATGTTCACAGGCATTGACACGACCATTACGGCACGAAGCACACTTACCACAATTAGTATATGGATTCAGAGTCACATTCATCCCTTTTTCGAAACCTGCCGGAACATCCGGACCTATTTCTTCAATTACCGCGCCCACTTCATGTCCCGGCACTACAGGTAATTTCACCATCGGGTTACGTCCCAGGAAGGTGTTCAAATCGGAACCACAAAAACCTACATATTTAATTCTCACCAACACCTCACCGGCACCAACCACCGGTTTTTCAAGTTCAACCACCTTCATTTCAGAGGGATTGACTATTTGAACTGCTTTCATTTTATATATTTGAAATTAATTGTTTAATCAATAACCTTATAACCTTTCCAGCCATAGTAGGCACAGAAAATAAAGCAAATCATCGGCACACAATAAGCTGCATAATAGATATGCTCATTGGCATGCATGAAATAAGCCGTCAGTTGAGGGAGACATGCATTGCCGACAATAGCCATCACGAGAAAAGCCGAACCACTTTTTGTCTGGTCGCCCAATCCCTTCAAAGCCAGAGAGAACTGTGTGGGATACATAATAGACATGAAGAAAGAGATAGCCAGCATAGCATATAATCCTACCATACCTCCCCAAACCATTACCACTCCGCACAAAAGAATATTCATTAAAGAATAAACCAATAACATATCCTGCGGACGGAACCTCACCATCAATCCTGTACCAATCCAGCGTCCTACAAGGAAAGCAAGCATATAAAGTCCGAAAAAAGTTGTTGCGGTTTCTTCCGGAAGTCCTGCATAAGAACAGCAATAGACAAGAAACAAACTGTTGATCGCTGTCTGTCCGCCATTATAAAAGAACTGCGCAATTACCCCCCAACGCAAGTGTGAATGTTTCAGCACACCAAAATCAATCAGCTTTTCTTTCTTTGCACCTGAAGAAGGAGTTTTACTTTCATCCCCTATCTGTGGCAATTTAGAAAATACGAATACCACAGCTATGATAATCAGCAATAAAGCCAGCATCAGATAAGGAAACTTCATGGCATCCGTCTCTACCTGTATATAAGCCTGCCAGCCACCCGGATAATCAACAGGCAATGTATCACGCGTATAATGCGTGCCGCTCAGAATCAGTTTACTCAGAAACATAGCAGAAATAAAGGCTCCGAGTCCGTTGAAAGATTGCGCCAGGTTCAGCCGTCGCGGTGCTGTTTCGGGCGCACCCAAAACGGTAACATACGGATTGGCAGCAGTCTCCAGGAAACACATACCGGTAGCAATGATAAAGAATATGCAGAGGTAGGCCCAATAGGCTTTCAGCATGGCAGCCGGGAAAAAGAGCAAGCCACCCAATGCCGCCAACAATAAACCGAAAATAATGCCTGCTTTGTAGCTATAACGCTTCATGAACATAGCTATCGGGATCGGAAAAATGAAGTAAGCAAGCCAATAAGCAGTTTCTGTAAATGACGCCTCAAAGGTGTTTAATTCACAAGTTTTCATCAACTGCCGTATCATTGTAGGAAGCAGATTACTGCTAATTGCCCAAAGAAAAAAAAGGCAGAAAACCAGGGCCAAAGGTATCGTATAAGTATTTTTTTTCATGGTATTATTATCTTCTTATTCAGACATGTTTTTGATATATGGCAATATGGGAAGATCTGTAAATCCATAGAACTTCCGGGCATTCCCTCCGAGGAATAACCTTTTCTCATCTTCCTGCAAATCGGGTGATTTCACTATAAAATCATACGACATCTTGTAAGTGATTGCGGTAATGGTACGCGGGTAATCCGATCCCCACATCAGCTTTTCCATCCCGACCAGTTCGGCAGCTTCCCGTATAGCTTTTACTGCTCCCCTAAAGGGATAGAATTCATCATTGAAAAGCCAGGTGATTCCTCCGGATTCAATCATCACATTGGGATGAAGGGCTAACCGTATCTGTTCTTTCCAATCCGGACGCGTCACCATTCCGAAATGCCCGATAGCAATTCTCAGCCGGGGACATTCCTGAATGACCTCCTGCATTTCGGGAATTTGCGTTGCTCCGTCCGCCAAGTCAATAGAAAGCATCACATCCCGTTCTTCCATATAATGGAACATCTGCATCATTTCTTCACTATTCAGCATCACCCGCCCTTCTCTAAGCAACAGGCGTTGAGCCGGAATCTTAATAGCTTTAAAGCCTCTTGCTATCAGTTCTTTTGCCTGTACCAGAAACCCGGGTTTACGAAACTCACACATTCCGCAAACAAAGAAACGGCCGGGATAACGGGAAACAACCTCTGCCAGATATTCATTCTGAATACCGTCTATAAATTCTTGCGTAATGACGGCAGCAGATACTTGTGCATAATCCATGTTCGACAGGAAAACTTCTGCACTGTTCACCCCGTCCACCATAAAGGGAGGAACCATCTGACGGATTTCTCCCATAAACAACGAGCGTCCGTTATCCAACGTACGAATGGGTAGATCATCTACCACTGTATCTTGCCGTAACCATAAATGGGCATGCGCATCAATTATTGTATAGTCCATATAGACAGCTATTTTTTAAGAGTTAGCCCAACTTACACGTTGCTGTTCTCCAATAATTTCCCGTACTTCATGTACCAATTCCCAGTCAATCGGTTCTTCTATAAAGGATACGTTCTTCTTTACATTCAGCGGATTAGCCGTACTGAACAAAGTGGTCGCAATTCGTGAATTACTTACAGAAAATTGCATAGCCAGTTTTTCTATAGGATAGTCCTTTGCCTTACAGTGTTCCATTGCTTTACGGCAAGCCTCCACCAGTGATTCAGGAGCCGGATGCCATTCAGGAACGCCACGCTCGCTCAATAATCCCATTGAAAGCGGAGAAGCGTTGATCACTCCTACTCCTTTCGACTCAAAATAATCAAGAAAATCAATCAGTTTATCATCGCACAAACAATAATGGCAGAAATTAAGAACCGATTCTACCGTACCACTCGGCGAGTGATCAATCACCCACTTCAGGTTTTCAAGTTGTAAGTCGGTGATCCCCACATGCCCAACAATACCCTTCTCGCGTAATCCGACTAAGGCCGGTAATGTTTCATTTACAATCTGATTCAGATCGGCAAACTCAATATCATGTACATTTATCAAATCGATAAAGTCAATGTTCAGACGCTCCATACTCTCATACACACTCTCTACTGCGCGTTTTGCAGAATAATCCCAGGTATTGACCCCATCTTTTCCATAACGTCCCACTTTAGTAGAGAGATAGTATCGGTCACGCGGAACATCTTTTAAAGCCTTTCCTAAAACAGTTTCAGCTTTATAGTGCCCATAATAGGGAGAAACATCTATAAAATTCATGCCTGTTTCGATGGCAGTAAACACAGACTCAATTCCTTCTTTCTCTTTAATATCATGGAAAACTCCTCCCAAAGAAGAAGCCCCAAAGCTGAGAGATGACACTTTCATCCCTGTCTTTCCGATTTCATGGTATTGCATATCAATTAAATTTAAAAGTTTTTAGATACGGCAAAAATAGGGCAAGAATAATTTCAAGACAGCATGCAAGGTACAAAAACAACACGTAATGGTTTACGTAAAAAAAACATCCTTTCATACCATCTTTTATCAGAGAATATGCTTTCTTTGTAAGTGAATCTAATAGCAGACTTTAAAATGGAATACCAGAAACATACTTCACTCAAAGATCTCGCCAAAGCATTGGGCGTATCCATTCCCACTGTATCCAGGGCACTAAAAGACAGTCCGGAAATCAGCAGTGAACTTCGTACTAAAGTCAAAAAACTGGCAAAAGAGATGAATTACCGTCCCAATCCTTTTGCCATGAGTCTGCGAAAAAACACTCCGCGTATCATCGGAGTCGTTGTGCCGGATATCGTTACCCATTTCTTCGCATCCATCCTGAACGGAATAGAAAACATGGCAGTAGCTAACGGATATTTCGTTATTATTACCACTTCACATGAAGCATACGAATACGAGAAAAGGAATATCGAAAATCTGGTAAATATGCGAGTAGAAGGCATTATCGCCTGCCTATCTCAGGAAACAAGAGACTATTCACATCTTGCCGCCTTAAAGGACATTAATATGCCACTTATCTTGTTCGACCGTGTTTGCCTGACCGACCAGTTTTCGTCGGTAGTAGCAGATGGTGTACAATCCGCACAAATGGCTACCCAACATTTATTGGATACCGGCAGCAAGCGGGTAGCTTTTATCGGAGGAGCCAATCATTTGGATATCGTAACCAAACGAAAGCATGGCTATCTGGAAGCTCTGCGCGACAATCACATTCCTATCGAAAAAGAACTGGTAATCTGCCGGAAGATAGATTATGAGGAAGGCAAAATAGCTACGGAAACTTTATTATCTCTCCCGCAACCACCTGATGCCATCCTTGCCATGAATGATACATTAGCTTTTGCCGCCATAGAGGTTATTAAAGAACATAGACTTCGTATCCCCGAAGATATAGCCATCATCGGATATACAGATGAACAACATGCCAATTATGTAGAACCGAAATTATCAGCTGTATCACATCAGACTTATAAAATGGGAGAAACGGCTTGTCAATTACTTATAGATCAAATCAAAGGGGATAAAACAGTCAGACAAGTGATTATTCCGACAAATTTGCAAATCAGGGAAAGTAGTAGAAAGAAATGAGAAAATGGCTTCTCAACCTGCGGAGAGACGGGGATTCGAACCCCGGATACCCTTTAGGGGTATACACGCTTTCCAGGCGTGCCTCTTCAACCACTCGAGCACCTCTCCTTATTCGGAGCGCGAAGATAGAGGAAGTTTTCGGAATAACAAAATTCCAAACCAACTTTATTTCAAGATTACAGTTGTGTTACCTGATCATTTTAGTCGCACATCCCACGAGTTTTTCGCAATATCTATTTCAAAACTTTACATATCAGCCTTCCATTAAATACCGTTTCTTATAGTTATTTGTATAGACGGCTTACCATTAACAAAAATCTTCTCCTCCAAATAATTCTTTTTGTGAAAAATGAGTATATCATTACTTTGAACTTTTATTTCATATTTTCCATCTTTATCCGTAACAACAAGTATTTTCTTTTGTAGTGTTGAGAAAATATTTACTCCTTGTATCGGAGTTGCTTGTGTATCGCGAACAATGCCTTTAACAGTAATAACTGCTTCTCCGCAACTGTTCATTGTATCCAAAACCGTTTCTTTGACCTGGTAAGTTGTATCCTGAAATCCAATCTGAACTGTATCTCTCAAGAATATTTTATCCGAAGAATCTCCCACTTGTAATTCAAAATCTCCAGACTCTAGAACCATTTTTCCTTGATTATTAGTAAAAGCCAAATCTTGAATCGCAACATTCAAAGAAACCTCTATTGTTTCCTTAGGTTTTAGAAAAACCTTGGCAAAAGCTTTCAACTGTTTTACAGGAGTTACTACAGAACTATAAAGATCGCGTACATAAAGTTGCGGAACCACCTGTCCCGCTCTCTCGCCGATATTTCTTATACATACAGACAACATTATCGAATCTTCGCGTTGCTCAATCTTCATATCCTCATAATCAAAAACCGTATAGCTCAATCCATGTCCAAAAGCCCATAATGGTTCTGGAGAAGAAAAAACGTAATCTCTTCCCGGCACTTCATAACTTCCCGGTTGACGGTAGTAACCATGATCAGTAGGAAGATAATTGTAATGAGCTGGAAGATGACCCGCACTTTGAGGAAAAGAAACGGGAAGACGACCTGATGGGACTGTTTTTCCAAAAAGAATATCTGCCACAGCATTCCCTCCTTGTTCTCCGGCATACCACTGGACAAGAATAGTTGGTACATGTTTCTTTTCCCAAGGAATGGAAAAAGGCTTACCGGTAACCATTACCAAGATCAAAGGCTTACCAGTAGCATGAACATCCCGAATCAATTTCTCCTGAGCTCCTGAAAGAGATAAATCGGTCAAGTCAAAACCTTCACCACAATTCACTTCCCTGTAGTTCCTAGCCAACGAGGCACTAGCACTGCCACAAAACAACACTGCCACATCGCTAGCTCGTGCAGCAGCTACTGCAGCAGCAATATTAGTGGTATCTAATGACATAATGCTACACCCTTTGGCATAACGAACTTGTACACCAGTACCTGCAAGCAATGAACGTATCCCTGCAAGAGGGGTAACCCCGTCTTTATTGTCACGGCTCCATGTATAATCTCCAAACTGTACCTGGTCCGCATTAGGCCCTATAACTGCTATCGACTTCAACTTAGAAGGAACAAGTGGCAGTAAATCCCCGTCATTTTTCAACAGCACAACCGATTCATCTGCAATACGACGTGCCAATTGCCTGTTTTCAGAAACATGTAACTGGTCCGCCTGTACCACTTTTCCATAAGGATTCTCAAAAAGGCCAATCCGAAATTTTGCAAGTAATACTCTATATACAGCCGTATCGACTAATGCCTCATCTACTTTTCCTTGTTCTATCAAAGGAACCAGATAAGGATAGCATTCACTGGATGCCTCCACATCTAGTCCTGCAGTAAGTGCTTGCACGGCAGCTTCTGATAAAGTTGATGCAGTATGATGAAAAGTATGTAACATATCAATAGCTCCCCAATCGGAATATACATACCCCCCAAATCCCCAACGGCGACGCAAAACTTCCGTCAGCAAATAATAAGAAGCTGAATTAGGAATTCTATTCCAAGAATTATAAGTAGACATAACAGCTTGTATCGGTAAAGTCGTTATAACTCGCTTGAACGGATACAAATAAACATCATGTAACTCGCCTATACCACAATGAACAGAAGCCAAATTCAATCCTCCCGTCGGATTGCCATGCGGACCATAATGTTTCAACATGGGCGAAATTCCATTATCCAAATATCCCCTTACCTCTTCACAAGCTAAAATTGCATTCAAAAACGGGTCTTCTCCGTAACTCTCTTCCACTCTGCCCCAACGCATATCCCGAACCACATCAATGCAAGGCCCCAGTACTTGCCGTATGCCTTGATAATGTAACTCAGCAGATATTCCAGCTGACTTCTGATAAGCTAATGAAGGATTAAAGGTGGCTGCCAGAGCTATATTCTGAGGATAAATCACAGAACCCTCATGGACAGAGCCATGTAAAGACTCTCCTATCGTGAAAATCGGTATACCGAGCCGAGTATGCTTCAACATATATTCCTGAATCCGGTGTAAATGCTGATGGCAGCTTTCACCCGTAAGAGGAAAACCTTCAACAAATCCCCAACACTTGTCCTGAACAAAATCTTTCAACTTTTCCTCATTCAGCATTTGTCCGTCAAATATATGTCCAGAATGAATATGACGTATCTGAGCTACCTTTTCTTCCAAATTCATTCTTTGCAGTAAATCGACTGCCCTAAGTTCAGGAGAAAGTTTCGCATTTTTATAAGGTTGCGCCTGCAGAGGTACCAAACTTACTCTGCCAAGTAGGAAAACCATAACAATGATATTAAAAATCAATTGTTTTCTTTGCATATAAATATTCTTATTAAAGATAGATGTTTATTGTTTTTTTAACCATTTCTCCACTTTAGCCACCATCGGGATCTCATAATAATACATCCAGTCGCTATTGTTTGTTTTGGCTGCTAAATGATTATGTCCGTTCATATCTAAAACATATCCATCAGGATTCTGCATAAAACGTGTTTTGGAATACACTTCCTCCAAGCATTTGCGCATCACTCTAAAGTAAGTACACTCATCACAAACTCTTTGTAAGGCAGCTTTTCTGTCTGTTTCACTATCGGCGGTATCATATCTATGCAATGCTAGCAACAGACGTGTAGAATAATTCTGCAGATAATTGATTTGTTCATAGACATCCAGTGTATAACGACCACGCAAAGCATATATTTTTGCAGACTTCACCCCTCTATCTATCCTTATAAACCTTTTAGCCTCCTGAAATGCTTTATCAATCTTTTCCTTATACATACGACTCCACTCCCCAGGTTTACCACTGTCAGGAAGTTCAATTAGACTAATCAGTGTATGAGGAACACCCGATGCAGGGTTACGACATCCAGCCACGGCTAGTGCCCCATCATAAAAATAAAGAGCTTCTTCCAGTTCATCTAGAAACTGCATACGCCGATCGGTAGAGCGAAAACCAAATTCACGTTGTGCATGTGCCTTTTTAAACTCTTCTACTGTACGTCCTTCTGGATTCCAGCCAAACTCTCCTTGTGCAATATAACCACGCCATACAGTTTCCAAATGTGGAGAGCCATCATCCCAACTTGTAGCCAAAATTCCTTCTAATTGATTCTGTGCTACCAAACGACTAAATCCCTTAATATAGCCAGCTTTGGTATCTTCACGAGGCAATACAGGTGAGTTACCCGAAGAAGCAGCCGTTGCAGCCATCACACGAAGCCCCTTATCATGATACCACTTTAATATACGTTGATGTCCTGGCCTGGTAGCATCACGATAATTCCAACGCATATAAACGCAATCTTTAGGAAACAGGTCTATCACACTATCCAATTTCTGAGTATCCCAGTGGAGATCATCCGTATCATTATCCCCATGAGCCATATCCCACAGACCACCATATTTCAAAGGCATATCATCCCAAAAGATAGGAATACGCCCATTACTCTTAGCAAAATCACAGACCTTACGCAACCATCCCATTTGAAGTTCAAAAGCACTTTTATCAGTTGCTTTACAACGCTCATCAATTCCGATAGCCATTGTTTCGTCACCACCGACATGTAGAAAACGTCCATAAGGCATAGCCTCTAGCGCATCACGATAAAGATCAAATTGGAATTCATAAGTTTTGGGATTAGTAGGACAAAACTCCCAATCACTGGACGGATTCTCACGTAATTCCCAATGATGTTTCAAGATGAAGCCTGCATGTCCTAATCCTTGTACCAAAGGGGATATTTCTACATTCCTTTCTTGAGCATAACGGCAGATAGCCTGCATTTCTTGTTTACTGATAGCATTCCCAGCAGCCACCTCAGGTCGACGAGTATACCTCAGTTTATCCTCAAGTTCCCAAATAACAGCATTTATTTTATATCGTGCCAAGCGATCAATGGCACGATAATAATATTCCGTTCGGTCTAAATGATGTTTGACATCAAAATGAACAGCACGATAGGATATAGCCGGATAATCCGTTATCGTCATCTCTGGAATAGGTATACGAAAATCCCTACTATCTTCCATTAGTTGTTCAAGTGTCTGGCAACCATAAAAAAGCCCCTTCATTGTTTTAGCAGATATAACAACCTTATTTGCAAAGACTTCCAACAAATATCCTTCCTCAGAATCTGGGACATTTTCTAGCGAAATCCTTAGGATAAGAGGAGTCCCCTCTTTAGCTGCATATGGCAAACCATTCAATAAAGTCCCCACAACCGGAACAGATGCTCCATTTTCAGTCTTTATATAAGTTAGTTCTCTATAATCCAACCCTTTCCCACCTTTCAATTTTACGTCTTGGGGTTTGGGAATAATCTGAAATGCTTCTTTCTGCTCTTTCTGAAATATCTCTATAGTATTCTTCGAAAACAAATGTTCAGCAAACAACAAAGTAAAAATAAAGAGGAATATTCTCATAAAATAACTATTTATTTGTCAATACAATACTAACTGGATAATGGTCGGAAATTCCTTCCAAACGTTCGACTACCCCCAATATACACCGATGCATCAATGAGGGAGAAACCAAAATATAGTCCAAACGCGAACGCAAATCTGGTAGTCGCTCATCTTCCACTTTCCAACGATAACGGAAAGCAGAAGGATGTGTCATCCGTTTTTCAGCCGGACGTACCAAACGTCCAATCGGATCATCCATTCCAGCAGCCAAAAATGATGAAATAACAGACAAGTCGAATTTTCCATCATTCAAATTATTATAAGCTGGTCGAGAAGCATCCCCCCGTTTAATATTTCTAATCCATGTTTTATGAGTTATTATCTCGTCAGCATCCAATGGAGATATTGCATTGAAATCTCCTGCCACAAAATAATCTTCCAGTTTCAAGCTATCCACATAGCTAATAATCATTTTAGCCTCCTTTTGACGAAATTTCCAGTCGAAAGGACTCAGATGAGTGGCTATCACATCAATCCCTGCTGTACGTACATGCAACATTCCATGCCAGAATCCTTCCATACGCCTGCATACTACTTCAATAGGTGTTTTAGACATAACCCCCAACGGATACCCATCCTCTTTCTGTAAAGCTGTATGCATATAACCACATAGATTTCCTAAAATCTCCAAATCATGAGCTTTAAATCCCACTAATTCTGTAAGCACCAAGATATCAGCCTCATTTTCCTTAGCCCACTCCACAAATCTTTCATATCGTAAGGAGTCTTTATCAAAACCGTCCCAAATATTATAAGACGTAATTTTGGTCTCTTGCCCACTTACCGAAAGGGAAATACCCCAAAATAAAAATAATAATAAAAACTTCGGTAATCTTATTTGTTTCATAATATATATTCTATTTTAAGTGTCCTTTTTTCACATCCAAAGTTCGAGGAATCCACACACGATACCTCACTTGCTTATCCCAAGTGTTGCCTGCTGATGCAAAATCGCAAAAAGAAATGTTGCGGTACATGCCAACTCCTTCCAAATCTGTACCGACGGTTACCGGCACCTTCAAACGCATCCATGCAAAGCCAGGAACCGAATCCACCTCCGCCTTCACAATGCCGTCTTCACTGTCAACAACTAAAGTCTCATCCACAAAACCGTCATTGAATCGACTGTCACGTGCCAACACAATCGGCCCCCTGACTATAGCTTGCATCTGATTTTGTTCCAATAACCTGGCAGGCATATCCAGAATAATTTGAATATGATCTCCTTTCTTCCATTTGCGAGTAATAGCATGATAAGTTCCGGGACAAATATCTTTCAATTCTTCTCCGTTCAAAGTAATTACGGTCTGTGCACTCCAAACCGGTACACGCAAGTGTAAACCAAAAACATTCTCCTTTGTAACATCTATCGTAATATCTATCACATTTGACACAGGATATGTAGTATGTTGTTTGACAAGAACCTTATTATGTCCATTTTCCAAAGAAGCGGACATGTCGCCATAATAGTTTACATAAACTTCATTTCCCATTTTTTTTACTGCAAAATCGGGTATCAGTGCAAAAGCTCTCGGACCATTGGCATTACAACAATTAATATGCATACCACACTGTTCTTCTCCTTCGCAACGATGCCCTTCCATGGGACTGTACTTTGCAATTTGAGAAGCATCATCCTTCAGGGCAGCCATTAATGCATTATAAAGGCTTTTCTCAATCTGGTCCGCATAAAAAGGATTTCCGGTCAGCGCCAGCAATTTGTCACACAATTGCATCCAAGTAAACGTAACACAGGTTTCCATCGTATGATACGTAGGGGAAGTTTGATATTTTCGTCCGCTATACCAAGATTCAAAAGCACTCCCCGAACCGGCTACGTTAATTTCAGTATTTGCTATATCATTCACCGTTTTCTGCACAGCATCCAAATATGCGGCATTGTGCGTCACCTTGTAAAGTTCAAGCAAACCAATATAACAGGACATCATTTCATAAGCCTTTTGTCCATTTTCAGGCGAGAACCAGTCGAAAGGATGTGGAAAACGAGCTGCAACAGGTACTCCGTTAATTGCTTTCGTTATAAGCTGTGGTCCTTCAGGTGTTTCCCATTGAGCAACGATATATTTAGCAAACTGCAAATATTTATAGTCGCCGGTATACTTATATAAATACATTACCGGCTCGAGAATGGAACTGCTTGCCATTCCATAGTAATTGCCTGTGGTTACAATATTCGTTCCACCTTCTCCAACTTGGGTCATCAAATGGTCTATAACTCTGCATGCTGCATTCAGCGCTTGTTTTTCTCCTGAAATTTCATACCAAGAAAGCAATCCCAATGTAGTATATTTCCGTCCCCAAATGTCCCAACTTTTAAGTTGGGCATCCAGGCGATAATTTCCTATATATCCATCTGGTTGTTGAGTACTTATTATGTCATCCACACTCTTTTTAATCTTGGCATATAGCGCCACACTATGATTATAACGATAGGAAGCAATCGCTCCTTGCACCCACTTACCCCAAAATTCCGTCTGCCACGATGCCGTATCATTTTTCGTCCGAAAAGGAGCAGTCAAATGATCAACATCCTGCAACTGTACACGAGTCCTTATACAATCCTCTATGCGCCCCCCTACATATCCTCCAATCTGCACACTCTCCATCTTCAACTTTGTCTGAGCATAAAGTGACGAAGTGAATAAAAAAAACAATATTATCAGTTTCTTCATATAAAAAACATATCATTATTTAAAAATCATATTTCTCACTTCCATTTGCACATTGGCAACACTTCCGAAATCTAGTCTCAAATGATCTCCCGCATTGCCCCAACCGGCCTTTTTAATTATAGCCGAATAATCATAAGAAAATGTAGTCCATTCTTTAGCGGCAGGTACCGTTACTACTTGCTGATAAGGTCCGGGTGCTTGTCCACGGGGCATAAAGAAAATCTGAAAACTCATCTTCTTAGTAGATTTATAACGAAATACGAGCGTAGTACCTCTCGGTTGCTGTGCCAGTTTTGTATAGACATAAGGATCATTGCCTGACGTCATTATTGTATACTCGTTCTTCATCGGAGTATTATAAGTCAATGTCATCATATTGAGAGTTCCATAATAAGAAGAAAGTATATATTCAGCACCCGGTATAACTTGATCTTCCTGCGTTAGTAATGGAGTAATTGTCACTGTTTGAGAAGCAGATTGGTTACCATCCTCCTTATTTACAGCATAAATCGTAATGTCAACGGGTTTCTCAATAGCCAAATTGGTAATGTTTTCCGATTTTGTTTCCGTTGCATCAAATCTGACTTCCTGTTCTTTATGAGTTTTATCAATATAATTCAACACCAATTCCACCCCTACATTCGTCTCATTAGTCCAACTAACAGTAGCACCTTCACTAATGGGCTCCACATTCACAGTACTAATTACATAATCCTTCGCTTCACTCTTATCTTTGGGTATTCCCTTCACAGTTATCGGTTCTGAAACAGTACCATCATACCCACAAGCAACCAGTGTAAACTCATATTCATCAATGTCAGTAAAACCTCCAACAATAGCTCTCACTCTCTTGGGGTCCTCAGGAGCAGTACTAAACTTACTTATTTTCTTTTTCAGCACCTTGCCTTCTTTGGTTTGGTAAGATACTAACGTATAGTAATAATTATCATTTTCCGGTTTGTCCCAACTAAAAATGACAGAAGCAACAAAAGGCTCGCACTGGGCATTGCGGATAGGTTCTAAAGAAATAAGATTCTCATGAGCATCATCACATCCCCATACCCCAAAAGATATGAATATCAGAAACAATATATGTTTTTTCATACAAAATATTTCATTTTTAAATTATACAATAAGTTTTTACCAATTTGGATTCTGCCAGTTTTCACCGGTAAATTTCTGCATTTTAGAAACTTCAGACTGTTTAATAGGATAAAGCAGATATTTCTCAGCACTCGTACTTCGAGAAGGTAACTTAATGCGTTCATAAGAAAAGCCATTGCCAGAACGTGTAATTTTCATACCAGTAACAAAACCATCTGTCTCAGAAAGTATCTTCCAACGACGTACATCAAAATAACGATGTCCCTCAAAAGCCAGCTCTACACGGCGCTCGTTACGGTAGCGTATTTCAAACTGATCTTTAGTCAATCCCTCTGGCAAAGCAGGCATACCTACACGTTCTCTCACTTTATTCACCGCTTCCCGAGCTGTCATACCTGAAACCTCAACGTCAGGACCAGCACTCTGGTAAGCCGCTTCAGCAAAATTTAAATAAAGTTCGGCCAAACGGAAAATACGTACAAAACCATCGGCACTAGTAGAAGTATTTGATTTATAATTATTGTATTTCCGCAGATAATATCCTGTACGAGTGTAACGTACATCAGTTACTTTTTCAGAAATGCCACAATTACCACCTACGTAAGTTTCCACTTTCTTGGCTGTATTATCCAAATAGCGAGTAGCACCATTATAGTAAATGGAAGCATAAAAACGTGGGTCCCTATTTTCATACGGATACTCTGGATCATAAGAAGATGCCGTATTAAGAATAGGACGCAAATGTTCAGCATCCTGATAACCCAAGATAGGCTGTGTACCATCTATCATCTCGTAACAGTCCACCAATTCTTGTGAGGGACAAGAGCCTGCCAATTCCATACCTTCTTGCATAGGAGTACCGGCATATTTCCAAATAGCAAGCCGCTTGGTAGATTCCAAAATAGTCTCTTTATCCATAGAACGACTAGGATCAGAACGGGTAATGAAATAATTTTCATAAACATTTTGTGCCAATGTCGGATCAGGCACAATGGAATAAAGTTCCAAGCCATGGGATAAACATTGATCAAGTGCATTTTTAGTTATCTGTGCTGCCTTCTCCCATGTATATGAACTATTTCCTCCACCATTAAATAAAGGACTTGCGGCATAAAGAGCAGTCTCTGACTCTATAGCATAAGCTACGGCACGTGTCAATTGCCCACGTTGTCCATCATCTATCTGCCAACGAAAACCGACAGTAGATCCCTCAGACTCTGCAGTTTTCAGAGCCTCCTCACATTCTGAGATGATAAAATCAGCACATTCCTCAAATGTGGCACGCCTATCAGATGAAAAATCATGGGTTACTTCATAAGGTGTATCCATCAAAGGTACTCCACCGTAGAGCTTAACAAGTTGTAAATAATAAAAAGCACGTGCTACACGCACCTGAGCAATCCATCCATTTTTCTCTACAACATCAAAGTGATAGGTAGCTACTTTAGGATCATTAATATTGATCAAGAATGTATTGCACCGGCGTATTCCCTCAAAATAATGACTCCATGGATCCATACAATAAGAAGTCATAGGGTTATACTCCGGAGTGGTATATCCTTTATACCAATCGGAAACAATGCCACTTTGTGCGTCGGAAGCATCATGAGCTTCATCACAAAAAGATGCTAAAAAAGGCATCACACTTGTCCCATAATCCAAAGAAACTTTGGGCATATAGTTAATACAGTTACTATAGTAGCTGACTGTTCGCTCATAACGTCCGAAAATGTCTTGCATAGCCACACGTCCGTCATTGTCAATATCAAGGTCGGCACACGAAAAAGCTGTAAATACTACAGCAATCGCCGTAAATAATTTCGCTATTTTTTTCATATTCTATAGCTGATTAAAAAGTAAGATTTACTCCAAAATTAAAAACTCTGTATTGCTGAAAGGTTCCCAAATTTGCAATTTCCGGATCAATATACTTGGAACGCATATTGTCAATTGTAAAAAGGTTCTGTCCGGAAAGAGAAATACGGATTCTCTGTGCCATTACTTTCTGTGAGATATGCACAGGTAAAGTATAAGCAATTTCAGCATTCTTTAGCCGTAAATAAGAGGCATCCATAATAAAGAAGCTATTAGGCTGATGATTCGTAGATTCCTTTAATGAAAGTGCAGGATAAGTTATTGTTTCTCCATTGTTCCAGCGTTCTTCAGTCCAGGCATTCAAATGTATATCATTAAAAACACCCTGATAGGCCGATTCGTAAGCTCCTACTCCTTCAATGACAGTAGTAACTTTACCTGCTCCCTGGAACATAAAGTTTAATTCCCAGTTTTTAAACCTCAATCCACCGGAAAGGTTGTAATATTGACGAGGATATTTACTATATCCAACAGGAGCTTTATCCTTTTCATCAATTACTTTATCTCCGTTCAAGTCTTTATAAATAAAATCGCCCACACGAGGGGTTCCAAAAGCATAGCTCAAGCCACTTTTTTCCAACTCGTCCCTAAAGTTAAACATACCATTACCGTTACTATAATCTATAATATATCCCCAATATTGTCCACGACTATAACCTTGTGTCTTATAAGGATAAGTATAGCCTACGTTTTCGGCTTCCATTACGTCAATCACTTTATTTTTGTTATAACTGAAAGCTCCTCCCAGATAGAATGACCAGTGCTTGTTTAACAACTTACTATACATGGCAGAAAGTTCAAATCCTTGATTTTCCATACGCCCTTTGTTCAGTTTTGGGTAATTCTCCAAAGCAATACCTTGATATTCGGGTACTAATTCCCCACTGCTGACAAGCATATTGTCACAAATGGATTTATACCAGTCAAAAGATACAGTAAGCCCCTTGAAAAACCCTAAATCAAAACCATAGTTTTGTTTTTTCATCTTCTCGGCTGAAAGCAAAGGATTTCCTTTCAAACCTTCATTACCTTTTACGTCCATATAATCTTCATAGAGCATTCGTGCATTTCCCAATTGGTCATTAGCTGTCACTCCATAAGAAATACGCAGTTTCAAAAGGTCTAGCCATCGCAAATGTTTCAAAAATTTTTCATCCGATACAATCCATGAAACAGAAATGGACGGAGTAACCATGTAGCGATGATTCGGATGAAACTGCTCGGAACCGGAATAGCCCAAATCCGCTTTCACAAAATAACGTTCTTTATACCCGTAAGTAGCACTTCCACCTATACTTCTGCGTTTATAAGGCAGCATCTGTGCACCTTGTAAACTTTCGGTCTCCAGTTGCTGATAAAAAATATAAGCCAAAGCAGAAATACTATGTGCACCAAACATATGATTATAATTGGCATTAGCATAAAGATTCAAATTATAGTAGGATGTAGAATTTTTAGCATATTGCAAAGCCGAATTTGTATTGGTACCTTTCAATATAAAATTCAAGTCAGTCGGATCACCATTCATCACATAACGTTCAAAATCCTGTGTAGTTTTTGTCTGATTGGCTGAATTAGTCTGATATGCCATCAGTCCTGTCACACTAAGACCTTTCACTAACATTCCTAAATCGGCTGTCAGTCCTGCCTGAGCATTAATATTTGTTACAAGATTCTTTATATATCCCGATCTGTTCAACATTCCGTAAACCGGTGTCTTTTCACTATCATGAGTAACAACCTGACCACCATTCTCCAGAAGATTACCATCAGCATCAATACTAGGCGTTAAAGGACCATACATCGTTGGCGGGAGATTAAAAATATGATTATAAATATCTGCATTCGCATAACCAGTAGTTTTATTTAAGTTAATATTACCACTCAAACGCATAAAACCACTCAAATAATCATTAATCTTCACATCTATATTAGACCGGAAATTAAAGCGGTCATTCTTGGGAGTCGGGTCATACTTAGTAGTCGCTTCATCAGCAGTCTTGAAAGGCAATGATTGATGCATATAGTTTATGTTAGAGTAGTAGCATACCCGTTCGTTTCCTCCTCGCACACTTACTCCAGCTCTAGTCATCCACGTTACAGGTCGTATGAATTGATCATACCAATTATTATCAGGATATGCAACATTGTCCCCTCGTTCATAATGCTCCATCTGTTCTTTCGTAAACTGTGAATACGAACCAAGTCCATCGTTTACTCCAGCCTCATTTCTCATCCGGGTATAGTTGGCTGCATTCACAAAAAGAGGTTTACGTGTAGTCTGCTGTAATGATTGGTCAAAACTCACATTAACTTTTGCTTTTCCTACCAGGCCTCGCTTAGTCTTAATAGAAATCACTCCATTAGCACCTTGTATTCCATAAATCGCAGTAGTGGAAGCATCTTTCAAAACAGTAACAGATTCTATTTCATCCGGTGTAATATAAACATAGTTCACATTAGGACTAATTACACCATCTATAAGAATCAACGGCTTAACTCCGTTAATGGTAGAAAGCCCCCGTACCAACAAAGTAATAGCATTAGAGGTAGAACTCTTGGTACCCTGTCCCAACTCAGCATCTTTTTCCATAGTAATCATCCCGGAGAATCGTCCAGCAAAAGTTTTTCCCAAGTTCGATTCGGGAGATTTGTCCAATACTTCTCCACTAACGGTGGACACTGCACCAGTCAATGCACGCCGGGAAACAGTAAGATATCCTAAATCTATTTTTTCATCCAAAATTTCAGAACTCCCTTGTAAAACTATATTTTTTTCACGAGCAGCTCTTTCTACGGAAATCTTTCTATTTACAAACCCTACATACGAAACTGTGAGATATTTACTTCCATCTTTAAGTTCAATATTATAAGCACCATTTTGATCTGTTAAGAATTCATCCCCGTCTTTTTCTGATTTTATCTGTACTCCAGGTAAAGGATTACCTGTCTCATCCAATACAACTCCTTTTAATTGTACCGGTACAATTATCTCGTGTGCTGCAAGTTGAGGAATACAAAGACCTAAATATCCGCAAGCCAGCCATATTGCAATTTTATTTTTCATGCAAATCATTATTTAATACTTTTCAAGGTTATTATACTTTTCCTTATTATATTACCATCCGGGATTTTGCCATTTATCTCCGGTCACTGCTTCCATACGATTTACCTCATCTTGGGGAAGTGGCAGCAGCAAATCTCTATTCTGAGCACCTCCGCGCTCTTTGGTCCAAATATTGTAACGCTCATAAGCAAATGTTCCATCCTCTTTTGGGGTGATCTTCATACCGGTGAGCCATGTACAAGTCTCACGTAAATCTCCATCTGTTTTCTGCCACCGACGCAAATCAAAATAACGTATTTCTTCCCAAGCTAATTCTACACGACGCTCGTTCTTTATACGAAGCAATAGTTCATCTTTATTCAAACCTACCGGTAAAGCTGGCATTCCTACTCTATCACGCACAACATCAGCCACAGCTTTTGCTTCAGCCATATGTCCACTCTCAGCCGCAGCTTCGGCTAAATTCAGGTAAATTTCAGCTAAACGGAAAAACTTCCATGGTATCAAACTTCCCTGATTAGTGGCACTCATTTTAGGAACCACCGTTTTACAATGATAATATCCTGTACGTGAACGAGTACGATCACTTGGGTCTAAGCTTATATGATGCCTACCACCTTCATAAATATCCACGTTCCATATTTTTCCATTATCCCAAACAATCTGATCACCATTACACAAAGCTGTTTCGTGTAAACGCGGATCACGATTCACATATGGATTATTAGGATCATATAATGTATTGTTGATATTATAATTAGGTTGTAAATGTCGTTCATCCAAATAAGGTTTATTCAAATTCAATACTGGTTGTCCATCTAGTGTTTCAAATGCATCGACTAGTTCCTGTGTGGGGCACGTTGCACATTTAAACGTATTATCCATGCCACAGCCAATATAACCAATGTGCCAGATATGATGCTGTATAGATCCCATAGTTCCAGTTTTAGCATGCTGCCAAATGGTTTCTTTATCACGTGGTGTAACAGCATAATCGGCAGCAGAAGCTACGATTTGTCTGAATGCCGCTCCTTTTCCATCACCATATGTATTGATATCAGTACATGTCGTAAAAAGTTCATAACCATTCTCTGTCAACGCCTTTAAAGCTGCTGCATTTATTTGGTATGCTTCTTCCCAATAATCATTTCCTTCATTGAAAAGAGGACTTGCCGCTACCAGACTCATACGCGATTTAATAGCCCAAGCCAAAGCTTTAGTAGTGCGCATTGCTTCAGATTTGGTAGTTACTCTCCACGGCAACTCAGCGCAAGCAATGCCTGCATCACAATCCTTTATGATAAATTCAACTACCTCATGAACGGGTAAACGTTTTAAGCCAGAAAAGTCTGCATCAAAAGCAGCAGTAGTTTCCAATACCGGAATCTTTCCAAACCAACGAACTAGTTCTGAATAGAAGAAAGCGCGCAACACACGTGCTTCTGCTCTATAACGTTCGCGTTCTTGTTCACTATTAACAGCTGCATTATCAATAATTTCCAAGAATTGATTGCATAAGTATATTTGATTCCATGATTTAGCCCAATAAGCCCCATTATTACTTGACGATTCGCCACTCATATCACGTACCGGATGAGAACTTACATTTCCTACTCCGTTATATATTTTGGCTATTCGAGTATTCTGCCCATCATCAGAACTCCATCCATCATCACTAGCAGCAACGAGCAACGTTTCAAAGTGATGACTGGTATATCCTTTTAGTGGAACATTATTATAACAAGAGTTCAGCAAAGCTCCCACTTTATTCGGATCTGCCACAATCTCTTCCATCGTCAATGAACCATCAGGAGCTATATCTAGCACATCTACACAAGAAGAAAACAATCCAATCGTGGTAAACAAAGACAATATAATTACATTTAATTTCATACTGTTCTATTTTTCATTATACTTAAAATGTTACATTGGCACCAAAACTCACCATCTTAGTCACAGGATATGCAGTCTCACTGCTTTGTTCCGGATCAATGGAATTAAGTTTCATCTTTTTAAAGGTCAGTAAATTATTTCCACTAACATATATTCGCAATTTCTGAATTTTTATCTTTTCCAAGAGCAGCTTAGGTAATGTATACCCCAACTCTATATTTTTCAATCGCAAGAATGAACGATCCATGACAAAAAAATCATTTGCTGTCATACTGGTAGTTGTATTAGCACTCAGTGCAGGATACTCAATTTTTCTCCCACTATTATAGCGTTCTGCCGTCCATGCATTCAGATGATAACCTGTATAAAATCCAACCAAACCGATCTCTGTCACACCGAAATTTGAATAATACTTAGAAACTTTAGCCACACCTGAAAAAAGAAAGGAGAAGTCTAAATTTCGCCAAGACAAGTTTCCTGAAAAGCCATAAGTTATACGTGGAATATTACTATATTTAATTGGTGATATATCTTCCAGATCAATGTCTCCGTCACCATTCACATCTTTATAAAGAAGATCACCCATACGGGGAGTACCAATCTTATATGTTTTCTTTGCCCACTCCAATTCTTCTACAGTATTGATGTATCCATTACCGTTAGAGTAATCTATCTTATAACCGAAAATCTGCCCTATACTATATCCTGTTTTACGATAAGGATAAGCATATTCCTCTGGCAAACAGGTTTCATCAATGTAGTCAATTTTATTTTTATTATAAGAAAAATTTCCTTTTACTCCAAATGAGAAATCTTTATTAAGTTTCCTATTATAACCTACCTCCAATTCAAATCCACTGTTGTGAACCATTCCCATATTCACTTTAGGTAATGCACTTAACGGTAATCCTTGTAATTCCGGAACCGTACTGCGTTGAATCAAGATATCTTCTCTTCTTTCACGAAAATAATCAAAAGAAAAAGAGAGCTCATTAAACAATTGAATATCTACCCCATAATTCTGTTTATAAGCTATTTCCCAGCCTACATCCGGATTTCCCTTTTTATTGATACTAATAGACTGTCCACGTCCTAAAGAAGGTATAACGCCACTCGCCATTTGTATATCATCCAAATAAAGAAAACGATTACTTCCCAATTGGTCATTACCTACTTTCCCATAAGAAGCACGTAATTTCAGATTAGTAATAGTCTTGTTTTTTTCCAAAAAACGTTCATTACTAACGACCCATCCGGCAGAGAACGCAGGGAAGAAACCGAAACGTTTCTTTTTGGCAAACTGTTCAGAACCGTTATACCCCAGATTTACTTCCATTAGATATTTCATATTATAGGCGTAAGTAGCACGTGCAGAAATTCCCAACATATTGTAAGGCAGATCAGCAGCATATTGTTGCCAACTGTCACGCTGCACCAATGCCATACCAGTCACACGATGTAATCCAAAATCACGTTCATAATTAATTGAATATTGAAGATTCAGATAATAGTTGGTACTTGCAGTCTTGGACAAATTAAGGGCATCGTTCTGATTGGACTGAATTTCGGTATAGTAACATCTATCATCTGGAGTGGTGGCCACGTGTACATCGTATTGATCATACAAACGTACTCCTTGACGAATAGTACGACTTTTAGTATCAAAAGCAGCCATAATTTTGGTACTCAGACCTTTCGTAATGAAATCCAACCCCCAATCCAAAGTAACAGATGAATTCAGATTAGAATTAGTCTGCTGACGGTATCCACGACGATTCAAGTCACCATAAATATTACGCCCACCTGTACCCGGCTGCGCAATGACCTCACCACCTGGTACCGGTGTGCCATCTTCTAACGTATAGCCTTCTGCTGTTAATGAACCAGGCTGTGTAGATGGTATGGACCAAATGTATGACATAGACTGTGCCACCATACTTGTTGTACTGGTATTACTGCCAAAAAGGTCTTTGGTCTGCGGACTATTCACTTTTTCTAAATAAGAAGCCAAGTTTAAAGAGAGTTTCAAGTTCTTGGCAATCTTATAATCTACATTAGCACGGAAATTATATCGGTCATTGCTGAATGCAGGATCATAACTCAACCGTTCCGTAGACTCAGTTTTTAATTGTCCTCCTTGTCCCATATAAGCTGCATTCAGAAAATAGGTTAGTTTGTCATTACCACCACTTAGATTTATGTTTACTTTTGTTTGTGGTGCCCACTTACGAAAGAACTCGCTCTGTACATCACGATCAGGATAAAACACGCGATCCTTTCCATTGCGATACATGTCTATCATATAATCTGTAAAAGGAAGATTATCCGCACTGGTTCCATCGTTCAAGAAAGCCTGATTACGCAACTCTGCAAATTCCCAAGAATGCACACGTGTAGGAGTAGTAATAAACCTCTGCAAACTATAATTGACCGATACACTGAGCTGTGACTTTCCGGCTTCTCCACGGCGTGTAGTTACCATTATCACGCCATTAGCACCACGCACTCCGAATACAGCCGTCGCAGAAGCATCTTTCAAGATAGATACAGACTGAATTTCATTAGGATCCAGCATACCAATATCTTCGCGAGGTACCCCGTCTATCAAAATTAAGGGTGATTGACCATTGGTGGTACTCACCCCACGCAAATAAATAGCTACATCATCTACACCAGGTTGCCCGGATGTCTGCAAAGCAGTCAGACCAGGTAGCCTTCCTGCTAAAGCAGTAGAAAGATTGGCAGCGGAATTTTGGGTAAGTTCAGCTGTTTGTACTGAAGCTACAGCCCCCGTAACAGTCACTTTCTTTTGTGAACCATAACCGACAACCACCACTTCTTCTAACGTTTGTGCATCTTCTATCAGCACTATGTGCAATTCTTTATCCGTATTTTTCACTATCACATTTTGGGTGATATATCCTATATAAGAGACTTTCAATTCTACAGGAGCCAAAACGTTCACAGAAAAATTTCCGTCTACATCAGTTATTGTTCCAGTGGCTGAATCAACAACAATATTAACCCCGATCAAGGGAATTCCATCCTTATCAACAACACGTCCTTTCAAAGGCGAACTTTGTTGCTGAAGCATATCAATCCTTTCTATTAAAGTAGAATTGTTTGCATAGCCATAGTTGGAAAACAGAGAGAGGGCAGCAATCAATAAAATAAAGCTGCTTCCATACCTAACAAATTTTACATTTTTCTTTTTATCCATAAGAGTAATACTTGTGCGTTCTTTATAGTTTTTTTTTAGAGAGAGAAATTCAAGATGTCATGATCTGATTATGCTTCCGACATCCACAAATAAATTCATAGTTTCTTTAGAAAAAATCATGTGTTCCATAATACATTTTATTTAAGTTTATACTAAGTCTTAAGACACGACAAAAGTAGACTTAGCATATAAAATATCGTTTCACTCTTGTAACATTATATAGCAATAAGGTAACTACAAGCATATTTCTGTTCATATTACCACTTATTTTCCCTTATTTCATAGACTTTTTTTCTTATAATATCCAAAGAACCGATAATAAGATAATATTCATAATCCATCACCGAATTTTTCTTCAGTCTTTCCACGCGTAAAGGAGCAATATAAGAAGTTGCACTGCTCAATGCATCTCCTTCTAAATCATTTCCATACCTACCAGCCAAAAAACGGGTAGCAGAAGGAGTATAAACACCTACCCCCCACAAAGAATCATCCACAAAAGCCATCCAGCATTCAGAGGCATCATCATAAGCTCCCCAGAAGTGTTCTGGATCATTTAATATCAATTGCTTCACCTCGGTTTGTCTGACAGATGCATTTGTAAACGGAGCACTACCAAAATAAGAATACAAATTCTTTAAAGCAGAAATAAGATATACGGCTGGAATCTCCTGATCCCTCTTCACTCCCTCTCCATAAATAGAATCAGTGCGTTGACATACGAGTTTGTTTCTCACCTTTATAACATTCCCTTTCAAAGTAGTCCATTGTTCCATTACTGCTTCTGCAGGACAATCGGCCATATCCCACAGCATAGGAACGCATTTGATGTATAAACTATTACCAGTCTTTTTATAGTCTAATATTTGCGCTCTGTTACACGCATAATCTCCAACTTGAATAGGATTCCAAGGCCAAGGTGACCACATCGGAGATTGTCCATCCTTTTGTCGATTTAAATCCCGTCCTGCATAATAAGCCTGCTGAATATAACGCCCTTCATCATGAATATTCACCAAATTTCGCGTTTCTGTCGCCCGAGAAATATAATATATAGCTCCTCCTCTCATTAAATCCTGCTTAATACATATTTCATCATTACTCAATCCAAATTCTTCATGTTCTGCCCCTTCTTTTTCTTTCGTATTATTACCTGGAGTCCATCTGCAAGAAAGTAGACAAAAGACTAATAGACAAACAATTATTAATTTATTTTTTTTCATATTTTTATTGATTTTTTATTTGTTAGCACCTCTTATTTACACAATGGCTACTTTAATCTATATTTATAACTCTGAATCTCTACTGGTCCCAATAATCCAGATGGCTGCAAAGGAGAATTTTCTGTCCATATTGACTGGTTTGTCCAAGTTCTGCGATCTTCTTTTGGTAGAGAAAAGTCACCTATAAGACGGTTCTTCCAATTATTTACCACCTCTATCTGAAGCTCATTCTCACCTTTTCTCAAATATTTCTTTATATTCAAACGGTGAGGGTATGTCCAAACACCGCCAACATACTCTCCATTCAACCAAACACGGGCCATTACCATTACTTTACCTAAATCAATATAGACTTCATCTGCCGGCATTCGTTCCAAATCAAAAGTATGAGTATACATCACACTTCCCGAATAATATTTGATTCTTTCATCCTCATTTTTACTCCAATCTTCCAGTTTATCTAAAACTATAATCTCAGAAGGCCCACGCTTTTCAGAATTGAATGCTAAATTCCAAGGACCTTCTAATGTCCGAAGACAAACTTTCTTCGGATAATTATTCCCTACTTCGCAACAAGGCTTTTCCTTAAAAATCACAAATATGCTTTCTAGCGGTTCCAAGACAAGAGGAACCTTTATCCCTTCCGCAACTTGACTGAATTCTGGTAAAACTCGAATTTCCGAAGTTTGCGGATTCCAGGCCTCCGGCTGCTTATCATAGATCCTGAATATAGGAGCTACTGTAATTTTCTCTTCCGAAGAATTGGACAGAAAATAAATATCCGCATCCTCCAAAGTACGATGGATGAACAACAATGATGAATCAGCTTCAGAGACCTTAAAGTCCGGAGTAAGTTGCATATTTTCAAAGATTTCTGCTAAGCTGCACCCATCTTCATATACAATTCCTTTCCCCAACATATAGGCTTGCGTTTTTTCTGTAGGTCTCCACATCTGCAAAGCTATTTCTTCCAATTTTTTGTCTGCTTCAGGGTATCCTTCCATACTTGGTGACCGTCTTGGAGCAGGTCCTAAAATAGTTAACCCTTCCATAACCATTTCTTTCAGCTTAACTAATAATTCTGGTCGCATCGTTTCTTGTTTAGGTAATACTAACACACGATATTCCATACCACTGTCTAGTACTAATTTACCCTCCCGGACAGTAGCATATTTCATTAAAACCTCTGCATTTATATAATCAAAAGAGTAACCTTTAGGAAGGGGCGGATCGCAAACTCCTGTCATCTTCGGAACATCTTCTCCTATGAAATAAGCCACATCTGCGACATAACGTCCTTGTTGAAGCATAAAGTTACACCTCTTCAAATAATCCGCAAAAACATCCATTTGATAAAACCAAGTGTTTTTTCGATTAAATTCATTCCCAAACCATGCCGCTAAACCCGGTTCTTTGTCTTCATAAGCCTGATGTATATAAAGATGAAGCAAAGTTGCATTAATCCCTTCAGTAAAAAAACGGTCAACTCGTTGTTTCATAATTTGAGGATAGCGACTGAATACCGGTCCTCCACTAGTACACGATTCCGCCCAAATCTTCCGTTTACCATAAATATGGCCACACGAAGATGCCGCTCTGTTTTCAATATCCCCCAAGGAACCTTCACTCCAGAATTCTCCTGATATCTCATCCGACTGTCCGCCATATTGCAGAAATTCTGCCGGGAATCCCCAATGACCATAATTTTCAAGCCATGTCGTTAATCCATGTCTGTGAGCCCAGTCCCGCAATCCACCTACATAATCATAAGCTACACAATCTGCTACAAATCTGCGCAGATCCCACAAGAAACGGTCTGAACAATCTTTATTATCTACAACAACTCCTTTCATTACAGGTAGATAAGGAAGCGGTGAATAACCATAACGTTTTGTGAACAACTCAATAAATTCATCCGTCCAATTCTGCGAACCGGTTTCATAACTGTCTTCCACAATAATATTAAATGTATTTCTGTCATCTGGTGGAATACGTTTCAAAATTTCACCGATAAATGCATCCAAGTGTTTGTAAATATGCTTTCGGCTCATTTTATCTACTTCCAGTCCCGTAGCTTCCAATGTGGCCGGGCTGTTGGTTACTCCGGTAGGTTTCATTGCTATCCGCGAAATAATCCATTTTCCTTCAGGAACATCCCAAACAAGTTTCCCTTCTCCATTCAGACAAGCTGTAATATCCAGTACATTCTGAGAATTCAAGGTCCAAATATCCGATGTTGATTCCGGCTGCGTACTCCACATATACTCACCCCACATTGGTAATGGTTCCTGAAACATTTTACTTAAAGATTTCTCGGCAAATCGTTCTACCATGGGCCTTTCGGACAATATTATCGTAATCTGCCCTTCTCCTTCTTTATCCAAGCTTATGTGGTATTCTGAAGCTTCTGTTTCAGGAAGACTCAATACAATAGGTGCATAGGGTTCAAACCCTACATGTAAGGCAGGATTACTCCTGTCTATCTCAAAAGTTTTCAGTAGTTTATAGGAATTTTGTTCTTTAACGTAAAGAGTTCCATGTGTCTTAACCGGAGTATTTACTTCAAAACTTATGCTCCTAATCATACTCCTCTGCTCAAGCTTCAAGTCAGCAGCAAGACTGGCATTCTCCTTTTTATCCAATACCCAACTCTTCTGATATTCTTCTTTCCGAAATGCCGGATATGCTATTACACGCACATCCTGCATATCTTTTCCGAGTTTGGGCAAATCAAGAACTTTTCTACCAGGGCCCGATATCTCCATTTCCATAGAAACCAGATTACGCATCGCCTCTTCCGGTTTTACCCAAGGTCCCCCTGATTGGCTCCAACCTGGACTATTAAAAATACCTATCTGTATTCCTAATTCACCGGCTTTCTTTAATGCTACATGAAGTACCTTCCACCATTCCTCCGAAAGAAATTTTACATTTCCTACCGGTACTCCATCGACTCCAATAAATCCGATATAAGCACGTTTAATACCCACTTCATGCATCGCCTGCAAATCATGCACAACTCCTTCCTCTGAAAGATTGTCTGATATCCAATACCAATAAACCGCCAACTGTACAGAATCGGGAACTAGTTTAAATCCCTTTTCTATCATAGACCACTCTTGGGCCTCACCTGGAACAGCCCTTAAAAAAACTACCGCCCAAATTAGCAATAGTCCAAACAGATTCTTTAACTTCATGCCTGTTATTTTTTTATTTCAGGCACAAAGGTAGATGATGCTCGTATAGAAAGATGTCACACTAGTAACATCAAATAATACTCAAGTAACATTCTGACCACTTTTCTCTAGATATTGTGTAGGAGTAATGCCAAATTGTTCCTTAAAGACACGGGTGAAATAACTGGGGGTATTGAACCCTACAGTATAAGCCACCTCAACAATCGTATAGCGATTCTCAAGCAACAACTGAGCTGCTTTTTTCAAACGTATAGTTTTTACAAAGTCCGTGGGTGATTGTCCGGTTATGGCCTGCAACTTTCTATATAAATTCATACGGCTCATCATTACATCCTTACTCAAATCGGCAATACTATATTCGGAATTACTTAGATTTTTTTCTATACATGCCAATATACGATTCAATAAGTCTTCATCCAAAGGAGTAATTGTCAGTTTTTGAGGATTTACCTCTATGTTCTGCTGAAATTCTTTCTGACGTTGCAATTGTAAAGCCAAAAGATGCTCCACCCTATTAAACAACAATGCCAAACTAAAAGGTTTAGCTATATAAGCATCGGCTCCCATTTCATATCCGGTCATCTCTGCCGATTTGCTAATACGAGCAGTAAGTAATATGACAGGAATATTAGACATATTAATATTACTTTTAATAGCTTTGCACAATTCAAAACCATTCCGTTTAGGCATCATAATATCACTGATAATAATATCCGGATTTTCCTTCATTGCCAACAGCTCTCCTTCTTCACCATCCGCAGCCTCTATAATATCAAACCTCTCATTCATCTCATCCCTAAGGAATTCACGGAATTCTTTGTTATCTTCAACCAACAATATTTTCTTACGAGCCTTCTCAGCTAAAGGCGCTTCACCCTTCAAAACCATTATCTCATCTTCTGACTCGTTTTCTTGCAATTTCTGAAGATTTTCATTAGGCACAAGATTCGTAGGAATAAAAACTGAGAAATTAGTACCTTGCTGTTCCACACTTGTCACCTCAATCTTTCCATTGTGCAATTCTGTATATTCTTTCACTAAATGCAACCCTATACCATTTCCTGCATTTCCTTCTTTCGCAGAATTTTCCACTTGATAGAATCTTTCAAAAATATGAGGTAACTGGAGAGAAGAAACTCCTATTCCTGTATCTGCCACTTTTATAACAACGTATTTATTCCCGTCTGCCTCTTGCTTTTGAATACTCAAAGAGATGTGTCCTCCTTCAGGAGTAAACTTAAATGCATTAGACAATAAGTTATTTATTATCTTATGTAGTTTCTCTATATCAAAATACATATAACAACTAGTGTAATCACTATGAAAGCTGAAATCCAAATGCTTGTCTGATGCCATTAATTGGAAATTGTTATAAATAAACGAAAGATATTCTACAATATCCCCTTTCGCCAATATCAGTTTTTCACCTCCCATTTCCAATTTCCTGAAATCCAATAGTTGATTAATCAAGCCTAATAAATCTTGTGCATTACGGTTTACAGACACCAATTGCTTATGTATTTTTTCATCAGTCACTTTACGCAGCAAAGCATCCAACGGTGTAATAATTAATGTCAAAGGAGTACGTAACTCATGACTAATATTAGTAAAGAAACGAAATTTCAAATCCACCAATTTCTCCTCCATTTTCTTGTGTTGCTTCTGCATCAACCGGTTGCGATAACGATGAATAAAGAAAAAAGCGCTCAATCCAAGTATCAGCAAATAGAGCATATTAGCCCACCAAGTTTCATAAAAAGCAGGCAATCGCACAATCTGCAAAGTAACAACAGACTTACTCCAAGCTCCTTCAGCATCAGTACATCTCACTTCAAACAAATATTTGCCTTTGTTCAACTGATTGAGATAAGCCACATTCCTACCTGGCGAAAGTTTTGTCCAAGTATCCCCCTCTCCATTTAATCTATAAGCGTAAGATACTTTATGAGCATACAGATGATTTAATGATGAAAAATTTATTTCTATATTACGTTTATCGGCATCAATCTCCAGTACTTTACCATCCTGTAACGGATAATTTTTTCCATCAACCTTAACATTTGTTATACAAGGAATATCTGTACCAGTTTTCTTTCCAAATTCCTGAGAAGGAGAAATCTGACAAAAACCACCAGTTCCACCAAATATTAAATCACCTGAAGGCAATTGGGAGTATGAATGAGGAAAAAAATAAAATAGACGAACTGCACTTTCATTAGCGTAATAAGAACCAAATGAAAGGCTATTTACATCCAGTTCTATTAATTTTTGCTTAGTCTGTATCCAAAGATGATTATATTTGTCCACAAGCAGTCCGTTTATGGCATCACCATTCAATCCACAAGTATTCGTCATTTCTTCTATCCGCCCTTCATTATCCAAATGAAAGAGTTGTCCTTGCCGTGTCCCCAGCCAAATTGAGGAATTTTCTATAGTAGCTATTGCTGTGCAATCATATTTAAAATCGTATTTCCATACTTCCCGACCATTCTTAAACTTGTAAATAACAGATTCATTAGTCGTTTTTCTCACACTCAAAATTACTGAGTTCCCCTCCCCTTTTTCAATGTTAGTAACTAACCCTATCCCTTTCACCATGATTTTAAGTGTCCGGCTTTTCATATCATACAAATATAAATCTTTTTCGCTCCCAATCCATAATACATGATCCTCATCCTCATAAAAGGACTTCGGGGTAGAGGATTCCGGCAAATCCACATAATCCGCCACAAACATCTTCATATGCTCCTGCTGCATCAAATAAATCCGTTCGGAATCATGACAAGCCACCCAACACCCTCGTTGACGAGACTTCTTCATCAAAAACACAGCCCCTAAATTATTATTAGTAAGTTGCAAAGAAGAGTGAATATTATATTCTAACTGCTCCGTTTGTAGATTATACAAATATAAACGATGTCGCTCCTGGAACAACCAAAAAACATTAGGCTCATCGTCATGACACACAGCCAAAAATGTAGCAATATGTCTACTACTTTGCTGCACAGGCTGAACTGTATGTGTAACAATTCCCTTACTGAATGATACTATAAAACTGGGTACATTACATCCAGCTACCCAAATATTTCCACTACGATCTTTAATCAACTGATCCAACATTTGATTTTTTTTGACTCCCATTAAATCTTGTTCAACAGAGATCAGAGCATCATTTTCGTATTTATAAACTAGTAACCCATTCACTGTAGTCGCCCACAAATAACCTTTTACATCGTCCTGAACCATGTAAAGTATGGCACAATCACGCTCATCACCAGAGTTCCATTGTTGAGGAACAGTAAACATTTCCTCTTCTTTACACGACGGATTAAACTTGATAATGCCGCCTCTCCAAGTACCGACCCAGAAATAAGCATGTTCCTTATCCTGAATCATTCTCATTACCCCCTCCTTGTAAGGCCAAGGATAATAAATAAACTGATCCGCATCTTCATTAAGCCTACAAATTCCTCCTCCCCATATTGTAATCCAAATACGATGTTCGCGATCTTCATACAAACTATTCATGTGTGATGGTTCATTATTCCATTGTATGGGATAGCTTTTCTCTATCTTAATATCCGTATTATAACGGAATAGTGTACCGGATATACTCAGCCATATTGAACCATCACTCGTTGCATCCAGCGTCTTTATCTGTACGTTGTTAACACAATCACTTTCAATAGGGATAATCTGTTGAGTCCACTTATCCAAAATATATGCTCCCCTTTCCGTACCGAACCAAATACGCCCATGCTTATCTTCTGTAATACAAGTTACTTGGTTACTACTCATTAAATTAGGAGAACGAAAATCTGAACGATAAGTATGTATTGCATAACCATCATCACAACATAGTCCATCTTCAGTACCATACCATATATACCCTTCACTATCTTGAAAAATATTCATAATACGTTTGGTAGGTAACTGATTCAACAATGGAAATTCTGTAACAGTAACATCGTATGCATCTATCTCCATTCCCCATACACATAGAAGAATTAATGACAGGAACTTCATTTTAATTGAATTCATAATATTAGATCAACAGTTTCAAACTTGAATTAACAAAAGCAGTATTATCCCATCTTAACATAAGTCAAGCAAAGACAAAGTTACAGAAAATTTCGTCATTGAAGATGATTTCTAGTAAGTTTTTGACGCCGTACTTTATCATCTTATGCCAATTTCAATATCTCCATCATTAAATCATCATTATGAAATTATCTTATATCTGAAGTATTTCCCCAACAACAGTCTTATTCAGAGTATGCGCTATGGATTATTCCTGTTACTACAATAAATCTCCCGCTGTATCGCCATATTTGAATTTTCAATTTTTCACACTTTCATTTTTTTAATGTTCATGTTTTCTCATTTTTATTTATTTGTATTTCACAATACGAATAATCTTTTTAAAATTCTTCAAATATTCATTATGCTCACGGAAAAACTCAAACAGAGCACGGTGTACGGGAGCATTCTTACTCTGGAAACAGTTCAGAACACTGCTGGTAAAACGGATAGAGTCAAGATACAGATTCAGTTCCTTGTACTCACACTTCTTTTCCAGAGCCTTTCCTTTTGCCGCACTCCAGAACTCCGGAAGATTTTTTTCATTGAAGCATCACCACGGACTCCGTTTACTGTAATTCTCATCATTATTGGAGCCTCACCGTTCCAATTCAATTTCGTCCTACGAATGTAGAATAATAGACAAAATGTTGTTCTTTCCATCTTACTTGTTTTTTAATCACAAAACTAAATTTCCAAGAGCAACAAGTCTAGACACAAAATACTGATAAACAACTAATTACACATCAAATAGGTATACCTAATATTAAAGGCAATCAGGCACACCGAATAGTACACCGAAAGAATGCGGATCAATGAATAAACCTGAGAGGTAAATTAATAAATTGTTATCTTTGTGTCCAAATTAATTGCTTATGGAGCTAAATGGTTATCGCCTTCTTCTTCCTGAAGGCACTTTGGATTACTTTGATCTTGTTGATGTGAAAGAAAGCTTGAATGAGGTTGTCATTTACCTTGAGGAGAAGAATCAGACTCCCGAGAAGTATGCCGGTCAAGAAACAGAGGGCAAGGTTTTTTATGAGCCTGTCATTGTTCAAGACTTTCCTCTTCGTGGCAAGAAAGTCTTTTTGAACCTTCTTCGTCGTCGTTGGATTTTGAAGAGCAGCAATGAGTATATTTCCCGCAACTGGCGTATGGTGGCTCAGGGTACTCGTTTGACGTACGACTTTGCGTCTTTTTTAAAAGAACTATATTGATAATTATCCGATTAGTTGCAAGCCATTGGGTGTTTTATATGGAGTTGACGGAGACTTACTGGAACGTCAATACCGAAACCATTTAAGTGATTACCTGCACTGGGAAAAGCTTTCTCACGCAGAGAACTGGCTCCTGTTTGAGAAGAACCTTGGTGCCTACGTCTGCATTGACGAAGTGGCTCTGTCCCGTGGAGAACTCTATACTGTGTTGATTAATAAAGCGGCTCACGGTGGTAAAGGCAGTATTATTGGTATCATTAAAGGTACGGATGTTTGTACGGTTACCTCTGTCCTGCTTAAACTTTCGCGTCGTCGCCGCTACCAGGTGCGTGAGATAACATTGGATATGGCTCCCACTATGGAACAAATTGCCCGGACTTGCTTCCCTGCCGCCAAACGCGTTACCGATCGTTTCCATGTACAGAAATTAGCTTATGAAGCTGTTCAGGAGATGCGCGTGCAAGCTCGCTGGGAGGCTTTAGACGAAGAGTCCATACAGATAGCTTACGCAAAGGCCTGCGGAAAGATGTATCATGCGCCCGTTTTCGCTAATGGAGATACAAGAAAACAGTTGCTGGCAAGAGTATTTATCTGCTTTACAAAAAAGAATCGCTATGGACTCAGTCTCAAAGGATACGGGCCGAGATTCTATTTAAAGAATATCCCGATATAAAGAAAGGATATTATATGGCCATGCGGTTAGGATCAATCTATCATCAGTGTAAGTTTAAAGATATGGCTTTGACAAGGCTTGCAAGGTGGTATGATGAAGTAGACAAATCGGGGTTCCTCACCTTTGGAAGGGTAGCGCGCTCTATACAAACGCACTATCTGAATATTATCAACTTCTTTGAAAGGAGAGCAACCAATGCTGCAGCAGAGTCATTCAATGCTAAAATCAAAGCGTTCAGGGCACAGTTCAGAGGGGTAAAAGATAAAGCATTTTTCTTATACAGACTAGCTAAATTATATGCATAGAAATAAAATCCCTCAGGTTTTTACGTTGGTCCAAGAATGCTTTGATATACTTATTTTTACTATGTGCCAAAAATAAAAAATCCCCGTAAATTGTTAGTTTACAGGGATTTTCTTTCATTTGCATTCTATTTTTGCGGAGAGACAGGGATTCGAACCCCGGGTACCTTTCAGTACAACGGTTTTCAAGACCGCCGCAATCGACCACTCTGCCACCTCTCCAAAACTCCCTTATAAGGAAGGCTTTTCGTTTAAAGCGGTGCAAAGGTACAAATCATTTTTAAATCTACAAACTTCCTGCCATTTTTTTCACGAATTAATCGTACTTTTGCAACATGATATATCCACAGAACTTTGAACCTAAAATAGGTTTCGACCAAATACGCCAGTTGTTGAGCGAAAAATGCCTCAGCACATTAGGCGCCGAACGCGTAGCCGATATGACGTTCTCCGACCATTTTGAAGAAGTGGAGGAACGCCTGAACCTCGTTACAGAGTTCGTACGCATCATACAGGAGGAAGATAACTTCCCCGCACAATATTTTTTCGACGTCCGTCCGTCACTGAAACGAATACGCATAGAAGGAATGTACCTGGATGAGCAGGAACTTTTCGACTTGCGCCGTTCGTTGGAAACGATACGGGACATCGTGCGTTTTTTAGAAAAGGATGACATAGAAGGAGAAGACTCCCCCTACCCTTGTCTCCGGAACCTCGCCAAGGATATATTGGCATTTCCGCAGCTGATTCAGAAGATAAACAATATACTTTCACCTTATGGAAAGATAAAAGATAATGCTTCTTCCGAACTGGCACGTATTCGTCGTGAACTGGCGAACACCATGAACAGCATATCCCGTTCTCTGAACAGCATCTTACGCAATGCCCAGTCTGAAGGTGTAGTAGATAAAGACGTTACCCCGACCATGCGCGATGGCCGTCTGGTAATTCCGGTTGCTCCGGGATTAAAACGAAAGATTAAAGGTATCGTACATGACGAATCAGCAAGTGGAAAAACCGTATTTATAGAACCTGCCGAAGTAGTAGAAGCCAATAACCGTATCCGCGAACTGGAAGGGGATGAGCGTAGGGAAATTATCCGTATCCTGATAGAATTCTCTAACCTGTTGCGCCCTTCCATTCCCGATGTATTGCAGTCTTATGAATTCCTTGCAGAGATAGACTTTATCCGTGCCAAGAGCTTGTTTTCCCTACAAATATCTGGTATAAAACCTGCACTGGAAAATACGCAGTTACTGGATTGGACTATGGCTGTACACCCGTTGCTGCAACTTTCCCTTGCCAAACATGATAAGAAAGTAGTTCCGCTCGATATTGAATTGACTGAAAAGCAGCGTATCCTTATTATATCCGGTCCCAATGCGGGTGGTAAGTCTGTTTGCCTCAAGACAGTGGGATTGTTGCAATATATGTTGCAATGTGGTATGCTCGTTCCTATGCACGAACGTAGCCATGCCGGTATCTTCAGCAGTATATTCATCGATATAGGCGACGAACAGTCCATTGAAGATGATCTGAGTACTTACTCTTCACATCTCACCAACATGAAGATAATGATGAAGAATTGCAATGAACGCAGTCTCATCCTTATAGATGAATTTGGTGGTGGAACCGAGCCACAAATCGGTGGCGCCATCGCCGAAGCCGTACTGAAACGTTTCAACCAAAAGCTGACGTTCGGTGTTATTACTACTCACTACCAAAATCTGAAGCACTTTGCCGAAGACCATGAAGGAGTAGTGAATGGAGCCATGTTGTACGACCGCCACCTGATGCAGGCACTTTTCCAACTTCAGATAGGTAATCCCGGAAGTTCATTTGCCGTAGAGATAGCCCGAAAGATCGGTCTTCCGGAAGATGTGATTGCAGATGCATCCGAAATTGTGGGTAGCGAATATATTAATGCCGATAAGTATCTGCAAGATATTGTACGCGATAAACGATACTGGGAAGGCAAACGTCAGACTATCCGCCAGCGTGAAAAACACATGGAAGATACCATCTCCCGCTATCAGGCAGAAATGGAAGACCTGCAGAAATCTCGCAAAGAGATTATCCGTAAAGCTAAAGAAGAAGCAGAACAGCTGGTACAGGAAGCCAATGCACGGATTGAAAACACCATCCGCACCATTAAGGAAGCACAGGCTGAAAAAGAGAAAACCCGCCAGGCACGTCAGGAACTGACCAAGTTCCGTGAATCGATGGAAGCTCTTGCCTCTAAAGAACAAGAGGAGAAGATAGCACTCAAAATGCAAAAATTGCAGGAAAAGCAGAACCGGAAAAAAGAAAAGAAGAATAAAGATACAAACAACACTCTTTCAGCTCAGGAGCTGGCTGCCCAAAAAGCCAAACAGGAAGCTGAACGCCTAGCAAGCATTGCCCCGGGAGCTATGGTAAAGATAAAAGGTCAAAGCTCGGTGGGCGAAGTATTGGAAGTAAATGGCAAAAATGCCATTATTGCTTTTGGCAGTATCAAAACCACTGTTAAGCTGGAACGATTGGAGCGCACTAATTCCGCCCCACAAAAGGTGGACAACTCTACTAAGAGTACCTTTGTCAGCAATCAAACCCAAGACAGCATGTACGAAAAGAAATTGAACTTCAAGCAAGACATTGATGTACGCGGCATGCGTGGTGACGAAGCTCTACAGGCAGTAACCTACTTTATTGATGATGCCATCCTTGTAGGTATGTCACGTGTACGTATCCTTCACGGAACAGGTACAGGTATCTTGCGTACCCTTATCCGGCAATACCTGCAAACAGTTCCCGGCATCAAGCATTTTGCCGACGAACATGTACAGTTTGGTGGTGCAGGAATCACAGTCGTTGACCTATAAATAAAATAATTATGAAATCAATCAAAGAACTCTACCGTATCGGTACAGGGCCATCAAGCAGCCATACAATGGGGCCCCGCAAAGCTGCTGAGATCTTTCTGGAAAAACATCCGGAAGCTTCCTCATTTAAAGTGACCTTATACGGTAGCCTTGCTGCCACAGGAAAGGGACACATGACTAACATAGCCATTACCGATACCCTGCAGCCAGCCGCTCCGGTAGAAATTATTTGGGAACCCAAAATATTTCTACCTTTCCATCCCAATGGCATGAAATTCGTTTCATTGGATGCTTCGGGAAAAGAGACTGATGCATGGACAGTATTCAGTGTAGGCGGTGGTGCGCTGGCTGAAGAAAATGATGGTGCATCATCTGTCAACACCCCGGATATCTATGATATGAATCACATGATGGAGATTCTACAATGGTGCGAAAAGACCGGAAGAAGTTACTGGGAATACGTCAAGGAGTGTGAGGAAGAAGATATATGGGATTACCTGCAAGAAGTCTGGAAAACCATGCAAGCAGCCGTTCGCCGCGGATTGGAGCAAGAAGGTGTACTGCCCGGTCCATTGAACTTACGCCGCAAAGCCTCTACTTATTATATACGTGCCAGCGGATACAAGCAGTCTTTGCAATCTCGCGGATTGGTATTTTCCTATGCCCTTGCCGTAAGTGAAGAGAACGCCTCAGGAGGAACAATAGTTACCGCCCCTACTTGTGGTTCTTGCGGTGTGATGCCGGCAGTATTATATCATCTTGCTAAAAGCCGTGATTTCAGTGATACCCGAATCCTTCGTGCGCTTGCCACAGCCGGTCTTGTAGGAAATATCGTAAAGACCAATGCATCCATTTCAGGAGCAGAAGTAGGATGTCAGGGAGAAGTAGGCGTAGCCTGTGCAATGGCCTCAGCTGCTGCCAACCAATTATTTGGTGGTAGTCCTGCACAAATAGAGTATGCAGCCGAAATGGGTCTGGAACATCACCTCGGCATGACTTGCGACCCGGTATGCGGATTAGTTCAAATTCCTTGCATTGAACGCAATGCATATGCTGCCGCCCGCGCACTGGACGCCAACCTTTATTCTTCTTTTACTGATGGCATGCATCGTGTATCCTTCGACAAAGTTGTAGAAGTAATGAAAGAGACCGGAAACGATTTGCCATCACTCTACAAAGAAACCAGTGAAGGCGGATTGGCCAAGGATTATCGGCCAATGGGAGAATGATAATTTAGTGCTATGCGCTAAATTAAGTGACGAGCTACAGCTCGTCACTTTCTCACACTTTCGGTGGATAAATCGTATCATCCTTCCCTGTCACATTCACCGTATTCATCAGTCCTCCATCTTCCGAGTAGAATAACTGATACTTCTGATTTCCTTGTTTTACCTCAATCACATATTGCATGGGCTGCAATGGATACAGCAGGAAATAATAATCATCTTGTACCCAGTTTGCATACTCTCCGCTACCAAATGCAGTCTGTACAGCTTCAGGAACATCATTCCAGAATATTTCCGATTCCGTCATCAGCCAATTGGCATTGGGATCAAACCATATATTTGATTCTTTTCCATCCAACCAGCAATCGGCCACAAAATAGGCTCCTTTTTGTTCCCATTCTATTCCTGTCGCACTCGGATACTTCTGTTTCAGGGCTTGTACCACAGACTCAGGAACATTAATGCTCTTATCATCATCATCGTCGTCACTGCATGCACTGAACGTAACAGCAGCCATACACATCATCACCGCTAACATTAAAAATCTTGTCTTCATCTTTTCCCCTCCATTAATCATCCATACTGACGAATTGTCCTTTTTTATTAAATTTCAATGAAAAATCATTGGCAAGTTCTACTTCTATACCTGTACCTTTACGTTCTATCTTGGTGATAATCTCATTCGGGAAATTCTTTTTCACGTAATCCTTGATAGAAGCAGGGATAAGGGCGGCAGGTACAGCACCTTTCTTGCAATCCACCTCCGTCCAGTTACCTTTTTTGTCGAAATCAATCTCTGTACGGTCAGTCAAAGTCACTTCATACTTCTTAGATAAGAATTCACTATCTATCTTGATGTATGAGATCTGCGGTTTACTGAAATACTGATTGATAAAGTTACGCGCATTCAAAGGGAGATCCTTTGCGTCTTTGGTAATCACATCACCTGCAAAAGCGAACTGAACGGCCACGATAGCCAATACGAGAATAGATAAAATCTTCTTCATAATCGTTATTCTTTTAAGTGTTACTAATTTATTTCTTGTTTTTATTTACACTACAAATAACGATAGCGAATCGGGAAAGATTTGGGAATATTCGCCTTTAGCTTTTCTTTTCAGATTCTTTAACAAGCAAAAACAGATGCATTCCTTCCTGCCACTTATAAGTCAGACTGAGAGAAGCAGAAATAGCAATAGAACGGGCAATGGCAAGCCCCAAACCTGTAGAATCTTTTTTTCCGTCGATACTGCGATAGAAACGCCGGAATAGCTTTTCTCCATCCAATGGATGTTCACCACTATTTTTAATAATCAATGAAGAAGGAGTCGTTTCAATATACAACTCTCCCCCCGCATGATTGTGTACTAAGGAGTTTTTCACCAAATTGGAAACCAAAATCTGTGTCAGAGACAAGTTACACCGGATCACGAAAGGTTCTTCTCCCTTTATACGTACCAGATGTATCTTTTTCCCTTCATATATATCCATTAAATCGGGCAATAGTTCATCTAAAACTTCATCTACAGATACATCTTCCGTTTCGGTATACTGCCCATTCTCAATGCGGGACAACAACAATAAAGACTTATTCAATCTGACTGCCCTACCCAATGTAGCGTATATTTCATCCAGTTCTTTCAACTGTTGCTCGGTCATCGACTCATTCTCTGCAAGTAATTCGACCTTGCCGCGCACAATGGCAAGTGGTGTCTGCAACTCATGCGAAGCATTTTCTATAAACTGCTTCTGTTCTTCATAAGCTTTATAACTACGATTTCCCATATCCACAGCTGCCTCTCCCAACTGTTGGAACTCCCGTATCTTCGTAGGATTATCCAGCACCGGAAGCTCTTTCCCCGGTTGAATTTGTTGTAACCAGTCCAGCAGGCGCTGCAGCGGGCGGAACACACTTTGCAATATCAGGCGTGTACCTATAGACGTACAAATCAGAAAAAGTAAAAACAGTGCTCCCAGATACCAAAGAATGGCCTCTACCATATCATCACGTTCCAGAATGGAAATCATCAGCTCCAATTCATAATACTGTCCGTCCGGCATGCGGAAAACTGTTTTAAGTACCCGCACCGGTTCATCCTCATCTTCGCTTTCGATATAGACGGTAGAGTCATAGTACTTTTCGTCGTAGTCTTCCGCCTCTTCTTCGGATATAGGCCGGAATTTATAAAAAGACATCAGCGTCCCCTCTGTTTCAAGAACAGACGGGTCCATCAAGGCATTATTAATCAATATCTCACTATAGTTTTCAAGCGTATCATCCGTTTCATCCATCACTTCATCAATAATGGCATAATAAAACAACACACCCCATGCAGCCATCAGCAGAAGTAGCAGTAACGAGAGCTTTCGGTAGGTATAATGGAGAAGTTTCATGACTCGGAAAGTTTATAGCCAAAACCATATACCGCTTTCAGTTCCACGGTAGCATCAGCTTGTTTCAATTTCCGGCGGAGATTTTTCACTTGAGAATAAATAAAGTCCAAAGAATCTGCCTGATCGATATTATCGCCCCATACAGACTCTGCAAGGCTCATTTTATTAATTACACGATTTGGGTTGACTATAAAGTAATAAAGTAAATCGAATTCTTTCCGGTTAAGTTGCAAAGGCACTCCCCCGACCTCCACTTGCCGTTTATCAGGATAAAGCAACAGATTCCCCACCGTAATGGAAACATCCCCTTTCGCCTGCCTCCGACGAATAACAGATTTTACCCGCGCATTCAGTTCCGCCAGATGGAAAGGTTTGGTCAGATAATCATCAGCTCCCAATTCCAGTCCTTCTACTTTGTCATCCAAGGAATCTTTTGCAGAAATAATTAATACACTGTCACTACGATGAAGTCGTTTAAGTTCGCGCAACAAATCCAGACCACTTCCACCGGGCAACATGATGTCCAATAAGATGCAGTCATAATCGTAGTCATTCACTTTGTCCAGCGCCGAAAAATAATCGGCAGCAGTTTCCACTACGAAATGTTCTTTCAAAAGGGAAATGCGGATTGTTTCCCGCAAATCCGGTTCGTCTTCTACAATCAGGATTTTCATACCGGCAAAGGAAACTCATAAATTGGGAAACATTCTGGAATATCTTATCAAATACTGTCCGTCTCGTACACTTCTTCCAGTAATTCTTCTTTCGCTATAGAAATCTTGCCATCAGCAGATACAGTTATTGATAATGGAATATAGAGATCGGACTGCGGATAGCAGATGCTTGCTGCATAGACCATGCCTTTGGATGTGTTTTTATCGTACACCAAGCCTTCAAGAATAGAGTGTTTTAAGAATTTAGCATCCACCAATGAAGCAAAACTCTCTTTCGTGAATTCTTTATTCACAATAGACTTACCACCGGAAGTTATACGTAGTGTAATACGGTTATCTACAAATTTTTCTCCCTGTTCATTCGTTACAACAGGCAAACTGTCATCCGGACGACGAACCACATGAGAGTGATACTCCTTACCATTATAAGTAAAACTCATTTTACTATCAGACACCTGCATACGTTGCAAACCGTTGGCATCCACACTGTCTTTCATCAATACCTGCACATCTTCCCCATCTCCTTTTTTCTGAGAAGAACAAGCTGACAACAGCCACACGGCCATACATATCCAGAAGTAAAATACATTTTTCATTCTGCCATTTGTTTACAATTAACGGAACAAAGGAACGAAAAGAGAGGCAAAAATACAAGGGAAAGCCGGAATAAATGAAAAACGGACGGATAATGCTCCGCCCGTTTTTGAACTAATACCTTCTTTATTCTTTTATATTACCTATTGAATCCTGTTGTTTATAAGACAAAAATAAAAGCGAAAAGTTTAATGAAACCTTTCGCTTTAACATAAAACAATATTTCTGTTTGTTTTTTATAAGTCTCAGGCCTTCAAAGTTATAAACCGTCTACCGCTTAACTTTATTTCAATCTCTTTGATAGAGAGTATGACTCCTCCCACTTCGACAGAAATCCGCATTCTGGTTACAATTAAAAGTTAGCATCAATTTACTCTCACTACTCTCACTTTTCAAAATAGCCGTTGATAATTAGAATATTAAGTGTGAGTGAGAGTAAAAAAATAGCGTGAGAGTAAGTGATTTACTCTCACACTGTCTTGTCCTGATTGTAAGGTGTTAATTTGTCTTGTACAAGAGAATGTTCTGTTTTTCTCCTAAGAAACATTCCTTTCAGCCATAGGAATTATCAGATGTCGACCTCAGTCAACAGGCCTGTTAACCTTGGTTGACAGGCTCATTAGCCTTAGTTAACAGGCCTGTCAACCAAGGTTAACACCCAATAGGACTTACTATAAAATATCTCCTTGCACACATGATTTGCTCTTTATCATCTGAGTAGATGGTTGTCCTCCTCCCAATGATATCTGTACTTTTCCTTTCATGGGTACAGATTTTCCAGAAATATCAACGACAGACAGTTCCTTAGATGTCAGGACAAACTCCACTGTTTGTGATTCTCCCGGCTTCAGATTAATCCGTTTAAAGCCCTTCAATGCCCGAATCGGAGTTACAAAATCACGAGGATTGGAAACATACAACTGAGCAACTTCCTCTCCTTCCATCTTCCCTGTATTGGTGATTTTTGCTGTAACCTTAACTGACCGTTTATCCGGTGACGGTTGCAATTTCAAAGAGGAATATTGAAAAGTCGTATAGCTCAATCCATAGCCAAAGGGATAAACCGGCGTTCCTGTAAAATAACGGTAAGTACGATTCTCCATGCTGTAATCTTCGAAATCAGGCAAATCGTTTACACTCTTATAGAAGGTCAGCGGTAAACGTCCTGAAGGATTATACTCTCCAAATAACACATCGGCTATAGCTTGTCCGCCAGCCTGACCGCCATACCATGCATTCAAGATAGCCGGAAGATGGGCAGATTCCCATTCAAGTCCTAAAGCACTTCCTGTCATCATAACAAAAACGACTGGCTTACCGGTTGCATATAATTCTTTCAATAAGTTTTGCTGCACGGAAGGAATAGAGATAGAAGTCCGGTCACCCCGTTTGAAACCTTCTATTTCCACCCCCATCTCCTCACCTTCTACTTTGGCAGAAAGACCACCCACAAAGATAATCACATCTGCATCCTTCACCGCAGCAGCAGTTTGCTTGTAATCAGCCTTCCGAAGTATTCCCATATCAAACTTGATTTCTGCATTATCCGCATGTTGAACATAGCGGATTTCTATCGGATAGGATTTACCCTTTTCTGCATTCAACAGATAATATGAGTTTATATTTCCAACTTTATTCTGCTTTACTCCATCAATATACAGTTCTGCTTTATCATCAGCCTTCAGTTCAAAGCAAACCTCACCTGTCTGTTTCGGTGTAAATACAGTACTCCAAACAGCAGACATCTGCCTGGTAATGATGCCATCGCCAACATCCTGACCATCTCCCCACTGATAATCAACAGTCTTTTCCAAACGAGATAATCCGGGATTTCCTTGCCACTGCGTATTTTGATAATAGTCAGCCTTAAAGCCCTGCTGCCCGTCATAACAGAACAAAGCATCTTCATAAGCTGAGGTGAAAACAAAATCATCAGTCAGATTAACACCTTTCTCGTAGACCACTTCCACCTGATTGCCCACTTTCTTTTGAATACCTTCCAGTGCTGTAGTTATATGTGACGGATAACCATAGTAGTTAGCAAGTAATACACTTTTATCATCAGCATTCGGACCGACCACTGCTATCTTCTTTATTTTATTCTTATTCAAAGGCAACAACTGATCTTGATTCTTCAGCAACACAATAGACTGACGAGCTATTTTCAATGCATGAGCTTTATGAGCGTCACACTCCAGAACTGATAAAGGTATATTTGAATAAGGTACACGGTCATCCGGATCGAACATACCCAACCGGAAGCGGATTTCAAATAATTTCTTCAAAGATTCATCTATCTGCTTTTCTGTTATCAATCCTCTGAGAACGGCATCCGCCAATGCCCGGTAAGCTCCATTACCACATTCACAATCTGTACCATGCAACACAGCATCCGCAGAGGCTGTAGCTGCATCCTGATGTGTTTTGTGAGTATTATAAAAGTCTTCAACAGCCCCGCAATCTGAAGTTACATAGCCGCCAAACTTCCAATGATTTCGCAAAATATCCATCATCAAAAGATCATTGCCACAACAGGGTTGCCCAAAGAAGGAGTTATAAGCACACATTACTCCCGTCACTTTTCCTTCGACCACCAATTCCTTAAATGCCGGAAGATAGGTATCCCACAAATCATGGTTATTCACTTTAGCATCATACGTATGCCGGTTCCATTCCGGACCACTATGTACTGCATAATGTTTAGCACATGCTGAAGATTTCAGGTAAACCGGATCATCACCCTGAAGACCTTTCACAAATGAAACACCAATGGAAGCAGTTAAAAAAGGATCTTCGCCATACGTTTCCTGTCCCCGCCCCCAACGCGGGTCCCGGAATATATTGATATTCGGACTCCAGTAAGTTAATCCTCTGAATATTCCGGGAGTCCCTTTCCGGGTAGCATCGTGATAAATAGCACGTCCTTCATCCGAAGCATATACCGCCATCTGATGAACAGATTCTGTATCCCAGGTAGCTGCCATAGCAATGGCTTGAGGGAAAGAAGTAACTGGATAGGGACTTCTGGCTACTCCATGTAAACACTCATTCCACCAATTATATGCAGGAATTCCCAGCCGATCTATGGCAGGAGCGTTATTCAACATTTGAGAAATCTTTTCCTCTAACGTGAGACGCCCCACCAAATCATTTACTCTTTCCACTATCGGAAGTTCTGGATTCAAGAATTTGCATGTCGCTTGTCCCGCCACTGTGACAGAGAATAAAAGCAAACTGCAAATAAGATTCAATTCTTTTTTCATACCTTTTTCAATTCAATGTAGTAGCAAAATTACTCTCATCTCATTAAAGGAATCATAAAAAAGAACTTAATACAGGACAAAAGTTACCTCACAAAGCCATTTTTATAATAATCATAAGCAGCATCAATCCTTTCCGGAGTATCAGCATTCAAAAGAAGTAATAATTCACGGGTAAACTCCAAATGTCCGGTTCCGTTGGCAGTTACGATATTCTTATCGCTGACTGCCTGCTTTTCCTGGTATCCGGCTTCATTAGTATATGCGCTACCTGCGAATTGTTTCAGATATGGAAGTGTGTTACTGGTATGCTTTACATCGTTCAGGAACCCATGCGCCCCCATAAAGGCAGAAGCATTGCAAATAGCTCCAACTATCTTGCCACGCTGTAATGCATCCTGCACAATTGGCACCACCAACTCCGATTCGGGTGATTGCCACTGCATGCCGCCTATCAGAACCAATGCCGCATAATCGGCAGGCATAGTCTGAAAACTATAATCCGGCACTGTGCGGAACCCGCCTATAGAACGAACTTCATCCAGCGTCGGGGCAACTGTCTTTGATATATATTTTACTTCGTTACCCGGTAACACTCCGGCATTTAAAGAAATAGAAAGGAATGCACCTTCCCAATCGGCATAATCATTCAATAGAAGAAATAAGACTTCCTGTTTCATTGTTTTCTGTTTTCAGCGAAATTAAGATGCAACCATGCAATCTTATTTTCTTATGGTTGAAACTCAAGTTCAAAATAGATATAATCTTTTATACTAAACTTTTCATACCATTCCGAAGGATGGTTTTTGGACATGCAAAATGGTTCCTACTCTATGCTGGCAATCGATATGAACACTATCTGCGGACTCTGTCTGTGCAAAGAAATAAAAATGCTGAGCACTATCCATCTTACAAGGAATTTCTTCATTCAAAGCTTTCCTTTCTGTTTTTCCATCAGTACATCTTACCATATACAACTTATAAGGCAAGTTCTTGTGAGATGTCCTGACTATAACATCAAAACCAAAGATCCCCTGAAAGCCCATCAGTTTTTGCACAAAAGCATCTTTAGGCGATTCATAAGATACTGAGATAGTGTCTTGCGCTATCAAAGGCGTCATGCATAAAAAAACAACGCCAATGTACATAAAAGCTTTTTCATTTTTTTTAAATTTGTATACGATGCCGCAAATATAACAAAAACGCTGATATCATTGTCTCTATATGACAACAATATCAGCGCAATTCACTATTTATTACAAAGATGAAAATTTTTCTATAAATGTCAATGTAGAGAGGGCTACAACGTTTCCTGTTTCAGTTGCTCCACGAACCCGTCAATACGGCGCAACTCCCTGGGAATATTAATACTCTGCGGACAGTGAGGCGAACATTGATCGCAACCAATGCAATGATTTGCCTGTCGCAGGCGTGGCACACTACGGTCATAACCAACAAGAAAAGCTTGGCGTGCCTTTCTATAATTCTCGTCTTGTTGGCTTTTCGGCACATTTCCCTCATTTACACATTTATTATAATGTATAAGCACAGCAGGAATATCAATGCCATACGGACAAGGCATACAGTATTTACAGTCATTGCACGGTACAGTAGGGTACTTCAACATCAACTGTGCCGTTTCTTCCAGAAACTCCTTATCATCATCTGTCAAAGGAATCAGCGGAGAATAGGTACGAATATTATCTTGAAGATGCTCCATATACGTCATACCACTCAATACCGTCAACACCAGTTCCGGTGAGCCTGCAAAACGAAAAGCCCACGAAGCCACACTATCTTCCGGACGACGCTGCTTAAGGCGTGTCATAATATGAGTAGGTACATTAGACAATCTTCCACCCAGCAATGGCTCCATAATGATTGCCGGGATATTTCGTTTTACCAATTCATCATATAGGTAGTCCGCATTTACATTACGTCCCGAAGAATGTTTCCAGTCCACATAATTGAGCTGTATCTGTACAAAGTCCCATTTCACCTCATCATGTAGAGAAAGTGCATAGTCATAAGTATCCACTGTACCATGGAAAGAAAATCCCAGATTACGGATACGCCCAGCCTCCCGTTCCTTCAACAGAAACTCCATCATACCATTGTCTATATATCGTGCTTTGAATGCTTCTATTCCACCATTACCGATAGAGTGCAACAAATAGTAATCGATATAATCTGTCTGCAAATCTTCGAAAGACTTACGATACATAGCTATGGAGTTTTCACGGCTATAATTACTAAAGTTGGATAACTTTGTAGCAATAAACAGTTTCTCGCGCGGATGACGTTTTAATGCAATACCAGTAGATTTTTCCGACCACCCCTGTACATACACCGGAGATGTATCGAAATAATTCACGCCGTGCGCAATGGCATAATCTACTAATTCGTTCACTGCATCCTGATCAATTATATCTCCTTTCCCATCCGGTGAAGGAACAGTCGGCCAACGCATACAGCCATAACCCAGAAGTGAAACACGGTCTTTCTGAGCCACAGAAGTGCGGTAAGTCATCTTATCAGTAGGCACCGGAGTCGATGTACTACCTCCCGGAATCACCCCATCCTTCTGTTTGCAACTATAAAGAGTCGCAGCAGCCGTTGTCGTAGCGGCACTGATGCCCACAATTTTCAGAAAATCCCTACGGTTTATATTTTTATTATGTTCTTCCATATCTGTTCTTCTAACATTTATCACTCTATCACATTACCACCTTTATATTACTCGATGTCTCTCATGTCCCTCCACATAGATAGCACTGAAAGGGCGTGCCGGACAAAGATTCTCACAGGCACCACAACCAATACAACGCTCTACATTGACAACCGGAATCTTTGGAGAATCCGGATTATCTACCTCAGACGGAACCATTTCTATCGCCGCTACCGGGCAATGACGGGCACAATTGCCGCAATTTACTCCATCAGTCAACGGCACACAATTCTTCCTGATCCATACGGCATGACCGATCTGGATAGATGATTTATCAGCCAGACTGGTAAGATGAATCGCATCCGTCGGACATACTTCGGCACACTTCGCACATTCCGGACGACAATAACCACGTTCATAAGACATCTCCGGCTGCATCAACGTCATCAGATTACCGGATGGGCGTAAAACCTGATTAGGGCACACTGATACACAAAGCTGGCAAGCCGTACAATGCTGCGCAAAATTACGAATACTCAATGAACCTGCCGGTACAATAGGTGTCGTCCGTTCCGGTATTTTCTTATCCTCAATGACAGCCAATCCACCATCCACTTTTTTCTCCTGTGCCTTCAGCAATGTACTTGCAGCAAATACGGCACCGGCAGAAAAGAAAGCACGGCGTGCATTGTCCACCTGCTCCGGTGAAACACCCGTCACTTTTTCAGCCGCTAATGGTTTCTGCACTTCCTTATGAGGACGCTCATAACGGATAGCTCCTTTCTTACATTTACCAATGCAATCCATACAAGCCACACAACGGCTATAATCTATTTTATGATTTTTAGAATCAATGCATGCCGCCTTACAATTACGTGCGCACAAACCGCAACCATTACATTTACTCGTATCGATTACTGGTTTCAGCAAAGAAAAACGTGAAAAGAATCCCAATACTGTTCCTACCGGACAAATTGTATTGCAATATGTACGCCCGTTGCGCCAGGCCAGTACAGCCAAAATAACAAATGTCAGAACAGCTATCACAAAAGTTCCCATAGCCTTCATCCAGACATCTACAGAATAAAACATATAGCTATCTGCCCGTTCGACCAAAAGAGCAAGCAGGTTGTTTCCCCACTGATAAACCGGAGCAAACAGATTAGAAACTATTCGCCCGTAAGAACTATAAGGTGCCAGTAAGGCAACCAACGAACCAACTCCTCCTATCAGAGCCAGAATAAATACTCCCAGCACTCCATAACGCAACCAACTAAGTGCAGGTGAATACGAATAGCGATTCTTTTTCCGCTTTTTACCCAACCATGAAACTACATCCTGAAATACGCCCAACGGACAGATTACAGAACAATACACACGCCCAAAGAGCAGTGTCAATGCTATCAGGATTATCACAACCCCGATATTCAGTGCCAACAAAGCAGGCAAAAACTGAATTTTAGCCATCCAACCGAACCAAGCATGCAACGTTCCCGTAAAATCGAGGAACAAAAGCGTGATCAGCACGAAAAAGAATATGGCAAACGTTAGTCTGATTTTTCGTAACATACTTTTATTTTATGGAATATCATTTATAGACCAAATACTTGATAAACAAATAACCGCCGAGAATCTGTAATCCCATTCCCGGGATACCGATGCGGAAATCCTGGAAAGCAAGCGCAAGGTTACCTACCATTGCCCACTCACCCAGCGTCCCGATAAACTGATAAGCCAGTACTACCAACGCTAAAACAGGAATAGAGATATGTTTAAAACGATTGGCAGCATATCCGGCAACCACTGCCAGTAAAATAGATTTTAAAAGGATGGCCGGCAATACTCCTGCAGGAGGCATACCGAAAAGCAGATGGTTCAAAACCGGTGAAAAGACGGCTGTCAGCAATCCAACTTTCCAACCGTATTTATAAGCAGCAATAAGCGTAAAGAAATAAATCGGCAACAAAGTAAGACCACCCTGTGGAATAAGATGGCAAAGTTGTGGCAAAACCAGATTACCCAGAATGAAAAGGGCTGCAGCAAAATATGTCTTCACATTGCTATAATCCAGTGAATAAAGTCTGATAGTTGTTGTTTTCATATAATATTCTTATTAAAAATTGATATTTACTCCACCCATAAAAGTCGCTTTCGGCATAGGATAGCCTGCATTGATCTCATAACGTTGCGCCAACAGGTTCTCACCACGCACATAGAATGACAGATAATTTGTCGCCTTAAAACTTCCCTGCATATCCCATAACACGAAGTTCTCTTTTGTCGCAGCATCCAGATCAGTATAAAGCCCTTTTACATACTGAATGCCCGTAGATGCACTCCAACGTCCTTTTCTGAAGTTCACTCCTCCATACAGTTTATGCTCTGGAGAAGCCAATACCGGATTTTCCATATGAAGCCAGCTGTAATTTGCCATCACGCTCCACACCGGATTAAACTGGTACCCTACATTAGCTTCCGCTCCCCAGTTTTCAATCTCGCCGGAATTCTGGTTCAACATACCGCTACCATTTGGATTTGGAAGACGTATAATGAGATTTTCACCATTGATATAGAACACATTGAGTCCATAGGACAAACGATTATCCATAAGACGTTGTGAAAAAGAAAGCTCATAATTCCAAAGTTTCTCAGGTTTCAAATCCGGATTCTGCGGAGGAAACATATACATTTCACGAATGGTAGGATTACGGAATCCTTTACTTGCCATTGCTTTGATTTCTGCATTCTCCGGAAGATGGAAAGCCAAACCTACTTGCGGAATGAACTCTGTACCCGTTTGCGAATGATAATCTACTCGTGCTCCGGCATCCAGCGTAAGCCACGCAGCAATATCCTGACGAAAATCTACATAACCTGCTACTTCATTCAACGACTTATCCGCCGAAGTTTCACGATGCCCATCAAAGAATTGGTTCCATGCCTCACCTCCAAAGTGAAAATAATCAGCTCCTACAGTCAGTCTGTTGCCCTGGAAAAGTTGTATGCTCTGATACCATGATACTCCAAGCATCTGATCGTTAGAGTTGAAACGATACTGAAGCGGTTCTCCTCCTGGCTGATATCCGTCATTTATCCAGTGATCACCCCAATTATAGAAAAAGCTCAATGCACCGGAAGTCTTTTCGTAATGATTCTCCAATGCAAAAGAAGTCATACCACGTGTTATGCGCTGATCATTGTCTATATATGGTTTCATTACTGATCCCGGATTAGTAGCATTGAAACGAGTGACATTTACATCGCCCCAAACTTTCCAGTTATCCGTAAAGTCATAGCCTAATTTGGCATATCCGCCGTACTGTTCAAAAGCCATGTCAGCGCGATGTCCATCTGTACGGTTATAAGAGGCAGTCACCGTACTACTGAAGCGCCCTTTCCTTATGCGGTTAGTGGCTTCGGTCTGTACACTTCCATAGGCCCCCGCACCAATGTTGATGTTTGTACGTATTCCGTCTTCCTGCATCTTACGGGTAACAATGTTAATAACCCCACCCATGGCGTTAGAACCATAAAGCACGGATGCGGGGCCACGGAGCACTTCCACACGTTCTGCCATCATAGTCTGATATGCGTCGGCAATGGGGTGTCCCATCAGTCCCATATACTGAGGATGTCCGTCTATCAAAACCAATAATCCTGTAGTGGGAAGAGCGGCCTGTGCGGGCCCTCCAATGCCTCTTAAAGACATTTGCCCTGATGCACCGGTAGCTACACCATATCCCATTACGCCACGTGAAGTGGAGAAAAAGCCCGGCACTTGTGAATTCAACACCGGAAGTACGGAAGTCTGCTGGCTCGCTTCAAGTTGCGAACGTCCCACTACCGATACGGTCATGGGCAAATGGCGTACATCCGTTTCACTTCGCGTACCTGTTACTACTACTTCATTGATCGCATAACTTCTTGCTACCTTTGTGCTGTCCTTGCTGGTTTGTGCTTGTAGGCTTACCGCACTAATCAGGCAGCCTGTAAAGAATGCAAGTACAAATCTCTCTTTTTTCATCTTGAAATAACTCTTTAATTTTATAATAGTTCCCGATTACAAATATAGGGATCGTTACTGATAGAAACCGTAGATAAATTACGGTTGTAAATACCATAATTACTGATTAACGTATTCTAACTTACGTGTTATTCACTATCCAGGACTTGAACTCGGACGCTTTGTTCTTACTGATATAGATACGTCCGGGAGTTTCTACATCCAATGTTACCAGCAAACGGTTATCAAACCAGATCGTTATATCCGTCACGCTATTCCTTGCTATGATGAATTGCTTATTCGCCCGGATGAAATCTGCCGGATTCAGAGAAGCCATTATCTGTTCCAGTGTTTTGGAGTATGGATACATATTCCCGTCTTTCAAGTAGATACAGGTGTTTTTATCCGCTGTATAAAAGCATGAAACTTCTTTCAAGCCAATAGGTAACAGCTTATCTTTATATGGAATTAATAACTTGTCTTTATATTTAGGAGTCGGCATCAGTTGAGTCAATTTAGATAAGTAGTGAATCACATCCTGGTGCGTCAGTTTTTTGTATTTATCCAGCGCCTGTTTTACATCTTCCACCTTGACAGGTTTTAGCAAATAATCAATGCTATTCACCTTGAAAGCTTCTATGGCGTATCTGTCATAAGCCGTCGTGAAAATAATAGGAGTTTCCAACTCCATTTTATCAAAAATGGTAAATGCCGAACCGTCCGATAAATGAATATCCATAAATATCAAATCCGGTGCAGGATTCGATTGCAGCCAATGAATGGTTTGGGTCACGCTTTCCGTATTACCGACTATTTGAATATCATAAGAGACTTCACCAAGAATATCCACCAGATTCTCATAAGCGGCAGTCTCGTCTTCTACAATCAACACTCTCATATCTCTATGCAATTTTGATGTCAGTTCTGTTTATTTAAAGGAAGATATACTCTGAATGTATTTTCATCACATTCTATCCGTATTTGCCTGTTCATCAACAAGGCAAAACGATTTTCCAGATTTTTCAACCCGGTTCCGTTCGTATCAGGAGGAGACAATTTAGGATAAATGGGATTACTCACCACCAGTTCTTTTTGCTCGTTCAGCCTGATGATAATTTCCATTTTATGCTCACTGTCTATCATATTATGAACGGTCACATTCTCTACCAGCGGGAGCAGTGAAAGCACAGGCAACGTCAGTTCATCCTGCATAACCTCATCCACCTGGATCGAGAAAACCAGTTTATTGGCAAAGCGTACTTCCATCACATAACGGAAAGATTGAATAAACTCCAGTTCTTCCCTCAAAGTAACCAGTCCTCTCTTATCACTTTGAAGAATATAACGGAAGATATCAGATAATTCATGCACATACATCAACGTTTTTTCATCATCCTTCTTCCGAATAAGCGATTGCACTCCATTCAAGGAGTTAAAGAAAAAATGTGGATTGATCTGATTAGCCAACGCATCACATTGGCTTTGCAGATTCTCTATACGTAGACGTTCTATCTCACGCTCTTTTTCACGCTGTGCGGAGTATAACATGGAAATATGCCCGATCAGCGTACACAGAGAACACAGAATAAAGAATTGGGAGATCAATGTACTACCCAGAAAATCAGTACGGATACCATAAGAGTGAATCCAATAGGAAATAGACGCAAAGCCTGCATAGGCAGCCAATGAATACAAGAAGTTACGGCCAAAACGTTCCTTAAACTGCGCTGTCGACAGTTGTCGCAAATTATAACGTAACAACAGACAAATCAGTCCCCAGAAGAAAAAGAAACGATAAACAAAATACCAATAAAAACCCGTACAACTTGCTCCTTCCAGAAATTTTATATCCCACGGCAGACAGGCTATATTAGGGTATATGATAAAGACTGCACTAATCAGACCAACCAGCAGCAGTTTACGACTTATATAAGTATCAAATGAGAGCATAAAACATTTCTTCTTTTCTACAAAGAAAGATATTTTTTTTGAGACTTGACAGTACCAAAGAATCAAAACGAAAAAATAAGGTATAAAGACGAAACCACGCATAGAGAATTAAAACTCCGAATAAATTTGGTGGTTATAAAAACAATGCCCAAATTTGAACCCCGAAAATAAAGACAGGAATATAAAATCCTCATCGGAGGGCATTATAATCAATAATTATAGTGCCGGATAAGATGAATGGTGAGAATCATTCATCCTGTCCGGCACTTTTTTTATGCCATATCTATAGCTTCTACTAAATTGATGAAAGAATAAATTGGATGAAAGAATTAGATTTGACACAGGGCAGCGTCCCTAAAGTACTATTACAATTTGCGGTTCCATTCCTGATAGCCAACGTGCTCCAGGCCCTTTACGGAGGTGCCGACCTTTTTGTTGTGGGACAATATGATGACTCTGCAAGCGTAGCGGCCGTAGCCATTGGTAGCCAAGTGATGCAAACCATTACAGGTATTATCTTGGGTATTACCACCGGAACAACCGTACTGATTGCCATTGCAACCGGAGCGAAAGACGACCGACAAGTGGCGTCTACAATCGGTTCTTCCATTTGGTTGTTTTCAATTATCGGCATCGTACTTACTCTGGTCATGGTATTGTTCCATGACCGAATTTCCAGCTTGATGCACACTCCGACAGAAGCTATGGAAGATACGAAAAGTTACATTCTGGTTTGCTCGGTCGGTATACTGTTTATTGTAGGCTATAATGTCGTGTGTGGTATCCTGCGCGGACTGGGTGATTCGAAAACACCACTCTATTTTGTGGGACTGGCCTGTATAATCAATATTGTCCTTGACTTTATATTAGTGGGAGCTTTTCATCTCGGTCCTACTGGGGCAGCCATTGCTACTGTAACGGCACAAGGTGTCAGCTTTACGATAGCACTCTGGTTTTTATACCGGCGCGGATTTCATTTCGAGTTTACACGACGGGATATCCGATTGAATAGAGTTTTATCTAAAAGAGTACTGACCTTGGGTGCCCCCATAGCATTGCAGGATGCATTGATCAATGTTTCATTCCTGATAATCACTGTGATTGTGAATCAGATGGGAGTCATTGCATCAGCTTCTCTGGGTGTAGTCGAGAAAATTATTGTTTTTGCCATGTTACCTCCTATGGCTATATCATCGGCTGTAGCCACAATGACAGCACAGAATTACGGTGCAGGACTTATACAGAGAATGAATAAGTGCCTACTTTCCGGAATAGGATTTGCTCTTATTTTTGGCCTATCGGTTTGCCTGTATTCGCAATTCCTGCCGGAAACGCTCACGGCATTCTTCACTAAAGATCCTGCGGTGGTGACAATGGCAGCAGAATATCTACGGGGATACAGCATAGACTGTGTTGTGGTCAGTTTCGTTTTCTGTATCAATTCTTATTTCAGTGGACAGGGAAATTCGCTATTCCCTATGATTCACAGTCTGATAGTAACCCTCCTGTTCCGTATCCCGTTATCTTACTGGTTCAGTCAGATAGACAGTTCTTCACTGTTTATCATGGGCTTCGCTCCACCCATTTCTACAGTAGTTTCCTTATTTATATGTATCTGGTATCTGAGATATACACGAAAAAGAAATTACTAAAACACAATTTCCCTACTTTTAGGTATTGCCTCCCTTACTCAAGAAGCGTAACTTTGGCAAAAAATAAAAGTAGCCTATGGACCCCGGAAGAAAAGGTGAGGAACAGCAAAAAGAGAGAATTTATCAAAGTATAAGTTCTCTTTTTTTTTGAATGAATTTGAATATTGTTCTTTTTTGCCAGATCGTATTAACTCTAATAATTTCCAAATAAAAATGAAAAAGAAATATGAATTTAAGAGTGTAGTAGCTGAAACACTGCTGATACCTCTTTACATGAGAGCCAAAGAAAGTCGCCGGAAAGATGCCATCTTGCGTGATCTGCAAGCCGAACAACTGGTAGAAAGTATTGAATATGATTACTCTAAATTTGATGGTGCCAAATTGAGTGCCATAGGATGTGTCGTACGTGGATTATACTTTGATAATACCATCCGACATTTCATTGCCACACGAAAAAATCCGATAATAGTGAATGTAGGTTGCGGACTGGATACCCGCTATCAACGTATTGAAGAACACGACAAAGCCATATTTTATGAAATGGATTTACCCGAAGTAATCGACTTGCGACGTGATTTACTACCGGAACCTGCGGGCGATCATTACATAGCCGGTTCTTTGTTAGAAACCCAATGGATGGATGATCTCCGCAAAAAGCATCCCGAAGGAGAGTTTGTCATTGTTATCGAAGGTGTACTGATGTATTTCTATGAAAAGCAAGTACGACAATTACTCACCCGATTGGCCGACCGATTCAGTGGTGGTGAAGTATGGTTTGATGTGTGCGGACCTATGATGGCAAACTCCAAGTATATTAAACCCGACTCACTACGGGGGCACGAAGCACAAATCCGCTCCGGCCTGAAAGACGGGCATGAGGTGGAAAACTGGGAACCACGCCTGCAACTTATCGACCAGGCCCTCTACCAGAGATTCTTTCCCAAAAGATGGGGATTCGGCGGAAGGCTAATGGGGCTATTCCCGGATATTTGCAGGAAGTCCAGTTCGCTGTTGGGGTACAAAATTAAATAACTACGCTCTGTACTCGTTTGGTGTCATCCCCACCACCTTTTTAAACAGACGGCTTAAATGATGTGGATATTTGAAGCCCAGTTCATAGGCAACTTCGCTGACAGTCTTATTCTCATCATAAAGCCGTTCTTTTGCTTTCTCTATCACAAAGAGCTGAATGGATTCCTGAGCTGATTTACCTGTTTCTTTCTTTATCAGATCCCCAAAATAATTAGGAGAAAGATGCAATCGGTCTGCAACATATTGCACGGATGGTAAACCGACAGTTTGCGGTTGGTCTGATTCAAAGTAATCACTGAGTAGATTTTCAAAACGCACTAGAATATCTTTATTTATGTTTTCACGCGTAATAAACTGACGGTCATAAAAACGCTGGCAATGGTTCAGCAGAAGCTCAATCGTAGAGGCTATAATATCTTTACTATGCTTATCTATGGCACGCTCCAATTCTTCTTGTATTTCAACAAAACAATTAAGGATAATCTGCCGTTCACGCTCAGACATATGCAAAGCCTCATTAGCCTCATAAGAGAAAAAGCTGTAATCTTTCATTTTACGTCCCAGCGAAGTACCTCGCAGCAAATCCGGATGAAAAGCCAATACCTTACCTTGAGGATTCAGTGTCTCTCCGTCATCATCAATTCCCGCCACTTGACTAGGAGCCACAAATACCAGTGTACCTTCCTGATAATCGTACGTACTACGTCCATAAGACAATTCTCCACACTTGAGCTGTTTCAGAAAAATACAGTAGAAACCAAAATTCTTACGTCCATGCTTTAAAGATTTCAATGTTGAAAAGTCAACCACACTAACGAGCGGATGCAATGTCTCCACTCCCATTACCATATTATACTCCTGAATAGTATTCAATTTTACGATTGTACCCATAATCTGAATAATTTAATCTGATGACAAAAATAACAGTTTTCTTTCAGCATTCCATCACTTGTATTGCAAAATCTGTAATATTGGCATAAGAAACTGTAACCTGTGTATACAGTTCATTATCAAGTATTCAATCAATATTTTAAAACCGTAATAATGGTGTGCAATGCAGTAATCTGTCTATTTACAAACTTCATCCCACAACTCACCTTTGCAACATAAAAAAAACTGCAAAAAGACAAGAGTAATGAAATACAGAGAATTAGGAAAGAGCGGACTTAAAGTTTCCGCATTGGGTTTGGGTTGTATGGGTATGAGTCACGGTTATGGTGCTGCCGCTGATAAGAAAAAAATGATTAACCTTATTCATCAGGCTATAGAAAAAGGAATCACTTTTTTTGATACTGCTGAAGTATATGGTCCATACACCAACGAGGAATTAGTAGGTGAAGCCTTAGAATCTTATCGGAAAGATGTAGTCATTGCTACCAAATGTGGTATTCAGATGGTCGACGGCAAACAAATTGTCATTGGTAAACCGGAAATAATACGAAGTTCCATCGAAGGTTCCCTCAGGCGTCTGCGGACAGATCATATCGATCTGTACTATCTACACCGTGTGGACCCGGATGTTCCTATAGAAAAAGTGGCAGAAACCATGAAAGAATTAAAACAAGAAGGCAAAATTCTACATTGGGGACTATCAGAAGCTGGTGTACAGACCATTCGTCGGGCACATCAGGTCTATCCGCTGACTGCCATTCAAAGCGAATACTCCATGTGGTGGCGCGAACCGGAGAAAGAATTATTGCCCACTTTCGAAGAACTGGGTATCGGTTTCGTCCCCTTCAGCCCGCTGGGTAAAGGTTTCCTGACGGGAAATATCAGCAAAGACACACAATTCGGTAAAGACGATTTCCGCAGTATCGTTCCACGCTTTACTGCTGAGAATCTGAATGCCAATCAGGTTATAGTTGATTTTGTGAGAAAGCTGGCGGAAGAGAAGAATGTAACGCCTGCACAGATTGCATTGGCTTGGGTACTTGCTGTAAAACCCTGGATCGCTCCCATTCCGGGAACCACCAAACTGAAACGCCTGAAAGAGAATATACAGAGTATAAATGTGGAAATAAGCCCGGAAGAGTTGACAAGGATAAATGATACACTTAATTCTATTCCAGTGTCAGGCGACCGCTATCCGGCAGAGTTAGCAAAAAGAGTAGGCAAATAAACAAAGGGCTTAAAATAATACAATAATCTACAATGTCCGGGAATATTAAGGAAGTAAAGTGTTTTAATATAAAATCAATAAAGAGAAAGTTATTATGCAGAAAGTAAAATTAAATAATGGTATCGAAATGCCAATTCTCGGTTTCGGTGTATATCAAATCGAAGATCAAGCTTTGTGTGAACAATGTGTATATGACGCTATTGAAGCAGGTTACCGTTCCATAGATACGGCTGCCGCTTATGGTAATGAAGAAGCTGTAGGAAGAGCCATCAAACGCAGTGGCATCCCCCGCGAAGACTTGTTTATCACTACCAAACTCTGGATATCAGATGCCGGTTATGACAAAGCAAAGAAAGCCTTCGAAGCATCCATGAAACGTTTGCAACTCGATTATCTGGATCTGTACCTTATTCATCAGCCATTCAATGACTATTACGGTGCTTGGCATGCTATGGAAGAATTATACAAGGAAGGTAGAATTCGTTCCATCGGCGTCAGCAACTTTATGCCCGACCGTCTGGTAGATCTGATCCTTCATAATGAAATCACACCTGCCGTCAATCAGGTAGAGACTAACCCTTTCTACCAACAAATCGAAGCAGAGGCATTCATGCAAGAGAAAGGTGTTCAGGTTGAATCATGGGCTCCATTTGCCGAAGGAAAGAACAATATGTTCCAGAATGAGACATTAGCGGCCATTGCAGGCAAATATGGTAAATCCATTGCACAAGTTATATTGCGATGGTTGATACAAAGAAATATTGTCGTTATCCCGAAATCCATCCGTAAAGAACGAATTATTGAAAACTTCAATGTATTCGATTTTGAACTGACAAAAGAAGATATGAAAAAAATAGCAGCACTGGATACTAATACCAGTTGCTTCTTCTCACATCGTGATCCGAAGATGGTAGAGTGGCTGAGCGGATTACATTAGAAACACTCCAAGTCCCAATACATTTCAATAAGATCATTTGCATACAATCGGCATATTAGTTACTTTTGTAGAGTGTTTTATAAATCAACCTAATATGAATAGAATAAATATACCCAATAGCTCTTATGCCGATTGTCCTATTCGAATGATATTATCACGTATCAGCGATAAATGGTCAATACTGACTCTCTTCACTTTGACACAGGCTCCTGTTATGCGATTCAACGAACTACAAAAGACAATACCGGATATATCTCAGAAAATGTTGACAGTTACCCTCCGTACATTAGAAGAAGACGGATTGGTAAAAAGACAAATCTATGCACAGGTTCCCCCAAAAGTAGAATATTCACTCACTAAAAGAGCTATGTCTCTACTACCACATATAAACTCTTTAATTTCGTGGGCGCAGGAAAATATGGAAGATATAATCAATGACAGAAAAAAGCATAAGAGCGAATAAAAAATCGCCCTTATGCCTTTTCCAAAAATGGTATTATAAAGTTCCCAGAAAGACTTTCTTACATCGCTTTCCAAAACTTCTGGAAGTCCTTGTACCGTCCGTAACAAACCAGTTCGTCACCAGCTTGTACTTGATCATTTTCAGGTAATTCATTCATCACATCATGTTCTGTAAATGAGATGCCCAGACAGTTCTTTAAAGTCTTGGCACGCTTCAATGCTAATAACTTCAAACCAAATTCTTTATCCAAATTCAATTCATTGGCATAGTATCCTATCATTTTTTCCGGCACAGTAAATTTCACTACATAATAATTTGAGTCCACCCTGAATGTTTCCATATTGGCACCAAATTCCAACAGATGTACCAAACCACGAGCAGCATCTTCCTCCGGAGTTAAAATCCGTTCCAAATCAAAAGCCTCAAGTACGGAACGATGGACATTATCAATAGCCCGCGCATAGATATGCTCCACTTTCTGTTGTTTCAGTAAAGCCACTACACGAATGGAAGCGCCAAAATTCTCACCAATAGCCACTACTACCACATCCACTCCATTTAAAGGAAGAACTGCAAGCGCCTGCTCGTCAGTTGCATCCAATACAAAAGCTGTAGCTATTTTTTCTTTTATACTATCTACACGGCTCGCACTCACATCCGCACCAATCACTTCGTGCCCCAATGCCGACAATTCCTCGGCAAGCATGTGTCCGTAATTTCCTAAACCGATAATAATATACTTCATACTATTTATTTTACTACTAATTACTAATTTATAATGATCTGTCCACTTGGATACTGATACTTCGTATGTTTCTTTTGCTTAATGATACCCAACATCAATGTAATCAAACCCACACGTCCGATAAACATCAAGAAAGCAACAAGTAACTTACTATTATCACCCAAGGTCGGAGTCAGATTTAAACTGGAACCTACTGTACTCAGTGCCGACACACATTCAAACAAAAGTGCCATAACAGATGCCTGAGGTTCCCATATCGTCAGAATAAAAACAAAAACAAATAAAACACCGAGAGACATCACCACTGTAGCATTGGAACGACGGATTGAATCGTATGACAACTCACGGCCGAACACTTCTACCTTTTCCGTACCGCGCAACACGGCAACCAGATTCAATACGACTACCGCAAAAGCATTCACCTTGACACCACCGGCCGTAGATTGTGCTGCACCACCAACCCACATCAGGAAAATATAGATCAATACACTCTGTACTCCCAACGAAGTTAAATCCACACTGGTAAACCCGGCAGTACGCGGACAAGTTGCATTGAAAAATGCTTGTGTCCATTTATCAGCAACTGACATACCGGCAAAGGCATGGTTCCACTCAAAAATGGCAATAAGAATTGTACCAAGCACCAGTAACAGAAAAGTCATAATAAGTACAATCCTCGTATTCAGGTTATACAGATGGTAAAAACGATGTCTGTCCCACTCCCATGTATGCAAGAACTTCCATATACGACGTAAATGATGGAGTACGATATCTTTAAAATTCACCAATATCGGGAAACCGATACCACCCAGAATAATCAGCAAGGATATATAAATAAGGAAGGGATTATGCCCCGTCATCACCAGTGGATTACCCAGATTGCCTGGTAATGTGGAAAAACCCGCATTACAAAACGCTGATATGGCATGGAAAGCTGAAAAGGCTACTTCTTCCTCAAAAGTCATTCCCATTGTTCCATGAATATCACTCCAGATAGCAAACATCCCCATCCCTTCTATAGCCAGCGTAAAGCCTAATATATACAGTAAAGTAGAAAGCAATGAATTCAATGAATTGGAACTAACCATATCACGAACCACCAACTGGTTATAAAATGATGTATTACCCATAAAGAACATCGCAAAAAAACTGGTTAGTGTCATCACCCCCAAACCGCCAATCTGTATGAGTAGGATAATCACCACGAAACCAGATGTAGTAAAGGTGGAAGCCACATCCACCGAAGTCAGTCCTGTGACACACACTGCACTGGTGGAAATGAACAAGGAATCCACCCACGAAATTCCATTCATCGTACAGCGAGGCAGCATTAACAGACCTGTTCCTATAATAATAATAATAAAGAAACTACCAGCTAGGATTAAAGAAGGATTCGTTCTCCGTCCTAATAACCTAACCAAGCCATTGGACAGATTAAAGAAAGAAAAAATGAGCAAAAGTACAATGTGATAAGGTTTTCCGTTCAGGAATTCCCAAAAGTACAAAATAGCTCCTTCTTCCTCCGGTCGATGGAAAATAACCGGAATCAGAGTAAGATAGAGTAAGGCGATCAGTATCCAGGTCAGTTTCTTAAATGCACGCTTTGTATCTTTGTATTCCAACAAGAGACGCAAAGTCACTTCCGTCAGAAAAACACCCCACACAAACCGATAAAGAGTTTGCAGTTGAGAAGCCTCGTGTTCGGAAATAGTAAAGCCGTGTTCATATACTACACCTACAATTAACAGAATAGAAGCCAGGTAGGCTACGTAAGTCACCCCTCCAAGAATGATCCGAGTGTACGGATGAATCCATTTATTCTGATATAACAAGAATTTATGATAAATCTTCATGGAGACCAAATTAAATATCAGGCAAACATAAACAAAACAATGCGTATAGACAAAAAACAAAAGAAAAAAGAATTTGTTTTAAAAATAATAGTTACATTTGGCCTCGTAAATTTTAATAGAAGTAACCACTATGAGCAACAAGACAAAAAGATTTTTCCTTCCGGAAGAAGAAATTCCACGCTATTGGTATAATATACAGGCAGATATGGTAAACAAACCAATGCCTCCGCTTCATCCCGGTACCAAACAACCACTGAAAGCCGAAGATCTATATCCTATCTTCGCTCAGGAACTGTGTAAACAAGAACTTAACCAGACTGATAAATGGATTGAGATTCCCGAAGAAGTACGCGAAATGTACAAATATTATCGCAGTACTCCGCTCGTCCGTGCCTATGGACTGGAGAAAGCATTGGGTACTCCGGCACACATCTATTTCAAGAACGAGAGTGTGAGTCCGATGGGATCACACAAGTTAAACTCTGCTATTCCTCAAGCTTACTATTGCAAAAAAGAAGGAGTAACTAACGTTACCACAGAAACCGGTGCCGGACAATGGGGTGCCTCACTGGCCTATGCAGCCCGCTTATTTGGCCTGGAAGCTGCCGTTTACCAGGTGAAAATCAGCTACGAGCAAAAACCTTACCGCCGCAGCATTATGCAGACTTTCGGCGCACAGGTTACACCGTCTCCGTCTATGTCTACCCGCGCCGGAAAAGACATTCTGACAGCTCACCCCAACTATCAGGGTTCCTTAGGAACAGCTATTTCGGAAGCCATTGAACTGGCACAAACCACACCGAATTGTAAATATACATTAGGGTCTGTCTTGAGTCATGTAGCTCTGCACCAGACTGTAATCGGCCTAGAAGCCGAAAAGCAAATGGAAATGGCGGGAGAATATCCTGATATGGTAATCGCTTGCTTCGGTGGTGGTTCCAACTTTGGCGGTATTGCATTCCCATTCATGCGCCATAAGATTCTGGAAGGCAAACAAACACGTTTCATCGCTGCCGAACCGGCTTCTTGCCCGAAGTTGACACGCGGTAAATTCCAATATGATTTCGGTGATGAAGCCGGATATACCCCATTGCTTCCTATGTATACGCTGGGACACAACTTTGCTCCTGCCAATATCCATGCAGGCGGATTGCGTTACCACGGTGCAGGTGTCATCGTTTCACAACTATTGAAAGATGGTCTGATGGAAGCTGTAGACATCAAACAACTGGAATCATTCGAAGCCGGTTGTCTGTTTGCCCAGGCCGAAGGTATCATTCCCGCACCGGAATCTTGCCACGCTATTGCCGCTGCCATCCGCGAAGCAAACAAATGCAAGGAAACAGGCGAAGAAAAGGTGATCCTGTTTAACCTCTCCGGTCACGGACTGATTGACATGGCTTCGTACGATAAATATCTCTCCGGTGATCTTGTGAACTATGAACTGACCGATCAGGATATTCAGAAGAATCTAGACGAAATAGGCAGTCTGGCGTAAGACGCCTCATCAATAAATGTTTGCCAGACTAACGAGTGGCTCATAGAGCTTTTCAATGTCCTGTGCATCCAATTCAATATCAACCTGGTCCCCCGGAATCAACTGCATTCCGGGGAGCTTTGCGTCTTTACCATCCCGGTGTATATTGATAATAGCACAGTTTTCAGGTAAAGAAAGCTCGTCCACAAGTTTACCGTCCAGATACGAACCTGTCATCACTTCGATGGATAGTTTATATCTTTTTTGTTCCTGGAAAGCAGGAGTATTGATCATATCCTCATAAAGCGTCACATTAAAAGGTTTTATCTGAAGGAGTTCTGTAAAATAATAAGTTAATCCGCCTACTACTACCGACGGGTAAAATACCTCAAAGTGCCCTGTTATCTCGGTAATCAGTACGATAGCCGTCAAAGGGGTACGTATCACAGCCACCAGAAAAGCCGACATGGAAATCAACATCACATAACTGACATTCTCCGGTTCAATAACTCCATATTCCACTCCCAGTAAACCGACAATCTGCCCCAGTAATCCACCGGTGACCAGGGTAGGGATAAAACTTCCGCCCGGCAAACCGGAGGAAACGCAAATTACGGAAAAGCCGAAATGTAACAGCATCATTGCCGTTACCCACATTATCTGCGCATGACTGCCGGACTGTGCCTGCTCCAAAAGAAACTGTTCTCCCCCACCCGTCAGGTTAACCTGCATAAAGGAAATAATGTAAGCGACCAGTAGCAGATAGAACATCTTCATATATACCGAAGATTTCACCGTAGCATAAACCCGCTTAAAGGACACCATCATCATGGAATACAGTTTCCCGCAAACAGAAATAATTACTGCAAGCAATAAGAAGTACTTCACCTGGACTCCAAAAGAGAAACCGGGTTCGGCCACTTGTATCAGATGATAGGAACTTATAGGAAAAACCATACTCGCCACCGCCCCTGCCACTACACCTGCCAGCAAGGTAGTAATAGCCGTTTTCGGAGCATCAAAACGTTCGATGGATTCGATGACAAGCAATGAAGAAGCCAGCGGTGCTGCAAACGCAGCAGCAAGACCGGCACCGGCACCAGCAGCAAGCAATTGTTTTCGTTCACCTCGCAAAATATGTGTCCAACGCGCTACAAGGCATCCGATATACGAACCTATTTGCACAGAAGGTCCTTCACGTCCCAATGATAATCCGGCTGAAACCGAAAGAATACCACCGAAGAATTTAGAAACCAATTCTATGAAAGGGTGTTTATAGGTAATGCGTCCATTAATGGCAGCACGTGTTTGAGGAATACCTCCTCCGGTGATAAGTGGCATTTTCATCACCAACCAGGATACGAATATCAGTATCGCCCAAAAGAAAAGAAAAAGAGGAATATGCCAGTACCACTCCGGGCGGGAAGCAAAAAATTCACTTCTCAGGTTAAAGAAATAATAGAGGCAATAATGATAGGGAACAGCCACCAGCCCCGTCAGCAATCCTACGAAGATGCTGACGAAATACAGGCGTGCGTCAACCAGTTTCAGCTTCACGACATACCACTTCCTCAGTTTTCTAAAGTTTTTGAACCTTTGAAACATTCCTCAGAGTTTTCTTTTATTAATTTGAGTATCTACAACAAATTAACCCTGCTGAAGTTTCAAGACTTTGCGTTTTTTACTTTTTCCCCATCATATTCAATCGCAGGATAGCATGTACCATAAAATAACGTCCCAAAACATTATAATCCGCATCACGTATAGCAGTAGCCGAAATAGTACGCACCATGGAAATCTCCTGACGTAGAATATCATAAAACTTAAAACGCAGTAGTAATTGTTTCTTTTTCAAGAAAGCCTTCGATAGTTGGCAATTCCATATCAGATTCTTCCGTCCACTGCTATCATATCCATATCCGGTGCGAAGAAAATACGTGAGATCACTACTACACTCAAATCCCCAGGGAAGATAATACTGTAAATCTCCTCCTAATTGATAATCGAATGTTTCCGTACGCATATCTTTCACATTGTTATATGAATTATTATAAAATACCTCTCCCCGTGCACTCAGTTCGAGTTGCCGGGTACGGAAAGTAAGTTGCAGACGTTCACGCGCCGTAAGATGCTGAACGGAACTTTTCATCGGTTCTTCTTTATTCTGGGTGGTGTACCCATTCTGATTCCTATATTGCAGATAAGAATAGGTGCGGAACAGCCAGTTGCGATTGTTGAAAGGCCCACTCAATGAAAGAGAGCCTGATGCTCGCCAGTTTCCATTCAAATTAACGGGCATGGTAGTTCTACCTCCTGTTTCACTGTCGTATGTGACCTGGTTTGTTACACTATTAAGTACATTCTCCACAAAAAGGGATACCACCATGTTGCGCTGATGATTGACATTGTATGAATTATAATTCAATGTAAACGTATTGGTATAAGAAGGCTTCAGAGATGGGTTACCAATACGGATATTCAATGGATTCGTCATATCGGCAACCGGCTGCAGATCACGAAGGCTGGGTTGTCTTCCCTTTCCTCTATAAATGGCTTGCAACTGGGTACGTTTGGAAAACTTATAGCGAAAGTTCAATGTTGGCGAGAAGTTAAGAACCGTTTTGCTCATTTGATGTTTGGAAACCTCATCCAGAAAAGAACGGCTGTCCAGTTTTTGAGGTTCCAGATCGACACCAATATTGTAGTTATACTTTTTCCGGGAAGTACGGACAGCCATATTGAAAAGATGGGTACTATATTGACTCTCAAAACTATTACTTGCCAAGGAATCGTAATCGACTACAAAATCCTCCATCGCCTCATCCCAGTTATAGACGAAACGGTCCGAATTAGTCACCCGGTATTGATAACTGTAACGAAACTGAAGAAAATAACGGTTAGGCAACGGTTCTACATATACCAGTTGCAGGCGGTAATTATAACCGTCACCTTCATCATCCACACGCTGGTTGACTACTTTCTCCGTATCATTCTTGAAATAATGTGTAGTAGAAAAATTTTCCCTATCGACCGAAGAAGCATTCGTTCCATAATCCACCTTCAAAGCCAGGTTTCGCCCTTTACGGCTGAACTTACGGTTGACCTGTAACATGAAAGTCAGATTATACTGGGAATTATCATAAAGATTAGAGGCAGTTCTCTCATTCAATAAGCTTTCATCCGACCAACTCTGTTGATAACTTCCATTCCTCCTGTCACTTGCCACATAGCGATACTGTGGGCGAAATACCAGGTTGGTTACCGAATCTATCTTCCATTCCAGATAAGCATTTGCCGTCAGATTGTGGTTTTTCGTATGATTATCGTTGGTGCTATGACTGATTGATTTATCTTGTCTCAGAAAGTTGTCTACTGTAGTACGGCCATCCTCCGAATGATCAGTACCCGCATATTGAATATTAGAACGAAGTTTTACCCTGTCCCAGTCACGAGTGAAGTTCATACCTAAGGAATGTGAAGTAACCAACCCTACCCTATTCAAAATATTCCCACTGGCAGCCGACGACTCTCGCCGCAACTCCGAGAAACCTTGATTGTTCGTATTATTCAGATTACCGATAATAGTTAGTTGGGAATTATCCCGAAAACGGTTCAAAGTATTGGCAAGCTCATACCGTCCTTTATTGCCTGTACCTGCCATGAAGTTATCCATCCATCCCTTCTTCATGTCCTTCTTCACCGCTAGGTCAAGTATCATTTCTTCATCTCCGTCATCAATTCCCGTCAGGCGAGCCAGGTCGGATTTACGTTCATAAGCTTTCAGTTTCTCCACCATTTCTACCGGAAGATTCTTCAAAGCGGCTTTCGGATCGTCCGTAAAGAACTCTTTACCATCTACCAATATTTTTTTAACTTCCTTTCCATGGATCAACAACTTTCCATCACCATCAATTTCCCCACCGGGCAATTGTTTCACAAGATCTTCCAGCATGGAACCTTCGGGAGTACGATAGGCTGAAGCATTAAAAACCGTTGTGTCCTGTTCAGTAACCGCTAATGGCGCTTTACCCACTATAACCGTTTCATTCAATAAAAAGCCATCAGGAAGTAACGCAATATCACCCAAATTCTGCGAAGAACCTCTGAATGAAGCGGGAATAGGCTTAGAAAAAGTAGTATACCCTATGAAAGAGATTTCCAAAAATAACTTCTTATCTTTTGGCCAGACAACCGGCATTTTGAATTTGCCGTCATCCGTCGTTGCTACACCAGTAACAAAAGCACTATCCGGTAAAGTTAGCAAACGCACCGCTGCATATCCTACCGGTTGCTTTGTATCTTTATCAACAACACGTCCGGCAAAGTTCCCTTTGCCGGACTGAGCATTAGCAGTCATACCTGACCACAATAAAACAACATAAAATAGTATGTTCCGGAAAGTCAAATATGTATGCCTGTGCCCCATTCGTGTCTATCAAGTAGTCTAATGAAAATGTATTATTTAGTAGCAGGAGCAGGTCTTCCATGCACCGGGCGCTTTCCTTGTCCGTGCTTCTGACCTTTTCTTCTATCAAATTCTTTTCTGAATTTATTCGCATTACTCTTTTCTGTCTGATAGATCTTCATAATCTGTTTAGGAGACAGAATCTTACGGAATTCATTATAATACTTCTCACGAACATCCAGGATCTTACGGCTTTGTGCAAACTGATCCTTAATCTGTTTTTCTATTTCCGCATCCGTCGGTACAGGTTTCGCAGCTTGTTTAGTTTCTGCATTGTTTCCTCTGTTTCTTTCGTGGCGGTTCATCATCCGACACTCACGTAGTGCTTTCAGGTACCCCTCGTAAACAGGAGTAAATTTAGCAGCCGTAGCGTCATCCAACATCAATGTTTTTACCATCTGGTTAGCTTGTCTCTGCATCATCTGCTCGGGAGTAGGGCGTTGTTTCTGATCCTTATTATCCTTATTCTGAGCAGAAATTGTTTGGCTACCAATCAAAAGAGCAGCCATCATTACATAAATAAACTTAGTCTTCATAATCTTCTTGTTTTTTTATTAATACCTAATTTAAAAATATGTCATTTTCAGAGAAGTCGACGAGCTCTTCCAACTCCTCATCCGACAGTTCATGAATCCATTTATCAACCGGATCGCTACTACTTCTATCCACAGCTAGCATATCCGAAGTTCCTGCAGGTACATCTCCCGTTTGTAAATAAGACGGAACAAACAATATCCCTGCCAGTATTGCAGCAGCTGCTACAGCAGTAGAGAACATTATCTGTAAACGGCGTTTCTTGCGTTGCCCGCCGTAAGTGCGTTCCATTACCTTCTGCTGCATATCCTCAAAGAAATTATCAGGAGTGCGGTAAGGTATTTTTTTACCTATATCGTCAAAATCAAATTCTTTATCCATTGTCCTACCTGTTTAAGATGTATTCTTTTATTTTTTCTTTCGCATAGTGGTAATTCACTTTGAGAGTATCGACCTTGCTGTCCAATATCCGGCTGATCTCTTCATAATCAAGCTCGTCGTAATAGCGTAGGTTGAATATCAATCGTTGCTTTTCCGGTAAACTCAGTATGGCTTCCTGAAACTTGACTGCCAATTCATTTTCATAATCAATATAATCGGAAGCTTTCAGTTTACCAATCAGTTCTTCTTGTACTTCTTCCGCAGGAATCGCTTCTTCATCCTTTCGTGTATTCAGCAAGCGCAAACTCTCATTGGTTGCAATCCTGTATATCCAGGTACTCAGCGAGCTTTCACCACGAAACTGTCCCAGATTACGGTATACCCGGATAAAGACTTCTTGAAGAACATCTTCTGCATCCTCATGTGATACCACCAAACGCCGTATATAATTATATATAGGTACCTGGAAGTTATCCATCAGCATTTTAAACCCCTTTTTCGGGTCGGAAGCATATACCTGCCGGATTTTATCCTCGTTTATCATCCATTCAATTTCTTAGCTTTATTAGGTTAGAAACAGAAAAAAGGATGAAGTTAAATCGGCAAGTTCATATTTTGCATTTATTAAAGAAGTGGTTAAAAATAAAGTTTCTTATCTTTGCCGCCAACTCTCCTGTTTCAGGCTAATTTAAAAAGAAAGATATGGAATGTAAAATCAGAGAATGGAAAATGGAAGATGCTGCCGAACTTGCAGCAACCTTAAATAACAAAAATATCCAAGACAACCTTCGGGATGGCCTGCCTTATCCTTATACTGAGGATGATGCTAAATTCTATATCAATGAAATGCTGAAAGCTGATAAGAATAGTGTTTTTGCTTTTGCTATCACTGCTGATCATAAAGTAGTGGGAAGCATTGGTGTGTTTCGCAAAGATAACATCCATTCGCGGACTGCGGAAATGGGGTATTATATAGCAGAATCTTTCTGGGGAAAAGGTCTGGGAACGTGTGCAATTAAACAAACCTGCCAATATGTGTTTAACAACACCGATATCCTCCGTATTTTTGCAGAGCCGTTTAGCTATAATATCGCTTCTTGCCGGATTCTTGAAAAGAGTGGATTTAAATGTGAAGGAGTACTCAGAAGCAATGCTGTGAAGAATAACCAGATTCTGGATATGAAGATATATTCGCTTCTCAAGAGTGATACCGAATAATAGATTCTGCATAAAAAAATAGTTTATTATGAGAGATCAAGCAGTATTAGTGCGTAATGCAGTTAAAAATGAGATTCCTGCATTTGCCCTGATTGGAAAAGATAAGTTCGCATTACAAACTTTGGAATACTATTATTCCTTGGCAAAAGAAGAGTGTAGCGAAGAGTTTCTTAAAGATTTGAGAGACTTAATAGAGAATGATTTCAAAAGGTATCGGGAAGAAAATCCGGAAAAGATAAAAGTACCCGATATGTAGTTCACTTCCAAGTATAAAAAAAGGCTATCTATCCCAGACAGCCAATCTTTTGTTAACCTTAAATCTAATACTATGAAAAACACATTGCAAAGATACGGACTTCTGGGATATCTCCAAATTTTCGGGGTGAACTACAACATATTACAACATGTTTTAATAGACTCTACGATTTCGTTAACCTTTGGAGATTCGTTGTGTTAATAATTAATATAATCCTTCCTTGCTATTAGTCGATTCGGTGAAAGATTTGTCAGAATTTATCAACAGCAACATATTTTTTTTGTAACTTTCTGATTATCAGCATCATTAAACCAAGCCCTATTAAGTATACGACTGAATTAGGTTCAGTATACGACTATTTTAAGAACATATATCCTTTGTAAACAATATACACCACTACCCTGTTTTTTTAGTTCATAACCGTGCAGAAATGAACTAAATGCAATAGCTAACTCCTTTCTTAGGCATTCCTATGCTTTTTCCCTTCCAACGGTTAGCCTTTTCCATCCGAACGTTTATTCTTTCCACCGTGGAGTTTCTTTCTTTCCACCATGGTGGAAAGAAAGTTTCCCCGTGATGGAAAGAAACTTTCTCCATGGTGGAAAGAATAAGTACCTACTACAATTTTCCTTAACCGTCGTAGCGAAAAGAGATAAAAGTGGCGATGCGGCGGCTTAACCTCTGAAACTTATATTATTCATGCGAATCAGGAGGGGAAATTATGTTCATATCCCGAAAAAATGAATCAAGACACGTTTTTTTGTGTATAATTTTCATCTTTTTTCTTTCCTGTCTTGTCACCTTCCCTACCCCCTTCCTGATACCTTCTGAATGGGGTACAATGAGTCAGTGACTGAAAGGCATTCAGTCACTGAATGAATCAGGTTCACTCAACGAGTGGGAGGAAGAACTGCGGGAAAGGAAGACATCTACTCGCTTTTTGTAAGTATAATTACTAACCGATGAAATATGCAATGAATTATCATTTACCTCATAACGGGAAAGAACAAAACAATCCCGCCAAATTATTGGATATATGCCAAAAAACTGTTAAATTCGCAAATAGAACTAGTGTACTTCCTTCTTTTGCTTTGTTTATAGCATAGAAAATTGGATTATTAATTTTAAAAAGCAGGATTGATGTTGAAGAGGCTCATCTTCTGTCTGTGGATATTATTACCGTTCTTTTTGTTTGCCCAAAACGAAGAGGCTTATTTCACTGTACACGATAGTCTTACCACCGGGAAGCATCAGGGGACTTTTATTAAAGCAATGAAAAAGTTCCTTAATTTCAATGATTTCGATACAACTTATATAAGCCCTAATCGCTACAACTATGCCTTAATGCTCGACCATTTCACAAATTACGAGTATTACTCCGTAGGTACCGCTGTTCCCGAACCTCAACGACTCCGGTTCACCCCCAACCCTCGCAACAAAATAGGAGCTTACTTCGGTTGGCGCTGGATATTTTTAGGATGGTCTGTCGATACAGATGGCCTCCTTGGAAAAAAAAGTGGGAAAAACAGGGGAACAGAATTCGACCTAAGTCTCTACAGTTCGAAATTTGGAGTGGATCTTTTCTATCGGCGTACGGGTAACGATTACAAGATACACCAAGTTATGGGCTTTTCCGACCGCATTCCTTCCAACTATTCAGAAGACTTCAATGGACTGAAAGTAAATATGAAGGGATTCAACTTATATTATATCTTCAACAACCGACACTTCTCATATCCGGCAGCCTTCAGTCAATCTACCAACCAACGACGAAATGCGGGTTCACTGATAGCCGGCCTTTCCGTGTCCACCCACAATCTAAAATTCGATTATACTAAATTACCTGAGCTTATTCAGGAAACAATGAATCCTGGAATGAAAGTCAGGCACATCAAATACACCAATATCAGTATCAACTTTGGATACGCCTACAACTGGGTATTTGCGCGCAACTGCCTGGCTTGCCTGTCGCTCTGCCCGGCAATCGCCTACAAAACGTCACGTATAGAAAAGGATGCGGAAGAAGGTAACGACTGGTACAAGAACTTCAATATTGATTTCATATTGCGGGCAGGTGTGGTATACAATAATAGTAAATACTTTGCAGGTGCTTCTTTCCTAGGCAGGACATACGACTATTATCGGGATAACTTCTCCTTAAACAACGGATTCGGCACGTTGCAAATATATGCCGGCTTCAATTTCTATCTGAAAAAGGAACACCGGAAAAAGAAATAATGGCTATAAATTTACCAGAACTTATTATGCTCGGCACTATATTCAAATCCGGCAGACTGCAATTTTCCTACAATCATCTCCTTATTTACATTCATATCATCGCAAAGTTCATCCAATGAAGAATAACAGTCACGCAATTTCATATTGATGAAGCTGAAAAGCATCATCGGGTCTTTAGGTAATTCCATCTTTCTACTAATACTTATTGATTCCGGCTGCAAAATTACAATTATCCGGCTTATTCTATTCCTCCTCAGCACCTGTTTTTTCTATCTTTAACGCAACCTTCTCTATAATTTTACTGAGTTCTTCTTCCAGTGGAATGATATTGAAATCTTCCCAGAAATGTTCGTCATACCTGAATTCTTCATCTGCAAGTACAGTACGTGTAGGCAGTCTCTCAGCACGAGGAAAGCGGGTCACATTCTCTTTATCCACCAAGCAAGTCACCATTTCAAACCAAGTATGCAAAGTCGGATTACTGAAGAAAACACGTTTTCTCTTCATCTTGAAATATAAGTCACCACGAATGTGATGGATGTAGTAAGTACCATTCCACGGTTTATACGAAATGGTATATACCACCTTTTGTGTAGTCAGGTTCACCTTCTGCGCCTGCCGGACAACAAAAATCCGCGTAGCATCTTTGATGTACTTGGGTTGCATCTCTATGCGAGCCTGTACCAAAGCTCCATTCTCCGAATCAATATACAATGCTCCACAATAAAGAGGTGCCTTGATTTCCCGCTTCTGCTCAAAATAAACCACATTGACGCATCGGTCGTCAATAAATGTAATGTCACCCGAAGTATATACATATGGGTTATCTTCTGCATCCACCGACAGGAAATCCGGCAGATCCTTAATAAAATCCAGTTGCAGGCAAGCTTGTATGCCGGCTCTAATCTTAGCTACCAAGCTATCTGTTCTCTCCCGATTATCAATCCGGCTCATCTTTAATAGTTTTACCTGATCGGATGTATTAATCTCTTGCAGAGGAGATTTATAAACTTTGAATACAGCTTCTGTCAGACTTTGGAATTTGTTCTTCAGCTGGACGCCTTCCCGATAGAAGGTAGTCAGATAAACGGGAGCTGACGAATAGTTTTCTTTGCGTCGCTCCACCATTTCCCGCAATAACTTCCTGGGTTCCACCAACCGGATCAGCACTTCTTGTAAAGGAACTATTTTGGGTTCCAAGCTCAGTACATTATCCCGTCCAATCAGCGTGGCTGCTTCAATATTTTGTGCAACATACCCTAAATGGGAAAAAGAAAGATTGCCACTTTTCAGGGAGTCAGGCAGATGTAGCCTGAACTCCCCATTCTTATTTGTAATATTACCTATTGAAGTGCCTTGAAGAATGACCGATGCATTTACAACGGGGTCTCCCGTTTCTTTATCACGTAAAGTTCCGGTTATGGTGAAATAAGCCGGTAGTGGAAGTAGTTCTTCCGAAGCAGTTTTTTTCCCCACAATCCTCTCCATAGGAGGCAGAATTAAGATGTGATGTCCTATCACCTTAAGTTCTAATGACCTATCACCTATGATTTCATAAATAGCCTGCCGGACCGTGCAGCTTTTCCTTTTTGTCTTTACCTCAATATCATTATTCACTACCTTGCTGTCGTAAACGAAAAGGTAACCGGATTGTTCCGAAACTTTACCTAACAAGGAGTATACGGTTCCTTTCATTCCGGGCAGTCGGATCATACGTTCCAACACATCTCCCCCATCTGCTCTCATACCACAGGTTATGAAGAGTAGCCCTAAAAGGAGAATGAAGAAACGATGAAGTTTCATGATTTATATTATTAAGTTATCATTCGGATAAAATCAGTTTATCACCTTCGCGTGAATATTTCAGACTCAACGCCCAGCAAATGAGTTCTGCCACTGTTTCGGGGGAGTTGTTTTCAAATTCAATAGTCAGCTTCCGTTTATTCAAGACCGACGATGCTACCTGTATCTGCAAAGTAGGAGCTTCAGCATTCACCACCCGCAAAATATCTTCCAGACATTCATCTTTGAAGCGTATATTCTTTGTATACTGTCTGAACTCATCGGAATCTTCTGTTTCACTCAATTGCAATTGTCGAGCCTGTAAGGTTACGGTTTCTCCGGCACTTACCAGCACACTCTGTCCCCCTTGCTTCAACGAGACCTTCACCCTGCCCCGCTGCACGGATAGCCGGAAAAAATCATCCTCATGACTGCGTACATTGAAAGCCGTACCCAGCACCTCTATCCGTACCTTCCCTGTCTCAATCAGAAAGGTTTGTTCGTGATTCTTCGCTACATCAAAGAATGCTTCTCCCTGCAAATTCACTTCCCGCTTATCCGTAGCAAAATGTTCGGGATACTGCAAAGTACTCTCTTGAGCCAGATATACCACAGAGCCATCTTCGAGCGTAGTAACCAACATGGATGCTTCACGGTTTTCCTGCGTCACCAGATTAAGATTTTCCACCTCACCTCCCGGCACGAACCATAAAGCAGATGCCAGATAAACAAAACCGGCAATTACGGCAGCCGCCAGTGTCCCCCATTTCAGAAGTAGTTTGCGACGCACCGCCCGTCCCTGCCCTGCCTCTACGAGCAGGCGGTCTTTATTCAAACGGGCATACAACCGTTCCCATGCCTCATCCGTCTTTGTCCTATTTTTATTCACTTCAGTCATTTCGTAAGAATATAATTATCTATTTCGTTTCGTAGGGTACGGAGCGCTTTCGTCATTTCGGCCTCTACTGTCTTAATGGACAGAGATAATGAAGAAGCAATCTCCGCATATTTCTTTCCTTCCATACGATGCATTTGGAATATCTGCAGCCTGCGTACCGGCAATTTATCAAGAGTATGGCGAATCAATCTCTGCAACTCTTCATATTCCAATAGCCTGTGAGGATCAGAACTCTGTTCTAGGACATTTCCTGCCAATACATACTCGCGATACCGCTCTTTAACTTCCTTGTGCTGGCAATATTGTAGAGCTTCATTGCGAACAGCTGTATACAGATAGCTCTTTACAGACTGGAAAATTTGTAAATGCTCTCGGTCCTTCCAAAACACGTAGAACAGTTCCTCCACTATTTCCTCGGCAGCTTCCATCTCCCCCGTAATGCCTGCGGCATACCAGCAAAGAGAGGAATAGTAACGGCGGAAGACCTCCTCGAACGCCTTTATATCGCCCTCTTTTATTTTTGTCAGTATGAAGAGTTCATTCAGCATATCCGGGAATTATTGTTGATCTCCAAATATAAGAAAAACTATCTGAAATCTAACGGGATTGTTTTTTCAATTTGCTCACTGCATGTTCCAGAGACTCTGTGGGTTCAATAATATTATATGCTTTCCAGAAGTCCTCATTCCAATATACATCTACCATATCATAGAATACCTGTTTTTCTTTAAAAGCCTTCTTGTTGGGAATAGTTGCGAAATCATTCTTTCTATCTGTCACCACCATTTCAGAGAATACTGTATAGCCGGAAGAGAATAAACGCTTTTTCCAGTCGCACTTAAAGCGGATTTCATTCCGTATATAATTCAGATAAGTTTTCCCATTCTGCTCTTTATATGTCACCAGATAGGAGACTTCCTGCGGTCTGAATCGTAACCCAAGGGGTTTCTTATGGAGAATAGCTTCTACCGCCTTCACTCTGTTCTGCATATCCAGAGAGAACTCTGCACGGGTGAATGCCAGCTTCTCAAAATCAATATAGAGCTTCCCGTAGAACAAGGCATACATCAGACTGACTCTGGGACGGAAACTAACTACATATTGCATACGGTTATCCAGATTCACAGGTTCCTCAATTTGGAAATCATAGTAATTCAGATTTTCCGGACTCAGCAGTGCATCCCCGTTCTTCACAACATCCAGATAAATGGAGAGAGTAGGTCCACCCACTACTTTGACAGCCAGCGTATCACTTGTCTTTTGACTTAGCAAACGACGTCCCTTCTGTATCTGTACTTTGTCATTGGAGGGATCACGGTCACTATATGCTGTTTTAGCAACATCTATCACAGCTTCCGATACACTGATGTAACGGCGTCTTTTCTGTACTGTCTCCCGATAAAATGCGGTCAGTAAACTCCTATCAGGCGAATAGTTCACCGGAATCTTCTTGATGGCTTCTTCCACAAGTGCACGGGCATTATTACCAAAGATCACAATTTCACTCAGCAGATTAGGAGCCGGCAGCATCCAAATGGTAAGATCAGATATATCTTTGTTTTCTTTCAGAGAAACCTGGGAATTCAAGTATCCGATATGTGAAACTTCCAATCCCTGAATAGTCTCCGTATCCTTTATCTTCAAAGAGAACACACCATCCGCATTCGTAACGGTTCCGATGTTCGTACCGGGAACAGATACATTCACATTCTCCAGTTTTCTCTTATTATCCTTATTTTTCACCACTCCCGTGATAGTGAAATAGTTCCCGGCCTCTTCCTGTGCCCACAAAGGTGAAATATCCAATAGCAAAAATGCCATCAACCACCCAACTGTAATTCCAACTAACTTTTTCATCTTCGTATGATTTTAAAGGTGAACAATTCTTGTTTTCTACTTATAAGATCGTCCAGCAAAGAAAAACCCTACAGATTTTGGAAGAAAAAAGTAAGTAAAATATTTCCAGTACAAAATATTTCTGACAGTATCACACGAGGCCGCTTTATTATAAAAGAATACAAAAAGAAGAAATAAGTAACTGCTAATATGAACTTTGATCCTCTACTATTGTTCATATGCGATCAATAAGTAAATTATTCACCTTACAAAACATTTAACAGCTATGAGAACAGTTCATCTGATAGTTATTCATTGTTCCGCAACAAAGGAGAATGAAACTTTTACGGAAATGGAGTTAGAGAAATCACATCGGCAACGTGGACTTAATGGTATTGGTTATCATTATTACATCCGAAGGGATGGAAATATTAAAAGCACACGTCCAGTCCGAAAACCCGGTGCTCACGCCCGAGGACACAATCTTGACAGCATTGCTATATGTTACGAAGGTGGACTTAATCAACGTGGAGTTCCCAAAGATACACGCACGGAATGGCAAAAACACTCCATGATCGTTCTGATAAGAGCGCTGCTCACCGACTTTCCCATGTGCCATATTTGTGGGCATCGTGACTTACCTCAGATTCCGGATGATAATTCACTGATAGAACCGGAATCGTGGTTGAGAGAATGTCCCTGTTTTGATGCAGCAAGAGAATATGGTTATTTGAGAAAAGAGGTTGTGTCAATGTGACACAACCTCTTTTCTTATAATATATTATTCGTTTATCTACAACTTACTTTCTTCCTCAAAGTCAACTTAATATGTCTATCAGCGACTTGCGTACACGTGTTGCAAATGTAACGCAAATCCGGAAATAAGCATTCATAAGCAACAACAGCTCTTGACTGCAAAAGTACGGATTTATTTAATAAAAATCGTGATATAAACGCATAATAATCAAAAGCCTGTGGCAATTTTAACAGATTCTTCGGTTTTATCCTTACCTTTGTGTATGATATTGGGGGGATTGTGCCCTAACAATAATAAGAAAACGATGCAGATACATAACAATACATTGATAGCAGAATGCTCGACTTACGATTTCAAGGAAATGTTGGAACGCAAGAAGGTGAAGTCATGGCTTAAATCGGTGTCGGCATTCGCCAATACGGATGGCGGCAGTTTGTTCTATGGAGTGAACGATGACGGAGTGATTGTAGGTTTGGAGAATCCGCAAGCCGATGCCGATTTTATCAGCGAAACCATCAAGGCAAGACTTGACCCTGTGCCGGAAGTTCAACTTATTCCGATAGAACACGAAGGACACTCCTTACTTGAAGTGAAAGTAAAGGCTGGAATGCTTACACCTTATTACTATTATCAGGATGGGACACGTACTGCGTATGTACGGGTTGGCAATGAAAGTGTAGAATGTAATTCACAACAACTTCTTTCGTTAGTATTAAAGGGTACGCACATGACATGGGATTCTCTTCCTACACAAGTGGATGCCAGCAAGCACTCTTTCATCATCCTTGCTAATACCTTCCGCGAGCAAACTCATCAGGAATGGAACGATAAGTATTTGGAATCATTCGGGCTTATCACTTCTGACGGAAAACTGACCAATGCCGGATTGCTGTTTGTGGATAATTGCACGGTATTTCAATCGCGTATTTTCTGTACACGTTGGACGGGACTTTATAAAGATGATGCTATCAGTTCCGTAGAGCATCGGGATAACCTCGTATTGCTCTTGAAATATGGCATGGACTTCATCAAGAACTACACCATGAGTGGATGGGTAAAGATGCCGAACTATCGTCTGAATCTCCCCGACTACTCTGACCGTGCCATCTTTGAAGGACTGGTAAACCACCTTATCCATAGAGATTATACCGTGATGGGTGGTGAAGTACATATCGACATTTATGATGACCGCATAGAACTGGTATCACCCGGTGCGATGCTTGACGGTACACAAATTCAAGACCGAGATATATACAAAGTGCCATCCATGCGCCGTAACCCTGTCATTGCGGATGTGTTCACACAGTTGGATTATATGGAGAAACGTGGTTCCGGCTTGCGCAAAATGCGTGAACTTACAGAGAAGTTGCCCAACTTCCTGCAAGGAAAAGAACCGCAATATCAAACGGAAGCGACTTCTTTCTATACCACTTTCTATAATCTGAATTGGAACGAAAGCGGAAGAATACCTGTTGAGGAAGTGGCTAACAGGGTAAACAGTACCCTCGAAAAGTACCCTGAAAACGAAGAAAGTTCGGTGGAAAAGTTCGGTGTAAACAGCAAAAGTTCGGAGAAAACCTTTGGTGATACGCAAGAAAGTTCGGAGAAAGGTTCGGAGATAATGCAAAAAGGTTCGGAGAAAAAGTTCGGAGATTCGAAAAACAAATCTAAAAGCATTGGGAAAACCGCACAAAAGATTATTGATTTCGTCATTTCCGACCCATCAATGTCTGCTGAAGCAATGGCCTATAAAATAGGAATAAGCTCCCGAGCCGTAGAAAAACAGATTTCCAAGTTACGTTCTATGGGTATTTTGTCTCGTGAAGGAGCAGACCATGGTGGCTATTGGCGCATTGTTATTAATCCTCAAACCGAGCAATAAACCTATGGAAACATCTTTCATACCATTCTGTGCAATAATTGCCGTTTTGATTATCGCCTTTTTGTTTGCCTTATCGCCAAATAAGACATGTCGCAAATAAGAGATAAAAAAGCCCATAGAAAACACATAGCAACCATGAACCCCATAAACGCAAAAAGCGTGCAACTCATTGAGCTGCACGCTTTTGCTTATTGTTTATTATCTGTTTCCTTATCGGAATCATTTGACTTCCTCAAAATCTGCATCCTGCACATTATCACCATGCTTGCTGTTATCTTGAGCACCACCAGCTTGTCCGGCATTCATATCAGGACCAGCCTGAGCACCACCTTGAGCACCGCTCTGTGCATACATTTCAGCACTTGCAGCCTGGAATGCAGTATTCAGTTCTGCCATAGCAGTATCAACAGCAGCTAGATCCTGTGCCTTATGAGCATCTTTCAGTTTCTGTAAAGCAGCTTCAATCGGAGCTTTCTTGTCAGCCGGCAACTTGTCACCTAATTCCTTCAACTGATTTTCAGTAGTGAAGATCATTGAGTCAGCCTGATTCAGCTTATCAATCTTTTCACGTTCTTTCTTATCAGCTTCTGCATTAGCTTCAGCTTCAGCCTTCATCTTTTCAATTTCTTCTTTGCTCAAACCGCTGGAAGCTTCGATACGAATGGCTTGCTCCTTACCTGTAGCCTTATCCTTAGCAGATACCTTCAAGATACCGTTAGCATCAATATCGAACGTTACCTCAATCTGAGGAACACCACGACGAGCCGGAGCAATACCTGACAGGTTAAACTGACCGATTGACTTATTTTGAGCAGCCATCGGACGCTCTCCTTGCAATACATGGATCGTTACTTCGCTCTGGTTATCAGCAGCAGTAGAGAACGTTTCGCTCTTCTTGCACGGAATAGTAGTGTTAGCATCGATCAGCTTAGTCATTACACCACCCAGGGTCTCGATACCCATAGATAGCGGAGTAACATCCAGCAATACCACACCCTTGATTTCGTCCGTCAACACAGCACCCTGTACAGCAGCACCTACGGCTACTACTTCATCCGGATTTACACCTTTAGAAGGAGCTTTACCGAAGAAATCTTCAACCAACTTCTGTACAGCCGGTATACGTGAAGAACCACCTACAAGGATTACTTCGTCAATATCAGAGTTGCTTAAACCTGCATCAGACATAGCCTTCTTACACGGTTCCAGACAAGCTTGAATCAAAGTGTGAGCCAAAGCTTCGAACTTAGCACGAGTTAAAGTCTTAACCAAATGCTTAGGTACACCACCTACCGGCATAATGTACGGTAAGTTAATTTCAGTGCTTGTAGAAGAAGACAATTCAATCTTAGCTTTTTCTGCAGCTTCTTTCAGACGTTGCATAGCCATCGGATCTTGAGTCAGATCGGCACCTTCGTCATTCTTGAATTCATCTACCAACCAAGTGATAATTACCTGGTCAAAGTCGTCACCACCCAAGTGAGTATCACCGTTTGTTGACAAAACTTCGAATACACCGCCACCGAATTCAAGAATAGAGATATCAAATGTACCACCACCAAGGTCGAATACGGCAACCTTCATATCTTTGTTCGCTTTATCGATACCGTAAGCCAAAGCAGCAGCTGTCGGTTCGTTCACGATACGTTTCACTTCCAGACCGGCAATCTGACCGGCTTCTTTTGTTGCCTGACGCTGAGAATCGGAGAAGTAAGCCGGAACGGTAATTACAGCTTCTGTAACTTCTTGCCCCAAATAGTCCTCAGCAGTTTTCTTCATTTTCTGAAGAATCATAGCTGAAATTTCCTGCGGAGTATAAAGACGTCCGTCAATATCTACACGCGGCATGTTGTTGTCACCCTTAACAACCTTATAAGGCATACGGGCAATTTCTTTCTGAACCTGATCCCAAGTCTCACCCATGAAACGTTTGATTGAGGATACGGTTCTTGTCGGGTTCGTGATAGCCTGACGTTTTGCAGGGTCACCCACTTTACGCTCACCACCGTCAACGAATGCTACGATAGACGGAGTAGTACGCTTTCCTTCACTGTTTGCAATTACTACAGGCTCGTTTCCTTCGAATACAGAAACGCAAGAGTTTGTAGTTCCTAAGTCAATACCAATAATTTTTCCCATGATCTTTAATATTTTATTTGTTATTATTCAAGTTTCAGTCGCCTGCCTCAGCAGCAGACGCCAATAAAAAGACAAACGTCGTGCCAAAATGTTCAGAGAGGTTGTAATTTTATAGGTTGGCAGAAAGGCTGTCAGTTTGGCAGAATACAACTGCTTTTTTCTGTCGAAAATTACCATTTGTTAATCGCTCCTTCATGCAAAAGCACTACTTTTGTCGGCGAAAAAGCTAAGAGCTACAAGTGACAGGCTACAAGCGACAAGTGCCTTTCGGCATCATAGCGCAGCCACTCGTAACTCGTAACTCGTAGCCTGTAGCTTGTAACTAATGTAATATGGAAAGAGATAGCATTGATTTTAAAAACACAGACATCGCGGCACTGTTCCGCAAACTATTACTCCCTACCGTACTGGGAATGATATTTTCTGCATTATTTGTCATTACGGACGGAATATTCGTTGGAAAAGGTATCGGCAGTGATGCCCTGGCGGCAGTAAACATAGTAGCTCCACTCTGGTTATTCTCCACTGGTGTCGGATTAATGTTTGGCGTAGGGGCATCTGTTGTGGCATCTATCCATTTATCACACGGAAAAGTAAAAGCTGCCCGCATCAATATCACACAGTCTATAGCTGTATCTTCACTATTGCTGATAAGTACCTCTACATTATTTTGCTCATTTGCTCCACAAATAGTACACCTTTTAGGTGGTTCCGAGCGCCTGACTCCACTGGCTATAGAGTATATGCTGTGGTTTGTTCCATTCTCGGTATTTACCGCCCTGCTTAATTCGGGAATGTTTTTCCTGCGCCTCGACGGATCACCCAATTTTGCCATGATGTGCAATGTAGTGGCTGCCGTTCTGAATATCATTCTTGATTATCTCTTTATCTTCCCTTTCGGATGGGGTATGTTCGGTGCAGCTATTGCCAGTGCTATTGGTACTACGGTGGGAGCATTGATGATAATCATCTATCTCTCACGTCACAAATGTGCCTTACGCTTTTACCCTGTAAAACTCACTCGTAAAAGTATGCAGCTGACCCGCCGTAATATAGGATACATGTGCCGTTTGGGATCTTCTGCATTCCTGTGCGAAGTAGCTATTGCCTGTATGATGTTCGTTGGAAACATCGTATTTATCCATTATTTGCAGGAAGAAGGTGTAGCAGCGTTCAGCATTGCGTGTTACTTCTTTCCTATTATATTTATGGTATACAATGCCATTGCACAATCTGCCCAGCCTATTATCAGCTATAACCACGGACTACATGAAACTGCTCGCGTCCGCCGTGCCTACTTGCTGGCGCTGAAAACAGCTGTCGGTTGCGGTGCTATTTTTGCCTTCATAACCGCCCTATTCAGCTCAGAGATTGTTTCCATGTTCATCGACCGCAGTTATCCGGCCTATGAGATAGCCAGTAAGGGGCTTCCTTTGTATGCTACCGGCTTCATTTTCTTTGCCATCAATATCGTATCTATCGGATACTTCCAAAGTGTGGAACGGGCACGCTATGCCACTATCATTACCTTATTACGTGGGTTCGTCCTGCTAACGGCCTGCTTCTTTGGACTTCCCCTGCTCTTTGGCAACGCGGGTATTTGGCTGGCAACTCCCTTGGCAGAGTTACTAACCACCCTTTTCATACTTATTATTTATATAAAAGCGAAAAGGGAGCGTAAAGAAAATATAGTATCTTTGCCACATGGAAACGATGATAAAGAAATTCTGCCAAAGATACAGACTTCCGGAAAAAAACCTGCATGAACTTTTGTCACACATGACAGAATATCATTTTGGCAAAGGAGAATTAATTGTGAAAGAGGGAGAACGGAACACCAACTTCTACATTCTTAAGAAAGGCATCTGGCGTGCTTATTATATGATAGACGGAACAGAAAGTTCTCTCTGGTTTGCCGGAACAGGCGAAATAGCCTTTTCATCCTGGGGGTATGTCAATAATGAAATTTCACAAGTGAATATTGAATCTGTGAATGAAAGTACTGCCTATTATATTGCCAAACCGGATTTAGAAGAGCTCTTCAACAGTTCCATAGAGTTATCTAACTTCGGTCGAAAAATCTTTGAACAGGAAATACTATTCATTGACGGCTACACATTGGCATACGGTACTCCAAGCGCCAAAGAACGTTATCTAACCTTGATGGAAGAGAACCCGGAATTATTGCAATATGTTCCATTGAAACATCTGGCATCCTATTTATACATTACCCCACAGTCATTGAGCAGAATACGGGCTGGATTAAAAAGAAGAAGATAAACTCATAAAACCTTTATGAAATTTTTCCCTTCTTCACCCTGTCAACTCCATGCCTGAACCCTATCTGCGACATACTTGCTCCGTACATTCCCCATTCGGAGGTACCTCTATGCGGACAAGATACGGAGCAAGTATGTCGCAGATAGGGTTCAGGCATGAATCATATATCATGAAAACGAGATATAAAACAGTACTCATATGGATATAAATCAGATTATTGATCATATAGGCAAACTCCCGGAAGCGTCAAAGAATACGCTAAAAGAGATTATTTCTGAGGTTACTTATCCCAAAGGACACATTTTATTTAAAGCAGATAAAGTGGAAACCAAGGTATATTTCATCAAGAAAGGTATTGTCCGCGCTTATACAGAGTTAGCTGACAACGAGATTACATTCTGGTTCGGACGTGAAGGCGACACAGTAGTTTCAATGAAAAGCTATGTATCCAACCAAAGAGGCTATGAAAATATAGAGCTTCTGGAAGAATGTGAACTATATGAAATGAAGAAACAATCCTTGCATGAACTATTCGGCAAAGACATACATATTGCTAACTGGGGAAGAGAATTTGCAGAACAGGAACTGCTAAAAACAGAGGAAAGATTTATCGGCAGACAATTCAAAACATCTCTGGAACGCTATAGGGACCTGATGAATCACACTCCTGATCTGCTACAAAGAGTACAATTAGGCTATATAGCTTCTTATCTTGGCATCACCCAAGTCAGTTTAAGCCGTATCCGGGCCAAATTCAGGTAAATCACTTTTTATCATTTGTTAAATAACAAGTCAAAACAATTCATGAACTTTACACACAAAAAATAAAAGTTATGAGTTGGATATATTTGATTGTAGCCGGGTTGTTCGAAGTAGCATTTACATCGTGCATGGGCAAAGTAAAAGAAACAACAGGCAGTGAAATGTACTGGTGGTTCACCGGTTTCTTAGTATCTATGAGTATCAGTATGTTTTTACTGATAAAAGCAACACAAGCCCTGCCTATTGGTACGGCTTATGCAGTATGGACGGGAATAGGTGCAGTGGGAACTGTATTAGCAGGCATACTGATATTCAAAGAGCCTGCTACCGTATGGAGATTACTTTTCATTGTAACGTTGATCGGTTCGATCATCGGTTTAAAAGTTGTTTCTCATTAAAACTAAAAAACGGGATGTCAATATCTAATTGACATCCCGTTTTGCTATATCCAGTTTTTACGGATTACTTCTTCACCAACACCATCACCAGCGTATTGTCTGCATCATAAAGTCCGATGCCACCGCCTGCCAATTTACCGAAAGACTTTACTTCATTCAATGCTTTCATCACACGGCCTTCCACTTCCATATCCGGACAAGCCATCATTGTACTGATAAGCTGCGGGAAAGAGATAGCAGAGGAATTCTCATTATCTGCAACAAATCCACCGTTAATAAGATTACAACCGGCATTACCGTGTATTCTCTTCTCCGAAAGATTAAATTCAATGAACGGTTGCTTCTCCATGCCTTCGGGAATGGCCTGGCCACCGGCTTCAGAAATCATCCACTTACCACTCAAATCTGATAATTTCACTGTAGGGTTTTTCTTTTGTAATACAATAATAGGGCGATTGGACGAACCGCACAAGGCTATATTCTCCTTGCCCAGTTTTTTATATTTCTTCACTTGTCCTAAAGCAGACAAAACGTTTTGTTCCAAGGTCATATCCGGACAAGCCATGCGTGTGCTTGCCATGGCACCGAGATCAATTGTACCGGGTTTAGCATTCACATCAAACGAACCCATCATACGATTGCAACCACTATTACCGAATACTTTTCCGGTATTTGTATCAAAACCGATAAAAGGGAATTCCTGATTAGGAGCAGGCACTACAGCAGCACCATTTATTTCAATAATATTCCATTCACCACTGATGGAAGATAATGTCGCAGCATCCTTGGACGAGCGACAAGATGACAGAGCTACCAAAGCCCCTGCCATACAGAGAGAAACTAAAACTTTCTTCATTGTTATTCGTTGTTTAAGTTAATTTTACGGGGCAAATATATACAAAATAACCCAAATACAAGCAGTTTGTTTAGAAATAGAAGCTTTTTTTGAAAAGTATTTAGTGGGATTTTAATGTTTATCTGCGAATTAAATCCTATATTTGCTCACCAATAAAAAAGAGGTTCCCTGATGAGGGAAACGTACTTTTTATCATGAAATGGAGACGGAAAGATTCCGTCCTTTAGTTTATAATTTGTAACTCGTAATTTGTTATTAAAAGAAATGGGTAAAGTTCTTATTATCGGTGCAGGCGGTGTAGGTACCGTCGTTGCGCACAAGGTGGCTCAAAATCCGGATGTATTCACTGAGATTATGATTGCCAGCCGCACAAAGTCCAAATGCGACGCTATCGTAAAAGCAATCGGTAACCCTAACATCCGAACCGCACAGGTGGATGCCGACAATGTGGATGAACTGGTAGCTCTCTTTAATAGCTTCAAACCCGAAATCGTCATAAATGTAGCACTCCCTTATCAGGATCTTACCATTATGGAAGCTTGCCTCAAAAGCGGAGTTAATTACCTGGACACTGCCAACTATGAACCGAAAGATGTGGCTCACTTTGAATACAGCTGGCAATGGGCATACAAGAAACGTTTTGAGGATGCCGGACTGACCGCTATCCTGGGTTGCGGTTTCGACCCGGGTGTAAGTGGTATTTATACTGCCTACGCTGCCAAGCATTATTTTGATGAAATGCAGTATCTGGATATTGTAGACTGTAATGCGGGCAATCATCACAAGGCATTTGCCACGAATTTCAATCCGGAAATCAACATCCGTGAGATCACACAGAACGGACGTTATTACGAAAATGGAGAATGGGTAACTACTCAACCTCTGGAAATCCATAAAGATCTGACGTACCCGAATATCGGGCCACGTGACTCTTATCTTTTATATCACGAAGAACTGGAATCTTTGGTGAAAAACTTCCCAACCATTAAACGTGCACGTTTCTGGATGACTTTCGGTCAGGAATATCTGACTCATCTGCGAGTAATCCAAAATATTGGCATGGCACGCATCGACGAAGTGGATTACAACGGAGTGAAAATTGTTCCGTTGCAATTCCTGAAAGCCGTATTGCCCAACCCGCAAGACCTGGGCGAAAATTACGAAGGAGAAACCTCAATCGGTTGCCGTATCCGTGGTCTGAAAGATGGTAAAGAACGCACTTACTATGTTTACAATAATTGCAGCCATCAGGAAGCCTATAAGGAAACCGGCATGCAAGGAGTTAGCTATACAACAGGTGTTCCTGCCATGATAGGTGCCATGATGTTCCTCAAAGGACTATGGAAGAAGCCGGGGGTATGGAATGTGGAAGAATTTAATCCGGACCCGTTCATGGAACAACTAAACAAACAAGGATTGCCGTGGCATGAGGTGTTTGATAAAGATTTGGAAGTATAAACTAAATGAAGAACTAAAAATGAAGAATTCAGCTGCACGGTGAAAGCATACCGAAAGGAAATTCTTCATTCTTCATTCTTCATTTTTAATTTAATTATAGATTATGCAAGTCGGAGATAAAGCGCCCGAAGTACTGGGCATCAATGAAAAAGGCGAAGAAATCCGCCTCAGCGACTATAAAGGAAAAAAGACAGTTCTTTATTTCTATCCTAAAGATATGACTTCGGGATGTACGGCACAGGCCTGCAACCTGCGTGATAACTATTCTGAACTACGCAAAGCCGGTTACGAGGTAATTGGCGTAAGCGTGGATAATGAAAAGTCGCACCAGAAATTTATAGAGAAAAATAATCTACCTTTTCCACTGATTGCAGATACGGACAAGAAACTCGTAGAACAGTTCGGAGTATGGGGAGAAAAGAGTATGTACGGACGTAAGTATATGGGTACTTTCCGCACCACCTTCATTATAAACGAAGAAGGGGTGATAGAGCGGATTATCACGCCGAAGGAAGTAAAAACCAAAGACCACGCCGCACAAATCCTATAATTTACGATTTGACTATTTACGATTTACGATTAAAGGTAACTCTTGTAAGGTAAACGGAAATCCCAAATTGCTAAATAGACTAATTTAAATCGTAATTCGTAAATTTGTAAATCGTAAATAAACTAATTTGAATCGTAATTCATAAAATCGTAAACATAAAGATGGCAAAGAAAGACGAACTTAATTTTGAGAACGAAAATAAAATAGCACCAAGCGAAAAGCTGAAAGCTTTGCAGGCAGCTATGGACAAGATAGAAAAGAGCTTCGGCAAGGGTTCTATCATGAAAATGGGAGACGAAAGCGTCGAACAAGTAGAAGTAATCCCCACGGGCTCTATCGGACTGAATGTAGCACTCGGCGTTGGCGGCTATCCCCGCGGACGTATCATTGAAATTTATGGTCCGGAATCTTCCGGTAAAACGACTCTGGCTATCCATGCCATTGCCGAAGCACAAAAAGCAGGGGGCATTGCAGCATTCATTGATGCAGAACATGCATTCGACCGTTTCTATGCTGCCAAGTTGGGTGTAGATGTAGACAACCTATTGATTTCTCAACCTGACAACGGGGAACAAGCTCTGGAAATTGCAGAACAGCTGATCCGTTCTTCTGCAATCGATATTATCGTTGTGGACTCTGTAGCTGCCCTGACTCCAAAAGCAGAAATCGAAGGTGACATGGGTGACAATAAGGTTGGTTTGCAGGCACGTTTGATGTCTCAGGCATTGCGTAAACTGACAGCAGCCGTAAGCAAGACACGTACCACATGTATCTTCATCAATCAGCTGCGTGAAAAGATTGGCGTTATGTTTGGTAATCCTGAAACAACTACTGGTGGTAATGCCTTGAAGTTCTATGCTTCGGTACGTCTGGATATTCGCGGAAGCCAGGCTATCAAGAACGGTGACGAAGTATTAGGCAAGCAGACTAAAGTAAAAGTAGTAAAGAACAAAGTGGCACCTCCTTTCCGTAGAGCAGAATTTGATATCATGTTCGGTGAAGGTATTTCCCGCGCCGGTGAAATCATTGATTTGGGTGCAGATTTAGGTATCATCAAGAAAAGCGGTTCCTGGTTCAGCTATAATGAAACGAAACTGGCACAGGGACGTGATGCAGCCAAACAAGTGGTTGCCGATAATCCGGAACTGGCAGAAGAACTGGAAGGATTGATTTTCGAAGCACTTAGAAAGGACAAATAATTTCACAATAAAGGGGGAACCGGAATCGGCTCCCCCTTTTCAACAAACTATTTACACCTATCAGCAGATGGCCTCATTCTAGGTCTTCCAAACGCTTTTCAAGCATCTCCATGCTTTCCTCAAATCGTTTCCAGGTATCAGCATCCATCTGTTTCTTTAAATATTCGCTATCTTTCAACTTACCTAAGTCTTTCAAACTTTTCAATCCTTTCAGGCTTTCCAGACTTTTTAAGCTTTCCAGACTCTTTAAACCTTCCAAGCCTTGTAAACCCTCTAATCCTTGCAGACCATTCAAAACGCCCAAATCGGCCAAATCAAGAGTACCATCTACGATACGATATACATTCCCTCCCTCATTCATACTTGTATTCTGATACATCATGATATTCTGAATATCCTTTAAAGTCATTTCGCCTTCCAGATAAACAAACTTCAAGTTGGCAGCACCATCAATAATCATAATCAGCTCTTTTACTTTATCCCCTTTCCTATTGATATAAAATTCGGAACTGGATACGGTGCCTTTCTGCTTCATCAGCAACTCATACTTAGAGGACTGCACCAATGCACGCAAATCCTTACGCATGTCTTTCTTGATATTGCTATCCATCGTAGAAAGAATCTGCACACAATCCAATTTACCGGATACCTTTCCTATATAGATATCTTTCGTGAACAGGTTAGGATTCATTTCAATCATCGCCTTTGAGATATAAACGGAGGAGACGCCCTTCATATCATTGTAGGTGTTGAATATATTTTTCTGCGCCTGGCAGAGCAGGGGTAACATCAGCAACACACCTGCCAATAAAATCTTGTTGAGTTTCATAATCATTTATCTTTGTATTTCTTTTTTTATTTCCTGATTTACTTTCTTCATATCAACCTGCGTCTCCTTCACCTGAGCAATGCCTTGGTTCAAATTGGTAGAAACTTCCATTAAAGTAGCTTGCAGCACCTGATAAGCTTCTTCCGGATCAGAGAATGTATCTTGCGGTGTAGGCGGACACACCCCTCTTCCGAGATTTTCGACCCCATACCCTATACCGATAATCACCAATATGGTAGCTGCAACACTTCCAATCCAGCGCCAGTTGCGTTTGGACTTGTTAGGACTGAAGAACCTTTGCTCTTCCTCAGCCTTTTCATCAATCAGCAGGCTTAGTTTATCCCCCAGCCCCGCAGGAACTTCCACATCTCTATCTGCGTCTTGATAAAGGCTAAGAAAAATTTCTTTATCCTTCTGCAGATGTTCAGGTACTTCCGTTGTTCTGAAATAATCTCTCAACGCCTCTTCCTGGCTCTCGGTAGTGTTCCCCTCGTAAAACTCGGTGAGCAGCCTTTCAATTTCCTCGACTTTCATAGTTATTCCATTTATTAAATTCCTCACGTATTCTTTTCCTTGCCCGGGACAGCAGTACACGGACATTTGTAGAATTCAACCCGGTCACTTGTTCTATCTCTTCGTAAGAGCATCCTTTGACGTCACGCAGGTTCACAATCCGTTGCTGCTGTTCGGGCAAGTGGGCGATGATATCTTTTACTTGCCGTACTTCGTCGCGCACTTCCAAGTTATCACTTTGAGAAACATCCTGCGCAGCAGTTAATTCTACCGTCTGCCTGGATAAGACATATTTTCCTGAACGAAGCAAATCAAAGCACATATTCTTAACCAAAGTGACACTGAACGCTTCCGGATTGCTGATAACCGTCAATCCTTCTCGCTTATCCCATAGCTTCAGATAGGCTTCCTGAACCAGATCCTCCGCATCGGCCGCATTCTCCAGTAGCCGATAGGCTACACAGTACAGCTTGCGGTGGTAAGGCAGAAACTCATTTTTAAAACTTTCAGCATCCATGGGCTTTTTCTGTATCTCAATCCTGTTATTTTTTGTATCTATTTGTTAGACGTAAAGGAACGGAACTTTGTTACAAAGGAAATGAATTTTATAAAAAAATGCGGCAAAAGAAAAAAACTTCTGCCGCACACCTTATTAATAAGTGGTTTCTTTAGAACCAATAAATATATGCCAGAGTACTTACGCTGATTGCAATCCATAGCAACACCCCCTGAATAAGCGGTTTGATGCCCACTGCCTTTAATACATCACGTGAAAGGGAAGCTCCAATAAAGAACAGAGTGATAGTCAATGTCTTTCTGGCTAAACTATTAATTCCCTCTCCTATCATAATTCCGGTTTCCGAGGAACTCAGCACATACGTATTGAATACCATAGCCAGAATGAAGAAGAAAATAAACCAGGGAATACTGATTTTCTGTCCCTTACCTTTAAAGACGAAAGAAGTAATCAATGCCAGAGGAATAATCCACAAAGCACGTGTCAATTTAATAGTAGTAGCAATTTGAAGAGCTTCTTCGCCATAAGCAGCACCGGCACCCACTACAGAACTCGTATCATGTATGGCAATTGCTGCCCATGTTCCAAATTCCTGCTGGCTCATATCCAAGGCATGACCTATAACAGGAAAGATAAACAATGCGATAGCATTCAGAATAAAGATAGTTCCTAATGCTACGGACATCTCTGTATCTTTCGCTCTCAGCACAGGACCTACTGCTGCAATGGCACTACCGCCACAGATAGCCGTGCCGGAACTGATAAGATAGGAAGTGTCACGATCTACCTTTAAAAATTTACGACCGATAAACCAACCGATAAGCATGGTACCCACTACTGAAATAACTGTGAACTCCATTCCTTCTTTACCGGAAGCCAGAGATGCCTGGAGATTCATTCCGAAACCTAGTCCTACCACTGAATATTGCAAAAGATATTTAGATACTTTCTTATTGAACTTTGGATGTGCCTGCCCACTCGACAAAGCAAATATTAATCCCAGGAACAAAGCGACAGGAGGTGTCACCCAAGTAGAATAACCGGGAATATAATCCAATAATAAGAAAACCGATAAAAGCACTACTAAAGACACATAAGTAATTTTGTTCTTCCGTTGAAGATATGCCAGAGTGCTTACACTCGCAGTTTGAATTGAAGCCATAATTTTTCTTGTATATCAATATTTATATTATTTCTGTTTCCGGGTGCAAAGGTAGGCTTCTTTACCTATATACACCAATTGTATCTATTTATGTGCTATAACTTGTTGTTATGGTGTGTAGCAAACTGCATAAAGACTTGGGAGAGTCCACTCTCCTGCCCCTGGGGTTGTGCAAAACTAAATTCACGAAGCATAGCCATATCTTTTATTTCGACAACACGCAACTGTCCGGCATAAAGTTCACGGGTAATGGAACGAATGGAAACAATACCCATACAATCAGTATGTTCCAAAAAAAGTTTAATGCTTTCCGTACTGCCCAGATACATTAAAACCTGAAGAGACGATAACTTTATATTATGTTGCAATAATGCCCTCTCAAAAACATCCAATGTACCCGATCCCCTTTCACGAAGCACCAAAGGAATATGAAGCAGTTCTTCGGGAGTAATTTCTTCACCGACCTGCAGTTTACTTCCCGTGCGTATCACAGCCACCAGCTCATCTTCAAGAAAAGTGGTGTATTTCAAATTGGGTAAGCGGAAAACGCCCTCCACCAATCCCAGGTCTATGCGGTGTTCCTGTAAAGCAGCTTCTATCTCGCGTGAATTACCATTCATCAGCGAAAGGTTTACTTGCGGGAATTTCTTAATGAAGCTGGCAAGTAATGGCGGCAAGACGTATTGAGCAATTGTAGTACTGGCCCCCAAACGCAGTTCTCCCGTATATTCGTTATGCAGCAGATGCATTTCATATTCCAGTCGCTTATAATCTTCCAGAATACGCCCACAATGCTCCAGCAGCAACTTACCAGCTTCCGTCAAACTGATTTTACTACCTTGCCTATCAAACAGACGCGCCTGATAGGTACTCTCCAATTCTTGTATATGCTTTGTAATGGCAGGCTGACTGACAAACAACTCTTGCGAAGCTTTCGTGAAACTCAGATTCTTCGCCACAGATTGAAATACTTTTAATCGAAAATCAGACACGGAGTTAGTGATTAAGGATTAATAATAGATGATTAAAACAGAACTATTCCAATTCTTCGGCTTTAACGCCTAACGCACGCATCATGGAATAACCCAATAAATCCCACTTACAACCAAGAGGATGAGCAGGTTCATCCATATTGAAAAGGAATACTTCTTTCGATTTTTCCGAATCAGCTTCCCTTAGATGCTCCTCAAGAACCTCCATAAGTTTAGCACCATAATCATCTATAAACGGAACCAGCATGAGACGCTTCACATCAGCAGAATCGAGTGCTATATTCAGCAGATCAAGATAGAGATTCGCCCGGGAAACAAGTCCCTCAGAAGATACAGAAGTGAATGAAAACTCACCTAACTGATTCGTAAATCCCACCCCATTTAAGTCTTTATTTAAATCTGCGGGATCACAATGAAGCAATTTATCAGTCTGCCCATCATGTACAAAAAGTACCCCGATATTGTTTTCTTTATCGCGAACACCAGAATCGAGTGCCAGATAAGAAGCCCATTCTTCCACATAGATATTCTGCAAGGGACGTCCCAGCTGCAATTCAAAGTATCTCTTTAAGTCCTTAACCACATCATTGAAATATGCTACATCCACCAGTATCACATTCTCTGCGAACTTTACATCTTCTGCCATAATATATTCTATTCTATTTTTGAGGGATAAAGATACGATAATCCTTTTAACCCAGCATGAAAACTATTCAAAAATTTCCCGATATGAGCTAAATAAAAAGTTGAAATTCACTCTTTTATATTTACATCCGACTCAAGACGTTATTTGAGGTACCCTCAGTCGTTATGCAAGGGTATCTCAGTCGTTAAGTGAGGGTGCCTCAGTCGTTATGTGAGGGTACCTCAGTCGTTATGTTAGGCGCCCTCTTTTTAAGCACCTGATATACAACATGCTATAAATTGATATTTTTAACTTTTTCCCAAAAAATCGAAATCTTCGAACAGAAAGGAATAGTAATTTATCTTTAAATTCATAACTAACTATGCACTTTTGAAGTAACCTTACCGCTATCTCATCTTAGTTTCGGCAAAAGTTATATAAATCCCGCAATACTATACAGACATTTTGTCATTACCACCCATTTATTAACTGTAATTTTGTCACAAATAGGCTATTGGCAAATCTTTTGCGCCCGTTTAGGTGTTATTGAAAATGAAAAATAGAAAGGAGATATAAGATATGAACTTTAACAATTTTACCATTAAATCGCAAGAGGCTGTGCAAGAAGCACTGAACCTGGCCAAAAGCCGTGGACAGCAAGCCATCGAACCGGTTCATGTGATGCAGGGAGTAATGAAGGTAGGCGAAAACGTCACTAACTTCATCTTCCAGAAGCTGGGCATGAATGGTCAACAGATTGCACTTGTACTTGACAAACAAACTGACTCTTTGCCCAAAGTTTCGGGTGGAGAACCTTACTTGAGTCGCGAGACAAATGAGGTATTCCAGAAAGCGACCCAATATTCCAAAGAAATGGGTGACGAGTTTGTTTCATTGGAGCATCTGCTGCTGGCATTGCTCACTGTAAAAAGTACTGTTTCTACCATCCTGAAAGATGCAGGAATGACGGAACGTGAACTTCGTAATGCCATCACCGAGTTGCGTAAAGGAGAAAAAGTGACTTCACAATCCAGTGAAGACACCTATCAGTCACTTGAAAAGTATGCTATCAACCTGAACGAAGCCGCCCGAAGCGGTAAGCTCGACCCTGTTATCGGTCGTGACGAAGAAATCCGGCGTGTATTGCAGATTCTGAGCCGTCGTACCAAAAACAACCCTATATTAATAGGTGAACCGGGTACCGGTAAGACTGCCATTGTAGAAGGTCTTGCCCATCGTATTCTGCGCGGTGATGTACCTGAAAACCTGAAGAATAAACAAGTTTATTCACTGGATATGGGAGCATTGGTTGCCGGTGCTAAATATAAAGGTGAGTTCGAGGAACGCTTGAAAGCTGTTATTAATGAGGTGAAGAAATCAGAAGGAGACATAATTCTCTTTATTGATGAAATCCACACTTTGGTTGGTGCCGGAAAAGGTGAAGGCGCTATGGATGCCGCCAACATCCTGAAACCCGCACTGGCTCGTGGCGAACTGAGAAGTATCGGCGCAACGACCCTCGACGAGTATCAGAAGTACTTTGAAAAGGACAAAGCATTGGAACGCCGCTTCCAGATCGTGTATGTCAATGAACCGGATACGCTGAGTACCATCTCCATCCTGCGTGGTCTGAAGGAGCGTTATGAAAACCACCACCATGTACGGATTAAAGACGACGCCATCATTGCCGCCGTGGAGTTGAGTAACCGTTATATCACAGACCGCTTCTTACCGGATAAGGCTATCGACCTGATGGATGAAGCCGCTGCAAAGCTGCGTATGGAAGTAGATTCCGTACCGGAAGAGTTGGATGAAATTTCCCGCAAGATCAAACAGTTGGAGATTGAGCGCGAAGCCATTAAACGTGAAAACGATAAACCGAAACTGGAACAAATCGGCAAGGAACTTGCCGAACTGAAAGAACAGGAAAAATCGCACAAAGCAAAATGGCAGAGTGAAAAGACATTGGTCAACAAGATACAACAGAATAAGGTTGAAATCGAAAACCTTAAATTTGAAGCTGATAAGGCGGAACGTGAAGGTGACTACGGCAAAGTAGCCGAAATCCGTTACGGTAAGCTACAAGCTTTGAACAAGGAAATCGAAGATACTCAAAAAGAACTTCACATGATGCAAGGCGATAAAGCCATGATTAAGGAAGAAGTAGACGCTGAGGATATTGCAGATGTTGTATCCCGTTGGACAGGTATTCCGGTCAGCAAGATGTTGCAAAGTGAAAAAGACAAATTGTTGCATCTGGAAGATGAACTCCACCAGCGTGTGATTGGGCAGGACGAAGCTATCGAAGCTGTCGCTGATGCTGTACGCCGTAGCCGTGCCGGTCTGCAAGATCCGAAACGCCCGATTGGTTCGTTTATCTTCCTCGGTACTACCGGTGTTGGTAAGACAGAACTTGCCAAGGCTCTTGCCGAGTTCCTCTTCGATGACGAGTCTATGATGACGCGTATTGACATGAGTGAATATCAGGAAAAGCATAGCGTATCTCGTCTGGTCGGAGCGCCTCCGGGATATGTAGGTTACGATGAAGGTGGCCAGTTGACCGAAGCTATCCGCCGTAAACCCTATTCAGTCGTACTGTTCGACGAAATAGAGAAAGCACATCCGGATGTATTCAATATCTTACTTCAGGTATTGGACGACGGACGCCTGACGGATAACAAAGGACGTGTGGTAAACTTCAAAAATACCATCATTATCATGACATCTAACATGGGTAGCGCTTATATCCAAAGTCAGATGGAAAAGCTGAATGGTACCAACAAGGAGCAGGTAATTGAGGAAACAAAGAAGGAAGTGATGAATATGTTGAAGAAAACTATTCGCCCGGAATTCCTGAACCGTATCGATGAAACAATCATGTTCCTGCCGCTGACTGAAAGCGAAATCAAGCAGATTGTGGTACTCCAGATAAAAAGTGTACAAAAGATGCTTGCCCAAAATGGCGTGGAATTGATATTGACGGAAGGAGCCATAGAATTCCTGACGAAGGTAGGATATGATCCGGAGTTTGGTGCTCGTCCCGTAAAACGGGCTATCCAACATTACTTGCTGAATGACTTGTCGAAGAAACTGTTATCTCAGGAAGTAGACCGTAGCAAACCGATTACAGTAGATGCCAGCGGTGAAAGATTGGCATTTAGAAATTAAACCTAAAAAAACGAAGATAAAAAAGGCTGTCTTGTTTCTGGATGAAATGTACTTCAGAACTAACAAGACAGCCTTTTCTTATTTTATAGCGAGCTGCTTAACAACCGGTGTGGATAGGGGATGCGTCACAACCAACACATAATCTCCTGCGCATGGCAAATCAAAAGAAATTTGTTCCTCTTTCGCCTGCTTTACATCAATCACCTTTCCCCGGATATGGTATAAACAAAGCGTAGCGTTAGGCAACACTCCACCTACATATATCTTACCAGCAGTTTTATCTACCTGTACTGTTACGCTCTTATGCTCTTCCATCTTATCATTGCCAACCTCAAGTTCCCCCTCAAGGCAGTAAATTCATAATAAAAAAGCGTGGGAACTGTTGTTATTATTGTACCTGGGGCTCTGGACTGCCACTATTCAAATAATATACAACAACCCACGCTCCGAACTATATATACATGTGCATATACAACAGAGCATGAACGTTTGTTGTCTATTATCCTTGAATAGCGTGAAATTGTCCAGATTTCAAGTACAAGATAATATTAAACGCTTTTATCTATAATTATCCTTCAATTATTGTAAAGGGAGGCCACTACCTACCCTGCATTTCAGGATGGCAACAAAGGTATAAAAAAGTAATCAAAATTAAAACTACAGCATAAAAAAAAGCGAATTATCCGGGATGTCCCGCATAATTCGCTTTTCTATGAAAAGAATAGCTTATTTTTAAATTTATTCTTCTGTTTTTTCTTCAGTAGCTTCAACTTCTGCAGCCTCTTCGAAATCAGTCATTCCGCAAGCAACTAACAGGTTGTACCAGGAAATAAGTTTTTTGATATCCGTCACATATACACGGTCGCGATCGAAAGTAGGCAGAACCTCTCCCAAATAAGCGCGAAGGTCATCAGCAGTGGCTTTTTTCAGATCCATCACTACAGCTGCACCGTTTTCTTTCTTTTTCATGGCTAGTAATACATCTTTCAAAGGCACATCGTCCGTATCCGTATACATGGCAATATCGCCCAAAGATATTATTTTCTCGTTACCATAAGCAGGGAAACGTTTCTTGTCTGTAAGTGATTCTACAATCAACATATTTCTACCTTGTGAAATGAGCTTATACAATCCCGGTTTACCGGAGATAGACAAAATAGTCTTCAACATAGTATGTTCTATTTTTTATTAGTAATATTTTATTTTTTCGGTGGGCAAAGGTAAGCAATATTTTTAGATAGAGAAGTTATTAGTTCTAAAACCTGCGGAATTAACGGAGTTTCACCGTCGTTTACAATTACAAAATCAGCCTGGATACGCTTATCTTCATCACTCATCTGGCTACGAACACGACGTTCCACCAATTCCCGCGGAGCAGTATCACGCTGCATGGCACGGGTTATACGGATTTCCTCGGGTGCATATACCATAATTACGGCATCTACTTCACCTGCAAATCCGGCTTCAATCAGAATTGCAGACTCCATCCCTACTATCGGATATGCATCGTATCGCTTTACCCATTGATGAAAATCATCCCGCACCCGTGGATGAATAATACCGTTTACAGTACGGATATGTTCGGGGTTACCAAATATATAGGAAGCAAGCAAGGTTTTATTCAACTCTCCATCGGTATAAATATCTTCTCCCAGTAAAGATATCAGTTCCCGGCGAATCAAAGAGTCCGAAACAGTCAGGCGCTTGGATTCAATATCCGAGATATAAACAGGGACACCCATCACTTCCAATAGTCGGGAAACTACACTTTTTCCACTACCGATTCCACCAGTTATACCTATCTTAATTGCCATAATCAGGAGATACTTGCTCAATTAGGAAATCTACCTGTTCCGGACTGATACGTATCTGGTTTACGCCTTTCGGCACTGATCTTAATTTCACCGTATACTTATCCGAACCTAATTTCAAAAGTTCTTCATAAGAAACATTGATATGAAAATCACTTGCTGTTATTTGGCGGAAATGACTCAAACCAACCTGGAAAGTAACATTCACTTTTGATGGAAACGCACGCAACACTTTACCTGCAGGAAAGTTAACACCCCGCAAAGGAACTTCCACAGTTTTCTCCGTATAAATATCCACAGGAAAAATCATCTCCACAGAAGCCGGCACAAACTTAACCCCCTTCTGGGCAAGCAAAGGAATTTGCCTCTTCAGTGTATCAGAGACATCTTCAAATTTCACCTTCTGTGTATAGGCAATGGCTATTGTATCCAGTACACCTGCAGGTGCGTAGGCTAATACAGAATCAGGCGTACAAATTGTATCGGAAATATAATACTGGCGTCCGGCACTCACTGTTCCCTGTAACTTCACCGGAACTAATTTGGAGTCTCCGGTAGAATAGATATACTCTAACGTATCGGGTTTCACGGAAAGCAATTTTGTAGATACGTTCAACTGGTTGAGCAATCTTTTCTCAAACTGCGAAGAATAAATACGTACATGGTTATCCTTCCCTTTATAGTCAGAAAAATCCAAAGTAATAGGGAAAAAGCTCTTTCCAAGCATATAGTTGAGTAACACCGTACCTTTATCTTTCACCCGAATATGCAGTTCGGAAGGAGGTTCAGAAGTTATAACAATATTATTAGGAACTCCTTTCAAACGTACCGGAATGGAGAATTCCGTTTCATAATCATTATTTAATGTCTGAAGCAGCCAGAAACCACTGGCAATGAAGAAGAAAAATAAAAAAATTAAGAACTCTCTGCTCTTATCACTGAGCAGAAAGTCCTTAATTTTTCTCGCTGTTTTTAAATATATGCGTTTTATGTTCCTACGATCAATCATAGGCTCACTATTCAAATTTATTTAGCAGCCTGATTGCTGTTAGCATCTGCAGCTGCTGCAAATATAGAATTCTTATCAATTCTAATCCTAACATTAGAAGCGATTTCAAGTACTATATCATTATCATTAATCTCTTTGATAACACCATGAATACCGCCGGCAGTAATCACCTTTTGGTTTACCTGAAGCGATTTGCGGAAGTTTGCAATTTCTTTTTGCTTTTTGTTTTGTGGACGAATCATGAAAAAATACATGATAGCAAACATGGCAATCAGAAGAATCCACATCATGCTACCACCACCAGGAGCTGCGGCAGGAGCTTGCAAGAATACGGTCATTAAATTCATAAATTATTCGTTTTTAGTTTTTAATACTCAACAAAGATATCAGTTTTTAGCCAACTTACCTTCTTTTTTTAATTGATTAACTATTCCGTCTAATGTACCATTTACGAAACTTCCGCTCTTTATCGTACTATAGACTTTAGCAATCTCTACATACTCATTTAACGAAACACTCACAGGAATGTTCGGAAAACTTAGAATTTCCGCTAATGCACATTGCATTATTATCACGTCCATAAAGGCTACACGATCCAAATCCCAATTACGAGTATTCTCACTGATCAGATGACGATAGTAATCACAATTCAAGATGGCACGACGGAACAAACGACGAGCAAACTCCTGGTCCTCCTCATCTTTGAACTCAGGCAACAAAGTCTGATTGGCACCATTCTTTTCCTCAAAACGTTTGATTGTCTTTAGAACAAAAGTATCTACGATTTCTTTGTCATCATTCCAATAAAGGCTCTGGTCTTCCAACAAAGTATCCAATGCTTCGTTATTAAAAATAAATGCTTTATAGAGCTTTCTCCATAATTCACGGTCTGTTTCATAAGACTTATCAGGCGAAGCCATATATTCCTTATATATATCAGAAGCTATAATCTTCTCATACAACCCCTTGATAAAGTCTTCGTCATTTGTCCACGACCGTTTTTGGTTGGCAACAAAGTCAAGCAACTGCTTATTCACTTCCAGTTGAGAAACGAACTTGTTTTCTACGAATTTCATGTTGGGATACAACTCCTCCGCGGTCGGAGCTAACTTGGCTTTTGCCGCATCAATGCGTTTTTGTGCGTAAGTCGTCAGAGCCACCATCAGCATCAGCAAATAATTATAAAGGTCATACGCTTTCGAAAGACTAAAGAATAATTCTTTCTCCGCTGAGTCTAAATTTTTACTGCCATTCTGATAATAAGCATATACAATCTGTATAATCTTAAGACGAATAAGAACTCTGTTAATCATAAATCTATTAATCAATACTGTTGTTAACGAGTTGCAAAAGTAGACATTTTTAATGAGTTTACGCAAATAAATCACATTTTTTAATGCAGATATTCATTATCCGGGCTTTTTCTTTTGACAGTTTAAAAAAAATCGTCATTTTTGAAGCCAATTACAACAAGAAACCTAAAATATGGAAGACTTAAAGAAAAAAGGAGCGGACATGAACGATAAGGAGATTGTATTCTCCAAATCCATTAAAGCAGGTAAACGAATCTACTATCTGGATGTAAAAAAGAACAGAAAAGATGAAATGTTTCTCGCAATCACTGAAAGCAAGAAAGTGGTGACTGGTGAAGGCGAAGATGCGCAGGTAAGTTTTGAGAAACATAAGATTTTCTTATATAGGGAAGATTTTGAAAAGTTCATGAACGGTCTGAATGAAGCTATTAATTTCATTAATCAGAAAGAAATGCTGGAAGTTATAGGCGATATGAATGCAAAAGCAGATGCAAAGAATGTTATAGATGCAGATGCCGATGCAAATATAGAAGCAGTATTGGAAATGAATGAAAAAGGTATGGAATTGGACGGAGAAATCAAGATTGATATAGATTTTGAAGAGCCAACTCTTTGATAATTCAAAAAGAAGCTGTACTTTTGCACCGCTTTTTTGCAACATTGTGTGGTAACCCCACATCGTGCGATGGTGAATTAAGCAACAAAACAACTTAATTTAGAGTAACACAAAAAATTAAAGAAATGAAATCAATTGAAGTAAAAGGTACTGCAAGAACTATTGCAGAACGTTCTTCGGAACAAGCAAGAGCTTTGAAAGCTATTCGTAAAGACAACGGTGTACCCTGCGTACTCTACGGAGCAGGTGAAAACATTCACTTCACTGTACCCGCTGATGGTCTGCGCAACTTAGTTTATACTCCGCACATCTACGTAGTTGACCTCGTAATCGATGGCAAGAAAATAAACGCTATCATGAAGGATATTCAATTCCACCCGGTAAAAGATACTATCCTGCACGTTGACTTCTATCAGATTGACGAATCTAAACCCATCGTTATGGAAGTTCCGGTACAGATGGAAGGTTTGGCAGAAGGTGTTAAGGCCGGTGGTAAGCTGGTATTGCAGATGCGTAAACTGAAAGTGAAAGCTTTATATAACGTTATTCCTGAGAAACTGACTATAAATGTTGCTCACTTGGGTCTGGGTAAGACTGTTAAAGTTGGTGAGTTGAGCTTCGAAGGTCTGGAATTGATGAATGCAAAAGAAGCTGTTGTATGCGCTGTTAAGCTGACTCGTGCTGCAAGAGGTGCCGCTGCTGCTGCAGGCAACTAATCAGTTCTTTCGTAAGAAGACATATTCCGGAACGCGGGTTAACGCAGAAGACGCAGATTACATTAATCCGCGAACGCTGCGATAATCCGCGTTCCTCGTTTACTATTATTCTCATAGCATAGTTATTTATAGCTTATAGTTTTCTAAAAACACTATTCAGAAACATGAAATATTTAATTGTTGGATTAGGAAATATAGGTCCCGAATATCACGAAACCCGCCATAACATAGGTTTTATGGTAGTAGATGCATTGGCAAAAGAAGCAGGTGCCACTTTCAACGACGGACGTTACGGCTTTACCACTACCCTATCCGTCAAAGGACGCCAACTGTTATTACTAAAACCTTCTACATTTATGAACCTCAGCGGAAATGCTGTGCGCTACTGGATGCAGAAAGAAAACATTCCATTGGAAAATGTGTTAATAATAGTAGATGACCTTGCCCTATCTTTCGGGACTTTGCGTCTAAAAGGAAAAGGCAGTGATGCCGGACACAACGGGCTAAAACATATTGCTGCTATTCTGGGTACACAGAATTATGCCCGACTTCGTTTCGGTATCGGTAACGAATTTCCACGAGGCGGCCAGGTGGACTATGTGCTGGGACATTTTACCGAAGAAGATCAGAAAACGATGGATGAACGCCTGAAAACAGCAGGAGAGATCATCAAGAGTTTCTGCCTGGCAGGAATTGATATTACAATGAATCAATTTAATAAAAAGTAGTTGGCAGTTAATAACTAACTTTCTCCAAAAAAATTATGAGTGAAGCAAGAATAGATAAATGGATGTGGGCTGTGCGCATTTTCAAGACACGCACCATTGCTGCCGAGGCGTGTAAGAAAAGCCGCATCAGCATCAATGGAGCATTGGCAAAGGCTGCTCGTACGGTAAAACCAGGCGATATAATACAAGTACGTAAACCACCTGTTACCTACTCTTTCAAAGTACTGCAAGCCATAGAGAAACGCGTCGGAGCAAAGCTCGTTGCAGAGATGATGGAGAATGTAACGACTCCCGACCAGTATGAATTATTGGAAATGAGCCGCGTCAGTGGCTTCGTAGACCGTGCTAAAGGCGCCGGCCGTCCTACAAAGAAAGATCGACGGAGTATGGAGGAATTCACTACTCCCGAATTTATGGATGATTTTGACTTTGACTTTGATTTTGAAGAAGAGTAAAAGAGAACACATTATATATTATGAGCGAAAAGAAGATAAAATGGGGATTTATTGGTTGCGGGGAAGTAACCAAACATAAAAGTGGTCCCGCCTTTCAAAAGGTAGAAGGTTCAGAAGTGATTGCCGTAATGAGTCGCGATGGAGCTAAAGCCAAAGCTTATGCTCAGGAAAGAGGTATTCCAAAGTGGTATAATGATGCTCAGGAACTGATTGATGACGAGGATGTGAATGCCATCTATATCGCCACTCCACCTTCTTCACACGCCACCTATGCCATCATGGCAATGAAAGCAGGTAAACCTGTTTATATAGAAAAGCCTATGGCGGTAACATACGAGGAATGCTGCCGTATCAACCGTATCTCAAACGAAACTGGGGTTCCTTGCTTTGTAGCTTATTACCGCCGTTATCTTCCCTATTTTTTGAAAGTAAAGGAATTAGTAGATAATGACACAATAGGTAATATTATCAATATACAAATCCGCTTTGCCCAACCTCCCCGGGACCTGGATTATAACAAAGAAAATCTTCCGTGGCGAGTACAACCGGACATTGCCGGAGGTGGCTATTTTTATGATTTAGCTCCCCACCAGATCGACTTATTACAAGATATGTTCGGCTGCATCCTGGAAGCTAATGGATACAAAAGTAATCGTGGCGGACTCTATCCGGCCGAAGATACTTTAAGTGCATGTTTCCAATTCGACAGTGGATTAGTAGGCAGTGGTTCCTGGTGTTTTGTAGCACACGACTCTGCACGCGAAGACCGCATTGAAGTTATCGGAGACAAGGGAATGATTTGTTTCTCTGTATTTACTTACGATCCCATCGCCCTGCATACGGAAAAAGGAAGAGAAGAAATTCCGGTTGAAAACCCGGAGCATGTACAACAGCCACTCATCCAAGCCGTTGTCGATCATCTTTTAGGTAAGTCTATTTGTACCTGCGATGGAGCAAGCGCAACGCTTACAAACTGGGTGATGGACAAGATACTTAATAAACTTTAATTAGTGATTAGGGGTGAGTGATTAGTGATTAACACCATGCGGTTATAGCGTAGCTACTAATCACTAATCACTCACCCCTAATCACTATCAAAGCTCCTTCTTCACCGCCTCAATCAACTCATTATATTCAGCATCCGTCAAGTATACCTTTCCCGGATTCATCTGAAATGTAGCACCATAATCAGGGCCATCTACATACTTCGGTGCAAGATGGAAATGCAAGTGTGATAATTTATCGGAATATGCACCGTAATTGATCTTTTCAGGATTAAAAGCTTTCTGCATAGCACGGGTTACACGAGTAACATCTTCCATAAAAGCATTACGGTCTTCATCACTCAATTCGTTCAAATCATTGACGTGGTCTTTATAAGATACAAGACAACGTCCTCTATAGGTTTGTTCTTTGAACAAAAATACGCGGGATACACTCAATTCAGCAAACTCAATCATCAGATTGTGCAGAGTCTCATTATTCTGACAATACAAACATTCTTTCGGATCACTTTTCATGATATTCTTGATTTATTATTTATGTTTACGGAGCAAAGATAAACTTTCTATCCTTATTCCATGTCGACATTCTCATTCTTTTGTCCCACTAATTTATACACATCTGCATTTTCTCCTACTATCCAGACCACGTCATCTTCCATAAATGGTTCATGCGGGTCGGGCGCGTGCAAAGTTTCCTCTCCCCTCTCCACACCTACAATAAGACAATGATACTGCTCACGAATACCGGATTCACGCATCGTCTTACCTAAAAATATGGAGTGGGCATCTACACGGAACTGACGCAAAATCATCTCACTCTTTTCAACTACATCTGTTTCTAAGATCGCTGCTTTCTCCATCTCCGAACTAAACTGGTTCAGCTCTTCATCCGTACCTATAACCTGTATTTTATCTTCCGGGAAAAGGCGCACGGAAGCTCCCGGTATATTAATTCTCTTCCTTCCACGGAGAATAGAGACTACATGTATGCCATATTTCTTTCCGAAATTGAGTTCTGCAAGTGTTTTCCCTGCCCATGCCGACTCACCAGGTACTTCAAAATCCGTCAGGTGCAGATCACGGGATAGCAGACGCCCGGCATACTCCGGCTTTTTCTCGCCCATATATTCAGCACGCATATCACGATAACGAAGATTCTGAAAAAACTTCCGTTCTATCATGATAGACTGCTTCTTCAGTTGACGGGATAATATCATCATTATAACCAGCAAAACCGCTACCCCCAGCAACAGGCCGACAGAAACTTTAAACAAACCGGATATCACAAACATTACAAATGAAACAGCTATCAATATACGGATAACAATAGTTGCCACCAGCGGTGCACGATTTCCCCGGCTATCATTCCATAAAGTAACAAACTCAGCAGAATGATTCTTTTTAATCATAATAGCCCGCAAGAAAGGTGAAATAAACAAAATGATCACCACTGCTGCAAGCAATCTTCCCCAAATGCCGGGTATATGTTCCAGAAACAACGGAACAAGAAAGCGGAAAGCCAAAGCAACTACTGCAATGCTGACTATGGAATAAACAATCGTAATTCTCGTCAAAGCCAGAATAAGTTTCTTCCATAAACTCTCATGATTCATGGTCTGAGAACCGGAAGAATAATGCAACAAAAAGTTTTTCCATTTGACTGGCAAATGCGTATCAACGAAATTAGAAGCCGGTTCGGCAAAACGAATCATATAAGGGGTGAGGAAAGTAGTAATAACCGAAACCGCTACTACAATGGGATATAGAAAATCACTCGTCACATGGAGGGATACACCCAAAGATGCTATAATAAAAGCAAACTCACCAATCTGAGTCAGACTGAAACCACACTGCATAGCCGTTTTCAAAGGTTGCCCTGCCAGCAGAACTCCCAATGTACCGAATAAGGATTGCCCAAAAATTACTGCCAAGGTGATCACTATAATCGGAAGCGCATACTCCACAATCATGGCAGGATCAACCATCATACCTACCGACACAAAGAATACAGCTCCAAAAAGATCCTTCACCGGCTTTACCAGTCGTTCAATACTCTCCGCTTCTACCGTTTCGGCCAAAATAGAACCCATAATAAAGGCACCGAAAGCTGCGGAAAACCCTGTACGGGCAGCCATAACCACCATTCCGAAACAGAGGCCCAACGAAACGATAAGCAATGTTTCCTCACTCATCAATTTGCGACAACGTTTCAGTAATTCCGGTATCAGATAGATGCCTACCACAAACCAAAGTATCAGAAAAAAGAGAAGTTTTCCAATACTTTCCAGCATTTCCGATCCTTCGAAATTATGCCTCACTGCCATGGTAGACAGCATTACCATCAGCACAATAGCAAGAATATCTTCCAGTATCAGCACACTGAGCACTAACCCCGTGAATTGTTTCTTGCGCATTCCCAGATCATCAAATGCCTTATAAATAATAGTTGTAGAAGACATCGCAATCATACCCCCCAGGAAGATGCTATCCATACGTTGCCAACCAAAGCCTGTACCTACAGTAATCCCCAAAAGGATCATACAAAATATAATGGTACAGGCAGCAATGATAGCTGCGCCGCCCACTTTCACAATTTTCTTGAAGCTAAACTCCAGTCCCAATGCAAATAAAAGAAAGATTACACCAATATCTGCCCAGGTCTGAATATTCGCCGTATCCATTACAGAAGGGGTATATGGCATATGAGGACTCGCCAGGAAACCTGCCACTACATACCCCAAGACCAATGGTTGTTTCAGTTTCTTGAACAATAGCGTCATGACTCCTGCACAAATCAGTATCAACGCTAAATCATTTATCAAAGTAGCTAAATGTGACATATTATTTGTCCTTTCGTGTTTCTGCTGACAAAAGTAGCAATTTTTATAGCATAAATAATTGTTATGCCACAAACTTTTTTTCTTCCGATATTGTTGAATTAACAATCAATCATTCAAAACATATTATTATGGAAGAAAAGAAAGAAGTACGTGAAGAAAGAAATAAAGAGAAGTTGGCTAATGCAGATTGGGTTATGGCAGAATTTTATGCAACCTGGTGTCCGCATTGCAAACGAATGCAAACCATTGTAGAGGAATTTAAGAAATCAGTGAAAGGAATCCTTGAAGTGGTGCAAATTGATATCGACCAGGAAAGTGCGCTTGCTGATTTGTATACTATCGAAACAGTTCCTACATTTATATTAATAAGGAAAGGTGAACAACTTTGGAGACAATCAGGAGAAATGCCTCTCGAAAGGTTAGAGAAAACAGTGAAAGATCTTAAATCCTAAAAATGATAGCGAGGGATATGTTCAAAAATCTCATATCCCTCCTTTTAGTAATACTTATTTCGGCCTGCTATCAGGCATTAAAGCCATTTCAATTTTATAAGCACCTGCCGATTCAGGCAGCAACACCTTTCCTATGAAAGTTTTAAATCCAGTCCTCCTGACAACGCAAGTATGCTCACCCGGAAATGTATGTAATGCATAAGATTCCGGTCCTAAATACACAAAAGGTTCTCCATCTATTTCTACAACAGCATCCCTTAAAGCAATTCCACAGGGTGGTTTAATAGTACAGAGGGCCGTTTTCCCTATGACATTACAGGGTTCAAGCACTACTTTTGCCGGAGCATCCTTTCCTAAAACCACTTTCACCGTCTTTGTTTTCAATCCGCGAAGAATATATGTACCGGGAGATGCCCAGAAAGAACCGGACACACCTGCGGTATATGCGACTAATGACATCGTCTCATCAATCAGTTCTACCTGCCCACCGGCATCCTCCTTATTTTCTTTCTCAAATATGATTTGCTGAAGTTTGGACGCATCACAAACAAGCAGATTCTCTTTATCCTTCTCTACAGTAAACACACCTCTGACCTGATAATGAGAATCAACTGAACGATATTCGTAAGTGCCCACCGGTAGCATACCTGAAGCACGCATCCTCAACCTGTAACGGTTATCCCAGGAACCACCCGCATTCAATGGAATAAAATCCAGAAGAGGAATCCATATCTTCATATCCGGCGCCTTGCCTGTCACCCTGACCGGTGCACATTCAGAGTGAACAGCGTAATCAAAATAAACCGTTTTAGGTTCTCCCTTTACATCAAATTTCTGAAAAGAAGTTTCTTTGTACATAGAATCTATTGTACAAGTATAGTCACCATCAGGCAAATATACTTTAGAACCAGGTGCATAGGAACCTATTTTCAATCCATTTTGATTAAGCTGTATATTATACTTTATCCTTCTGGGGGCATTCTTCATTCCCAAAGTTATCCGAGTGAACGAAGGTAATATAACCTTTACCTCTACATTCTCTCTCACCTCAAAAGTATCAGCTATTGCGTACACAGAATCTCCACCAAAACACCAGTAAGAAGCTCCTTTGGGAACATAAATCCTGGTTTTCCAAATACCGATTTTATTCTTGACAAGCGGTGAAGTATAAGTCAGCAAATGACTAAGTTGCCCTGCAGAAGCAACAACCTGAGGTGAAACCCGGAAATCGACCTTTACATTTTTCGGAATATCAGGACAGGTTATTGATGCCGTAACGAGTTTAAACCCTTTAAAACTGATTTTTGTAGAAACATCCGTTTCATCCAAATTTATCAGGCCCCTACAATGGTAATGCCCATGAGAGATTATAAAGCTCCCAGTTCCATTTACAGGTAAAGCAACTTCCGCTACTCCTTTTTTATCAGTAATAATATCAGTAGCTATATTAATCCCTTCACGTCTTCTTTCAACGTATCTAATATGAATTGATGCACTCACCAGCGGATTTCCATCAATTCCCGTCAAATGAAAACTTTGGCATACTAGTTTTTCGTCGTTATCTCCAACCATAATGCGAATCTTAAAAAAGTGCTATTTTCGTGTTTTATAAAAAATACCCGGCCAAAGTTAAGGATATTTTCATTATTACAATTCGCCAACTCCCAAAAAATTAATCTAATTGAAATTCTTCTTTATTCAGAGCAAGCTTTAAGCAACTACCATCTAAGTTAAACGGCTTTTTCTCGCTATAGAAAGAATATATTCTCACCACATTGAGAAGAAATACTCATCTCTTTGAGTAAAGACTCTCACCGTATTGAGAAAATATTCTCAATACGGTGAGAATAGCTGAGAAAAAGCAGAGCTATTACCGCCTAATATAGTAGCAAGGATCTTACTCCCAATCATACTTCTCCACATACGTGTCATACACAGGTTCTTCCTTGATTCCATGATTAAGGAAAATCTGACGAATGTGCTCCTGCTGGGCAGGAGTAGCAAGACGTTCATGGTTTTTGATGCGATAATACATATTTCTGCCAAGGAAATTATAAATCTCACGTTTAATGACAAGAGCTTCGGCATGCGGAATCTTATCCAGCAGATGAGTGATACCTGAGGCATAGCGTTTCATACGATCAGGTATAAAAAAGGAACAGGGTTCAACTTCCTGAGAAGCTGTGAGAGCAGGATTCACAACACAAACAACGGTGAGCTGCAAAGGAATGTAGGAGGTTACCAGGTAACGCAGACATTTGGCGGCGCGTGGACATTTTGTGTTAAAGCAATGAGCGAAGGCGTAAGGCACCTCGCTGTAGTCAAAATCGGGTTTCATATTCTATTATAATAAAAACATTATTCAAAGAAAGCTCTATGCATCTAAAACGCACATCAAAAAGCACTGACAAAGATAGAACTTGTTTTTCAAACTCTACAGTTGATTACTCAAATAATCCGTCAAGCTATCTTCACGCTCCAAACCAAACTTCTTACGCAGGCGGTAGCGAATGGTTTCGACACCACGAACGGAGATATTCAGCAAAGGAGCAATTTCCTTAGTGGAGAGATTCATCTTCAAATAGGCACACATCATGCGTTCATTATTAGAGAGATCGGGATGACGGACATGAAGCCGCTTCATGAAATTATTATGAATCAAATCGAATTGATCTTCGATACGCTTCAAAACTTCATCGCTCTGGATATTGGAATCTATCTTGCTATTGATGACTAAAAGGAGTTGCTTGCCTTCGTGAGCCCCCTCTCCTCTCAACGAAGAAGCCACTTTGATGATCTCCGATTTAATCTCGGTCAGCATCTCATTTTTGCGAACAAAGTTTATCATCAGGTTGGCCATCTCCTGGCTTTTGTGCTGAAGGTCATATTCCAACTTTTCTTTTTCCAGCTGTACGATCTGCTTTTCACGGCGAGCTTTATCAGCTTCAAACTCCTTTTCCATTTCATGCAGTTCCTTATCTTTTTCTACAACTGCCTGCTCTTTTTTACGCTTCACACGAATATCATCCCAACGGTAAATATACCACAAACCTAAGAATGCAAGAATAATATAACAGACATAAGCAGCTACACTACGATACCACGGCGGAAGGATACGAAAAGAGAGTTCATCCGACGAGGTAGTGCCATCCGGATAAATAACCTTCACCTCAAAAGTATAGTCACCTTCAGAAAGATTGCTATACTCTTTAATACGCACAGTAGTATAGTCGGACCAGACTCCCTTATTTAAGCGATACTGAAAACGAATATCATCACCATCCAAATCAAAAAAGGCAAGTCCATATTCAAAACGAACGGAATTTGATGTGTAGTCAACCAGGAGGGAAGGCTTTTTTCCTAAAAAATTAGCTGTATACACCAGTGAATCCTTAGGATAAGTAAGATACATATTCCTTATATATACAGAATGAGTCAGATCTTGCCTATGCCTCACTTCGGGAACCGTAAACAAAGCAAAACCTTCTTCATTGGGAATTACCATGAGCGAATCGGACAAAGGAATGATTGCCTCATAATCCTGTCCCAGTTCAAGAAAAGACTGGCGGATAGGGTTGATACTGGTATTGGCTCCTCTTTTATAAGTTCCCAGATTAGCTATACAGATCTCATGGGGACTCAGACTGATAAGACGTTCGTGATATTCCAGCAATCGGGTATAAGGGACAGCACCATTTAACAAATTATTCAGGTCACTACATGGTTCCATCATATCCTTGTGGACATTATATTTATAGATGCCGTGAGGAGTAGTAAAATAAACACGCCCTTCTATTTTAGCAACGTAAATCTGGCGTTCCACCGGAAACCCTTCTTCCACACCATAAGATTTCACGCTGATTTGGCGGGTTAGTTCTTCACTTAATTCAACACGGGTAATGCTACCGGAATTATATATCCACAATACTTTTGCTGATTCTTGTTCAAACAGACGGCACGAGTCCTGAAAGCCATCTATCTTGCAAAGTACACGCCACTCTCCCGATTGCTTCTCCAAAAGATAAAGGCCGTTATAGACACCGACATACATACGATCAGGATATCCCATTACTTCCTGGCAATACCAGGCGCCCGTGATATCTGTGATTCGGTACATGTTCGTACCTTTTATTTGAAAAATGCCCCGGTCGTGCAGGCAAAAGAGATCATCTCCAATCTTACAAAGATTCCAGACCTGACCACTGGATTGGGGGATGGGATGGATATCCGGCAAATTACCGTTCAACCGCACCGGATAAGAGGTATAATAAAGACCACGATTAGTTCCCAGATACAAATAGCCGTCTTCCATAGCAGCCGTATAACCTGTACCATAAGAATAAGGATACGAATATAGATTGGTGAAAGAGGAACTTAAAGAAACATAGTCCACACCGCTATCCAGCCCTGCCCACAAGTTACCCCGGCTATCAAAGGCTACAGAAAGCACTGTATTATTACGTAATCCGTTATTCTCATTGAAGTATTTTACGTCCATCGTGGAGCAATCTATCAATAACAGACCTTTATGAATAGTTCCCAGAGCAATTTTATCATCCTGAGCAGCCACACAGAAAACTTCATTTTCACACATAAAATCTTCGGCACCAGTGACAAAAGGTACTGTGGTACGCCCGTTGCAATAAAACAAGCCATTGTAAGCAGTAACCACAATAACACCACCACCTTTATGAGGAATAATTCCACGGATACGATTGGAAGCCAGAATATCAGCCCCCTGTAAAGGGAAGAAAGTATTTCCAACCAATACCCACACGCCATGATCAGTACCTATATAAAGAATGCCATTTACCATATTGGAACAATCTATTTTAGCATTCATTTCAATAGCGGTGTATTTACCATTCAGATATTTCACTACACGATCATCACCTTGTATATAAAGAATATTATCAGCTTCGTGGATTCCCCAGACATTACCAACAAAACGGCAATCTCTTTCCAGCGTATCGGACATACAATGATAGACCAACTCTCCATCTTCCGACGGTTCATAATACCCGAACTCATTAATACCACCTGCATAGATACGCTTTTGGGTAGTCGATGCCAGTACAGAACGTACATCAGAAAAGTTATTCATCGGAAATACCGTCCAGACGTTTCCATCAAACTGCACCATACCGTTCTTATTTGCAAAGTACACCCAATGATCATCATAAGGAGCTATTTTCCAAGTCTGAGCACCTTTACCATAAAGGCTTTTATCGAAATTAACAATGAAGCTATTCCAACCGGCAACTGCCTTACCCAAAGGGAGTAAAAGAAGAAAAAATAGAGTTACATATAGGAAATAAGAGGATATCCGCATCATAATATTAGGTTTTACAAAGCAAAGCTATCACTTTTTTTACAAAAAACAAATAAAAAAAAGAGATACATTCTTTGTAGAATGTATCTCTTTTCTTTTGAGCCTCTTGTCGGATTCGAACCAACGACCCCGAGATTACAAATCACGTGCTCTGGCCAGCTGAGCTAAAGAGGCGGGTGGGCAAGCTTACTATATCGCGCCGCTACAACCAACTACCTTTGCTGCGATCAAGCCCTGGAGGATTCGAAGGGAGCTGGCCGTATAGGACTTACCCGTTTTTCTTGTTTGCGGGTGCAAAGGTAGGCATTTTTATGAAACATGCAATACTTTGCCCAAACTTTTTTCAACTTTAACAAGAATACACGGGCTACAAACAATATTATTTATACCTTTGCGCCATTATTCCTAATGAAAGATGACAGAAAACAAAGGTTACTTGCAACGATATGCCATGTTGTTCGGCACTTATTTGGGCGGTTTTTGGATTTTGAAATTCATACTGTTCCCTCTGGGTATTAGCGTACCATTTCTCTTTTCCATTTTTATAGGACTAACTTTATGTGTGCCCTTTATGGCGTATTATTACGTGCGCATGTACCGGAACATGGTATGTGGCGGGACAATAAGTTTTCTTCATGCATGGATTTTCACCGTATTTATGTATATGTTTGCCGCATTGCTTACAGCCGTGGCACATTATATATATATCCGCTTTATTGACCAAGGGTTTATATTGAATTCCTATGAAACGATGTTGAACTCTTGGGAAATTACATATAAAGCAGTGCCCGGCATTGATGCATATATTGAACAATTAAGGGAAGGCTTAAGCCAGGTGCGTTCACTGACTCCGATAGAAATCACGATGCAAATGATGTCGATGAATGTTTTTGTGGGATCATTACTTGCCATTCCCACCGCTTTGTTCGTTATGAAGCGCCCACCGGCAGATTATATCGGAGGAAGATAAAATATAAGGATAAAGAAATAGTGTATATAGAAAACAGTTTAATCGTAATATAGAAAGATGGATATTTCAGTTGTCGTTCCTTTGTATAATGAAGAAGAATCACTTCCGGAACTGTACGCATGGATTGAACGGGTGATGAAAGCCCACGGCTTTTCATACGAAGTTATTTTCGTGAATGACGGAAGTACCGACCGCTCCTGGCAAATTATCGAAGAACTGAGTCGAGAATCAGATGCAGTACATGGCATTAAGTTCCGCCGTAATTATGGCAAATCTCCGGCATTATATTGTGGCTTTGAAAAGGCACAAGGAGATGTTGTCATTACAATGGATGCAGATTTACAGGATAGCCCGGACGAAATACCCGAACTATACCGGATGATAACAGAGGATGATTACGACCTGGTATCCGGCTGGAAAAGGAAACGTTACGATCCGCTTTCAAAAACCATTCCTACAAAAATATTCAATGCAACGGCACGCAAAGTATCCGGTATCAAAAACCTGCACGACTTTAATTGCGGCTTGAAAGCCTACAAAAAAGATGTGGTGAAGAACATTGAAGTGTATGGCGAAATGCATCGTTATATCCCCTACCTTGCCAAGAATGCCGGTTTCAAAAAGATCGGAGAAAAGATTGTTCAACACCAGGCACGCAAATTCGGCAAGACGAAGTTCGGCGGTTTGAATCGTTTCTTTAATGGATACCTGGACCTGATCTCACTTTGGTTCCTGTCAGCCTTCGGAGTAAAACCGATGCACTTCTTCGGACTTCTCGGTTCACTTATGTTCATCTTCGGCTTTATTGCAGTAGTCATTGTAGGCGCTACAAAACTATACCAAATGCATAGCGGGATGCCTTACCGTTTGGTTACCGACTCCCCCTACTTCTACTTATCGCTGACCGCCATGATTATCGGAACACAATTGTTCCTTGCCGGCTTCCTTGGCGAACTGATTTCACGCAATGCCCCTGAACGAAATAAATATCAAATAGAAAAAACAATATAAGACTATGAGAAAATTAGTAAAACTGATATTGCTTTGTCTGATTGCTTATCCTATTATCAGTATTGTTTCTTCCTGTTCGGAAGAAGAAGACTGCTCAATGAATGCACGCCCGATGATGCAATGCTATCTTTATAAAATAGACGGAGAGACAGAAAGAGTTATGAATGATACTCTTGACTCGCTCACCATCACCGCATTCGGCACAGATTCTATCATCCTCAATAACCAGAAGAGAGTACACGGATTATCATTACCACTACGCTATACGGCAGACTCCACCGTACTGGTATTTCATTATAGCAAAGACGTTAAGATTAAAAAAGATACGATTGTCATCCGCCAGAAGAATACGCCTTATTTCCTTTCAATGGATTGCGGCTACCAGATGAAGCAAAGCATCACAGGCAGATCATATAGCCGTCATCTACTTGACTCCATATATATTCAAACAGCAGAAGTAAGCATTTATGGAACGGAAAATCTTAAGCTCTTTTATCGTAATTAATCTGGTGCTTTGTTTGTTGGCCGGATTTCCGGTACAAGCACAAAACAGCAACCGTCCTCCTGCCTCTAATCCGCCGAAAGAGCAAAAGAAAGAAGTGGATGAGGAAGCTTTCCCGCTATACAATGGCGTGAGTGTCAGTGTTGATTTATGGGGTATCGGAAGCAAAGCTTTCGGAAGTGATTTTTTAAGTTCGGAAGTAGCGGTGGATGTTAACCTCAAAAACCGTTTCTTCCCGATAGTAGAACTTGGATATGGCGGCACCGATGCATGGAATGATAATGGTACCCACTACAAGAGCAATGCGCCATATTTCCGTATCGGAATGAATTACAACGCTCTTTTCAAAAAGAAATTCAAGAATTACCTGTTTGTGGGACTACGTTACGCCATGAGTAGTTTCAAGTATGATATAGCAACCCTATCGGTAGATGATCCTATCTATGGCGGAGGCATTGGTAATCCGAACCAGGTAGATGACATCTGGGGTGGAAGTTTACCTTTCAACCACAAAGGAATGAAAGGGTCCATGCAATGGTTTGAATTTTGTGTCGGCATTCGTGCACATATATGGAAAGAGCTCTATATGGGCTGGGGATTGCGCTTCAAATTCCGCACAAGTTCATCTACAGGAGAGTATGGAGATCCTTGGTATGTACCCGGATTTGGCAAATATGGCTCCAACACAATGGGCGTGACTTATACAATCACTTATAAACTACCATTCTAAAACTATGACCGGATTAGAGATTTGGCTTCTTGCCGTGGGACTCGCGATGGATTGTTTCGCCGTCTCCATAGCCAGTGGCATTCTTCTGAAACGTACGCTATGGCGGCCTATGCTGACCATGGCTTTTTTCTTTGGATTATTTCAAGCCATCATGCCACTCCTCGGGTGGATAGGCGCCAGCACATTCAGCCATCTGATAGAGAGTCTGGATCATTGGATCGCTTTCGCCATTCTTGCTTTTCTGGGCGGACGCATGGTCAGAGAGTCTTTCAAGGACGAAGATTGCAAAAAAGAATACGACCCGAAAAGCTTGAAAGTTGTGCTCGCATTAGCCGTTGCAACCAGTATTGATGCATTGGCCATTGGAGTCTCATTTGCATTTCTGGGTATGCGTGATTTCTCAGAAATACTCCCTCCTATTTCTATCATCGGTTTTGTATCTTTCGCCATGTCTCTTATAGGATTACTATTCGGTATCCGCTTTGGATGCGGCATTGCACGAAGACTACGGGCAGAACTCTGGGGAGGTATTATCCTGATTATCATCGGAACCAAAATATTAATAGAACACTTGTTCTTTAGTTAAACTTCACTTATGGAAAAGAAGGCACAGAGAAATTTCTTATGGATTGCCCTGCTTGTATTGGGAACAATCTGGATACTTGCACGTCACAACCGTACGCAACCTTATTATACAATAAACGGATTGATATTCGGCACGGTTTATAATATAACCTATCAGTATGATGGTGACTTGAAAGTTGAAATTGACGAAGAATTGAAGAGATTTGACGGCTCTCTGTCCCCCTTTAATGATACGGCCACAATTACGCGAATCAACCGCAACGAGGATATTGTACCGGACACTTTTTTCACGAATGTATTCCGTCGTAGTATGGAAATTTCCAAAGAAACGGATGGTGCATTCGACATTACGGTTGCCCCATTGGCCAATGCCTGGGGATTTGGTTTCAAGAAAGGCGCATTTCCTGATTCGGCCATGATAGATAGTCTACTGGACATTACGGGATATACCAAAGTAACCCTATCCAATGAGGGAAAGGTCGTGAAGCAGGATGAACGCATGATGCTATCATGTAGTGCCGTTGCTAAAGGGTATGCCGTAGATGTAATAGCACAATTTCTCGCAAAGAAAGGCATTAAGAATTTCATGGTAGATATAGGTGGAGAAATTGTAGCCCAGGGAGAAAATCCAAAGAAAGATTTGTGGCGCATCGGTATCAATAAACCGGTAGATGATTCGCTATCTATCAATCAGGAATTACAAACGGTACTGAATGTAACGGGTGTGGGTATTGCTACTTCAGGTAATTACCGTAATTTCTATTATAAGGATGGAAAGAAATATGCGCATACCATAGACCCAAGAACGGGATATCCGGTACAACACAACATCTTATCCGCCACGGTAATAGCCAAAGATTGTATGAGTGCTGATGCTTATGCTACCGCTTTCATGGTGATGGGATTGGAAGAAGCCGAACGGTTTGCCGATGCCCACCCGGATATTGATGCCTGCTTTATCTACACGGACGAGAAGGGAGAACTTCAAACATACTATACGAAAGGGATGAAAAGGTTTATAACAAGTGATTAGTGTTTAGTGATAAGTGATTAGCGGGTTGCGCTACATTCCGCATGGTGCTAATCACTTATCACTAAACACTAATCACTAATCACTACGAAACTACGCTTCGATAAATTACCTATTTATAGAATACAAAATACACCGCAAGTACCAGACAAATGAATGCCGCAAAATGATTCCAATGCAAACTTTCGCCCTTGAAAAGAACCGTAGTAAATACTGTGAAAATGATGAGTGTAATCACTTCCTGAATAATCTTTAATTGTATCAGCGAGAAAGGACCACCATTACCAATAAACCCGATACGATTGGCTGGAACCAAACAAAAATATTCCGCAAGAGCGATACTCCATGAAAATAAGATTATGGCGTAAAGCGGCCAATTAGTAATCACTTTCATATCTTGCAACTTCAGATGACCATACCATGCAAAAGTCATAAAGACATTAGACACTATTAAAAGCAGAATCGTATAAAGACCTTTCATTTCAGTGATGAATATTTAAGGGGTGATTAATCTAAATTATCAATTTTCTGAGGAAGAAGTTCCTCCTGAACATTTGCCATACTTCCCCAAAGACTATAGCGAGCTTCCGGGTTCATAGCTTCCAACTGATGTAGAATATCTTTCATATTACTACGGTGAGATTGCGCCTCATAAGGACAATTCTTCACCTGCTTACGATACCCTCTTATTTGGGCCAGTTCCAGCAAATCAACCTCATGTACCAAACACATCGGCCGAATAATCGTCATATCAAATTTCTTCATTACCAAGCGGGGCGGCATGGAACTGAATGCCCCCTGAAAAGTGATATTCATCAATAGCGTTTCCAGAATATCATCCATATGATGTCCCAATGCTATCTTGTTGCATCCCTGCTCCTTAGCCACCGTGAACAAGGCCTTGCGCCTATTCCATGAACAAAGGAAACAAGGTGATTTGCGTGTATCTGTACTTGGATCAAATTCCGTTTCATACAATACAAAAGGGATTCCCCATGACTCTACATAATCACGAAGATATGTCAGGTCACTCTGATACGGAATATTCTTCATCACTACATGGACGACAACCACCGCAAATCTGGGCTTAAAAATTCGGGCGCGTCTTGCCAATAGCTCCACTAATGCCAAAGAATCTTTGCCACCTGAAAGCCCGATAAGGATCTTATCCCCATCCTCTATCAGACCATATTCTACCAGTCCTTTACTAAACCGCTTTTCAATGCGGCGGACGGTTTTCTCTTCTTTGGTGAATTGAGCCATAATACTACATAAGATTTGCGGTTGCAAAAGTAAGAGAAAAGAATGATTTAAAGAAGAATTAACATAATAGAATAACGGAAATCAGCATTATTCCCGATTAATTTGTATTTTTGAACATTCGAATTTGTAAGTTGGATAACTAGCATGAAAAAGAGATATATTTTACTCCTTCTATTTTGTCTCACATTAGTCGGTGTATCGGCACAGACGTTGGAGGAAGCGAGAGCTTTCTACAATCAAGGGCAATACGAGAAAGCCAAACCGATTTTCCAGAAACTCGTAAAGACACAACCGGCAAATGGAAATTATAACTTATGGTACGGCGTATGTTGCCTGGAAACAGGAGAACCAGAAGTAGCTTTGAAATATCTGGAAACCGCCGTAAAAAGACGGGTGCCCAGTGGACAACTCTATCTGGCGCGAAATTACAATGACCTGTATCGCTTTGAAGATGCCATCAAATGCTACGAAGACTACATCAGCGACCTGGCCAAACGGAAAAGGCCGACCGCAGAAGCCGAAAAGCTATTGGAGAAAAGTAAAGCCAATTTCCGCATGTTGAAAGGGGTTGAAGAAGTTTGCATTATCGATAGCATCGTAATAGACAAAGGTCGTTTTCTGGAAGCTTATAAAATTAGTCCTGAGTCCGGTAAACTATTCATGTACAATGATTTCTTCCAGAATGAGGCAGAAGTTGAGGCTACCGTATATGAAACGGAACTCGGCAATAAGATTTATTATGGTGAGCGCCAACCGGACGGTAAACTCAGCATCCTCTCGCGTAACAAAATGCAGGGCGAATGGGGCAAAGGTAGCTTGCTACCCGGTAGTATAAATGATTCCATCAATGCCAACTATCCGTATGTATTGACAGATGGCATCACCATCTATTATGCCGCGGATGGTGAAAATTCGATAGGTGGTTACGACATATTCGTCACCCGTTACAATACCAACACGAACACCTACCTCACTCCGGAAAATGTGGGTATGCCGTTCAACTCTCCCTATAATGACTATATGTTCGTTATCGACGAATATAATAATCTCGGATGGTTTGCCTCCGACCGTTACCAGCCGGAAGGAAAAGTTTGCATTTATGTATTCATTCCAAATTCTTCCAAAAGGGTATATAATTATGAAGCAATGGACCCGAAAAAAGCAATCGGGCTTGCCCGGATTCATTCTCTGAAAGATACGTGGACGGATCAGGATGCCGTAGCCGATGCCAAACATCGGCTACAAGCCGCATTCGATGAAAAGCCACAAACCACGAAAAGTCATGAGTTTGAGTTTGTAATCGATGACCAGAATACTTATTATCAACAAAGTGATTTCAAATCTCCTCAGGTCAAAAAACTGTTCGGCAAATACCTCCAATTAGAAAAGGCTTTCAAAGAGCAGCAAAACAAATTGGAAGAGCAACGTTCCTTGTACTCCCGTGCCAAGGAAAGCGATAAAGCCAAACTGGCTCCCGCCATACTCGACCTGGAAAAGCAGATACAACAATTATCAGGTGAATTGGAGAAGGCCGCCATTGAAGTGCGTAATACAGAAAAACAATCCTTTAAATAGAAAACTATGGACATACTTATCATCATTGTACTCATTGTTGCGGCAGTTATCCTGTTCTTGGTAGAACTGTTCGTCATCCCGGGCATCAGCATAGCCGGAATTCTGGCCGGAGCTTGCATGATCTATGCCAACTACTATGCCTTTGCCTATCTGGGTACAACGGCTGGTTTCATCACGCTCGGTGTATCGGCAATAGCCTGCATAGGCTCATTGATACTCTTCATGCGCTCCAAGACCTTGGATAAAGTGGCGTTGAAGAAGAATATCACATCGAAGGTGGACCGTACGGCTGCGGATCAAGTAAAAGTAGGCGATACGGGTGTGGCCATTACACGCCTGGCACTGATCGGCAATGCCGAAATAGACGGCAACATCGTGGAAGTGAAATCCATGGACGGATTCCTGAATGAAAAAACCCCTATCATTGTAAACCGTATTACGGACGGCGTTATCATGGTAGAAAAGAAAAAAGACTAATATTCACACTTAATATCTTATAAATCATGAACGTAGACACTATGTACCTTACTGCCTTTCTTGTGATAGGAGGCATTATCTTCATCGTACTGTTCTTCCACTATGTTCCTTTCTTCCTATGGTTGTCCGCCAAAGTTTCGGGAGTCAGGATTTCATTGGTGCAATTGTTTTTAATGCGTATCCGTAACGTACCTCCCTACATCATTGTACCGGGTATGATTGAAGCACACAAAGCCGGATTGAGCAACATTACCCGCGACGAGCTGGAAGCTCACTACTTGGCTGGTGGACATGTAGAAAGAGTGGTGCACGCCTTGGTATCCGCCTCTAAAGCTAATATTGAATTATCCTTCCAGATGGCTACCGCAATCGACCTTGCCGGACGTGATGTGTTCGAAGCCGTTCAGATGTCGGTAAACCCGAAGGTGATCGATACTCCTCCGGTGACCGCCGTAGCAAAAGATGGTATCCAGTTGATAGCCAAAGCCCGTGTAACGGTACGCGCCAATATCCGCCAGTTGGTGGGTGGTGCCGGTGAAGACACTATCCTGGCCCGTGTAGGCGAAGGTATCGTATCTTCCATCGGTTCGTCCGAAAACCACAAGTCAGTATTGGAAAACCCGGATTCAATCTCCAAACTTGTGCTCCGCAAAGGTCTGGATGCCGGTACGGCTTTCGAAATCCTGTCCATTGATATCGCTGATATCGATATAGGTAAGAACATCGGTGCGGCTTTGCAGATAGACCAGGCAAATGCCGATAAGAATATCGCCCAGGCCAAAGCTGAGGAACGCCGTGCAATGGCCGTGGCCAGCGAACAGGAAATGAAGGCGAAAGCTCAGGAAGCACGCGCCAAGGTGATCGAGGCAGAAGCCGAAGTACCTAAGGCCATGGCAGAAGCATTCCGTAACGGCAACCTGGGCATCATGGATTATTATCGGATGAAGAACATCGAAGCTGATACTTCCATGCGCGAAACCATAGCCAAACCATCGGGAAACAACTCAAATCAGCCGTTGAGTAAATAACCGGTAGAATTATAGCCCCAGAAAAACGTCGGAACCGGTGAACAGTAATCCCGTTCCGGCGTTTTCTATTTATAAACGTATCAACCAAAAAATCCAGAATATGAAAAAGTATTTTGCATCTTCCGAACTTATTATCAATGATGACGGTTCAGTTTTTCATCTGCACGTAAAGCCCGAGTGGCTGGCAGACAAAGTAATCCTAGTGGGCGACCCGGGCAGAGTGGCACTGGTAGGCTCACACCTTGAGAATAAAGAATGTGAAGTGGAAAGCCGCGAGTTCAAAACCATTACAGGTACCTACAAGGGCAAACGCATCACGGTGGTTTCTACGGGTATTGGTTGCGACAACATCGACATTGTGATGAACGAACTGGACGCCTTGGCCAACATCGACTTCAACACACGTGAAGAAAAGCCCCAACTTCGCCAGTTAGAACTGGTGCGCATCGGTACTTGTGGCGGTTTGCAACCGAATACGCCCGTAGGTACATTTATCTGCTCGCAAAAGTCCATTGGTTTCGATGGCCTGCTGAACTTCTATTCAGGGCGCAATGAAGTGTGCGACCTGCCATTTGAGCGTGCATTCCTGAACCACATGGGATGGTCGGGGAATATGTGCGCACCTGCTCCGTACGTGATCGACGCCAATGCCGAACTGATAGAGCGCATTGCCGGAGACAATATGGTACGCGGTGTAACGATTGCCGCCAGTGGTTTCTTTGGCCCGCAAGGACGCGAACTACGTATTCCGCTGGCTGACCCGAAGCAAAATGAAAAGATCGAGAACTTTGAATACAATGGCTATCGCATTACGAACTTCGAGATGGAAAGCTCCGCACTGGCCGGTTTGAGCCGCCTGATGGGACATAAGGCGACCACGGTATGCATGGTCATAGCCAACCGGTTGATTAAAGAAGCCAATACGGGCTACAAGAATACGATTGACACTTTGATAAAAACCGTACTGGACAGAATTTAAGAAACACCCACTCAAATATACTTGATGATTGTTTCCTTCAATCTTTCGTAAGTATATGGTTTGGCAATAATATCATTGCACCCGGCGGCTAATGCTTGTTGTTGCTCTATCAGGAAAGCATTGGCCGTCACCGCAACGATAGGCAAATCGATGTCGATGGTACGTATCTTTTCCGTAGCCTGAATACCGTTCATCACCGGCATGCGGATGTCCATCAATATCAGGTCGGGACGCTCACGCAAGAAACTATTTACGGCCTCTTCGCCATTGGTAACCCACGAAATGGTGTAGTCCTTCTTCAGCAAAATGTTTATCTGCATAAAGTTAGACTCCGTATCTTCAGCTATCAGAATTTTCTTCCTGCCGTCTGATCTTCGCTCTACGTGGGCATTGATTTCAACAGGTTCACCATCCGCTCCCAACACAAACTGGCGGTAAGGAAGGGTCATCACGAAAGTGCTCCCCACTCCTACTTCGGACTCTACGGAAATCTTTCCTCCCAATCTCTCCACGATGCTCTGGCAGATGGGGAGCCCCAGACCCGTGCCCTGAACAAAATCGTTCAGCTTTTCGAAACGGTTGAAAATCAAGGGCAATTTCTCCTTCGCAATGCCGCAACCGGTATCCGTTACATACACCTTCAACCATTCTCCGCAGACCTCCAACCCCAAGGTGATGGTCCCTTCATGGGTATTCTTAATGGCATTAGAGAGAAAGTTGAACAGCACTTGCGTAATCCTGTTCCGGTCCACCATAATCCAGATTTCCTCATCGGGACATATCACATTCAGTCGGATGCCCGTTTTCATTTTCAGGCGATGCACTTTCTCCACTTCGTCAATCAGTCCGGTCATTTCGACCAACTGGAAGTTCATTTCCGATTTTCCCGACTCGATACGGGAAAGGTCCAGAATGTCATTTATGAGTTGCAACAACAGGTTGCTATTCTTCTGGATGATGTTCAGGTATTCGGCTTTCTCCACTTCATCTTCCGTCAAAGCTATGATTTCAGAGAATCCCACGATAGCATTCAAAGGAGTGCGGATCTCGTGGCTCATATTGGCCAAGAACACCGATTTCATGCGGTCGGCCTCTTCTGCCCGCTGCTTCGCCTCGATGAGTTCATTGGAGCGTTGCACCCTGTCACCGATATCGTGTATCAATGCCATCACTTTATTATCTTCGAACGGAGCGATGCGTGCCTGGAAATAATGCCTTTCGCAATCATCCACATCCAGGGGATACTCTATCTCCTTCAACTCCCCGTCTTCGAGGCATTGACGTATGTTCCGTAGAAACAGGTCGCTGACTTCGGGAGAATAGATGGTGCGCCCATCCGCTCCCCGTAGCTGTTCAACGGGATGGAGCAAAATGGTGTCAGAAGACATTAACACGTCGGTGAGGAAGAAATTTTCATCAAAGATGAAGATGAATTCAGGCAATGCCTGTATTATCTTCCGGTTTCGCTCTTCCATGCGCGATATGCGCGTTTCGCGTTCGCACTGCCCGGTGACATTCACGGTATAGCATAAGAGGCTTTTCGGATTTCCACTTCTATCTTTCTCTACAGATAAGAGGTGGTCCTCCAACCAGACTATTTCGCCATGCGCACCTACGCAACGCACGCGTAAGACTTTGGACTCTTCAAAGCCATCCAATTTCTTTTGAAAGCCATCCAACGACACCAAATGCTTATCATCGGGATGCACAAAGCTACAGAACTCTTCCAAATTCTGATAACAGATGCCGACTTTATCCAAGCCTAAACTTTCGAAATATTCCTGAGTGAAAGTGCACTCCAGGGTATTGACATTTATCTCCCAGAGAGCAATTTGATGGGCAGCCAGAACGGAGTTGACCTTCAATAATTTCTCTTTCAGTAGTTCCGTGTTCTCGTCTTTCTCGGTAGTATGAGAAGAGGAATCATGCATTTTTATTTTGTCTTGCGCCATAATAACAAAGTGTATCATGTAAAGGCTACGAAAATTGAGCAAATGTAATAAAAAAGAGTAAGTAATATACAATTTTTTGCCCCAAAAGGCTATCTTTGCAACTCAAATAACAATTTTTATGATGAATCAGGATACCATCTGTGCCATTGCCACGGCCCAAGGAGGAGCAATCGGAAGCATTCGCGTCTCAGGAGCGGACGCCATTCGTATCACCAGCCACATTTTCACCCCGGCAAAATCCGGTAAAGCGCTGGCAGATTGCAAACCTTATACACTGACTTTCGGGAAGATACACGATGGAGAAGAAATTATCGACGAGGTTCTTGTCAGCCTGTTTCGCGCCCCGCACTCTTACACGGGCGAAGATAGTACGGAGATCACCTGCCACGGTTCGAGTTATATCTTGCAACAGGTTTTACAATTGCTCATCAAGCACGGTTGCCGCCTGGCGGGACCGGGGGAATACACGCAACGCGCCTTTCTCAATGGAAAGATGGATTTGAGCCAGGCCGAAGCCGTGGCGGACCTGATTGCTTCTTCATCTGCCGCCACCCACCGCCTTGCCATGAGCCAGATGCGTGGCGGATTCAGTAAGGAGCTTACGGAGCTACGCAACCAGTTGCTACACTTCACTTCACTGATTGAACTGGAACTGGATTTCAGCGACCATGAAGAGTTGGAGTTTGCGGACAGAACGGAGCTTTACCGATTGGCGGATCACATCGAAGGAGTCATTTCCCGACTGGTACATTCGTTCAGCGTAGGAAATGCGATCAAAAACGGCGTACCGGTAGCCATCATCGGCGAAACGAATGCCGGGAAATCAACGCTTCTCAATGTATTGCTGAACGAGGACAAGGCTATCGTGAGCGACATTCACGGCACTACGCGCGACGTGATTGAAGACACGACCAATATCGGCGGTATTACTTTCCGTTTCATTGACACGGCAGGTATCCGCGAAACCAATGATACGATTGAGAGTCTGGGCATAGAGCGCACGTTCCAAAAACTGGAACAAGCGGAGATCGTGCTTTGGATGATTGATGCAACGGACGCAACGTCGCAAATGAATCAGCTATCGGGGCAGATACTTCCGCGTCTGGAAAGAAAGCATTTGATATTGGTATTCAACAAATCGGATTTGTCGGGCACGGCTCATTCTGATGAGGTGCTTTCTGCGGCCTCTTCCATCATTCCTGACGCCGAATGTATTTTTATTTCCGCCAAGAAAAGGCAAAATACGGATGTGCTTCAGAAGAAACTTATAGCCGCCGCCAATCTGCCTACGATAACCCAGAACGACGTGATAGTGACCAATGCCCGCCATTACGAAGCCCTCACGCATGCTTTAGAAGCCATCAGACGCGTACAACAGGGATTGGCAAACAATCTTTCAGGGGACTTCGTGGCCCAGGACATCAGGGAATGCATCTTCCATTTGAGCGACATCGCGGGGGAGGTGACGAATGATATGGTGCTACAAAATATATTTCAACATTTTTGCATCGGTAAGTAATCTGTAATAAATTATCAATTAAAAAACAAGAATTCTCAACATTACGCACTGAATAACAAAATACCATTTCACGCTTATAGAAAGAGCGAGGAATGGTATTTTAATCTATTGGCTCATTCTTTGATAATGCACCAAGTTTCTCTTTTATATTCCTTACGGTCATACTCTTCCTCTCTACACATCCAACAGCCACATGGAATTCCTTCCTTAGAAATATTTATCCGCAAGTAATTCTTTATACATCTGAAGATTATCCATATCGAAATTAAAACAAAAATAGTTTTAATCCATAATCCTAAGTTGCCAAAACGCCACGGCCGCCGCCACCGCCACATTGAGCGAATCGACCCCATGCGCCATCGGGATACGGACTACATAGTCCGCCGCGGCAATCGTATCGGGTGGAAGCCCCTCTCCCTCCGTTCCCATCACAATGGCTAGCCGGGGTTCGGACGTCAAGACAGGATCGGCAATGGAGATAGAATCGTCCGTAAGTGCCATGGCGGCGGTGCGGAAGCCGTGGCGGGCCAGATCACTGAGAGTGCCGTCCAGCCACGTCCAGGGAACCAAAAAAACCGAACCCATGGACACCCTGACCGCACGACGGTTCAACGGATCGCAAGAGTTACGCGTCAGCAACACGGCATCCATCCCGAGAGCGGCCGCCGAACGAAAAATGGCACCAATATTCGTAGTGTCCACCACACCGTCGATGACGACGATGCGCCGGGCATCCCGACATGTGTCTTCCACCGTGCGGGGCGCGGGGCGACGCATGGCACACAACACTCCGCGCGTCAGGACATAGCCCGTCAGCGTAGCGAGCAACTCCCGCCCGCCCGTATAGACGGGCACGTCGCCGCAACGACTGATGATGTCGGCGGCATCACCGGTGATATGTTTTTGCTCGCACAAGAGGGCCAGAGGTTCATATCCGGCATCCAATGCTACACGGATCACTTTCGGGCTTTCGGCTATGAACAGGCCTTTATCGGGCTCGATGCGGTTGCGCAACTGGGCCTCGGTGAGGGTGGAGAACACCTCGATTCCGGGGTGCGACAAGGAGGATATTTCAATAATGGGCATAAGGCTGTATTCTTTTTAATATGGTTATGAACAAAGCGTGGTAAAAGTGGTAAGGTGATAGTGGGATAACGCTCTGTGATATATAGCGCAGCTACTTTATCGCCCTATCACCTTTACCACTTTTACCACCCTATCACTCTCTTATTCCTTTCTTTCTCTTTCAGACACCGCAACTTTCATCACCCCGTCCAGTTTATTTTCATAAATCCGGTAAGCCTCCTCAATCTCATTCAACGGGAAGCGGTGTGTGATAAGCGGCGTGGTGTCTATCTTGCCTTCTTCGATCAGGCGAAGTATCTCAGCGCAATCGCACCCGTCCACGCCACCGGTCTTGAAGGTCAGGTTTTTTCCGTACATATCGGGCAAGGGAAGCACCTGGGGATGATCGTAGAGGGCCACCACGGTGACGATGGCATTGGGGCGTGCACACTCCCACGCCAGACGGAAGGTGTCGTCGGTTCCTGCCACTTCGAGCACGACGTCGGCTCCGCCATGATCGCTACTCCGCAACACAATCTCCCGGCAATCCTCCGGTTCCACCACCTGTACGTCCGGATAATGTTTACGCACAAGGCGTATTCTTTCAGGAGATTTCTCGCAAACAATGATGCGGCGGGGGTGCTTGAGCATCACGCAAAGCAGGGTGCAGATTCCGGTAGGGCCGGCGCCGATGATGAGCACCGTATCCTTTTCGGTAATCTCCGATATGCGAGCCGCCCAAAAGCCCGTGGCAAGCACGTCGCCCACAAAGAGCGCTTGTTCGTCGCTCACCGCATCCGGAATACGGTTCAGTCCCTGGTCGGCATAAGGCACGCGGACGTACTCGGCCTGACCTCCGTCGATGCGGCAACCCAGTGCCCAACCACCATTGGCATCGGTGCAATTGTTCACATATCCGTGTCGGCAAAAGAAGCATTCTCCACAAAAGGTTTCTACGTTCACCGTAACCCTGTCGCCGGGCCTGATGGAAGTGACGTCCGCGCCCACTTGCTCCACGATGCCTACCATTTCGTGCCCCACCGTGGTTCCGGGCAAGGCACGCGGCACGCTACCGTGCTTGATGTGCAAATCGCTGGTGCAGATGCTACCGAGCGTCACGCGGACAATGGCGTCTCGGGGGTCTTTCAACCCGGGTTTCGGTTTTTCTATAAGTTCAAATTTTCCGTGTTCAATATAGGTATATGCAAGCATTGTTTTTCTCTTTTTTAATACTTCTCTTTCCGTTCAAACTCTCCCTCCTCCGTATAGTACTTCCATGTGCCCTTGGGTATGTTATCTCCGTATTTTCCGCGGAGTTTCAGTTTGCCGTTCTCATAATATTCGCGATAGCGTCCGTGGCGCTTTCCATCCTTCACTTCCGCTTCACTCTTCAGCGCTCCTTCGGGATAAAACTCCCGCAAGACGTTGCCCTCAAATTTCTCAACATAGAAACGTTGCAACTCACTCATTTGCTCCTTCTCCGTTTCGGCATCTTCGTTCATTACTTCGTCGGCTTCATCGTCCACTACCACCGCTACGGCCTCTTCTTCCGGTTGATAAAGTTTATAGTCCATCACGCATTGCAACGAGGCGGACTGGCCGTCTCCCGTAATCTGCATGGTCCAATAGGGAAATGAGTAGACAATGTCCTTGTCCGATTGTATCTCTCCCCACGTAACGGCATTCATCATAGGCTTCAACTGGTAATAAAACTTATGCACATCCGTATATAAGAAAACGGTAGAACTCGAATTCAGGTACGAGAAGGCATTTTTAAAGCCCGGATTATCCTTCAACAGGTTCTTCTGATCGTAATCTTCTATAAATGAGAGCAGAGACGAGGCTTTGTTGCTAAACACCACATAATCGTCCACGTACGTGTAATAGGGTTTTTCGAACTTGTCGAACAGCCCTCCAAAGAACAAACGAAAGAAGCCTTTCATTTCCACATAGTTGATTTCAAATCCCTTATAATCAACCGTCTTTATCCGGAGCGGGGTGCGCCGCCTGAGCTTTTTTTCTATAAACTCCATATTCTTACGGGCGTCCTTGATGCTTTTGGTGCCGATGGCCAGAACCAGTTCCGGATCGTGCCCCAACAGCCCCGGTTCGGATTGGGTGATGGCAAATTCTCCCGACATCCAGCTCAGGAAGTTTTCTTCCAGAGAGATGTCGAACAGGCTTTCAATCTTCTTCCGGGAACTCCTATAAGATTCGCACCATTGCGGATCGTGGACCGCGAGTGCATTCTCCAGTTCCTTTACAAAAGTCACCGGATTGCTGAAACCGATGTTGGTATAGAGTGCCGTCCGGCTGGACAGGATTTCGTGTGCTTTCATCCGGTGCTTACCCGAGTTCAGCAAGGCCATGATGTACGGATCGACGGTGTCTTTCCGCAAGGTATATCCTTTCACCTCCATCCGTTTGTGGTCGGTATTGAAATAGAGTCCGGCAAAATCCATGGAATTGCTGAACATATCGATGTACTCGTTCCCGGTTCCCAGATAAATATTCAGGAATTGGGGCAGGCGTGCATAATTGATAAAAACGCGGACAAGTCCTTTGCCGGACACCAGTTTTTCGGCTTCGATAAAAGAATGATCGAGACCGATTTTGGGCTTGTTGCGTGAGTCGATGGCCGATTCTACAAGTTTGGAGGTATAGGAACCTACGAAATGGTTGTCCACGAAGGCGCAATAAAAAATATCGCGTGTATCCGGATCGCGCATTTCGAGGATGTTAATCCCGTTGTGCATCCGGTTGGTTACGGAACTGCCCGCCATGGTGAGCACCGTTTCAAGCTGATCCTTCAACAAGTCCATCTTGGAGGCCTTTTGCATGTCCAGCACAATCAGGAAATCCCAATCGCGGGCACGGACCTTATGGATCGAGATGAGCATATCCCGTTTGCCCACAAGCGATAACAACATTTTATTGCTTCGGACCACAGTGTCGAGCGTTTCCACATTCCGGGTGACGTCCTCGAAGGCTTTCGCCCGCTTCAGGCATTGCCAGGTTGCGCTTCCGCTGAACTTTGCCCAATCGTCGATGGGCGCCGAGGACTGGATGATAAATGCCGCGTCTTCGGGCACCAGGTAGATTTGCTGAATGTTGCGGTCGGGCGAAACAAACAGGTGAACAATGGAGTACAAAAAATATACAACCAAGGCTAAACCGGCAATCGCAAGTGTTCTTTTTACGAGGGTCCGGGTATTGTTCTTCTTAACGGATTCAACGGGTAGTTCTTGTGGCCCATTGTCCAATTCATTTTCGATCATCCCTTTTTCAGTATGCTATTGACTACACGCACCGAAGACACCAGCTTGGCCGTGGAAGTAAACACATCCACATTCCACACATGCGAGGAGCGGCCTTTATGCACGATAGTTGCAACAGCCCTTACCGTATCCCCCTCATGGGCGGAGGAGATATGGTTTCCGCTGACCTGCATGCCGACCACTATTTCGTCCGGCTTACAAAGTATCATGGAACCCAGTCCGGCCACGGTTTCGGCCAATGCTAGGCTGGCACCTCCGTGCAGGATGCCGAAAGGTTGGCGCGTACGTTCGTCCACGGGCATGGTGGCCTCTACCCTATCTTCGGAGGCGTAAGTGTATTGTATGCCCAGATTTCCCATCAATGCATGGCGGGCACGCTGGTTGAGTTGCTCCAGGGGCACGTCGGCGGGGCGGATTTCGGCAAGTATCGCTTTCTCCACGGCTTCGGCCACGCCGTCTTCATCGTTGGAGGCGGTGATGCGGTCGGCACAGACCTTCACCGAGTCTTGGGCGTTTCCCATGGCGATACCCAGTCCGGCGGATTGTATCATGGAGACATCGCAAACTCCGTCGCCGATGGCAATGACTTCTTCAGAGTTGATGCCTAACTTCTCAAGCAAGGCGCCCAGCGTATTGGATTTATCAATGGAGCAGGGCACCACTTCTAGGAAATAGGGTTCCGAACGAAATACATCCAGCGCTCCGTTCAACCTCCGGCGCCAGTGGTCTTCCAGTCCCACGAGGGCTTCTTCGTCATCGCTTACCAGCATGCACTTGCAAGGGGCAAAGTCCACCGCTATCGAGAATTCGGTTTCGGCAATTATCTTCAAGCCATTCAGCTCGGCTTCGCGGCGTATGTGCTCGTTTTCAGGCGAGTCGGTGATAATGGTATCTTCGTGATACGTAAAAATAGCAAACCCGTTCTTACGGGATTTCTTTTCAAGATAGGGCAGCATTTCGGGGTTTATCCTACGTTCAAAGAGTAGTTCGCCACTTTGCGCATTGATAATTTGCCCGCCATTGTAGGAGAGGATGAAGCCTCCGTAATTGCCCAGTTCCAGAGTTTTGGCAATAGGCATCAGGCCATACGTCGGTCTGCCGGAAGCCAACACGATACGCACGCCCATCTGTTGCACCTTCAACAAGGCGGCCAGCGTGCGCTTACTGATTTTCTTTTCACTATCGAGCAGGGTTCCGTCCACATCAAGAACTAATAATTTGTATTTCATGACTTACCGGTTTTTGAGTTAATGAAACAAAGGTAAAGTTATTCGAGAGAAAACACAATAAGTGACGGGGTTTTTCTCGTGCATCTTTATTTATTATTTACATAGGGGGACTTTAGTATAATTGCTCAGGTATCTAAAGAGTGTAGGTAGTAAATATTTTCCTTCAAAAGAAAACCCGTGCAAGAATAATCCTACACGGGCAAAGCTTTGTCTAAAAGTCTTTGATTATAGTGAGGCTGAACTTAATTCAGTCCCCATTTTCTTTATAGCTGTTAATATTTTGTTAGTGGTTCTTTCTCCCGCAAAGGCTACACCGCTTTTATATTGCCTCATTTTGCTTTCATTGATACCTGCATACTGGGCAAACTTACTAACATTAATCCAATCAAAGTAATTAAAGAAAGAGACTATATCAAATTTGAAAGTTACCTGTAAATCGGTAAATTCATTTGGTAATGTGCCTGTTTCTTCTTTTACCATTTCTTTAGCCTCATCTATACTTAGCATAAAATCAGCCTTTGCAGCTTCAACGCTTTCGCCATACCCACCAAAGCTATGATTATTTATTTCCTGCTCTGAATAGATGGAATAAAGCCCGTCACTGCCTTTTTCTACAATAGCCGTTACTTTCATATCCTTTGCTTTTTATTTGGGTTAAAACTAAAAGTTCTTATTGATATTAGAATACAGAATATAAGGAAGTGCAGGGGGATTATACCCCTGCTTTCTTCCTGATACTTTTTTCTGTGCCTTTGGGTATTTCTTGGCTATCATGTCGTGGAACTACAAAGGTTTTACCTGTTATAGGTGAAAACCACTGGTCGTGCCTACCTCCATGACTGACAAAATAACAGCCGTTTGCACTTAGCACCCTTTTCAGTTCTGATGTTTTCATATCTCAAAGAACTTTTAGACGCTACAAAAGTAACATATTTGTTACTTTATGCCAAATAAAAGAGTAACAATTTCGCTACTTTAACATAGATAAGGCTTCCAGATACAAGTTAGTAATCTACAAAAGAAAAGAGGCTCACCGCTTCTCTGTAGCAAGGAAAGTCCCGTAAAAGTAAAGGGAAGTGCCTGAATTCCGACACTCCCCTTTCTCTTAGTTTAACTCGGCCTTTACCTCCTCGTCATCATTTCATCGCACCGCCTCCCAGTGCTCCCAGTGCGGCCGAAACAATAGCCATCACCACTTTCAGGATTTTCTTCCAAACAGACTTCTTCATAAATACACTCGTTTAATTTTTAATTCTTTAATTATTAATTTCCAACGCCTTTGACTTTAAACCCTATCCCAGTGGATTTTCTTCTATTCCTCCGTCACCTGACGACGAACCGCCTTCTTCAGTCGGAAGTTCATCATTGATGCGGTCCACATCTTTGAGGCTAAGTCCTTCGGAACGTGTACTTCCACTAGCCGTAATACGGATTTCCTTATTGGCACGAAAGCAAACGCGCAAACCTGTGATATCATTCGCCGTAAACGCCTCCACCGTTTCTGTGCCCTTGCTATGGGCGGCAAGATAAAAATATCCCAGTCCGTCAATGTTTACCGACCGCCCCAGAAGCAGTTCTTCTTTCAACTCCGTGCGGAAATCTTTCAACACAGAGTTCACCACACCTTCACTCACACCGGAAAGTCGGCTGATCTTTTTCGCAATCTGCTTCAGATCCATCGCCACACCATACTTATAGGTGATTACCGGATATACCTTCTTTATCGACTTCTTGTCCAGCGGATTCAGGAATCGCCAAACCTTCTTGTACAAAATACTCATAGTTTTTCCTCTTTTTAAATTAAATAAATCATGTTCAAAATCTCTTTGCTAACGTTAACGTTGCAAAGATGCGGTAACTTCTATAAAGCTCAAATGAACACTTACTATGACATTTTCATACTTATATTTTTCTCGTATAACAGGCTACACACCTTGCAGGAATGAATCATCATTTACCCATATACACCATATCGTAAATTTACCCACAAAAAAAGGAAGAAAACACAGTAGTATATCCGGAGAATTCGGAGTATAAAATGACGAGGACGACAAAAGAGGCAATTCGTAATGTGGGACGTATCTCTCTGTCGGGTGTACAACCCCAATTTGCTATAGTGGTAGATACGGAGAGTTTATATTTGCGCTTTGTTTTTTCAAGAATGATGAAGCAACTTACATTACTCGCCATTTTGACTTTATCACTCCCAATGGCGATGCTCATCTAAAGAATTTTTCGCTGATTGATAGAAATGAGGAATATCGTCTTTCGCCAGCTTACAATTTGAAAAACATTTCCTTACATTTAGTAGAGCCCCGCATTTTTGCCCTTGACAAAGATTCGTTCCGCAAAGGCATGAAACTTTTGGATAAGTATCAAGTGAGTAGAACCGATTTCGAAGAATTCGGTTGCCGTATTGGACTTCCAGAGCGGGTTGTAAAACGAGAATTAGATGCATTTGCAAAAGAAAATCAGATGATAAAGGTATTGATTGAGCATTCTTTCTTGTCGGATATATTAAAACATCAATATTGCCTGTCCATGGATTATAGACGGAAGATGTTAGTGTGGTGATTTCAAAAAACGGTATTTACTCATCAAGGCGTTTCTTTAACGCAACACACCGGAAATTCCATGTACTCTCCATGAAGTACCATTGGTGCAAAATACTTCCGTGAAGTACTTAAGAAATATTACAATGTAAGCCCAAGCAAATTTAATAAATTTGCCAGAAGATTGATGGATAATAAAAATCCCACTAACCTACCCCCAGTGCCTTGACCAGTTCATTCCTCCTCAGTTCTAATCTTTCCGGTTTTCCTGGCTGGAACGATGTACAAGACATACCGGGATTTTTTTTAAGGAGTAGTCTAGCCAAGACACATAGGGATAATTCAGATAAGACTATAAGAGATATTCTGCCTAATTCTTTCCAATTATCAGATATCGACTCTTTCCTGTGTTTTTCTGCTACCATAAGCACCAGTGGCGCAACACAATACAGCCCCGAACAAAATAGCGAAGAATGAAATCAGGGCAGACCGCGCGGCTGCGTCCGTTACTTTATCAGCAGCCACCAGCGCTTTATGTTTGATCTCTTTCCATTCTTGTACGGCTTTCTGCAAATTTGCTTCCAAGTTGTCCATCTGTTTTCCTGCTTCTATACGTGCATTATCTATCAGATTCATATACTGTTCGACTGTCTTATCCGCTTCCGCCTTAGACATATTAGTATTGTTAGCTATAGCCTTAGCCAAATCATTCCGGTCTATATTTTGGCTAAGATTTTCCGCACGTTGTTTCAAACGTTCCAAAAAATCATTAACCGCCTCGTCCGTATCCTGAGGAGAAGCAACAATTGTCTTGACGGATTTGCTTAAGTCATCTTTTACCTCCTCCAATTGCTTCTTGAGATAGTCCGGGTGTAATTCTTTCACATTGCTCTTGACAAGTGCAGCACGTATATTCTGTGGTATGTTTTCTTCTTTCAGAGTTGCATTGAAATCAATCTTTCCAAATACTTCTTCCGCTTCTTCAGACAATGCAGAAATACCACTTCCGACAGCGTTACCTGTTCCGGACAAGACACTGCCCGTAACTGATGAAACAGCCCCAAGTGCATTTGCAGTCATTTTTACCGCACCAGCTGCCAAAAAAACACCTAATACGACGGCAACAATCAGTGTGGTAGCCCAAACTAAAAATCCATGTATCATTCCATCCATACCGGCCAGTTTTCCAGCAACAAAACCACCTGCAGCCATGCCAGTAATCAGAATGACGGCGGAACCAATCCCTACAGCAGTACCTATGCCTGAAGCCAGATGTCCAGACAAAGGATCAAACATAAACAATCCGATACTTGAATTTAGAATAGACAACAACACGGATATTGCCAATACAGTCATGACACCGCCAAAAACACTGCCCCAGGACACTCTGCCCTTCAGTTCTGCGAAACTTAATTTTTTCATAATTGTCAGGTTTTTAATTAATACTATGATTTGTATCTCTATAAAAAAACAGTATTGAAAGAATATTTGTTTGATAAATATTTGTCATTCAAACAGACATTTGTGTTAAAAAACGCATGTATATATAAAGTTGTATTTGATGCCGTTATATATAAATCCAAGAATTTGCACCTTATATATCTATGATGTACTTTCACTGCCAATACAGGCTTCTGGCACCCTCCGACTTCTTAAATAGATGTTAAATCCATTTCTATTTTTCGAACCATCCTTTTTAACGGGCTGTTTTTTAAACAAAGGTTATGACAAAGTAATTCATTAGATTATGCACAGTCATAACTACACAACAGACAGTACAACGTGTGTGACATATTTATTGTATTACTATTAATTTATTTAATTATGAAAAAATCTATCTTTGTTTTAGCACTAAGCATGAGTATTCTTACCGTGCATGCGCAAAATGACCGTACGGCCCTTGAAGGCACACGCCCTAGTGACAACTGGTCTATTGAACTGAAAGCTGGTGCTGTAACCCCTTTGACTCACAGCTCCTTCTTAAAAAATGCCCGACCGGCCTTCGGATTCGGAATCGGAAAACAACTTACTCCTATATTCGGTCTAGGTATTCAAGGTATGGGATATGTAAATACCTCAGCCAGCAAAACTGCATTTGATGTTTCCGAAGTGAGCTTACTCGGTAAAGTCAACCTGATGAATCTCTTTGGAGGTTATATGGGCGAACCACGCATTTTTGAAATCGAGACTCTGACAGGTATCGGCTGGCTACATTACTATCAGAATGGCCCCGGTGATACAAATTCCTGGTCTACACGCCTTGGTCTAAACTTGAACTTCAACCTAGGTGAGGAAAAAGCATGGACACTCGGTATCAAACCAGCTATCGTATATGATATGCAAGGAGACTTCAGCAAAACTAAAAGCCGTTTCAACGCCAACAATGCCACTTTTGAACTGACTGCCGGACTGACCTACCATTTCATGTGTAGCAACGGCTCACATCATTTCACAACAGTGAAGCCTTACGACCCAGTAGAAGTAGGCGAGCTAAATGATGCAGTCAACCGTCTGCGATCACAACTGAGCGACAAGGACATGCAACTGAGCAATGCCGTACAACAGGCCAACAACTTACAAAAGGAGCTGGCAGATTGCAGAACCCAAGCTGCCAACATAGAAACCGTGGTAAAAACCAACCGCATTCCAGAATCCATCATCACCTTCAGACAAGGAAAGTCCGTGGTTGATGCTTCCCAACTGCCTAATGTGGAACGTGTAGCCATTTACATGAAAAAACATCCCGAAGCTAAAGTCGTCATCAAAGGATATGCCTCTCCCGAAGGTAACCTCGCTTTCAATGAGAAACTGGCAAAAGCACGTGCTCAAGCTGTGAAGTCTATACTTGTAAAAAAATACAAGATTAACGACACCCGCATTACCGCCGAAGGACAAGGAATCGGTGATATGTTCTCCGAACCGGACTGGAACCGTGTCAGCATCTGTACTATCGAAGAGAGCAGATAACCTATTACCGTAAACGGAAAGCAAATTCCAATAAAACTGCTTTCCTATATCTCACCGCCCCCTCACTTCCTTCTTGTTTCTCAGCAAGAAGAAAGTAAGGGGGAATTAACAAAATATATTATGGACTTACATTCAGGTTTACCCTATTGGATCGTCAGAAATTCTCTACTGGACTATTTCCACCCTTTGGAAGATGATCTGTCAACAGATATCGTCATCGTAGGTTCGGGTATAACAGGCGCTTTGATGGCGCACGAATTGTGTCGTGCCGGAATAGAATGTTGTGTGATTGATAAACGCAGCATCGCAACTGGAAGCTCTGCTGCAAGTACCGCTTTACTGCAATATGAAATAGACGTACCCCTCTGCCGGATGGCAAAAATCATCAGCGAAGAAAACGCCACAACTGCCTATCATGCATGCCTGCAATCCATTTCTGATATAAAGAAAGTACTAAAAGAAACGGGTGTCGATGCCGGATTTGAGCAATTATCCAGTGTCTTTTATGCCAGCAGCTCAGCAGACAACAAACTTCTGGAACAAGAATACGAAATACGGCAAAAGCATGAATTGCCGGTCAATCTGCTCAAGAAACAAGAAATCAGAAAACGATATAAGGTGAAAGTGCCCGGCAATGCCCTGGTGAATGAAACATCCGCACAGATGGATGCCTACAGAGCTGCAACCGGACTGCTCACCTATCATATGAAGGAGAACGGTCTGAAGGTCTTTACCCACACCAACATAAAGAAGTGTACCGAAACATCTGATGGCTGTATCATGATAACAGACAAAGGAAATAAAATTAAGTGCGGATATGTAATCGTAGCCACCGGATTTGAGGCCGAACAATTCCTTCCCCAGAAAATTATGGATTTGACTTCTACTTATGCACTCATATCACATCCGGTAGCTCCCGAATATCTCTGGCCGGAACATTGCCTGATTTGGGAAACAGCCGATCCATATCTTTATATCCGTACCACCGACGGAAACCGTATTATTGTAGGTGGTGAGGATGAAAAGTTCAGCGATCCAGAACACCGTGACTCACTACTCAGAAAGAAAATCCGTATCTTGGAGAGAAAAATCAGAAAACTATTCCCCGATATCCCTTTCAAAACGGAAATGGCATGGTGCGGTACCTTCAGTAGCACCAAAGACGGGCTACCTTTCATCGGCAATTGGCCCGGCAAGGAACGAATATTTTTCGATCTGGGATATGGCGGAAACGGAATCACTTTCAGCATGATCGGAGCGCAAATAATTTGTCATAAGCTGCAAGATATCAAAGATGAACGTAGTCACGTTTTCGGCTATGATAGAATCGAAAAATATTGGTAAGACAGACAAGAAAACACCTCTCTCCTAGTGCATCTTTTAGGTGCGGATTTCACGGTTTTAATTTACCCCGCGTAATCCGTGCCTAAAATATTATTATAATGATAAGTCTCATATACTTTTGACATTACCTTTGTATACTCCTATACAAACATCCCAAAACAAAAATAAATCGGTCACTTCTATCAACCAACACATTTTTATTTTGGGATATTCCTATCTATTCAGCATAAACAGCTATGTGACCATCAATACCTTTCAAGACCGGTGCCCAGCCACTGTGCCATACGAGGCTTACCATAAAAGTAATAGAACAACAATCCTACCCAACTGGTCAAAACTACCAGGATAATGGCTATTAACCTTCTTTCCGCCGGCGCATGAATACGCCATATCTCTAGAGCAGCTTTGATAGTTAAGACCAATCCTATAATCCATATTACAAATCCAATCATAATTCTTCTTTATATAAGATATTACTACTAACAGAATGATATATAAAAAAATCAATTAAGTTTTCACTTGCTTCTTTTTTTTACATCTTCATACCCTTCCTTTATTTCTGTCTTGGCCTTTTCAGCTCCTTGTTTGACATCTTTCTTCGCACCTTTCAATGCGTCCTTTACAGCATCAGCGCCATCTTGAACTTTATCGACTGCCTTATCCACTACAACTTTTCCGGTATCCGCCACTTTTTCCTTAGCTTCATCTAACAGGTCTTCCGTCTGACCGGTTATCTTATGAAAAGCGTTAAATACTTTTTCCTTCAATTTCTTGGCTTTTGAAGTACGTGAGAAACGATAAGCCAGAGTACCGATGACCGTACCTATTCCCAGGCCGATCCATAAACTAGAATTTCTATTTTCCATAATTAAGTTGGTTTTAAACGATTAAAATAATTAAAGTTCAATTTTCTTTCTGTTATAAGTCCCGATAATAATGTACCATAAAAAATACATAAACTATTTTTTAAAGTAACACACTCAGTTCTGAAATTTACATGTAAATATATAGATAGATATATCATCCGCTTATTTCCAATATAAAGGCATATCCTGCGATCCTTTATTTTATTATCACTTTACCTACCTGCGGGAACTTGAAAAGAAATAAACGATTGCCCCGATGACAGAACTGGCTATTAGCCTGATCCGCAAATCAAAACTTAGACTTTTCATGGCTGTAGATTTTAATAATGAAACAATCCTGATATTTTATCCTTTCGTAACAATGCAGGTTCAGTCAGTTACGACAATGTAATATACCACTTGCTCCTTTCTCTACAAACTGGCAATTCAAATGTAACCAACTTTAATCCCTGCCATATACTAAAAACACAGCATTAAAAAAAATGGTTCGGGGCATAAAAACGGAATTAACATCATTTTTTGCTTTATAAAAAAATTGAGAAAAGCGCTCGTATCTTAACATCAAAAATCTTTGTATATGTAACAATATATAGCAAACAAATGTAAGCAAACGTTTGTTATTTCCATTAAAAGGAGATCATTCTTCTTTTAAATAAATATTTTATTAACTAAATGCCTTAATTATGAAAAAATTATTCTTGCTGGCCATGATTGCATTGGCATCTGTGGGCATAAATGCCCAAACAGTTAAAGGTGAAGGCTCTTTGATGGGCAACATCGGTTATCAAACGAACTATGAGAGGTTCGGTTTGGGAGTACAAGGACGTTACGCGATAGCGAATAATCTCCGGATTGCTCCGGATGTAACTTTCTATTTTCCTAAAGACAAGATTACCGGATTGGATGTGAGCGTGAATTTCCATTATGTATTCAATTTCAAGAAAGACGGTCAGGGATTTTCCGTATACCCTCTTGCAGGCATCGGCATGCAAAATAATTTCTATGGGAAAAAGAGTATGGAAGTAGACGGTAAAGAAATAGAAATAGACCGAAGCAACTCCACCAAATTCGCCTTTAATCTGGGAGGGGGTATTACACTACCTATCTCCGAACGTAGTTATCTGAATGCCGAGGCTAGGTTTATGTTTGCCAAGGATGACAATGTAGCTATCATGCTGGGATATGGGTACAGATTCTAATGAACTACCCCAAAAAGTTTGACAGTAAATTGTTTACTCATTTGAGAAAGAGTCCGATATTGCATTGGGCTCTTTCTCTTTTACCCCAAAAAGAAATTCTTAACCACGATATTATTTAGATGATTACTTTTACGGGGGTATACTTTGTATGACATGATATTCTTTAAGTCGTTTATGATATCCCCCAGTACTAATATTACTATTATTGACCGGAATGCAAAACAAGGGCCTCCAGTTGTCAAGCCTCACGTACTTCAACCATTTTCGTTGCTACCGCATATTCATCCGGGAAAATTTTGCTTCCCATTTCATTAGCCCATGCTTTAGTGAACTCTGCACCTGCGTAGACAATAATGGCAGAATAATAAATCCATGTAATAAAAACAACCATGAATGCCGCTGCACCATAGATAGTTCCTACATTCGCAATTCCGATGTAAAAGGATATTCCCCATTGCCCTACCAACAATAATAGCGTTGTCACTACAGCTCCAATAAAAACATCCTTACTTTTTATTTTTGCATCAGGCAGAACCTTAAAAATCAATACAAAAATAATAACTGTAACACCTATGTTTAATACTTGTCCCACAACTTTCACAATAAACCCTGCCACTTCCGGATAGCTGGCCATAAACTTATTGCTCAAGTCTCCAATAATATTGGTTATACTAAATGTTATCAGAAGCACGAAAGCAAATACTAAAATTATCGAGAATGAAAGTAACCGATTCTGAATATATTTCAGCCAACTCTTCTTTGGCACGGCCTTTATTCCCCAAATCGAATTTAAGGAACTTTGTATTTCTGCAAAAATGGTAGTAGCACCAAATATAGAAATTCCCAGGCTAACAATAGCTGCAGATGCGGAAGAGTCCGTTCTTTCTGCATGTTCTATAATTAAGCGAAGTGCCCCAATTACCTCCGCTCCCACTATCGGTTCCAACTGAATATACAACTGATTAGCCAAATCCATATGCAAAGCTACCCCAATAGTAACTAAAAGAGAAAGAAAGGGGATAATTGAAAATAGTGTCGCATAAGCTAACGATCCGCTTAATCTAGTGACACTATCATCAATAAACCCTTGTCCGGTATCCTTTACAATCTTGATTAATAAGGATAGGCTTAACTTTTTCTTTCCTATGAATTGTTCCGTCATCTCATGCTTTTTTTACCCAAACAGCAAGATTACGCGCATCCACAGAGAACTCTCCATTTCCTTCTTTATCCAAAGTTACTTCATCCGGAATACTTCCGGTAATTTCGCACCACACTTCACCTGCATGTTCCTTCCCTAAACACATCGTTTTACTTCCCGCTTCATCATTCGAGATTAAAAATACCAAGCCTGAATTAACATGTTCCCCATCTCCTGTACGAATAAAGCCTACGGTTGATGGATGGTCGAAATAATCAACTTGATCACCATACGCATACTTTTTCCTTGCATTCAATAGAATATCTATAATTTTAGTATGTGGCGATTTCTCTCCTTTCATCCCATAATAATCACCATAGAACAAACAGGGATAACCATCCTTCATCATAAAAATAAGACCATACGCCAATGGCTTGAACCAATCTTCAACCTGTGATTCCAAAGAACTTCCATGCTGCGAATCATGATTATCAACAAAAGTCACAGCAAGTTCACAATGGTGCTCCACTAAAGTATTCTTCAGAATATTCCGCAAATCATAATCTTTTCCTTCTTGTGATGCCTGAAACATATTATAATGTAACGGAACATCAAACAAGTTAACTTTATGCCCTACTGCTTCCAGATAATTATCCAATGTTTCCAAGTCACCGTTCCAATATTCTCCCACAGCATAGAAGTCATCACCTCTCTCACTTCTTACCGTATCCAGAAACTGTGCAACGAACTGATCTTTCATATGCTTAATTGCATCCAAACGCATTCCATCAAGATCAAGTTCATTTGAAACCCATTTGCCCCAACGATTCAGTTCGGCGACAACCTCAGGGTGATCTAGGTCAATATCATTACATAAAAGAAAATCGTAATTGCCATTCTCTCCATCTACACCATCACTCCAGGCTTTTCCTTCTCCTTGAATCTGAAATATACCACTTCGCTTTCGAGCATCATCAAATCCAGTCCCGGAAAAATGATAATAATGCCACTTAAAATCCGAATATTTATCTTTACGTCCATGAAAGCTATATCCGGTCCATCCTTGTATTTCATAAGGTTTCCCCAAAGCTTTATTTCTTTGACCAGGATCTACTTCCACCACCATAAACTTTTCCGTAAAATCACCACCTGCTTTATGATTCAAAACGACATCCAGATATACAGCAATCTTATTTTTGTGAAGTTCATCAATCATCTCCTTCAATTCATCTTTCGTTCCGTATTTAGTCCTCACAGTTCCTTTTTGTTCAAACTCACCCAAATCATACAAATCATAAGTAGCATATCCTTCATCCTGCTGTTCATCTGCTTTATATGCAGGTGGTATCCAGATCGCTGTCACACCTATTTCATGTAGATGCGACGCATCCTCTCTCAACTGTTTCCACAACTTTCCGTCATTCGGAAGATTCCACTCAAAATACTGCATCATTACTCCATTTTCCATAACTATTTAATTTAAAATTGATGAGTAACTTAACAAAATAAATAATAAGATGGTTCCCACTATAAATGTAAATTATAGTTTAGTAAGAAAAAAGTATAACACAACATCACATTAAGCATTATAAAAACGCCTCCAATGTTTTTAACCATCTCCAATGGAGTAATGCAAATTATCTTAATGTTTCTTTTCATATACATAATTTACTTGATTATGAATAGGAATTTTTCTTTATCCGTTTGTTTTTACATAATCCAAAATCAAGGATATTCCATAAAATGTTTAATTAAAAAATTTCCAGCTATGTTAGAAAGAGAAATCTGGGGAAATACTTTAGAAGACTGGGGTATTTCCATACTTATTATTTTAGGAACAATTGTTTTGATGAAGTTAATATCATTCCTCAGCAGAAAAGTACTCAATCCATTTATCACCCGTACCAATAATCGGCTGGATGATATAATTTATTATTCTTTAGAATCGCCCGTCAAGTTTGCAATTATGTTATTAGGTATTTGGATAGCTATTCACAGGCTTGTTTCTCCGGATAGTTTTGTAAAAGTAATAGATAATGCTTACAAGATACTGATTATTCTGGATATCACATGGATATTTGCCCGATTATCCAGTAGTTTATTGCAAATCTACTGGGGACGACAATCGGATGGACAAAACAACAAAATGATGCCCATTATCAGACGGACAATACTGGTCATTGTGTGGATAATCGGTCTTGTAATGGCCTTAAGTAATATTGGAGTCAATATTGGTGCATTATTAGGTACTCTGGGTATTGGAGGTATCGCATTTGCCTTAGCAGCCCAAGACACTGTAAAAAATATGTTCGGCGCTTTCACTATATTGACAGATAAGCCTTTCAACATAGGTGATACGATTCGCGTGGATAATATCGAAGGTACTGTGATTGATGTTGGAGTTCGAAGTACAAAAATCATGGACTACAATAAACGTATCATCACTTTCCCTAATTATAAAGTTACAGATGCTTCTATCATAAATATCTCTTCCGAACCGATGCGTCGAGTCGTCTTGAAACTTGGATTGACATACAACACAACATCCGAAAAAATGAAAGAAGCTTTAAATATACTGAAAGCCATTCCTAAAAGAATAGAAAATGTATCTTCCAAACCATCAGATACCACAGCTGTTTTTACAGAATACACAGACTCTGCACTGAACATCATGTACATATATTTTATAGAAAAACAGGGAGATATTTTAATGGTAACTTCAAATGTAAATATGGAGATTCTAGACTCATTCAATAAAGCAGGCATTGATTTCGCATTCCCAACACGAACGATTTACGTTGAAAAGGATGAATTGGCTGATTTGGCAAAAGAGAAAAAATAGTACGCACACTTTATCCTCAAATCACCCCACTAATATAAATCCAATGTAACAAAAAAAATCCCGACGGTATATAATGATTTCTATACCGCCGGGATAATACAGATACTTTTTCAATTCTATCACACTCATACCACACCAATACTCAACCCATATCTACCTTATTTACAATTATCTGAAAAAGATTCAAGTACCTTTTTCGCCATTTCAACCCGTTTCTTTAAATACATGCAGACAGTTTCCCATCGATAATAAGGAAAACGGGAAGTTGAAACAGGAAGTGTCATTTCTTTTTCATTCAAAAGAAATTTCACCCATATTTCTCGAGCCTTGTCATGATAAAAAATCCACTGTACATTAGCAGCCATCGGAGCAATCTCATAATCTTTCCAATATTTAGATACAGAATCAGGAACAACAACTTTAACATCTGTTCCTTCTATACCCATTAATGCTACAAAAGGAATAACTGTCTCTGCATGAGCAAAACGAAAGTTCGCCCTGGTATCCGACTTGCCCTTTATCACTTCATCAGCTGAATGAATAAATTCTGATAGCAGAGGCCATGCAATTGCAACAGGCAACATTCGCCCAACCGGCGAAGAACTTTTACTCATATATTGTCGCAAATTCTGAGTCTGCCAGTAATTATCCCATTCACCTATTGTGAAAAGACCATCCAAATTTATCGGAGTACCTGTATCTGGTAGTATGGCAGCAATGGAGAATAAAGCCATGACAAATTCCTCTGCCTCCTTATCTGTTTCCTGCCCTGATTCCAGAAAGAAGTTTTCCATAACAGAAGCAGGAGAAATCTTTCGTCGCACAAAAGTCTCGTATATAGGACGCCAATCACCATTTTCTTTATAATCAACATAAGATTGGTTTAAATCGAAGAAACGAAGAATATCATTATATTGCTTCCCTTCATTGCGTTGTATGTGTAAAGAAGAATTAAACTCTACCATACAAGCAAGAAATGCATCCATACTATGTATACAACGGGGAACATATGTCGCAATTGCCTGCACTTTGACAGAATCACTGAATAACTGTGGATAGCGTTCTATCATACGTCTGGCAATACCCCGTTGTTCCTCCTCTCCCACCACTGATAACTTCCCCCATTGTCCGTCAAAAGTTTCCGATAGATTCTGTATTGTAGAAAGCAAGGTTACTCCTCCTGATGTTAGCCTATTTTCTCGTCGAGCCAATTCCAGAATCTCCTTCACTCTATTCAAAGCCTTTCCTGAAGTTGGAAAACGCGCTCCATGTCTCCCCAAATGGTTAACATAAAACGGAACCATACTATCCTGAAAAAAGCCAGACGAGTCTTTCACAACAGGATACGGCATGGCTGTCCCTGCGTATTGTTGTATCCTATCCTGTCCCCATAAGATGGAAACGGGGCAAAACATAAAAATTCCAATTAACAATAATCCTTTCATATCATAAATCTTATATGTGTAGATTATAACGATGAAAGAAGGATTATGTTTACTTATAAACGACTCTGAGAGAATTCAATACCATAGTATCAAGGCATCTTCGGTTGTTATACATCTTCAGCCAACGGCCATCAGAAAGAACGACATATGGAGTTATATCATTTATTATCAAAATATTAGGCCACAACTTTTATCTATTACAAGTTTGAAATATTGACTGCACGGCATAGTTACTTGGCAATAAAACACTACATGGGATAAACATATAAACAGTACTAATATAGCCAGCCAGCCTATTATTAAAATGAAAATTGTTGTTAAATCCTTTTTTTACACCCAAACCATTTTCTTACACAACATGTTTTTTTTCAAAACGGGACCGATGGTTTTCCGTCTGATATGATTCCTCAAGCCATCTGTTCCAACAGTATTATTTTAACTAAAACTTAATATTATGTATTTTATTTGGTACATTATCATTGGAATCGTTGCCGGACTCATAGCCGGCAAGATTATGAGAGGAGGCGGTTTCGGACTTCTCATTAACCTACTCGTAGGTATTGTAGGTGGCGTATTGGGTGGCTGGGTATTCGGCTTGTTGGGAATTACTACCACAGGCCTTCTGGGTAGCCTTTTCACCTCTGTTATCGGTGCAGTTCTATTATTGTGGATCATATCCTTCTTTCGTCATCCCAAGAGAACTGATATTTAAATTTTTATTAACCTAAACCCTTTTTGATTATGGAAACTAGTAAATCTAACTTTTTGATTGGGCTGGCAATAGGTTCGGCCATCGGAGCACTTGCTCAACGTTTTTCACGTACGGCAAAAGCCAAGATGCTAAAAAAGAAAATTCATAATGCCATGGCAAAGATTGCCGATCGTGCTGAAAGCCTTGCAGAAACCGTGAGAGACAAAGCACTGGATGCAAGTACCAAAACCGCCGACAAGGTTGCAGATGCGACCTTTGACGTTGCCGAAAAGGCTGACACTCTGAAAAGTAAAGTCCATGCAGCTGCTTTAGAAGCCAAAAAATAGGCTACTATAACAAGCAACTAAAATTACGGGATGTATTTTCAATGCTTCCCGATCCATTTCACCTGAATTAATGATTAATGAATATGAAATGGAACAATAAATGCCAATATACTCCCGCATCCCTGCGGGAAAAGAGTTATGAAGAATTGTACACGCTATGCCTGTCCGCCTATACAGAGGGCCGTACGGATGAGAGGAATAAAAGCTTGGAAGCGTATAGACTCAGGTGCAGCTGTCTGTTCGGAAACAAATGTATGGACTCTTCCCTTTCCGTGGGAGTGCGGAAAAGGATATGCGACGGAAATTGTCATTATATAAAGAAATATATGTCTGAACTGGACAAACTGGAGGAATAAAATTTATTTTCTCCGATCCTTTCTCATTTATATCTCTACCGACAACTTTACCCTCTTGACTTGATTGGACAAACCTCTTCCGGTCTGTATATACGGCCCGGCAAGGATATTCCTATCTTTAATATACAGATGTACATCTAAAATTAACCTGAATTATTAACTTAAAAATGAATCTGTTATGTTTTACCATGTAAAAGATCTTCAGTTCAATGCCCGTGTATCACAGCCGGATCCTCGTTTTGCTCGTGTGATGCTTGAGGCATTCGGAGGGGCCAACGGTGAGTTAAAATCCGCTCTACAGTATTTTGTACAGGCATTCAGTTGCCATAACCCCTACCCTGACAAATATGACATGCTCATGGATATTGCCACTGAGGAGTTCGGCCATCTTGAAATCGTAGGTGCAACCATCCAGATGCTCCTCGGACCAGTAAACGGAGAAATGAAGGATGTGTTGGAAGATACTCCTCTGCGTACCATGATGGAAGGAAAAGCAGGCAAAGAGGATCTTATCCACCAAGCCTTCACCAATCCTGCCTTTCTGGTAACAGCTCCCGGCAGTCCCGTACTGACCGATAGCAACGGGAACCCATGGTGTGCCACCTATGTATCGGCCAATGCTGACCTGACAGTGGACCTGCGTTCCAACATGGCGGGTGAAGCACGTGCCAAAATAGGTTACGAAAACCTTATCCCACTTACGGATGACCCACTTGTAAAAGAAACGCTCACGTTCCTTATGACTCGCGAAGTGACCCATTTTCAACAGTTTGAGGCCGCTCTGGAAACTATTCAGCCAAACTTTCCTCCGGGAGTATTCCAAACATCCCCCCGATACAGCAACCTTTATTTTAATGATTCCAAAGGAAAGGAAACCCGCGGACCATGGAACGAAGGCAAAAGTACGAGGCTCAAAGAAGAATGGCAATATATTGAGAATCCACTGGAGGAAGTCAGAAGTACCGACGGATTACTCCAACGTAAACCTGAAGGCACCAAACGTACGGAAAAGGAAGTACGCCAAACAGATGAAAAACTAGCCAAGGAACGGAGCAGCGAGATACTCTCCCATATCCCTAAAGGAGAAATGCGTTGGTGTGAATATGGAAATGCTAAGAACGGAAACAAATAAGACTTCCGGTTCTACTATTGTTTAACTTAAAAACTAAATTTTATGACAACAAAGAACGAAAAAAAACAGATGGAAGCAAAGGGTAGCAAAAAGTGTACCCAAAGCAAAGCTAAAGAAAGTAAGCCTGCTGCTTCAAACAAAAAATCGGAGAAGAAATAACTTGATCTTCCGACAGTATGAAGTCTAAATCTTCATCCCGGTGGAGAACTGGTTTCTCCACCGGAAATCCTAAAGCATATTGTATAACAAGCAAAAATAGAGAACTATATGAAAAAGATAATATTTATCACACTAACAATTTTATTTGCACTGTCCGCGTCATCCTGTCGGGACAAAAAAGAACAGAATCGGACAGAACAGCAGATTGAAAATGCAAAAGAAAACGTAAATGACGCATTAGACAAAGCCTCTAACAAAATAGAGGATGGTGCCGACAAAGTCAAAGATACCTGGAAAGAAACCAAGAAAGACGTGCAACAAGGTACGGAAAAGGTAAAAAAAGAAGTAAAAAAGGATTATAACAAAGCTAAAGATGAAGTAAAAAAGCAGCTTGATTAAGACTGTCATATAAACCTTTATATCTCGATTTATTATCTCTCATTTAATTTATACAGGTATGAATATTCTTGCTATTTGGGTCGTTGGAATAGTTCTGACTATAAGATGCGCCTGGGAAATAGGTTGCCTGAGAATACCGAAAGAAAAAAAACTTATGGCAATCCTGCTGGTAGTCCTTACAAGCTGGATAGGAGCATTCCTCTATACTTTCTTCTTTAAAGAGAAGGTAGGAGCATGGCTAGACATGTAATGACGAAAACTAAATTAGTAAGATATTCGGGTGTTTAAAGTTCTAATAAGAAAAGGACAGTGCGTGATGCATAGTCCTTTGGAATTAGATAGTTACTTGATATTAAAAACAAGAAGCAAATATGGGGTTCAATTCGAGGAGCTCCCGTAATCAAAGCAAAATCACAGCCTGGTGTCATAAAAGTTACATTTTGCCGTCCGTTTTCTATTTATCGTTCGGTCGGATTTGTAATCCAATTGTTCTTTGTTTTAGGATTTATAGTCCGAATAGGAACATTTTTTCACCTGATGTTAGTCGGATTGCCAATCCTGCTACCCTGAGGAGGGAGTGCAGATTACAAATCAGCCGAGACTTTTTTTCGCTGATTAGTAAAGATGATGTATAAGTCAAAATTACTTATCTATAGTAAAGCAAGGTTCGTTAAAGTATGCAGAAACTATATTCCCATTCACATCTTTACTATCATCTGTTTGATACATATTTACTTACAAAGATGTTTCTTTGACACAACGTACAGGAAATCCGTTTGCCCGACTATGGCTACTAACTGGATATACCCACGTAATGTTCGTATTCAAACACGCACCTTGTGGCAAATCAGCACTGACTGGGGATGATGACCATACACATGAACTGGCACCAACATCACAGACTTGCCCATTAATACCGTTTCTATAACCTGATGCAGGATAAAATGCTTTATCACCTGTATTGCCATTAATATAATAACGACGGCCAAAAACTCCGGTGGAACTCACAAATCCAGAATTATCACCATCTACATAATTTTTCTGATCCTCGATTGGACAATTATATAAACTCGCAATATTTATATTATAATTACTACTTCTATCTCCATCCAAAAGAGTGGTTGTAAAATTAGTCCATGTATCTTGAGGGGGCATACACCACCCCGAAGGACAAGGGTCATAGATTGTTTTACCTGTAAACTTAGTATCAAGACGTTTACTACTTGTTTCATTATTAAGGTTACCACCCCACAACCGATTGGAAGCTTTCCATGCCTCAGACTGACTTATGGCTCCATAAATCCAATTGAAAGAATTATCCTCACTACATAAAATAAAAGTCAACGGTTGTTTTATTGAATAGCTGATAATTGACTGTACGGATGATGAGATAGAATGATTCATGATTTGATAGCTTCCCCCCCTTAGGGTAGTTGCATTCAGTTTGTTCCCATCTCGATCAAAAACATCTACTGTTTCTGAGTTATTATCAATCCTTCTTTCTTTGTTCTTTGCTGTTGGAAAAGGATCTTTACGCCCAAATTGATAATACAATCCAAACGTCTTCACAACCTCATTATTGTTGGTAGCAGCATTACTAGCTGCTCCTAAATCACATTCCATCATAACCAGTATACGTTTTGCCGGCAAAACGTCTGAATAAATTGTACCATTCATTCCACTTCTTGGATTCGTCTTATACGTTTGTGTAGGCATTTCCGCCAAATTAAAATGAGTTTTCCAGATATGCCAGCTCCACAATACGTTGCCACTTCTGTCTTTTACTGCAATCACCGCATTCCCTTCAGCTGTCGGACCGGTTTTGAAATAGACATATCCGTCTTTTAAAATCACTCCTTGAATGATTTTCCCATGGCCATTCGTTTCCCAAACGAGCTCTGTACTTGCAGGGCTGATTGCAGCATTAGCCGCCAAAGCACTTCCGGTTGGAGAAATCAGTGCTGCGGTGGCAGCTCCATTTCCTCTCACCGTAGCTTTAAACTTATACCATGTGTTTACCTTTTTAGCAAGATAACAATTTGCCGTACCTGCACTACTCAAATCTTCTGTCCCCGCAAAATCGACAACAACCCTTGTATCTGTTGCCGCAACGTCATTCAAAGTAATGTCATACCTATAATTACCATTCCGTTTGATATTAAAGTCACTCGTATTATTCTCGCCAAGATACACGGTCCACGTCACGGTTACAGCACCCACCAATCCATGAATGACTACGTAAGTAGCTTTGGCAGGTGCATTGGCAGTCGTTTTATCCTTCTGGGCGGAAATGGATTTAGTCCCCCTACGGTTCTCAAACATATAGAAAGTTTTACTTACCGAAGTTGCTCCGGACGTAGTGATAACACCGCTTTCTTTCCAATGTGCGGCAGTAGCAGTCTGAACGGCATCTTCCGATGCGCGGGCAATATAATAGGAAAGTGAAGGGGTATTCTTTACGGAATAATCCGTAATGGTAATCCCACTGCTTTCTTTCACCTTGATTTTCAACTCAACTCGTGCAACCATGCGGGTCAATACCAGTCGTGTTGATAAAGTCTGCGCTCCCGCCCTGATATTCACACTCTTCATGCTTCCGGTCATTAGCAAATTAGTACCTTTACCCAGGTCGTCCCAATTGGTAAGACTATATACCATACTTTTCAGATATGACTCCTTATGTATGGCATATCCCTTGAACAAGTCAGCCTTGCCCGTATTGGCAATGGCATAGATGGTACATCCGGTAGCACTACGCGTATTAACGGTAACCGTAGAACTACCCGTCTGATATTTCTGACCGATCAGTTCACCCGAACTGTTATACACCAGAATATGAAGATTACTGACCACACTCTCATTAATATCACGGGTAGCGATATTCACCAGTTCCTCACCCTGCACTTCCAGCCGGATGGTAGCAGGCTGGTCTTCCTCCACACCTATAGCCTCCATATCCTCTTCCGGTTGGCAGGAACTGCAAACAGCCGTCATTGCCAGCAGCGTGCCCAGCATAAACAGCACGAAAAGCACTTTCCAGCAAAATGGAACAGGCTCTTCCTGTGTACGGTATACTCTGTATTCAAATAACCTGATCATTGTATTCTTGCTTACATTTCTACATCCGGCTTACATTTCCACATCCTGACTGACCGTACCCCAGGGAACCACACTCACAACGACCTTGACCTCCGCATAGCGGAAGTCAATATCTATATTAGTCTGTTTGCCAACAGGAGCATACAAAGGATGAAACTCATTGTCTTCCGTAATGGTGAATATTTTTTCCCCTTTCCGGTAGATATCAATTTCCAACGGCTTCCCCTCTCCGGTAGGGAAGATGTGGAAAGGCGGCGCATAGACATCCCCTTTAGCGTCAGTAACGGAAGCCGGTTCATATCCGGCCCCGCTCCCGGCAGCCTCACCCGTGAAATCCATTTCCGTACTGGTGCAGTGCACTATGAAGCGGTACGCTTCACCCTTGTAAGGATAACGTTCGGAAAGATAACGCGTGCGTATGCTGAGACCCGCCACCATACGTTCCATTACAACCGTAATATCCGTTCCTTCCACACCCCGGGTCTCCGCCTCCCCTATTTCCCTGCGGCAATAAAACAGGTCCGTGAGCGGAATATGCGTGCCGTGAGCATGCTGCCTAAGTTGAAGTTTTGCCTCCTTCAAGGGTGTGCCCGGCGCTATCTCCGTAGTAACCAGGGTATCTTCTTTCAGATTTCCCCAGGCTACCAGCGTGAGACGTTCGCCTTTGTCCTCTCCAAAATAAAAGTCAGAAAAGCCATCGGAGGGAATCATCCTGACGAAACCCTGCTCATTAAAGAGGTAGATATCCGATTTCTGTAAGGCCCCGCTTTCGGTGAGGTCGTTCCCGTCAGCATCCACTGCACGGACATGCAGTTCGTAACGGGCACAACCTTCCATATCCTCACGCACGCACGAGACGCAGCAGAGAATAAAAAGAAGAAAGAGCGGAAAGATGGAGGATGTTCCGGAAACTCGCATAGCTGCTACGGATTGGTTTATAATGTCAGTCTTGTATAAATTATCACTCGAAAGTTACATTTTGACTGATGGTGAGTGCCCAATCAGCAACAGTAACCGTGAGTTGCAGGGTGGCGGGGTCTATATCCGTTTTGTCATCGGCTGCGCCTTCACCCTTGATGACGGCGGTAAGCACGTAACGGGTATTAGCAGCTATACTGCCTTTGTCCGTACCCGCTCCTCCTGAAATGGTGGTGTTCGCCTGTTTCTTGTTAATAGTAATAGGATAATAACGGGCTATGGGAGCACTGGTAGAACCGCTCCCATCCGCATCAAACAATCCTTTAATGATAAGTTTAGTCGGCTTACTTGAGTCAACATTCGGAAATGTGTAGAAGTAGTACGGGGTAGTAAGCTCTGTATTGGCTGTATGGCCGGTCACCGCCTCGTACAGGTATTGGGTAACGACTGCACCCTCATGTCCCCCGTTAATGGGGGCACCGCCTGTCTTGTCCGCATTGACGGAACTGTCGACATTCTTCAGGTAAATCGCATCCACCTTGAACGTCGCGTCCTTGAACCGTCCCACCGGATCGAAAGCCGTCTTGACGTTGCTGATAGATACCCTCGCCACAAGACGGGACAGGGCTATGTTCGCCTCGGTTTCCGTTCCCGCCGTGAAATCCTTTCCGGTGGTACTTCCCAGCATCGGGAGGTTGTTGGCCTTTTGCGTATCCGTTGCCGCACCGGCTCCCGCAGCCTTGGTGGTTTCCGAAAGTAGCATCAGCTTGGCTTTGAAACCGGCAAGGTTGGTAACTCCCGCAAAAAGTCCTGTAGAGGCATTGGCCACCACGTAAATGGTCTGTCCGTTGCCGGGTTCGCAAAGCATCGTAATCTTCTTGCCGGTACCACCTGTTGCAGCCTTGATGTCATCGCCCGTGAATTCCCGCAGGGCATTGACAGGGTTGCCCGATGCTCCGGTGAATACAGCCACCGTCAGGCGGTTGATCTGGGATTCATCCGTGGTAGGCAAAGTCCCCGTAGCGCGGCTGTCAGCAGGGGTACCCACCAAGGTCAATTCAAGTTTCGCAGTCTTTTCCTTCGGCTGAATTACATTCTCGTTTTCATCGCTGCCGCATGCGGACAGTGAAAGGGTGGCCGTTGCCAGCACCGCCCATAGGTAGTTACTCGTTTTCATATATTATACCGTTTATGGTTATTTTGTATTACCCATCTCTTAATTCTCTGCTTTTAATTTCTCCAATGCCTTAACCGCCTGTTCCACTCCGGCCGCGGCAGCCATCGTAAGGTACACCTCTGCCTTGTCACGGTTACCTTCGAGCAGGCAGAGGATGCCCATATTGTTATAAGCCATCGGGAGGGTGGCGAAACGTTCCAGATACCCGCGTGCCCTGGACAGTTCCTTTTTGCTCAAGGCAACCGCAGCGGCATTGATGTTGGCTTCCGGACTGTCCGGGAAAAGTCGGGCAGCAAGGTCAAGGACGTCATTGTATTCGGTGGAGCCTGCCGGATAGCAGCCCGCCACGGCGAAGAACTCGTTCAGGCGCAGGGCGCGCTGCTTTCCACTGCGCAGCAGTTGGAGGCTTTCGGCAGCGCCCAGAGGCTTGCACGTGTATTCTATCCGGTAGTCCACACGCATCACCGCCGGGAATATCTTCTCCGAGAGATACCTGTAAGGCTTGCCGTCGGCAAGAGACATCAGCATACGTTCGCGACCTTTGGAGATCTCCACATTATCAATAAGGTCGAGGGTGGCATCTTTCAGCATCATATCGCTTCCCCGAACCAGGCTGGTGATCGAGTCCCAGTCTTCAGGAATCCAGTCCACTTTCCAGCAGGGCTTTGCCCGACAGACGGTTTTCACGCAGGTATTCCTTCAGTTTAAGAGCACGTATCAGGGCGTTGGTCTCGTTCTTCTTCAGGTTACCCACGGGGGCGCCATAGCCCGTCACACGGACTTTGGCCAGTTCCGTGCCCGTCTCCTGACGTACATCACGAAGAGCGTCACGAAGACGGTAGTAAATCTCGAAGTTCTGCTTTTCCTCGGAGAGTTCGCCAAGTTGCTTACCATCCTCCCGGTCTTCCTCCCGGTCAAAGTACGGGATAGAACCTGTTATGCAATGCAGCGTGTCCTTGTCCGGTGCGGGCTGAATGAAATTCACCAATGAAAGGAAACCGGCGTCGGTACCCGCATCCCACGGGGAGGTCCTCAGTTTCGGCAGGCGGAGGCCGTCCGCTATCTTATCCTCGTAGATATCCCCTTTCTTCCCGTGGCAGGCACATTCCTGAGAACGGAGCAGGAGGACGGCCTGTTCCATCCACGGCTCGTAAGGGATAGAAACCTTATAGGTAAACGCGCGGGAGACCGCAGCGTCGTCACGGATTACGACCGCCGGGATGGGCGAAGTACGTGCCTTGCCATTACGTTTGCCCGCGGACAATGCCTGCGCCCGCTGATACACTTTCTGTTTCTCCGCACCGTTGATGAGGACGGAGGGAAGTTCCTGTTCGTATTCACCGCTTTTAAGCGCGGGAGTCACGGTCAGGGATTCGTCAGAAGGCATTTGAAGGCTTTCGAAGTCTACGGAAAGTTCCACGTTCAGGTGTCCGTCAGTCAGCGAGAAATGCTGTCCGGTGACAAACAGTTCTCCCCGGTAGAACTCCTGCCCGGGGCAGAAGCTGCATATGGCGAACAGAAGTGCCAATGTCAGAGGAATACGGATTAAGTTTTTCATGCTCTATGTTCAATTACAAATTACTAATTATAAACCGCTTTCAATTTTCATCTTCCAGCTCTCAACTCTCAATTCCCAACTCTCAATTTATCAGGTATACCAGCGATACCGTGGCACGGGTCGGAGCCATGAAGTTTTTATGACCGCCACCGGTCTGCTCGCCGCAATGCAGGCAGCGGTAGCGTTCATAGCCCGAGTGCAGGAATCCGACACCGAGGCTTGTCTCGATGCTCCAACGGGGTGAAAGGATGAAGTGGTAGCCGTATGATACGCCAAGCCCCAGAAAGTCACCCTCGTATCTTGAAGAGCGGATGCCCTTGAAGAGTCCAAGCGGGAGTTTCATGCCGCCTGCATTATACACCCCGTACATCAGGTGCGCGCCAAGGAAGTGGCCGCCGAAGGGCTGGCACATCCAGTAACGAAGTTCAGGCTGTACGAACCAGTGTTTCCAGCGCTTGTCACCACCCGCCGGAAAAGGGTTGTAGTGAAAACCCGCTTCCAGCGTGAACCGCTCGGAGAGTTTGACCTCCACGGAAAGGTTGGGCGAGGAAAGCGATCCCGTCAGCAGGTCGCTCTTCACGGCAAGGGTCTGGGAATGCAGGTCTGCAAGGCAGGACAGCAGCAGGAACAAGGGCAGTATGTAAGCGATGCTTTTCAAAGGATTCTCCGGATTACGTCTACAACTCAAACAGCTTGATTTCCTTCAGATATTCACGCGTGATATAGTTTACTATGCCGAGTTTCTGCGCGGCTTTACCATAGCGCATGTGGAACTCTTCAGTAGTGGGATGGTTGCAGTTCAGGTGCTCGCCCGTGGCTTCGAGGATGTCGAGAAGGGAGACATCGGAGGATTCACGCGCGGGACTGTACGACCGTATATTACGGGATTCTCCCCGGTCGGACAGTTTGATAAGTCCGGCTCTTAGAAGCTTCGACAGCAGGACATCCAGGCCTTGCTCCGTAAGACGGCAAGCGTCCGTACGGGCGGTGTCGCCTCCCGCATAGATGTCGTTGAGTACTGCGATGGCAGCTTGTGTTATGGGTGTTATCATGATATTTGTTGGGTTTTATCCATTATATACACCGACATTACCTTGTAGGTAACGGATACACACAGATACGATAAGAGACAAGGCTCATAAAAGCCCGGCATATATAAGAAATTATACGTACATGCGGCTCACGGTGTACAATATCCTTTTCCCGTCTTCGAATTTAGGAAACGGGTAAGGGAATTTATATACGGATTTACACGGGTAGGTCGAGAAAACCCCTTTCCATCCCGTATGCTGAAAAAGGAACTTGTAGAACCTGTAGTATTTGTTTCCTAATATAAATCGTCGGTTAATTAATCCATGTAAACAGGCAAATAAAACATCTTTCTCTTGGGAGTTAGAAATATATTATCTACTTTTGCGCCATAATCACATCTCCGTTACCTACAAGGTAATTTCCATACATCACACTACATATCAACGGATTACCACCCATACACTGTATTAGATCATCCCTTAAATATGTAATTCATTATAACCTTGTTCGCCCGGTCCATCCGGCTATTTCCGAACCCTTTCATATACCCTTCGGTGGTGGTTACGGAAGCGTGTCCCAGCCCTTCGGAAATGACCTCGATGGGAATGTGGCAATACCTGCCCACCGTAGCCCATGTATGCCGTGCACTGTACGAAGTCACTTTGCCTTGTACCTTCTTCCACAGGGCAAGCGCACGCAGTCTGCTGTTAAGCAGGCGCAATATCCGTTGGTAATCCCGGTAAGCGGCCATACCCTCCAGGTTCCCGTCCAGAAAACAAAGCAGGTAGGGTGAAGTGTCGTCCCGGTTCCGGTAGCGTTCCAGCAATTGCATGGCACGGCCGTCCACACGGGCGGATAGCGGCATACCCGTCTTCCGGCGGCGCAAGGTCAGATAGCCGTCCTTCAGATCGGACTTCCTCAGGTGGGCAAGATCCACAAAGGGCATACCATGGAAACGGAACATCAATTCCAGGCACGCACGTGCCCAAGCCATGCCGGGGGAAGTGATGTCGGGCTCCCTTTCCACCAGCAACTTCTGCATATCGTCCCGTTCCAGCACACGCCGGTGGTCCGCCTTGCGCCCGGTGAACACGTCACGGAACTGGTGGGGGATGAAAGCCGCCAGTTTACGGGCTACCGCCCGGTTATAAACCGCCTGGAGCATACGCATATAGGTGGAGACGGTATTCCACGCCAGCCCCTTCCCGCCCTTATGGAGCAGGTAACCCTCATACGCCTTCAGCCACAAGGGCGTGATGCCGGACACGGGCAGCCCCTCGCCACCGAAAGCCATCACCGACCGCAGCACGCTGCCGCATACATGAGCGGTGCCGTACTGCCCGTTCATTTCAAGTTCAGTGACCACCGAACTCATAAATTTGTTTAAATAGACTGTTTTCATATTCATTCATTTTTTCGCACGTTGTCGCACGCGCATATACTACGTCACAAACAGGAGTCAAAGACAAATGTTTCGTTACAATACTATCTTTAACCACTGCATTCAAGTCTTGTCAGACATGTTAATTTGACAGATATTTGCACCAAAGGTCAGAGGCGAGTGCTTTGACCCGTAGAGGAACCATCCGTTCCTCTACGGGCAAGGCACCCTTCCTCGTAGAGAAACGACCCGCAGGTCGTAGAGCAACATCGACATACTGTAATCATGGGATTTTCCATCGTTTGCCGGAGTAACACATCTGCCTTCTTCCACTGCTCCGAGGAACGATCCCCGCCACAGGGACACAAACGTATGGAAATATTTTTCACTTCAAAACAATATACAAAATGATTACAGTTACCATTCAGGTGAAGCCCTATCTCGCGGCTTACCTGCAAAGCGCATACGCGCACTGCACAGTGGAAGGTGCCATCCGTTTTACCAAAAACCAGAATCTTTACAGTTGCCTGCTACAGCTCACCACTCCCCGCCCCAAGGGCGTGTCGTGGCGGGACCGGGGGAATGTCACCCTCTCCCTGCCTTGCCCCAGTGTGGGGAAAGACCCGAGGACCTACAATTATCTGGGAGAGGAGGCCGTGAAGGTTCTGGAGCAGGAAATCAACTATGAAATGAGAATGGATTATTACCGCTTCCTGCGAAGGAACAAGTTTAAGAACGGGATGATGTTCACAAGGGCCACGGAGCTGTATCTGGAAGAGCACGGGATGAGGGAACTTATACCGGAAGAGACATTGTTGAAGAGTTATTTCCTGTGGGTGAAGAAGGTGGAAAGAAAATAGAGCAGCAAGCCTTTGTTGTATAATACAGAATATGACAGATGCGAACATATTAAAAACATCTCCGAAAAGAAAAGATTCATTACTGTGTTAGATCATAGGTTAAAGAAAAAAGGAGGAGAACAGAGTATTACATAGTGAGGATGCAATAAGATAAACTATATCTATTGAAAACAGATAAATTCTTTTTCTTCCTTCATATAGTAAATTCTTTTTCTTAACTTTGTAGCATTATGTACACAAGTAAGTTGTACTAAATTTCGTTTCAAAATATGCGATTATCAATGATTCGTGATACATTATTGCCAAACTCATGTCTGGTGAGTTAAAAGTTAATGATTTAAATAGTTAACACATATGGGAGAGAACAAGATACCTGAAATGAAGCCTCAACTTGAGCTAATAAAGAAGTACAGTCAAAATGGAAAGGAATATTGGACTTCGCGTGATTTATGTGGAGCTATGGGTTATACGACCTATTACAGATTTGCTTCTGTAGTAAAGAAAGCTATTGCGATTGCTCAAGCAAAAGGAATGGATATAAACGACCATTTTCACCTTACTGTAGAAATGGTTAAACTTGGTTCCGGAGCATACAGAAATGTAGAAAACTTCCATTTATCAAGAATGGCTTGTCTTATCATTGCCGAAAATGCAGACTCCAAGAAAGCATTAGTACAACAAGCGCGTATCTTTTTCAAAAATCAGACAAGTTTATTTGAGCTAACCTCCAATAATCTATCCTCCAATATCTTACTCTATAAAACAAGTCAGGGAGAAGTAAAAATAGAAGTGATATTCAATAATGAAACCTTCTGGATGTCTCAAAAGCGGATGGCTGCTCTTTTTGGAGTAGATGTAAAGACAATCAATTATCATTTAGGACAAATATACGAGTCTGGAGAATTGCAAGAAGAAGCAACTATCCGAAAAATTCAGATAGTTCAGCAAGAAGGAGAAAGAGAAGTTGAACGTTCTCCTATGTTCTATAATCTTGATGCAATCATTGCTGTAGGGTACCGGGTAAATAGTTACCAAGCCACTCAATTCAGAATTTGGGCTACCGGAGTTCTAAAGGAATTTATCGTCAAAGGCTTTGCTATGGATGATGAACGCTTAAAACAAGGCCGCCATTTCGGAAAAGATTATTTCGATGATTTACTGCAACGTATCCGTGAAATCCGCACTTCCGAACGCAGGTATTACCAGAAAATAACAGATGTATATGCTGAATGTAGTGCAGATTACGATGCTAAATCAGAAATAACCAAACTGTTTTTCAAAATGGTACAAAATATGATGCATTGGGCAGTAACCCACCATACAGCAGCAGAATTAATCTACAATCGTGCTGATGCTGAAATGCCCCACATGGGGTTGACTACGTGGAAGAAAGCCCCTGATGGAAGAATACAAAAGTCAGATACAATAGTTGCCAAAAATTATCTGTCAGACAAAGAGGTATCACAGTTAGAACGTTTGTCATCCGCTTTTCTCGATTTTGCAGAGCTAAGAGCAGAGCAACAGCTCATCACGACCATGAATGATTGGAAAAACAAATTAAGCAATTTCCTAGCAATAAGCGACTATGAGGTTCTAAAACATTCCGGCACAATATCTAATGAGGAAGCACAAACGAAAGCTTTCTGTGAATATGAGAAATTTAAACTCATACAAGATCGTGAATATTTGTCAGACTTTGACAAGGAGCTAAAACGTCTGAAGGATAAAGGGCTTTTTAATGACGAAAATTAGCAATTTGAACCGCTAAATCCTCACCTTTACGCTTCTTCTTACGAGTATAAAGTTTCTGCGACAAATATAATAGTTTATTCTAAAAATCAGAGAAATAATATCTACATTTACGCATTAAAAGGATCTATCATCCAACAACTTAAAACAAAAAAACACAATGGACCAACCCAAACTCGAACGACTGCTGCATCTCATGATGCTACTAACAGCCAACACCCGATATACAGTAGATGAACTGGCCGAACGTATGGAAACATCTCCTCGTTCCATCTATCGCTATCTTGATACATTCAAAGCTGCCGGATTTGCTATTTACAAAGAAGGATCTCATATACGAATGGGTAAAGAATCACCCTTCTTTAAAGATATTTCCCAACTCATTCACTTCAGTAAGGAAGAGGCATACATGATTCATCAAGTGATTGAAGCTATTGATAACAATAATTTAATAAAACAAAACTTAAAACGGAAATTGGCGTCCGTCTATAATAGTAAAATCATTGCAGATTCTGTCATTAAAGGAAGAGATGCTGATAATATTCGAAACCTGATTGATGCTCATGAACAGAAAAGGATGGTTATTCTACACAATTACTCATCCGCTCACGGTCAAACCATTACGGACAGATATGTGGAGCCTTTTGCTTTCACCACCAATTATGTAGAAATATGGTGTTATGAACCGGATAGTCAACGCAATAAACTATTCCGCATTTCACGTATTGAATCCGTCGAAGTCACCACCACCACTTGGAAATATGAAGAATCACATCTGGAAGGTTTCACGGATATATTCCGCATGAGCAGTTACAAAGGAGACAAATTCCCCATTACATTACAACTAACCCGAAGGGCTTATAATCTGCTTATCGAAGAATACCCATTAGCAGAGCAAGACACACAACAAATATCACCCGACCATTGGTTGCTGAAAACACAAGTCAGTAATTTTATCGGCGTCACACGCTTTGTCCTTGGTTTGGCTGCCGATATTCAACTAATAGACTCACCGGAATTGAAAGAATACATTAAAAAATATGCTTCTAAGTATATAAATTCACTCATACAAGCCTAAAAAAATAGATTTGTGACAGAACCTGTCAAAACAAGTCCGTTCCTTTGTACCATCATACTCAAAATACAAAGTTATGGAAAGAAGACATTTCATTAATTTCGACATTGCCGGTTTCACCTATTGGGATGGAACATTGGCTTTTCAGGAACTCATTATCGGAACTAAACTGCAACTGAGAAGAGAAGAAGACAACAAATTTGCCCCCTATGCAGTAGCTATCTATTACAAAGATTACAAGTTAGGTTTTATCCCCCGTGATAAAAACAAGGAAATCAGTAAACTTTGCGAACAGGGATATACAGGTATATTCGAAGCGCGAATTAACCGGATTTCGCAGGACGAGCATCCGGAAAACCAAATTGGAGTCATTATATATATTAAAAAATGTAACGATAACAAGTAGAGAAGCTCCATATTGTTCCACCATAAAAAGCCATCGTATATGACTTATGAATATATAAGCCAACTGCTTAAAAACCATACTTCTATCCGATTATTGAAAGCTGATAATGCCCCACTTATTATCAGCTTTCTATTCTCTACCTTCAAGGAGGAGTTCTCCAATCAGGAGGAAGGTGGCATTCTTGAAAAAGAACTGTCTAGCCGCCTTTCAGATATTCTCTATGTACTGAATGAACCGAATAAAACCTATCCCAAACCGCCGACTGAATATCTGACCGACTGGAGTAACGCAGGCTTTCTTCGCAAATATCCAGGAAAAACAGACGAATTTATTTATGAATTGACACCAGCTACGGAACTGATATTCAAGTGGATTGACAGTCTGGAGAAACGAGAATTTATCGGTACTGAGTCACGCCTGAAATATCTTTTCGAACGAATGCAAAGGTTGGTAGGTAAAACTCAAATGAATGCTTCGGAAAGATTAGCCCAACTAGAAGCACAGAAGCGGATTTTAGAACAGGATATTGAGGATATCAAGGCTGGCAAACTGGAAATGCTGAACGAACGACAAATAAAGGAGGAGTATTTCTTGATAGAAGATACAGCGAAGTCATTGCTTGCAGATTTCAGGGAAGTAGAACAGAACTTCAGGGACCTGAACCGTAATTTCAGAAGACAAATCATTACCACCAGCCAGTCGAAAGGAGAAGTTCTATCAGACTTGTTTGAACAACAAGACTTTCTGACACAAACCGACCAAGGTAAGAGTTTCACTGCCTTCTGGGAATTTTTGCTATCACAATCCAAGCAAGTTGAACTTGAAAAGTTAATTGAACTCATGCTCAATATACCTGTTGTGCAAAAGATGAGAAATGATAATTTCCGTATGGAATTATTAAGAAATAGCCTGATAGAAGCGGGAGATCGCACCAACAAAACAACGAATTCACTTTGGAATCAGTTGCGTAAATATCTGGAACATAAGTCTTTTTTCGAGAACAAGCGAATTCACGAACAGATAGACGAAGGACTCAAATTAATCTTCGAACATCCGGAGATTGACTTTACCAGACTCCCGGCATTGGAAGTTGAAGATATCATCCGCATCAATCTTATATGTGACCGACCACTTTTCTCACCTCCCGAACAAGTCAAATTCAAAAAGCAACAGTTACAAGAAGGGCAAGCATCCGGTGATAATGAATTGTTGTACGAACAATTTGAGATAAATATTCCTAAGCTAAAAGAAAATATCAGGCAATTGCTCAGATATCAACCTCAAGTCTCTTTACAGGAATTAATAAAGGTGCATCCAATTGAAAAAGGAGTGGCAGAAGTAGTAGCCTATCTGGACATTGCAACTAAAAACGGAGAACGACATTCGGTTTCTACAAGCGAACAAGAAGAAATACAAATCTGCAATTCACAAACCGGACAAATATTTAAAGTAAAAATCCCTAAAATCATATTCAGCTAATGAGAAAGACTTATTCCAACGTACTGATAGCCTTATTAAAAGGTATTGTATATAGCCATCAAGAAGAAATATGGAACACGTTGATGCAACCCGAACATGAACGGGATGTGCGAAATTATTTTGCCGATATCCATCTGGATGTCATTATCGACAAGGCAGAAGGCTATGCTTATCTAAAACAGCAACAGTTGCAGACAACCTGTGAGGAAGAATCTCCGGAACAGGAAACTGCCCCAAAGTTAATCAGACGACGACCGCTCACTTTTCACGTTTCACTCCTTTGCTTGTTGCTACGCAAACATCTGATAGAAAATGACCAGGAAGGAGAATCTACCAAGGCCATACTGAGCCGCGAAGAGATTGACAATCTGATGAAGTTGCACTTGAAAGAGAACACCAATGAAGTAAATACCCAAAAGCAGATAGACAGTGCCGTCAGAAAAGTGATAGACGAAGGATTTTTACGCCAAATGAAAACAGACCAAGAACAATACGAAGTCAATCGTATTATTAAAGCATTTATTAATGCAGACCAAGTCAGTGAGTGGTTAGAACGATATAAAGAATATGTAAAACAGTCAAAGAAATGAAGAATAAAATCGAGCAAGTAGGCCATCGCCTGCAATACATGGAATTATTAAACTGGGGAACCTTTAATAACAAGATATGGAAAATCACTCCAGAAGGTGAAAACTCATTGCTAACCGGTGCTGTAGGATCGGGGAAATCGACCGTTGTTGATGCTCTGACTTGCCTCTTGGTACCATATAACCGCATCACATTCAACAAAGCAGCCGGTGCCGAAAGCAAAGAGCGTAATCTGGCCTCATACATCAAAGGAAACTACAGTTCCAAAAGTGACGAACTGACCAATGGCAGTAAAGCCGTTTCTCTGCGATATATAAAAGCTGGTGAAGCTACATTTACAGTAATCATCGCCAATTTTTATAATGAAGGATACAACATACACACTTCCTTAGCGCAACTCTTTTGGATTGAAAACAACAGTAATGTTCGCAAATTATTACTGATTGGAAGCGAGCCGCTCAGTATCAAAGAGCATTTCTCTGGATTTACGGACATTAAAGAACTGAAGAGAAGACTGCGTACCAATAACCACATCGAAATATTTGATGATAACTTCTCACGATACAGCCAGCGGTTCCGCCAGTTATTCGGCATGAATTCCGACAAAGCAATCGAACTATTTTATCAAACAGTTTCTATGAAATCTGTAAGTAGCCTTACTAGCTTTGTGCGCGAACAAATGCTGGAACCAACCAATATACAAGAACAGATAGAAGAACTGAAAAAACGGTTCGATAACTTACATCAAGCACATGCAGCCGTAATGGAAGCCCGCAAGCAACGGGATATTCTAAATCCTTTGACCGAACTGGACCATGACTACTCTCAGACAGAAGAACTGTTGCACGAAATTGAGGTATTATTATCGGATGTTATACCATCCTACTTTGCCGATAAAAAAATAAATCTAGTGCAAAAAGAGATTGCCAATTGCAAGCGCAAACTCGTGCAGTTGGAAAGTCAAATCAAACAAGCAGAGGCTGAACTTGATACATGTCGCAATACGATCAATGAACTTCGGCAGGCCATCCGTGATAACGGAGGCGCACGCCTGGATCAGATAAAAGTAGAAATAGCGCAAGCCACTAAAGCTCGACAAGATAAAAAGAAGCAACACGAAGATTATCTCCAACTAACCCTGCAATGCGGACTCCCCACAGCCAACACTGAACAAACCTTCTATCGCAATTTAAAAAGTACCGAAGAAAAGCAGGAGGAGATGCGGAAAGAGAGGGAAAAACTGACCACTTTGCAAGGTTCAAGGATAGCTGAGCATCTCAATACCGAACAAGAAATAGAAATACAAAAGTCAGAAATAGAGTCTCTTCAAACACGCTCCAACCAATTACCCTCCGGCATATTGGAGATAAGAAAACAATTGGTTGAACATTTGGGCATCTGCGAAGAAGAACTTCCTTTTGTGGGCGAACTGTTACAAGTTCGCTCTGAAGATAAAGAATGGGAAGGAGCTTTGGAACGATTATTGCGAGGATTTGGCATCAGCATGTTAGTCCCCGACAGATATTATCACATTGTATCAGGGTTCATAAACGCCAATAAGCTGCAGGATAATCGACATAAAGGAATCCGTCTGGAATATTTCCGCATTCCCGAAGAGAGCAAACAATACAACACGCTCGTTGAAGATTTATCACCCTCATCAGCAGTCAACAAAATCAATATAAAGTCAAATACTCCATTCCACAACTGGCTGGAAAAAGAATTGGTACGTCGTTTCAATCTACAATGCGTATCTTTAAATGAGTTTCAAAATGTCAGCGATGGAATCACGAAAGAAGGACAAATAAAAACCGGCCGCTTGCGACATGTGAAAGATGACCGCCGAGACCTCTGGGATCGCAGAAATTTCATATTGGGCTGGAGCAACAAGGAGAAAATACAGGCCATTCAAGCCTACTTGAAATCGCTTCTATCTCGATATGAAATAGAAAAAAACGAAATTAAAGAGAAATCAAAGGCAATTGATTTGTGCAATGCCACCTTGTCATCACTAATGCAAATAAAAAGATTTCAAGATTGGAATGAGCTGAACTGGCAGCAAGAAACAGAACATATATCCCACCTACAAAAGGAAAAACAAGAGTTATCAGAAAGCAATAATCTGATAAAAACACTGGCAGAACAACAGAAACAAATGGAATACAAAGAAAGTGAATTAAGGAATCACATAGATAAACTAAAAGATAACCGCGGACGGTTGAATAATCAAATAGAAACAGCCCATAATCAATTACCGGAACTACAGCTGCAATCAATTGTTTGTTCGCCGGAGGACAAAAGCATCTTTTATTCTAAAATAGAATCAGCACAGCCTGACACTTCTTATACACTCGGCAACATAGACAATTTAAAAGCGGAGCTATCTAAAAGTCTATCAGGCAAGCGATTGAACATACAGAAAAAGCGAGATACGACACGAGAAAAAATAACCCAAATCATGCGTGACTATCGAAACGCTTTTCCTTTTGATGCCTTGGAATTACCTGAAGATATTGAAGCTCGGAAAGAATATCTGAAGATTCTCCAACAAGTAGTTAAAGAAGGACTACCTGCACACGAGGCTAAACTAAAAGTCCTATTAAATCAGGATACAATAAAAAGCATTGTTACCTTCGACAGCAAACTTGATTTACACGCCAAGCGGATTCAGGAAAAAATAGGAATAATCAATAAACATCTGGAAGCTATCGAATTCAACAAAGATACTTACATCAAACTACAAGCCGTAACCAATCCCAACCGAGAAATCCTTGACTTCAAAGGAGATCTGAAAGCTTGCTACAACAATATCCTCAGTACAGATGATGCTTATACTGAGGAACGTTTTGAACAAGTACAACGCATTCTGAACCGGTTCCGCAGCAATGAGAACAAGGATATTGAATGGACCACACAAGTCACAGACGTACGCCAGTGGTTTCTCTTCAATGTCAGTGAACGCTATCGTGCAGATGATGCAGAGAAAGAGTTTTATGCCGGTACTTCCGGTAAGTCGGGCGGTCAAAAAGAAAAACTGGCCTATACCATTCTAGCTTCTGCCCTCGCCTATCAATTTGGACTGAACTATCAGGAAGAGCGAAGCCAATCATTCCGGTTTGTAGTCATAGACGAAGCCTTCGGACGTGGTGACGATGAAAGTACACAATTCGGACTTGATTTATTCAAAAAGCTGAATCTGCAACTGTTGATTGTCACTCCCATGCAGAAAATACATGTCATTGAGAATTATATCCATTCCGTACACTATGTATCTAATCCGGAAGGCAATGAGTCGCAGATTCGCAATTTAAGCATTGAAGAGTATAAAGCAGAGAAAAAACAGCATCACTCACTAATAGAAATTATCCAATGATTACACCACAAGACATAAAGAAACAAAGCCTGAGTTGGTGGAAAGAGTTACTCCTGTCAATCACGACAGGAGAATCTTTCTTTCCGAAAGAAATTAGTCGCATAGGAAAGATAACAGCCAAAGATATTCTGCTAAAACTGACAGAATACAAAGCTTCTATCGCAGAACTACAAAAAGGTGCATCCCTATGGGGATACACAGTAGAGATGACAGAAAAGAGTTTTGAAAAGATTGGAATTCAAAACATTCCGACTTGCATACAAATTCCATCTTTAGAGATTTACTTGCATATTACTCGCAAACGAAACGAATTGGATATATTCATCCGAAATTGGCAACTAATCACCAATGAAATGCCGCAGCTTATTGAATGGAGTCAAAGAAATCCTCTCCGACTTATCAGTCACGACACATGGAGAGATACAATCAAGGTATGCAAGTACTTTACAGAACATCCCCGCCCTCATCTTTACATCCGCGAGTTGCCAATTGAGGTACACACCAAATACATCGAAGAAAACAAGGATTTACTCAAATCCTTACTCGATGAATTATTACCCGCATCTACTATCACTCTCAATGAAAAAACATTCGAAAAACGGTATGGACTGAAATGTGCCGAACCATTAATCCGCATACGTTTTCTGGACAGTACCTTGGCTCCAGGCTTCTGCTGGACAGATGTATCTCTTCCATTACCAGATTTCCAACGTCTGAACTGCGCTTGTAAATACGTATTTATCATGGAAAATAAAATGAATTTCCTAACCTTACCACTGCAACCTGACAGTATTGCCGTATGGAGCGGGGGAGGCTTCAACATCAGTTTCCTGAAAGAGATTCCATGGATGACTCATGTACAAAACTATTATTGGGGAGATTTAGATGCGCAGGGGCTGCAAATTCTCAACCAGTTCCGCAGCTATTACCCATCCGCAATTGCACTGATGATGGACTGGGAGACATTCCATACTTATCGACACTTGGTAAAAGAGGGAACACCGGCTTTATTGCAAACATTACCTCAATTAACTTTGGAAGAGTATGACCTATATCGTTTCTTGCAAGAAAACAATTTTCGGTTAGAGCAGGAACAAATACCAAATGAAGACTCTATAAAGAAGATAAAGCAGACTGTCGTTTAGTAGATAGTCTGCTTTCATTTCCGACAAGTTCGAATAAAAGATAACAGGCAAATAAGATATGGCTAGAACTCTCCCAACTCCTGCATCATCGCCGGACGACGTTTATACAAAACCCTGAATTCTTCCACCAATTGTTTCACAACATCCTTCCCGCCATTCAATTTCCGCATACCCCGTAGCACCCGAGCTATGTACTCATAATGACTCCGTCCCAGATTTTTCTCCGCATAAACGCGAAGATCATCCGTAAACAAAGAAAGTATTTGAGAAGAATGGGTGGCATTCAGATGGGAAGCATACTGCACTAAAGCGTCTAAACGCCTGTATTTCACAGCAGACAAAAAGCTAAATAATTTATCATACTCTTTTTCTTCTATATAAATATCTGCTTTATTATTTCCACTCCCCCAGTAATCATAGAAAGTCGTTTCTTGCATCAATGTACTCAAATACTCCTTCCAATCCGTGGAAGATATCAACGACTTAAGCTTATGGTAATAATCCAAACTTCCATTCGTATGAATAAACAATAACTGGCACATTTCAATGACCTTGGCCACATCATGCACTTCTTCATAAATGAAAAGTAATTGTTCCTGCCATTCTCTTAATGTGCCAAGATTTCCTCCTCTTTCAGCTATCACTATTCCTTCATTCAGCATACAGATAGCCTTCTCATAACATTTTTCATCCAGTAGCTTTGCAACTTCCTGTCGTCTGATTTCAGGTAAATAAAGAAATTCAGATATAGTAGCTTCAACCTCAGTTGTCTTATCCAATTCTTTCAATATTTCTATTTTCCGAAGCACTAACTTATAGAGGTCCCAACGTTCTGTTCTCTCCTTTATAAGCTTATCCACACTCAACAAAGCCTCCTCTTTAGATTGCACTGAAAGCATAATCTGTTGCACCAATTCATCCATATCGAAGATTTCATATTCACGATATGTTGCCAGTTTGGATATTTGGATAATTTCATTCAATACATTCTCTTTCAATGCCTGTGATGCACCCGAATGCTGAACTACTTTGAGTAATAAATCTCCGGCATCTTCACAAATGATACCAAAATCAATATCACCATCATTATATAAAAAGTCTTCGTCAATATAATTCCCCCCTATAGAGCGAAGTACTTGAAGAGCAATTGTTGCCGCCTCTTCCAAAGCCTCCCGTTGAAACAACAGAGTGGCTTTAGCCAAATATCCATCTACTTTATCAGATATCTCATTCCAGTCTAGCTCAGGTTCATAATATCGTCCTTTCTTAGAGTACTTTCTATATGAAGAATTAAAGCAACTCTCTATTTCATTTCGATAGTCCACCTTTTTCGCCGGTCTTTTCGGCAAAAAAGCCTCAACCAAAGCTGACTTAAAATCAGAATGTGAAGCAGCATATTTCAGAATAAAATCGGATAACTTGTCCGATTCCGCAAACAAAAGGATTTGTTCTATTTCTTTATCCTTCACAATTTGGGGCATACTCTTTCCCAACAACCCCAACTGTGTATTTGCTTCCTTAGCTGACAAGAAACGACCGGCTTTGCCTCGACTGTCACGAATTGCCAGAAGCGTAGCCACCACATGTTTACAAATGTTTCCATCGTAAGGACAATCACACTCCCAAGCAATAATCTCATTCCCTTCCATCGATACAGTTACCTCATAATTCTCCGTACCGCAAACCGTTGCAATCCATTCTCCCGGAGATTCCTCTTCGATTTCCAATACAGCATCGGATTCATAATAGTCTTCACCACGCATCAAAATCTGAGGAAGAACATACTTTTCAAAATTAGATATTGTTATCACAAAATATTGATTCTAGTTATTGTTATTATCAAAATCAGCCATCTCTCGTTACCCGATTATATACCCTTCTTGCTCATACCCCTTCCCATATCTATGGATCATCTCAACAAGAGGTACCAATCGTTCATCCATAATATCCATAAATTTATACCGGGCATACTGCACATCATAAAGCTTACGATTACCATTCTTCAGCCGTTCCTCTACATCTGCCGGAATAAAAAACTCAGAACGTTCTCTCAGAAAAGCGTAAAACTCTCTCTGAAAGATTTCAATCCCTGCCAGGTCAAAGTCACCAAAATGGATATAGCGATTAGGAATCATCTGCAACCAAGTGCGCAAGTCTGTTGATTGAGGGTAACGGGACACAAAAAGAACTTTCAAGTCATCAAATAAATATTGCTGCCCACGAATCCGCTGAAAATTCTCTCCATTTTCCATTCCTACCACAACCACATCATCGGGAATTCGAAAGTGCTCATAATCTTCTATAAAAATAGAAGTACCCTGCACAGGTTCAATCACTAACGGCTGCTCACGCAAAGTTGCCTCTATCGGACTATAACTATTCACGAGAAATCCCTTAAACCCACGAGTTTTCCGAACTTTAGAATTGCCTGCCATTGCCACCTGCTCCGCACGCGACACCGCTTCCCGACGAGACATCATCTCAATCCATTCCTCCAAACTCCCGTTTATGGCATAGCGCTGGGCCAGAAAAGTGCGACATCCTTCCACATCACATATCCGATAACTGCCACGCCTCCCATAAGAACTTTGCACCAAAACACCTTCTTCCAATAGTTCTTCTGCCAGTGATACGGGAAACGAGGAATACCCCACAGATTCACCGTTCAACATCCGCGCAACCTTACGCGCCGCAGCCACGGTCATAACATATTCTTTCCCATTTCTCATGCCTTACTATATTTTAACAAAGGCACCACCTGCGTATTAGAATGCCCATCTTTATTCAATAAATAAGTATATTTATAATCCTCCACATTATATGTAGTAGGCGAACTGTTCACCAACAGGATATTCCGGCAATTGGCAAAGTCCAAAATTCCCTTCACGTTGTTGGGATGCAATTTACCTATCTCATCCATCATGCAATGTATCTTGAAGTCACCGAACTTACGGGACGCCTTTTCTTTGAACACGTTGATAAGCATAATATTTACCATAGCCTTCACCAGAATATCTGTTCCATCAGAACCCACATTGGCAATCTTTTCTACCCATCCCGTATCATTATCATTTTCCTTGACCCGAAACTCCAATTTGAAAGTATCCGACAAAGCCAATTGTTTTCTGCCCGGATCGTCCAATAAATGTTTCATGAACGACAACAGATAACGTACCGCTGTCGCATTGACGTCTTCACGGGAAGCCTGCGAAAATAAATCCGCTTCTCCCATATTATGTTGGTTCTCATCACTGAATTTTTTTATCTCCAGTAACAACTGCATCAGTTTGTCACTGCTCGGCAAGGGGCGGAGGGATATTTCCTTTATCACTCCGGCAAAGTTCCGTTCTATAAAATCATCGTTGATATCACCAATGGTTTTACGAATCTCACTCTCATTTCGGGTCAAGTCTCCCACCTCCTTCGATATACGCCGGATAATATCAGTGTATCGTCCACTGATATGCTTCTGATAATCAGAAATTTTATCATTATCTACAAACTCGCATAAGTTCGAAGCAAAGTCATAGTAATCCTGTTCGCCAATCAGTTCAGTACGGAAATGAAATGTATTCTTCGCAGAAAAATAACCTTTGAATTGCATCACGGCTTTCTTGAAATCTTCCGTCTTTCTGATAAAAGAGACTATGAGCGACTTAAGTTCCTTCACAAGAGTATCACAGTTTTTCCTGGTAGGCTTCTCTCCCACTTCCATCGCTCCGGCCGGACAAAAAGTTTCGTCATTCAAAAAGGCATCTGCTTCCGCTAATCCGCTTTCTAATATCTGCAATTCCAACTTCAGCTTTTCCAAAACAGTATTTATTTCTTTCAGCCCGTTTTGTTGTTTCTCCCGTCGCAGTGCAAACCGCTCGTCCAAAGCCGAAAGTTTGGCCTCATATTCTTTCTTCCGGCTACGCATGGCAGGTTCTTTATCAAAGAGTTCTTGCTTATCCTTTTCATAATAAGCCACCTGATTGCGATGCTCGCTGATATACCTCAATTCTTCCCTGATCTCTGCCAACCTCTCATCATATTTACGAATGGTTGCCACATCAGCTCCCTTGCCATTCAGTTCAGCATCCTGTGCCTGCCGGAGTTCTCTCTTCTGATCTTCAATCAATTGCTTATGACGATCAATCTCCTGCCGAACTTCGTCAACATAACGGTCCAGTTCAAGCTGAAGCTCTGTTTTGGCATCTTTATAGTTCTTCTGGCAAGCCTTCAACTGTTTCTCACGCTCAGACAGATATTTCTTTTTCTCTTCATCCGCCAGATAGAACCGATGAGCAATCTCATTCAGACCAGCCTGAAATTCTTCCATCCGTACTTTTTTCCACTCTTCTTCTTTCGTTTTCCAAGTAGCATGATCCGCTTGCAGATTCTTTAGCTTATAAGGAATTTGCCCTCGCTCAGCTTCCATCAGATGTTGTTGCTCAGCCATTTCCCTGATTTGTTTGGAGTACTTCTTCTCCAAGAGACTTATATTTTCATTCAATTCCTCAGCCAATCGTGTCAGTCGGTTGCAATGTTCTTGATAAACGATCTGCTTCGCTGCCCGCTCTTGTTTCATCTCTTCGGGAGTACGGATGCTTCGATCAATGGCCGACAAGTTCAATGAAACGCCGAATAAAGTCCCGGCATCATCCGTCAAACGGGGATTCAATTCATGATTGTACAACACCGACTCCTCATCCGCCACCTTGCCTATCGTTTCTCGCCAACCGGGATTATGCTGTTCCAGCCAATCGCAAAAAGAACCTTCTCGCTTCTCTATCAATGCATCCAATGCCTGCAACTGTCCTTCTACATCCGCCTTTTCCCTACGCACTGCATCCATGCTTTTCTGAGCCGCCATCTCCAACTCTTTGCGTTTTAGCTCACATTCATTCCTCCGTTGACCGATGTCCATTTGCTGCCGACGTATCTGCAAATCCAGTTCCTTATCCCTTCTGCGCAATTCATCAATACCAGCTTCACAATCAGAAATTTCTTTCTTATAGTGTTCTTCATGAAGCATTTTCTGCTGCTTCAATTTCATCTGCATCTCCTCGCCACGCAGTTGTGCCAATCGTTGCTCCACCGTTTGCAGCTTTTCCTCAGACGCCTCCCGCACTTTATCCTCTTCAGCGCGAGACTGTGCCATAGCTTTCTCCTGACGTTCGGCAACAGATGATCTTTTTTCGAGAATCTGAGTCTGCTTATTATTTTCGAACAAACTCAAATCGGCATCCAGATTCTTAAACAACGAACTGTATTTGGACAGCACATCCTGATAGGCCCGTGTCAGTTCTTCCTTCATGATCGAGATGCGTGCCAATTCTCCGTTTTGCAATCCCTCCTGTGCCACCCGCTTTATGATTTCCTCTATGTTGATTTGCTCATAATGGAGTCGTTTTTCATGCACCTGCTTCAACAACGTCTCAATGCCACCTTTGCCACTAACAAGAGTATCTCTTTCCTTATTATATTTCTCTCTCAATTCATCAATCAGCCGGATAGACCGTTCACGTTCAACCTCCGTTTTATTTATCTTCTCTCTGATATGAGGGATTTCCTGCAACGCCTGTTTCTCAGCATAGTTCAACTCGGCACGTTCCTCATCTATCTGTTTGTGGGAATAAATCAGGTCACGATACGAATTTATCACCTTATCCGCTATCTTCCGCACGGGAATCTCGCCATTCTTGTTTTTGGTAAACCAAAGCATCACGTCATTATACTCCTGCTCAAACTCTTTTATCTGGCTTCGATAAAAACTCAAGTCAACAAAAACCTCTTCATCGGTCATGGAACGAATAATGGTATCTTTTATAAAATCGGCATCCAGCTTAGAGTTGAGGAAGACGTTCTGTATGGTACGCGGAATATTCTGGTACTTGGCACTTTCCACGATGGCGAATTTCCGGTAAGGAGTCATGTCCTGTTTACGGTTGTTGCCGAAGATAATGTCACGATACATCTCGTAGACGGTGATTTGCGAGGTAATCTGGCGTTTTCCACCGATACGTTCGCGGATACGCCCCCACTCCGGATACACCTCATTATGTTCATTGATGAACCAATCCCTCTCAAACGAAGCATCTACAAAACGGAAAGCCACTCTCCCCTGTGATTTGGCAGCCACCACACAGTAGGCTCCATTCTCACGCATCACCTCATAGATGATGTAAGAATTGGAGTATGGGAAGTAGAATGCATCAAAACTCTTCTTCTCCTTGGGAATGCCGAGCTTAAGTTTATCGGCATTGTAGAAAAACAACAAAGCACGGAGCAACGTACTCTTCCCCACTCCCTGCGTACCAATGAAATGTACATTACCATCCAGTTTCACCTCTGCATAAGGAATATGGGCACTGTTCAGAAAAATAATCTTATTCAGGTATCTCATCTTGCACCTCCTCCGATATAGTGATACAGTCAATCAATTCTTCCATGTAATGGAAAGCTGTCAGCACTTTGTATGTCCCGTCCACTTCATTTTCTTTTTCTATAAACCCCATCTTTTCCAGTTCATTAATCAGTTTAGCCACTACTTCCTCATGCTTCTTTTTGTCGGAGAACAGTTTGGAAGCTTTCTCCTTCAACTCCATATCACAACCGATCTGAATTTCAATATCAGCCGCACGAAACAGGAATCCGGGACCGAAAGCCGAATGATAGGTTTTCAAGAAACTCATATAATCAATCCATTTCAAGGCAGCCTCTAATTTACGCTCCAAATCCACTTTCGCCTCTTTGCGCGTAAAATGATAGTAACCGTCTCCCCCTTCCAGATAAAGTCCGATTCCCTGATAATATTCATAATAATCGGGTAAGTCTTCTTCAATAGCATCATAATAACGCTTCACCTGAGTGGAAATACTGTTCGAGGAAATAAACCCTCCTTTACTAAGTATATTGAAAATCTCTTCGGTATATTTCATATTCAAAAAGTTTTATTTGGCGTAAATCAAAGGATATTCCACATTGCCCGAGCACTCATAGCTTTCCGTAAAATTGAGTTCATCAGCATATTGGGAAGCCAACTGACAAAAATAAATCAGTTTATCTCCGCGAGGTACTTCCTTGCGAAAGCGATAGTTCATCACGAAACCAAACAGATGCATCCCGGAGGCCATAAAAGCGTTGTACACTTCCCGCAGGTTTATCGCGTCAATCTGTTGCGACTGATTATCCAGATACCCTCCGGGGATCGCTTCAGCCAGATTTTTCGGACCATGCTTCCTGTTCTTTTGCTGTGCTGCCAACTTCCTGACGGCTTGAAAAGCCTCATCCGAAGTTCGCAGATAATCTATCGACAACTTTATGCGGTAGTTCGTCTGAGGTTCCATCCATAACGGATGACGTTGCGAAACAACTTGCCGGATAGTCGTGTTCTCTTCCAACAGGAACTGGTCTTTCAGATACTTCAGTTTCCTTATCTTTTCAAAGATACGATTCTGATAGTCTATTAGATTCAGATAATGAACAATCTGCCGGTGAATTTCGAGCAAGTTATGATAAGAATCGTTTAATTGCAGCTTGACGTCGCTCACCACATTCCGCATTTGCACATCCATGGCTACGCGGAAAAAGACTGGTTGCTGGTTATCAATCAGCTCCTCACTTTTAGTTATCAGCAAAGAAATGTTCTTAAGTTTTTCACTTAATCTCATCAACTTCGCTTTTTTTATTTGGTAGTTGGGTTCGTTCTTGTAAGTATTATCCATGTTCCTTTTCAGATCCATTACATTGCGGACAGTGGTAAGGGCAATGTTTTTCAGGCAGCGTTTCACTTCGCGTTGATAATTATACTTGCGCTTTTCATTACTTTCTTTCAGGTAATAATCTATATTTTCATTGAGGCGGGTAAGATAGTCCTGTACAAAAGACACGTTGATTTCTTCATTCACTTCCAACACGTCTTCAAAGAACTTCAGATAGAGATCTTCCATTTCAAGAAAGTCACCCGTGTCACGTATTACACCGTAGTCGATCAGATAACGGATACGCTCTTCTTTATACTCTGTCATCTCAAGCGCATAATCATAACGAAACGAAAGCGACTTTCGCTTGGCAAACATTTCTTTCAGTAGTTCTTTCTCGCGTTCAAGGCTCTTCACTAATTCTTCTATGGAACGAAAAGTACTCATAGTCCTTACATTTTATTTCCCGTAAAAATAGACTATATCCTCCGATTCCACAATATTCTAAGGAACTTTTGTTCAAGAAAGCCACTTCACGAGCTACAAGTGCCTTTCGGAACATAGCGCAGCCACTTGTAGCTTGTAGCTCGTAGCTCGTAGCTCGTAGCTTGTGTAGCTTGTAGCTGAATAACTCCTCTTATTCTTAATTGCAGCATCTGTTTGCCAACTTTGCAGATGCGAAAACTGTTGTGGACTTTTATATGCAATGGTGCGTGTAACTAAAATAACACGAAGCTTATGAGTACAGAAAATGAAGAAAAGGATGTGGGCGCAACGATGGAACTGTCGCCCTACATGCTTGCAGTGATTGAACAGTTGAAATGCGAACAGAAGTATGCCGCCGCGCATGGCTACTTGTGCGCACTTCATTCGTTTCAGGACTTTGCCGGCGGCAGGGAAGTGCCTTTGCCGATGAATGAAGTCTTCCGTCCCGAGCGCCTGAAAGCCTACGAGGAATGGCTGATGCAGAAGAAGGCGCGCCCGCTGAAGCCGAACAGCGTGACCTGCTACATGAGTTCGCTGCGTGCGGTGTACAATCGCTGGATGCCTGCCGGTACTCCGGGACATGATGCAAAGATGTTTGCTGACGTGCATACCCGCGTGGTTTCGCAGACCAAACGGGCGTTGCGGGGATGGCAGATGGAGAAGGTGCTGGCGGGCGGGCGAACTGGAAATCCGATTGCAAAACCTGCCGACCGCTTGCACATTACCGGACAGGCTGCCCTCGATTATTTCCGCCTGATGTTCCTTTGCCGGGGCATGCCTTTCATCGACCTTGCCCACTTGCGCAAGCGCGACTTGCAAGGCCGATACCTCGTCTACCTGCGTCATAAGACCCGATGCCCGATGCGGGTGGAGTTGTGTCCCGAAGCGTTGCGCCTGCTGCGCAAGTACGG